>Ga0209911_100035_pt1 | contig 225244 bp, 194 predicted proteins | sample FECB21metaG_FD_188301 | JGI IMG/M metagenome (GOLD analysis project Ga0209911, IMG submission 188301) | Cyanobacterial communities from the Joint Genome Institute, California, USA - FECB-21 (SPAdes) (version 2) | ecosystem: Environmental > Aquatic > Thermal springs > Hot (42-90C) > Microbial... | reverse complement strand
GCGGCGCAATGCCGAGTCCACGACGCCCAGCGAACGGCAGGCCTCGATATGGCTGTAGCCTTGATCCAGCACCAAGGCCGCTGCCTCTCGCTTGAACTCGGCAGAAAACGTACGTCGTTGCTTATTCATCGAACACCTCTTAGTGGCGAGGATTTTCGCCTAAATTGGTGTCCGGAATCAGTAGACCACTACAGGAAGCAGTAGATTGAGCAGAAGCAAGCTGATGCTTTCCCCGGCTCTGGTCGTCAGGCAGAGCCTGAGGCCGAGGTGGCGTGGTTGAAGCGAGAGCTGGAACGGCTCCGTGAGGAGAACGAGATCCTAAAAAAGGCCGCTGCGTACTTCGCCAAAAGCCTTGTGTGAAGTACGCCTTCATCCGAGATCACGTAGCGCAATATCCGGTACGCAGTCTGTGTCGGGTGCTCAGCGCTTCGCCGAGCGGATACTACGCGTGGTGTAGGCGCGCTGAGTCGCCGCGTTCGCTGGCCAACAGGATACTGCTGGGCCAGATAGCTGCAGTTCATCACCGCAGCCGCGAAACCTATGGCGCCATCAGAATTCATCAGGAGCTTCGTAGCCAAGGGTGCAGCGCCAGCCTCAATCGAGTTGCTCGACTGAAGCGAGAAGCGGGCCTGAAAACAAAACAAGCCTTGGTTTGGCAGCGCGCTGGGCGAGGACGAACTTTTGAACACGTCGTCGAGCACCGCTTGCTGAGACGCTTCTATGCGGACCGCCCGAACCAGCGCTGGGTGGCGGACATTACGTTTATTCCTACAGCACAAGGGTGGCTGTATCTGTCAGTAATCATGGATCTGTACTCCCGCCTGATCATCGGCTGGGCTATGGACAGGAGGCCCAGCCAAGACTTGGCCACGCTTGCCCTGGAAATGAGCCTGGGTCGGCGCCCAAAACCAACGCAGCTGCTGTTGCATACCGACCCAGGAGTGCAATAACGAACAGCGCGATATCACGCTTTGCTAGCCAAGAACTGCATCCAGCCGAGCATGAGCCGCAAGGGCAATTGCCATGACAACGCAGCGATAGAGAGCTTCTTCCATACCCTCAAAACGGAGCACGTACGGCACCAAAGCTACCGCACGTTCGATGAGGCCCGGCAAAGCTTGTTCGATTACATCGAGGTGTTTTACAACCGACAGCGTCGGCATTCATATCTGGCGTACATGACGCCCTTTGAATATGAACGCCTGAATGCTGTCTCCTAGGCAGGTGTCCGTGAAACCGGGGTCAGTTCAAACTGTCCCCTTTTCGATCTTTCCTCTACTTTTCCTATTATCTAGCCATATAGACAATGATATGCAGCCTCCACCTCGCCAGAAATCTCGTCAGAAACGACTGACAGGCCTTCAATGGAACTAGAGGGAACTGACAGCAACTCATGCTGTGGCTCATTTGAAGGCAGCCCTCTCTTCTGTCGAACGACGGAGATTGCTTTTATTTCAAAGGCAAGCAAGTCAAAAGGGGGATTCTTAAACTCCGGATCCCAATCCCCGCCATCATCATCAGAATTCTCTAAATGATAAGCACACAAGCTCATCATGACACGAGAAAGCCCCTCGGAACATTCCCATGAGTCCAAAACCCCTTGATAAATCCCCAGATCCAACCCCGTGACAAGCGGACATTCCCCCCCAGAATATACCGAATACAACCACAACATAAAATACTCGAATTTACGCCGCGCCAGATACTCAGCATCTATAACCCCGTCAACACTCAGCATTCCCTCGAGAATATCTGCTACCGACTCAGCCAAATCCCGTCTATCGATAGAAATAAAGGCCGCCAGCAAGCAGGAAGCATTACTCAACTGACCCGTTAAATCAGGAACAGATTTAACACCCCGAAGAAAAGCAGTATTAGAGAAGGACTTAGCTCGCAACCTCAAGGCCCAGTAACGATAATTAATTGATCTTGAGATTTCATCACAAGCAGCGGCCTCGCCGCTCCTGAGAGCCAAATTTCCTTTTATCCCATAATAATTAGCGAGCCTACCCAACGAATCGGAGACATTATCCAAACCAACCATGTCGCAATCAGCCAAGTCATCCTTTATCAGCCTTAGCTCCCGCGCAACCCTTCCTCCTGAATTCGCGATCCACTCTCTATGCCCCCGTAAAATTTTTTCCACTTTATTCATTGCTCGCACCCCACTCCGCACTATTTCCTAGCCCAAGGCGAAACCCTTAATATCTCATTTTTTAGATCAACACCAATCACATTTCCACTAATGTTGTCTGGATTTCTACGAAACTCTCTTAACATATCAGACGCGAGATCCTGCTCTGCCAAACTAATATTGCGGTAGCGTCCCCTCCCGTCCGCCGCCTGCGTCAGCACATCCTCCACAAATTTATCCATTTTCTGCTGTCGAGCAGAAAGGTCCGCAACAGCTCCAGTTCTGGAGGCCTTTACCTCCGTAAACGCCAGTCGCCCGTCAGATGTCCTACTAATAAAATCAATTCCGTTACCACTCTTATTCTGAAGGGAGAGGATATTAGTGTGTTTATTATCCTGCAGAAATTTTCTCGCAACTCCCTCACCTAGATCACCGACCTCCTTGTTACTGAGCTTCGCAAGGTCTTTACCTCGAGAGTCCGCAAATAAATCTACTGCAGAACCGCCCTTGCCTCCTGATGCACGGGAAGTAGCATGCGCCGCCGTACCAGAAGCAACATCAGCAACAGCCTCAGCACCCTGCCTGCTCGACTTCACAGGCCCGCTTCGACTCCCGGACAAGAAGCTGGCCGCCTGCAAGGCCACCCCAGTCCAGGCTGCGATCACTACAACTCTGGCACGATGTTCTAGGTACTCTTGCTCCTCGTCCAAATAAACGGCAGCACCCGTTGGGCTCTCACTCACCAGCGACGTATTCTGCGTCCATGTCTGCGCTACCGCCTGGCTGATCGCTGCCGCCCTTTCAGGGTCGATTAGCTCACTCGCAGGCTTACAAGCATCCCGACTGCTTCGACAATACTCGCCACTGCGAGCTTCTTGCGCTCTGGCCGCTGCATTGCGCTCGGTCAGGGCGACACCCTCGGCATGATAGCGCTGCACCGACTCCGGCGCAGCCGGCGGCTGATCCCCAAAATGCTTCCGACCATTCTCATCGGTCCAGCTGTACACCTTCGACTGATGCCCATCCGGATCCACATAAACCGTCGGATTCGAATACGCATAACGGAGGAAGACAGGAAGGCTCTGCTGGGGCACAAGAACGGTAGCATCACCAGTCACTACTCAGCCGCCGAGTTGGGCAAACTGATCGATGAAGCCAACAGGATTTCGGCCACCGACTCGCGCGGTCCGGCCCTGACAATTTTGAGGAGAATGGCAGGATGAAAAAAAGTCCCGCAAAAGTCCCTACGCTTCTACGTGTGAAGCGCCCATAAAAAAATCCAGTCACCGCTAAGTGACTGGATTTTCTAGGGATTTTTTGGTCGGGACGGAGTGATTCGAACACTCGACCCCTTGCACCCCATGCAAGTGCGCTACCGGGCTGCGCTACGCCCCGACGATGCTTCCGGGTGACCGAAAGCGGGAGGAACTATACATTAAGCTTTTGAAATAAGGCAACTTTTTCTTGGCCTTACTTCTTCAGTACGTGCAAAACATCCTCAAGCTCGGCGATCATCTGTTTGATCATCTGACGATACTGAGTGGTGTCGTCCTTGGCTTCGTCACCAGAAAGGCGCTGACGTGCGCCACCGATGGTGAAGCCCTGATCGTACAGCAGCGCACGAATCTGCCGAATCATCAGCACATCCTGACGCTGGTAATAGCGACGGTTGCCCCGCCGCTTTACCGGGTTCAGCTGCGGGAATTCCTGTTCCCAGTAACGTAGAACGTGGGGCTTGACCGCGCAGAGTTCACTGACCTCACCAATGGTGAAGTAACGTTTGCCGGGAATTGCCGGTAGTTCGTCGTTATGACTTGGTTCCAGCATAGGCCTCGACCCTGGCTTTCAATTTTTGCCCTGGACGAAAAGTGACCACACGGCGAGCCGTGATTGGAATCTCTTCCCCTGTTTTCGGGTTACGGCCGGGTCGCTGACGCTTGTCGCGCAAGTCGAAGTTGCCGAACCCGGACAGCTTGACCTGTTCGTTCAGCTCAAGAGCCTGGCGGATCTCTTCAAAAAACAGCTCCACCAGTTCCTTGGCTTCCCGTTTGTTCAGGCCGAGCTCTTCATACAGACGTTCCGCCATCTCAGCTTTCGTCAGAGCCCCCATACGCTACTTCCTTAACGTGGCGTTGAACCTTTGTTCGAGGCAGGTGAGGATATTTTGCGTAGTAGTACTCACCTCATCGTCGTTAAGAGTGCGCGATGGATGTTGCCAGGTCAAGCCAACGGCAAGGCTTTTTCTAAGCGGATCAATACCTTTACCGTGATAGACGTCAAATAGCTTGAGGTCCGTCAGCCATTCGCCCGCTGTTTCACGGATTGCTGCCAGTACCGCCTCGGCTGGCTGCTCGCGGTCGACCAACAACGCCAGGTCACGACGCACTTCGGGGAAGCGCGACAATTCGCTGAATGCGGGCATGCGACCAGCGGCAACTTCCGCCAATACCAGCTCGAAGAGGAACACTGGCTGATCCAGACCCAGGGTCTTGGCAAGCTCAGGATGCAGAGCACCGAGGAAACCGACCAAGCGCCCTTCCCGCTCGATTCGCGCGGTCTGACCCGGATGCAGAGCAGGATGTTCGCCCGGCACGAAGCTGAAGGCATCGGCCGCGCCGGCATAGCCCAGCAGCGCCTCGACATCAGCTTTCAGGTCATAGAAGTCGACGTTATCACGGCTGTTGGCCCAGCCTTCAGGCTGGCGGCCGCCGGTGATCACGCCGGCGAGCATGGTTTCCTGCTGCAGACCCTCCAGCTGACCGACAAAACGCAGGCCGCCTTCGAACAGGCGCACGCGCGATTGCTGACGGTTGAGGTTGTGCTGCAGCGCCTTTACCAGGCCCGGCCACAGCGAGGAACGCATGGCGGCCATGTCGGCAGAAATCGGGTTGGCCAGTTGCAGCGGCTCTACGCCAGGGGTGAACAGCTCAAACAGCTTGGGATCGATGAAGCTGTAAGTGATTGCTTCCTGATAACCACGGGCGACCAGCAGACGACGCAGCGCCGGCAGTTCGGCGCGAGCTTCGGCCTTGGCTTGCGGCGCCAGACGCGCCTGCGGGTAGCGTACCGGCAGACGGTTGTAACCATACAGGCGGCCCAGCTCTTCGATCAGATCCACTTCCAGACTGATGTCGAAACGATGACTGGGCACGCTGACCAGCCACTGGCCGGCACCCTGAGCGCTGACGCCCAGACCCAGCGCAGTAAGCAGACGCTCGACCTCGGTGCCGTCCATATCCATGCCCAGCATCTGGCTGATACGCTCAGCGCGCAGGGTGATCGGTGCCACGCGCGGCAGATCAGCCTCGCTGCTGACTTCGATGACCGGGCCGGCTTCGCCGCCAACAATTTCCAGCAGCAGCGCAGTCGCGCGCTCCATTGCCTGGCGGGCCAGCCGCGAATCAACGCCGCGCTCAAAACGGTGCGATGAGTCGGTGTGCAGGCCATAGGAGCGGGCCTTGCCAGCCACGGCGATATTGTCGAAGAAGGCACTTTCCAGGAACAGGTCGCGGGTCTTGTCGCTCACGCCGCTGTGCTCACCACCCATCACGCCGGCGATAGCCAGCGCGCGGCTGTGATCGGCAATGACCAGAGTGTCGGCACGCAGGCTGACGTCCTGGCCGTCGAGCAGCACCAGCTTCTCGCCCTCTTCCGCCATGCGCACGCGAATGCCGCCATTGATCTCGGCGAGGTCGAAGGCATGCATCGGCTGGCCCAGTTCGAGCATCACGTAGTTGGTGATGTCCACCGCCGCATCGATGCTGCGGATATCGGAACGACGCAGGCGCTCGACCATCCACAGCGGAGTCGGACGGGACAGGTCGACGTTACGCACCACTCGACCCAAATAACGCGGGCAGGCCTTGGGCGCCAGCACCTCGACCGGACGTACCTCGTCATGCGCGGGCACAACGGCCTCGATCGCGACTGGCGAAACCGCGGCGCCGTACATGGCACCCACTTCGCGAGCCAGGCCAGCGAGCGACAGGCAATCGCCACGGTTGGGGGTCAGGCCGATCTCGATGCTCGCATCATCCAGACTCAGGTAGGCACGGATGTCCTGGCCAACCGGGGCATCTGCCGCCAGTTCCATCAGGCCACTGTTGTCCTCACTAACCTGCAGCTCGGAAGCCGAGCAGAGCATGCCCTGGGATTCCACGCCACGCAGCTTGGCCTTCTTGATCTTGAAGTCGCCCGGCAGTTCGGCGCCGATCATGGCGAACGGAATCTTGATACCGGCGCGGGCATTGGGCGCACCGCAAACGACCTGGAAGGTCTCGCTGCCATTACTAACCTGGCATACACGCAGCTTGTCGGCGTCCGGATGTTGTTCGGCACTGAGGATTTCACCGACCACGATGCCACTGAAGGCGCCGGCCACCGGCTGCACCGCGTCGACTTCGAGGCCGACCATGGACAGGCGCGCAACCAGATCGTCACGGGATACGTCGGGATTCACCCAGCTGCGCAGCCACTGTTCACTGAATTTCATGTTGTCTGTTCTCCTTAAACGAATTCGATCACGAGGGGCGGCTGCTAGCGAAATTGCGCCAGGAACCGCAGGTCGTTATCGAAGAACAGGCGCAAGTCGTTGACGCCATAACGCAGCATGGCCAGGCGTTCGACGCCCATGCCGAAGGCGAAACCGGAGTATTTTTCCGGATCGATGCCGCTCATGCGCAGCACGTTCGGGTGAACCATGCCGCAACCCATCACTTCCAGCCAGCCGGTCTGTTTGCAGACGCGGCAGCCCTTGCCGGAGCACATCACGCACTGCATGTCGACTTCGGCCGACGGCTCGGTGAAGGGAAAGAAAGACGGACGGAAACGCACGCCCAGAGGCTTCTCGAAGAACACGCGGAGGAACTCCTCGATGGTGCCCTTGAGGTCGGCGAAGCTAATGTCCTCGTCGACCAGCAGGCCTTCGACCTGATGGAACATCGGCGAGTGAGTGATATCGGAGTCGCAGCGATAAACGCGGCCGGGGCAGACGATGCGGATCGGCGGCTGCTGCGATTCCATGGTGCGCACCTGAACCGGCGAGGTGTGGGTGCGCAGCAGCATGTTCGCATTGAAATAAAAGGTGTCATGCATCGCCCGCGCCGGGTGGTGGCCGGGGATGTTGAGCGCTTCGAAGTTGTGGTAGTCGTCTTCGACTTCCGGCCCCTCGGCAACGCTGTAACCGATATGGGTGAAGAACTGTTCGACACGCTCGAGCGTGCGAGTGACAGGGTGCAGACCACCAGAGGCCTGGCCACGACCAGGCAGGGTCACGTCGATACGCTCGGACGCCAGCTTCTCGGCGAGCAGAGCCTGCTCAAGCACGGATTTGCGGGCATTCAGGGCGTCTTGTACCTGATTCTTGGCAGTATTGATCAGGGCGCCAGCCTGCGGGCGCTCTTCGGCCGACAGCTTGCCCAGAGTCTGCATCAGGGCGGTCAGCTCGCCTTTCTTGCCAAGGTACTGAACCCGGAGCTGTTCCAGGGCGTTGACATCTTCACTTCGTTGCACGGCCTCAAGCGCTTGCGAGACCAATGCATCCAGATTTTCCATTTACAGACTCCAGATACGAAATAGGGGAAGAGCTGTTAAGGCTCTTCCCCTATCTTTGACGTTGCCACCGGGCGAACCCGGTGATTGTCGGGGGACTTAAGCCAGAACGGCCTTAGCTTTCTCGACAATCGCAGCAAACGCCGCTTTTTCGTTCACTGCCAGATCAGCCAGAACCTTACGGTCGATTTCGATCGACGCTTTCTTCAGGCCAGCGATCAGACGGCTGTAGGACAGACCGTTGACGCGAGCACCAGCGTTGATACGAGCGATCCACAGTGCGCGGAACTGACGTTTTTTCTGACGACGGTCACGGTAGGCATATTGACCAGCCTTGATGACAGCCTGCTTGGCAACACGGAACACACGCGAACGAGCGCCGTAGTAGCCTTTAGCCAGTTTCAGAATCTTTTTGTGACGAGCACGAGCGATAACGCCACGCTTAACACGAGCCATGAGTAATTACCTCTAAGTATCTTGACCGATTAACGAACGCGCAGCATGCGCTCGACTTTAGCTTTGTCCGACGGACCGATCAGCGAGCTGCCACGCAGCTGGCGCTTACGTTTCGTGGACATCTTGGTCAGGATGTGGCTCTTGAAAGCGTGCTTGTGCTTGAAGCCTGTAGCAGTCTTCAGGAAGCGCTTCGCAGCGCCGCTCTTGGTTTTCATTTTTGGCATGTTTTGTACTCCGCATTCATTAACAACTGATAACCATCAGGCCTGCCAGTGCCCGGTAGATTATTTACGCTTCTTGGGTGCGATGACCATCATCAGCTGGCGTCCTTCCAGCTTAGGATGCTGTTCTACGGTGCCGATTTCAGCGAGGTCAGCTTCGACCCGCTTCAACAGCTCCATACCCAGTTCCTGGTGAGCCATCTCACGACCGCGGAATCTCAGAGATACCTTGGCCTTGTCCCCGTCTTCAAGGAAACGTACCAGGTTGCGTAGTTTTACCTGGTAATCCCCATCTTCCGTCCCTGGACGAAACTTGATTTCTTTAATCTGCTGCTGGTGCTGGTTCTTCTTGGCGATAGCAGCCTGCTTCTTCTTCTCGAACAGGTGCTTGCCGTAGTCCATGATGCGGCAAACTGGCGGCAGTGCGTCAGCAGAGATCTCTACCAGATCCAGCTTGGCTTCTTCAGCCACGCGCAATGCCTCATCGATCGAAACAACACCGATCTGCTCGCCATCTGCACCAATCAGGCGCACTTCACGAGCGGTGATGTTTTCGTTGATCGGCGCCTTAGGGGCGGCCCGCTTGTCCTGTCTCATTTCACGCTTAATAGTTATTACTCCAAATCTTGGCGACCACGCCGGGAAACCGCTTGCTGCAACTGTGCGGCGAACTGCTCGATGGGCAGAGAGCCCAGATCGACGCCTTCACGGGTACGGACAGCAACGGATCGAGTCTCGACTTCCCGATCTCCAATAACCAAGAGATAGGGAACCTTGAGCAAGGTATGCTCGCGGATTTTAAAGCCGATCTTTTCGTTTCTCAAGTCAACCTTGGCACGAAAACCGCTTTGATTGAGAGTTTTCTCGATTTCACGGGCAAAATCAGCCTGCTTGTCGGTGATATTCATGATCACCGCCTGAGTTGGAGCGAGCCAAGCCGGGAAAGCACCAGCGTAGTGCTCGATCAGCATCCCGATGAAACGCTCGAACGAACCGAGGATCGCACGGTGCAACATGACCGGACGCTTGCGGTTGTTGTCTTCGGCGATGTAGCTGGCGTCCAGGCGCTCCGGCAGGTTCGGATCGTACTGCAGCGTACCGCACTGCCAGTTACGCCCCAGGCAATCACGCAAGGTGAATTCGATCTTCGGACCGTAGAAGGCACCCTCGCCCGGCTGATATTCCCAGGCCAGACCGGATTCGTTCAGCGCCTCGGCCAGCGCGCCTTCAGCACGATCCCACAGCTCGTCGGAACCCACGCGCTTGGCAGGGCGGGTCGAGAGCTTCATGGCAATATCACTGAAACCGAAGTCCGCATAGACCTGCAGGGTCAGCTTGATGAAGTCGGCCGCCTCTTTCTTCACCTGCTCTTCGGTGCAGAAGATGTGCGCATCGTCCTGGACGAAGCCACGCACGCGCATGATGCCATGCAGCGCACCGGACGGCTCGTTGCGGTGGCAAGCACCGAACTCGGCGAGACGCAGCGGCAGGTCGCGGTAGGACTTCAGACCCTGATTGAAGATCTGTACGTGGCACGGGCAGTTCATCGGCTTGACCGCGTAATCGCGGTTTTCCGAAGCCGTGGTGAACATGTTTTCGGCGTAGTTGGACCAGTGTCCGGAGCGCTCCCAAAGAATGCGATCGACCACCTGCGGCGTGCGCACCTCGACGTAGCCGTTCTCACGCTGCACCTGGCGCATGTACTGCTCCAGCACCTGGTAGACAGCCCAGCCATTGGGGTGCCAGAACACCATGCCCGGCGCTTCTTCCTGCAGGTGGAACAGATCCAGCTGCTTGCCGATACGACGGTGATCGCGCTTCTCGGCCTCTTCGATGCGCTGGACATAGGCAGCCAGCTGCTTCTTGTCCGCCCAGGCAGTGCCGTATACACGCTGCAACTGCTCGTTCTTCGAGTCACCACGCCAGTAGGCACCGGAAATACGGGTCAGCTTGAACGCCTTGAGGAAGCGCGTGTTCGGCACGTGCGGGCCGCGACACATGTCGACGTACTCTTCATGGAAATACAGACCCATGGCCGTTTCGTCCGGCATGTCGTCGATCAGACGCAGCTTGTATTCCTCGCCACGCGACTTGAACAGCTCGATGACCTCGGCACGCGGCGTCATCTTCTTGATGACGTCGTAGTCCTTCTCGATCAACTCGGCCATGCGCTTTTCGATGGCCGCCATGTCTTCCGGCGTGAAGGGACGATCGATGGCGATGTCGTAATAGAAACCTTCGTCAATGACCGGCCCGATCACCATCTTGGCGTTCGGATACAACTGCTTGACGGCATGCCCAACCAGGTGAGCACAGGAGTGGCGGATGATTTCCAGCCCCTCTTCATCTTTCGGCGTGATGATCTGCAGGGTGGCGTCGGTATCGATCACATCGCAGGCATCGACCTGCTTGCCGTTTACCTTGCCAGCCAGGGTGGCCTTGGCCAGGCCTGCACCAATTGACTGCGCGACCTCCAGCACGGATACCGGATGATCGAACGAACGCTGACTGCCGTCGGGAAGAGTAATGATGGGCATGGCGCCTCCTCTCCTAGTGGTGACCCCTACCAAAGGTCACGTGGGTTGGGATGAGCCAGGAAGCGATTCAGCGGTATACCCACCTAACGATGGCAGGAGCCCGAAGGCCAACCAGTCCGAACCAGAGTCACTGGAAGTAAAAGAGTGCGGATGCTTTCAGAAAGCCTGAGCCCTGACAAGCTGCCGCTTGCAACAAACACACAAAAACCTGATGCATCATCGCCCGAAAAAATCGGGCAATAAAAAAGGGGTCGCTTAGCGACCCCTTTTTATCGATTTGGTAGGCACAATTGGACTCGAACCAACGACCCCCACCATGTCAAGGTGGTGCTCTAACCAACTGAGCTATGTGCCTTCGATGGGAGCGCATTCTACGCAGATCTTTTTGGCCGTCAACAGGTTTTTTCGCTAACTCACTGAAATAGGCCAATTTTTTATCGAAACCGGATCGTTGAATATTTTGCACGGGCACTAGCCGGCCATTTTCAACTCAGGTAGCATCGGCTCATTCGTAAAAAATAAAGAACAGAGGTTCAAGATGGCGCACACGGCATATCCACAATCCTATTACGCCGCCTCAGCCAACCCCGTCCCGCAACGCCCTACCCTGCAAGGCGAAGTGGAAACCGACGTATGCATCATCGGTGCGGGCTACACCGGTCTTTCCACTGCGCTGTTCCTGCTGGAGAACGGTTTCAAGGTCAGCATCCTCGAAGCGGCCAAGGTCGGCTTCGGTGCATCGGGTCGTAATGGCGGACAGATCGTCAACAGCTACAGTCGCGACATCGACGTGATCGAGCGGACGGTCGGCCCCAAGCAGGCGCAATTGCTCGGACAGATGGCCTTCGAGGGCGGGCGCATCATCCGTGAGCGCATCGCCAAGTACGACATTAAATGCGACCTGAAGGATGGCGGCGTATTCGCGGCGCTGACTGCCAAGCAGATGGGGCATCTGGAATCGCAGAAGAAACTTTGGGAGCGCTACGGCCATACCCAACTGGAGCTGATGGATGCGGCGCGCATCCGCGAAGTCGTCGCCACCGAGAACTATATCGGCGGCATGCTGGACATGAGCGGCGGCCATATCCATCCGCTGAACCTGGCGCTGGGCGAAGCGGCTGCGGTCGAATCGCTCGGCGGTGTGATCTATGAACAGTCCCCTGCTACCCGTATCGACCGCGGCGCCAACCCGGTGGTGCATACCCCGGAAGGCCGCATCAAGGCCAAGTTCGTGGTGGTCGCGGGTAACGCCTATCTGGGTAATCTGGTGCCGGAGCTGGCTTCCAAATCTATGCCGTGCGGTACTCAGGTGATCACGACCGAGCCGCTGTCCGATGAAGTCGCAGCCAGCCTGCTGCCTCAGGATTACTGCGTGGAAGACTGCAACTACCTGCTCGATTACTACCGCCTGACTGGCGACAAGCGCCTGATCTACGGCGGTGGCGTGGTGTACGGCGCGCGCGATCCGGCGAACATCGAGGCAATCATCCGTCCGAAGATGCTCAAGACCTTCCCGCAACTGAAGGACGTGAAGATCGACTTCGCCTGGACCGGCAACTTCCTGCTGACCCTGTCGCGCCTGCCGCAGGTCGGTCGCATCGGCGACAACATCTACTACTCGCAGGGCTGCAGCGGCCATGGCGTGACCTACACCCACCTGGCCGGCAAGGTTCTGGCCGAAGCACTGCGCGGCCAGGCCGAGCGCTTCGATGCCTTCGCCGGGTTGCCACACTACCCCTTCCCGGGCGGTCGCCTGTTCCAGGTGCCGTTCAGCGCCATCGGCGCCTGGTACTACACGCTGCGCGACAAGCTCGGCGTGTGATCACCCTGCACACAATGAAAACGGCGCCCTCGGGCGCCGTTTTCATGTGCTTCATGGACAGACCGGCAAGGCCTGGCACTGCCCAGCGGAACCGCTCGTCTTGGGCGGCGCGGCGAATCGCGAGTCCTCCGGCGCCAGACGCTGTGCACAGGCCTGAGCCTGCTGCGCTTCGCGGGCACAACCCTGCTCACCCAGCACCTGCGACAGGTTGAACCAACCCGCCGCGAAGTCTGGCTCGCGCTTGAGGCTTTCACGCAACGCCTGCTCGGCGCCCTTGCGGTCACCATCGGCGTAGCGGCTGTTGCTCAGGGCGAACCAGGGCAGCGACTGCTCCGGCCAGGCCTCGGCTGCGCGGCGATAGGCACGCCGCGCAGGCTGGGCGTTGCCGGTTTGCTCCAGGTCGTTGGCGGCCTTCATCCAGGCGTGGATATCAGCCTGCGCCGGCAGACGCTCCGGCGGCAGAGTCACTACTGCCCAGCGACCACCACGCGCCCAGGTTCTGTCGAAGCTGGTGAAGCTGTCCACCAGTCTACGCGTGGTGGCAGAACGCAGGATCAACGTGCGCTCACGACGGTCGTAACCGACTACCACCGCGAAGTGCCACTGCGGGTAGAAGTCGAACGCTAGGTTCTGCAGCACCAGCACCGGGTTACCGGCAGCCACTTCGGCCAACACGGCATCCAGGCGTGGTTGCAGCGGATACACCAGCATTTCGTGATTGCGCGCGGCAGCGACCATCTCGACCTGCAGGCTGCCTTCACGGCTGGGGATGTAGACCTTGTCCTTGAGCGCGCCCGGCGTGGTCAGCACGCCACGCTGATTGAGCATGGTGGCCAAGGCCGCCGGCCCGCACTGGAAGGCGTCCTGAGGGAAGAAAGGAACGTCGGTGAGTTCTACTCGCTCAGGTAGACGCTCGGCCTCCGGTGATAACACCGGAGACCGAGCGCAGGCTGTGAGTAGAACGATCGAAGCGATACAGCAGAGGCGAATCAGCGATTTATGCATTTGACGAAATTGAAGATGTTGGTGGCGCACAGCATATCAGTGATGATGAAGATCACCAGAAACAACACGATGATGCCGACCACACCCGCACCTGCCGGCGCCTGATCCAGCTGCTGGTTGAACTGCGCCAGCTCGGCCGGGGTCAGGCTGGCGATCCGCGATTCGACCTGATCACGGTCGACGCCCATGGCCACCAGTTTCTCCTTCACCTGCTCGTCATCGAGCATGGCCATCAACTGCTGCTGATCGACCTTGTGCTGCTGCTCGGCGATCACCTCGTGAGTACCGACCATCGCCGCATTCGCGGCAGGAATCTGCACCACCAGCAGCAGGTGAAACAGCGCGGTAATGGCGGCCAGACGACGCATAACGGGGTTCATGGAAATTGTCATTGTGGTTATCTCCTGGGGGACGAGGTAGCCAATAGACAGCATCAAAATCGCTCAGGTTCAGTCCGTCAGTCTGCTCGCGCTCACGTTTCCATCAGAAGCTGACTGAGCACCGCACGCAACTTGCCTGGTTTGACGGGTTTGTTCAGCAAAGGCGCGCCCAGCGCCTGCAACTCGCGCCGGCAGTCATCACTGCGATCGGCGCTGATGATCAGCGCCGGAATCGATCTGGAAAACGCCTCGCGGACTTGCTGAATCACCTGGCAACCGAGCACCCCGTGATCGAGGTGAAAATCCGCCAGGATCACCTCTGGCGCCCGCCCCTGCAGGCGCTGCAACGCCTCGGGAAGATCGACAGCGGTCACCACCTCGCAGCCCCATTGCCCGAGCAGCGCGGCCATGCTGTGCAGGATGTCGACTTCATTGTCGATCACCAGCAGGCGCCGCCCCGGCAAGGGATTGCCGAGAACCGGTTGCGCCACGGACGGCACATGGCGCAGTGGCCGCGTCTGCGCCAACGGCACACGAATGCTGAACACCGAACCGCGCCCAGGCTGCGAACGAACCTGCACCGGACACCCCAGCATGCGCGCGATGCGCTCGACGATGGCCAGGCCCAGACCGACGCCCTTGCGCTCAGCGGCGCGCCCGACCTCCAGCTGATTGAACTCGAGGAAGATCTTGTCCAGTTGATCGGCAGCGATACCGCGACCGCTGTCCCACACCTGCAGCTCGACGAATGCACCGCGGCGCCGGGCGCCCAGCAGCACGCCACCGCGCTCGGTATAGCGGCAGGCGTTGCTGAGGAAATTGCGCAGGATGCGCGTCATCAGCCGGAAATCGGTGCTTACCGCGTAGTCAGCGATGCGTACGCGCAGACGCAAATCACTGGCGCTGGCGACGCTTTCGAACTCCGAGGCCAGTGGCGCCAGCAACTCTTCGAGGCTGAAAACATCAACGTCCGGTTTGATCGCGGCCTGATCCAGCTTGGAGATATCCAGCAGATCGGCGAGCAGATCCTCGGCGCCCTCCAGCGCCAGGTGACTGCGCTCCACCAGATTCTGCTCGGCGCTCGGCAGTTCACGTTCGCGCAGGGTGGAGATCAGCAAGCGCGCGGCATTCAGCGGTTGCAGCAGGTCGTGGCTGGCTGCGGCCAGGTACTTATCCTTGCTGCGATTGGCCGCCTCCGCGGCGTCGCGGGCCTCGCGCAGGGCCAGTTCGATACGTTCGCGCTCTTCGATCTGTCGCTGCAGGTTACGGTTGGACTCGAGCAACTCGAAGGTGCGCGCGGCGACGCGGCGTTCCAGTTCGTCATTGAGTTGTTGTAGACGCTGCTGCGCCTGCTTGCGCTCGGTGATATCGGCGACGAAGCCTTCGAAAACGCCCTCGCCTTCGGGCTTGAGCAGCAGGTTCATCAGCACATCGATGGTGCTGCCGTCGCGCCTGCGCAGGCGCGTCTCGTAGCCCAGCAACACCTGCCCCTGGCTCAGCTGTTGGCGAATCACCTCCAGCTCGTCGAAACCGCCGACGAACAGATGCCGGGCCAGATCGGCCGGCGACCAGAGCACCTGCTGCGGATCGTCATAGCCGAGCATGCGCGCCATCGCCGGGTTGGCCGCCAGCACGCCATCCTGCAGGCTGGCCTGGATGATGCCGTGCACGGCGTGCTCGAACAGCCATTTGTAGCGGTTGCGCTCGGTTTCCAGCTCTTCCAGACGCGCCAGCAGCTCGGGGTAGTGGCTCTTGCGCGCCGACTGGCTGCCGAGCCCCAGCAGGCCGGCCAGCGCTTCGTCAGAGCGCCTCGCCATAGACCACCTCGACATCACGCTGAGTCGACTCGCGCGGGTTGGTGAGGATGCACGGGTCGTCCATGGCATGGCTGGACAAAAACGGAATATCCGAGGTGCTCACGCCATGCAGGCCGAGCGTCTCGCGGAAACCCATGGCGTGCTTGAACGCGATCAGGTGCTCGACCAGGCGCTGGCGAATCTGCACGTGGTTCAGACCACGGCAATCGATGCCCAGGGTTTCGGCAATCACCTTGAAGCGCTCCGGCGCGGCGCTGTAGTTGAAGGCCACCACATGCTCGACCAGTACCGCGTTGCACAGGCCGTGCGGCAGGTCGAGGAAGCCCCCAAGGCTGTGGCTCATGGCGTGCACCGCACCGAGAATCGCATTGGAGAACGCCAGGCCAGCCTGCATGCTGCCGAGCATGATCTTCTCGCGCAGGGCAATGTCGGTCGGGTTGGCGATCATCTGCACCAGGTTGCCGTTGATCAGGCGCATGGCCTCCAGCGCGTGCGGGTCGGTCAGCGGGCCGTTGCCAGTGGAGACGAACGCCTCGATGGCGTGCACCATCGCGTCGATGCCGGTACAGGCACTGAGGAACGGGTCCATGCTCAAGGTGGTTTCCGGGTCGATCAAGGAAACGTCCGGCACCACCGCCTTGCTGACGATGGAGAACTTCATCCGCTCCTGCTGGTTGGAGATGATCACGAACTGCGAGACGTCGGCCGAAGTGCCGGCGGTGGTCGGGATCAGGATCAGTGGCGGGCTGGGCACGCGGATGGTGTCCACGCCCTCAAACTCGAGAATGCTGCGGCCGTGGGCGACGACGATGCCGATGCCCTTGGCGCAGTCCATCGGGCTGCCGCCACCGACGGCGACAATGACGTTGCAGCCCTCGCTGCGATACAGCTCGGCGCCCTCCATCACCTCTTCCACACGAGGGTTGGGCGACACCCTGGTGTACAGGCAATAGGCGATGCCCTGAGCCTGCAGGCTGGCCTCAATATCGCCGGCCCAGCCGGCGGCGACCACACCGGGATCGGAGACGATCAGCACCTTGCGCGCGCCGAAGGTCTTGGCGTAGTTGCCGACGTTATGCCGGGAACCGGCGCCGAAGATGATCTCGGGGGAAACGAACTTTCGCAGCTGACTCAAATCGTGGCTCATACTACGGCCTGAAATTTCTTGTTATGGAATGGCGATCAGCCTACTGCATTGCCGGGTTTATGCAATGCGACCTGCGATCTGCTCAGGCGCTGATAGAAGGCATGTTCGGCGCGCAGCGCATCGGCCAGATTGGCGGCCTGACGGAAACCATGGCGTTCTTCGGCGAACAGATGATATTCCACCGGCAAACCGCGCTGACGTAGGGCCTCGACCATGGTTTCGGTCTGGCTCGGTACCACCACGGCATCCAGCGCGCCCTGGAAGAAAATCACAGGTACCTTGATTCGCTCGGCCTGCAACAAGGGCGTGCGGCGGTGATAGCGCTCGGCATCTTGCTCGGGATCGCCGATCAGCCAGTCCAGATAATCCGCCTCGAACTTGTGGGTCAGCCGACGCAGTGCCAGCGGGTCACTGACGCCATAGAGACTGGCGCCACCGCGCAGGCCAGGCAACTCGACCAGCGCGCGCAGGGCACTGTAGCCACCGGCGCTGGCACCGCGGACGAACACACGCCGAGGATCGATACGCCCCTCGCCGGCTAGGGCTTCGATAGCGGCGCGAATATCCTCGACCTCCAGCTCGCCCCACTGCCCGGCCAGACGCAGGCGATAGTCGCGACCATAACCACTGCTGCCACGGTAGTTGAGATCCAGCACGGCGTAGCCGCGTAATGTCCAGAAGGCGATGCGCGGATCGAACACCGGGTAGCAGGCTGAAGTGGGGCCGCCATGGAGGAAGACCACCAGCGGCGGACGCGCAGGCTCACCAATCGGGGAGTAGAAAAAGCCATGGCAGCGCTCGCCCTCGCCCACCACACCGGCCAACGGCTGAGGCCGTGATAACTGTTCTTCAGCCAGCGGCTGATCGCCACCGGCCAGTATCAGCACTGCGCCATTGCTGCGGCCGATGGCGAGTACCGCCGGCAGACGATCCGGCGCCGCAGCGATGCAGTAGAAGTGGCTGGCATCGGCGGCCAGAGAGCGGAAGCGAGTAAAGTTTTCGGCCAGCTGCCGCTCTGGGTAAGGTTCCGCCGCGCCCACCAGCAGAATGCCGACGCCCTGCTCGAAACGGGTCAGCACAAGCGCGTCATTCGCCAACGGCAGATAGGTTCGGCCGCCCAGTTGCCAGGGCGCAGGGGCGTGATCGCAGGGAGCACACTGAGGTTGCGCTTGCCCATCGACACACCAGGGCTGCCACCAGCCCGCTTTGTCGCTCAGTACCCAGAGTCGGCCCTGCGCATCGAAACGCGGCTGCTGCAGGGCCTGCTCGCTGCCCTGCCCGGCCAACACGCGGGTGCGTTCGCCGGACTCGCGCTGGCACAGGCGCGTGGCGACCCAGGGCTGGTAGGGGCGATCCCATTCGATCCAGGCCAGACGCTGGCCAGCCGGGTCTGCCACCGGCGCGGCATAGAAGTCCGCGCCCTCGATCAGTACCTGGCGATGGCCGGTGAGACCGATACGTACCAGGCGATGCACGACCGCGCCCGCCTCGTGACTTTCCTCCACTGCCAGCAGCGCCTGCCAGGCGGGCACGAAGGACAAATCGCCGTAGCGGCAATTGACGCGGTCCGTGAGCGCCTGTGACTCAATATTCGTAGGAGCGGCTTCAGCCGCAATTTCTCTTGAATCAGCAAGATTCGCGGCTGAAACGGAATGCCGCCCAACCGCTCCTACGGAAGAGGGTGTGATCAACAGATGGTAGATCTGCTGATCACGCTCATTGACGAACGCCACGCCCTGCTCGGTGGCACAGCACGCGCCACCACCGTACTCGTAGACGCGGCTCTGCACAGAAAACCCCGGCGGCGTCAGCTCGCGCACCACACCGTCGCGACAGAAGAACAGCCCGCACCGCGCCAGCCCAGGATCGAATGCCACCCACAGCACGCCGCCATGAGCAGCGTGCAGTTCGGCGAAATCGGCGCTGGCGGCTGCGGCCTGTTCGGCGCTCCAGATCGCGTCGGGATCGCTCAGGCCTTGCATATGATCCGCGAGGCCTTCTCGTTGCGGTATTGCAGCTCGCCCAGCCCCAGCGGCGCCTCATCGGCCTGGCGGCGCGCGGCGAGAATGACCTCATGGTGCGCCGACTTGCTGCACACCGGGTCGGCGTTGCTGGCATCGCCGGTGAGCATGAAGGCCTGGCAGCGGCAGCCGCCGAAATCCTTGTGCTTCTCATCGCACGAACGGCACGGCTCCGGCATCCAGTCGTCACCGCGAAAGCGGTTGAAACCGAACGACTCGCGCCAGATGTGCGAGAGGCTGTGCTCGCGCACATTGGGAAACTGCACCGGCAGCTGTCGCGCGCTGTGGCATGGCAACGCCGTGCCATCCGGGGTGATATCGAGAAACAGGTTGCCCCAGCCGTTCATGCAGGCCTTGGGGCGCTCCTCGTAATAGTCCGGGGTAACGAAGATCAGCTTGCACGGGTGATTCTCGGCCGCCAGCTTGTCGCGCCACTGATTGGTGATGCGCTCGGCGCGCTCCAGTTGCGCGCGGGTCGGCAGCAATCCAGCGCGGTTGAGTTCCGCCCAGCCGTAGAACTGGCAGGTGGCGAGCTCGACGAAGTCCGCCTCCAGCTCCAGGCATAGCTCGATGATGCGCTCGATATTGTCGATGTTGTGCCGGTGGGTGACGAAGTTGAGCACCATCGGATAGCCGTGGGCCTTGACCGCACGGGCCATGGCCAGCTTCTGCGCGAAGGCCTTCTTCGAGCCGGCCAGCAGGTTGTTCACCTCCTCGTCGGCGGCCTGGAAGCTGATCTGGATATGATCGAGCCCGGCATCGGCGAACTCGGCGATGCGCGCTTCGGTGAGGCCGATGCCGGAAGTGATCAGGTTGGTGTAGTAACCCAGACCGCGCGCGGCTTTGATCAGCTCGGCCAGATCCTGGCGCACCAGCGGCTCGCCACCGGAAAAGCCCAGCTGCGCCGCACCCAGCTCACGGGCCTGGCGGAATACCTCGATCCATTCGGCGGTGGTGAGCTCGGCGCCCTGTTGGGAGAAATCCAGCGGGTTGGAGCAGTACGGGCACTGCAGCGGGCAGCGGTAGGTCAGCTCGGCCAGTAGCCACAACGGTGGTCCTGGTTCATGACCTGCTTTAGCGAAGCTCGATCCAGAACTGAGCATGGGCCACCTCCATGAAGGCAAGAATGTCTTCGTCGATGCCAGGCACATCGGGGAAACGCTGATGCAGGTTACCGATGATCTCGGCCACCGAACGCTTACCGTCGACCTGCTGGAGAATCTCGCCGGCGCTGTCGTTGAGCTTGATCATGCCTTCCGGATAGAGCAGCACATGGCAGCCCTGGGCCGGCTCGAACTGCAGGCGAAAGCCGCGGCGGATGGCAGGTACGCTGGGCAGAATGACAGCAGTCATTGTTCGGGCTCCTGACTGGTGCGCGCGGCGCACCCTACAAAAGACTCAACCGTGGGGTGCGCCGTGCGCATCGCTTGCTCGAGGCTCATAGTGCGATCCCCCGATGCCAGACACGCTCGGTGGTGACCGTGTGATACGGCGGGCGCTGCAGTTCGTAGGCCATGCTCATGGCGTCGAGCATGCTCCACAGCACATCCAGCTTGAACTGCAGGATATTCAGCATGCGCTCCTGCGATTCGCGGGTGCGGTAGTGTTCGAGGGTGATACGCAGGCCATGCTCGACGTCGCGGCGCGCCTGGCTCAGGCGATTGCGGAAGTAGTCGTAGCCGGCCGCGTCGATCCACGGGTAGTGCTGCGGCCAGGCGTCAAGGCGCGACTGGTGGATCTGCGGGGCGAACAGCTCGGTCAGCGAACTGCTGGCGGCCTCCTGCCAACTGGCGCGGCGAGCGAAGTTGACGTAGGCATCGACGGCGAAGCGCACGCCGGGCAGCACCAGCTCCTGCGACAGCACCTGCTCGCGGTCGAGGCCGACCAATTCGGCCAGGCGCAGCCAGGCCTCGATACCGCCCTCCTCACCCGGAGCACCGTCGTGATCTAGGATGCGCTGAATCCACTCGCGCCGGGTCTCGCGATCCGGACAGTTGGCGAGGATCGCCGCATCCTTCAGCGGAATGTTGACCTGGTAGTAGAAACGATTGGCCACCCAGCCCTGGATCTGCTCGCGGGTGGCGCGCCCTTCGTACATCGCACGATGGAACGGGTGATGAATGTGATACAGCGCGCCCTTGGCGCGCAGCGCCTGCTCGAATTCGGCAGGTGTCATGACAGGTTGGCTCATCAGAACTCCCCGGTGCTTTGCCACGTAGGGTGCGCCGTGCGCACCGGTGGTAGCCATATAGGATTGCTGGTGCGCACAGCCTAGGCGGCCCCGCACACCCTACAGATTGATGCTCATGCCATCGAACGCGACCTCGATGCCGTGAGCGTCCAGTTCGGCACGCTCGGGCGAATCCAGGTCGAGAATCGGGTTGGTGTTGTTGATATGGATCAGGATCTTGCGCGCGGTCGGCAGGCCGTCGAGCACCTCGAGCATGCCGCCGGGGCCGCTTTGCGGCAGGTGGCCCATCTCGCTGCCGAGCTTGTCGCCCACCTCGCATACACGCATTTCGTCGTCGCGCCACAGCGTGCCATCGACCAGCAGGCAGTCGGCGCGGCGCATCCAGCTCAGCAGGTGCTCGTCCACCTGGCCCAGACCGGGGGCGTAGAACAGACTGCGGCCGCTGCGCCGATCCTCGATAAACAGGCCGATGTTGTCCCCCGGGTGCGGGTTGCCCCGGTGCGGCGAATACGGCGGCGCGCTGCTGCGCAGGGCGATGGCGGTGATGCTCAGCGCCGGACAGGCGGGAATGCTGAAGGGTTTTGCATCCAGCTCGATCAACTGGTGCTGCAGGCCTCCATTCCAGTGGCTGAGCATATTGAACAGCGGAAAGCCGGTGGTCAGGTCCTGATGCACCATCTTGGTACACCAGACCTGATGCGGGCAGCCTTCGCGCAGGGTCAGCAGACCGGTGCAATGGTCAATCTGGCTGTCGAGCAGGACGATGCCGACGATGGCCGTGTCGCGCAGCTTGCGCGCCGGCTGCAGCGCCGGAAACGCTTCGATCTGCGCACGAATGTCCGGCGAGGCATTGCACAGAATCCACTGCTCGCCGTCATCGGAGATGGCGATGGACGATTGCGTACGCGGTTGCGCGCGCAGGGTACCGGCCCGCACGCCACGGCAGTTGCGGCAGTTGCAGTTCCACTGGGGAAAACCGCCGCCGGCGGCGGAACCGAGAATCTGGATATGCATGGAGGTCACCAGCGGGATGCCCCGGACGAGCCGGGGCCAGGAGCGATCAACGGTTGGCGAAATACATCGTCACTTCGAAGCCAATACGCAGATCGGTGTAGGCGGGTTTAGTCCACATGATGCGGTCCTCTTTTTATGGCGCCGGGGCATTCCGGCACCCTCATTAAGCCCCCGCCAGGCAAGAGGCCAAATGGTACTTTGGGATGAATCGGCACTGGCATTGGTAGGTGACGCTATCAGTAGGCATACCTCACGCCAGGAAGGTTCCGGTCATCGCCTGGCCTGAAACATGCGCCAATAAAAAACGCGGCCGAAGCCGCGTCGCGATAAGGATCTGCTGCCGTTCAGGCCCATGGCTACCCGCAGATCCACCCGGGTAGGGTTCTTCGCCGTGCAAAGGCGGCGCGCCGGAGCGAGCGCGCCGCATCTGGTACATAGCCGGCTCACGATCTCGCGAGCTAGAGACCTACAAGGCAGAAGCAGGTGAGGAAGCGGAGTGTACTTTTGTACATGAGCATTCCGAGCCTGCTTCTAACGCAGTAGGGCCGACGCGCAGCAGATCGTGTGCTGGCTATCAGAAGAAGCCCAGCGGATTGATGTCGTAGCTCACCAGCAGGTTCTTGGTCTGCTGGTAGTGGTCGAGCATCATCTTGTGGGTTTCGCGCCCGACACCGGACTTCTTGTAGCCACCGAAGGCGGCATGCGCCGGGTACAGGTGGTAGCAGTTGGTCCATACGCGGCCAGCCTTGATCGCACGGCCCATGCGGTAGGCGACGTTCATGTCGCGGCTCCACACGCCGGCGCCCAGGCCGAACTCGGTGTCGTTGGCGATGGCCAGGGCCTCGGCTTCGTCCTTGAAGGTGGTCACGCCGATCACCGGGCCGAAGATTTCCTCCTGGAATACGCGCATCTGGTTGGTGCCCTTGAGCAGAGTCGGCTGGATGTAGTAACCGCTGGCCAGGTCCCCGTCCAGACGCTCGGCCGCACCACCGGTGAGCACCTGCGCGCCTTCCTGCTGGGCGATCTCCAGGTAGCTGAGGATCTTGTCGAACTGCTGCTGCGAGGCCTGGGCGCCGACCATGGTCTCGGTGTCCAGCGGATTGCCGCGCTTGATCTGTTTGACCTTCTTCATCACCTCGACCATGAAGGCGTCGTAGATCGACTCCTGCACCAGCGCACGCGATGGGCAGGTGCACACCTCGCCCTGGTTGAAGAAGCCCAGCACCAGACCTTCGGCAGCCTTCTCGATGAAGGCCGGCTCGGCGTTCATGATATCGGCGAAGAAGATGTTCGGGCTCTTGCCGCCCAGCTCCACGGTGGACGGGATGATGTTCTCGGCAGCGCACTTGAGGATGTGCGAGCCGACCGGGGTGGAGCCGGTGAAGGCGATCTTGGCGATGCGCTTGCTGGTAGCCAATGCCTCACCCGCTTCACGGCCAAAACCCTGGACGATGTTGAGCACACCCGGCGGCAGCAGGTCGCCGATGACCTCCATCAGCAGGGTAATCGACAGCGGAGTCTGCTCGGCGGGCTTGAGCACGATGGCGTTACCGGCAGCCAGGGCCGGAGCCAGTTTCCAGGCAGCCATCAGCAGCGGGAAGTTCCACGGAATGATCTGCCCGACCACGCCCAGCGGCTCGTGGAAGTGGTAGGCCACGGTGCCGTCGTTGATCTCGGCGGTGCTGCCTTCCTGAGCACGGATGCAGCCGGCGAAGTAACGGAAATGGTCGGCGGCCAGCGGCACGTCGGCGTTCAGCGTCTCACGCACGGCCTTGCCGTTGTCCCAGGTCTCGGCCACGGCCAGCAGTTCGAGGTTGGCTTCGATGCGGTCGGCGATCTTCAGCAGGATGTGCGAGCGTTCCTGCACGCTGGTGCGGCCCCAGGCGTCGGCAGCAGCGTGTGCAGCGTCCAGCGCCTTGTCGATATCGGCGGCGTTGGAACGGGGAAATTCGGCGATCACCGAGCCGTCGACCGGGCTGGTGTTGCTGAAGTACTGGCCGCTCAGCGGGGCGACGAACTCGCCGCCGATATAGTTGCCATAGCGCGGCTTGAGGGTGACGACGGCGCCTGCGGAACCCGGTTTCGCGTAAATCATGATGCTGACCTCTCTTGTTGTCGGAGCCCGCTGCCAATCGGGGAAGCGAGTCATGGTTCGATCTTAGGAAGCCCCCTGAAACCTCGGTATGCGCCCATGGCACAGATCACCTAGTCATTTGGTAGTAGAGCGGTCTGGCACGGGCTTTTGGCAGCGAGGTACGAGGCTGTGGAAGCTAAAGGCTAGACCCGTTCCCCTGCTCTTGCGTTCCCAAACGCAAAAATCCACCCGTGGTATCTCGCAGCAGCTCAGTGCCATCCGACAGGCTCCAGAAACGACGATGGCCGGACAGAGTCCGGCCATCGTCTGCCACTTCAACCGATCAGCGCTTGGCCACCAGCTCCTTCGGCAGCTTGAAGGTCCACAGCATGCCGCCCTGGTTCAGGTGCTTGACGCGCTTGGCCACCTCACCGCCCCACAGCGGCACCGCCCCGCCCCAGCCGGACAGCACCGAGACGTACTGCTCGCCGTCCATCTCCCAGGTCACGGGCGAGCCGATCACACCCGAACCGGTCTGGAATTCCCAGACCTTCTCGCCGGTCTTGGCATTGAACGCCTGCAGGTAGCCTTCCGGGTTGCCCGTGAACACCAGGTTGCCCTTGGTGGTCAGCACCCCGCCCCACAGCGGCGCGTAGTTCTTGTGGCGCCAGACTTCCTTGCCGGTCTTCGGATCGATGGCGCGCAGCACGCCGATGTAGTCCTCGTTGAGCGGCTTGATGGTGAAACCGGCGCCCAGGTAGGCCGCGCCTTTCTTGTAGGCGATGTCTTCGTTCCAGATGTCCATGCCCCACTCGTTGGACGGCACGTAGAACAACCCGGTGTCCTGGCTGTAGGCCATCGGCATCCAGTTCTTCGCACCAAGGAAGGCCGGTGCGGAGAATACGCTCGTGCCCTTCTCCGCCGCGCTCGGCGAGCCCGGGCGGTTGCTGTCGTCGTAGATCGGCCGGCCGTTCTTGTCCAGGCCCTTGGCCCAGGTGATCTTGTCGACGAAGGGGAAGCCGCGGATGAACTTGCCGTTGGTGCGGTCGAGCACGTAGAAGAAGCCGTTACGGTCGGCAGTGGCCGCCGCCTTCACGGTCTTGCCGCCTTCCTGGTAGTCGAAGGAGATCAGCTCGTTGACGCCGTCGAAGTCCCAGCCGTCGTGCGGGGTGGTCTGGAAGTGCCACTTGATGCTGCCGTCGTCCGGATTCAGCGCCAGGCGCGAGGACGAATAGAGGTTGTCGCCAGGACGCAGGTGCGAGTTCCACGGCGCCGGGTTGCCGGTGCCGAACAGCAGCAGATTGGTGTCGGCATCGTAGTAGCCGCCCAGCCAGGGCGCGGCGCCGCCGGTCTTCCACAGGTCGCCCGGCCAGGTCTTGCCGGCCTCGCCACCGCTGATGCCATTCTCGACCGCCTTGCCGTCCTTGTAGACGTAGCCCATGTGGCCTTCCACGGTCGGACGGCTCCACAGCAGCTCGCCGTTCTTCGGATCGAAGGCCTCGATCTTGCCGACCACGCCGAACTCGCCACCGGACACGCCGGTGATCAGCTTGCCATTGACCACCAGCGGCGCCGCGGTGATCGAGTAGCCGGCCTTGTGATCGGCGACGTTCTTGCGCCACACCACCTTGCCAGTGTCCTTGTTCAGCGCCACCAGTTTGGCGTCCAGGGTGCCGAAGATCACCAGGTCGTCATACAGGGCGACGCCACGGTTGATCACGTCGCAGCAGGGGCGGATATCGTCCGGCAGACGCGCCTCGTATTGCCACAACTCACGACCGGTGCGCGCATCGACGGCGAAGACCCGCGAGTAGGAGGCAGTGACGTACATCACGCCGTCCTTGATCAGCGGCTGCGCCTGCTGGCCGCGCTGCTTCTCGCCGCCGAAGGACATGGTCCACACCGGGCGCAGTTCCTTGACGTTCTGCTCGTTGAGGATGCTCAACGGGCTGTAGCGCTGGCCCTGCAGACCGAGGCCGTTGGTGACGATCTCGTCGGTGGTGGTGGCATCCTTGAGAATCTCGGCGTCGGTGACCGCCAGCGCGGCGGCGGACGGCAACAGCATCGCCGCGCACAGCGCGGTGAGGAGGAAAGGCTGGCGAAGACCGGTGTGTTTCATTGCGGCTACCTCTGCGGGTTCATTGTTATTGCCGGGAAATTTTCCCGGTGTGCCGCGAATTCTTGGCTCACCCAGGCCACCCAACAATTGCACCCCCAGCCGATTTTCCTCGTTCCTTGGTAGCAATACCGGCTGTAGCGAAGTCTCGGCCTGCAATGATCGCGATTGCGGCGGCCGGGTCTTTGCCCGACACTTGCCCGCCCGCACATTTTGACCGGAGACGCCCGTGCCCCATCCTCGCCAGGAAACCCTCAACCATCCCGACGCCCTGGACTGCACCGTCTATCGCCCCGACGAGCAGGACCCGGACGCCGAAGAACAGGATCTGGGCGACGCCAAAGTCCTCATCACCGGTGCCTTCGAAACGCCTGTGGACTGGGATGCGCACCAGCGCGAGGAGTACTTCGGCGAAGAAGATCCCACCCACTTCGTCACGGCCCATATCGAGTGTCTGGCCAAACCGGCCACCAAAGCCTTCTTCATGGCTGAGAGCGGCGACTACGTGGCCGTGCAGGCCAGTCTGGACGAGGTGGTGATGTACTACGTCTACGACCACGAAGAAACCGACCACGGTCGCCACTACGTGCTGATTCGTGATGACGAAGAGCTTTAGGCCCAGACGTACTGTGGGAGGCGCTTCAGCGGCGACGTCTTGTCGCGGCTAAAGCCCCTCCCACAGGGTATTTCCAGCACATGCTAGTGCGCGCGGTGCCCCCGAGGCGACGTTCGCGTAGGGTGCGCCATGTGTTCAGCCGGGGGACATAGGTAACGGGTGTCGGGAGACATAGGTAACGCATTTAGGCTTACGGAGTTCATCGAATCGGGAGATCGATTGATGCCGTGGCCGGAGCGCAGCACTATGTCGATAAGGCGTGAGTTTGTTCTGCTGGCGGGGCAGCCCGAAAGTAATGTGCGGGAGCTCTGTCGGCGGTATGGGGTCAGTCCCAGGACTGGCTACAAATGGCTGGCTCGGTACCGCGAGCACGGCGATGCCGGTTTGCAGGATCGATCCCGACGTCCCTTGAATAGCCCAGGGCGCAGCGATCCGAAGTTAGAGCACACAGTGGTGCAATTGCACCGTCGCTACCCCTATTGGGGCGCTCGCAAACTACGAAGCCTGTTGCTAGCAGCGGATATCGCTCCACCCACTACACCAGCATTGAGTTCCGGCAGATGCTCTGGCGTTACCGTATCAAGCAGAGCATGAGCCGCCGCGGTAACTGCTGGGACAATGCCCCGATGGAGCGTTTTTTCAGAAGCCTGAAAACGGAATGGATGCCGGAGCATGGCTATGCCAGCCAAGGGCAAGCTGAGGCTGATGTGCTGCGCTACCTGACGGATTACTACAACCATCAACGACCACACAGCTACAACGGATACAGAACGCCAGCGGAAACCGAATCACTGGCCGGATAAACCTAAACCAGTGTCCAGTTTTCATTGACCACAACATGGCGGGCTATCCACGCTAGAGGTTTGGCTGATGCGACTGGGGATCGAGGTGAGCCATAGCCGGCCTTATCACCCGCAGACTCAGGACAAACTGGAACGTTTCCACCAGACACTCAAGGGTGAAGTGCTGCATCGCGCGTTCAGCGACTTGCAGCGCTGTCAGCGGGTGATGAGTCGGTGGCGAGACGAGTACAACCACTACCGTCCGCACGAGGCTCTAGACCAACGGCCGCCCATAGAGCGCTATCGGCCCAGCCCCCGTAGCTACCCGGAACAACTGCCAACAATCGAGTACGAACCGGAAGACCACATGGTGAAAGTACGTCGGACCGGGCAGGTGTATTTCAAAGGGCTCAACGTCTTCGTCAGCGGAGGTTTATACGGGGAGAGAGTCGCCATCCGTCCCACCGCCGAAGATGGCGTCTACGATGTGGTTTTCATCCGCAAAGCGCTACGTCAGATAGACCTGAGGCAACGGGCAACATGATCATCAACCTGTTACCCATGTCCCCCGACAGGTGTTTACCATGCCCCCCGGCTGAACACACAGCGCACCCTACGACATGCCACGTATTTGCCGATCTGCCCGCCACTCGGCGCACCAGAGCCATGGCTGGTTCGCGCCGGTCTGACTAGAGTCAGGGCTCGCCTCCAATTCATAACATCCCAAGTGCGAGCCCCATGAGCCAAGCTGATCTGATTTCGCCCTTCCGCTTCCTGGCCCACCTGCCGCAACACCTGCCACGCGTGCCACGCATGCTGCGTGGTCTCTATTACGCCGGCATTCGCAACCGCGAGAAGAAACTGTCGCTGGCCTGGGCCCTGCAGCGCGCCGCCGAACACCACCCCGAGCGCCCGGCCCTGATGGATGAAAATCGCCAGCTCAGCTATCGCGCCTTCAATGCCTGGGCCAACCGCCTGGCCTGGGCGTTCAAGGCCGAGGGGGTCGGCCACGGCGACGTGGTCGCGGTGATGCTGGAGAACCGCCTGGAACTGCTGACGATTCTCGCCGCCCTGAGCAAACTGGGCGCGGTCGGCGCGCTGATCAACACCACCCAGCGCGGCAAGGTGCTGGCGCACAGCTTCAACCTGGTCAAACCCGGATTCCTGGTAATCGGCGACGAACTGCTTGGTGCCTTCGACGAAATCGCCGACCAGCTGCATGACCTGCAGGCACGTCGCTACTGGATCGCCGACCAGGACTGCCTGGACGATCCCGGCCAGGCGCCGCAGGGCTGGAGCAACCTCATGAAGCTGGCCGCCGGCCAGGCCCAGGACAACCCACCGGACAGCCAGCAGGTGCGCATGAAGGACGCCTGCTTTCTGATCTACACCTCCGGCACCACCGGCCTGCCCAAGGCGTCGATCATGAGTCATGGCAAATGGATCAAGGCCTACGGCGGCTTCGGACACTCCGGCCTGACGCTGGGCGAGCGCGATGTGCTCTACCTCACCCTGCCCTGCTACCACAACAATGCCGTCACCGTATGCTGGAGCGCAGCGCTGGCCGGCGGCGCGGCCATCGCCCTGCGCCGCAGGTTCTCCGCCAGCGCCTTCTGGAGCGACGTAGCACGCTATAACGCCACCTGCTTCGGCTACATCGGCGAACTGTGCCGCTACCTGCTCAACCAGCCGGAAACCGACATCGAAAAGAACAACAGCCTGCGCTGCATGATCGGCAACGGCCTGCGTCCCTCGATCTGGGCTCCATTCAAGCAGCGCTTCGGCGTCGAGCAGATCACCGAGTTCTATGCCTCCAGCGAAGGCAACATCGGCTTCACCAACGTCTTCAATTTCGACAATACCGTCGGCTATACCCCGGCCACCTACGCCATCGTCCGCTACGACCTGGAGAACGATCGGCCGCTGCGCGGCAAGAAGGGCTTTCTGCAAAAGGCCGACAAGGGCGAAGCAGGCCTGCTGATCAGCGAGATCAGCGCCAAGTGGCCATTCGACGGCTACACCGATCCGGCCAAGAGCGAGGCGGCGATCCTGCGCGACGTGTTCAAGAAGGGCGATGCCTGGTTCAACACCGGCGACCTGATGCGCGACATCGGCTGCAAACACGCGCAATTCGTCGACCGCCTTGGCGACACCTTCCGCTGGAAGGGTGAGAACGTTTCCACCACCGAGGTGGAGAACGTGCTCGGATCTTTCCACGGTGTGGAGGATGCGGTGGTCTATGGCGTCGAGATACCCGGCACCAACGGCCGCTGCGGCATGGCCGCGCTGCGCCTGGCGCCAGGTTGCGAGCTGGACGGTACAGCCCTGGCCGCCCATCTCGACGCAGAACTGCCAGCCTATGCGGCGCCGCTGTTCGTGCGCCTGCTTGGCGAAGTGGAGACCACCGGCACCTTCAAGTACAAGAAGACGGATCTGAAGCAGGCCGGCTACGACCCGAGCCAGGTCGAGGGCCCGCTCTACGTGCGCCTACCCGGCTCGAACGGCTTCCAGCGGCTGGATGAGGATGTGCACAGGGCCATTGAGCTGCTGGCTTATCGTTTCTGACACAGAGCTCAGACAGGCGAGTCGTCGCTCTCGATCACTCGCCAGCTCTCAAGATGACGGCGGTCCAGACGCTGCCAATGCACGGCATCGCTGAGTTGTTCGGCGGGCAACCAGATGCTGCCACTGCGGATCAGCATCTGCCTGGGCAGCGCCAGCAGCGCCTCCATGCTGACCAACCGTGGTTCCTGCCCCGGGCTGCTGACGTGCAACCCGGTCTCATCGAACGCTTCGAAGCACGGCATTGCCGCCAGAGGCTGCACGCCATGGCGCAGCGTATGCTCCTGAGTATCCAGCAGCAACAGGTGCCACTGCTGGGATTTTTCGTCGATCACCCGGCGACTCAGCGCCAGATAGCGCCCGGCCGACGACCAGGCCATGGCAGGCGCCAGATTCGCCACGCCACAACCGGAAGCGGTGAGCACACAGCCGCCCCCTGGCGCCAGTTCCTGCCCTTCGCTCACGTCAGGATCCAGCCCGAACAACCAGGCGGCGTCGTCTGCGCCAGGTGCGGCGAGCAGGTAATCACCCTCCTCACTGGCGGATACGGGGCGCCACTCCAGGCGCCAGTTGGGCAGCACGCGCAATGACCAGGCATCGACCGCCACCCGCGTGCTTCTATACTGCAGCCGGCCAGCAGCGACGAAGGCATCGGCCTGCTCCGCCGCCGGCGCCAGTGCGTCGAGACGTGGCACTGGCCCGGTACCGGCAGTGCTGGCCTGTCTGCCGATTATCTGCTGCAGGCTGAGCACGCCACCCTCGAACGCCTGCAGCACGGCGACCAGCAAGGGCTCATCGAGCTTTAGCAAGCGCCGCGCCAAAACGTCCGCAACCACCAACTGATGAGGCACGGCAGGCGCCTCGGCAAAGGCGATCAGCGCCAGGTAACGCCCACAATCGGAAAGACGCTGATCGAGACACCACAGCCCCGGCAGCTGCCAGGCACCGATGTGACAAGCCAAGGCATGGCGGCGACCATCGCGACTCTTGCGCACCAGGGTCATGCAGGGTTGCGCATCTCCCTGCATCGATGGCAACTGCAGCGATATGGCGCCTGCCCGCTCCCCTTCCAGTTCGATGCACAGCGTCAGGTTCATGCAACGCTCAGCTTGCGCCCCAGGCATCAGTGCCGGATAGAAGATACGCCCACCTTCCAGTCGGCAGGGGGCGCCCCATTCAATCACGGGTTCATCGGCAAGCGACTGCCAGGGTTCGTCCAGCGGACGCCAACCCGAGGTCGCTTGCCATAGCCAGCTTGCAGTTTCCTCCACGGCTTGGCTCTCGGCACGCGCGCGACAGACAAGCATCTGGCCGTCCTCGCTCCAGAGCACCGAGGCGTCTTGCTCGAGCAGCAGTCCCGTGGGGTTATCGTCCAACCACAGGCTGTAACCGGCCCCGGTCTTGCCATCCACCACACTGAGGGGCTCGCCCCGAAGAATATGGCTGCCCTGCGGTGATGCGCAGATAAGGTGCCCGTGGCTGTCGACCTCGCCCCGAGATTGCTGCCCCTGAGCCACGAGACTGACAGCGACGGGACGCTCGATTGGCGAAGATGCCTCGGCCGTGCGCATAACGAGACGTGGTGACGACCACTGATCAACACTCACTTGAAGCTCTTGGGTCACTCGACCATCTATCACCCAAGCGAAGCCATCTGTGGATGTATCCTGCCAGGCAGTGCCATCTTTTGGCAGGTAGCGTGAACGGGGAGCGACCACCAACGACGGGGCCTGGCCCTGAAAGCGCAGACTGACGCCGCGCCTGGTGCCATAGCTTTCAAGCCCGAGAAACTGCACCCACAATATCGTATGTATGCAGCCAAACATGAGGATGAACAGCCCGACGAAAAAGCCCAGCCAACCGGAAACCTCGCCCCATAGCTGAAACCCAAAGCCGATGAGTAACATGAACAAAGCAGCGGGTAGCTCCTTGGCCACCGCAGGGTATCCCGAAAGCGCGATGATCGCGATGGCGAAGAACATCGACACGATCAGCCACACTACGCTCCACCACGGCAGGAAGATGCCTGAGATCAGTGGAACGATGAGCGCCAGCAAGGCGAACACCACCCTATCCTGAGCAGGGCAATCGTATTCATCGGTCTTGGCAGACATTCGGCACTCCTTTGCCAGTGGTTCGGATCAGAGGCCGCAATCATAACAACACGCCGTGCGAGCAGATTTGAGGCAGCCTGCATTCTGCTTCAAACATGTCTATGCGAGATGATCTTCACCCCTGCTGAGCTACCGCTTGAACTCGAACTGCAGCTCAGCGCCTTCGATCGAATCCCAGTAGTCATCGACCCGATCGTTGCTGATCAGCCGGCCACTGATCTGGAACGGGCTCTGGACTTCGGGTTTCTCGCCAAACAGCGGCGGCAGCAAGGGAGAGAGAACCTCACGGGTTTCGCTGTCCAGGGCCTGTTCGAACAACTCCCGCGGGACGCTCAGATCCAACGCCAGTTTCGATTCAGGCTCCACCGGCTTGGGCTGTGGCGCTACAACAGGCTTGGGCTTGGCGACGACGGGCGGTTTGGCGGCGGGCACGGGCTTGCTTTCGACCACCTTGGCAGGCGGTGCTGGTTCGACAGGCTCTGGCTTGGCGACCTCGGCAACTGGCGCAGTTGCTGTGACCACTGCCGGCGCTGGCGCGGGCTGCTGTGCAACGGGTTCCGGCTCACGCTCACAGGCGCTCAGCCAACCCAGGCACAGCAACAGGAAAAAAGACTTACGCATCATGGGGCATAGGTAACTCGATCAGTAACGCGCCCATGCTCCTCCGCCTGGGCGCGCCTGACAAGGTGACTTACACGACTTTTACCTGGTGCCTCATTCACTCGGCGGCTCGGTGGCCAGATGAGCGAGTTCGGCTTCAATATCCAGTTGCGGATAATCGGCCTTGAGCTGCTCCAGCAGCCGCTGCGCCTCTTCCTGCTCGCCCGCCTTGCGCAGCTCCAGCAGACGCAACAGCGCCTCGCGCGGCTCGCTCTGGATCACCAGCTCGGCCATGGGTGCCAGCGCAGCGCTACTGGCCATCGGTACCTCAGCCATATCGGCAGACGGTGCCTGACGTGTCATGGCCTGGCTCCTCATGCGCTCCTGCGGTGCAGCCATAGGCGCAACCGTCTCCTCTGCGGCACGCTTGGCCGCCATCGGCGCTGGCGCGGCTGGGCTCATCAGCACACTCGGCGGCACGGCATCGAAGGCGTCCGGCGTCTGCTCCAACGTGCGCCAGGTCAGACTGACACCAATGCCAACACAAGCCAGCCCGGCCACCGCCACCGACCAGCGCTGACGACCACTGCCGAACAGCCATTGATGCAGGCGCTGCGCCCAGCCAGATTCAGCCTTGTCGGCCTGCTGCGCTTCACGGGCAGCCGCACTGGCCGCCGCCAGGATGCGTGCATCCAGCTCGGCCGAGGGCTCGCCGCTGCCATGGGCACGGAAATGCGCCAGCAGCGCCTGCTCGTGCTCTAGAGGTTCTCGTTCATCTTTCATGCGGACAACTCCTCGGTGGCCAGCAGCCGGCGCAGTTTCTGCAGGGCATAGCGCAGACGGCTCTTGACCGTCTCGGCCGGCGTGCGGGTCAACTCGGCAATCTCGTGCAGTTCCAGGTCGCCATGGGCGCGTAGCAGAAACACCTCGCGCTGGTCCTCCGGTAAATCGGCCAGCGCCGCCTGCAGCCGCTCGCTATCGCGACTCAGGCCCCACTGCCGCTCCGGGTCGGGTTGTGGATCGGCTTGGGCATGCAAGCCTTCATCGTATGAGTCATGCCCAGCCTGATGACGGCCCGTCTTGCGCCAGTGGTCGATCAGGCGGTTGCGGGCGATCTGGTACAACCAGGTTTTGAACAGCACGGCCTCGCGCTGTTCGCTCTGGCTGCGCACCAGGCTCATCCATGTTTCCTGGAATACTTCTTCAGCCAGGGCGTGATCGCCGCACAGACCGAGCAGAAAGCGAAACAGGCCCAGCCGATGGCGCTGGTACAGCGCGTTGAAGGCCGCGGCATCGCCGCGGCGGTAACGCCGCAATAGAGCGGCGTCGTCATCCGTGAGAGGTGCGTTCACTGCTGAACTCGTACAGGGTTGGAGCCGGAAGTGTGCAGGCTCTGGGCGATTTCGGCCAGCTGGATGAACTCGCCACGTAGCCCAAAGCGGTCCTCGCCCTTGGCCGAACGCGCCAGCGCGATGCTCTGCGCCAGGTCGAAGTCACCCGTATAGCGCCCGTCCTTGAGCTGCTGGGCGAAGGCGGCTACCGCAGCGGCGAAACGCAGATCCTCGCTCGCGGCCGCAATCGGTTCGGCCTCGGCACGCGCGATGGGGCGCTCCAGCAGGCGGCTGCTCGCCTCCCCCGGTGCCTTGTAGCGAATCCGCAGCCAGGCCAGTTCGCCACTCTTGCTCGCGGGCTGAGCATTGGCCTGATAACGCAGCGGCTCCAACCAGCCTTTGCCACCGGCCGGAACGATTTCGTAGAGCGCAGTGACCGTATGCCCTGCACCGATATCGCCGGCATCTACCTTGTCGTTACTGAAGTCCTCACGCTTGAGCGCACGGTTCTCGTAGCCCAGCAGGCGGTACTCGCTGACCTCACTCGGGTTGAACTCCAGTTGCAGCTTCACATCACTGGCCACCGTGGCAAGGGTGGACGCGAGCTGATCCACCAGCACCTTGCGCGCCTCGCGCAGGTTGTCGATATAGGCATAGTTGCCGTTGCCGGCGTCGGCCAACTGCTCCATCAGGCGTTCGTTGTAGTTGTCCACGCCGAAACCCAGAGTGGTCAGCGAGACGCCTGTCTTGCGCTTGTCCGCCGCCAATTGCTTGAGGCTGTCGAAGTCGCTGATGCCGACGTTGAAGTCACCATCGGTGGCCAGCAGGATGCGATTGATGCCGCCGTCGATCAGGTGCTTCTGCGCCTGCTGGTAGGCCAGTTGGATGCCCGACTCACCAGCGGTGGAGCCACCTGCCGTCAGTTGATCGATGGCCGCACGAATCTTCGCCTTCTCACTGCCGGGCGTGGAATCCAGCACCACCTGGGTGGCGCCAGCATAGGTGACCAGCGAAACGCGATCCTGCGGGCGCAACTGCTCGACCAGCAGTTTCAGCGTGCCCTGCACCATCGGCAGGCCCTCGCGGCGGTGCATCGAGCCGGAAACGTCGACCAAGAACACCAGGTTGGCCGGCGGCAACTCGTCGACACTGCGATCCGACGCCTTGATGGCGATGCGCAGCAGGCGCGTTTGCGGATTCCAGGGCGTCACCGCCAGCTCGGTGCTGACACCGAAGGGCGCATCGCCCTGCGGCAACGGATAGGCGTAGGGGAAGTAGTTGACCAGTTCCTCCAGGCGCACGGCATCCTTCGGTGGCAGTTGCCCGCCATTGAGGAAGCGCCGCACGTTGGCGTAGCTGCCAGTATCGACATCAATGCTGAAGGTGGACACCGGCGTCTCGGCGACAGCGAACACCGGGTTGTCAGCGTAGGCCTGGTACTGCTCACGCGATTCGTCACGGTAGCTCGGCGACAGGACATCAGCCATGGGAGACGGTGCGTAAACCTGGGTCGCCATGCGCTTGTGGCTGGCCTCGGCCCGCATCTCGGCCGCTGCGGGCGCGACCAGGCGCTCACGTACGAGCGGTGACACTGGAGCCGGACTGGCCTGTGCTTCCGGCTCGGGGCCAGAGGCACTGCAAGCGGCGAGCAACAACAAGGCGCTGGCCGAAAAACCGACGGCGAACGGACGAACGAGCAACAAGGAATAAGCGGGCATGGTGCACCTCCTGAGCAATGGCACGAGACCTTCGCTCAGGTAGACGCAGCCCTCCGACGAAACGGGTTAAATCACGCCGTGCTTTCTCAACCTTCCCAGGAACCGCCCGCTTCCTGGCACAGCTGTGTGGCCAGCATGCCCAGTGTCATCAGCGCCCTTTCGGCCTCGCGATTCCATGGAATGCCGCAGTTGAGCCGCACGCAATGGTTGAACTGCTCGGTGTTGCTGAAGATCAGCCCCGGTGCTATGGAAATGCCCTGCTGCAGCGCGCGCACGTGCAGATCCTTGGTGTTGACCCGCGCCGGCAGGCTGATCCAGAGGATGAAGCCGCCCTTGGGCCGGGTCATCTGCGTACCGACCGGGAAATACTGCTGCACCGCCAACTGGAAGGCGTTGAGGTTCTTGCGGTACTCCTGACGGATATGCCGCAGGTGGCGGTCGTAGCCACCATTTTCCAGGTAAGCCGCCACCGCCATCTGGGTGACACTGCACGCCGAATGGGTGGAAAAGGTCTGCAGCCGCTGGATCTCGTCCTGATACTTGCCAGCGACGATCCAGCCGATACGCACACCGGGCGACAGCGTCTTGGAGAAGCTCGAGCAATAAATCACCCGGCTATCGCGATCATGCGACTTCAGTGCCTTGGTCGGCCCCTGCTCGAACATCAGCTCGCCGTAGATATCATCCTCGACGATCTGGAAATCGTAATCACCGGCCAGGCGCAGCAACTGGCGCTGACGCTCCTCGGGGATGGTGCCGCCGAGCGGGTTGGACAACCGCGCGGTGAGCACCAACGCCTTGATCGGCCACTGGTTGGCCGCCAGTTGCAGCGCTTCGAGGCTGATGCCGGTGGTGGGGTCACAGGGAATCTCGATGACCTTGAGGCCGAGCAAGTCGGCCAGTTGCAGCAGGCCGTAGTAGGTCGGCGACTCCACCGCGATCAGGTCACCCGGCTTGGTCAGCACGCGCAGGCTCATCTGCAGCGCATCGACGCAACCGTGGGTGATCACCACCTCGGACGGATCGACCACCACGCCGGCATCGCGCATGCGGATCGCCACCTGGCGGCGCAGCGGCTCGAAACCGGGGCTGAACATGTAGCTGAAGGCACGCGGGCTGTGAAAACGGGTGACCTTGGCCAACTGTTGGTGCAGCGCGCGCACTGGCAGGTAATCGACATGCGGCACCGCGGCGCCTAGCGGGAACACGCCTTCACGACGCGATTCGGTGAGCACCTGGTTGATGATGCTGGCGCGGGTGACCAGACCGGGCCGCTCGACACGGGCGATATCCGGGGTTGGCGCTGTCAGCGCCGGTGTCTGGTGCACGTAGAAGCCGGACTGCGGCCGCGCACGGATCAGCCCCTGATCTTCGAGGTTGGCGTAGGCCTGCAACACCGTGGCGTGACTGACGTTGAGCTGCGCACTCATCTTGCGCACCGATGGCACGCGTTCACCCGGCTGGTAGACACCACGACGAATATCTTCGGCCAACTGCTGGGCGATACGTTGATAGAGCAGCAGATTGGTCATGGCGATATCCTCTGGGGTCACTGGAGCATAACAGTAACCTATTGCTACACAATTGTACCGGCACAGATACGATCTGTTTCTCCCTTATGCCATTGCTTGCCAACCATGCGCGGCATCGTCGTCATTCTCAGGGCATAAAAAACCCCGGACTCTGCCGGGGTTTTGTCAGGCATTTCGTTCAGCGCTCGGCACCAAGCTGGCCTCGCTCGTCGGAGAAGACGATCTCCACCCGCCGATTCTGCGCCCGGCCACGTGCCGAAGCGTTTTCCGCAACGGGGAAGTCGACGCCGTAACCGGCGACCTGAATACGCTTGGCATCTACGCCCAGGTCTACCAGCAGATCGGCCACAGCTTGCGCTCGCGCGCGAGACAGCTCGAGATTCTCGGCCGCATCACCGGTATTGTCGGTGTAGCCCTCGATACGCACGCGGCGCTGCGGATTGATCTGCAGGAACTGCACGAGCTTGAGCACCGTGCGGTTGGCTGCCGGTTGCAGATCGGCACGACCGGCGTCAAACAACATGTCGCCCAGGGTCATCACCAGGCCACGCTCGGTCTCGTTGGTGGCGAGGCTGACCATCTGCTCTTCTAGCCAGCCGTTGTGCTGCTGCACGCTGAGCAGTTTGGCTTCACGCAGTGTCAGTTGCAGACGCTGGCGCTCCAGCTCGAGCTTCGCTGCGCGCTCCTGATTGAGGCTGATGTCGCTGTGCTGGCGGGCGATCTCGGCATAGCGCTGGCTGAGGTAGGCGTAATGACGCACATCGTCGCCACTGCCCCAGTAACTGGACAGGCGCTCGGCACGGGCCAGCGACTCACCGGCGCGAATCACGTCCTTGGGTGCGGCGCGCAGCACACTGGGATCTTCCTTGACCGACTGGAAGCTGAGGCGCGCCTCTTCCAGAGCCTGCTCACTCGCCAACTGACTGGAGGCACAACCACTCAACAGCGTACCAACCAACATCAGGGCGCCCAGATGACCAAAAACCTTCATCACATGGCTCCCAGTTGCTGGCGCAGACGGCCGATGCGTTGATTGAGTTCGGTCAGCTGTTCCCGCCCCTTGGCACTGAGGTGCTCGGCCTCGGCCAGACGCGCATCCAGTTCGGCCTGCTCGGCCAGCAGGCGCGCCTGCTTGTTTTCACCGTCCTGCAAGGCTGCCTGAGCCTGCGCGAACTTGTCTTCAGCCTGGCGCAGTGACTCAGACTGTTCGCTGACCACCCCCAGAGATTTGGTCTGCGCCAACGCCTGTTCGGTCAGCCGCAACTGCTCGGTCGGAGCAGGATCGCTTGCGCAGGCCGTCAGGCCCAGCGCCAGCAGCAAGGGAAGGGTTCGATTGATCACGAAAATTTCCTACTGAGTGACGTCGCCAACTGGATCGGGCTGCATCTGCTGCGCCTTCCACAGTTCCAGATTGCTTTGCAGGAACTGCTCAGGCAGTCCGGCGGCGACCATTTCTGTCATTTTTCGCGCCAGCTGGCCACGCAGCCAGGGCTCGTTGCACGCCGAATTGTGCGACAGGGTTAGGTAGAGGCCTTCGCTGGAAATCGGCGGATCCAGCACCTCGAGGTCATCGTCCATGCCCAGCGTCTCGGCGAGCGCCAGGCCTGGGTAACGCTCGTAGAGCACATAGTCGGTGCGGCCGAGCAGCAACTTCTGGAACGCCTGGGTCAAACTGGAAACGCCCTCGAGCTTCAGGTTCTGCTTGGCGAAGGTATCGAACTGCTGACCAAAACTGTTGCCCACCAGGGTGTCGCCGGTATGCCCCTGCAGGTCGATCCAGCTGCCATAGGGAAATGCTTCGCCCTTGCGCACCCAGACCACGCTGGGGGTGAAGAAGAAAGCCGGATGAACGTAATCCATGTGCTCCAGACGCGGCAACGTGACAAAGGCGCCGGCGAGCAGGTCGACACGGCCGGTACGCACCTCATCCTGCGCTCGCGACCAGGGGCCGGTGTAGATCACGTCAACCACCACGCCGAGTTCTTTTGCCAGGTGCTTGAGCAGATCGGCATTGGCGCCGATCAGCTGCTGCGGATTCTGCGGATCACGCCAGAGATAAGGGGGATATTCCGGATTACCGGTCGCTACCAAGCGCTCGCATTTACCAACGGCCAGGGCCGCAGTTGGCATAACGACCAGGGCGCACCACAGCAACAGCGACTTAAACAGACAACGCTCAGGCATTGGCTACTCTCGGTTTATGCGTTGATTGGCAGGATGAGCTTGGCACCCCGGCATCCTCTGTGTTCATGCTAGCTTAGTGGCGCCGCCGGAATAATTCGCGATAAGGACGCGCCATGAAAAAACTGCTGCTCGCTTTGCTGCTACTGCTTCTCGCCGCCTCAGCAACGCTGTATTTCTTTCCCGCTGCTCAGTTGGTCAGCCTGCGCCTCATGGAACAACAGCGCGCCGGGCTCAGTCACGAGCGGCTATCTGTCGGCGATCTTAACATCCATTACTACCGGGGAGGACCGGCGAGCGGCGAAACCCTGGTGCTACTGCACGGTTTCGCTGCAGACAAGGATAACTGGCTGCGCTTTTCTCGCCACCTGACCGTGGACTATCGCGTCATCGCGCTGGATCTGCCGGGCTTCGGTGACAGCGATCTACCGCCTGGCAGCTACGATGTCGGCACCCAGGCAGAGCGCCTGGCGAACATTCTCGAGGCAATGGGCGTTCAGCGCGCGCATGTGCTCGGTAACTCGATGGGCGGACATATTGCCGCACTCTTCGCGGCACGCTACCCGGACCGCGTCCGCTCGCTGGCGCTATTCGCCAACGCAGGCATCGACAGTCCGCACAAGAGCGAGCTGTATCGACTGCTGACCAGTGGTGCGCCCAATCCTCTGGTGGTCAAGCAGCCGCAGGATTTCGATAACCTGCTGCAATTCATCTTCGTCGAACCACCCTATCTGCCCGAGTCGCTCAAGCGATATCTGGGCGAGCGCTCTGTGGCGAAGGCTGCGCACTATGAACGGGTATTCACGCAACTCGTGGAGCGCACCATCCCATTGGAGCCCGAACTGGCGAAAATCCAGGCGCCCACGCTACTGCTCTGGGGCAGGCAGGACCGGGTACTGGATGTCTCCAGCATCGAGGTCATGCAACCACTACTGCGCAAACCCAGCGTGGTGATCATGGATAACGTCGGCCACGCCCCCATGCTCGAGCGCCCCGAAGAAAGCGCCCTGCTCTACCGGCGGTTTCTGGAAGGTCTGAAGCACTGACACTCAGACAATAAAAAACCCGCTCTGGTGAGCGGGTTTTTTCGTTGCGTGAAAAGCGGCTTAGACCGACTTCTCCAGCTCCGGTACGGCTTCGAACAGGTCGGCAACCAGACCGTAGTCTGCGACCTGGAAGATCGGCGCCTCTTCGTCCTTGTTGATCGCAACGATCACCTTGGAGTCCTTCATACCAGCCAGGTGCTGGATCGCGCCGGAGATACCGACGGCGATGTACAGCTGCGGCGCAACGATCTTGCCGGTCTGACCGACCTGCATGTCGTTCGGTACGAAACCGGCGTCGACGGCAGCGCGGGAAGCGCCGACGGCAGCGCCCAGCTTGTCGGCCAGCGCGTACAGGTGCTTGAAGTTGTCGCCATTGCCCATGCCACGGCCGCCGGAAACGACGATCTTGGCAGCGGTCAGCTCCGGACGGTCGGACTTGGCCAGCTCTTCGCCAACGAAGGCGGACTTGCCGGCGTCAGCCGGGCCGGAAACAGCTTCAACGGCAGCGGAACCACCTTCGGCAGCAGCGGCATCGAAACCGGTGCTACGTACGGTGATCACCTTGATGGCAGCCGAGGACTGCACGGTGGCGATGGCGTTACCGGCATAGATCGGACGCTTGAAGGTATCGGCGCTTTCAACGGCGATGATCTCGGAGATCTGGTCGACATCCAGGGCAGCGGCGACGCGCGGCAGGATGTTCTTGCCGTTGCTGGTGGCGGCAGCCAGGATGTGGCTGTAGCCCTTGCCCACTTCGGCTACCAGCGGAGCGACGTTCTCCGGCAGCTGGTTGGCATAGGCCGCGTTGTCGGCCAGCAGAACCTTGGCCACGCCAGCGATCTTGGCAGCAGCTTCGGCAGCAGCGCCAGCGTTGGCACCGGCGACCAGCACGTGAATGTCGCCACCGATCTTCTGCGCAGCAGCTACGGTGTTCAGGGTAGCGGCAGCCAGAGCGGCATTGGTGTGTTCAGCGATAACCAGGATAGTCATTTAGATTACCTTCGCCTCGTTCTTCAGTTTCTCGACCAGTTCAGCCACGGACTTGACCTTGATGCCAGCGCTGCGAGCAGCCGGCGCTTCGACTTTCAGGGTCTTGACGGTGGAAGCGGTGGAAACGCCCAGAGCGTCAGGGGTGACGGTTTCCAGCGGCTTCTTCTTGGCCTTCATGATGTTCGGCAGCGACGCATAGCGCGGCTCGTTCAGACGCAGGTCGGTGGTGACGATTGCCGGCAGGTTCAGCGCAACGGTCTGCAGACCGCCATCGATCTCACGGGTGACATTGACCTTGTCGCCAGAAACTTCGACCTTGGAGGCGAAGGTGCCTTGGCCGAAACCGGTCAGGGCGCCCAGCATCTGGCCGGTCTGGTTGTTGTCACTGTCGATGGCCTGCTTGCCCATGATCACCAGCTGCGGCTGCTCCTTGTCGACCACTGCCTTGAGCAGCTTGGCCACAGCCAGGGAGTTCAGCTCGTCATTGGATTCGACCAGGATGGCACGGTCTGCACCCAGCGCCAGCGCGGTACGCAGTTGCTCCTGAGCGGTAGCCGGGCCGATGGTGACGACGACGATTTCGCTCGCCACGCCTTTCTCCTTCAGGCGTACGGCTTCTTCCACGGCGATTTCGCAGAAGGGGTTCATGGACATCTTGACGTTGGCGAGGTCGACGCCGCTGTTGTCCGCCTTGACGCGAACCTTGACGTTGTAGTCAACCACTCGTTTGACAGCTACAAGAACCTTCATGGATTCCTCGTTACTCTCCGGTGAATAAGAATCTCGCCAAGGCGAGCCTGGTCAGCGATACAAATTGGCAGGAGCCAACCTTTCAGCCCAGACGGCGAGCGCAAAACCGCCCGTATCTTGACCCCACGGCCTGGCCCGGTCAATACAGCGAACTGGCCGGTCATCCGCGATGTAGTACGATTCTAGCAGGCCTACAGAAAATTCAAACAAACGTTTGTATTGGCCCACGGAGAGGGTGTAGATATAATGCCCACGCCGCGGTTAGGGGTGAGCCGTGCCCTCCAATATAAAACATCGAAGAGCCTTGAGTAGGAGATAGCCTGTGGAACGCGAATTTATGGAGTTCGACGTCGTCATCGTCGGCGCCGGCCCGTCCGGACTGTCCGCCGCCTGCCGACTGAAGCAGAAAGCCGCTGACGCGGGCCAGGAGATCAGCGTCTGCGTGGTCGAGAAAGGCTCCGAAGTTGGCGCTCACATCCTCTCCGGCGCGGTGTTCGAACCGCGCGCTCTCAGCGAACTCTTCCCCGACTGGAAAGAGCTTGGCGCCCCGCTCAACACTCCGGTCAAGCGCGATGACATCTACCTGCTGCGCGACGCAGACAAGGCTACCCGAATTCCTGACTTCTTTGTGCCGAAAACCATGCACAACGAAGGCAATTACATCATATCCCTGGGCAACCTGTGCCGCTGGCTGGCCCAGCAGGCCGAGAACCTGGGCGTCGAAATCTACCCGGGCTTCGCCGCCCAGGAAGCACTGATCGACGAGAACGGCGTGGTGCGCGGCATCGTCACCGGCGATCTGGGTGTCGACCGTGAAGGCAATCCCAAGGAAGGCTACTACACCCCTGGCATGGAACTGCGTGCCAAGTACACCCTGTTCGCCGAAGGCTGCCGTGGCCATATCGGTAAGCAGCTGATCAAGCAGTACAACCTCGATAGCGAAGCCGACGCCCAGCATTACGGCATCGGCATCAAGGAAATCTGGGACATCGACCCGGCCAAACACGAACAAGGCCTGGTGGTGCACACCGCCGGCTGGCCGATGGACATCATGGGCACCGAGAACACCGGCGGCTCCTTCCTCTATCACCTGGAGAACAACCAGGTGGTGGTCGGCCTGATCATCGACCTGTCCTACTCCAATCCGCACCTGTCGCCGTTCGACGAATTCCAGCGCTACAAGCACCACCCGGTGATTGCCCAGTACCTGGAAGGCGGCAAGCGCGTTGCCTACGGTGCTCGCGCCATCTGCAAGGGCGGCATCAACTCGCTGCCGAAGATGGTCTTCCCCGGCGGCGCCCTGATCGGCTGCGACCTCGGCACCCTGAACTTCGCCAAGATCAAGGGCAGCCACACCGCGATGAAATCCGGCATGCTGGCTGCCGATGCCATCGCCGAAGCCCTGGCAGCCGGCCGCGAAGGCGGCGACGAGCTGAGCAACTACGTCGATGGCTTCAAGGCCAGCTGGCTGTATGACGAGCTGTTCCGCAGCCGTAATTTCGGCGCAGCCATCCACAAGTACGGCACCATCGTGGGCGGCGGCATCAACTGGCTGGACCAGAACATCTTCGGCGGCAAGATTCCCTTCACCCTGCACGACAACAAGCCGGATTACGCCTGCCTGAAGCCTGCAGCCGAGTGCGCGAAGATCGCCTACCCGAAACCGGACGGCAAACTGAGCTTCGACAAACTGAGCTCGGTGTTCCTCTCCAATACCAACCACGAAGAAGAGCAGCCCTGCCACCTGAAGCTCACCGACCCGAGCATCCCGCTGGCGAAGAACCTGCCGCTATACGACGAACCGGCGCAGCGCTACTGCCCGGCCGGCGTGTATGAAGTGGTGACGCAGGAGGACGGCGAGAAGAAGTTCCAGATCAACGCGCAGAACTGCGTGCACTGCAAGACCTGCGACATCAAGGACCCGGCCCAGAACATCACCTGGGTGGCACCGGAAGGCACCGGCGGCCCGAATTACCCCAACATGTAATTCAGCTCGATATGAAAAAGGCTCCCTCGGGAGCCTTTTTCTTTACGCCTTACTGACACGTGGGAGGGCTTTAGCCACGCGAACTCGCCGCTAAAGCGCCTCCCACAACTCGCTCAATCCTGATAAATCATCTTGCGGCTCATGCCGCCGTCGATGACGAATTCCTGCCCGGTGACGAAACCGGCCGCATCGGAGAGCAACCAGGCGACCTGCGCCGCGACATCTTCCACCGTGCCGACACGGCCGACCGGATGCTGCGCGTGATCGAACACCGACAGCGGCTCCAGGCGCTGCTGCGACGGGTCGCGGGCGTCGATCCAGCCCGGGCTGACGCAATTGACGCGAACCTCCGGCCCCAGGCTGATCGACAGCGCGTGAGTGAGTGCGACAAGACCGCCCTTGCTCGCGGCATACGCCTCGCAATCGGCCTCGGACTGGCTGGCGCGGGTCGAGGCAATATTGACGATGGCGCCACGATGCCCGCGTAAGTAAGGCGCGCAATGCTTGGCCAGCAGCATGGCGCCGGTCAGGTTGACCGCCAACAGGCGATTCCAGCGCTTCAGATCGAGCGACTCCAGCGGCGGCGTATGCGGATCGGAGATGGCCGCATTGCACACCAGCGCATCGAGACGACCAAACTGGCCGAGCACCTCGGCGACGCCGACACTTACCTGATCTTCCTTGGCCACATCCATGGAGACGAACCAGGCGTTATCGCCCAGAGCCCGCGCTACTTTCGAGCCACGCTCACGGTCGATGTCCGCCAGCACCACCTGCCAGCCCTCGGTGATCAGCCAGGCACTGATGCCCAGACCAATGCCGCGAGCGGCTCCGGTGACCAGGGCGACACGCCCGTTGTTGGGCGTGTCATTGCTCCCCCACTGCAACATGCTCAGAGCGCAGCCAGGCCGCGCGCCAGGTCCGCCTTGAGGTCTTCCAGCTCTTCCAGGCCCACGGCGACGCGGATCAGGTTGTCACGAATGCCAGCGTTAGCGCGCTCTTGGGGCGTCAGGCGACCGTGGGAGGTGGTAGCCGGATGGGCGATGGTGGTCTTGGTATCGCCGAGGTTGGTGGTGATGGAGATGACACGCGTGGCATCTATCACTGTCCAGGCGGCATCACGGCCGCCCTTGACCTCGAAGCTGACCACCGCACCGAATGCGCTCTGCTGCTTCTTCGCCAACTCATGCTGCGGATGGCTGGGCAGGCCGGCGTAATAAACGCGCTCGACCTGAGGCTGCTGCTCGAGCCACAACGCCAGCTGCAGGGCGCTCTCACTCTGCGCGCGCATACGAATGCGCAGGGTTTCCAGGCCCTTGACGAACATCCAGGCGTTGAACGGACTGAGGGTCGGCCCGGCGGTACGCAGGAAACCGACCACTTCCTTCATCTGCTCGCTACGCCCCGCCACCACACCGCCCAGGCCACGGCCCTGGCCATCGATGTACTTGGTGGCCGAGTGCATGACCATATCGGCACCCAGCTTCAGCGGCTGCTGCAACGCCGGCGTGCAGAAGCAATTGTCCACCGCCAGCAGCGCGCCGCGTGCGTGAGCGATCTCCGCCAGCGCGGCGATATCCACCAGCTCGGCCAGCGGGTTGGACGGCGACTCGACGAACAGCAGCTTGGTATTGGGCTTGAAGGCCCCTTGCCAGGCATCCAGATCGGCCAGCGGTACGTAATCGACCTCGATGCCGAAGCGCTTGAGGTACTTCTCGAACAGGCTGATGGTGGAGCCGAATACGCTGCGCGACACCAGCACATGGTCACCGCCACTGCACAGGCTCATGACGATGGCGAGGATCGCCGACATGCCGGAAGCGGTCGCCACCGCCTGCTCGGCGCCTTCCAGCGCGGCGATACGCTCCTCGAAGGTGCGCACGGTCGGATTGGTGTAGCGCGAATAGACGTTGCCCGGCACTTCACCGCCGAAACGTGCGGCAGCATCGGCGGCGGTGCGAAACACATAGCTGGAGGTGAGAAACAGCGCCTCGCCATGCTCGCCCTCGGGTGAGCGGCGCTGGCCGGCCCGCACCGCCAGGGTGTCGAAGCCCACGCCATCGAGATCGCTGTCGAGCCTGCCGGCTTCCCATTCCAGAGTCATATCGCTTCCTCACGAAAAGTAGCCCGGATGCAATCCGGGAAATTCAGTGTGACATTCCCCCGGATTGCATCCGGGCTACGGACCGGGGTGCGCCGCGCGCACCATCGAAACGGGCAGGAGCGCTGCCCTGCCCGCTCGAATCAGTTGTTATACAGATCGATGATCGCGCTGACTGCCTGCGACTTGACCTTGCTGGCATCGTTGCGCGCCTGCTCGATCTTGTCCAGGTATGCCTCGTCGACGTCGCCGGTGACGTACTTGCCGTCGAAAACCGCGCAGTCGAAGTTGTCGATCTTGATCTTCTTGCTACCGCTGACCGCCTCGATCAGGTCCGGCAGATCCTGGTAGATCAGCCAGTCGGCACCGATAAGCTCACAGACCTCCTCGGTGCTGCGGCCGTGAGCGATCAGCTCATGGGCGCTGGGCATGTCGATACCGTAGACGTTCGGGTAACGCACCGCTGGGGCTGCCGAGCAGAAGTAGACGTTCTTCGCACCGGCCTCGCGAGCCATCTGGATGATCTGCTTGCAGGTGGTGCCACGGACGATGGAGTCGTCCACCAGCATCACGTTCTTGCCGCGGAACTCCAGTTCGATGGCGTTGAGCTTCTGCCGTACGGATTTCTTGCGTGCCGCCTGGCCGGGCATGATGAAGGTGCGGCCGATATAGCGGTTCTTGACGAAACCTTCGCGGAACTTCACACCCAGGTGATTGGCCAGCTCCAGCGCCGCGGTACGGCTGGTGTCCGGAATCGGGATGACCACGTCGATGTCGTGCTCCGGACGCTCGCGCAGGATCTTGTCGGCCAGCTTCTCGCCCATGCGCAGACGCGCCTTGTACACCGAGATACCGTCCATGATCGAGTCCGGGCGCGCCAGGTAGACGTGCTCGAAGATGCAGGGTGCGTACTGCGGGTTGGCCGCGCACTGACGGGTGAACAGCTTGCCCTCTTCAGTGATGTAAACAGCCTCGCCCGGCGCCAGGTCGCGGATCAGGGTGAAGCCGAGCACGTCCAGCGATACGCTCTCGGACGCGATCATGTACTCGACGCCTTCGTCGGTATGGCGCTGGCCAAAGACGATCGGACGAATGCCATTGGGATCACGGAAGCCGACGATGCCATAGCCAGTGATCATCGCGACGACGGCGTAACCGCCCAGGCAGCGTTCGTGCACGTGGGTAACGGCGGCGAACACATCTTCCTCGGTCGGCTGCAGCTTGCCGCGCTGGGCCAGCTCATGGGCAAACACGTTGAGCAGCACTTCCGAATCGGAATTGGTGTTCACGTGGCGCAGATCGGACTCGTAGATTTCCTTGGCCAACTGCTCGACGTTGGTCAGGTTGCCGTTGTGCGCCAGGGTGATGCCGTACGGCGAGTTGACGTAGAACGGCTGAGCTTCAGCCGAGCTGGAGCTGCCAGCGGTCGGGTAGCGCACATGGCCGATGCCCATATGGCCGACCAGACGCTGCATGTGACGCTGCTGGAACACGTCACGCACCAGGCCGTTGTCCTTGCGCAGGAACAGGCGACCATCATGGCTGGTGACAATACCGGCAGCATCCTGGCCGCGGTGCTGGAGGACGGTGAGCCCGTCATACAGCGCCTGATTGACGTTCGATTTACCGACGATACCGACGATGCCACACATGTGCCACGACCCCTGCTAGATAGTTCAGGCTAATTCAGCGACCGATGCAGCGGTTACTCCGCAGCGGTCACTCTTTTAAAGCAGATCAGCTGGGTGAGCCGATCCACCGGTAAACCACTGATCGGACCACCCCAGAATGAGGTTCTTCGACCAGTCGGCGACCATCAGAAAATGCGGCACCAGTTGCGACTGTTGCCACCACGTATCCTGCTCCACTGGTGCCAGGCTGATCAGCCCGACCAGCAGCACCACCAACAAACCACCACGTGCGGCGCCGAATACCATGCCGAGAAAACGGTCGGTACCGGACAGGCCAGTCACGCGAATCAGCTCACCAATGAGGAAATTGACCAGAGCGCCTACCAGCAAGGTGGCGATGAAGAGAATGGCACAGGCTGCAATCACCCGCGCGGAAGGCGTTTCGATAAACTCGACGAGATGCTGGGCCAGTGCACCACCGAACATCCAGGCGACCACACCCGCAATGATCCAGGTCAGCAGCGACAGGGCTTCCTTGACGAAGCCGCGCTTGAGACTGATCAAACTAGAAATGGCGATGACGGCGATGATCGCCCAATCGACCCAGGTGAATACCACGGTGCGGCCTACCAGCGGAAAAGGCGGAGCATTTTAGCAGAGCCCGGCGCATCGGGTAACCGGGCGCTGCAAAGTCCTGTATTTGCTTAGCCTGCTTCCGGCTGGAAGCGCACGACAAAACCGCTGAGTTTGTGCTGGCGGTTGAGCTGGTCACGCAGGCGCTCGGCCTCGGCGCGCTCGATCAACGGGCCGACGAACACCCGATTCATGCCATCGAAGGTGCGGATATAAGCGTTGTAGCCCTGACTGCGCAGCGTTTTCTGCAGATTTTCCGCTCCAGCACGACTGGACAGACTGGCCAGCTGTACGGACCAACTGATCGGCAGACTGTTGGCGTCCAGGCGCCCTTCCGGCTTGGCAGGAGCAGTGCTCGCCGCTTGTTCGGTCTTGACCGGATCGGGCTTGCTCTGCTGCGCGACGGGCGGCGGAGTCGGCTTGGGCTGCTCAGGGACCTCGACGATCTGAGGCTCCACCTCTTCGACGGGAATCGGCTCCTGCGGCAACTCCTCGGGCTCGACGACCTCGGCAGGCTGCACGATGATCTCGGCAGCTGCCGGCGCTTGCGGCATGGCCGGCGCATCCACTACCACGCGGCGCATCTCATCCTCGCGCGACAGCAGCATAGGCAGGAAAATCACCGCCAGTGCCACCAGCACCAGAGCACCGACCATGCGCTGCTTGAGCCCACTGTCCAGCATTGCCATCCCCAATCCCCTTATCAAGCCGGGCGGGCCAGCCAATCCAGGGCCTCGGCCACGCAGAAAAACGATCCGAACAACAGTATCTCGTCACCCTCTGCCGCCTGTTCGCACTGCGCATCGAGCGCGGCACGTACAGCCGGGTATTGCGTCACTGCCATGCCCAGCCCCCGCAGGTGCTCGGCCAACTCATCGGCAGAGCGTGATCGCGGCGTATCCAGCGGCGCTACGGCCCAGCCAGCAACCAGACTCAGAAGCGGCGCCACCACGCCAGGCAGATCCTTGTCGGCCAACAAACCGAACACCGCCCAACGCTTCCCGGCCAGCGGACGGGCCTCAAGACGCTGCGCCAGATAATCGGCGGCATGGGGATTATGCCCAACATCGAGCAACAGTGTGAGTGACTTGCCTCGCCAATCCAGCGCACGACGATCCAGGCGCCCGGTCACCCGCGTGGCGAGCAAAGCCTGAACGATCTGCTGGTGATTCCAGGGCAGCGGCAAAAGCGCATAGGCCTGCAACGCCAACGCCGCGTTTTCCATCGGCAGATCGAGAAGCGGCAGCTGCTCCAGCCGCAGCACCCGGCCTTTTGCATCCAGGCCATACCAGGACCAGTCCTGCGCCTGCACATTCAGGTCATAGTCACGACCGCGCAGGAAGAGCGGCGCATCCAACGTGACGACCTGCTGCAGCAATGGCTGCGGCGGGTCGAGATCACCGCACAATGCAGGCATACCGGCGCGCATGATCCCGGCCTTTTCAAAGGCGACCGATTCACGGGTATCACCCAGCCAGTCAGCATGATCCAGGCCAATGCTGGTGATCAGGGCCAGATCGGCATCGACCAGGTTCACCGCATCCAGGCGTCCACCGAGGCCGACTTCGAGCACCACGGCATCCAGCTGAGCACGCTCGAACAGCCAGAAGGCCGCCAGCGTACCCATCTCGAAATAGGTCAGGGAAATTTCACCACGCGCGGCCTCGACCGCCGCGAAAGCCTGGCACAGCTCTTCATCGCTCGCCTCACGCCCATCCAGCAACACACGCTCGTTGTAACGCAGCAGGTGCGGTGAACTGTAGACACCGACACGCTGCCCTTGGGCTGCGATCAGGCTGGCGAGAAAGGCGCAGGTAGAACCCTTGCCATTGGTACCGGTGACGGTGACCACCAATGGCGCGGGCTTGCCCAGGCCGAGCCGCAGCGCCACCTCACGCGAGCGCTCCAGGCCCATGTCGATGGCCGAAGGATGCAACTGCTCGAGGTAGGCGAGCCACTCGCCCAGGCTACGTTCGGTCATGCAGTGGCCGGCAGGGAAACCGGAGAGGGACGATTCATCATTTGCGCAAGCAGACGCGCCAGGCGCGGACGCAGTTCATCGCGCGAAATGATCATGTCGATAGCGCCATGCTCCAGCAGGAACTCGCTACGCTGGAAGCCTTCCGGCAGCTTTTCGCGCACGGTCTGCTCGATCACGCGCGGGCCGGCGAAACCGATCAGCGCCTTCGGCTCGGCCACGATGACATCTCCAAGCATTGCCAGGCTGGCGGAAACACCGCCGTAGACCGGGTCGGTCAGCACGGAGATGAACGGCAGGCCTTCTTCACGCAGACGCGCCAGGGCGGCGGAAGTCTTGGCCATCTGCATCAGCGAGATCAGCGCTTCCTGCATGCGCGCGCCGCCCGAAGCTGAGAAGCACACCAGCGGGCAGCGTTTTTCCAGTGCGACATTGGCGGCCTGAACGAAACGCTCACCGACGATGGCCCCCATGGAGCCGCCCATGAAGGAGAACTCGAACGCGCAAACGGCGATCGGCATACCTTCGAGGGTGCCACTCATGGAGATCAGCGCGTCTTTCTCACCCGTCTGCTTCTGCGCGCCAGCCAGACGATCCTTGTACTTCTTGCTGTCGCGAAACTTCAGGCGGTCTACCGGCTCGAGATCAGCACCGATCTCCTCGCGACCATCGGCATCAAGGAAGAGGTCGATACGCGCCCGGGCACCGATACGCATGTGGTGATTACACTTGGGGCAGACGTCGAGTGTCTTTTCCAGCTCAGGACGATAGAGCACGGCATCACAGGACGGACACTTGTGCCACAGGCCCTCGGGCACAGAGCTCTTCTTCACCTCGGAACGCATGATCGAGGGAATGAGTTTGTCTACCAACCAGTTGCTCATGCTGTCATTTCTCCATAACCGTTGGTTCGGATGAACGCCTCATCGTGAAACGCCCATCTCCAGCAATTCTCTTCTACCGCACCTAGCGCCCGTCGAAAGGAGCCATGGCGGCGTGACAGGCTAATTGACGGCCCTGCCTCAATTGCCGTCACATTGAGCATCATGCACCGCCCGCACGAACGCACGAATCTTGTCTGCATCCTTTATGCCTTTACTGACCTCTACCCCACCACTGACATCCACGGCATAGGGACACACCTGGCGAATAGCCGCCGCGACATTGCCTGCATCGAGGCCGCCGGCCAGGATGATTGGCTTGGCGGCACGTTCAGGCACCAGTGACCAGTCGAACGAAGCCCCCGTACCACCCGGAACGCCTTCGACGAAGGTATCCAGCAGAATACCCCGCGCACCAGTGTAGGGCGCCATGGCTGCCGCCACATCCTCACCAGGGCGAACCCGCAGCGCCTTGATATAGGGGCGACCATAGCCTTCACAGTCGGCCGGCGACTCGTCACCGTGAAACTGCAACAGATCCAGCGGCAGCCGCTGCAGCAACTGCTGCAGCTCGTCGCGCGGCATGTCGACGAACAGCCCGACAGTGGTCACGAACGGCGGCAACACGTGCAGGATCGCAGCAGCCTGCTCGACGCTGACTGCGCGTGGGCTTTTCCCGTAGAACACCAGACCAATGGCGTCGGCACCCGCCTCCACCGCTGCCAATGCATCCTCGACGCGGGTGATCCCACAAATCTTGCTGCGTACGACCGTCACGTTCATACCTCTCGCCATCCGGGCTCGGATGGTAACAAAGGGTTATGGCTGTCGCACGTCCGGCAGACCGGAGAGAAAATGCGGCCCGAGATAGCGCTGCGGCAATTCGAACTCCTCCGGGTAATCGACCTGTATCAGGTATAGACCGTAGGGATGCGCCGTCACCCCCCCGCTATGCCGATCGCCGCGCTCGAGCACCTCGCGTGCCCATTCTGGCGGCCGTTCACCAGCACCAATGGTCATCAACACACCGGCGATGTTACGCACCATGTGATGCAGGAAAGCATTGGCACGGATATCCAGCACGATGAAACGGCCGTGCTCGATCAACTGCAGGTGGTGCACGGTCTTGACCGGTGATTTGGCCTGGCAGCGCGTTGCCCGGAAGGCGCTGAAATCATGGGTACCGACCAGCGCCAGGGCAGCTTCACGCATGCGCGCCACATCCAGCGGTCGATGATTCCAGGTCACTTCCTCGGCCATGTGCGCCGGGCGAATCGGATCGTTGTAGATCACGTAGCGGTAGCGTCGCGCCATGGCCGAGAAGCGCGCATGAAAGTGCGCCGGCATCACCTTCGCCCAGGTCACGCTGATGTCACCAGGCAAATTCATGTTGGCGCCCATGATCCAGGCGTGTAGCGACCGCTCGACAGTGGTATCGAAATGCACAACCTGACCACTGGAATGCACGGAGGCATCGGTACGCCCCGCGCACAGAATGCTCACCGGGGCGCCACCAGCGACCTTGGACAAGGCAGTTTCCAGGTGACCCTGGATCGACGGCACATTCGCGCCCTGGCGTTGGAACCCACGATAACGTGCGCCCTTGTATTCGAGGCCCAGGGCGATTCTGAAAAAGCCAGCGGCCGCCATTTCGGCGGCCGCTACAGGTACTGCGTCAGACATCTATCAATCAAACCATCTTGGCAATCATCTCGCGAGCTTCCTGCTGCTGAGCATCGCTGCCCTCGGCAATCACTTCATCAAGAATGTCGCGCGCACCTTCGGTGTCGCCCATGTCGATGTAGGCCCGAGCCAGATCCAGCTTGGTCGCGGTTTCATCGGTGCCGGACAGGAAGTCGAAGTCATCGTCGCCATCCAGATCACTGGACAGACTGTCGGCCGGCGCCAGCGGAGCCGCTTGCGGCTCTTCGAAGTCAGTCGACAACTGATCCAGCTCGGCGGTCACCTCGTCCAGCTGCGCGGCGAAACTGTCAGGTGCGATAGCAGGCTGAACCGGAGCTTCGTCCTCGAGCGACAGATCGAAGTCGGCCGGAAGATCGAGATCGGCAGACGGCGTTTCTTCCGGCAGATCAAGGCTCAGACCGGCGAGATCGTCGGCAGACTGGCTCAGCGGTGCATCGTCATCGAGACTCAGCAGGAAATCGTCGGCTTCGTCGCTGACAGCTGGAGCCGGCTCATCCAGATCCAGGCTGAAGGCGGACAGATCGTCGGTCGGCTGGGACAGCTCAACCTTGTCATCATCCAGAGCCAGATCGAAACCCAGATCGTCGGCGACAGAAGCAGCCGGCGCGGCGGGTTCATCGACCAGACCGAAGTCCAGATCATCGCCCAGCGACAACGACGCTTCAGCATTGGCTGACTGAACATCACTCTCCAGATCGGCCTCGAGGTCGTCGAGGCTCAGGTCGAAGGCACCATCCAGATCGCCGCCAGTGGATGCAGGCGACTGTGCAACCGGCTCATCCAAGCTGAGGTCGTCCAGACTGAACTCGCCCATGTCGTCATCAACGGAGGCGACGGCAGCCATGGTGCCCGCCCCTGCAAAGGCCGCGATTGCCGGATACTTGGACTTCAGTTGCTCGGCTTCGGCATTCACACCACCGATCTCGCGCAGCTCGTTATCCTGGCGGGCAAAGCCTTCGCGGTCACCCAGCTCAGCGTAGACTTCCATCAGCTTCAGACGCAGATCGGCACGATGTGGCTCGTCGTTGATCGCGTTCTGCAGCAGTTCGGCCGCCTGATTGAAGCGCCCGTAAGCAATGTAGATATCAGCCTCGCCCAGCGCGTCGCCAGTCTGCGCCGTAACGCGCTCCTCGCCAGCGCCCTGAGCGCTCTGGACAGGCTCATCATCGAGACCTGCGAAGCTGTCTTCAGGCATGTCCAGATCGGAGGCGAACGCATGTTCCTGGGCCAGATCGGCTTCCAGCTCATCTTGCAGCTCGGACTCTTTCATCGCATTGCGACGTGACAGCGCCATCAGGCCCACCAGCAGAAGCAGAAGCGCACCACCACCAGCCAGACCCAACGTCATCGGGCTGGCCATCAGCTCATCGATGAAGCTCTGCGGGGCTGGCGCGGGCGCTGCTGGCTTGTCTGCTTCGACCGGCTCGGCCGGGGCGACTGGTTCAACGGCAGCAGCCGGCTCACTGGCCGGCTGTTGGGTTGCGGCGGCGCTGTCCTCGACAGGCGCAGCCGGTTCCTCGGAATAGTTGTAGTCGGGTGCCGCCTCCTCAGGCGGCATAGTGGGCGGCGTCGCCGCCCCCTCATCAACTGGCGGCGCGACTTCAGGTTCTGTAGCCGGCACTTCCGGCGCCGGCTCTTCAGATGTTGCCGACAGATCGGCCTGCAACTTGGCCAACTGGCTGTCTTTCAATTCAACCAGGCGCTGCAATTTGTCCAGCTGACTTTGCAGATCACCAACACGACTTTGCAGCTCGGCATTCTCGCGACGGGTCGAATCCAGACTCTCCTGAGTCACTGCCAGCTTATCGGCCAGTGCCTTGCTTCCAGCCGAACCGGTATCGCTACCGCGAGTGGACTGACCGGCTTCAGCAGCAACCAGCTTGAGACTGTCCCCCGCCTCTGCCGTCGCCGGTGCGGCGCCTGCGGTGGTACGGCGGGTGGCATCCAGCTGACGCGAGGCGACAGCGCGACCTTCACGCCAGGCGGCATTCTGCTCGGCGACCTGAGCGATTGCCTCGGCGTTGCTGCGGCTACGAATCTGCTGCTCATCCGGCAGGCGTAGAACCTGACCGCTCTTCATACGATTGATATTGCCGCCGATGAAGGCATCCGGATTCAGATCCTGGATAGCCAGCATGGCCTGATTGACCGAACCGCCACCGACACGCTGGGCGATTTCCCAGAGCGTGTCGTTGGCAGTGGTTCTGTATTCGTTACCGGAAATGGCGCGCGACGCGGGCGCCGGCGCTGCAGGGCGCGGAGCCGCAGCAGGCGCAGCACTGGACGGTGCAGCGGCAGGCGCAGCAGACGGGCGCGGCGCGGGCGCGGCAACCGGCAGCTGCGGGGCAGCGGCTACGGACGGTTGCGGCGAGTAAAGTGGCGGGTCGAGCAGCAGGGTGTATTCGCGCAGCAATCGACCGTTCGGCCAGAGCACTTCAACCAGGAAGTTGAGGTAAGGCTCACGCACGGTCTTGCTCGAAGTGATACGAATGACACTCTTGCCATTGGGCTTCAGTACCGGAGTGAACTTGAGATCGGTCAGAAAGTACTGACGATCGACGCCAGCCTTGACGAACTCCTCAGGGGACGCGAGGCTGGGAATTACTTCGTTGGAAGCAAGATCACGCACCTCCAGCAATTCGATTTCCGCTACCAACGGCTGATTCAGCGACGATTGCAGAGTTACCTCACCCAATCCCAGCGCATGCGCCATACCGGAAGACAGCGCGGAAGCGGCTGCGATTGCCAGCACCAGTTTGCGAACCCGAACCATAGCGTTATCCCTTGTTTTATCTTTTTCTCGGCATGCGAGAGGGTCTTGAGAACTGCTGCCTGCCTCCGCTCCACGAGCGGCTCCCCATTCAGCAATCAACTCAGCCAGTATTGCCAAGCTAGAAAGATTCTTCAAATTTCTAGGTAAGTATCTTTTACAGATAGTGTTTTATCAACAACTCAGCTATCTGCAGAGCATTCAGGGCGGCGCCTTTTCGTACATTATCAGACGCAATCCACAAATTGAGTTGCCTTGGATCGCTCACGCCACGCCGGACACGGCCTACATAGACCTGATCTTGCCCAACCGCATCACCTACTGCAGTCGGGTAGTCGCCGGCCTCTACCAACTCGATGCCTTGCGCGGCCTCAAGCAACTGCTGCACGGCACTGATATCGATTTCCGCATCAGCATACACGCCCAGCGCGAGACTATCGCCAAAGAACACCGGCACCAGGGCGCAGGTCGCTGCCACTGAAAGCTCAGGCAGGCCCAACAATTGTTGAATCTCGGCTGCCAAACGCTTTTCCAGCTGAGCATGCCCCTGATCGTCCACCTCGCCGACCTGCGCCAACAGGTTGAACGCGATCTGCCGATCCACCGTCCTGGGCTCCAGTGGACGCGCGTTGAGCAGCTCAGTGGTCTGCCGCGCCAACTCCTTCACACCACTGCGCCCCAGCGTCGAGACTGACAGCATGGCCGTCAACTGCAGTTGCTGGGGCTTAAGCACAGACCTCAATGTGGCCAGCACCAACGCGCAGGCAACCGCCGAAGGCGTCGGCGCACTGACACGCCACGGTTTGGTCAATGCCGGCAGCCCCTCGGTACCAAGCTCGGGCAATACACATGGCGCCTGCTCCAGCGGCAAAGCGGCACTCAGGTCTATCAGCGAGCAACCAGCGGCGACTACGAGCTCATGATGAGCGCGTGTCACTTCAGAGCCAGCAGCAAAGAACACCAATTGCACCTGAGTGAAATCGAATGCGTCGAGCGCTCTGACCCTCACCTGCCGACCACGGAAGGAAAGGCTCTGCCCAGCCGACTCGCTACTGGCCAGCAGATGCAGATCCTTCACCGGGAACTCACGCTCTTCGAGCAACTCGACCAACGCCTCGCCGACATTACCGGTGGCGCCGATCACGGCGATATTGATGGACTGACTCATGAGCTGACCTACGACACAGAGGGAGCGGCACTGTAACTGCGCCCCATCGCCCAGGCAATCAGCTTACGCAGCCCTGAAACAACAAAGCCCCCTGCCGAAACAGAGGGGCTTTGTTTGACGCTGGATACCAGCCTGGCGGTTAACGCTCCAGCAGGATCCGCAACATACGCCGCAGCGGCTCGGCTGCGCCCCACAGCAGCTGATCACCGACGGTGAAGGCGCCCAAGTATTGCGAACCCATATTGAGTTTGCGCAAACGACCGACCGGAACGCTCAGGGTGCCGGTCACGGCAGTCGGGCCGAGGTCGCGGATAGAATCTTCGCGGTGATTCGGCACCAGTTTGACCCAGGGGTTGTGCTGGCTGATCAGGCCTTCGATATCGGCCATCGGCACATCCTTGTTCAGCTTGATGGTCAGCGCCTGGCTGTGGCAGCGCATGGCACCGATGCGCACGCAAATGCCATCGACCGGGATCGGATTCTTGAAACGACCGAGAATCTTGTTGGTTTCGGCCTGGGCCTTCCACTCTTCACGGCTCTGCCCGTTCGGCAGTTCCTTGTCGATGTAGGGGATCAGGCTGCCAGCCAGCGGCACACCGAAGTTGTCGACCGGGAAGCCTTCGCCACGCATGGCCTCGGCCACCTTGCGGTCGATATCGAGGATGGCACTGGCCGGGTCGGCCAGCTCATCGGCCACGGCGCCGTTGATCGCACCCATCTGCTTGATCAGCTCACGCATGTTCTGCGCACCAGCACCGGACGCGGCCTGGTAGGTCATGGCACTCATCCACTCCACCAGACCAGCCTCGTACAGGCCACCAAGTGCCATCAGCATCAGGCTGACGGTGCAGTTGCCGCCGATGTAGTTCTTGGTGCCTGCGTCCAGCGCCTGGTCGATGACCTTGCGGTTGACCGGATCGAGTACGATCACCGAGTCGTCGTCCATGCGAAGGCTCGAGGCGGCGTCGATCCAATAACCCTGCCAGCCGGCTTCACGCAGCTTGGGGAAGACCTCACTGGTGTAGTCGCCACCCTGACAGGTCAGGATCACATCCAGGCCTTTGAGGTCATCAATGCTGTAGGCGTCCTTCAGCGCTGCGATGTCCTTGCCAATGGAAGGGCCTTGGCCGCCGACATTGGAGGTGGTGAAGAACACCGGCTCGATCAGGTCGAAGTCCTGCTCTTCCAGCATGCGCTGCATGAGCACGGAACCGACCATGCCACGCCAACCGATCAGACCTACACGTTTCATAACGACTACACCTATATGAACAGCTCACCGGAACCACCCCGGCGGGGCTGGGAAGATTACAGACTACGCAGCGCTTCGACTACTGCATCACCCATGGCAGCGGTACCGACCTTGGTCTTGCCCTCGGACCAGATGTCGCCCGTGCGCAGCCCCTGATCCAGCACCAGACTCACGGCTTTCTCGATGGCATCGGCGGCAGCGGCCTGGGCGAAGCTGTAACGCAGCATCATGGACACCGAGAGAATGGTGGCCAGCGGGTTGGCGATGCCCTTGCCGGCGATGTCCGGCGCGGAGCCATGGCACGGCTCGTACATGCCCTTGTTGTTGGCGTCCAAGGATGCCGACGGCAGCATGCCGATGGAACCGGTGAGCATCGAAGCCTCGTCAGACAAAATGTCACCAAACATGTTGTCGGTGACCATCACGTCGAATTGCTTGGGTGCACGCACCAGTTGCATGGCGGCGTTGTCGACGTACATGTGGGAAAGTTCGACGTCCGGGTAGTCCTTGGCCACTTCCTCGACCACCGCGCGCCACAGTTGGCTGGAGGCCAGCACGTTGGCCTTGTCCACCGAGCACAGCTTTTTGCCACGCACGCGCGCCATATCGAAACCGACCTTGGCGATACGGCGGATTTCGCTCTCGCTGTACGGCAGGGTGTCGTAAGCCATGCGCTCGCCGTTTTCCAGCACCTTGCTCTCGCGCGGCTGGCCGAAGTAGATGCCACCGGTCAGCTCACGGACGATAAGGATGTCCAGGCCGGCGACCACTTCCGGCTTGAGGCTGGAGGCCTCGGCCAGCTGCGGATAGAGGATGGCCGGACGCAGGTTACCGAACAGGCCCAGTTGCGAACGGATCTTCAGCAGGCCGCGCTCGGGACGGATAGCCGGGTCGATGGTGTCCCACTTCGGCCCGCCGACGGCGCCGAGCAGCACGGCATCGGCAGCCTTGGCGCGCGCCAGGGTCTCGTCGGCCAGTGGCACACCGTAGCGGTCGATGGCGGCGCCGCCGAGGTCATCGAAGCTCAGTTCGAAACCCAGGGCGTACTTGTCGTTGGCCAGGTTCAGCACCTTGACCGCTTCGGCCATGATTTCCGGGCCGATACCATCGCCCGGGAGAACCAGAATCTGCTTGTTCATTACATTCCTCAATCTATACGTAGGGTGGATGACGCTCTTTTCATCCACCGCAACCCGGCACGGGGGATGGACACAGCACCAACTGCGCGCCCCGATCCACCCTGCCCTGCTGTGTTACTTGATTGCGCCGAACAGCCAGGGGCTGCTCTGCTGATAACCGACCTCGAACGCCTTGATCGCGTCCTGATCCTGCAGGGTCAGGCCGATGTCGTCCAGGCCGTTGAGCAGGCAGTGCTTGCGGAAGGCATCGACCTCGAAGCTGTACTGCACGCCATCAGGACGGGTCACGGTCTGTGCCTCGAGGTCGACGGTCAGTTGATAGCCCTCGATGGCCTCGGCCTGCTCGAACAGTGCATCGACCTCTTCATCCTTGAGAATGATCGGCAGCAGGCCGTTCTTGAAGCTGTTATTGAAGAAGATGTCGGCGAAGCTTGGCGCGATGATAGTACGGAAGCCGTACTCTTCCAGCGCCCAGGGCGCATGCTCACGCGAGGAGCCGCAGCCGAAGTTCTCACGCGCCAGCAGCACGCTGGCGCCCTGGTAACGCGGGAAATTCAGCACGAAATCCTTGTTGACCGGGCGCTTGGAATTGTCCTGGTTCGGCTGGCCGACATCCAGGTAGCGCCACTCGTCGAACAGGTTAGGGCCGAAGCCGGTGCGCTTGATCGACTTCAAGAACTGCTTGGGAATGATCTGGTCGGTGTCGACGTTGGCACGGTCGAGCGGGCAGACCAGGCCGGTGTGCTGGGTAAAGGCTTTCATCGGTTATCTCCTCAGGCCTGGATCAATTCGCGAACGTCGATGAAGCGGCCGGTCACCGCGGCTGCAGCGGCCATGGCCGGGCTGACCAGGTGGGTACGGCCACCGGCGCCCTGACGGCCTTCGAAGTTGCGGTTGGAGGTCGAAGCGCAATGCTCGCCGCTGCCCAGTTTGTCCGGGTTCATCGCCAGGCACATGGAGCAGCCAGGTTCACGCCACTCGAAGCCAGCCTCGATGAAGATCTTGTCCAGCCCTTCAGCCTCGGCTTGCGCCTTGACCAGACCGGAGCCCGGCACCACCAGCGCCTGCTTGACGGTGGCGGCCACCTTGCGGCCCTTGGCCACCTCAGCGGCAGCGCGCAGGTCTTCGATGCGCGAGTTGGTGCAGGAGCCGATGAACACGCGATCCAGCTGGATAGCGGTGATCGGCTGATTGGCGCTCAGCCCCATGTACTTGAGTGCGCGGGTGATCGAGTCCTTCTTCACCGGATCGGCTTCGACGGCCGGGTCCGGCACGTTCTGGTCCACAGCCAGGACCATTTCCGGCGAAGTGCCCCAGCTGACCTGCGGCTTGATGTCCTCGGCCCTGAGTTCGACAACGGTATCGAACACCGCATCGGCGTCGGACACCAGGTTCTGCCACTGCGCCACGGCCTTGTCCCAGTCGCTGCCCTTGGGCGCGAACGGGCGATCCTTGACGTAGGCGATGGTCTTTTCGTCCACTGCCACCAGGCCGACACGGGCACCGGCCTCGATGGACATGTTGCAGATGGTCATGCGCCCTTCCAGCGACAGGTCGCGAATGGCGCTGCCGGCGAATTCCAGGGCGTGACCGTTGCCACCGGCGGTACCGATCTTGCCGATGACAGCAAGCACGATGTCCTTGGCGGTGACGCCGAACGGCAGCTTGCCTTCGACGCGCACCTGCATGTTCTTCATCTTCTTGGCCACCAGGCACTGGGTAGCGAGCACGTGCTCGACCTCGGAGGTACCGATGCCATGGGCCAGGGCACCGAAGGCGCCGTGGGTGGAGGTGTGCGAGTCGCCACAGACCACGGTCATTCCCGGCAGAGTGGCGCCCTGCTCCGGGCCGACCACGTGGACGATGCCCTGGCGCACGTCGTTCATCTTGAATTCGAGGATGCCGAAGTCATCGCAGTTCTCGTCCAGGGTCTGCACCTGGATGCGCGAGACTTCGTCAGCGATGGCCTCGAGGCCGCCCTGACGCTCGGCCTTGGTGGTCGGCACGTTGTGGTCCGGGGTGGCGATGTTGGCATCGATGCGCCACGGCTTGCGCCCGGCCAAACGCAGGCCTTCGAATGCCTGGGGCGAGGTCACCTCATGGAGGATGTGACGATCGATATAGATCAGCGAGGAACCGTCGTCGCGACGTTTCACTTCGTGCATTTCCCAGAGCTTGTCGTAGAGCGTCTTGCCAGTCATCAGCCTTACCTCATCAGCGCCTTTTGAGCACATCCGTAAACTGCCTGCGTGATCACCGCCCGGCGTCAGAAGTGCACTTTTCTATGCCTGGGCGAAAAGGCCCTTTGGCTTATGGGGAGAATGCTATGGCCAGGCACGGAATAACTCAAATTCATATTTTTTATTCAAAGGATTCCACAAAGGAATGTAAGCTCAAGGGGTCTTTTCATCCCCGGAGCGCCCCATGGATCTGGCCAACCTCAATGCCTTTATCGCCATCGCCGAAACCGGTAGCTTTTCCGAAGCGGGTGAGCGTCTACACCTGACTCAACCCGCCGTGAGCAAGCGCATCGCCGGTCTGGAACAGCAACTGGGCGTACGCCTGTTCGACCGCCTCGGCCGCGAGATTGGCCTGACCCAGGCCGGCCGCGCCCTGTTGCCGCGCGCCTACCAGATCCTCAATGTGCTGGACGACACCCGCCGCGCGCTGACCAACCTGTCCGGCGAAGTCAGCGGCCGCCTGACCCTGGCCACCAGCCACCACATCGGCCTGCACCGCCTGCCCGCCCTGTTGCGCGCCTTCACTCGCGCCCATCCGCAGGTGGCGCTGGATATCCAGTTCCTCGACTCGGAGGTCGCGTACGAAGAAGTGCTGCATGGTCGTGCCGAACTGGCGGTAATAACCCTCGCCCCGGAAACCCGTGAGCCGATCCGCGCCGTCGCCGTGTGGGATGATCCGCTGGATTTCGTCGCCGCACCGGAGCACCCGCTTGCGCGCAGCCAGGTGATCAGCCTGGCCGATGTAGCTCAGCACCCCGCAGTTTTCCCCGGTGGCAACACCTTCACCCATCACATTGTCCAGCGCCTGTTCGAGGCTCAGGGCCTGACGCCCAACATCGCCATGAGCACCAACTACCTGGAAACCATCAAGATGATGGTGTCCATCGGCCTGGCCTGGAGCGTGCTGCCGCGCACCATGCTCGACGAACAGGTCGCTCGCCTGCCGATACCGGGCATTCAACTGACCCGCCAGCTGGGCTACATCCTGCATACGGAACGCACGCTATCGAATGCCGCGCGGGCATTCATGGATCTGCTCGATAGCCAACGCGACGATCTTGCATAGGCGACTAACCTGCGACTAACGTGGCGACATAACGATAAGAAACGTGTCTACATGCCATTAATGCCCGCCCCGCGCATAGCGCCCTCCGGAGAACGGTTCGGCCATGGCCAGAACGACTGACCAGACCCCGCCCCTGCCACACATACCGGCGATGGATCCCGCCGAGTTCGAGCAAACCTGGCAAGACGCACAGCGTTTGCTGGCTGCGCTCAATGGCGCGGAACTCGGCACCTGGTACTGGGACATTCGCAGTGGCCAGGTGAACTGGTCGCGCGGCGCCCAGGCGCTGTTTGGCCTTGATCCCAATCGCCCGCTGACACGGGAATTGCATTACATCGATCTGATTCCTGAAGAGGAGCGCGCCGAGGTTCTGGCGAAATTCAACGCCATTCTCAAGGGCGAACAGATCTCCAACGCCCTGCGCCACCGCATCCGCTGGCCGGATGGCAGCCTGCACTGGCTGGAGATTACCGGCAGCCTGCAACGCGAGGCTGACGGTCGCCCCCGGATGTTCGGCGTGATCCGAGACATCAGTGCCCAGCAGGAGCGCGCCGAAGCCCTGCGCGCATCCGAAGAGCGCTTCGCCAGCCTGTTCCGCCTGAGCCCAGACATCATGATGCTGGTGCGCTACGACAACAGCGAGATCGTTGAGGTCAACCAGCATTTCACCCACGCGTTCGGCTGGAGCGCCAGCGACATCATTGGCCGCCCCACTCACGAACTGAATCTGTGGGTGCACGCCAGCCAGCGCGATCACCTGCGCCGGCAGGCACCGATGAGCCATGAGCCAGTGATTCAGGACGTGCAGCTACGCACCCGCGACGGCTCCATTCTCGACGGTGTGCTGTCGAGCCAGTACATCGAACTGCAGGGCGACCGCCTGCTGCTCTGTACCTTCCTCGATACCAGCGAACGCAAACGTGCGGAAAACGCGCTGCGCGCCAGCGAGGAAAAATTCGCCAAGGCGTTCATGCACACGCCGGACGCGGTGGCCATCACCGATCGTGAAACTGGCCGCTTCATCGAGGTCAACCCGAGCTTCGAGCAGCAATTTGGCTGGAGTAGCGCCGAAGCCGTGGGCCGCACCTCACTGGAACTGGGCATCTGGGCTGACCCCAGCGACCGTCAACGTATGCTCGACGCCGTGCAGAGCGGGCGCCTGAACAACCTCGAGGTACAGCTGTTCAGCCGCGATGGCAGCGTCACCAGCAACCTGCTGTTCGGCGGCGAAATCGAACTGAACGGCACCAGTTGCCTGGTGCTCACCGTGCGCAACATCACCGAGCAGCGCATGCAGGAACTGGCGTTGAACGAGAGCAGGCAACGCCTGCGCCTGGCGCTGGAGTCGGCCGACCTGGGCACCTGGGACTGGCACATTCCCACCAGTCGGCTGTTTGCCAGCGCCCGGGCAGCGCAACTGCAAGGCCTGGAACCAGCACCGTTCGAAGGCGCCTTCCTCGATTTTTTCCGCCACGTGCCAATGGAGGATCGACACAGCCTGCGCCATAACTACCAGCAGCTGGTCGAAAAACGCCGCAGCCACTATCAGGTCACCTATCGTGTGCAACTGGAGAATGGCGGCCTGCGCTTTCTCGAAAGCACCGCCAAGCTGCAGCTCGACGATGCAGGGCAACCGCAGCGCATGGTCGGCACGCTGGTCGATATCAGCGAGCGACTGCTGCGCGAGCAACGCCTGCAAGCCTCGGAAGAGAAATTCGCCAAGGCCTTCCACTCCAGCCCGGACGCCATCACCATCACCGAACGTGACAGCGGCCGCTATATCGAGGTCAACGAAGGCTTCACCCGCATCACCGGTTATCTGCCAGACGAAGTCGTCGGGCGCACAGCGTTCGAGCTGGACATCTGGGCCTACCCCGAAGAACGCGCACGGATGATCGAGCACCTGGCTCAGCAGGGCCAGGTGCTGCACATGGAAATGCACGGCCGACATCGCGACGGCGAGGTGCACCTGGTCGACGTTTCCGTGCAGCCCATCGAGCTCAATGGCGCGCCCTGCCTGTTGCTCACCGCACGCGACATCAGTGAACTGAAGCAGGCGCAGGCACAGGTACAGCACCTGGCCTACCACGACGCGCTAACCAACCTGCCCAACCGCGCCCTGCTGATGGACCGCCTGACGCAACAGATCGCCCTGCTCAAACGTCATGATCTGCGCGGCGCCCTGTTGTTTCTCGACCTCGACCACTTCAAGCACATCAACGACTCACTCGGCCACCCCGTCGGCGACTCCGTGCTGCGCCTGGTCACCGCGCGCCTGGAAGCCAGCGTGCGCCTGGAGGACACCGTGGCGCGCCTCGGCGGCGACGAATTCGTGGTACTGCTCTCCGGTCTGGAAGGCAAACGCTCGGAGGTCACCCGCCACGTACGCCAGGTCGCCGACAAGCTGCGCCAGCTACTCGCCGAACCGATGCTGCTGGACGGTCACCGCCTGCAGGTGACCCCGAGCATCGGCGTCGCCCTGATTCCCGATCACGGCAATACGCCGGCGGATCTGCTCAAGCGCGCCGATATCGCCCTCTACCGCGCCAAGGACTCCGGGCGTAACGCCATCCAGCTGTTTCGCTCCACCATGCAGGACGCCGCCAGCGCACGCCTGCGCCTGGAGAATGACCTGCGCCTGGCCCTGGCACGCGGCGAGTTCGAACTGCACTTCCAGCCCCAAGTGGATGCCCGTGAAGGCAAAGTGGTCGGTGCCGAAGCACTGCTGCGCTGGCAGCATCCGCAGTTGGGCCCACAGTCGCCCGCGCAGTTCATCCAGGTGCTGGAAGAAAGCGGGCTGATCGTCGAGGTCGGCGGCTGGGTACTGGCTGAGGCCTGCCATTTCTGCGCCCAACTGCTGGCTGACGGCCTGGTCGACGGCGAACGTTTCAGCCTGTGCGTCAATATCAGCCCGCGGCAGTTCCGCCAGCACGACTTCGTCGAACGGGTCGCCAATAGCCTGCGCGACAGCCAACTGCCCAACGCCATGCTCAAGCTGGAGATCACCGAAGGTATCGTCATTCAGAACATCGACGACACCGTCGGCAAGATGCTGCGGCTGAAGAAGCACGGCGTCAGCTTCGCCATGGACGACTTCGGAACGGGTTACAGCTCGCTGACTTATCTCAAGCGCCTGCCGGTGGACATGCTGAAGATCGACCAGTCGTTCGTACGCGACGCGACCAACGACCCCAACGACGCCGAGATCATCCGCGCCATCGTCGCCATGGCGCGCAGCCTGGGCCTGGCGCTGATCGCCGAGGGTGTCGAGCAGCAGGACCAACTGGATTTTCTGCAAGCGCAGGGCTGCCATCTCTACCAGGGCTATCTGTTCAGCAGACCGCTGCCGCAGGATGCCTTTCGCGACCTGCTGGGGATCCAACACAGCTGAAGCCGAGCGCAACGAAGAAGGCGCCCCGCAGGGCGCCTTCTTCATCAGCCGTCGACTCAGCTTTCCAGCGCAGGACGCTGGCTGCCGATGGGAATACGCTTGGCCTTGGCCTCTTCCGGCACGATGCGCTCCAACTCGACATGGAGCAGACCATTGACCAGATTGGCGCCCTTGACCTCGATATGGTCGGCCAGACGGAAGGACAGTTTGAACGCGCGCTGAGCGATACCCTGATGCAGGTAGCTGATGCTCTCGGCGCTGCGATCACGCTTGTTGCCGACCACGGTCAGCACGCCGCGCTCGACCTGCAACTCCAGGTCGTCTTCCTCGAAGCCGGCAGCCGCGACCACGATGCGGTAGTGGTCCTCGCCATGCTTCTCGACGTTGTAAGGCGGGTAGGAACTGCCGGCGTCATTGCTGCGCAGGGCAGACTCGAAAAGATCGTTGAAACGGTCGAAACCGACAGACTGGCGAAACAGTGGGGCCAGGGACAGTACGTTGCTCATGAGTATTCTCCTGAAGAGTCAGCAAGTGTCATATCGCGGGACCCGACTTCGGCATCCTGCAGTCGCTTATCTGAGGTCAGGTGGAGAATTTTCAAGCATCTGAAAAACTCGTTTACACAACACGGCATTACACATCCATTGCGCAATGCCCGCCAGGTAGACGGCACCGTCTCATACAGGAGCCACGCCCCGCGGCGAAGCGACAGAGCACCTTCGAAGCAAGAGCTTCGCCCCGAGGCGGGGCTCCTACGGAGATGGCGCAAGCAGTTGGTCGATACGCTCGCAATCCTGCTCGCGGCGAACCTCGGCGAACAGCGCGACAGCCTCCGGATAAGTGCGGGTCAGCATCGCCAGCCATTGCTTCAGGCGCCCCGGCGCATAGCGCGGCGCCAGCTTGCGCCGCGCCTGCTGCCAGAAATCGAGCAGCAGCGGTTGCAGTTCGGCCCAGCTCATTTCCTCCGGCTCCTCACCGGCCCTGACTGCCGCGATCTGCCGCGCCAGGCCAGGACGAGATACCAGGCCACGCCCCAGCATGATGTCATCCACCCCACTGATCTCCCGGCAGCGGCGCCAGTCGTCCAGCGTCCACACCTCACCATTGGCGAATACCGGTACGCTCACCACATCCTGCACCCGCGCCACCCATTCCCAGTGCGCCGGCGGCTTGTAGCCCTCGATCTTGGTGCGTGCGTGCACGACGATCTGGCTCGCCCCACCCTCAGCCAGTGCGCGCGCGCAGTCCAGCGCGCCCTCCTTGCCCTCGAAGCCCAGGCGCATCTTCGCCGTTACCGGAATCTCGGCCGGCACCGTGCGCCGCACCTCGCGGACAATGGCGTGCAGCAGTTCCGGCTCCCTGAGCAGCACCGCGCCACCGCGCGACTTGTTCACCGTTTTGGCCGGGCAACCGAAATTGAGATCGATCACCGGCGCGCCGAGCGTGCAGGCAAAAGCAGCATTGTCCGCCAGGCACTGCGGATCGGAACCCAGAAACTGCACACGCATCGGCGTGCCGGCCAGGGTGCGCGAGCCGTTGAACAGCTCGGGGGCCAGCTTGTGATAGGTGGCAGCCGGCAACAGCCGTTCGCTGACGCGAATGAACTCGGTGACGCACCAGTCGATGCCACCGATGCGGGTCAGTACGTCGCGCAGAATCTCGTCGACCAGCCCCTCCATGGGCGCCAGGGCGATTTGCATGAGGTTGTCCGGAAAAAGGGGGCGCACAGTTTAAGGGGTCGCACGCAGCGCGCAAGATGGGCGACACTGGCTCCTCGCCAAATAGGGAGGCTCGCCATGCATTATCTCGCGCTGATCGTTCTAGTTATGTGCTGTATGAGCGCGCAGGCCAACGATGCCCTGCCTGACGGCATCGAACAAATGCCAGCAGACCCGGTGGCCGATGCGCCGGCGCGCCTGATCTTCAGTCGCGACAACAACGCGCCGAACGCCTGCGATGTGGAGCTCTACGTCAACCAGCAGGTAGTGGCGAAACTCGGCCCCGGTGAGCAAACCAGCCTGGATCTGCCCAACGGTGAACTGAGCGTCGCCGTGGCCATGTCACCGGATGGCTATTGCGCTGGCCGTGGGCCGGACGTGGCGCAGTCCGTCATCCTGCGCCCCGGTGAAACCCGCCAGTTCGCCGTCATGGTTGAGCCGGAGCAAGTATTTCTCGCGCCAGTGATCGACTGATAGGCCTTACAACTCCAGCGGATAAGGCGGCGTCAGCGCCTTGCCATAACCTTCGACGAACTCGGTCGGCATGCGCTTCGGGCGCCCGCTGGACAGCTCGATGCAGACGAAGGTGGTCTTGGCTCTCAGCAGCGTGACGCCATCCTCCGGGCGCACCAGCTGGAAGCGCCGATCCATCTTCAGACGCTGATCGGACTCGACGATCCAGGTCGCCATCTGCAACTGCTGCCCTTCGTAGGCGCTGGCCAGATAGTCGATCTCGTGACGCACCACCGCCATGGCCCGGTCCAGACGGCGATACTCGACCAGATCCAGCCCCAGGAACTGCGAATGCCGCCAGGCGCAGCGCTCCAGCCAACTGACGTACACCGCGTTGTTGGCATGGCCGAGGCCGTCGATGTCCTCTGCGCTCACGTCGATATCGATGACGAAGGGATCGGGCAACTCCCAGTTCATGACTCTACCTCCAGGTGTGCAGCCTGCATGCGGCAAGCTGGGTGATCCGATTCAACAACATGGCCGCCAGCATCCTCGGCGACCGTTCGGCAGGCGCCACATGATACGCCGCACAACCCTCCCATGCAGTGCCGAGCTTTCATCGCGCCATCACCGCGCGCCATAATGCCGCGCACTCGCCTGAGAGCCCGAGAACGAGCAATTGACTGCCATCCTGCGCCTATTGATGCTTCTACTGCTGCCAGCACTGAGCTGGGCAGAAAGCCTGCCACTGCCGATCGGTCAGGCGCAGACACTGCCCGGGCCCTATATGCACGTCTGGGAGGACCCGGATGGCCAGGCCGACTTCATCGATGTCCGCGCACTACCCGACTCCGCCTGGCAGGCCGTGGGTCGGCGAGATGCCAGCTTCGGCTACAGCGGCAGCACCTACTGGCTGCGCCTGGACGTACACAATCCGCACAACCGCTCGCTTGGCTGGGTTCTACTGATCGGCAATCCCCTGCTGGATCAACTCGACGCCTACGGCCTGGACGGCAAACGCATCTACCGCGCCGGCGACCAACGCCCCTTTGACTGGCGCTGGGTCGAGCACCGGCAACTGGTACTCCCCCTCGACCTGGAGTCCGGCGAGCGGCAGCGCATCTGGCTGCGCATGCAAACCGATGGCTCGGCGAACCTCAGCGCCAGCCTGATGACACGCGACGCCTTCGACCACCAGGAACAGCGCAGCCTGTTGCTACAGGGCCTGTTCTTCGGCGCCCTGCTCGCGATGCTGATCTACAACCTGAGCATTTTCTGCATCACTCGCGACCGCAACTATCTCTGGTACAGCCTGTTCGTCGCCAGCTTCAGCCTCTACCAGTTCATCCAGCTCGGCTTCGCCCTGCAATGGCTGTGGCCAAACGCCCTGACCTGGCATCAACTGAGTTTCCCGCTCAGCTCGGCACTGGCGACGCTGTTCGGTATTCACTTCACCTACGGTGTGCTGGAACTGGACAAGGCCACGAAGCCTTACCGCTGGGCCGCCAATACGCTCAAGGTCTGCGCCTGGCTGGTACTGGGGATGGCGCTGTTTGGCCCGTACGCACCCGCCCTGATCGGCAGCTTCGTGCTGGTGGTCGCCTGTGCCATAGCCGCCTTCATCATCACTCTACTGCGCTGGCGGGGCGGCTATGCGGCAGCGCGCCTGTTCGCCCTGGGCTGGTTCGTGCTGATTGCCGCCAGCCTTGCCAGCATCCTTACCGGTACTGGGCTGCTGCCCTACTCGCTGCTGACCCTGCATGCCCAGCAGATCGGCGGCCTGATCGAGATGACGGTATTCTCCATCGCCCTGGCCTCACGTATCCGCCACGCGCAGGAAGCCGAACGCCTGGCCCAGGCCAAGCTGATCGACCAGGAACGCCGCCTGCGCACCGAGCAAACCAAGCACCTGGAACTGCAGACACAGATCAGCGACAGCCTGGAACAACGCGTACAAGAGCGTACCGCGACGCTGCAGGACACTCTTCAGCAACTGTCCAACGCCAATATGCGCCTGGCCGAACTGAACCGTCGCGACGGTCTCACCGGCCTGTTCAATCGCCAGACACTCAGCGAAGAACTGGCGCGCGCCTGTGCCCGAGCCGAGCGTAGCCGACAGTCGCTGGCGATATTGATGATGGATCTGGATCACTTCAAACAGGTCAATGATCGCTACGGCCATCTGGCTGGCGATGCGTGCCTGCGCCATGCGGCCCAGCGCATCCAGCAACGCCTGCGCAGCAGCGATCTACTGGCACGCTTCGGCGGTGAGGAGTTCGCTGCCCTGCTCGACAGCACGGATCTCACCGGCGCGCTCGACCTGGCCGAGCAACTACGCGAAGACCTCGCACAGAACCCCTGCATCTATCAGCAACAGTCGATAGCACTTAGCCTGAGCATCGGCCTGCACGCGGGAGTACCGAGCACCGCCTCCTGCGGTGAGCAATGGCTGGAACTGGCAGACCGCGCCCTTTATCGCGCCAAGGCGAGCGGTCGTAATCGCGTGATCAGCTACGAAGCCAAAGCCTTCAACGACGCCTGAGGCACTTGCTCCAGCAACTCGAGCACGGCCTGCAGAAGCAACGGATCACTCAACAGACGCTGATGCCCACCCGATGGCAGGCGCAGCAACTGACTGTCGAACCAGGCCTGGTGGATCAGATCGGCTTCGCTCGCCGACACCACCGGATCATCTTCGGCATGCACGATCAGGCCTGGCAGTTCCAGCTGATAACGCTGCACATCGAGATGCGCAGCCGGGATACCAGCGGTCTTTTCCACCTGCCGCACGAAGTGCGCACGCGCCTCGGCGGGCAGCCCCATGAACCGGGCAAAGCCACGTAACAGACCGAGAATCCGGCTCGGCGCAGCGATGGTCACCAGGGTCTCGCTGCGCAAGCCCATCTGCGTGGCCAGCAGCGCACTGGCGCCGCCCATCGAGTGACCGATCACGGCGCGTAGCGGCGGCAGCTCACTGGCCGCCTCGAGCAGCGCGCGTGCGAACAACACCACGTTGGCCTCACGCCCTGGCGAGCGGCCATGGGCAGGTGCGTCCAGTGCGACGACGCCATAACCCGCCTCGACCAGACCGCGAATAAGCAGCGCGAACTGGGTCGGGCGCCCTTCCCAGCCATGCATCAGCAACACCGTAGGGCCGCTGCCCCAACGTAGCGCGGAGAGACCGAAACGCAGGGTGATGCGCTCGGCACTGGCCAGCAGCGGCAGCTCCCAATCTCGCGGCGGCAGCGTGCGCGGCGTCATGAAGCGTTCGCGCAAACGGCTGGCGACCAGTTGCGGCGCCACTCTGCCCAGCGCTGCATTGACACCACGGACCCAGGTCATCTGATTCATCACCCTCTCCTTCACGCTTGATTTCACACAACTGCCGACTTGGCAGCACGCAACACCCGGTCGGACAGTTCGCCAGGTCCCAAGGCCCGCGCCAGTGCCAGACCACCGATCATCAGCGCCAGGTCGGCCAACGCCACATCGGCTTCTTCCGGCGTCCCGCTCATCTGCGCAGTCATCAGCTCGATGTGTTCAGCCAGGGTCTGGCGAAAGCCATCCGGTAAGCGCGCAATTTCCGCCAGCGAACTCGGCAGCGGGCAGCGCTCGTCAGCATCGTCACGGTGCCTGCGCGAAAGGTAGAACGCGGCCAGAAGCACCCTGCGCTCCCTGCCCTTCAGCCCCTGATCCAACTGCGCCACGCGCTCGCGTCGCACCTTGAGCAACTGACGAAATGCCTCGAGCATCAGCGCATCCTTGCTGGCGAAGTGTGCATAGAAGCCGCCGACCGTCAGCCCCGCTGTAGCCATGACCTCAGCCACCGCCGGGTCGCCAGGTCCACGCTCTGCGAGTACACGCCCAGCCGCAGCGAGAATGCGCTTACGGGTTTCACTTTTGCGCTCACTCATGACTGAGCCCTTGATATGATGGACACAATATTACGACCATCATATTAATTTGCAAGCCTTCACAGCGACCACCGATCAGCGTCGCAAGGTCGGCGCACAAGCATCAGAAAAAGAAGGGGCGAAAACAAAAAGGGGCCACTTCCGAAGAAGTGACCCCTGGGTCCCGCAAATGCGGCAAAAAAAATGGCGTCCCCTAGGGGACTCGAACCCCTGTTACCGCCGTGAAAGGGCGGTGTCCTAGGCCACTAGACGAAGGGGACGAAACCTTCGAACGACAAGGCCAGCACTAGGCTGGCCTTGTCGTGTGATTGGTGGAGCTAAACGGGATCGAACCGTTGACCTCTTGCATGCCATGCAAGCGCTCTCCCAGCTGAGCTATAGCCCCGAAACCTTGCGGTCGGTTCGCAACACTTGCGCGCTGCGACTGGAATATGGCGTCCCCTAGGGGACTCGAACCCCTGTTACCGCCGTGAAAGGGCGGTGTCCTAGGCCACTAGACGAAGGGGACAAAACCTTCGAAGAACAAGGCCAGCACTAGGCTGGCCTGGTCAGTGTTTGGTGGAGCTAAACGGGATCGAACCGTTGACCTCTTGCATGCCATGCAAGCGCTCTCCCAGCTGAGCTATAGCCCCGAAACCTTGCGGTCTGGCTGCAACGCCTGAGCGTTGCGGCTGGAATAAATGGCGTCCCCTAGGGGACTCGAACCCCTGTTACCGCCGTGAAAGGGCGGTGTCCTAGGCCACTAGACGAAGGGGACGCAAGACCCTGATCGTGAATCGACTCATATCGATTCTGGCACTCCCGAAGGAGCCGAGATTGGTGGAGCTAAACGGGATCGAACCGTTGACCTCTTGCATGCCATGCAAGCGCTCTCCCAGCTGAGCTATAGCCCCATCTCGAGGACGGGGCGCATGTTAAGAGCGCCCCGATTGGCTGTCAACAACATTTTTCCTGCCAGCCTAAAGTTTTTGCCACTAGAACAATTACTTAGAGTCATTCGTGGCGGGGTTGGGATTCTGCAATCGCAAAAACCAGCACGCCCCCTGTAGGAGCCGTGCCCTGCGGCAAATCGCAACAACACCACAAAGGCAAAAGCTTCGCCCCGGGGGCGGGGCTCCTACGCAAACGCCGCAGGCACCGCACCACCCCGTAGGAGCCGCGCCTCGCGGCGAATCGCAACAACACCGCAAAACCGAGAGCACTGCCCGGTACGGGGTGCCAGGCCTTACGGTCAGGCGATGCTCGCCAGCAGCTTCTCCCACTCCTTGGTCTCTTTCTTCGAAGTGCCGCCGAGCAGCTCCAGCGCCTGACGCAGGCGGAAGCGGGTCAGATCCGGGCCGAGGATTTCCATGGCATCGAGTACCGATACCGAGCTGGCCTGGCCGGTGATGGCGGCGAACATCAGCGGCATGGCATCACGCAGCTTCAGCTCCAGGTGCTCGACCACGGCCTGGATGCAGCCGGTAATACGATCCTTTTCCCACTGACGCAGCGACTCGAGCTTCCACAGGATCAGTTGCATCAGTTGACGCACCTGATCGGCCGAGAGCTTCTTGTGCTCGAACAGCTTGGCGTCCAGATTCAGGCCGCCGGAGAAGAAGAAGCCGGCCAGCGGTGCGATCTGGCTGAAGGTCTCCACCCTACCCTGCACGTGCGGGGCGATCTTCATCAGGTATTCGGGATTGAGCGCCCACTTCTGCACCTCGGCAGCGAAGGTCTCCACCGGTAGCTCGCGCAGCCACTGGCCGTTAAGCCAGGACAGCTTCTCCAGGTCGAAAATCGGCCCGCCCAGCGACACACGATTGATATCGAAGTGCTCGATCATCTCGGCCAGGGAGAACTTCTCGCGCTCGTCCGGCATCGACCAGCCCATGCGCCCCAGGTAGTTGAGCATGGCCTGCGGCAGGTAGCCCATGCGCTCGTAGAAGGTGATGCTGGTGGGGTTCTTGCGCTTGGACAGCTTGCTCTTGTCCGGATTGCGCAGCAGCGGCATATAGCACAGCGCCGGCTGTTCCCAGCCGAAGTACTCGTAAAGTTTGATCAGCTTGGGCGCCGACGGCAGCCATTCCTCGCCACGCAACACATGGGTAATGCCCATCAGGTGATCATCGACCACGTTGGCCAGGAAGTAGGTGGGCAGGCCATCGGCCTTCATCAGCACCTGCATGTCCATGCGATCCCAGGGGATCTCGACATCGCCGCGGAGCATGTCCGGCACCACGCACACGCCTTCGCTCGGCACCTTCATCCGTACCACGTGCGATTCGCCTGCGGCGATGCGGCGCTGCGCCTCGGCCGGGTCCAAGTGCATGCAGTGACCGTCGTAACGCGGGGTTTCCTTGTTGGCCATCTGCTGCGCGCGCACTTCATCGAGACGCTCACTGGAGCAGAAGCACGGGAAAGCGTGGCCTTTGCTGACCAGCTCGTCCGAATACTGCTTGTAGATCTCGCCGCGCTCGCTCTGCCGATAAGGGCCATGCGGGCCACCGACGTCCGGGCCTTCGTCCCACTCGATACCCAGCCAGCGCAGGGCGTCGTAGATCTGCTGCTCGGACTCGCGGGTCGAGCGCAACTGGTCGGTGTCTTCGATACGCAGGATGAACTGGCCACCGTGCTGACGAGCGAAGCACAGGTTGAACAGCGCGATATAAGCGGTGCCGACATGGGGGTCGCCAGTTGGCGATGGCGCGATACGGGTACGGACGGTGGTCATGAATGCTCTCGGAAGGAAGACACGAGGTTTGAATCAAGCGGGCGATGTTAGCAGGCCGGCGGCCCCTGGCTCCAGCAACCCGCCCCGGGTAATCGGCAAGCTGGTGATCAGGAAGTCGAGGAAGGTCTTGACCTTCATCGCCTGAAAGCGCCGCGACGGGTAGATCGCATACACCCCCCCCACCGGCAGTCGTGCCTCGGGCAGCAGCTCGATCAGGCGCCCACTGCGTACCGCCTCTTCGCTGATCATCACCGGCAGGCCGGCAATTCCGGCGCCCGCCAGCGTCGCCTCACGGGCGAAGGTGATGTTGTTGCAGGTCATCACCCGCTGGCACGGCAGATGCTCGCCCAACAGCGGCCAGTAACGCGGCGCATCGTGCTGCAGGAGGATCGCCCGATGCCCCTCCAGCTCGACGACGCTGCGCGGCGTGCCGTGTGCAGCCAGATACGCGGGACTGGCACACAGACGCCGGCCGCTCTCGAACAGCTTGCGCGCAATCAGGGTGGAGTCCTGCGGCTGACCGACCTGGATGGCGATGTCCACGCCCTCCTCCAGCGGGTCCACCGACCGTGAGGTCAGTTCTACCTCGGCGTCGATCTGCGGGTACTGGCGCATGAACTCACCCAGCACCCAACCAAGGAATAGTTGGCCAAATTCGATGGGGGAGGTGATGCGCAATAGGCCCGAGGGCTCGCGCTGCAGTTGCATCACCGCCTGCTCGGCCTCGGCGAAGTCGAGCATGATCTGCCGACAACGCTCGTAATAGGCCTGGCCTACCTCGGTCAGGCGCAACTTGCGCGTAGTGCGATTGAGCAGACGCACGCCAAGACGCTCCTCGAGCAAGGCGATGCGCCGACTCACTGTCGATTTCTGCATCCCCAGGCTGATCGCTGCCTGAGTGAAGCTGTGGCACTCCACCACCCGGGTAAAAATCAAAGCGTCATCCAGCCCCATGATTGTTCCTCATACGCAACAAAGCATGCCAAGTCGACAGTCTACTGGCGAAAAGGGAACGCTGTTAAATTTACTTACACTTCTCCGCCGCATCCCGAGCCTCAAGCATGCCCGCAAAACTGCAACGTCGTCTTCTCGTCTTCGTGATCCTGCTGGCGTTGATCGCCGGCGCCCTGCTCGCTCGGTGGCTGCTGGTCGGTCGTTACCACGAGAGCACGGACAATGCGTACGTGCAGGGCGAGATCACCCGCGTCTCCAGCCAGTTGAATGCACGCATCGAAAAGGTGCTGGTACGCGACAACCAGCATGTAGAAGCCGGCCAGCTGCTGGCCGTGCTGGAAGACGCCGACTTCCGCCTGGCTCGCCAGCGCGCCCTCGCCGCTCTGGAAACGCACCAGGCCGAGCGCGCCCAGGCGCAGAGCAAGCTCGAGCAGCAGGCCAGCCTGATTGCCGCCAGCCAGGCCGATGTCTCGGCCAGCCAGGCCACCCTCGAACGCGCCCAACTGGATCTGAACCGCGCTCAGACCCTGCGCAAGCCCGGCTATGTATCCGAAGAACGCGTCACCACTCTGGCCGCCGACAACCGTGTGGCTCGCTCGCAAGTGGCCAAGGCCCAGGCCGATCTGCAGGCTCAGCGCCAGCAGGTCGCCAGCCTGGAAGCCGAGCTCAAGCGCCTGGATGCGCTGATTCTCTCGGCCCAGGCCGACCTGGAGCAGGCCGACCTCAACCTGTCACGCACGCACATCCATGCGCCGATCAGCGGCCTCGTCGGCCAACGCTCAGCGCGCGAAGGCCAGGTGGTGCAGAGCGGCGCCTATCTGCTGTCGCTGGTGCCGGATCAGGACATCTGGATTCAGGCCAACTTCAAGGAAACCCAGATCGGCCGTATGCACCCTGGGCAGAAAGCCGAACTACTGTTCGACAGCTATCCCGACACGCCCATCGAAGGCCGCATCGACAGCCTGTTCGCAGCCTCCGGCGCGCAATTCAGCCTGCTGCCGCCGGACAACGCCACCGGCAACTTCACCAAGGTGGTGCAGCGCATTCCGGTGAAGCTGACCTTCGCCGCCGACAACCCGCTGCACGGCCTGATTCGTCCCGGTATGTCGGTAGAGGTCACCGTCGACCTGCGCAGCGACGAAAATCATGGCGGCTGATGCGCTGATCCGCCCCACGGCGGAGCCCAGCCGCCGCGACTGGATTGCGGTGATGAGCGCAATGCTCGGCGCCTTCATGGCGGTGCTGGATATCCAGATCACCAACTCTTCGCTGAAGGATATCCAGGGCGCGCTGTCCGCCACCCTGGAGGAAGGTTCATGGATCTCCACCTCCTACCTGGTGGCCGAGATCATCATGATCCCGCTCACCGCCTGGCTGGTGCAGTTACTCTCGGCGCGGCGCCTGGCGGTATGGGTATCGGTGGGATTCCTGATCGCCTCGCTGCTCTGTTCCCTGGCCTGGAGCCTGGAGAGCATGATCCTGTTCCGCGCCTTGCAGGGCTTCACCGGCGGCGCGCTGATCCCGCTGGCGTTCAGCATGACGCTGATCAAGCTGCCGGAGCACCACCGCGCCAAGGGCATGGCCCTGTTCGCCATCACGGCGACCTTCGCCCCCTCCATCGGCCCAACCCTCGGCGGCTGGCTTACGGAAAACTGGGGTTGGGAATACATCTTCTACATCAACGTGCCGCCCGGCCTGATCATGATCGCCGGCCTGCTCTACGGCCTGGAAAAGAAGGCGCCGCACTGGGAGCTGCTGAAAACCACCGACTACGCTGGCATCGTCACCCTCGGCCTGGGCCTGGGTTGCCTGCAGGTCTTTCTCGAGGAAGGCCATCGCAAGGACTGGCTGGAGTCGAGCCTGATCCAGGGCCTGGGCAGCATCGCTGCGATCAGCCTGGTGCTGTTCGTCATCCTCCAACTGTCCCGACCCAACCCGCTGATCAACCTTGGAGTGTTGCGAGAACGCAATTTCGGTCTGGCCAGCATTGCCAGCCTGGGTCTTGGCGTGGGCCTCTACGGCTCGATCTATGTACTGCCGCTGTACCTGGCGCAGATCCAGGGCTACAACGCCCTGCAGATCGGCGAAGTGATCATGTGGATGGGTGTACCGCAGCTGTTTCTGATTCCGCTGGTGCCCAAGCTGATGAAGGTCATCTCGCCGAAATGGCTGTGCGCCCTGGGTTTCGCCCTGTTCGGCGCCGCGAGTTTCTTCTCCGGCGTGCTCAACCCGGACTTCGCAGGCCCGCAGTTCCAGCATATCCAGATCATCCGCGCGCTGGGCCAGCCCTTGGTGATGGTCACCGTCTCGCTGATCGCAACGGCCTACATCCTGCCGCAGGATGCCGGCTCGGCCTCGAGCCTGTTCAACATCCTGCGCAACCTCGGCGGCGCCATCGGCATCGCCCTGCTCGCCACCCTGCTCGACGCCCGCGCCAAGGTCTATTTCGACTACCTGCGCGAATCCATCGTGCCGACCAACCCGCAGGTGGACGAGCGCCTGCAGTTGCTCACCCAGACCCTGGGCAGCGAACAGGCGGCCCTAGCCAGACTCAGCGAAATCGCCCACCAGCAGGCGGCGATCATGGCTTACAACGATGCATTTCATGTCATTGGCATCACCCTCGGCGTGAGCATGCTGGCGATCCTGCTGACGCGAAAGCTGCCACAGAACATGGCAGGTGGTGGCGCTGCGCATTAACGCCAACACCGCCCGACCTGTAGGAGCGGCGCCCCGCCGCGAAGCGTTCGCCAAAGCACCGCAAAGCCAACAGCTTCGCCCCGAGGCGGGGCTCCTACACAAACGCCGCAGGCGCCGCCCCCCTGTAGGAGCCGCGCCCCGCGGCGAATCACAAGAACACCGCGAAGCCAAAAGCTTCGCGCCGAGCGGGGGCTCCAACAGGGCCGTAGCCTGGATGTAATCCGGGGAGCTCGGGCTGCTGGCCCCGGATTGCATCCGGGCTACGCGGTCTGCGGTATCAACCTTTGTGGGAGGCGCTTTAGCGGCGATGGTTTGTCGCGGCTGAAGCCCCTCCCACAGTTTGCGGCGGTCTTCTAGGCGGGGCATTTCGTGGCTGAAGCGGAATGCCGCCCAGCCGTTCCTACACACATTCCACTGACACCGCACCACCCTGTAGGAGCCGCGCCTCGCGGCGAATCGAGAGAACACCGCAAAGCCAAAAGCTTCGCCCCGAGGCGGGGCTCCTAGACAGGTAGCCCCGCGCCACACGGCAACATCAAACCTGCAACAACCGATCCCTCAGCTTCTGAATCTCGTCACGCAACTGCGCGGCGGCCTCGAATTCCAGGTCGCGCGCCAGGGCGTACATCTTCTCTTCCAGCTGACGAATACGCTTGGTGATCTCGCTCGGCGAACGCAGCTCGTTCTCGTAGCGTGCGCTTTCCTCCGCCGCCTTGGCCATGCCCTTGCGCTTGTTGCTGCGCGCACCAGGCACCACGGCGCCTTCGAGAATGTCCTTGACGTCTTTCTGCACGCCCTTGGGCACGATGCCGTTGGCCTCGTTGAAGGCGATCTGCTTGGCACGACGCCGCTCGGTCTCGCCGATGGCGCGCTGCATCGAGCCGGTCATGTTATCGGCGTAGAGAATCGCCCGACCATTGAGGTTGCGCGCCGCACGGCCGATGGTCTGGATCAGCGAGCGCTCGCTGCGCAGGAAGCCTTCCTTGTCCGCATCGAGGATCGCCACTAGCGATACCTCGGGCATGTCTAAGCCCTCACGCAGCAGGTTGATACCCACCAGCACGTCGAAGGCGCCCAGGCGCAGATCACGAATGATCTCTACCCGCTCGACGGTATCGATGTCCGAATGCAGGTAGCGCACCTTGACGTCATGGTCACCCAGGTAATCGGTCAAATCCTCGGCCATACGCTTGGTCAGCGTGGTGACCAATACGCGGTCCCCCGCCGCGACGCGCAAACGAATCTCCGAAAGCAGATCATCGACCTGAGTGCGCGCCGGACGCACCTCGATCTGCGGGTCGACCAGGCCGGTCGGTCGCACCAACTGCTCCACCACGCGTCCGGCGTGCTCGCCCTCGTATGGCCCAGGCGTGGCGGAAACGAAAATGGTCTGCGGGCTGGCCGCCTCCCACTCCTCGAAACGCATCGGCCGGTTATCCAGTGCAGAGGGTAGGCGGAAGCCGTATTCCACCAGGGTTTCCTTGCGCGAGCGGTCGCCCTTGTACATCGCGCCGACCTGCGGCACCGAGACGTGGGACTCATCGATCACCAGCAGCGCTTCATCAGGCAGGTAGTCATAAAGAGTGGGTGGCGGCGCGCCAGCCGGGCGACCCGAGAGGTAGCGTGAGTAGTTCTCGATGCCGTTGCAGTAGCCTAGCTCCAGGATCATCTCCAGGTCGAAGCGGGTGCGCTGCTCCAGACGCTGCGCCTCCACCAGCTTGTTCGCCCCACGCAGGTACTCCAGGCGCTGCTGCAGCTCGACCTTGATGTGCTCCACCGCCTCCAGCAAGGTTTCACGCGGGGTGACGTAGTGACTCTTGGGGTAGAAGGTGAAGCGCGGCAGCTTCTGGATCACCTCGCCGGTCAGCGGATCGAAGGCGCTGATGCTCTCCACTTCGTCATCGAACAACTCGACACGAATGGCTTCCAGATCCGATTCCGCCGGGAAGACGTCGATCACATCGCCGCGCACGCGGAAAGTCGCACGGGCAAAATCCATGTCGTTGCGGGTGTATTGCAGCTCGGCCAGGCGGCGCAACAGCGCGCGCTGGTCCATCTTGTCGCCGCGATCGAGGTGCAGCACCATTTTCAGGTACTCCTCGGGGCTGCCCAAGCCGTAGATCGACGACACGGTACAGACCACGATCACGTCCTTGCGCTCGATCAGCGCCTTGGTCGCCGACAGACGCATCTGCTCGATATGGTCGTTGATCGAGGCATCCTTCTCGATGAAGGTGTCGGACGACGGCACGTAGGCTTCCGGCTGGTAGTAGTCGTAGTAGGAGACGAAATACTCCACCGCGTTGTTCGGGAAGAATGCCTTGAACTCGCCGTAGAGCTGCGCGGCCAGGGTCTTGTTCGGCGCCAGGACCAGGGTCGGGCGCTGCACCTGGGCAATCACGTTGGCAATGGAAAAGGTCTTGCCCGAGCCGGTCACGCCGAGCAGGGTCTGGTGCGACAAACCAGCTTCCAGCCCCTCGACCATCTGCCGGATCGCCTCGGGCTGATCGCCGGCAGGTTTGAAGCGGGTCACCAACTGAAACTCGGACATGCAGCACCTCGACAAATGGCTGTGACGCATCCATTCGGACTGCGTCAAAAGCCATGAATTGCGGGGCGATTCAGCGATAGTTCCAGGTAGAGTCGAATTACCTGGCAAAAGGCCTTAATTCAGGGCTTTGCGCTGTCGCCCCCTGGATTCAGGGTCGTTATACTAACGCCCCGTTTACGCGCCCCCTAGCGCTTTTGTCGGGGACGCCTGGCCACCCACCCCTCACTCGAGTTGTCGCACCCATCATGAGTCTCTTCTCTGCCGTCGAAATGGCTCCGCGCGATCCCATCCTGGGCCTCAACGAAGCATTCAACGCGGACACCCGCACGACCAAGGTCAACCTTGGCGTGGGCGTCTACTACAACGAGGAGGGGCGAATTCCGCTGCTGCGCGCCGTCGCAGAAGCCGAAAAAGCGCGTATCGAGGCGCATGCTCCGCGCGGCTACCTGCCGATCGAAGGCATCGCCGCCTACGACAAGGCCGTGCAGGAACTGCTGTTCGGCAAGGGCGCAGCCCTGATCGAAGCCGGCCGCGTGATCACCACCCAGGCCCTAGGCGGTACCGGCGCACTGAAGATCGGCGCCGACTTCCTCAAGCGTCTGCTGCCGGACGCCACCGTCGCCATCAGCGACCCGAGCTGGGAAAACCACCGCGCCCTGTTCGAATCCGCCGGTTTCCCGGTGCAGAACTACCGCTACTACGATCCGTTCAGCAACGGCGTGAACCGCGGTGGCATGCTCGAAGACCTGCGCAACCTGCCGGCACGCTCCATCGTCGTGCTGCACGCCTGCTGCCACAATCCGACCGGCGTCGACCTTCAGCTGGAAGACTGGAAAGCCGTACTGGAAGTACTGCGCGAGCGCGAGCACGTGCCCTTCCTCGACATCGCCTACCAGGGCTTCGGTGACGGCATCGACCAGGACGCCGAAGCCGTGCGCCTGTTCGCCGAGTCGGGCCTGGAGTTCTTCGTCTCCAGCTCCTTCTCCAAATCATTCTCGCTGTACGGCGAGCGCGTCGGCGCCCTGTCGCTGGTCACCGCCAACCGTGAAGAGTCGACCCGCGTACTCTCGCAACTCAAACGCGTGATCCGCACCAACTACTCCAACCCGCCGACCCACGGCGCCACCGTGGTCGCCAGCGTGCTCAACAGCCCGGAACTGCGCGCCATGTGGGAAGCCGAGCTGGGCGAAATGCGCGACCGCATTCGCAGCATGCGCCTGGCCATGGTCGAGCAGCTGGCGGCACTGGGCGCCAAGCGCGACTTCGGTTTCGTTGCCGAGCAACGCGGCATGTTCTCCTACTCCGGCCTGACCGTGGAGCAAGTGGAACGCCTCAAGGAAGAGTTCGGTATCTACGCCGTCGGCACCGGCCGCATCTGCGTCGCCGCGCTGAACAACGGCAACCTGGACAGCGTCACCCGCGCGATCCACGCCGTGCTGTAAGCCCTGGTGATAAACAAAAACGCCGGCCCTTGGGCCGGCGTTTTTGTATCCGCAATGACTGAAGACCGCCTTCGGACAAGACTTTTTCTGCTAAGCGCACAAAAAGAACTCTTCTCCACTCAACACATCGATAAGGGTCAGCTTGCCATCAGGAAACGAGCAGCCTGTATCTATGTAGACTACGTTGCCTAAATGCAACACCTCAGGAACTGTCGTGTGCCCGACATAAAGCTCTTGAAGCCCCAACACTGGACGGCAATCACGAGCCGTAATTCGGTTTCTGGCATAAAGAGCCTGAGCAAGGGCATAGCGCCACTGTTCTGGGTCTGTAGTGGCTAACAGCGCTAATGACTGCTTCCAAGTAAGACCATACTCCCAACCTGGCGCTTCGGAGTGGATAATTCCAACCCAATCACCGCTCGCCAACTCAAGCTCAATAGCTACAGGCAATAATGCCAAACGCTCCGCGATACGAAGCTGCTCTGAGAGCTCACATTCGTAAAACCATCGCCCCCCATTGCGAGTATGCCGAGGCGGATCACCTATCCCAGCAACACTGTCGATTATCATCTGCTCATGATTTCCCCTGACCGTATAAAGCCAGGGCTTATCCAGCCATTCCAAAACCTGGTGGGAAAACGGGCCACGATCGACGAGATCGCCTGTGATAAATAAACGGTCTACGGCCTTGTCAAAACCTGCCTTACGCATTAATGCTTCAAGCATCTCGAAATGCCCATGGACATCCCCAGCGACGAAGTCACGCCCACTAACATTTACGTTGAACGACTGCGTAACGGTGGTTCCTGGCTGCATGTGTAGGAAGGGCTCAAGAGGATATGCAAAAGCTGTTGAAGAGATTATCAGCTCCGATGCATGGCGGTAAATCATCGCCAGACCGACTCGCGTATAGCTGAACAGCTCCGACTTCCTGATCAATTAGACGACCATAAAGTGTTGACTTCTCTTTTTTAATCAGTAACATACGCGCAGTTGTTCCGCGATAGCTCAGTCGGTAGAGCAAATGACTGTTAATCATTGGGTCCCTGGTTCGAGTCCAGGTCGCGGAGCCAAATTCGAAAGCCCAGCCTAGTGCTGGGCTTTTTATTGCCTGCAGGACTCTCACCAGGGAATACGTCCCAGGTTATTCACCTCCCCGAGGGAGACCACCGCACCTGTAGGAGCCGCGCCCCGCGACGAATAGCGGCGTTCCAACAGTATCAGGCCCAGCCCCCAAGCTTCGCCCCGAGACGGGGCTCCTACAAAAGCACAAGCCCCGCACACGCCTCCCGCGGCGAATAGCGGCCATTCCCCGATAACCATTACCCTCACACAAAACCACCGCCCTACAAAAACGAAAAAGGCCGGTCAAAAAACCGGCCCAGACATCAACGCCGCCAGGCGTCAGTTAACACTCAACTTGTCGCGGTTCTTCTCCAGCGTCGCCTCGCCGATACCTTTCACCTCCAACAACTCATCGACCGAGGCGAAATTACCGTGCTCCTCCCGATAAGCCACAATCGCCTGCGCCTTGGTAGCACCAATCCCCACCAACTCACTCTGCAGTGTTGCAGCATCGGCGGTATTGAGATTGACCACGGCAACCTGCGCTACTTGCACTGCAGCCGGTTTGGCACTTTCGGTTTTTGGGGTTTCAGCTGCGGCGGCAGCCAGAGAGAAGAAAGCGAGAACAGCGAACAGAAAGGAAGATAGACGGACTTTCAGCATGGGAAACACTCCTTTGTTTATGAAAAGCAAGGCAACCATAGCCTCGCTTTTCAAACTAGACGCTATCTCCCAGCTGTCAAATCAAAGCCTCAACGCTCCCGGTTTCTGAGGTGAATCCAGTCGACGATCTCACCTTCCGGCACATAACCATGCACGGTTTCACGCAGCAGTACTCGCACGCGAGCGTAGTCATCCTCACCGACTGCAGCCAGCAGCGCCTGCAAGCGCGCCTTAAGCTCGTCCCAGGGCAACATATCCTCTTCCGCACGCATGATCATCGGATGCTCCGTAGGCTTCACATCCTCGCCGATCAGCAGCTCCTCGTAGAGCTTCTCACCAGGACGCAACCCAGTGAACTCGATACCGATATCACCATGCGGACTGCGCTCATCACGCACAGACAAACCAGACAAACGAATCATCTTTTCGGCCAGATCAGCGATCTTCACCGGCTCGCCCATATCCAGCACGAACACATCACCGCCCTGCCCCAGCGAACCGGCCTGAATGACGAGCTGCGCCGCCTCGGGGATCGTCATGAAATAGCGGGTGATGTTCGGATGCGTCACCGTCACCGGCCCACCCTGCTTGATCTGCTCCCTGAACAACGGAATCACCGACCCGGAAGAGCCCAGCACGTTGCCAAAACGCACCATGGTAAAACGGGTCTTGTTGACGTGATGAACACCTGAGTCATCACCGAACAGCAACGGCGCAGACTCACGACTCAGCGCCTGCAGCACCATCTCAGCCAAGCGCTTGGTGCTGCCCATGACATTAGTGGGTCGCACCGCCTTGTCGGTTGAGATCAGCACAAAATTGGCGACACCCGCCTTGATCGACGCTTGCGCCGCATTGAGCGTACCAACCAGGTTATTGAGCACGCCCTCAGCGACGTTATGCTCGACCATCGGCACATGCTTATATGCTGCGGCGTGATAGATAGTGTTGACGCGCCAGGTCTGCAGAATGTCGAACAAACGCTCGAAGTTACGGATAGACCCGAGAATAGGCACCAGCTTGATCGGCAGTGACTCCCGCTCGATTCGCTGCTGCAATTCGCCATGGATGCTGTAGAGATTAAACTCGCTGTGCTCGAAAAGCAGCAACGTACGCGCACCACTCGCCAGAATCTGCCGACACAGCTCCGAACCGATAGAGCCACCAGCGCCGGTAACCAGAACCACCTGACTCTTGATGCAGCGCTCAAACAAATCCTGTCGAGGCGGCACGGCGTCGCGGCCCAAAAGATCGGCGATATCAACTTCCTGAAGGTCTTCGACCTTTACTCGCCCACTAGCGAGATCCATAAATCCGGGGATGCTTCGCACATGCAGCGCGTAAGGCTCCAACGCCTCAAGTATCTCCCGCCTGCGCGCGCGGGGGATAGAGGGCATTGCCAGCAAAACCTCTGTAACCCCCGTTTCATCGATCATTTGCTGAATATGCTTGGGTGTGTAGACGCGCAGCCCCGCAATCGTGCGAGTAGCAATACCGGAATCATCATCAATGAATGCAGCAGGACGCATCGTTTTACCCAAACGCAAAGCTGCTACCAGCTGATTACCAGCAGCCCCGGCTCCGTATATGGCGACCTTGGAGGTACCTGATTCGATATCGCGACGGCGAGCAATCGGCTCGAACCAATCACCTATAAAGAACTGGCGCATGGTCAAACGCAAACCACCCAACAGTAGCAGGCTCAGCCACCAATAATTAAAAACCATGGACCTTGGAACAAGAGCCGTCGGCCCGCGATACCAATAAACAGCCAGAGATAGCACCAATGCAGACAAGGTAACTGCCTTGGCTATCGTTACAAGAGCGTCGTTACCCACATAACGCATTACCGCACGATACATCCCCAGCCTGATGAAAATGGGAAGTGCAATAATAGGCGCCAACAGAAACAGCCAGCCATGACCAGAAAAAGGTCTGGCAGCATCCCACTCCCCCATACGAACGGCAAACGACAACCACAGCGCCATCCAAATTAGTAGTACATCAACAGCCAGTTGAAGAACTCGCTTTTGCCGACGAGACAAATGCAAAAGGCATTGGCGCAGTAACTCTATTCGTCGACGAATCATCTCAACACCTCAATCCTTGGCAATCAGAGCCTGGCCAGGCTCGATAACTAAACCCGGCTCGATAACGACACCATATCCAGCACTACAACCTGCCTGAAGCCAAGCAGCCGCGCCGACTGCGACTCCGCCAGCCAGACAGACACCGACACCAAGATGCGCATAGTCGCCCAAGGTCACATCATGGTCGGCCACCGCTCCCGCGTTAATGATCACCCCTTGCCCCAGCCGAGCCTCAGCCCCCACGACTGCCAGTGACATGATGGCTGAACCAGGGCCGATTGAAGCTGAAGCACTCACGCAAGCACGAGGGTGAACTACGCTGACCAACGAAATGCCGGAGGCGGTAATCTTTTCTTGCCAGGCACGGCGCAAGCCATTATTCCCAACTGCCGCAATAGCTCCGTCAGTCGCCCCTGCTTTTTCAGCCAAATGACTCAGGTCACCGACCACTGGCATGCCACAAACAAGGTTGATCTCAGGCCATCTATCATCGAGGAAAACCACCTGCTGCCACTCGCCAGAAAGTAACGCAGCCTCCGCGACGGCCTTGCCGTGACCACCGGCCCCAAGAACAAGCAATTCTCGCAACCGGCTCATCTACGCTCCAATTCGCCAGCACGAAACTTGATAGCCAGTGCTATCAGAGGCATGTAAGCCAACAATAGTCCGACCAAACCATCGCCGCCTTGCGCTACCCAAATTGCCACCGGCAACAGCCAGCAGAGATTGATCGCGGCTACCGCCAGAGTAACCGGCAAATGGCGACCGAACTGACGCGAAGCGTATTGATACGCATGGCTTCGATGAGCTTCATAAACCTTGTCTCCGCGCAGTAAACGCCGAAGTAGAGTAAAGGTCGCGTCCACAACAAAAACACCCAACAAGATCAGCCAGCCCCAAAGCAAGGACTGATCAATCCACGCCGCCTGCAAGGAAAGAACGCCAAGCACAACACCCAGAAAGCCACTACCGGCATCACCCATGAAAATTTTTGCAGGGGGAAAATTCCAGTAAAGAAATCCCGCCACCGCAAATGACAACAACAGTGGCAGTACTGCAGCATCAGTATGCCCGTGGAGGACATACAACAGAGCGCCACCCAAACACACACAGATAGCCTCGATGCTAGCGATGCCGTCGATTCCATCCATGAAGTTGTAAAGGTTGAGTAACCAAACCAGATACAAGGAAACCAGCAAATAACCCAGCCAACCAAAATCAATTGAGTGACCAACCATTACCAGCGGAGGCAGCCCGCCAAGCCAGAAGAGTGCCCAAAGTGCAGCAGCGAAATGCCCGAGCAAGCGCCAGCGAGCGGCAATGTGACCGTGGTCATCAAGAAATCCCAGCAATGCAATTGCCGAACCTGAGCCTAGCAGCGAGTAATAAATCTCCGCTGGCAGATCCAGACCTGTGGCGGACGCAACGCATAAGCCCAGGAGGAATGCCACCACAATGGCGACGCCTCCTCCACGAGGAGTTGGCTGGCTGTGCGAGCTGCGCGCGTTGGGTATATCCATCAGGCTGCGGGCCAGCGCGTAACGTCGCAACAATGCCGTAAGCCCCCACGCCACGACAGCGATGGCCACTATTAGAACCATAACTTTCATCTAGAGAGTTCTTTTAAATAGTGCGCAGCTGTCTTAGCTAGCGCTTGATCAACCGTAAAGGGAGGAGTCCAACCCAATCGCTCACGCGTCTTGTCCATGTTGATCTGTAGCGAACCACACAGGCGCTGACTTAGCTGGCGGCGCCCCAGCATAATCGCTACCCGCTCAATCAACGCCTGCGGCACTGGCAAGAGCCGCGCCGGGCGCCCGAGAGCGGCACTCAGGCGACGCAGCAACTCGCTGGTAGATAGATCCTCGCCGTCGCAGACCAGAAAACGCTCCCCGCTGGCCCCAGTATGGGTAAGACACACAACCAACAAGTCCACCAGATTATCCAATGCAACCAGACTGCGGCGGTTATCTATGGCACCGAACGGCAACGGCACACCCCGCTGCAGCCAGCGCATCATGCTCAAGAAATTGGCCTTGACCCCGGGGCCATAGATCAGGGGCGGCCGGACGATGACCACTTCCAGCCCTGCTTCAGCAGCAAGGGCCAGCAATTCCTCCTCCGCCTCTCGTTTTGAGATGCCGTAAGGGTCCGTCGCATTCGAAACATCATCGGCTATATAAGCCTGCCCCGGAAGAGTCTGCTCACCGTTGACCTTGATCGAGCTGACGAAGACGAAACGCCGCACGCCCGCTGCCACAGCCTGATGAGCAAGGCGTAGGGTGCCCTCGACGTTGGCTCGACGAAACTCCGCCAGTGGATCGGCGGCCTGTTCGTGCATCACGTGCACCCGCGCTGCACAGTGAATGACCGCATCGACGTCCGCGAGCGCCTGCGACCAGTCGGCCTCAGCCTCCAGCGACGGTGCCTGGCAGTACTCCACCCCGACAAGTGGAGTAATCGGTGCCTTGCGCTGGGCGCAGCGTAACCGATGCACGCCATCGGCCAGCAGGCGCGCCTGCACACCACGACCAACGAAGCCGCTGGCGCCAGTCAGCAGAACACGCATGTTCAGGCCTTGCGCCAGACGGTACGGTTTACGTAGTCGGTGTAACTGAGCACCACCCGCACCACCTGCAGCGACACTGGACCGCCTTCGTAGTCGGGCACCAGCGGAATCACTCGCTCGCCGGCCCGATGCTGGCTGGTGATGACCTTGACTGCGGCCATCACTGACTCCTTCTTCAGCCCGCTCATGATCAGCGTGCCCTGGTCCATACCCTCAGGGCGCTCATGAGCATTGCGCAGCGTCACCGCCGGCAGGTTGAGCAAGGATGCTTCTTCGGTGATGGTTCCGCTGTCAGAGAGCACACAGAAAGCATTTATCTGCAACTTGATGTAATCGAGCAGACCGAATGGTTTGGAGAAACGGATCAGCGGGTGATCCAGAGATTCGCCCAGCGCCTCCAGTCGCTTACGTGTACGCGGATGGGTCGAGACAATCAGCGGGAAGCCATACTCATCGGCCAGCGCTCGCAGGGTGGCAAGCAGATCGCGCAGGTTGTCCGGAGTGTCGACGTTCTCTTCGCGGTGGGTGCTAACAATGAAGAATTTTCCGGCCTCGAGCCCCTCACGAGCCAGCACGTCGGAGGCCTCGATCTTCGATCTGTAGTAGTCCAGCACCTCATGCATGTGCGAGCCAGTCTTGATGATAGTCTCAGGGCGGATGCCCTCAGCGATCAAATAGCGACGGGCATGCTCGGTAAGCACCAGATTGATGTCGGAGAGATGATCGAGCACCTTGCGGTTGAGCTCTTCCGGCACACGCTGATCAAAGCAGCGGTTGCCCGCCTCCATATGGAACACCGGAATCTTGCGGCGCTTCGCGGCAATCACTGCCAGGCAAGTATTGGTATCACCATAAAGCAGCAACGCATCAGGCTTTTCCAGCTCGAACACGGCGTCCGCCTTGGCAATCACCTCGGCGATGGTCTGAGCGGCGGTCTCGCCAGCGGCACCGAGGAAGTGATCGGGCTTGCGGATCTCCAGATCGTCAAAGAACACCTGGTTGAGCTCGTAGTCGTAGTTCTGCCCCGAATGCACCAGTACGTGGGTGACCTGGCGGTCCATCTCGGCGATCACCCGGCTCATCTTGATCAGTTCCGGGCGGGTCCCGACCAGTGTCATGACCTTAAGCATCGAGCTGCTCCTTGATGTAATCGAGCTTGAGCAAGAGCTCCTTGATGCCGGGTACGTCCAGACGATGGGTATTGTGCGAGGTGTAGTCGTCCAGCTCGGAGATCCTCTCCTCGCCCTCGACGAAGTATTTCTTGTAGTTCAGATCGCGGTTATCGGCCGGAATACGATAGTAACGGCCCATGTCCTCGGCCTTTGCCATCTCTTCACGTGATACCAATGACTCGTAAAGCTTCTCGCCGTGGCGAGTACCGATCACCCGCACCGGGTTGTCGTGGCCGAACAGCTCCTTGAGTGCCTGGGCCAAATCTCCGACGGTTGAGGCAGGTGCCTTCTGCACGAACAAGTCACCCTGCTCGCCATGCTCGAAGGCATGCAGCACCAGATCGACCGAGTCTTCCAACGACATCAAAAAACGTGTCATCTGCGGGTCAGTCACGGTCAGCGGCTCGCCGCTGCGCAGTTGGTCGATGAACAGGGGGATTACCGAACCGCGCGAGGCCATCACGTTGCCGTAGCGAGTGGCACAGACCACTGTTCCACCCTCGGGAATCATCCGCGACTTGGCGACCATCAGTTTCTCGGCCATGGCCTTTGAGATACCCATGGCGTTGATCGGGTACACCGCCTTGTCGGTCGAGAGCACTACCACACGCTTAACGCCACAGGCGATGGCGGCATTGAGCACGTTCTCGGTGCCGTTGACGTTGGTGCGCACCGCTTCCATCGGGTAAAACTCGCAGGAGGGCACCTGCTTGAGGGCCGCCGCGTGAAAGATGTAATCAACACCGACCATGGCCTGCTTCAGGCTGTCGTAGTCGCGAACATCACCGATGTAGAACTTGACCTTGTCATTGGCCAGGGCAATGCGCATGTCCTCCTGCTTCTTCTCGTCGCGGGAGAAGATGCGGATCTCGCGCACATTGGTATCGAGGAAACGCCGCAACACCGTATGCCCAAAGGAACCGGTGCCACCGGTGATCATCAATACCTTGTCATCAAACATAAAACTTTCCAGGCCACGGGCGCAGGCTTATGCATGCGCGACTATTAATAGTGTAGTAAGGCCCCACCCTACGGGAGCGGGGCTGACGCGAGGGAGACGACAATCGTCGTCCAACGCCCTTGTTACCGTTGCTCGTGCATCCGACGAATCAGCTCGGGCCAATCCGGCGCTACATAGCCGGTGGCATCTCGAAACCATGCACCATCGAGCGAGCGGTCAATCACAAACGCATCATCTGGACGAATCTCGATCGTCTTGCCGTACTGCGCAGCCACCAAGCTGAGCAAACGAAACTTGTCGATCGGCTCCGCGGCGACATGATACAGACCATTAAGCTGCGGGTGCGCAATCACGAAATCCTTCACCACCCGCGCCAGCTCCACCGTTGGCAGACCAGAGAAGATTGCCTTGGTAAAGCCCCTGACGCTGTTCTGCTGCGAAAGAAACCAGTCCACCAACGCATGGTTCGAGCCCAGCTCATGGCCGATGATCGATGTGCGCAAGGTGATCGCATGCGCCTGCTCGTGTAGCTCGCCGATGTACTTGGACTTGCCGTAGAGGTCCTCCGCATCCGACAGGTCAGTCTCTCGATACAACCCCTTGCGCCCGGAGAATACGCAGTCGGTGCTGACATGGATCAGCCTCGCCCCACTCAGCTCGCATAACCGCGCGAGGCGGTGCGGCAGCATGGCGTTGATCGGCAGTGCAGTGAGAGGGTCATTGGCATCGGCCAACTGCTTGATCAGCCCGACGCAGTTGATCACTACGTCCGGCTTCACCCGGGCGATGACGTGGGTCAACGTATCCTGGTCCAGCACATCAACGCCGCAGAGCAAACGCGCATGGCTGTTCTGCGGAAAGTGGCGCAGGGCCGCAGCACTGCGCAGCGTGCCCCAGGCCTGGTAAGCCCCATCGGCAGAAAAAATGCGAAAAACGGCATTGCCGAGCATACCGGTGACGCCTAGGACGAGAACCTTCATATCATTCACAACCTTTGCTGCAGGGCGTTCCCGCCAAATACTTCACCAAGATTTCGACCTGCCGCTCCATCTCAAAATTGGCATCAAAGTAAGCCTTGCCGGACTGGCCCATCGTAATACGCTCTGCGTCCCCCATCTCTTTGATACGCTGAATGTTAGCCACCAGCGGTAACACCTGTTCGGCCGGCGAGGCCAGGCCTGCGCGCGCCTCGCAGACCACTCGAGCCCCCTCGCCATTCATGCAGGCGATGATCGGTCGGCCGGCGGCCAAGTAAGCCTGAATTTTACTAGGGATAGTCTGTGCAAAAGCTGGTTCATTGTTCAGCGATACCAACAGGGCCGAAGCGCGCTCGAAGATCTGTGGCATCGCCTCCATGGAGAAACGCCCCGGTAGTACCAGATTATCCAGGCCATGCGCCTGCTGCTGGGCCTTGAGCCAGGCTAGGCGACTACCACTACCCACCAGAACCAGACGGATATGCGGATCATCTCGCAGATGAATCGCCGCCTGCACGATGGTTTCCAGCGCCTGTGCCGTACCCAAATTGCCGGCGAAAACAACGCAGAAATACTTTTCGAGCAATTCAAGCAACTCGCTCGGTACCGGCACCACAGCCTTTGAACTGCTTATATTCATGGAGTTGGGGTAGTACTGAATCTTCGCGCGGTCAGCATAGCGCGCCACCGGTTCAACGAAGGCCCGTGACTGCACGAGTAACGTGTCGCACTGATGGTAGATGCCGCGCACCATCCAGCCTACTGCGCGCAGCAGGTAGGGGTTACGCACAAAGCCTGTGGCTGAGAGGCTCTCAGGCCAGAGGTCCTGCACCCATAGAGCCAGTTTCGCCCTCTTCAACCATTTGAGCAGAATCGACGGGATCGCCTGGGTGATCGGTGACGGGGCGAATACCAGGATGGCGTCGAACTCGCGACCACGTAGCATCCAGGGCAGACACAGCAGACCGCTGAATAGAAAGGACAGGTAGTTGAGGATCAGATTCTTCGCGCCACCCTGCCCACGCGGCCACAGCGGCACCCGCAGCACCTCGATACGCCCCAGGTAACGTTCGCGCTGGGTGCCAGCGGCGCGGTAGCCATCGAAGACCTTTCCATCGGGATAGTTGGGCTTGCCGGTAGCGACCACAACCTCGTGCCCCTGCGCGTCGAGCGTGCGCACGATGTCATTAATGATGAAGCTTTCCGGCCAGAAGTACTGGGAGAGCACGAGGATACGCATGGTTCAGCGACTCGCATTTGATGAAAGTACGCGGTGATAGAGCTCCAGCATGCGCGCCGCATTGACGTCAATCGCGAAGGTTTCCTCGGCCCAACGCTTCGCTTGACATCCAAGCTGACGGCGAAGGTCGGGATTTTCCGCAAGCCGCTGCAGCGCGTCGGCAATCAACAGCGGGTCTGGTCTCGGCACCGCCAGCCCTGTCACCTCGTGTAATAGAGTGTCCGGCAATGGATCGCTCACGGCCACGACACTGGGTACCGAGTAGAACGCCGCCTCGAAGACCGGACGCCCCGCTGCATCCAGATGCGAAGGGAAGCAGAGAATATCCAGTTGCGGATAAAGTTCGCGGACATCGCTCACGAAGCCGAGCAGCTTGACCCAGTCTTCCAAGCCTTCGCGGCAGATCTGCTCCTCCAGCTCGCTCCGGACATCTCGCGCAAAGCCAAACTTGCGCAAAATCCAGGCCTTGAGCCCGGATATCTCGCGCGCGTTCTCACCTGCCACGAGGCACTGGATGGAAACGCCACGGGACTTCAGGATGCGCATCGCCTCGACCAGCTCGAAGATGCCCTTGAGCGGAATCAGCACGCCGAGGAAGCCGACCTTGGCCGGTCCAACCCCGTCAGCAGAGTGCCGCCCGACTGGCTGCCTGGTTACCTCGAGGCCATTGTGAACGATGCTCAACGGAAGCTCCGACTCCAGCGTGGCAGCGACGGTGTGATCTATCGCCACCACCGCATCGGCGTATCGACGCAGCAGCCCATTAAGCCATCGGGTTCGCAGGCCGGAGCCCGGCTTACGCTGCAGCGAGCGAACGTGCACCACCATCGGGACACGCAGCAGCCATTTGGCGACGACCCCCAACGGCAGCAGGGTGATCTCGTTGATATGGATCAGGTCGAAGGGTTCGCGCCGCAGCCGCCACAGCCCCGCTAGCGCAAACGGCAGCAGGAGGAGCTCGCGTAACAGGATCAACCAGCGGACCTTGCGATAGTAGCCATAACGCGTATTGTCGAACTGACTGAGTCCCTTTACCGTATGAACCCGCATGCCGGCCCTTTCGAAGGACTGGCAAACGGCTCCGGCCGGGGTGAGAACCGTCCCTCGGACCCCACCGTCTTGTAGCAACCTGTAGAGCTCGATCAGGCTTTTGGATGCGCCACCGAAAGCCGCAGCAGGATGCAGAAACAGAACGTTCAAGTGAAAAATCCTTAACGGAAACGAGCGTGCAGCCCCTGACAGACGAACTCAGGAAGCACGCCGCATCTGATAGATCTTGCGAATGAGATCCCAGGCAAAGCGCTCACTGGGATAAGCATCGTGCGGCTTGCCTGGTCTACGCAGATATTCCTCCAACTGGCCCTCAGACCAGCCCATCTTCTTGAGGAAATACTTGCGGTCCCTGTCGAGTTCCTCCGGCGAGGCGTAGGGAGAGTCCTGGAGATGGGCAAGCGCCTGATCGCGAGTCATCTGACCGCTCATAACCAGCGTCGAGAGATGCAGCTTGCGTTTATCCACATCGAACTTTTCTGGAAGGATGTAGCCCTGATAGAAGCGTGTGAAGACCGATTCGTAGTGCTTGTAGGGGTAGCGTTTGTAGGCGTACTTCTGCTCGAGCAGTTCCAGTGCTGCTTCCTTCTGGTAGTCGTAAAGGTCGAGAAATGACGCCCACTGAATTCCACGCACGACACGGTTATACACGTAGCCAAGCGTTCCCATGATCGGGAAGGTACGAATCCGCACTGAATTGCGCCGAGCGATCGCCTTGATGTTGCGCTTGTCCCACTTGCGCCAGTTCCAGCCCTCCGGCATCGGCATTCCCTCCGTCGCGGAGTTACTTCCCGACAGGATGTACTTGATGCCGTAGCGCCGCGCCTGCTCGTAGTTCACCGCCAGCATCGCGTTGTCGTAAAGCAGCTCCACATCGATGACATCGGCGTCGAAGAATGACTGCATCAGCCCTTTATACTCAGGCCAGTCGATGACGTGGGTGTACAGATCAACACCGAGACGGGTGACCAGATTCTTGATGTTGTTGACCGCCAGCTCGGAATTCCAGTTGTTGTCCATGTGCACGGCCAGCGGCCGCAAGCCTTCGCTCAGGGCCAGATGCAACACATAGGAGCTGTCCACTCCACCGGAGAGACCGATGATGCAGTCATATTTCTTGCCTTTGCCGGCCCTCTTCACTTTCTCCACAAAAGCCCTGCGCTGCTCCGCGCGCTCGTGCTCGGGGGCGAAGACCACGCCATTGACGCGCTGCTGGAAGTAAGTGCAGTAGTTGCAAACACCCGCGTTGTCGAAAGTGATTGCGGATGCGCTGCCGTCCATCACGCAACGCGAACAAATCCTGTGTTCTTTAGGAAACATCTTTACCTCTGAAAAGCGACTCGAGTTCCGAATAATTGGGATAGCTTATAAGCACAGCACGATGCGGCCCCTGCAACACGAACAGGCTGCCTGCAGCGACCGCAGAAGCACCCGTCTCGATCGCTTCCACGAAATGCCCTAGCTCCGCAGCACCACCCAGGGCTATCAGCGGCACATCTACTGCATCAGCAGCCGCCTTGATCAGACGCAGGTCATATCCCTGCTGCATCCCGTCACGATCCACTGAGTTGAGCAGGACCTCGCCAGCGCCGGCGGATACGATCGAACGGAGCGTTTGAAGCCAGTCTGCGGACAGTGCCCGACGGGAAGACGAAGACCACAGACGATAACGCCCCAGCCAGTCACGCTTGATATCAATGGAAACAACCACGCTCTGGCTGCCGAAGCGCTGGGCGATCTCCGTGACTAGCGCTGGATTCTGAAGTGCCGACGTCTGCAGCACAACTTTCTCTACACCGGAAGAGAAGATTCGCCGCGCCTGCTCGATCGTGGATATCCCTCCACCGTAACCAAGAGGCATGAAGCACTCGCCAGCAATACTCTCGATCAGCGCATAGTCCGGCTCACGCCCCTGCCGGCTGGCGTCGATGTCGAGCAACACCAGTTCATCAACTTCCTTTTCATTGAAGATGCGGATGGCATTGATCGGATCGCCGATGTACTTGTGCTTGCCGAACTTCTGGGTTTTTACCAAGCCGCCGTCGCGCAGCAGCAGCGCAGGTATCACACGATGCTTGAGCACCTCATACCTCCAGGAAGCGACGGAAGAGTTCCATACCGAATCGATGGCTCTTCTCAGGGTGAAACTGGAAGCCCCAGATATTGGCATGGCGAAAGGCAGCCACGAAGGTCTCGCCGTATTCGCATTCCAGCAACACATCCGCAGGATCAGCGCATTCGACCCGGTAGGCATGCACGAAGTAGAAACGCCGCGGACTGGCCGAAGCTGGCAACAGCTCATCCGTGCGGACCTGTCGCACCTCGTTCCAGCCCATGTGCGGTACCTTTAGCCGCAGGTTGCTGGGACGAAAGCGCCTTGCCTGCGCGTCGACCCAGCCGAGCCCCAACTCCTGGCCTTCTTCGCTGCCGCGAGTCAGTAACTGCATACCCAGACAGATGCCCATGAGGGGTACCCTGCGCTGATGCACTGCCTGCTCCAGTGGCCGAATCCAGCCGCCTTGACGCAGACTGCCAATGCCGTGATCGAAGGCACCGACGCCAGGCAGAATGAGCTTGCCGGCGCACTCCAGCTCGTCTGGCGTTCGGATGATGCGCGCCTCACCACCTACGTGCTGGATCATGTTAACGACCGACGCTAGATTGCCGCAGCCATAGTCGATCACTGAAATTATCTGTACAGCCAAGATTCGCTACCGATTAAAGAGACTTAACTGTTTGCCGGCGTAGTACCGACCCCTAACACTCCGGGCGCGCAAGGATACGCTGTTTGTTCATCCTTGGCCGCCCGACGTTAGTTTCAACCGAGGGCAGCAAGTATCTGCGCGAGATACCCCCGATAATTGTGTGCCCAGCCAAGCGCCCAGATTTCCTCCGCCAGCGGCACAGAATACTCCCCCTCAGGTGTCTGCAACGCCTCGACAAGCGCCCGGGCGTCAGCGAAGCCACAGAATGGATGCTGCGGATAACTGAATCGCGCCTTGGCGGTCTCCCAGAGCAATACCCTGCCCGCTATTCCCTGTGCCTCGAAAAGCCCGGTAGAAACCTCTCCCACGACAGCGTGAGCCGTGGCAAACGAGCTGTAGATATCCCGATTGGTATCGATCAACACATCACCTACTCGTCCTTCGGGAAAACGTAATTGGACCTCGGCACGTTCCAGCGGATGCGGCCGCAGCACGATGCGGTAGCGGCCGCGCAGCAACTGCGCCAGTTCCTGGGCCAGCGCCAGATAAAGTGAAAATTCGATTCCATCGCCGAGCAGCAGGATATCCTTCTGCACTCCCGGGGCCGGTGAAATGGACCGACGCTGCTCGCTGTAATGCGGGTTACCAATCACCCATTTCTGCACCGGTACATTGATCTGGCTATTCCACCAGGCGCCGTAACCCAGGAAGTCATGCGGCAGGCAGGCGCGGTACGCCTCGCTCTCTCGCAAAACAGGTGCATAGCAATAGGCGTCGTGGCCGCCGGACACCATGCCGTGCTGGGGCTCAGCCACTCGAATGCCCATCTCGCGCGCGACCTGATTGAAGGGCGCAAAATCCCCGTAACAGGCTTGTTCCAGCAGTACTAGGCGGGGTTGCACCCTTTCCAGCAGGCGGCGATAGGCATATTGCATAACGGGCAGTCGCGCCAGCTTGCGCGCCAGCATGCCAACGAGCATGTCCATGCTCGAGTCGGCAATCGTCAGCCCCAACAATTGCGAAGCACGTATTCTTGCGTATTCGAGTAGCTCACGCGCATTCGCCACGTGACGTTCACGCACTAGTAAGCGACCTGTAACCGTGATTGCGCCTTGCCAAGGCAACCAGTAGGCGACCCGCTGATTCCAGCGTGGCGTCGGTACGTGCCAGTCAACCAATCCTTCTACCGTCACCGTGTCCGCAGGCGATTGCTCTACAAGGTAATCGGTGATGCGATTGAACCAGTGACCATCGCGTTGAAAATGGCCGGCGCCAGTACCGACCACCAACACCTCACCGCGCATCCGACCCTGCTGCAGATTGTGTCCGAGCACTCGTGAAAATGCACCCAGCGCCTGCCGGCGCGGCACCGTAGGCACAGCAGAAACAAGCGGTGCTTGCTGGTAATAGAGATCCGAGATCAGCTGACGAAGGAACTGATTACGCACAAGTGGCCAGATCAGAACGCCGCTGTGAGGGCAGCAAAATGCCAAAAACGCATGATCATTCTCGATCTCGAGCAGGTCGCTCAGACTTGGCAATGCCACTTTATCCTCCAGCAGGGTAATTTAATCTGAGCCTCAGATTATTTAAGAACAAGAAATTGAAAACCAAATAATTAATATAGTCCTGCTAAAACACACCCATACACACTAAGAGTACGACGCATAAAAAACCCGACAACATCAAACCTGACTTTTTCTTTCTAATAAACTTTGCAGGAACGCCTCCCCAGACCTCCCCCGGAGGCACATCACGCGTAACGACATTATTAGCACCCACAACACTATTTTCGCCAATGGTCACACCTGGATTTATCAATACATTGGCCCCAATCCAACACGCATCACCAATCAATACATCTCCAAGTTTTGCAGGCACAGGTTTGACTCGAAAGTCGCAATCCGCGTTAGAGGATTCCGTAAAAATCCTGACATTTGATGATATTTGACAACCTTCCCCTATCCGTATGAAGTGACCTTTCGAGGACTGAAGCATCGAATAGTCACTAATGTAGCTATTTCGCGCGATGAAAATCTCACCATCGCCATACAGAAGAATCCCTCTCCCATTAAAGCGAAAATCTGGAGACACCGAATACCGACAACAAAAGTCGCCATAGACAATACGCCAGCAAACACACTCCAGGCATTTAAAATCCTGATCAAAATTTTGATAAGCACAGACTTAAGCCCCATCTAACGACCCTCAGAGCAACTACCTAACAACGGCCAAGCACGTTACGCAAAGGACTAAGAAAAACAAAATATTTAAAAGCAAAAAATGCAACGCCGTGCACTTTCTCGCCGCCCCCAAAATCAGCGTGGACTTTCAAAGAACTTCTACCATACCTCACGCATCCGACCTCAGGCTGAGCCAAATTAAAGTATGCTCCAACCTGTAACCCCCCCCCAAAAAAGCAGAGTGGTGCAGAGCATTGTACCTGCACTACTAAGATCGGAGGCCGCCTGAGTACAAAATCAGCCAACCCGTGACAATGTCAGCCACCTCGAGGCGATTGACGTTTTTTTAGCGCCCCAAACCAGGGCATAGGAAAAACTCTATTGCTAAGCCCCCATGTAAGAAGAAAAATGAACACATAGGTCAAAAACGTGGCCTGCGCCGCACCTAAAATCCCATACAGATCAACCAGCCACATATTAGCAATTAATCCGAAAATTATAGTAGCAAAGGCAACAAATGCATAACGACCAGTCCGCCCCGAAACATAGATATAGCTTACAATCAGAGTATGCATACCACTGACCGCAAAAGCCGCACTTAACCAAAAAACAGCAGCTCTGCCAGACTGAAATTCAGCCGGAAAAAAAAGATTCAGAAAAATTATCGCACAAACACCCCAGGCACCGGAAAAAATCAAGACCAGCAAAAACAACAAATAGGTCAGACGTACAACACCCACCTTGCCGACCTCATCGACCTCCAACAGCCTTTTAAAAAACCAAGGCGAGAAAGCGCTATTAAAAGAACCCACAAAAAGCAAAATCACTGACGCAAGTTGCACCGCCACTGAGTACACTCCCAGCGCCGCAATGCCAACCATCGCACTTAAAACAACTCTATCAGAAACGGAGAATATGGCGTCCTTTAGTGCAGCCGGAATTACGGGAACACCAAATTTTATCAATGACGACAAATGCTGATAATTAAAAGCAAAGGAAACCTGTTTCTCACACAGTAACAATAATGCCCCCAACATGGCGAAAGAAAAATAAGCAAACAGCATCCCCCAAGCGACGCCCAGCCAGCCACTACCGGCAAACACCACAAAATAGACAGCTATCCCGTTTTGCAGCATGGCTCGCCCTATTTGAAACAAACCATACGCGAACGCACGCCCCTGCAACTGCATAAGAGTCAGATAAATTTGACCGAGAAATGAAGAAAACCCAATCAGGATCGCCAGCCAAGTCAGCAAGCGCCACTTATCTAGAAACGGTACAAGCTCAAAGACCAGCATCGCCGCCCCGAAAGCGGCAACCGTAGACAACGAAAGAATCAATACTGCATTAAAAACATAGACAGCCAACTCATCCTTAGGCAGAGTAAAAAAACTTCGATAGATAGCTCCATGCACACTTAGCCCGATAAAAGGACCAGCCAACGACACCAGAACAGCGATCCAAGCAGCCTGCCCAAACTCTTCAATTCCTAACGCTCGAGCTATTAATGGAAGTGCCAAGAATGGCATTATCGAACTAACCACCGAACTCAACAGGTAGACAATGAAATTCGCACCACCACGCCGTTGAAGTAACTCTCTTACAAGTAGAGCACCACTCAAAGCAGCTTTCACTTTGAGCAAACCTCCTCAATGTAGTCAACTCCCTTACAGTACTGAGCCAATAGCATAAGATAAACAACAGAGCCGTCATACCGATCTAGGTCTATATTGATCGCATGCTTACGCAGAAAGGGCTTCAACGTGGAACTGGCCTGTACTAGTAACTCTTTGCTCCCCCCATCGCCAGCAATTGACCTAAGGCGCCGATACCCATTAATTACGAAATCCCTTAACCCTTCAGGAAAATGTCGTTCAATATGTCCTCTGGCTCGAGCTCGGAGCGAAAGCAGAGGATCCATCGTTGTAGTTTCGCGATTAAAGCGATGAGGTGTCGAGTGAGAAAAAATTGGTACGTCGAGCGCATCCGAGCAAAGTTCATTGATAACTCGGAGCTGGAACTGAGCTTTTTGCCGCCACTCGAAGGGCAAGTCGAAAGGGAATTCGTGCAACTCTGGTATTGAAAAAATCGCAATGGAATTGGAAAAATCATTCAAGAAATTGACCAACTGCGAGTCACTTCTCCGGGCGTGTATCCAGCGCAGCTCATCAAAGCGCCCCAACGGAATACGGCCATCTACATCCCGCTCGATATTATAAAGCTCGGCATGCTTCTCAAACCTCGATATAAGAGACTGCCTAAAGCCGTCATATCCTTTATAAAAACCCGTAGCCGAGTTAAATTTGCCATAAGCACCATTTAACAAGTAATGCGTAACGAAGTCCTCAATACTGATACTATCTCCAGCATACGCATCACAAAACTCTCTAGAACGCAAATTCTCCAAAAAATAGCCACATTCAAAAAACCTAGGATAGTCGCTTATTCCACTTTCGTAGCTTCCCAAAAACCCTCTGGATCCACCATAAATTGCGTATTTAAATCCGTAACGAGAAAAAAGGTCTTGCCATAGATACTCGCCACCTATCTCAGGATCCGCCCAATTTAATACATCAAGCCGTAAATCAAACTTATTTTGATAGATCTTACAAATTTCCAGATCTTCGCTTTTGGTATCTAAAAGTATACTATCTCCAACGCCGTAAAGCATTCGCGGGCGAGCGCCGACATTAAGGAAGGCGCTCAAGACTGTGCGATTGTCTAACCCCCCCGTCTGATGGATAGCGATATCACCACCAAAAGCTCCGCTCACTACCGAAAAGCTTGATTTGATTAGAGAAACATACTCATTTACTGCATCTTCAATACGAACACCCTCGAAATTTCTCCGCGGACGATTATAGGGAACATCAAAAACAGCCAAACTTTCAACACTTTCTTCAATTCGGATTACTTGGTAACCCTGCAATCTTTTTATATGAGAAAAAATTGTCTGCTCACCAATACTCCCAACCAACATAGATTCTTCAAGCAATGCATATTCATCTATCTTGCTCAGCCCCGCAGAGCACGCGATAGCTGACAGGCTATTCGTCACCACCCATCGCCCATTGATATTCGAGTAGTACAAGTTGAACACCTGATATTTATCTACAAATATCGTGATCTTCCCATGCTTCCGGATCAGAACAGCATAATTCCCAAGAGACGCATCTCGAATAGACTCGATATCTCCCGAAAAATCTTGGTACAACTGCCGAATCGATTTTTCGCCCACAACACCTTTGTAGATACATGTTCCAATTACAAAACAGTAATCCTGATTTTCGAAAATTACTCCATTTTTGTTTTTATGGGCTTTCTTATAAAAAGACTTTACCAATACATCGCTCAATTGCTCAATGCAACCTTCAAATCCCGCTTCCGAGTATTTCTCACAGGCGCGCAGAAAAAAGTCTTCAACATTAGAAATAACGAACTTAGCCATTAAAGCCTCAGCAAACCTTCAAGTATTAATCACCCAACTGTAGCGCCAGGCGCAGCAATCGCAGATCTTCTAAATCATCTATATCCAATGAAAACTTCCGCGGCATCTCATAACCAAGAGTATCATCTGAAATAAAGCTTCCATGCCTGATAAACCACTGCGCATTAGCAATATAGACCGCACCATTAAGTGAAAATATCTTTGGCAGCTCTTGTCTACGGTTATAGTTACTAGGCACCACCGGTTCGAGTCTGTTCTCATGCCCGATGGAGTACATCCAAAAAGGGCTCTCATTTGACTCGCACATAGACACGCACGCAGGCGCTTTATTATCGATACAGATTTTTATCGCTTGATCTATATCGCACGCTCTGCGCAACGGCGACGTAGGCTGTAGCAAAACGACATAGTCATAGCCTGGTACTCGCTGCAGGCAGTCCTTTACGACATCTGCACTGGAAGCCGCGTCTCCTGAAAGATCAGCCGCGCGTTTGAAAGGCACCTCACATCCCCATGAAGCCGCAACCTGGATGATTTCATCGTTGTCGCTGGAAAGAACGACCCGATCCAACAATTTAGATTCTTTTGCTGCTTCAATAGTCCAAGCGATAAGAGGCTTCCCACCTACATCAATAACGTTCTTTCGTGGAATACCCTTAGACCCACCCCGAGCGGTTATGAGCCCCAGTATTTTTTTTCCTTGATACATTCCTCAGCCCCACTCCCGTTGAGCACGCTCGTACTCATCTATACGGCCAATATCCAGCCAATACTCACGCAGTGGATAAGCAGCAGCCCTATCACCCTCCTGCCTCAGCACATGGAACAAACTTGGCATATCAAAGAACGTATCAGCAGGGATACGGGGTAGCACTTCACATGACAACACATAGATGCCGCCATTAACAAAAAAACGATGGATCGGTTTTTCCTGAATATCGGTAATTGTTACACCCTCGACGCTCACGACTCCGTAGGGCACCTGAAAGTCATATTCGCGTACAGCCATCGTGGCTGTAGCACGATGCTCTTCATGGAAATCAAGCATTGCAGAGAAATTGGCTTTGGTAATTAAGTCGCCATTCATTACAAATAGCGGAGCCGTTGGCTTTTCCGGCAAAAGGGACAACGCCCCGGCGGTCCCTAAACGCTCTCGCTCATGTAGATATTCGATTTGAGCCCCCCAGCGATCACCATTACCAAAATACTCCCTGATCATTTCGGCCTTGTAGTTGACCGAAATGAAAAAACGGCGAAAGCCCTGTTCCAAAAAGCCCTCAAGAATGCTTTCGAGGATCGGTTTTCCACCCACCGTCAACAAGGGCTTGGGGCAATTATCTGTTAGAGGTCGCAAGCGCTCCCCCAGCCCCCCAGCCATCAGAACAACCCAATTGTCACGAGGAACCACTCCCAAGAAGTCATCAATTGTCGCAAGACCGGCCAATCGTCCCTGTTCATCGATAAGAGGGAGATGGTGAAAGGCAAAACGTCGCATCATCGCCAATATTTCAGCGCGCGGCGTTAACATTGATCCTGTTTTCGGCGCCGTATTCATGACCGGTGCAACCGGACCATCCAATTCCCTTCCACTGAGGATGGCACGACGTACGTCTCCGTCAGTCAACAACCCGAGGAGGCGCATATCCTCATCGGCTACCAAGGCCATTTGGGTGCCTGCGCTATCGATGCGCCGAATGGCTTCTCGCAGAGATACCTCAGGCGAAACCACTATGTCTTTCCAGTTCTTCATGATCTAACTCACGCGGACGGCTGGATTGCCAACCATGGTTACACCTGTTTCCACAGTGCGCACCACGACAGCTCCAGCCCCCACTACAGCATCCTTTTTCACCGTAACACCCGGAAGCACAACGGCACCTGCACCTACAAACGCACCCGCTTCAATACGGACATCGCCACACAGGGTGGCACCAGGCCCTATGAAGGCGTGCTCTCCAATGTCACAGTCATGATCTATACGCGCGCCAGTATTCACAACGACGCCAGTCGCGAGACGGCAACCGGGCTGAATAATGACGCCGGCCATAACCTGCACGCCCTCGTCTATCACCACCTGTGCTGCTATCACTGCCGAGGGATGGACCAGCGAAATGAATCTGTATCCTCGCCCGACGAAATGACGATGCACCCGTCTCCTTACCGATTGACCGGGAATTACACCGATACCATTTGCTAGCAGAACCGCGTCGCAATCAAGGCATAAAACATCCTCGTCGCCACCGAGCACCTCGACCCCCAACCAACGACTACCTCGTACCAACTCAGGCGCCGATACACCGGCTAGCACATACGCGCTCAACCCGATTACATCGAGCACTACATGTGCATGCCCCCCAGCGCCGAGCAATACAACAGGGAGTGTGCTCACGCAGGATCACCCGCTTCGTAATCGCATTCGGCCAACCTGCCGACCAGGTCCCATGCGTGCATCGGCGAAACACCTGAGCCGCGACGAGCGCTGGTCAGGTCCTGAGCCAGGATCTGCTGCCCTTTACCTACGGGGCGGGCGAACACAAGGCTCTGACGGGCAGCCTTGCGAGTATCCCATTCACTGGCCTGGGGCACTTTTGCCGCGAGCCCCATCATTTGTTCCACCTGTCGAATCTGGTCGATCATTTCCTTGAGTTCATCCGGCGCCAGCGATGCTGCATGATCTGGTCCTGGCAAGGCACGATCCAAGGTAAAGTGCTTCTCCACGATGCAGGCATTGCGAGCCACTGCGGCGACGGAAGCCAAGGCGCCCTCTGTATGATCCGAATACCCCACCGGCAGCCCAAATGTGTTCTTCAGCACATCCATCGCTCGCAAGTTAACCTCGGCCGGCTGCGCCGGGTACTGCGAGGTGCAATGCAGCAAGGCTACTCGCTGCATCACCCGCTCTCGTGCCTCGGGGCGAACCCAATTGAGCCAAACCTCTTCGAGGTTTTGGGGCGATGTATTGAATTCCAGGCCATGTGCCAGCACCGCTAGCGCCTGGTCAATTTCGCCAAGGGTCGCCATGCCGGTTGAGAGAATCATCGGACGCCCGCCCTGCGCGATATTCCACAACAGCGGGCCATTGGTTATTTCACCAGAAGGGATCTTGTAGACAGGAAGCTCGAGCTGATCGAGAAACGCGAGGCTTTCATGGTCGAAAGCGGTCGACAGGAAATCCACTCCCAACTCACGGGCGCGCGCCTGCAGCGGGTAATGCCAGGCGTGTGGCAACTCAAGTTTGAGCAGCATTTCCAGCTGGCTGTCCTCTTCACCCGTATTGCGCTTTTGATAAGCAGCCTTCGGGGCGCTGGAAGACGCTAACAGGCGAGCGTTGAAGGTTTGGAACTTGACCGCGTCGGCACCGGCGTCGGCAGCAGCTTCGACTAACGCCATAGCCTTGTCATAGTCGCCGTTATGGTTTACGCCTGCCTCGGCAATGATGTACACGCGGCCACGCTCGAAATAGTTCATTGCTCAAACCAGGTCATGAAAGGTTTTGGGAGTGGCGCCGCCAAACTGCTCCAGAACAGCCACGGTACGGGCAGATGCGCGCCCTTGCCCATAGGGGTTGGATACATATCGGCAGCGTTCGGCGAAAACATCGTCCACTGCCGCCAGTATTGCGTCGCGGATCGAGTCGACCTGCGCCTTGCAATGCAATACAGAGTCGGCCGCCAGACGCCCCTGCTGCCTGGCACCGATGTTCACGCTCGGAATACCGAAAGCAGGGACTTCGATGATCCCGCTGGATGAGTTACCGATAACTGCCGATGACAACGCTACAGCACTGAGGTAGCGCTTGAAGCCTAGCGAAGGGATCGCCAGCACGCGCGTTGGATCAGCTGCGGCATAGGCTTCAAGGAGTGGAATGATCGCTCTGCCACCATTGTCCGCGTTGGGATAAGTGAGAATGACCTGGTGTTCAGGAAATGAATCAAGCGCCGCCAGCAGCTCCTGAAACTCAAGGGCGGAGTCACTCTGCAAGGCAGTTTCCGGGTGATAGGTCACCACGAAGAATGGCTTGTCGAGGGCGAAGTTGAGACTCTCGCTAAGCTCCTGTCGGCTCATACGCGAAGTACGCAGCATGTGATCCAGGCCAAATGCCCCAACATTAAACACTCTTTCAGGGGTCTCTCCCATCTGGACCACACGCTGGCGATAGGGCTCGGCAGCAACGAAATGCAGGTAAGAGAGCTTACTGATGGCGTGGCGAAAAGCGTCGTCATATGCACCTTCTGTGATTTCTCCTCCATGAAGGTGCGCCACAGGGATGCGCATTACCGTAGCAGTCTGAACCATCGCCAGCGCCTCGAAACGATCCCCCAGCACTACCAGCACGTCCGGCGCCAATCGCGTCAGCGCATCGGCAAATCCGAGCATACCCAGCCCCATTGATTTGGCCACACCAACTGCCGTGTCGGACGACAGCAGCATTTCCACCTTGGCTCCGATGACAAAACCATCCTCGACGATGTCCTTCCAGGTTTCACCAAACTCGGGGGAAAGGTGCGTACCGCTAACCAACACCTGCAGCTCTAGCACTGGGCTGGCTTGAATATCCTTCATCAGCCAATACAGCAGTCCGTATTCCGCCCGCGTAGCGGTGAAGACCGCTATCTTTCGTTTCATGAAAGATGCTCCGGCAACACACTACTCGGCAGATTGACGATGCGATCGGCCAGCCAGCGTGACTGTTCCAACCCATCGTGCGGGCAATGGGCATAAGCTGGCAGGTCGCACATCAGTTGCCAGATTGGCCGGGTCATCACATTGGCGGCATTACTCGCCTGCAGCAGGAGATCACGCTGCTCACGGCTTGGGCAGATAACCGCGTTGAGCCAGTAGTTCGAGCGGCAGTGTTCAGGCTCCTGCACGAAGATCAGCTCACTGCCCTCCAGATGCGCCGCATAGCGTGAGGCCAGTTCACGCTTGGAGGCGATGAAGTGCTCCAGTTGCTCAAGCTGAGCACACCCCAACGCGGCATTGAGATTGGGCAGGCGGTAGTTGAATCCAACTTCGTCATGCACATACTCGAACGGATGCGGACGCTTGGCCGTGGTCGTCAGGTGCTTGGCACGTGCACCCAGCGCTTCATTGGTCAGAATCATCCCCCCCCCGCCTGTGGTGATGATTTTGTTGCCGTTGAAGCTGAGGGTACCCAACAGGCCGAACGAACCGGTGTGCTTGCCGCGATAAAGGCTACCCAGGCTCTCTGCCGCATCTTCGACCAGCGGCAGATTCCATTGCTCACATACGCGAACCAGACCGTCCAGATCAGCCGGGTGGCCGAAAGTGTGCATTGGCAGGCACGCGGCGATACGGCGATCACTGTCCTTGCTTCGACAGTTGCCATCAGCATCGAGCCGGGCATGCGCTTGCAGCCAGCCATCGAGGGCGGTTGGCGACATCCCTAGGGTGTACTGATCGACATCGACGAACACCGGCTGCGCACCACAGTAGGCGATGGCATTGCAGGTGGCGACGAATGTCAGCGCCTGGGTGATCACCAACTCATCGCGCTGTACGCCTGCAAGCAACAGTGCCGCGTGCAAGGCAGCCGTACCGTTGACAGTGGCCACCGCACGCGCAGCCCCCGTATACGCCGCAGCGTCCTTCTCAAAACGGTCGACGAAGGCACCCACGCTGGAAACGAAGGTCGACTCGATGGTCTCCTGGACATAACCCGACTCCTGCCCCTTGAAAGCCGGAGCGTGAAGCGGGATGAAATCCTCGGTTCGATACTGTTCGCGAACGAAACGGACGAGGGCGTCAAACATGGTGATCACTCAGACGTTGTAGATATCGGCTTTGTATTTGCTCAGGTTGTCCGGCCGCACCATCCACTCAATGGTTTTCTCCAGACCTTCGCGAATACTGTAGGCCGGTTTGAACCCAGTCATGCCGTTGATCTTGCTGTTGTCGCACCACAGACGGAACACTTCCGACTTGCCCGGCCGCAGGCGCTGGTCGTCGATCAGGAACTCGACGTCGCTGCCCATGATGTCTTTGATCAGGTTCAGGGTGTCGCCGACCGAGATCTCGAAGTTGGAGCCAATGTTGACGGTTTCGCCAATGGCTTGGTCGCATCGGGCCAGCTCGAGGAACCCACGGCAAGTATCGGCGACGTAGTTGAAGTCGCGGGTCGGCGACACATCGCCGAGCTTGATCTGCTTCGTGCCACTGGCGATCTGCGTGATGATGGTCGGAATCACCGCGCGCGCAGATTGCCGTGGGCCGTAGGTATTGAACGGCCGGGCAATGGTGACTGGCAGGTCGAAGGCATTGAAGAAGCTGATGGCCATCGCGTCAGCCCCGATTTTCGAGGCGCTGTAGGGCGATTGCGCCTGCAGCGGGTGCTTCTCGTCGATCGGCACGTACTGAGCGGTGCCATACACCTCACTGGTAGAGGTATGGATGACACGCTTGACCCCGTTTTCCTTGGCGGCCTGGCAGATGTTCAGGGTGCCTTTGACGTTGGTATCGACATAGCTGTCGGGGGCAACATAGGAATACGGAATGGCGATCAACGCGGCGAGGTGGAAGACTACATCGACATCGCGGGTGATGTGCTTACAGAAGTGCGGATCGCGCACATCGCCGCTGACGACTTCGATCGCAGAACGGCAGTCGACGTCTTCCAGCCAACCCCAGTTATTGAAGGAGTTGTATTGGGACAAGGCGCGGACCGAATAGCCTTCACGAACCAGAAGTTCTGTGAGGTGGGAGCCGATAAAGCCATCGGCGCCAGTAACTAATGCTTTCATGGCGTTCCTAATCTCGCTGATTCAGGCTTTCCAGATAGGCTTCTTGAGTGCCCAACCGCTGGAGGTCTGCTCCCACAGATGGGGGGTGCGGAATTCCTCGATCACTTCGAGGAAGCGATCCTGGGTGATCCCCATGTAATCCAGGCACTGCTGCTGGTAGATCTCCGGGAACTCGCCGTCGAAGCGCTTGATCAGGGCGATCGCCTCGTCACGGGTAATGTCGCCGTTGCGGATTTCCTGGGCCGCGTCATACGTGGCCCGACCGATACCGAACTTGGTATAGGTGGTGTAGTAATGCAGCCAGTCGATCATGTCGTCGAGAGAGCTGTATTTGCTGAAACTGCCCTCGGTGCGGAAGTCATTGGGCATGAAGTCCGTATTTTCCACCGAGAAATAATAGGTTTCCTGTGGGTGCCACTTGAGGTAGTAGCCCAGGTAGTGCACCTCTGTGCCAACCTTCTCGATCCGGTAGGGGTCGACCGGCAGATAGGCCTCGAGGTCTGCCAGGGTGAACTTGTACTCTTCAATCAGTTGCTGAGCACTCACGCCGCCCAGGTACAGGTCCGCCATCTGGTTTTCTGCGGTGTAATACTTCGGATCCCGGGTAGGCTTGTCATTATCCTGAATGGCATTGCCGTACTCGGCTTCGTTCTCTCCGAAGATGACCAGCGGGATGTCCAGCAGCGCGGACATCTTCGGTGCCAAATTCTTCTGGCCGAGAATGAACGGCTGGAACGGGTGGCAGAGCTTCTCGAAGGCCAGGCGCGTGAGGGTCCGATGGACCTTCTTGTTCTGGTGATAGGTGTAGTTGGCGAAGCCGGCGTTGATCCAGGCATCGAAATTGCGCCGACCGATATCGGTGTAGATGGCAGGCGGCCAGGTCACCAGGATAGGGTTCATGCCGTACTTGTACTTGAGCACGTGCGCAGCCATGACGCTGTCCTTGCCACCACTGCCCGGCACCACCACATCGTAGCGCCCGTCGGAACGACGGTGGCGATCGCAAAGCGCCTTCAGTTCGCGCTCGCGGTCCGACCAGTCGATACTTTTCTTTTTCTCCGCAAAATTGCAGGCATCACAAACGCCATGCTCATCGAAGAAAATGGCTTTTTTGATTTCACCCGGCTTGTTCTTGAACTCGACCGTGGAGGAAGGGCGCTGGTTGTTCATCGCGCACTTCTTGCAGAACTGGATATCCAATGGCAGGCCATAGCGGCCGTAGAGTGCTTGATCAGTCATACCGGGCTCACAGCGACAGGTAATTTTGGAAAATCCGGATGCCGGCCTCACGGCTCTTCTCCGGATGGAATTGCACACCGAACACATTATCGCGTTGTACTGCCGAGACGAATTGATGCCCGGCATATTCGGTCAGCGCAATGATGTTGGTGTAGTTCTGTACTTCAAAGGCGTGCATGAAATACAGGGACTCGTCGCTGCCGAGGCCTTTGAGCAGAGGGGAATCACCTTGCACCGCGACGCGGTTGAACCCCATATGGGGCACGACGCCCTTGCATTGCATCGCGCGCACTTCACCTCGAATAAGGCCCAAGCCCTGAGTTTCGCCATATTCGAAACCGACATCACAAAGGATCTGCATGCCCAGGCAGATGCCCAGCAGCGGACGACCGCCTGTAGCCCATTCACGTACCGCACCGGCCATGCCGGACGTGTTCAGTTCGGCCATACCGTCGGTAAAGCTGCCCACGCCCGGCAAGACCAGCTTGTCGACATTGGCCAACTCATTCGGGGTATTGATCACCCGTGGCTGCGCACCTGCCAACTCCAGAGCACGAACAATGCTGAAGGTATTACCTGCCGATCCGTAATCGACGACGCCTACACATTGGCTCACAGGGCCACCTCCACACCGTTTTGTTTCAGATGACGCTTGATCTGACCGATATCGGCCTGACCATAGTGCAGCACCGATGCCACTGCGATCCCGCTGGGTCTGGCCTGTTTGGCGACATCCAGGATGTGGTCCAGGCTGCCAGCCCCGCTCGCCGCGACGACCGGGATACGCACGGCATCAACCACGGCACTGATCAACTCGACATCGAAGCCACGTCGACGACCATCGGTATCGACCGACTGGAGCAGAATCTCACCAACACCCCGCTCTTGCGCTTCCTTTACCCATTCCAGCAGGTCACGCCCCGAAGGGATGCGCCCGCAGTCGCTATAGCAAGTCCAGCCGCCCTGAGGTAACCGCTTGGCCTCCACGTTCAGCACGACCGACTGGCCACCGAACACACGTGCGGCGGCGTCGATGATCGCAGGCTCGCAGAGGGCACCGGTATTGATGACAACTTTGTCGGCGCCGTTATGGAACAGTCGGGTAAAGTCTTCCACCGTGCGCACACCGCCACCGACAGCAAAAGGCACCAGCAGGTTGCGAGCGGTTGCGGCTATTTGATCCAGCAGAATCTCGCGCCGGTAAAGGCTCGCCACGATATCCACGTAGAAGACTTCGTCAGCCCCTTGCTCGTAGTACGCGCGAGCCAATTCTTCGGGCAGACCAATCTTGCGCAATCCTTCGAAATGAACGGGTTTCACCACCTGAGGCGGCTTGACGTCCAGCTTTGCGATAACCCGCATACAGCACCTCAAACTTCCATAAATTATAAAAATCGATCCGTTCGCGCTGCATAGGCGGCGGCAATGGATCCGAACGATCGTTACCGACTGGCTGCCAGATGCGAAACGACCGTATTGACTTGGTCAGCGGTCAGATAAGGATGCATAGGCAAACTCATGACCCGGCTGGCGACAAGGTCACCAATGGGCAAGCGGGCTAGGTCATCGCCGACAGCCGGCTGGCGATTGAGCGGTATAGGGTAATGCACGGCGGTCGGCACTCCCAAGGTTTTCAACGTTTCCTGCACACGGTCGCGCTCTGCGACCTGGACAGTGTATTGCGCCCATGCACTGCTGTTATGCGCCTCCACGAAAGGGACAGCGATGCTGAGCGCCTGCAAAGTTTCGGCATACATACCGGCCACACGCTGGCGCTGCGTCAACTCGGACTCGAACACCTCGAGCTTGGGTAACAGCACTGCTGCCTGCAGCGTATCCAGCCGGCTGTTCACTCCAACACGCACATGGTGATAACGGCGATCCTGGCCATGACGGGCAATCTGGCGCATTACCTTGGCCAATTCGTCATCGTTGGTAAAGATCGCTCCACCATCGCCATAACAACCCAATGGCTTACTTGGGAAAAAGCTGGTGCAGGCAATGGTGGTCAGGTTGCACGAGCGCTTGCCCTTGTAGGTGGCACCGAAGCTCTGCGCGGCGTCCTCGATCACAGGGACGCCATGCCGGGCAGCGATGGCATTGATCGCATCGAAGTCGGCGCATTGGCCATACAGCGAAACAGGAATGATCGCCTTGGTACGCGGCGTAATAGCGGCCTCGAGCAAGTGCGGATCAAGATTGTAGGTGCGCGGATCGACGTCCACGTAAACCGGCTTGGCTCCTAGCAGAGCGACGGTCTCGGCAGTGGCGATATAGGTGAAGCCCGGCGTGATGACCTCATCGCCCGGGCCGATGCCCAGTGCCATCTGTGCAATCTGCAGCGCATCGGTGCCGTTTGCCACGCTGATGCAGTACTTGGCACCCACGAAGACTGCGAGCTTTTCTTCCAGCTCTGCCACTTCCGGACCAAGAATGTACTGACCATGCGCCAATACGCGCTGGATATTGGCATCGATCTTGTCTTTGATCAGCGCCTGTTGTGCCTTGAGATCGATGAATTCGATCACTGCGCTTGCTCCTTCCTCACAATGCCACCCTCAAGCACATAGCGCTCCCCGGAGTGAATGCATGGCGCACTCCCATCCCCGGTAAGCGGCAGATCCAGCTGCTCGCCATGCTCGCTCATCCAGCCTATATGCCGGGCAGGAACCCCAACCATCAGTGCATAGGCAGGCACATCCTTGTTGACTACCGCGCCTGCGCCTATGAAGGCGAACTCGCCAATGGTGACGCCACAGACAATGGTGCAGTTTGCACCTAACGTGGCGCCCTTCTTCACCAAGGTGTCTCGATATTCGCTCTTGCGCTCGATCAGCGAACGCGGGTTGTAGACGTTGGTGAATACCATACTCGGACCGCAGAAGACGCCTTCCTCGAGTGTGACGTTGTCATACACCGAGACGTTGTTCTGGATCTTGCAATGGTCACCGATCAGCACCTTGTTACCGACGAATACGTTTTGCCCCAGGGACACACCTTTGCCAATCCGAGCGTCCGCGCACACGTGAACGAAATGCCAGATACGCGAACCTTCGCCAATCTGTGCGCCCTCATCGACGATGGCGCTGGGATGCTGGTAGTAGCTCATAGGCTCAACCCAGCAGGCGAGCAAGAAACGGGTGATCTTCACCGTTCTGGGCACGAGTAGCGGCCAGGGTACGGATGGTCTCTACAGTTTCCACACAGTGGCGAGCGTCCTCAATTCCATATCCCTTGCCATCGAGAATGGCCTGGTAGCTGACAGTGTGCAGGTCAGTAAAGCCCTCGGAAAACTCGATCTCCATACCATCGCAGGTAATGGAACGGTAAGTCGGCTTCTTACCCTTTACTGCATCAGGCAGGTCGTTCGCATCGATGGAGAGGAACCAGCGAACGCGAGCGTTCTCATACTCTAGGTAGCCCGTGGCTTTGTAGTTATCGACGTAGTGCACCACGTTGCGCTGCAAGGCGCCGAAGATGAAATGCAGCATATCGAAGAAGTGCACACCAATGTTCGTGGCGACACCAAAGGATTTGCGCGGGTCGCCCTTCCAGCTCTCCATATACCACTTGCCGCGACTGGTGATGTAGGTCAGTTCGACTTCGTGCTTGCGCGCTTTATCGCCAGCACCCACGCGCTTCTTCAGATCGATGATCGCCTGGTGATGCCTAAGCTGCAGAATGTTGTAGAGACGTTTGCCGGTTTCGCGCTCCACCTGAGAAAGGTCATCGAGTAGCTCAGTGGTCGGCACCAGCGGCTTTTCACAGATGACGTCACAGCCGAGACGCAAGCCAGCCGTGATATGGGGATGGTGCAGATAGTTTGGCGAGCAGATAGAGACGTAATCGAGAGTAGTCGACGGATCACGCTTGAGGCGCGAAGCATAATCGTGGAACCGCTCAAACTCGGTGAAGAACTCACTTTGCGGCGAGATGCTGTCGATGATGCCGACCGAGTCGTTGATGTCATAAGCACAGACCAGCTGGTTGCCGGTGTCCTTGATGGCGCGCATATGGCGAGGCGCGATATAGCCGGCAGCGCCGAGCAGGGCGAATCTTTTCATGTTTGTTTCTCACGACGGAGGAACAGGCCGGCACACACAGTGCGCACGCCAACCTGCATACCAGAATCAGGCCTTGATGATGTTCGCGTGCGGAATGCGATATTTACCACGGGTATCGACGATCAGGCGGGCGTGAGTCCGAATCAGCTCGTAATCGAAACGCTCATGATCGGTAGCCAAGACCACGGCGTCGAAGCTGGCGATATTCTCGGCAGTCAGAACCTCACTGCTCAGGTCGAAGTGATGCTCGCGCATCTCTGGGAACGAAGGCACATGCGGGTCGCTGTAGGCAACAATGCCGCCCTTGGCCTGAATCAGTTCCATGATCTCCACCGAGGGAGACTCGCGCATGTCGTCTACGTTCTTCTTGTAGGCGATGCCCAATACCAGGACACGGCTGCCTTTGAGGGCCTGCCCACGGTCATTCAGGCCATCCATAAGCTTGCCGAGCACATACTCGGGCATGGCTTGGTTGACCTCGCCTGAGAGCTCGATAAAGCGGGTATGCAAGCCGTACTCACGCGCTTTCCAGGTGAGGTAGAACGGGTCGATCGGGATGCAGTGCCCGCCCAGGCCCGGCCCGGGATAGTAGGGGGTGAAGCCAAAGGGTTTGGTCGCAGCAGCATCGACTACCTCGAAGATATCGATACCCATGCGATCAGCGACCACCTTCATTTCATTGACCAAGCCAATGTTCACGGCGCGGTGAATGTTCTCCAGCAACTTGGTCATTTCCGCCGCTTTCGTTGAGCTGACCGGCACGACCTGGTCGATGGCCTGCTCGTACAGGGCGATACCGACTTCAAGGCAGTTCGGCGTGTGGCCACCGATGACCTTGGGGATAGTTCGCGTTTCGAAATCGGGGTTACCCGGGTCCTCACGCTCCGGCGAATAAACCAGAAAAATACTCTCGCCGACCTTTAGGCCTGTCGACTCAACACGCGGCAGCAATTCTTCTTCAGTAGTGCCTGGATAAGTGGTGCTCTCCAACGAAACCACCTGGCCAACACGGAGGAACGGTGTGATCGCTTCCGTCGTATTGATCACGAAGCTCATATCGGGCTCGCGATACTTGTTGAGCGGAGTCGGCACACAGAGAATCAATGCGTCACATTCGCTGGCTCGAGCAAAATCGCAGGTCGCTTCAAAACCGCTCGCACGCGCTTTCGATATATGCTCACTGGCAATATGCTCGATGTAGCTCTGACCAGCATTGAGCTTGTCAACCTTGACTGCATCGATATCAATGCCTAGCACGCGAAAACCGATGGCGTTGTAACGCAGCATCAACGGCAAACCGACATAGCCGAGACCGACAATGCCTACCAATGCGTCTCGACTTTTGAATTTATCGATATACGCCTGCAGCGAATTTGCCTTCACTCTTACACTCCATCACAAACTTCACGGAATTACGTTTTTTAGAGTCTTGTCAGTCGCGTCGTAGCGCTGCTGCAGAATCATTGCAAATTGCTGCTTGGCTTCAAGCTCGCCATGTACGATGCGAATTTCTGACGGCCAGTGAGTCATCCGGGTAACAAAGCTCACCAGACCCTTTTGATCTGCATGGGCAGAATAACCGCCTATGGTATGCACCTGAGCCCGAATGTCATAGCGCTGCCCGTCAAATTCCACATAGCCACTACGCGGACCAAAGCGCTGGATCTGTCGCCCGGGCGTACCTTCAGCCTGGTAGCCGACAAAGAGCACATCATGCCGCTCATCACCGAGCATGGCTTTGAGGTAGTTGACGATGCGCCCACTGGAGCACATACCGTTGCCAGCAATGACGATAGCCGGCTGAGCGGTTTGCGTCAGACGGTTGACCATAGCCAGATGGGCCTGATGACTATCGACCGTTAGCAGGTTACGGAAAGCCAGTGGGTTACGGCCTTTGGCCAAGCGCGCCCTCGCCTCTGCATCCCAAAACTGGTCAAGCTCGCGATAAACCGAAGTGAAGCGGCTGGCCAGCGGAGAGTCGAGAATGATGGGCAAATTCGTCCAGTCGAGTGCTGTCGCTTTGCTGGTGCTCGACTTGGAAGCACTCGACTGAGCCCTAGCTGAGTCTTTCAGCGCTCTGCGATGAATGATGTCTTCGAGCTCGTAGAGCAGCTCCTGAGTGCGACCAATGCTGAAGGCAGGAATCAGAACTGTGCCCTGGTTGCTCAGCGCGTGCTCGAGCACTTTTTCCAGTCGCGCGCGACGGCTACGGCGGTCTTCATGCAGGCGGTCGCCATAGGTACTTTCGATGACCAGAATATCGGCTTTATATGGGGCTTTAGGCGCCGGGAGGATTGGAGCATGAGGCGCGCCCAGATCGCCGGAAAATACGATGCGTTTTTTCTCACCCGTCTCGGGGTACTGCAGGTCCACTTCGACATAGGCCGAGCCAAGGATGTGGCCAGCGCGCTGTAGACGAATGCGAGCGTTGAGCTGCGGCGTGTCGATCAGGGTGAACCACTGCTTGTAGGGCAAGGCGACGATGCGCTGCTCGATCAGTTTGAGATAGCGCTCGACTTGCTTCTGATCGCGGCTGAAACCGAGCTTGAAGGCATCTTCGAGGACGATGGGCAACAACTTGGCCGACGGCTCACTGCAGAGGATCGGGCCTTTGAAGCCAGCCGCTAACAAATAGGGAATGCGACCAACGTGGTCGATATGGACATGAGTCGCGATCAGAGCCTTGATGTCGTCCAGAAAAAAGTCTATTGCGAGCTTACCGGCACCCGCCCGCCCTTCAGGGGAGGTTTCGGCGCCTTGAAAGAGGCCGCAGTCGATCAGCAGCGCATGCTCATCATCCATCTGCAACTGATGACAGGAGCCCGTCACGCCTGTTACAGCACCGTGATGAACAATGGAGGGGTACCGCACGAGTCAATCCTTTAACGCTGGCGAAATTTAAAGGGACTCAGCCCAGTAGTGCGGATGACTGTTCAGAGAGTGGTTATTAACTGAACTAGCTGGATAACTGGCAAGGGCGCACCTTGTGAAAGCCCGCACATTTTGCCGGTTTTCCATGATTTCGCAAGCATGACAAAAGTGTGACGCCAGGCGACCGCCTAATCAGCAGGCTTGCACCAGCGAGAAGGACAAAGCGCAGTCACTCGTCCTCGTTGACCCGGTCGCGCAACTCCTTGCCCGGTTTGAAATGCGGCACGAACTTGCCGTCCAGACGCACCGACTGACCGGTTTTCGGGTTACGACCAACGCGCGGTGCGCGGTAGTGCAGCGAGAAGCTGCCAAAGCCGCGAATTTCGATGCGGTCCCCCGTGGCCAGTGCCTGGGACATTTGCTCCAGCATGGTCTTGATGGCCAGCTCGACATCCTTGGAGGACAGCTGACCCTGATGAGTGACAATTCTTTCGATCAACTCCGACTTGGTCATGGTTTTCCCTTCTTTTTCAAGCGGCTAGAAGACTCGACGGTTCGGTTGTAGCACGCGGGTCATCTTTTGAACAGTCTAAAAAACAAGGCGTTAGCGAGTTTTGCGGTTAGTTGTGATAACAGGGGCTTTGTGTGGGAGGCTTGCTTCGGGGCGAAGCTTTTGGGTATTGGTTCGATATTGCGGGATGGCCACCATTCGCCGCGGGGCGCAGCGCCTACAGAGGGAGCGCCGGCTGGCGTATTCGTGTAGGAGCCCCGCCTCGGGGCGAAGCTTTTGGGTATGGGCTCGGTATTGCTGGATGGTCGCCATTCGCCGCGGGGCGCGGCTCCTACAGAGGGAGCGTTGGCTGGCGCATTCGTGTAGGAGCCCCGCCTCGGGGCGAAGCTTTTGGGTATCGACTCAGCATTGCTGGATGGCCGCCATTCGCTGCGGGGCGCAGCTCCTACAGAGGGAGCGTCGACTGGCGCATTCGTGTAGGAGCCCCGCCTCGGGGCGAAGCTTTTGGGTATGGGCTCGGTATTGCTGGATGGCCGCTATTCGCTGCGGGGCGCAGCTCCTACAAGGGCAGCGTTGTTTTGCGGTTTGGTGTTGGAGGCTTGCCTCGGGGCGAAGCTTTCTCTGACTCTGGCTCGGTAAGCTAAGCTGAGCTGAGCTGGAGAACGCTAACGGAAGGGAATCCGATGACTGAGAAACGCTACGCCGCACATAAGCTTCGTGATGGGCGCTGGTCCAGTAGCGGGCAAATCTATCTTGTCACCACCGTAACCAATGATCGCATCCCTGTCTTTGCTGATTTCTCAGCGGCACGCACGCTCATACAAATCATTCGCCAGGATGAGCTGCTTGGATCGCACCAAACGCTCTGCTTTGTCGTGATGCCTGATCATCTGCACTGGCTGTTGCAACTACAGACTGAGGACCTGACCCGCTTGGTAGGCAGGGTCAAATCAATTTCCGCGAAGCGCCTGGGTAGACCGATATGGCAGAAAGGCTTTCATGATCATGCGCTGCGTCGGGAGGAGGATGTTAGGAATGTAGCGAGATATGTAGTGGCAAACCCTTTAAGGGCCGGCCTTGTGGAGCGGGTCGGTGATCATCCGCATTGGGATGCGGTGTGGATATGAGGGCAGCTGGGCGAAGCTTTTTGGGGCTGGGTTGATATTGCAGGATGACTGATATTCGCTGCGGGGCGCAGCTCCTACAGAGGGAGCGTCGACTGGCGCATTCACGTAGGAGCCCCGCCTCGGGGCGAAGCTTTTGGGTATGGGCTCGGTATTGCTGGATGGTCGCCATTCGCTGCGGGGCGCAGCTCCTACAGAGGAAGCGTCGACTGGCGCATTCGCGTAGGAGCCCCGCCTCGGGGCGAAGCTTTTGGGTATGGGCTCGGTATTGCGGGATGGCTGTAATTCGCCGCGGGGCGCGGCTCCTACAGGGGCGGGTATGTTTTGGGATGCATGAACGAAAAAGGGCGGCCCGAGGGCCGCCCTTTTCTGGATGGATTAACCGAACTTAGTTCTGTTTTTCCATTTGAGCACGGAGCAGATCACCAATGGTGGTCGGGCCGGTGTTCTCAACGTCTTGCTTGCTACGCAGTTCCTTCATCGCGTCTTTCTCGTCTTCAACGTCTTTCGACTTGACGGACAGGCTGATGACGCGGGACTTGCGGTCGACGCTGATGATCTTGGCTTCTACTTCGTCGCCTTCTTTCAGGACGTTGCGCGCGTCTTCAACGCGGTCACGGCTGATTTCGGAGGCTTTCAGAGTAGCTTCGATCTCGTTGCCCAGGTCGATGATGGCGCCCTTGGCGTCTACTTCTTTCACAACGCCACGGACGATGGTGCCCTTGTCGTTGATGGAGACGTAGTTGCTGAACGGATCGTCTTCCAGCTGCTTGATGCCCAGGGAGATGCGCTCGCGCTCCGGGTCAACCGACAGGATGACGGTTTCCAGCTCGTCGCCCTTCTTGAAGCGGCGCACGGCTTCTTCGCCGGCTTCGTTCCAGGAGATGTCGGACAGGTGAACCAGGCCGTCGATGCCGCCGTCCAGACCAATGAAGATACCGAAATCGGTGATCGACTTGATGGTGCCGGAGATCTTGTCACCCTTGTTGAACTGGCCGGAGAAGTCTTCCCACGGGTTGGTCTTGCACTGCTTGATACCCAGGGAGATACGACGACGCTCTTCGTCGATGTCCAGAACCATGACTTCCACTTCGTCGCCGACGTTAACGACTTTCGACGGGTGGATGTTCTTGTTGGTCCAGTCCATTTCGGAAACGTGTACCAGGCCTTCCACGCCCTCTTCCAGCTCGGCGAAGCAGCCGTAGTCGGTGAGGTTGGTGACGCGGGCAACAACGCGGGTGTTTTCCGGGTAGCGAGCCTTGATGGCAACCCATGGGTCTTCGCCCAGTTGCTTCAGACCCAGGGATACGCGGTTACGCTCGCGATCGTACTTCAGAACCTTGACGTCGATCTCGTCGCCAACGTTGACGATCTCGGACGGGTGCTTGATGCGCTTCCAAGCCATGTCGGTGATGTGCAGCAGACCATCTACGCCGCCCAGGTCAACGAACGCACCGTAGTCGGTGAGGTTCTTGACGATACCTTTGACTTGCTGGCCTTCCTGCAGGGATTCCAGCAGAGCTTCGCGCTCGGCGCTGTTCTCGGCTTCCAAGACGCTGCGACGGGAAACGACAACGTTGTTGCGCTTCTGGTCCAGTTTGATGACCTTGAACTCGAGCTCTTTGCCTTCCAAGTGAGTGGTATCACGCACCGGACGGACGTCAACCAGGGAACCCGGCAGGAACGCGCGGATGCCGTTGACGTCAACAGTGAAGCCGCCTTTGACTTTACCGTTGATAACGCCCTTGACCACTTCTTCAGCGTTGAACGCAGCTTCCAGAACCAGCCAGGACTCAGCGCGCTTGGCTTTCTCGCGGGACAGCTTGGTTTCACCGAAGCCATCTTCAACCGCGTCCAGCGCGACGTGGACTTCGTCACCGACCTTGATGGTCAGCTCGCCTTGTTCGTTGAAGAACTGGTCGAGCGGGATGACGCCCTCGGACTTCAGACCGGCGTGGACGGTGACCCAGTCACCGTCGATGTCGACCACGATACCGGTGATGATGGCACCCGGCTGCATGTCGAGGGTTTTCAGGCTTTCTTCAAATAGTTCTGCAAAGCTTTCGCTCATGTTGATTCCTGTTGATCAAGGGCGGGGATTCGCCCAAACCACACTCCAGACAATGTGGGTTCGTTCATGTGAAAAGAGGCCTGCGGGACTAGGACTGGTCTCCCGCATGCCTCCTGGCGGATTCAGCGATTTAAGGCAATCGAGAACCCTTAACCGGCGATATCGCGATCAGCGACCTCGCTCAGAATTCGTTCAAGCACCTGCTCGATGGAGAGTTCGGTGGAATCCAGCACTATTGCGTCGGCTGCCGGCTTGAGCGGAGCCACCGCGCGCTGGGTATCGCGCTCGTCGCGCGCCCGTATCTCGTCGAGAAGACTCGCGAGATTAACATCATCGCCCTTGGCCTTCAACTGCAAGTAGCGGCGACGGGCACGTTCCTCGGCGCTGGCGGTCAGGAAAATCTTCAGCGGCGCGTCGGCGAATACCACGGTGCCCATGTCGCGACCATCAGCTACCAGGCCTGGCATTTCCTGAAATGCGCGCTGACGCTGCAGCAGCGCTTCACGCACGGCAGGCAGCGAGGCGACCATGGAAGCGCCCGCCCCTATCTGCTCGTTACGGATGGCGTCGGTCACCTCCTCGCCCTCGAGGATGATGCGTTTGTCGATGAACTGTACGTCCAGATGCGCGGCCAGTTGCTTGAGCGACTCTTCGTTGGTCAGGTCGATACCGTGGTTGCCAGCAGCGAAGGCCAGCAGACGATAGAGCGCACCGGAGTCGAGCAGATTCCAGCCCAGTTGCTTGGCCAGCAAGGCGCAAAGCGTGCCCTTGCCCGACCCGCTCGGCCCGTCGACGGTGATTACCGGGGCACTCATGCGTTGCCCTCTACGGCCACATTGATCCCCACTTCAGCCGCCAGGGCGAGGAAGTTGGGGAACGACGTGGCGACGTTGGCGCAATCATGGATGCGGATCGGCGCACTGGCGCGCAGCGAGGCAACACTGAAGGACATGGCAATGCGGTGATCACCATGTGCCCAGACTTCACCACCGCCGATGGCGCCGCCTTCGATGATGATGCCGTCCGGGGTCGGCTCTGCCTTGACACCCAGCGCGATCAGACCGTCGGCCATGACCTGGATGCGGTCGGATTCTTTCACCCGCAGCTCTTCGGCACCGCGCAACACGGTGCGACCTTCGGCACAGGCAGCGGCGACGAACAGTACCGGGAATTCATCGATGGCCAGCGGCACCAGGTCCTCGGGGATATCGATGCCCTTAAGCTTGGCCGCACGCACGCGAATGTCGGCCACGGGCTCGCCGCCGACTTCGCGCTGGTTTTCCAGGGTGATGTCGCCGCCCATCAGTTTGAGAATGTCGATCACGCCGGTGCGGGTCGGGTTGATGCCGACGTGTTCCAGCACCAGCTCGGAGCCTTCAGCGATGCTGGCAGCGACCAGGAAGAACGCTGCCGAGGAAATATCCGCCGGTACTTCGATGCGCGTGGCGCTCAGCTTGTGCCCGGACTCGACACAAGCAGTGCTGCCCTCGACGCTGACCGGGTAGCCGAAGCCGCGCAACATGCGCTCGGTGTGATCACGGGTCGGCGCCGGCTCGGTCACCGAGGTGCTGCCAGCGGCGTAAAGACCAGCCAGCAGCAGGCAGGATTTGACCTGGGCGCTGGCCATGGGCATTTCGTAGGCCATGCCAGTCAGGCGCTGACCGCCCTTGATGGTCAATGGCGGACGGCCTTCCGGAGCGGTCTCGATCACTGCGCCCATCTCGCGCAGCGGCTTGGCCACGCGATTCATCGGGCGCTTGGACAGCGAAGCATCACCGGTCAGCGTGGTGTCGAATGGTTGCGCGGCCAGCAGCCCGGAGAGCAGGCGCATGGAAGTGCCGGAGTTGCCCATGTACAGCGGGCCGGCCGGGGCTTTCAGGCCATGCAGGCCAACACCATGGATGGTCACACGGCCATGGTGCGGGCCTTCGATGACCACGCCCATGTCGCGGAACGCCTGCAGCGTGGCCAGGGCGTCTTCGCCCTCGAGGAAGCCTTCGACCTCGGTAGTGCCTTCGGCCAGCGAACCCAGCATGATCGAGCGGTGCGAGATGGATTTGTCACCGGGTACGCGGATACGTCCAGCCAGCGAGCTACCAGGTTTTGCCAGGAAAATCAGATCGGTCGAATGCATAGCGTCCACATAGGCCCTGCGGGCCAGAATTTTGCTGAAATGTTCGCGGGCAACGCGAGCGCGAGTGAACACGCCCAGCAATTGATGCCCATCCCCGGCGTCGACCGCATCGCGCAAAGCGTCGAGGTCGTCGCGAAACGTATCCAGTGTGCGCAGCACGGCCTCGCGGTTGGCGAGGAAGATATCGTGCCACATCACCGGGTCACTGCCAGCGATCCGCGTGAAGTCGCGGAAACCGCCAGCGGCATAGCGGAAAATTTCCAGGTTCTCGCTGCGCTTGGCCAGCGAGTCAACCAGGGTAAAGGCCAGCAGGTGCGGCAGGTGGCTGGTGGCAGCGAGCACCTGATCGTGGTGCTCCACCTCCATCGACTCGACATCCGCACCCAGCTCGCGCCACAAGCCCTCGACCAGCGCCACAGCCGTTTCATCGCTCTGTTCACTGGGCGTGAGGATGACCTTATGACGACGAAACAGCTCGGCGTTGGCAGCCTCTACCCCGCTCTGCTCTGAACCTGCGATCGGGTGCCCCGGCACGAAGCGCACCGTCTTGCCGGCAAATGCCAGGCGCGCCGCACGCACGACATTGCCTTTGGCACTGCCGACGTCGGTCAACACTGCTTCGCCGAGATCGATCTTGGCCAGTTGAGCCAGCAGCTTCTCCATGGCCAGGATAGGCACTGCCAACTGAATGACTTCCGCCCCCTGACAAGCTGCAGCCAGATCGCTCTCGCAACGATCGACGACACCCAACTGCACCGCCAGGCGACGCGATTCAGCGTCCAGATCGACCCCCACCACTTCCCGGCACAGACCACGCTCACGCAGCCCCTTGGCGAAGGAGCCACCGATCAGACCGAGGCCGACCACCACCAGGCGGCCGATCTTAGGGGCATTCGATTGCACTGCGGTGACAGTCACGCCGACAGCACCTTGGCCAACGCCTCGAGGAAACGTGCGTTCTCTTTCGGCAGACCAATTGATACACGCAGGAAATTCGGCATACGGTAACCGGCCATCGGTCGCACGATCACCCCTTCACGCAGCAGTGCCTGGTTGATCGCGGCAGTGTCGCGGCCAAAATCCACGGCGATGAAGTTGCCCTTGGAGGCAATCCAGCTCAGACCCAGGGCACGCAAGCCCTCTTCCAGCTGCTGCATGCCGGCATCGTTCAAGCGACGGCTCTCGGCCAGGTAATCGGCATCGGCCAGCGCCGCGCAGGCGGCGGCCAGGGCCAGGCTGTTGACGTTGAACGGCTGGCGCACGCGGTTGAGCACATCGGCGATGGCCGGCGAACTGATGGCGTAGCCGACACGCAACGAGGCCAGGCCATAGGCCTTGGAGAAGGTGCGCGAGACCAGCAGGTTCGGGTAGCGTGCCAGGTAATCAAGACCGTCCGGCAATTCGTCGCCTTCGGCGTATTCGATATAGGCTTCGTCCAGCACCACCAGCACCGATTCCGGCACCTTGGCCAGGAAGGCTTCTAGCGCATCCGGGCCGAACCAGGTACCAGTCGGGTTGTTGGGGTTGGCGATGAAGACCACGCGGGTGTTTTCATCGATGGCGGCAAGCATGGCCTGCAGGTCATGACCGTAGTCCTTGGCCGGCACGACCTTGCCCTGCGCTCCAACTGCCTGGGTGGCGATGGGGTAAACCGCGAAGGCGTAGTCGCTGAACACCGCATTGAGGCCGGGCGCCAGATAGGCACGGGCGACCAGCTCGAGGATGTCGTTGGAGCCGTTACCCAGGGTGACCTGCGCGGAGTCGACGCCATAACGGGCAGCCAGGGCAGTCTTGAGGGTGAAGCCGTTGCCGTCCGGGTAGCGGGTCAGCTCGTCCAGCTCGGCACGAATCGCCGCCAGCACCTTGGCACTGGGGCCGAGCGGGTTCTCATTGCTGGCCAGCTTGACGATACCAGCGGGATCGAGCCCCAGCTCGCGGGCCAGCTCATCGACTGGCTTGCCTGGCACATAGGGGGACAGCTTTTGCACGCCTGGCTGGGCCAGGGTCAGGAAATCGCAACTCATTACACAACCTCATTGTCTCGACCGAGCACCACAGGCTTCGCAGGAGCGACGTCAGTCACGAGTATCGCGGCTAAAGCCGCTCCTACAATGGCGCGGGTTTACAGCACCGCCTTCGGATAGGAACCCAGCACCTTCAGCGCCACGGCCTCCTGAGCGAGCCTCTCCAGAACATCCTTGATCAATGGATCACGGTGATGGCCGACGAAGTCGATGAAGAACACGTAGGTCCACTTACCACTGCGCGATGGGCGGGTTTCGATGCGGGTCAGATCGATGCCGTTGTTGTGGAACGGCACCAGCAGCTCATGCAGCGCGCCCGGCTTGTTGCGCATGGAGACGATGATCGAGGTCTTGTCGTCGCCGGTCGGCGGTACTTCCTGGCTGCCGATGATGAGAAAACGCGTGGAGTTGTCCGGGCGATCCTCGATCTTCTCGGCCAGCTTGGTCAGGCCGTACAGGTTGGCCGCCATGTCGCCGGCAATCGCCGCACTGTTCCACTCGCTCTTCACTCGCTTGGCCGCATCGGCGTTGCTGGAAACTGCCACGCGCTCGACGTTCGGGTAGTGCGCATCCAGCCACTTGCGGCACTGCGCCAGCGACTGGGCATGGGAGTAGATGCGGGTGATCTTGTCGGTCTTGGTGGTTTCACCAACCAGCAGGTGATGGTGGATACGCAGCTCGACTTCGCCGCAGATGACCATGTCGTGCTCGAGGAAGCTGTCGAGGGTATGGTTGATCGCGCCTTCGGTGGAGTTCTCCACCGGCACCACGCCGAAGTTGACCGCACCAGCGGCCACTTCGCGGAACACTTCGTCGATGGCGGCCATCGGCACGCTGATCACCGCGTGACCGAAGTGTTTCATCGCCGCCGCCTGGCTGAAGGTGCCCTCAGGGCCGAGATAGGCGACTTTCAGCGGGTTTTCCAACGCCAGGCAGGAGGACATGATCTCGCGGAACAACCGCGCCATCTCCTCGTTGCCCAGCGGCCCCTGGTTACGCTCCATCACGCGCTTGAGCACCTGAGCTTCGCGCTCGGGACGATAGAAGACCGGCGCTTCGCCCTCCTTCAGCTCCTTCATCTTCACCCGCGCCACTTCTTCCGCGCAGCGCGCGCGATCACTGATCAGCTCGAGAATGCGCTCATCGAGGTTATCGATGCGCACGCGCAGCGCTTGCAGTTCCTGCTCGGACATATCAGGCATGCTCCTTCTCGAACTCGGCCATGTAGGCCACCAGCGCCTCGACCGCATCCATGCCGACAGCGTTGTAGATGGAAGCACGCATGCCACCTACCGAACGATGCCCCTTGAGATTGAGCAGGCCGCGCTCATCGGCGCCGGCGAGGAAGGCCTTGTCCAGCTTCTCGTCGGCCAGGCGGAACGGCACGTTCATCCAGGAGCGCGCGTTGTGGGCGATGGGGTTGCTGTAGAAATCGCTGTCGTCGATGGCCTTGTACAGCAGGTCCTTCTTCGCACGGTTGATGCGCTCCATGGCCTCGACGCCGCCCTGCTCCTTCAGCCACTGGAAGACCAGGCCGGAGAGGTACCAGGAATAGGTCGCCGGGGTGTTGTACATCGAACCGTTATCGGCGGAGATCTTGTAGTCGAGCATGGTCGGGCAGCTGGAACGGGCGCGACCAAGCAGATCTTCACGGACGATGACCACCACCAGACCACTGGGGCCGATGTTCTTCTGCGCACCGGCGTAGATCAGACCGAACTGCGAAACATCCAGCGAACGCGAGAGGATGTCCGAGGACATGTCCGCAACCAGCGGGGTGTCGCCAACCTGCGGCACCCAGTCAAACTGCAGGCCGCCGATGGTTTCGTTGCTGCAGTAATGCACGTAAGCGGCATTCTTCGACAGTTGCCAGTCGTTCTGCCCGGGGATGGCGAAGTAGTCGTGCACCTTGGCGCTGGCGGCGACGTTGATGACGCCGTAACGACGGGCTTCGTCGATGGCCTTCTTCGACCAGATGCCGGTCTCGACGTAGTCGGCCACGCCATCTTCCGGCAGCAGGTTCAGCGGGATTTCGGCGAACTGCTGGCTGGCACCGCCCTGCAGGAACAACACCTTGTAGTCACTAGGTACAGCGAGCAAATCGCGCAGATCCTGTTCGGCCTGGCTGGCGATAGCCATGTACTCGTCGCTGCGATGGCTCATCTCCATCACCGAGAGGCCCTTGCCTTGCCAGTCGAGCATCTCGGCCTGGGCGCGTTGCAGTACAGCGGTCGGCAGCGCGGCCGGGCCGGCGCAGAAGTTAAAAGCTCGCTTGCTCACGTCTGTCTCTCTCAGATTCACAGAACGCCACCACCAGGCGATGGCATGTCCACACTGTCACCTTGCCTCCGGGAGGAGCTTCAGCACGATAGTCGCGGCTAAAGCCCCTCCCACAGGATCTCACTCCTCGCTGCCTTCCTCGGCGTCGGCAACTGGCACTTCGGCGCTTTCGGCGACTTCAGCACCCTCTTCGCCTTCGACCAGCTCGTCCTCCTCCACCGGAGTCGGCTCCTGCACACGCTCCAGGCCGACCAGGGTCTCGTCCTTGGCCAGCTTGATCAGGGTCACACCCTGGGTGTTACGGCCGGAGCTGGAGACTTCGTCGACACGGGTACGCACCAGGGTGCCCTGGTCGGAAATCAGCATGATTTCCTCGCCGTCCTGCACCTGGATGGCGCCGACCAGCTTGCCGTTACGCTCACTGGTGACCATGGCGATAACGCCCTGACCGCCACGACCGCGACGCGGGAACTTGCCCAGACCGGTACGCTTGCCGAAGCCGCGCTCGGAAGCGGTAAGGATCTGCGCACCGGACTCAGGAATCAGCATGGAGATCAGTTGCTGATCCTTGCCCAGGCGCATGCCGCGTACACCGCGGGCGGTACGCCCCATGGTGCGCACCTTGCTCTCGGCGAAACGCAGCACCTTGCCAGCATCGGAGAACAGCATGACTTCCTTGGCGCCGTCGGTGATGGCGGCAGCGATCAGGGTGTCGCCCTCTTCCAGCTTCAGGGCGATCAGGCCGGCGCTGCGCGGACGGCTGAACTGCACCAGCGGGGTCTTCTTCACGGTACCGAAAGCGGTGGCCATGAAGATGAAGGCGCCGGTCGGTTCGGCGACCAGCTCAGGGGTTTCGCCCTCAACTTCTTCGACTTCCTCGGACTCGACCACTTCGACGGCTTCGCCTTCGATCACCACACCTTCGTCGTCCAGGTCTTCGTCGGCGCCAGCGCTCTGCTGCAGGGCTTCGAGGTCGATCTGCAGCATCGCGGTGATGCGCTCGCCCTCATCCAGCGGCAACAGGTTGACCAACGGACGACCGCGCGCAGCACGCGAGGCCTCGGGGATCTCGAAGGTACGCAGCCAGTAGACCTTGCCCTTGCTGGAGAACAGCAGCAGGGTGGCGTGGCTGTTGGCAACCAGCAGGTGCTCAACGTAGTCCTCGTCCTTCACCCCGGTGGCGGATTTACCCTTGCCGCCGCGGCGCTGCGCCTCGTAGGCGGCCAGCGGCTGACTCTTGGCGTAGCCACCGTGGGAGATGGTGACGACGCGTTCTTCTTCGGTGATCAGGTCGGCAATGGTCAGATCCAGACGCGAGGCGACGATCTCGGTGCGACGAGCATCACCGAACTCGGCCTTGACCTTCTCCAGCTCCTCGCGGATGACTTCCATCAAGCGCTCGGGGCTGGTCAGGATGCGGATCAGCTCGCCAATCAGGCTGAGAATCTCCTGGTACTCGGCCAGCAGCTTCTCGTGCTCCAGACCGGTCAGGCGGTGCAGACGCAGCTCAAGGATGGCCTGGGCCTGCTCCGGCGACAGGTAGTACTTGCCGTCACGCAGGCCGAACTGTGCATCCAGACCTTCAGGACGGCAGGAGTCGGCACCAGCGCGCTCGACCATGGCCTCCACGGCGGACGATTCCCAGGCCGTGGCGATCAGGCGTTCCTTGGCCTCGGCGGGAGTCGGCGAAGCCTTGATCAGCTCGATCACCGGATCGATGTTGGACAGGGCTACCGCCTGGCCTTCGAGGATGTGCCCACGCTCACGCGCCTTGCGCAGCTCGTAGACGGTACGACGGGTCACCACTTCGCGGCGGTGACGGATGAACACCTCAAGCATGTCCTTGAGGTTCATGATCTTCGGCTGACCGTCGACCAGCGCCACGACGTTGATGCCGAACACGCTCTGCATCTGGGTCTGGGCGTAGAGGTTGTTCAGCACCACGTCCGGCACTTCGCCACGACGCAGTTCGATCACCACGCGCATGCCGTCCTTGTCGGACTCGTCACGCAGTTCGGTGATGCCTTCGATCTTCTTCTCTTTGACCAGCTCGGCGATCTTCTCGATCAGACGCGCCTTGTTCAGCTGGTACGGCAGCTCGGTGACCACCAACTGCTGGCGACCGCCGACCTTGTCGATGTCCTCGACCTCGACGCGGGCGCGGATGTAGATGCGCCCACGGCCGGTACGATAGGCCTCGATGATGCCGGCACGGCCGTTGATGATGCCCGCGGTGGGAAAATCAGGGCCGGGGATGTACTGCATCAGGTCATCGACGGTCAGCTCGGCGTTGTCCATCAGCGCCAGGCAGCCGTCGATCACCTCGGTGAGGTTGTGCGGCGGGATGTTGGTTGCCATGCCCACGGCGATACCGCTGGAGCCGTTGACCAGCAGGTTCGGCACCTTGGTCGGCATGACAGCCGGGATCTGCTCGGTGCCGTCGTAGTTGGGCACCCAGTCGACCGTTTCCTTCTCCAGATCGGCCAGCAGCTCGTGCGCCAGCTTGGTCATGCGCACTTCGGTGTATCGCATGGCCGCAGCGTTGTCGCCGTCCACCGAACCGAAGTTGCCCTGGCCGTCGACCAGCAGGTAGCGCAGGGAGAAGTCCTGGGCCATACGCACGATGGTGTCGTACACCGCCGTATCGCCGTGCGGGTGGTATTTACCGATCACGTCACCGACCACACGGGCGGATTTCTTGTAGGGCTTGTTCCAGTCGTTGCCCAGCTCGCTCATGGCGTAGAGCACACGACGGTGTACCGGCTTCAAGCCATCGCGCGCATCCGGCAGCGCACGCCCGACGATTACGCTCATCGCGTAGTCGAGGTAGGACTGTTTCAGCTCGTCTTCGATATTGACCGGGAGGATTTCTTTGGCCAGTTCGCCCATGAGAAGCCTGGTTCCTTTTTTCTGGTGAAACTCCGCGTCATTCTTCCTGAACGCCATGGAGCTCGTCGCGATAGCCTCAGGCCATCAGCGACTCACGACAAATCAACGAGTTATGTCACGATTCGATGCAGTGAAGGTGGCTGTAGTCAGCCCCCTTGAAAACTGCCGGAGATTACCACAAAGCGCGCCACACACCTACCCCGCCAGCCCTCACAGGGATGCGCAGCGCACGAGACGAAAACAGGCGAAACGACCAACCTGCAGGAGCTACCACACGGCCAATGAAAGCAAAGGCTTCGCCCCGAGGGCAGGGCTCCTACGCCACGTCATCGAACACCGCAATCTGTGCAGGAGCCGCGCCCCGCGGCGAATGGCGGCCATTTCACGACATCCGGCCCATACCCACCGCAAGAAAGCCGCACGAGCAAAAGCTTCGCCCCGAGGGCGGGGCTCCTACGCCAAGCCATTGAGTACCGCAATCTGTGTAGGAGCCGCGCCTCGCGGCGAATGGCGGCCACTTCACGACATCCGCGCCGTAAGAAAGCCGCACGAGCAAAGGCTTCGCCCCGGGGCGGGGCTCCTACAAAGAGTGAGCCGTGCTCGATCAGCTCAGTGCAGGCGCTTGCGACACATCAGTTGCGCCAGCTTGGCGCTATCGGGCCGCTCGACAATGCCTTTCTCGGTCACGATGTAATCGACCAGATCAGCCGGCGTCACATCGAACACCGGGTTGACCGCATGCACGTCGGCCGCCACGCGATGCCCCGCCACCTCCAGCAGCTCACGACCATCGCGCTCTTCGAGCAGGATGTCTTCGCCGCTTTCCAGGCTCATGTCGATGGTCGAGCTGGGCGCCACCACCATCAGGCGCACGCCGTGGTGCATGGCATTGACCGCAAGCTGATAGGTGCCGATCTTGTTGGCCACATCGCCGTTGGCGGTGATGCGATCAGCCCCGACGATGACCCAGGTGATGCCCTTGGTTTTCATCAGGTGAGCGGCAGCTGCATCGGCATTGAGGCTGACCGGCACGCCGTCGCCAGCCAATTCCCAAGCAGTCAGCCGCGCGCCCTGCAGCCAGGGGCGGGTTTCATCGACATAGACCTGCTCGACCAGGCCTTCCAGATACGCCGCACGGATCACCCCAAGCGCTGTGCCAAAGCCGCCAGTCGCCAGCGCACCGGCATTGCAGTGCGTCAGCAGCACCTGCGGATTACCCTGATGCTTGCGGATCAGCTCCATGCCCAGCTGCGCCATGGTCAGGTTGGCCTCGCGGTCGCTGAGATGAATCCCCACCGCTTCGGCTTCCAACAGCACCAGGATGTCGTCGCCATCCTTGAGTCGCGCCAGACGCTCGCGCATACGCTGCAGAGCCCAGAACAGATTTACCGCGGTAGGCCGCGATTGCTCGAGACAGGCAAAATCCGCCTCCAGCGCCTCACGCCAGTCACCCCCAGCCTGCAGCCGAGCGCGGGCGCCCAGCACCAGACCATAGGCAGCGGCAATACCAATAGCCGGCGCGCCGCGCACCACCATGTCGCGAATCGCATCAGCCACCTCTGCGGCAGAATCGAAGCGCAGCCAGGTCTGCCGATGCGGCAGCAGGCGCTGATCGAGTAGGTACAACGCACCATCGCGCCACTCGATTGCCTGGACCTTCTCCACCGCCAGCAATTGCTCGCGCATCGCGCACTCCATCTGTCACCGCCAAAAAATCGCGGATTATACGCAGACCGACTGAGGCCAACCGAACAATCCAGCACACCCTCACGACTTCAAGCCAGATGCGTTCATCTATACACTGGCGCCCTTCCCTGCATCGATCAAGCCAGACGGACAATCCCCCATGCCCGAAGCCCCTCTCGACCTGTTGCTGCTGCCCACCTGGCTGGTGCCCGTGGAGCCGGCCGGGGTGGTGCTACGCGAGCACGGCCTGGGCATCCGCGATGGCCGCATCGCCCTGATCGCGCCGCGCGCCGAGGCGCTGCGCCACCCAGCAACGCAGGTGCTAGAGCTGCCGCAGTGCCTGCTCGCTCCCGGCTTGATCAACGCCCACGGCCACGCCGCCATGAGCCTGCTGCGCGGCATCGCCGATGACCTGCCGCTGATGACCTGGCTGCACGAACACATCTGGCCCGCCGAAGGCAAATGGGTCGACGAGGATTTCGTCCGCGATGGCACCGAGCTGGCCATCGCCGAGCAGATCAAGGGAGGCATCAGCTGCTTCTCCGACATGTATTTCTACCCACAGATCGCCGCCGACTGCGTACACAGCGCTGGTGTGCGTGCGCAGATCACCGTTCCCGTGCTGGATTTCCCGGTGCCCGGCGCACTCAACGCCGCCGAAGCACTGCGCAAGGGTTTGCAACTGTTCGACGACCTCAAGCAGCACCCGCGCATCCGCATCGCCTTCGGCCCGCACGCGCCGTACACCGTCAGCGACGACAAGCTCGAGCAGATTCGCGTACTGGCCGATGAGCTGGATGCCGGCATTCATATGCATGTGCACGAAACCGCGCAGGAAGTGGCCGAAGCCGTCGCCAAGCACGGTGAACGCCCACTGGCGCGCCTGGCGCGCCTCGGCCTGCTCGGCCCGCGCTTCCAGGCGGTGCATATGACGCAGATCGATGACGAGGATCTGGCGCTGCTGGTGGAGCACAACTGCAGCATCGTGCATTGCCCCGAATCCAACCTCAAACTGGCTAGCGGCTTCTGCCCGGTCGAGCGCCTGTGGCAGGCCGGCGTCAACGTCGCCATCGGCACCGATGGCGCCGCCAGTAACAACGATCTCGACCTGCTCGGTGAAACCCGCACCGCCGCCCTGCTGGCCAAGGCCGTCGCCGGCTCTGCCACCGCTCTGAACGCCCATAGCGCCTTGCGCATGGCCACCTTGAATGGCGCCCGCGCATTGGGCCTGGAAACACAGACCGGCTCGCTGGAACTTGGCAAGCTGGCCGACGTGGTCGCCTTCGACCTTTCCGGCCTGGCCCAGCAACCGATCTACGACCCGGTATCGCAGCTCATCTATGCCAGCGGCCGCGACTGCGTGAAGCATTTGTGGGTTGGCGGCAAGCAACTGCTGGACGACGGCCACCTGACGCGCATGGACGAAAGCGCACTGATCGCCAAGGCCAGGGAATGGGGAGCAAGGATTGCCAGCAAGTAGCACTGCTTATCCTCCCCTCTCCCGCTTGCGGGAGAGGGGCCGGGGGAGAGGGTTGTCAGGCAACACCGAGCCGTCGCCGAGCCCTCTCCCCAACCCTCTCCCATAAATGGGAGAGGGGGCAGAGCGAGTATCAACGAGATAAATGAGCAGCCGATGAACCTTGGGCGCGACAACATTCCCAAACCACTGCGACAAACTGACATACATTGAACGAATCCACGCCGCCCCACGCCCGTTCTTAAACTGGCAACATAGCGGCGATACGCTTTCCATGCTTTGAATAGAGATGCTTATGAGCAACGTCGACCGCGCCGAAATCGCCAAATTCGAGGCCCTGGCACACCGCTGGTGGGACCGCGAAAGCGAGTTCAAACCTCTGCACGACATCAACCCGCTGCGAGTCAACTGGATCGACGAGCGTGTCGGCCTGGCCGGCAAGCGCGTACTGGACGTCGGTTGTGGCGGCGGCATCCTCAGCGAAGCCATGGCCCAGCGCGGCGCAACGGTCATGGGCATCGACATGGGCGAAGCGCCGCTTTCGGTCGCCCAACTGCACCAGCTGGAGTCCGGCGTCGAGGTCGACTACCGGCAGATCACCGCCGAAGCGCTGGCCGAAGAAATGCCGGAGCAGTTCGACGTGGTCACCTGCCTGGAGATGCTCGAGCACGTGCCCGATCCGTCTTCGGTCATCCGCGCCTGCCACAAACTGGTCAAGCCGGGTGGCCAGGTGTTCTTCTCCACCATCAACCGCAACCCCAAGGCGTACCTGTTCGCCGTGATCGGCGCCGAATACATCCTGCGCCTGCTGCCGCGCGGCACCCATGACTTCAAGAAATTCATCCGCCCCTCCGAGTTGGGCGCCTGGAGCCGCGCCGCCGGGCTGGAGGTCAAGGACATCATCGGCCTGACCTACAACCCGCTGACCAAGCACTACAAGCTGGAGGCCGACGTCGACGTCAACTACATGATCCAGACGCTGAGGAAAGACTGATGCGTTTGCGCGCTGTACTGTTCGACATGGACGGCACCCTGCTCGACTCGGCGCCGGACTTCATCGCCATCACCCAGGCCATGCGCGCTGCCCGCGGTCTGCCGCCACTGGCAGACAAAGCCATTCGTGATCAGGTATCCGGCGGTGCTCGCGCCATGGTCGCCTGCGCCTTCGATGAAGACCCGGACTCGGCCGCATTCGAAGCCCTGCGCCAGGAGTTCCTGGAGCGCTACCAACAGCACTGCGCAGTCCTCACCCGCCCGTTCGACGGCATCGAAGCCCTGCTCGACGACATCGAGCAGGCGCGCCTGTTGTGGGGCGTCGCCACCAACAAGCCTGTGCGTTACGCCGAACCGATCATGCAAGGTCTGAATCTGGCCAAACGTTCGGCAGTACTGGTCTGCCCTGACCACGTCGAGCACAGCAAACCTGCGCCGGACATGCTGCTGCTCGCCTGCCAACAGATGGGCGTCAAACCCGAGGAAGTGCTGTTCATCGGCGACGACGCGCGCGACATCGAATCCGGTCGCGCTGCCGGCTGCCGCACGGCGGCAGTGACCTACGGCTATATCCACCCCGAGGACAACCCACGCAACTGGGGCGCCGACGTGGTCGTGGACCATCCCCAGGAACTGCGTGCGGTGCTCGATCGCGCCCTGTGCAGTTGCTGATGATCTAGGGTGCAGCCCGCCATCACGCTATTTGGCGGGTTGTACTCGCCCTACCAATCAATGCTCCCCGAAGGACCCTGAACATGTTCGACTACACCGCCCGCCCAGACCTGCTCAAGGATCGCGTCATCCTGATCACCGGTGCCGGCCGCGGTATCGGCGCTGCAGCCGCCAAGAGCTTCGCCGCCCATGGCGCCACGGTGCTGCTGCTGGGCAAGACCGAAGCCAACCTGAGCCAGGTTTATGACGAGATCGAGGCCGCCGGTCATCCGCAGCCGGTGGTGATCCCCTTCAACCTGGAAACCGCCCTGCCGCACCAGTACGACGAACTGGCGGTGATGATCGAGAACGAGTTCGGCCGCCTCGATGGCCTGCTGCACAATGCCTCGATCCTCGGCCCGCGCACGCCGCTGGAGCAGCTCTCCGGCGACAACTTCATGCGCGTGATGCACGTCAACGTCAACGCCATGTTCATGCTCAGCAGCACCCTGCTGCCGCTGCTCAAACTGTCGCAGGACGCCTCCGTCGCCTTCACCTCCAGCAGCGTCGGTCGCAAGGGCCGCGCCTACTGGGGCGCCTACGCGGTATCGAAATTCGCCACCGAGGGCCTGATGCAGGTCATGGCGGACGAGCTGGACGGCATCGCCAACGTGCGCGCCAACAGCATCAATCCGGGCGCGACCCGTACAGCCATGCGCGCCCAGGCCTACCCAGGGGAGAATCCGGCGTCCCGCCCATTGCCGGAAGAAATCATGCCGCTCTACCTCTACCTGATGGGTCCGGACAGCAAGGGCGTCAACGGCCAGGCGTTCGACGCCCAGTGATTGTCTGCCATGGCCCACTGTCAATCAGCGGGCCATCGTACGACAAAAATCCGCCACCACCCTTGTCAAGCGGCAGCACATTGCCAGCATCAGCGTCAGGCAACCGGCAACCACTTGCCGATCAGCCTTTTAAAAAATATCTAAGTGACTGACTTCACAAGACTTTAAGCCCACTTGAACCACCTGGCACGCTTTTCGCTCTAACCCTCTTGCCGCACCATCCGCGCCAGAGGTTCAGCTCCATGGTTCCCCCCAACCAGTCCAACACCATCGATTTCGATGCCGCCAAGTTGCAGCGTCTCGGCTTTACCGGCAGTCGCAACCTGCCGCTCCAGCCCGCCAGCCTGGTCGAGCTGCGCCACCAGCTAAGCCTGCAATTGCAGACCAGCCTGGACGTGGAGCGAATCCTCAACCTGTTCTTTCGCGAAGTACAGCGTCTGGTGCCGCTCGATGCGCTTGCTTTCCAGCACCCGTCGCACGACCTGCGCCTTGAGTTGGGCGAGCGCGCCCCGCACTCGGCCGGCTACCGCCTGAGCCATGAGGGGCAATACCTGGGCGAGCTGATTTTCCGCCGCAAGCAGCGCTTCGCCGAAGACGAACTGAATCAACTGGAATCGCTGTTGGCCAGTCTACTGTTCCCGCTGCGCAATGCCCTGCTCTACCGCAACGCACTGCAAAGTGCGTTGCGCGACCCACTGACCGACACCGGCAATCGCATTGCCATGGACCAGGTGCTGCAGCGCGAGGTGGATCTGGCCCGCCGCAACCTGCAACCGCTGTCACTGCTGATGCTCGACATCGATCACTTCAAGAGCATCAACGACAATCATGGCCATACGCTTGGCGACGAAGTGTTGAAAGCGGTCGCCCAGACCCTGAAGAACCAGCTGCGCAACATCGATATGGTCTTTCGCTACGGTGGCGAGGAGTTTCTGGTGATTCTCTCCGGCACCAACCGCGAGGGCGCGGCGCTGGTGGGTGAGCGCTTGCGCTTTGCGGTGATGGAACTGCAATGCCTGGATGCCGGTCGCGCCATCGACGTTTCCATCAGCCTGGGCTGTTCCAGCCTGCTGCCGGGCGAGTCCGCCGAAAGCCTGCTGCGCCGTGCCGATAACGCGCTCTACGTGGCCAAACGCGAAGGCCGCAATCGGCTGTCGATGGCCGGCTGAGAGGCGGTTCTGCGTAGCCCGGATGAAATCCGGGACGCGCTCAAGACATGGTTCAGGTCATGTCCGGGCCAGAATGAAAAAGGGACTCCGCAGAGTCCCTTTTTCGTTTATCAGCGCTTGCGCCCGAAGCCGGGGCGCTGCCCATCTCCGGCCGGCGGACGCTTGCCCGGGGTTGCCGGGCGCGGCTTGCGCGCAGGACGCTCGGACAGCTCGACGGCTGGACGCGGCTGACGCTTCTTCACATCGCTCGGACGCTCCGCAACCGGCGTGCCGCGACCGTTTTCACGACGCTCACCACTGTCTTTACGCGGGCCACGCGGCGCGCGCTGCTCGCCATCCTCACGGCGCGGCGCACGGCTCGGACGAGCATTTTCTGCGCCTGCCTGGTCCTTCGCCGGGCGCAGCACACGCTTGCCGCGCACCTCCACCGGCTTGGCCGACTTACGCTGCAGACGGTCGAGCTTCTCGCGGGTCTTTTCCTTCATCGCTGGCAGCGCCTGCGGAGTCAGGCCCACTTCGGCGCTGAGAATGTCCACTTCACGCTGATCCATTTCGCGCCAACGGCCCATGGTCAACTCGGAAGTGAGGAACACCGGTCCGAAGCGCACACGCTTCAGGCGGCTGACCACCAGGCCCTGGGACTCCCACAGGCGACGCACTTCGCGGTTACGCCCTTCCATCACCACGCAATGGTACCAGTGGTTGAAGCCCTCACCGCCGGGCGCTTCCTTGATGTCGGTGAACTTGGCCGGACCATCTTCGAGCATCACACCGGTCTTGAGGTTCTCCAGCATTTCCTCGGTGACCTCGCCGCGCACACGCACCGCGTATTCGCGGTCCATCTGATAGGACGGGTGCATCAGGCGGTTGGCCAACTCACCGTCAGTGGTGAACAGCAGCAGGCCGGTGGTGTTGATATCGAGGCGACCGATATTGATCCAGCGGCCCTCTTTCGGACGCGGCAGGCGATCGAATACGGTGGGGCGACCTTCCGGGTCGTCACGGGTGCAGATCTCGCCGTCCGGCTTGTTGTAGATCAGCACGCGGCGAACCGAACCGGTGATTTCTTCGCGTTTGAGCAAGCGTCCATCAAGGGCGATGGCGTCGTTGGCATCGACACGCTGTCCCAGGGTCGCGGCAGCGCCGTTGACCTTGACCCGACCCTCGGCGATCCAGGTCTCGATCTCGCGACGCGATGCCAGACCAAGGCGGGCCAGGACTTTCTGCAGTTTCTCGCCTGCAGGACGCGGTTGTTCGTGCTCAGTCATCTTGGGCACCTCCCGGTGTAATAGTTGATGATCGAAGGGCGCGCATCATACGCGCTGTAGAGCCCATAGGGTAGACGATGCTGCGGCACTCGCCTGGTAGAAGCAGGAACGCAGCACCGGATCGTAGGAGCCCCGCCCCGGGGCGAAGCTTTTGCGCACAAGCCTTGTACTATCGACGTACCCGCCATTCGCCACTAGGCGCGACGCCAACAACGGATGGGCGGTCAATACTTGCGTCTTCCGGTGGCCTCCAGCGCCAGCAAACGCATATCGGCTTCGGCCAGCAGCGCCAGGCGTTCACCCTTGTCCAGGCGTTTCCAGCCTTTGATTTGCTCACGACTACGACCGCAGCCCAGGCAGATGTCCTTTTCGAACTCACAGACTTTGATGCACGGACTCTTGCTCATTGGATCACCTAAACCGGAAAGGATCGGATGAGCGCAAGGATAAAGGCCGAGTATCAAGCAGCGAGATTGAAGTATTCGATAAAGGGCTTAAGCGATATCAATGCAACGGCTGATCGCCGTCCATGTCGGCCAGATCGTCTTGGACCGCCTCATCCTCTTCGTCCTCTACCAGACGCAGATCATCGAAGTCAGTCTTGAGCCCTTGTTCCATGTCATCCAGCTCGGCCAGCAGACTGCGGAAGCTGGTTTCCTCACGCGGTTCGGCCGCCTCGCCGTCTTCCTGCAGAACCAGGTCGGCACGCGCCTGCAGACCTGTCGGCACCTCGGCGTCGTCATCCAGCGCCAACTGGGGCTCCGGCTCCAGCTCACGCAGGGCGGCCAAGGGCGGCAGTTCGTCGAGGCTCTTCAGGTTGAAATGATCGAGAAAGCCCTTGGTGGTGGCGAACATCGCCGGGCGTCCCGGCACGTCGCGATAGCCCACCACGCGAATCCATTCACGTTCGAGCAGAGTCTTGGTGATGTTGCTGTTGACCGCCACGCCGCGCACGTCCTCGATCTCGCCACGCGTGATCGGCTGGCGGTAGGCGATCAAAGCAAGGGTTTCCAGCAGCGCACGGGAATAACGCTGCGGGCGCTCCTCCCAGAGCCTGCCAACCCAGGGGGCGAAGCGCTCGCGCACCTGCAGACGATAGCCCGAGGCCACTTCCTTCAGTTCGAAGGCGCGGCCCTCGCAAGAGCGCGCCAGGATGCTCAGCGCGTCACGAAAGACACCGATCTCAGGTCGCTCGTGCTCCTCGAACAGCTCGCACAGACGTTCCAGGGACATGGGCTTGCCCGACGCCAGGAGCAGGCCTTCGAGCACAGTGGCAAGCTGATGCGGATCGGACAGCGTCATCGTCTGGCACACCTGGAGCAATAAAATGGAAAGGGCCGCATTGGACGCGGCCCAGCAGTCTAGCAAATGCCTAAAGCCACTTCAGGCCTGATTGATCTCGTGCCCCTCGATGATTTCTGCAACCAGCACCTGATCCGGCCCATCGAGAAAATACTCCTCGGTCAGCGGCGCACGCAGTCGCATGAAAGCCGTCTCGCCGACCTGCATGGTGTGGCCGGGCGCCATCTGCGCACCACTCTGCAGCAGGTAACTCATCACGTTGTCGAACAGCTCCGAGTAACGCTCGCCCTCGTGATGCCCCTCGGCCAGCACGGCCAAATCGGGGATACCGAACACGCCGCCGCCATAGGTGCGCATCCAGGTGCCCTGGACACCCTCGACATCGTATTTGACGAAGCCACAGTAAAGCGCGGTCAGCGGCAGATTACGCAACACCTCCAGGCTCTCGCGCCGCAACCCCGGGTCATTGAAGATCGCCGCAGGCAAGGACGTTCTGCCACTTTCATTGAGCACGGCGATGGCGCCGAATTGCGCCAGCGCACCGGCCACAGCCGCCAGCACCACGTATTGTTCCAGCGGGTCGCTGTCGTAGCCGGCGTAATACAGCAGGATATGGCTGGCGTTCGCGCGCACTTCGTCTTTGAGTTCTTGCGGGTAATGCGCCGGAGCGACGCAAGCCTCGACCGACTCCGCAGGAAACGGCGCATCGAAGCCCACCAGCCGAACCACATGAGCACCCCAGCCTGCCAGCGCGAAGAACTGCTCGACTTCACTGGATATCTCACAACTTGCCTCGGCCATTTCCGGGTGATAAGCGCGCAAGGCGCTGCTCAACCCATCCTGGGTCACCTGCAGCGTATCGGGGAACAGCACCTGCAGGCTGACGCATCCCTCGCACTCGGGATTGGCGACCAAACCGCTCAGCTCTGCCGTGTCATCGTCCTTGCGACCAAAGAAACGCGAAAAAATACTCACCTGAAACTCCCTTTAAAAAATGCTCCCGGAGACTGCTCACCCTATTGTGGAGACGGTTGCGACTCCTCCACTTCCTGCTCGATGCGAGCCCGAACATGGATGGCGGCAAACGGTGCATTCTGCACCAGCTCGACCAGCGATTCCTTGATCAACTCGAGAATTGCCATAAAGGTCACAACCACGCCTAGTCGGCCTTCGTCGGCAGCGAACAGCTCGACGAAAGGTACAAACGCCCCACCCTTGAGACGCTCCAGCACTTCACTCATGCGCTCGCGGGTGGACAGCGCCTCGCGGGTGACCTGGTGGCTTTCGAACATGTCGGCTCGGCGCAACACCTCGGCCATCGACAGCAGCACCTCTTCCAGACTGACATCCGGCAACAACTTGCGCGCCCTGGCTTCGGGCGCATCCAGTTTGGGTACGGTGACGTCGCGGCCGACGCGCGGCAGTTCGTCGATACCTTCGGCAGCGGCCTTGAAGCGCTCGTACTCCTGCAGGCGGCGAATCAGCTCGGCACGCGGGTCGTCTTCTTCTTCCTCGGCCTCGCTCGAGCGCGGCAGCAGCATGCGCGACTTGATCTCGGCGAGCATGGCGGCCATGACCAGGTATTCGGCGGCCAACTCCAGACGCACCGTATGCATGAGTTCGACATAGCCCATGTACTGCTTGGTTATCTCGGCAACGGGAATATCGAGGATGTCGATGTTCTGCTTGCGAATCAGATACAGCAGCAGGTCCAGCGGCCCCTCGAAGGCTTCGAGGAAGACTTCCAGGGCATCCGGAGGGATGTACAGATCCAGCGGCAGCTCGGTGACCGCCTCGCCATAAACCAGGGCGAACGGCAGCTCCTGCTGGGCGCCGGCCTGGCTGTCCACCGTTGGCGTGGCGGGCTCACTCATCGACTGGCGCTCCTTCAACGATAATTCAGGCCCATGGCCATGCGTACTTCGGCCAGGGTTTCACGCGCCTCATCACGAGCTCGTTCGGCGCCTTCGGCGAGAATGCTGCGCACCAGGTCGGGGTTTTCCTCATAGTCGACGGCCCGCTGCTGCAGGGGCGCCAGCTCAGTCTGCAAGGACGAGCACAGCGCGCTCTTGCAGTCGAGGCAACCAATCGAAGCGCTACGGCAACCCTCGATCACCCAGTGCAACTGCTCGTCAGAGGAATACAGCTGGTGCAGCGACCACACCGGGCAACGCTGCGGCTCACCCGGATCGTCGCGGTGCACGCGTGCCGGATCGGTGGGCATGCGCCGCAGTTTTTCTTCAAGCTCGGCATCGCTGTCGCGCAGGAATATCGCGTTGCCGCTGGACTTGGCCATCTTCTGGCCATCCAGGCCAGGCACCCGCGAAAACTCGGCAAGAATCGGCTGCGGCTCGCTCAGAATCACCTTGCCGCCGCCTTCCAGATAGCCGTACAGGCGCTCCTGATCGCCGAGGGTGATGCTGGTCTGCTCCTTGAGCAAGGCCCGCGCCGTCTCCAGCGCCTGGGCATCTCCCTGCTCCTGATAGGCCTTGCGCAGGTTGCTGTAGAGCTTGCCGACCTTCTTGCCCAGCTTGCCGATGGCCGCTTCGGCCTTTAGTTCGAAATCCGGCTCGCTGCCGTAGAGGTGGTTGAAGCGGCGCGCAACTTCGCGGGCAAACTCGATATGAGGCAACTGATCGGCACCGACCGGCACCTGTCCGGCGCGGTACAGAAGGATGTCTGCAGCCTGCAGCAGCGGATAGCCGAGAAAACCGTAGGTGGAGAGATCCTTGCCACTCTGATGCTCCTGCTGCTCTTTATAGGACGGCACGCGCTCGAGCCAACTGAGCGGGCAGATCATCGACAGCAGCAGATGCAGCTCGGCATGTTCCGGCACCTGCGACTGCACGAACAGCGTTGCGGAGCTGGGGCTTACGCCTGTAGCCAGCCAATCCACCGCCATATCCATGACGTGCTGGGAAAGCTGGCCGGTATCGGCGTATTCGGTGGTCAGCGCATGCCAGTCGACGATGCAGAAGAAGCAGTCGTACTCGTGCTGCAACTTGACCCAGTTTTTCAGCACACCGTGGTAGTGCCCAAGGTGAAGACGACCGCTCGGACGCATCCCTGACAGCACCCGACGCTCGGAGTCGTTAAGGCTCAAACCGTTCTATCCAAAATCCAGACAAGGCAAAGGAGTATAGGGTAGCTGCGCCCACAACGGAAAAAGCGATATCAGAGATCGTCGAACGGCGTCGGGTCGCCGCAACCGACACGCAGCACTTGCGGACTTTCGTCAGCAAGATTGACCACGGTGGACGCTTCCAGCCCGCCAAAGCCACCGTCGATGATCAGGTCGACATGGTGTTCGAGAATCTGGCGCATTTCGTAGGGGTCGGACATCGGCAGCTCATCGCCCGGCATGATCAGGCTGACGCTCATCAGCGGCTCGCCCAATTGCTCCAGCAACGCCAGAGCGATCGGATGGCTGGGCACGCGAATGCCGATGGTGCGACGCTTGGGGTGCAGCAGCATGCGCGGCACTTCGCGGGTGGCGTTGAGGATGAAGGTGTAAGGGCCCGGGGTGTGATTCTTCAACAAGCGGAAGGCTGCCGTGTCGACCTTGGCGAACAGGCCGATCTGCGAAAGATCGCGGCAGACCAGGGTGAAGTTGTGCTTGTCGTCGAGCTGACGCAGGCGGCGGATACGCTCTACCGCATTCTTGTCGCCCGTGGCGCAACCCACTGCGTAGGAGGAATCCGTCGGATAGACCACCACGCCGCCGCCACGAATGATTTCCACGGCCTGTTTTATCAGGCGTGCCTGGGGGTTTTCCGGGTGGATCTGGAAAAATTGACTCACGCTTGCTCCCTGCTCATGAAGTGACAGCGGATGGTTGTGCATGTTCGAAACGCTCCCAGAGCGCCGTCAGGTCATCGGGCAACGGGCGGTACATGCCCAGTTCGGACCAGTCGCCCGGCGCATGGAAGTCGCTGCCAACGCTGGCCATCAAGCCGAACTCACGCGCCAGAATCGCCAGCCCCCCGACTTGCTCGGCAGGCTGCATGCCATTGACCACTTCCAAGGCATGGCCACCGGCCGCCGCGAAGTCGGCCACCAGGCGTCGACGCTTACTGCGCGTGAAATCGTACTGCCATGGGTGCGCCAGGCTGATCCAGGCTCTGGCCGCGCGCAAGGTAGCGACGGTTTCCTCCAGCACGGGCCAGTGCTGTTTGACATCACCCAACTTGCCCGAACCCAGCCATTTGCGAAACGCCTCGGCACGGTCGCGCACGTGACCGGCACGCACGAGAAATTCGGCGAAATGCGGCCGGGCCGGCGCATTACCACTGTCGCCCAGTTCCAGCTGCACGGCGCGCGCGCCCTCCAGCGCGCCAGGCATACCTTTAGCCGCCAGGCGTCGGTCGATCTCTTGCGCACGCTGCCAGCGTCCATGGTGCAGGGCATCAATGGCCGCACACAGCGCCGGCGCCTCGCGCTCGAAGGCATAGCCCAATACGTGGATGGTCGCACCACCCCAGGTACAGGACAGCTCGATGCCGTTGACCAGTTTCACGCCCAACGACTCGGCAGCGCGGCGCGCTTCATCCAGCCCCTCCAGAGTGTCATGATCGGTCAACGCCAGCAGCCGCACGCCACGCTCATGCGCCCGGCCCACCAGTACGGCGGGGGCCAGGGCGCCATCGGAGGCGGTGCTGTGGCAGTGCAGATCGACAATCATGGCGGCGCTTTCGTTGAGATTGATGTTTGTTATTATGCCTTACATCCGTGCCAAGGCTGTTACCGCATGGCGCAAATGCTTCCTGCCTCCCGCTTCGACCCCATATAAGGACTGAGATGCTCTACGCCATCATCGCCACCGACGTCGAAAATTCCCTGGAAAATCGCCTGGCTACCCGCCCAGCTCACCTCGCTCGTCTGGAGCAGTTGAAGCAGGAAGGTCGCCTGCTGCTGGCCGGTCCGCACCCGGCCATCGACAGCAATGATCCAGGCCCGGCAGGCTTCAGCGGCAGCCTGGTGATTGCCGAATTCGACTCCCTGGAAGCTGCCCAGCAATGGGCCGACGCCGACCCGTATCGCACAGCCGGCGTGTATGCCAACGTTTTGGTCAAACCCTTCAAGAAAGTGCTGCCCTGACGAAGCGCAACCTACGCTGCTTTCGCACACAAGGAATCGCGATGCGCTCGATCCCGCTGTCCCTGCTGGTCACCATGATGCTGACTTGTGCTTCGGTACAGGCAGAAGAAGAACCCGCCCAGCCGTCCGCCCCGGCAGCCGCGATCAACAGTCAGGCGCTGGAGCAGCGCCTGGCGCAAAGCGAGCAACTGCGTAGCGAGCAGGAAGCGAGCAGCGCCGTGCAACTGCAACGCCTGCGCCAGGAAAATCAGCGCCTGCGCCTGCAACTCAAGGAAAGCCAGGCGCAGGCTCAGCCTCGACTGCTCAGCGAGGAACAGACCTGGTTCGCCCTTGGCGCTGCCCTGAGTCTGATCTCGATACTATTCGGCGCCCTGTTGCGCGGCTCGCGCAAGACCCGCCGCGAGTGGATCAACTAAACCATGAACCGACTGCTGCTGATCGATGATGATCAGGAACTCTGCGAGCTGCTTGCCAGTTGGCTGACCCAGGAAGGCTTTCAAGTCACCGCCTGCCATGAGGCCGGCGGTGCCCGCCAGGCACTGGCTACGCAAGCGCCCGACGCCGTGGTGCTGGATGTAATGCTGCCAGACGGCAGCGGCCTGGAGTTGCTCAAGCAATTACGTGGCGAGTATCCGGACCTGCCGGTGCTGATGCTCTCCGCCCGCGGCGAGCCGCTGGATCGCATCCTCGGCCTGGAGCTGGGCGCAGATGACTACCTGGCCAAACCCTGCGACCCGCGTGAGCTGACCGCACGCCTGCGCGCCGTGCTGCGCCGCACCGCACCAGCCCCTGCCAGCAGCCAGCTGGAGCTGGGCGACCTCAACTTCAGCCCCAACCGCGGAGTGGTCAGCATTGGCGAGCATGACGTTCCCCTGACGCTTTCCGAAAGCCGCCTGCTGGAAGCCCTGCTGCACCAACCGGGTGAGCCGGTGGACAAACAGGCATTGGCGCAACTCGCCCTGGGCCGCAAATTGACCCTGTACGACCGCAGCCTGGACATGCACGTCAGCAACCTGCGCAAGAAGCTCGGCCCGCACCCCGATGGCCGCCCACGCATTCTCGCCCTGCGCAGCCGCGGCTATTACTACGCGCTGTAAGCGCTTTGCCGGCGCTACGTAAACAGCCTGCAACATCGCCTTTACCCAAGCTTTACCCACGCCTGACTGCCCTTGACCTTGACCGCCGCATAATGAGCCCATCCGGTCGTTACCGGTTTCGAGACAAGGAGAATCACCATGCGCAAGACCCTAACCGCCCTGCTGCTCGCCGCTGCTCTGCCGACTCTGGCCTTCGCCATGCCTATGCAAGACGGCGGCCCTCGCCACCATGACCGCAGCCACGGCATGTACAAGGAGCTGAACCTGAGCAAGGAACAGCGCCAGGAGTTTCGCAAACTGATGGGCGAGCAGATGAAGACCCATCGCGACATCACCAAGCGCTACCTGGACAAGCTGCCGGAAGCCGAAAAGCAGGCCATGAAAAAGGAACTGGACAAGGCCCGCGCCGACCAGCACAAGGCCCTGCGTGACCTGCTCAACCCCGAGCAGCAGAAAGCCTTCGACGAGCACCAGAAGAAAATGGAAGCTCGCCGCGCTGAAATGGCTGAATTCAAGGCCTGGAAGGCCGAGAAGGACAGCAAAACCAACTGATCTACGCCCCTAGACCCGCCGCCGCGCTCCTTGAGCCCGGCGGCTTTTGCATGAGGAATCACCATGCGTTCACTGTTCTGGCGCATTTTGGCGACCTTCTGGCTGGGCATCGCCCTGGTGGCAGGCCTGTCGCTGCTGCTCGGCCGCGCCCTGAACCAGGACGCCTGGATTCTGAACCTGCACCCGGGCCTTGGCGATCTCGATAGCAAATGGGTCACCCGCTATGAACAGCAGGGGCCAGCAGCCGCCCAGGACTTTCTCGAGCAACGCAAACGCCAATACCGCATCGATACCCAGGTGCTCGGCGAGAGCGGCCAGCCACTGGTCAAAGGCACCTTCCCGTCACGCGCAGCAGCCTTCGAGGCGCGTCACGGCGATGACCGTAGACTGCCCTGGCGGCGCCTGACCGCCGAATACACCAGCCCGGAAAGCGGCGAAAGCTATCTGTTCATCTACCGTATTCCACACCCGGAACTGGCGGCCTGGCACCGTGGCAGCCTGTTCTGGCCGCTGAGCGCCATTGCCATCGCTCTGGTGGTATTGACGCTGTTCAGCCTGATGCTGACGCTGTCGATCACCCGTCCGCTGGATCGCCTGCGCGGTGCCGTACATGACCTCGGCCAGACCGCCTACCAGCAGAACAGCCTAGCCCGACTGGCCACGCGCCGTGACGAATTGGGCCTGCTGGCCAAGGACTTCAACCGCATGGGCGAGCGCCTGCAGGGCTTGATCGGCAGCCAGCGCCAGTTGCTGCGCGATGTTTCCCATGAGCTGCGCTCGCCCCTGGCACGCCTGCGCATCGCCTTGGCCCTGGCGGAGCGTGCCGATGCTGCCGAGCGGGAAAAGCTCTGGCCGCGCCTGAGCCAGGAATGTGATCGACTGGAGGCGCTGATCAGCGAAATTCTCGCCCTCGCCCGCCTGGATGCCGACCCCGGCGCTGCACAGCCAGTCGATCTGGGCGCCCTGCTCGGCAAACTGCAGGAATACGCCCGCCTGACAGCACCGCATCAGGAGCTACAGATCGATCTCGACCCGGGAGCACACCTGCAAGGCTGGCCAGACATGCTGGAGCGTGCGCTGGACAACCTGCTACGCAATGCCCTGCGCTTCAGTCCGGCAAACCAGCCTGTCGCCCTCAGCGTGCAACGCCAGGGAGCAAACCTGCTACTCAGCGTGCGCGATCACGGCCCTGGCGTGGCCAGGGAATATTTGCAGCAACTGGGCAAACCGTTCTTCCGCGCCCCCGGCCAGAGCGGCTCGGGGCATGGGCTTGGGCTGGCCATCGCACGGCGGGCGGCGCAACGTCACGGCGGGGAGCTGCTGCTGACCAACCACCCCGAGGGTGGTTTCGTGGCCACGCTGAGCCTGCCGATAACGCCACAGACCGCCTGAAACCTCGCTCGATCAGCCTTCCCAGGCGCTGACGAAGTCTTCGACGACGACCTCTGGTGTGCGCCGCAGCTCACGCTCCGGCGTGCCAAGGTAGAGGTAGGCGATGATCTGCTCGTGCGCCGCCAGCCCCAAACCTTTGGCCACATGGGCGTTGTAGGCCATGTCGCCGGTACGCCAGACTGCGCCGATCCCCTGAGCATGGGCTGCCAGCAGCATGCCGTGCGCGGCACAGCCGGCTGCGATCACCTGCTCGGAGGCGGGCACCTTGGGGTGAGCCTGTACACGGGCGATCACCACTACCAGCAATGGCGCGCGCAGCGGCATACCACGCGCCTTGTTCAGTGCCTCCGGCGAAGCCTGCGCATCGGCGACCTGCAAGGCCTCGGCAAACAGCTCGCCCATGCGCTCACGCGCCTGCCCCTCGACCGTCAGAAAACGCCAGGGACGCAACTGACCATGATCAGGTGCACGCAGGGCGGCGCGAAACAGCACCTCGCGCTGGGCCGCATCCGGGGCTGGTTCGACCAGACGAGGAACGGAAACACGATTGAGCAGAGCGTCGAGAGCATCCATCGGCCACCTCCAAAACAAAGATGGCGCATTCTCAATGCTGCAAGCTGCAAGCTGCAAGCTCAGCGGTGTGCGGGGGACGGCCATCAGCCTGTAGGCGCTGCGCCTCGCGGCGAATCGTAAGCACGCCGCAAAGCCAAACGCTTCGCCCCGAGGCGGGGCTTCTACGCAAATGCCGCAGGCGCGGCATCACCTTGTAGGAGCGGCGCCCCGCCGCGAATCGAGAGAACGCGGCAATGGCAAAGCTTCGCCCCGAGGCCCCCGCACAAAAGCGCTGCTGGTTTCCTGCCTGGCAGGCATCAGGCGATGCCCTGCTTCACCTGCGACTTGAGATGCCGTCAGGCTACGCGGTCAGGCGATATCACCGGCTGCACCGGCGGAGTCAGCGGCGGCAGACCGTAAGCCTTGCGCGCATCGTCGCAACGTGGATTGTGCTCACCGTTCGCCCATGACGCTTCGAACTCGCGGCAGCTACTCGAGCGCTGTTCGTACATGGTGCAACGCACACCACAACCGACGTCGCCCAGCAGTTGCGTGCAACGTGCCGGCTTGCTCTCCGTGCCACGCATGGCGACGTAGTGGGGGCTGATCTGGATGACCTGCTCGTCCGGAACACTACCGCCCGCGGATTGGCACTCGCCCCAGAAGAAGGACACACGAAAAAACGCGCAGCAGGCGCCGCACGTAAGGCAGGGATTGGCTTCAGACATTTGAGGAGAACTCGGAAACCGACGGACGTCGGCAACTGGCGGCTATTCTATGCTTGGCAATGCGCTTGTAAAGCCCCCAACCGTTGCGGTTTACAGCCGCCCGTCCGCAGGTAGAATGGCGCACTTTTACAACCCGCCAGAGCCCTCTACATGGCCTTGCCGACGCTGCGCATCATCGGTTTCATCATCGGCATATTCCTGATTACCCTGGCGATCAGCATGGCCATCCCCATGCTGACCCTGCTGATCTTCGAACAGTCTGAAGATCTCAATGCCTTTCTCTGGTCCAGCCTGATCACCCTGAGCGCCGGGCTCGCGCTGGTGATTCCCGGCCGCCCGCAAAACGCCCAACTGCGCCCGCGTGACATGTACCTGCTGACGACGGGGAGCTGGACTCTGGTCTGCGCTTTCGCCGCCCTGCCGCTGATGCTGATCGCCCATATCAGCTATACAGATGCGGTCTTCGAGACCATGTCAGGTATTACCACTACCGGCTCGACCGTACTGACCGGGCTGGACAGCATGTCGCCCGGCATTCTGATCTGGCGTTCGATGCTGCAATGGCTGGGCGGCATCGGCTTCATCGGCATGGCCGTAGCGATTCTGCCGCTGCTGCGCGTCGGTGGCATGCGTCTGTTCCAGACTGAATCTTCGGATTGGGGCGAAAAGGTCATGCCGCGCTCGCACATGGCTGCCAAGTCCCTGCTGCTGGTCTACCTGACCCTCACCGGGTTCGGCTTCCTGGCCTACTGGGCCGCCGGCATGGCCCCTTTCGACGCGATCAACCACGCGATGACCTCGATCTCCACCGGCGGCTACTCCACCTCGGATTCATCCCTGGCCAACTGGCAGCAGCCGGCCGTGCACTGGACTGCAGTCGTACTGATGCTGCTAGGCGGCATGCCTTTCATGCTCTATGTCGCCTTCTTCCGCGGCAACCGTCAGGCACTGTTCAGGGATCATCAGGTACGCGGCTTCATCGGCTTTCTGCTGCTCACGTGGCTGGTGTTCGGTACCTGGCTGTGGATCAACTCGAATTACGCCTGGCTCGACGCCTTGCGCATCGTCGCGGTGAACGTCACGTCGGTAGTCACCACCACCGGCTTTGCACTCGGCGACTACAGCACCTGGGGCAGTTTCGCCGTGCTGCTGTTCTTTTACCTGACCTTCGTCGGCGGCTGTTCCGGCTCCACATCGGGCGGCCTGAAGATCTTCCGTTTCCAGGTGGCCTACGTGCTGCTAAAGGCCAACCTGATGCAACTGGTGCACCCACGCGCGGTGATCAAGCAGCAGTACAACAACCACAACCTGGATGAAGAGATCGTTCGCTCGCTGATCACTTTCTCCTTCTTCTTCACCATCACCATCGGTGTGCTGGCCCTGGCCCTGACGCTGGTCGGCCTGGACTGGGTAACCGCACTGACCGGCGCCGCCACCGCCGTGTGCAACGTCGGCCCGGGGCTTGGTCCGATCATCGGCCCGGCCGGCAACTTCGCCAGCCTGCCGGACTCGGCCAAGTGGCTGCTGAGCGCCGGCATGCTGCTGGGGCGCCTGGAAATTCTGACCGTGCTGGTGCTGGTCACCCGCAGTTTCTGGAAACACTGACCAATGCCTCTGTCCAGCCTGCGCATCCTCGCCTTCATCAACGGCATCTTCCTCGTCACCCTGGCGCTGAGCATGCTGGTGCCGGTGATTACCCTGCTGATTTTCGAACAGCCACAGGGCATCAATGCCTTCCTCTGGTCGAGCCTGATCACCGCCCTCACCGGTATCGCCATGATCGCTCAGGGCAGACCCCAGCAAACGCAACTGCGCCCACGCGATATGTACATGCTGACCGTATCGAGCTGGGTGATGGTGTCGATCTTCGCTGCCTTGCCGTTCATCTTCGCCGAGCGGGCTAGCATCACAGACGCGTACTTCGAAAGCATGTCCGGCATCACCGCTACCGGCGCCACCGTATTCAGCGGCCTTGACGACATGTCCCCCGGCACGCTGATCTGGCGTTCGCTGCTGCACTGGCTGGGTGGCATCGGCTTCATCGCCATGGCCGTGGCGATCCTGCCGATCCTTCGCATTGGTGGTATGCGCCTGTTCCAGACCGAGTCGTCGGATCGTTCGGAAAAGGTCATGCCGCGCTCGCACATGGTCGCCAAGTACATGGTGCTGGCCTATGTCGGCCTAAGCGCCCTTGCCGTACTGGCCTTCTGGCTGGCAGGGATGGGACTGTTCGATGCGATCAACCACGCCATGTCCGCCATCGCCACAGGCGGCTTTTCCACCTCGGACTCTTCCCTGGGTAAATGGCAGGCGCCGGCGATTCACTGGGTGGCGGTCATGGTCATGGTGCTCGGCAGCCTGCCCTTCGTGCTTTACGTAAGTACCTTGCGCGGCAACTATCGCGCGCTGCTACGTGATGCTCAGGTACGCGGCTTCCTGCTTTTGCTGCTGGGCAGCTGGGTGATGCTGGCTAGCTGGAAATGGCTCACCAGCGATCTGTATTGGCTCGATGCACTGCGCCTGGTGGCGGTGAACATCACCTCGATCATGACCACTACAGGCTTTGCCGTGGGCGATTACCACCTGTGGGGCCCGTTCGCCAGCATGATGTTCTTCTATCTGGGTTTCGTCGGCGGCTGCTCCGGCTCCACCGCCGGCGGTCTGAAGATCTTCCGCTTCCAGGTCGCCTACATCCTGCTCAAGGCCAACCTCAGGCAGCTCATCCACCCCCGCGCGGTAATCAAGCAGCAGTACAACCGCCACCGGTTGGATGAAGACATCGTTCGTTCGATCCTGGCCTTCGCCTTCTTCTACACCATCACCATCGCCACTCTGGCGCTGGCGGTGGCGATGTGCGGGGTGGACTGGATCACCGCCCTGACCGGCGCTGCGGCGATGGTCTCCGGCGTTGGCCCGGGCATGGGCGAGATGGTCGGCCCGGCCGGCAACTACGCCACCCTGCCCGACCTGGCCAAGTGGTTGCTGAGTTTCGGCATGCTGCTCGGGCGCCTGGAGATTCTCACCGTGCTGGTATTGCTGTTCCCGGCATTCTGGCGCCATTGAGCGGAGCGTGAAGCTCAGCCGACAAGCCCACGACGACTGCGGTATTCGCCCGGTGTTTCACCGAACCAGCGGCGAAACGCCCTGAAAAAGTTGCTCGGGTCGGCAAAGCCCAGCAGGTAGGCGACTTCCAGCAGCGTCAGGTCGACCTGACCAAGATACTGCTCGGCCAGCTCACGGCGGGTGTCGTCGAGCAGTTGCTGGTAGCGGGTACCCTCCTCCTGCAGACGCCGCTGCAGGGTACGCTGCGACAGGTGCAGCGTTTGCGCCACCACCTCCCGTCGCGGCTCGCCTTGGGGCAACAGGCGACACAGCACCTGACGCGCCTGATGGGTAACGCGACTGCTGCAGAAACGCGCCAGGTATTCGCCGGCAAAACGATCATGCAGCTGCGCCAGCGCCTCGTTGGCACTGGGCAATGGCGCCTCCAGATCGGCACGTTCGAAGATCAGTCCATAGTGCTCGGCATTGAACTTCAACGGTGCCTGAAACACCTGCTGGTAGGGCGCCAGATCAACAGGTGGCGGGCCTTGCAGACGGATTTCACGGGGGCGAATGGGCTTGCCGGTCATCCAACGGCAAAATGCCAGACAGTAGGCCATCGACGCCTCGGCGCTCTGCCGGGCGGGCGGCAGGCGGTCGCCATGAATGACCAGGGTCAGCGCATAGCCGTCGGGCTGTGGCAGGAAATTCAGGTCCGCCCCTTCACCGATGATGCGCTGGTAGCGCACCAGACGGGTGAAGCCATCACGCAGGTTGCGACTGGACATCAGCGCATAGCCCACCACATGGAAGGATGCCGGGCGTACCACCTGCGCCATGTTCAGGCCTATCGCCGGGTTGCCCGACAACGCCACGGCGCGCTGCCACAGACGGGTCATGCCGTCCTGCGGGAAGCGTGCATCCGGGTCGTTCAACGCGGCGTAATCCATGCCCAGCTCGGCGAACAAACTGACGCAGTCGACGCCGCCCAGCTCCAGCGCCTGCACGATGGCCAAGGCCCAGTTGGATGATGTGGTTCTTTCGCTCATCGTCTTGTTCTTATGGTCGATCAGGCCAGCAAGGTCAGGGTTGGCGGCGCAAGGATACTAGACTGGCACCTTAAGTCAGTGGCCCACGGAGACAGCCGACTTACACTGATCGTGACAATAACAGGAGGTGCGCCATGACCGCCCAGACCACCGAACGCTACCAGAGCTTCGCCGAGTTCTACCCCTATTACCTGCAGGAACACAGCAACCCGGTATGCCGCCGCCTGCACTATGCAGGCAGCCTGCTGGTGCTGGCGATCCTCGCCTATGCCCTGCTCAGCCAACAATGGCTATGGTTGCTGGCCATGCCGCTGGCCGGTTATGGCTTCGCCTGGGTCGGCCACTTCGTTTTCGAAAAGAATCGGCCGGCCACCTTTCAGTACCCGCTTTACAGCCTGATGGGCGACTGGGTGATGCTCAAGGATGCCTTTACCGGCCGCATCCGCTTCTGAGCACCAACCGCACGCGGGTGCAGGATCGTTGCCGCCGCAACAGGTGAGCATCGACTTCCGCACCCGACGAACAGAGCCAACTGTCTACCGACAGTACGCCTGACCGCTGGCCAGTGTTACGCCACCGTTCGGCGGCCATGCTTGGCTGGCCGCCACCCCTTGGTTATGATCCCCGCCCAGCGAGCCTCTGGCTCAGGTCTTGCAGACCAGTCAGGCGTCCAGCAGAGACGCCAGAAATCCAGCAGGGACAGTTCCAGCAGATGAAGCCAGCAACCACCAGCCGTGCCAACGGGCTACCGACGCCGCCGTTGCGCGAATACTATTCGCGCGTGCTGGCCTATATCGCCACGGCCGCCAGCATCGCCGCCGGCACCTATGTCGGGCACTTCGGCTACGACATTCTGTGGATGGTGCCCTACGCCCTGCTCTACCCTCATCTGGCGCACAACCTCAGCCGCCGCTTCAAGCGCGACTATCCCAGGCAGACCGACCTCGCCCTACTGTTCTTCGATGCCCTGCACGCTGGCGCATCCTGCGTACTGCTGGGGTTCTCGGCCGTCCCCAGCCTGATGTTCCTGCTGATTCTCTGTTTCAGTGCCCTGGTCCTCGGTGGCATGCGCTATCTCGGCCTGGGGCTGCTGGTGGCCGCCAGCGGCATGGCGCTGTGCGCCGCGCTGGTCGGCGTTCATCCCAATACCGAGACGCCGACACTGGTGGCGCTGGTCAGCATCCTCTTCGCCACCCTGTACATCTGCATCACCGCCTATTTCGTCAACCAGCAGGGCCTGCGCCTGGCCCAGGTACAGAGCGAGATAAAGCGCGAGCAGGAAAAGGCCGCACGCCTGGCGCGCAACCTGGCCAAGTACCTGTCACCACAAGTCTGGGAATCGATCTTCACCGGCAAGAAGAGCGTGCGCCTGGAGACTCAGCGCAAGAAGCTCACGGTGTTCTTTTCCGATATAAAGGGTTTCACCGAGCTGTCGGAAGAGCTGGAAGCCGAAGCGCTGACCGACCTGCTCAACACCTACCTCAACGAAATGTCGAAGATCACCCTGAAATACGGTGGCACCATCGACAAGTTCATCGGTGACTGCGTCATGGTGTTCTTCGGCGACCCGAGCAGCAACGGCGCCAAGAAGGATGCGGTAGCGGCGGTTTCCATGGCCATCGCCATGCGCAAGCACATGAAGGTGCTACGCCAGCAGTGGCGCGCCCAGGGCATCACCAAGCCACTGGAAATTCGCATGGGCCTCAATACCGGCTACTGCACGGTGGGCAACTTCGGCGCCGACACGCGCATGGACTACACCATCATCGGCCGCGACGTGAACCTTGCCAGCCGCCTGGAAAGCGCTGCCGAATCCGGAGAGATCCTGATCTCCCACGAGACCTATTCGCTGGTCAAGGACGTGATCATGTGCCGCGACAAGGGCCAGATCACCGTCAAGGGTTTCACCCGCCCGGTGCAGATTTACCAGGTGGTGGACTTCCGCCGCGACCTGGGCGCCACGTCCAGCTACGTCGAGCACGAGCTGCCAGGCTTCTCCATGTACCTGGACACCAACGGCATCCAGAACTTCGACAAGGAGCGGGTGATTCAGGCGCTCAACCAAGCCGCCGAAAAGCTGCGTGACAAGGTCATTCTGTAAGGACACCGAGGTGTACGCCGGCCGCTCGTAGCGCAGCGAACAGTCCGCCGTTTCCGTATATCCCTCATCCGACGGCGTACTGCTTCGCGAGTACGCCCTACCGCCAATACGCCCTACGCCTCCAGTGCCTCAGCCAGCGCCGACTCGCCATCGATCAGCGGCTGCAATGCCAGAAACTCCAGCGCCGACGCGCGCCAGGACTGCGCTGCTGCCAGTTCCGCGCACCGCACCCGGTCCAGCTCCAGCGCAGCCAGACAAGCAGCGCGCAGATCCTCGGCCATCACACCACTGATTCCCTGTTGCAGCACATCCAGTGGCCCGGCCACGGGAAATGCAGCCACCGGCGTGCCGCAAGCCAGCGCTTCCAGCATCACCAGGCCATAGGTATCGGTACGTGAGGGAAAGACCAGCACAGAGGCATCCTGGTAGGCCTCGGCCAGCGCCTGGCCATGGCGATAACCGAGAAAGCGCACCTGCGGATACTGCGACTGCAATGCCTCACGCTGCGGACCATCGCCGACCACACGCTTCTCACCCGGTAACTCCAGATCGAGAAAAGCCTGCAGGTTCTTTTCCGGGGCGATGCGTCCGACGTAGAGAAACACCGGCCGCACCGGGCGTGAACGCGCCTCGTCCGGACGAAACAGCCGGGTATCCACCCCTTTGCGCCACAGCTTCAGCCAGCGCAGATCCCAGCTGGCGAACTCCTCGCGCAATCGCTCGGTCGTCACCAGCACAGCCTGACTCGGGCGATGGAAGGCGCGCAGAAAGGCATAGCCCCAACGCGGCGCAATCCAAGGCCAGCGCGTGCTGACGTACTCCGGGAAGCGCGTATGGATCGCCGAGGAGAAAGCCAGCCCACGCTTGACCAGCCAACGTCTCGCCGCCCAGCCCAGCGGCCCTTCGGTGGCCAGATGCACGCAGTCCGGGCGAAAGTCGCGAATCGCCGCACCGACGCGCCACAGGTCCCACACCAGCGGAATCTCAGGGTAAGTGGGACAGGGCACAGCGCGGAAATCGGCTGGCGACAGCAGCTTGACCTGATGACCCAGCCCGCGCAGCTCGCCGACCAGCGCGGCCAGGCTGGTGACCACGCCATTGACCTGAGGCGCCCAGGCGTCGGAGACGATCAGTATCCTCATGCGCCGGTCTCGAGGGCGACAGCCGGCTCCTCACTGGCCAGTTGCGCCTCGGCCAGGCGATAGAGTTCGATCTGCCCGTCCCAGTGCTCGATCAGCGCCGTGCAGGACTCCACCCAATCGCCGCAGTTCATGTACTCCACGCCATTCACCTGGCGAATCTCGGCATGGTGAATATGGCCGCAGACCACGCCCTGCAGGCCGCGCTTGACGCACTCGTGAGCGATGGCTTCCTCGAAGTCGCTGATGAAGTTTACCGCGGTCTTGACCTTGTGCTTGAGGTAGGCCGACAACGACCAGTAACCGTAGCCCCAGCGGCTGCGCCAGTGGTTGAGCCAGCGATTGAGGGTCAGGGTGAACTCGTAGGCCGAATCCCCCAGGAAGGCCAGCCAGCGATGGTAACGGGTGATCACGTCGAACTGATCGCCGTGGATCACCAGCAATTGGCGGCCATCGGCCGTAACGTGAACAGCCTCATCCACCAATTGGATGTTGCCCAGCAGCAGGCTGGAATAACGGCGCAGAAACTCGTCGTGATTGCCGGTGACGTAGATGACCTCAGTACCGCGTTTGCTCATGGTCAGCAACCGACGGATTACGTTGGTGTGCGCCTGCGGCCAGTAGATGCCGCCGCGCAGTTTCCAGCCGTCGATGATGTCGCCCACCAGGTAGATGCGGTCGGCGTGATAGCGCTTGAGAAAGGCCGCCAGGTGTTCGGCCTGGCAGTCACGTGTGCCGAGGTGCACGTCGGAGATCCACAGGGTACGGACACGTTGCTTGCGGCTGGGCTTGGCGAGCTGGGCGCTGGTCATGGGCGGCCTCCGGCTGGGTTTAGTCGAGCTTGAGGCGTCGCAGTGAAAGGCTTGTGACAGGAAAAAGACCATTGCGTGACGCCGCATCGCCTCAGCCAAGGCGTTACACTCCGGCGGTTGCCGAGGAAACCGCCATGCTCCCGATCCTGTCCCTGCGTCATTACAGCCACGAAGTGCTCAGCCATAGCCACGACCATGCGCAACTGGTGTTCGGCCTGGCTGGCGAGCTGCAATTCGAAGTGGACGGCCAGGGCAGCCAGGTGCTGCGCCACCACCTGGCAGTGGTGCCGGCCGAAGCACGTCATACCTGCGGCAGCCCACGCGGCAGTCAGTGCCTGGTACTGGACCTGCCAGCCAACGATTGGCTGGAACGCCAGCTCGGCCAACATGCGAGCAGTATCCAGCGCCTGCTAGACAAGCCCAATGCGCTGCAGCTCGATCCGTCCCAGGGGCAGTTGCTCAACTGGCTGGCCAGCAGTCCGATCAATGATCCGATCATCGCTGGCCAGGGTGCGGCCCTGCTGCTCGGCAGCCTGGCCTGCAGCCGCCAGCGTGCCGAGGCGCCCGGCTTGCCGATGGCAGCCCTGGATCGCTATATCGATCAGCACGCGGCGCATCCGCTGCAGGTGGCAGATCTGGCGCGCCTGGCCGGTCTGTCGGTGGCGCGCTTCCACGCCCGCTTCCTCGCCGAGACCGGGCGCACGCCCATGGAACACATTCGCCAACGGCGCTTGCACCTGGCCGAACACCTGCTGCGTGGCAGCGACCTGGCCGTTGGCGAAATCGCGGCGCGTGTCGGCTACAACTCGCAAAGCGCCTTCACCGTCGCCCTCTCACGTCATCTGGGTATGACGCCAAGACAGTTGCGCCGCACGCGCTAGCAACCTTACTCGAGCCTCCCCCACAGCTGGATCGCAGGGTGCGCCGTACGCAGCGCAAAACTATCGGTTGGCCCCGGTGCGCGCGGCGCACCCTACGCGCTGCCGAGAGTCTAGCGACAAAACTCATCACTCCCGCGACAGACAGCTATCGCCTGTGCCGCCTAGACTGCGCCGCATCATCGAGGAGTACCCCCATGCAAATCATCGAATGGCAGGATTTCGAGAAAGTGGAGCTGCGCGTCGGCACCATTCGCAGCGCTCGTCCCAATGAAAAGGCAGTGAAACCGGCTTTCGTGCTGGACGTGGATCTCGGCGAACTGGGCGTCAAGACCTCCAGCGCGCAGATCACCGTCCATTACGACTGTGAAACCCTGATAGGGCGCCAGGTGCTGTGCGTGTGCAACTTCGCCCCCAAACGCATCGCCGGGGTACGTTCCGAGGTGCTGGTCACGGGGGTCTATGACAGCGAGAACCACGTGGTCCTGGCCGGATTCGACCAGCCATTGCCCAACGGTGCGCGCCTGGCATGACGGAACGCAACGCCCTGCTGGCGATTCACCTGGGTGCCCTGCTGTTCGGCCTGTCAGGCATTTTCGGTAAGCTCGCGGCCACCACGCCGAACATGATTGCAGGCGGCCGCGCGTTCTTCGCCGTGCTCGCCTTGAGCCTGGCTGCGGTGCTCTGGCGCAGCCGCAATGCGGTTCGTCCGAGCCTACGGCAGATGGCCTTGCTGGCACTCGGCGGCCTGCTACTGGGCACGCACTGGGTCACCTTCTTCGAAGCGGTGAAAATCTCCGGCGTGGCCATCGCCACCTTGGGCTTCGCCAGCTTCCCGGCCTTCACCGTGCTGCTGGAAGGCCTGCTGTTTCGCGAGCGCACCCGCCCCCGCGAATTCGCCATGGTCGGCGTGGTCTGCGTGGGGCTGATCCTGGTTACACCGGAGTTCAGTCTGAACAGTGAAGCCACGGTCGGACTGCTGTGGGCGGTGCTGTCGGGGTTCCTGTTCGCCCTGCTGTCGCTGCTCAATCGTGCCAGCACGCGCGGCCTCGACCCGGTAAAGGCCGCGCTGTACCAGAACATCACCGTATTGATCTGCTTCCTGCCGCTGGCCTGGCCGCTGCTGTCCAGCGTGCGCGCGGTGGACTGGCTGTGGCTGGCCATGCTCGGCATCTTCTGCACGGGCCTGGCGCACAGCCTGTTCGTTGCCAGCCTGCGTGTGCTCAAGGCACGCACCACGGCGGTGATCTTCGCCCTCGAACCGGTCTACGGGATTCTGTTCGCCTGGTGGTTGTTCAGCGAGCAACCGACACTGCGCATGCTGGCCGGTGGCGTGCTGATCGTCAGCGCGATCTTCGTTTCGGCGCGGATGGCGCGCTGAATCAAGCGGTGCGCACGCTCTAACGGTCGTTATGCCCCAGGTCGCGGGTCGGATCGATCTGGTCGCGCACCCGCTGCTTGAGCACCTTGGCCTCAGGAAAACCACCATCGGCCTTGCGCTCCCAGATCTGCTGGCCATCGCAAAGAATACGAAACACGCCGCCAGTGCCCGGTTCCAGGCTGACTCGGCCCAATTCATCGGCAAAGGTGCTGAGCAGCTCCTGAGCCAGCCAGGCGGCGCGCAAAAGCCACTGGCACTGTGTGCAATAGGTGATGACGATTTCAGGCTTCTGATCGGACATGGCAGCGGCTCTGGCATGGGGCTAGATGCCTATAATACCGACCTTTGTCTCTGCTCCAGCCGGAATCCACCATGCGCCGTCTGCTCTTTTCCCTGCTCTGTCTGTTCGCCCTGTTCAGCCTTCCGGTCATCGCCGCCGAACGTGTCGGCCTGGTGCTGTCGGGCGGCGCCGCCCGCGGCCTGGCGCACATTGGTGTGCTCAAGGCGCTGGAAGAACAAGGCATTCGCATCGATGCCATCGCCGGTACCAGCATGGGCGCCATCGTCGGTGGGCTTTATGCTTCCGGCTATTCGGTGGCCGAGCTTGAGCGCCTGGCGCTGGAACTGGACTGGCAACAGGCGTTGTCCGACTCACCGCCGCGCGAGGACATCCCCTTTCGCCGCAAGCAGGACGACCGCGATTTTCTGATCAAGCAGAAACTCAGCTTCCGTGACGATGGCAGCCTGGGCCTGCCACTGGGCGTGATCCAGGGACAGAACCTGGCGCTGTTGCTGGAAAGCCTGCTGGTACACCGCAGTGCCACCCGTAACTTCGATCACCTGCCGATCCCCTATCGCGCCGTGGCCACCGATGTGGTCACGGGTGAGCAGGTGATCATCGGCAGCGGCCACCTGCCACAGGTGATGCGCGCCAGTATGTCGATCCCTGCGGTGTTCGCCCCGGTGGAAGTGGACGGCCGCCTGCTGGTCGATGGCGGCATGGTCAACAACGTGCCAATCGACGTCGCGCGGCAGATGGGCGTCGATCACGTCATCGTCGTCGACCTGGGCATGCCACTGAAACCGGCCAAGGAACTGCTCACCGTGGTCGACGTAATGAACCAGTCGATCAACCTGATGATGCGCAAGAACTCCGAGGCTCAACTCGAAACGCTGGAGGCGGACGACGTATTGATCCAGCCGCCACTGGCCGGCTTCGGCGTGGCCGACTTCAACCGTGGCGAACAGATGATGGACGCCGGCTACCGCGCCACGCAGATCAAGGCTGAGCAACTGGCCCGTTTACGTACCAGCAGTGCCGGCAACCCGGCGCTGGCCATGGCGCGCTCGCGCGAACAGCGCACACCGGTGATTCGCGAGATCCAAGTAGAGAACGACTCGAAAGTCGGCGACGCGGTGATTCGTCGGCACATTCGCCAGACGCTGGGCGAACCGCTGGACATGGACCGCCTGCAGAAGGACATGGGCACGCTGTATGGCCTCGACTACTTCGAGCGCGTGCAGTACCGCGTAGAGCCCCTGGATGACCGTGGCAGCGCGCTGGTGATCGATGCCCGTGGCAAGCGTACTGGCACCGACTACCTGCGTCTGGGGTTGAACCTGTCCGACGACATGCGCGGCGACAGCGCTTTCAATATCGGCGCCAGTTACCGCATCAATGGCATCAACGAGCTCGGCGCCGAATGGCTGACTCGTTTGCAACTGGGTGACCGCCAGGAGCTCTACAGCGAGTTCTATCAACCGCTGGACGCCGGCTCGCGTTACTTCGTCGCGCCCTACCTGTTCGGCGAGGCACAGAATGTCGAAGCGATTCTGGACAACGACCCTATCGCCGAATACCGCCTGGAGCGCTACGGCTATGGTCTCAACCTCGGCCGGCAGATCGCCAACAACGGCGAGATTCGCTTCGGTATCGCCCAGGCCTGGGGCGAGGCGGATGTCCGTGTCGGCGAGCGCGACCTGCCCAGCTTCAGTTTCAGCGAGGGTTACTACGAACTGCTGTACTCCTTCGACACCCTGGACAACCTCGACTTCCCGCGTACCGGCGAGGACATCGGCCTGATGCTGCGCAAGTATGACCGCGGCCTGGGTTCGGACGAGGAATATCGGCAATGGCAGTTGAAGCTGGATAAAGCCTACAGCCAGGGCCCCAACACCTGGCTGTTCGGCGGGCGCTACGGGCGCACCCTGGACGAGGCAGAAGTGGTAACCTCGGGCTTCATTCTCGGTGGTGCCCAGGAGCTGTCCGGCTTTCGCCAGGACTCGCTGAGCGGCCAGAACATGGCACTGGCGCGGATGATCTACTACCGGCGCATGACGCAAACCTCGATGTTGCCGCTGAACTTCCCGCTATACCTGGGCCTGTCGCTGGAGCGCGGCCGCGCCTGGAACAACGACAACGCCTTCGACAGTGGCTACATCAACGCAGCCAGCATCTTCCTTGGTCTGGATACGCCGCTGGGCCCGCTGAACTTCAGCTACGGTTTCAACGACGAGCGGGAAAAGGCGCTGTATCTGAACCTGGGCAAGAGCTTCTGAAACGACGAGGCCGCGACATACGCGCGGCCTCGTCAGGTGTAGCAGCACAAGTCTGTCAGGCGATTTCCGCCAGCAACTGGCGCGCGGCCTTCCTCTGCTCGTCATCGCCGTGGTCGATCACCTCGTTGAGGATGTCGCAGGCGGTGGCGATATCGCCCTGCTTGATATAAGCCAGCGCCTGGTTGAGCTGGGCCATATGCTCCGGGTTGCCTGCCAGGTGATCGATATCGCCCTGCAGCGCAGCAGTGGCATCAGCATCGCCGGCAAAAACGTCGAGGAAGTTGTCATCCAGCCCCGGCGCGTCATCGCTCAGCACCATTTCCATCTCACCGAAGGCGCTCAACTGCTCGTCTTCATGATGCAGCTCGAACACCTCCGGCAGCTCCTGCAGGTTGCTGGCGAACGACGGATCGAACTCCGGTTCTGCAGCAGCCTTGGGTTTGGCCTTGGTGGCAGCAGGGAAAGGGCTGACCAGATCCCAGTCGGCATCCAGCGACAGGTCGTCGAGGTTGAGCTGGAAATCAGGCTCGGTCGCAGGAGCTGCTGCCGGCTGTGGGGTAGCGACAGGCTCGGTCGGTGCCTGCTGGGTCACCCGCAGATCAGGATGACGCGCCTTCAAGGCATCAATACGTACGGTGTCGAACTCCTCGGCACGCAGCACGGCCTCCTCACGCGCAAAACCCGCCCCATCGCCCAACAGTGCCAGAACCTCCAGTAGACGGAAGCGCAGATCGCTGCGCTGCGGGTCCTGAGCCAGTGCCTTGCTCAGCTCACCACGCGCCTCGCTGACGCGACCGTAGGCAATGTAGACATTGGCAGCCTCGAGCGGGTCGACCGGCCCTTGCGCACGCACCGGAGCCGGCGTCGGTACTGCCTTGGCCACCGGAGCGGCGCCAACGGCAGCGAGTTGTGGACGAGGCGGTTGCTGAGGTGGCTGCACCTTTGGTTGTACCTGCACTACCGGCCTGGTTTTCTCGCCACGGCGCCACACGGCCCATAACAGCGCTCCGAGCAACAGCAAAAGAGCAATGCCACCGGCCAACAATGTCGACCACCAGCCACGCTCAGCGGGCGCCTGCTCGATACTGACCGGCGCGGCGGCAATCGGCTGGGTGATTGCCTCGGCCGGCGTACGCGCAGCCAGCTCAGCCAACTGAGCATCCTTCTGCGCCAATTGCTCCTGCAACTGCTGCAGTTGCACTTGCAGTTGCGCCAGCCCTTGTTGCAGCTGCAGGTTTTCCGCAGCCTGGTTGGCCAGCTCCAGATCGACCTGGCGCTGCTTCTCGGCCAACAGCTCCAGGCTTTCGGTTTGTTGCGGTGCAGGTTCGAGGGCAGCCAGAGGCGCGCTCACGGGCCCTTCGGCCGTATTTTCCGCGGACGCAGGAGCGGCCTCGACAGCGACTGGAGCAGCGGCCGGCCGGGTAGCCCCCGCACGGGCGGCATCCGGCAGCAGCAGGTCGGCGCCAGCCTGTAGACGACCTGGATCGCCGCTAGCAAAGGCATTCGGGTTGAGGGCCAGAATGCCCTCCATCAGCGCCTGCTGAGATAGCGTACTTCCCTGCTCACGTAGACGCGCAGCGATGGACCAGAGGCTGTCGCCACGGCTGACCTGATGACGGTGCCCAGCAGATGCACTCGGCGGCGTGACCGCTCTGACTGACGAGGCTGGTGCTGCGGTGCGGCTAGAAGGTTGCGAAACGGCAGCAGCGCTTGGCGCGGCTACAGCGGAATAAGCCGAAGAGCCTGGTGGATCGAGCAGAACCGTGTACTCACGCAGTAGCTGGCCATTGGGACGCGCCACTTCGACGATGAAGTTCAGGTATGGCTCACGCACCGGACGGTTCGACACCACGCGGATCACGCTACGTGAACCCTGCAGAAGCGGCGTGAAACGCAGATCGTTGAGAAAGTAGAAGCGCTCGACGCCCGAACGACTGAACACCTCGGCCGGCGCCAGGCCGACACGCAGATCCTGCGCGCCCAGATCGCCCACTTCCAGCAGCTCGATCTCGGCCTCGAGAGGCTGATTCAGCGCCGAATGCAGCGTGATTTCACCCAGACCAAGCGCCGGCGCCATTCCCGAATAGAGAGCGGACCCCGACGCCAAACCCAACATTAACTGACGCACCCGAGCCATGTGACCTCCTGGCTTATCCGGCTCGAACGCCACCTCCTCGACTTCCTGTCTGAGCTTCCCTTGGTCGGGAGGCTGGCGCCCTTGATAGTTCCGAGAACGAGTGACAAGGTCCTTGTCGAGGCCGTCTCGAATTGCATTATGGCTACCAATTCACAAAGTAGCGGCTTGGACGTCAATTTGCCGACGAAAGCACAGTGCCACCAAGCTCTATCAGTCAAAAATCGGGCACAGAAAAGATTCCGATCAATAAATGATCAGAAATTTGACAGTTCAGGCGGATTTACTTCATCAGGTTGCCGAGTACTCGAGCATGCACCTGCTGACAGCGGCGCAGATCATCCTCGTCGATGCCGGCGAAGACCTCATGGCGCAGTTGGGTGGAAATCGCTTCGATCTTCTCGATCAAAGGCTGCGCACTTGGCTGCAGTGCGATCTTCTTGGCACGGCGGTCTTCGGGTACTGCCACGCGAATAACCAGCCCCTGGCTTTCGAGACTGTCGAGCAGACGCGCCAGAGTCGGCCCTTCTACGCCGATGCTTTGCGCCAATTCACGCTGGGTCGGCATTTCGCTGAAGCGTGCCAGGTGCAGCAGCACCAGCCAGCGGGCCTGGGACAGGCCCAGTCCAACCAGGCGTCTATCGAGTTCGGAACGCCAGGCACGTGACAGCTGGGCAACCTGCATGGCAAAGCGATGTTGATCGGGGTAAGACATGGGCAAGCGGGCTCATACAAAGGTCAAAAACTAATTATTAGTCAGCTAGCCATAACCCGATGCGCAGGGCAAGCGCAGATTGCGCCACGAGCGTTGCAGAATGCGACCGGCTCGTTGCGCCCCGGCTGCAACTCAGGCCGCGACCCTGTTACGTCCGAAAGCCTTGGCCTCGTATAGCGCCCGGTCAGCCTGCTCGTAGAGCTGGCTCAATTCAGGCTGGCTATCGGGACTCAGGCAGGCGACACCGATGGACATGGTCAGTACATCGGCGCTATCGGAGCCACGGTGAGCAATACCTGCCTCCTCCAGCGAATGGCGCAGGGCCTCGGCGCGTTGCCTGGCTTCATCGGCGCTGATGTCGAACAACAGCAGCGCGAACTCCTCACCGCCAAGCCGTACGCCCATATCCAGTGGACGCCGTGCGGCCTGCTCGATCAGTGACCCGACACGCTGCAAAGCCTCGTCGCCAGCCTGATGGCCATAGCAGTCGTTGTACGCCTTGAAATGGTCGATATCGCAGAGCAGCAACGCAATCGATATGCCATCACGCTGCGCCTGACGCCATAGGCGCTCGAACTGCCGATTGAAGCTACGGCGGTTGTGCAGCCCGGTCAGGCTGTCGTGGTAGGCAAGCAGCTGCATCAGGTGGCTGATCAGAAAATGCTCGCGTGATTTGTATTCCAGGAGGTAGCAACCGACAGCGCCGATAAGATTGCCGAAGACCAGAAACAACAGGTTGTTGATCAGCCTCGGAGCCGGCAGCCCCGCGGCCAATTCCGCCAGTACATAGGCGAGCAGAATCACCAGGGAACAGGCAAGGGCCTCGCTCAAGCGCAGGCCGACCAGAAAGTACGCCGCCATGCTCACCAGCAGCAGACCTTCATAAGGGTAGCCGGGGTCGGCGCGATGGGCGATACCGACAATCATCGCTGCCCCCACGCCAAGCACGAGAATGCAGGTCATGCTCAGCGGTAGCAGAAGATGGCTGTGGCGACGCCGCAGGATCAAGGCCGCGCAAACCAGCAGAATGACCAGCACCACCAGGCGCACTGCGATCACCCAGCCCAGGTGCGATGCAGGCACCACCAACATGTCGAGGGCAGTCAGGGCCAGCCAGATGACCGTGGCCACGCAGAGCGCGATACGTTTGAGCTCGAAGCCGTCCTCGAGCATGTGCGCACGATATTCACGCTCGAGCGCGCGGGAAAAACACAATCGACGAAAGCCCAGGCTCAACTGGTCGGCATAAGGGCTCGAACGAACTTCGTCGGGCCAGGCGTGATAGTTAGGCACCCTCACCTCGTTATCTGGCGGCCTGCCCACACCTTAGCCCTGTGAGCGAAATGCCGCCAGAATCACGCTACCGAGCTTCACCGAGGGACGCTCAGATCTCGAACTCGGCCTGCAGCGCCGCACGCACGCAGTAGAGCACGGCCTCGTCGACACGCCCGGCGAATAACGGGGCAATCTCGCTGACTGTCGGCAGCTCGCCCTCGCCGTCGAGGAAAGTCTCCTGAATCTCGCCCAGCAGCTCCTCAGGAAGATCCAGTGCCTGTTCCAGGGTCAGCTGTTGCTGGGCGATGGCCTCGGCCAGCAGGCTGTAAACGTTCTTCTCGCTGCAGTTAAGCTGGCCGGCAATCTGTGCGGGCGTCATGCCGGCACGCGCCAGGCTGACCAGCTCGTGACGCAGATCGGCCACCGGAGCCGGCGTGTCATCCGCGCCGCTGCCATTGAGCACTTCCAGGAAGGCTTGACCGTAGCGTTCCAGCTTGCGCGCGCCGACGCCGCTGACCTCGGCCATCTCGCTCAGCGAGCTGGGCTGGCTGCGCAGCATCTCCAGCAGCGTGGCATCGGGGAAGATCACGTACGGCGGTACGCTGTGTTCCTCGGCCAGCTTACGGCGCAGGCTACGTAGCGCCTCCCACATTTCCCGCTCATGGCCACGCACCAACTGGCTGGCGGCGCTGCTGGAGGCCTTGGCCGCCTGCGCCGGCTTGGGCTCACGGCGCAGTTGCAGGCTGACCTCACCGCGCAGCAGCGGCCTGCAGGTCTCACTCAGACGCAGACCGCCGAAACCTTCCAGATCGACGTCGGCCAGGCCGCGGGCGACCAACTGGCGGAACAGGGTTCGCCACTCCACCTCGGAAAAGCCCTTGCCGACGCCGAACACCGCCAGGTGCTGATGACCGGCGGCACGAATCTTCTCGTTGTCACGGCCGAGCAGAATGTCCACCAGATGGCCGACGCCATAGCGCTGGCCGCTGCGATAGACAGCCGACAACGCCTGGCGTGCCGGCTCGGTGGCATCCCAGGTCTCGACGCCATCGGTGCAGTTGTCGCAGTGCCCACAAGGGTTGGGCAATTCTTCATCGAAGTAGGCCAGCAGCGCCTGACGCCGACAGCGCGTCTCCTCGCACAGGGCGAGCATGGCGTCGAGCTTGTGCTGCTCGATGCGCTTGTGCCGCTCGTCACCTTCGGAGTTGTTGAGCATCTGCTTGAGGAAGATCACATCCTGCAGGCCATAAGCCATCCAGGCATCAGCGGGCAGGCCGTCGCGGCCCGCGCGACCGGTCTCCTGGTAATAGGCCTCCAGCGACTTGGGCAGATCCAGGTGACAGACGAAGCGCACGTTGGGCTTGTCGATGCCCATGCCGAAGGCGATGGTCGCCACCATGATCAGACCTTCCTCATTGAGAAAGCGCTTCTGATTGAAGGCACGCAATTCGTTTGGCAGGCCGGCGTGATAAGGCAGGGCCGGGAAGCCCTGGCTGCTTAGAAACTCGGCGACCTCCTCGACTTTCTTGCGCGACAGGCAATAGACGATGCCGGCATCGCCCTTGCGCGCGGCGAGAAAACCCAGCAGTTGCTTGCGCGGCTGATCCTTGGGCTGAATGCGATAGAAGATGTTCGGCCGGTCGAAGCTCGACAGAAAGCGCTCGGCGTTGTCCAGGTGCAGGCGCTGGACGATTTCCTCGCGGGTGCGCTTGTCCGCGGTGGCGGTCAGGGCGATGCGCGGCACATGGGGAAAGAGTTCAGCCAGTTGGCCAAGCTGCAGGTACTCCGGACGGAAATCATGGCCCCACTGCGAGACGCAGTGCGCTTCGTCGATGGCGAACAGGGCGATATCCATGCCTTGCAGGAAGCTCAGCATGCGCGGCTGCACCAGGCGCTCGGGCGCCAGGTAGAGCATCTTGATCTGCCCGCGACGGATACGGTCGGCGATTTCGCGCTGCTCGTCAGGGCTCAAGGTGGAATTCAGCGCCACGGCTGCCACACCCAGCTCGTCCAAGGTGGCCACCTGATCGTCCATCAGCGCGATCAACGGTGAAACCACCACTGCCAGGCCCTCGCGCATCAGTGCCGGCACCTGGAAGCACAGCGACTTGCCGCCGCCGGTCGGCATCAACACCAGGGCATCGCCACCGCCGGCCACGCGCTCGATGATCGCGGCCTGGTTGCCGCGAAAGGCGTCGTAGCCGAAAACGTCTTTGAGAATGCGCATGGCGTGGTCGAGCATGAAGGCCTCCAAATCTAGCCGCGCATTATGCCGCAGGATCGCAGGCAACAGGGCGCCTCCCCGTCCAAAGCCGCTCAATCGCCGTTAGTAGAGCGCCCGTGCTGGTCGCAGAGGCAGCGGTGAACTAGAATCCATCCTCGTTTATCCCCTAAGCCTCAAGGTAACCCCACGATGTCCTTCGCTGAGCAACTATCCCGCCTGCAAGCCTTTCTCGATGCCGATGAGCTGCACGAAGAAGCGTTGGACTACGTGGCCGCCCATGGTTATCTCACTGCACTGGCGATCTGCCCCGATCAAGTGCCGGAGCGTGAGTGGATCGACGCCCTGTTCGCCGAACCGCCGCACTACCGTAGCGACGCCGAGCGTGAAGAAGTCGAAAGCACGCTGATCCATCTCAAATCCCATATCGCCCGTCAGTTGGCCGGCGAAGAAGAGCCCGAACTGCCGTGCGACCTGGACCTCGGGGACGAGCCGGATGACTCCGATCTGCGCGGCTGGTGCATCGGCTTCATGGAAGGCGTGTTCCTGCGGGAAGCCGTGTGGTTCGAGGATGCCGAAGACGAAGTCAGCGAGTTGCTGCTGCCGATCATGGTCGGTTCCGGTCTGTTCGACGAACAGGCCGAGTTTGCCGAGATCGCCCGCGACCGCGACCTGGTGGACAGCATGATCGACCAGATTCCCGAGCTTCTTACTGCCCTCTTCCTGCTGTGCCAGGCTCCGGAAGAAAAACCTGCGCTGCTCAAACCCCGCCACTGACCGCACCAGCCGGGGCACTGCCCCGGCTGCCGCCAAGACTCCCCATGCCGCGTGACATCCAGCCAAGCCGCCATCGCAGTGTGCGCTACCTGCTGCTAGCCATCGGCTGGTTGAGCGTGGCGCTTGGGGTCATCGGTATCTTCCTGCCCGTACTGCCGACCACACCGTTCCTGCTCCTGGCGGCGGGCTGTTTCGTGCGCAGCTCACGGCGTTTCTACCTCTGGCTGGTCACCCACCCGCACCTGGGGCCGTGGATTCGCGACTACCTGGAGGGCCAGGGCATCCCGCTCAAGGGCAAGGTCTACGCCCTGGTGCTGATGTGGGCCAGCATCAGCTTCTCCTGCTATCTGGTGCCCATGCCCTGGGCGCGCGTGTTCATGCTCAGCAGCGCGGTGCTGGTCAGCCTGTATATCCTCAAACAGAAGACCAGGCCCAGTCCCTGAGCGCTCTATCCGGCAAACCAGCGCCCCCCGGATTGCATCCGGGCTACAGAATCCAGGCACCTCACCGACAAGCTTTTGACGCGACCTTCTCGCTCCAGCGAAGCGGCCGGCAAAAAGCCGACACCTCGCCTAGACTCAGCCAATCGAGCCTGGAGACCACGACCCCATGCGACGGCTGCGCGTTCAGGGATGGCGGTGGCGGCTGCTGATCCTGTGGATCGGCGGCGGGCTGCTGGCCGCGTTGGCACTGGCCGATTGGGACTTCGCGGTGATCGTGAAGAACGCGGAGAATCGCTATGGCAACCTCGGTCCTGCACGCAAACGCATTCTCGACTGGGAAGAGCTGATCAAGACCAGCGCCAGCCTCAGCGAAGCGGACAAGCTCAACGAGGTCAATCGTTTCTTCAACCGCACCATCCGCTTCGTCGATGACATCCAGCTCTGGCAGGAGAACGACTACTGGGCCACCCCAGTAGAGATGCTGGTCAAGGGCGCAGGCGATTGCGAGGACTACTCCATCGCCAAGTACTTCACCTTGCGTCGTCTCGGCATCCCCAGCGAGAAGCTGCGCATCACCTACGTCAAGGCACTGAACTACAACCAGGCGCACATGGTGCTGACCTACTACGCCAGCCCCACCGCCGAGCCGCTGGTGCTGGACAACCTGATCAACGACATCCGCCCTGCCTCGCAACGCAAGGACCTGCTGCCGGTGTACGCCTTCAATGCCGAAGGCCTCTACCTCGCAGGCTCCAACACGCGCAAGAGCGACACCAAGAAGCTCTCTCGCTGGCAGGACATCCTGAAAAAAATGCGTGCGGAGGGCTTCGCCATCGGCGAAGGCTAGGAGGAACCCATGTCCCTACTCAAGCAGCTGTTTCTCGCCATCTGCCTGTTTCTGGTGGTGGCCTTCACCGGCAGTTTCATCGCCGGAGTGGAGAGCTCGCGCGAACAGTTGATCAGCCAGTTGCGTTCGCACGCCCAGGACGCCGCTACGGCGCTGGGGCTGTCGATGACGCCGCACGTGGACGACCCGGCGATGATCGAGCTGATGGTCAGTTCGATCTTCGACAGCGGCTACTTCGCCAGCATCCGCGTGGTGCGCATTGCCGACGACAGCCTGATCGTCGAACGCAGCACCGAGATCAGGCCCGAAAGCGTGCCCGGATGGTTCGTCGAGCTGGTCGATCTGCAGCCCCAGGGCGGCGATGCGTTGATCATGCGCGGCTGGGAGCAGGCCGCCAGAGTGGAAGTGCTCAGCCATCCGCAGTTCGCCCTGGCCAAGCTGTGGGACAGCGCCCTCGGCAGCCTGTTCTGGCTGCTGCTGTGTGGCCTGGTCAGTGCCGTGCTCGGTGGCTGGCTGCTGCGCACCCAGCTGCGGCCGCTGGACAACATGGTGCAGCAGGCGCACGCCATCAGCCGCCGCGAGTTCCTCACCCTGCCCCGTGTGCCACGCACGCCGGAGCTCAAGCGGGTGGTGCTGGCAATGAACCAGATGGTCGACAAGCTCAAGACCTTGTTCGCCGAAGAGGCCGCGCGCAGCGAAAAACTGCGTGAGGAAGCTTATCAGGACAGCCTCACCGGCCTGGCCAACCGCCGTCAGTTCGACATACGCCTGAGCAACCAGTTGGTGATCAACGAACAGCATCCGGATGGCTACCTGCTGCTGCTGCGCCTCAACGATCTGGGCGGCCTCAACCAGCGCCTCGGCGGCCAGCGTACCGATGCGCTGATCGCCGCATTGGGCGATCAACTCAAACAACTGCTGAAGCTACCGGGGCGCAGCCAATGGCTGGCATCGCGCAACCGCGGCGGCGAGTTCACGCTGCTTGCGCCCGGCCTCAATGGCGAAGATGCAGATCGCCTGGCCAGCGAGCTCAGCGAAGCCCTGAACAGCCTGAAGCAGACCGGTGCCAGCGATTGCGATCCCGTTGCCCACATCGGTATTGCCGCCTTTCGTCCTGGCGAGCAGAGCGAGGCAGTGCTGAGTCGCGCGGATCAGGCACTGGCTCAGGCGCAGAGCCGCTCGGACAGGTGCTGGGAGCGCCTCGACGACTTCACCACCCGGCCCACTCAGGGCCTGCACGACTGGCGCGGCTGGATCGACGATGCGCTGACCCAGGGCAAATTGCAGTTGTATTTCCAGCCGGTAGCCGAATGCGCCACGGGCACGCTGATGCAGCACAAGGTCCTCGCACGCCTGCTTGATCCGGCCGGCGAAGCCATCACAGCCGGGCGTTTCCTGCCCTGGATCGAGCGCCTGGGTTGGGCCACGCGCTTCGATCTGGCAATGCTCGAACACAGCCTGGCCCACCTGACGCAACATCCTCAACCCTTGGCGCTGAGCCTGTCTGCCGCGACCCTGCGCAATGAACAGGACAAAGCGCGCCTGCTCGATGCGCTGAACAGTCGTAAGGACGTAGCGCACCTGATGACGCTGGAAATCGATGAACGCCACCTGCCGCCACCCGCCGAGCTGGAAGCACTGAGCCAGGCGATTCGAGAGGCTGGTTTCAACCTGGGCCTGCAGCATTTCGGTGGGCGCTTCAGCCTGATTGGCAATCTCACCCACCTGGGCCTGGCGTACCTGAAGATCGATGGTACCTACATCCGCGCCATCGATCAGGAGAGCGACAAGCGGCTGTTCATCGAAGCGATCTTCCGCGCCACCAACAGCATCGACCTGCCGCTGATCGCCGAGATGGTGGAAACCGAAGAGGAGCTCGCAGTGCTGACCGAACTGGGCATACACGGCGCCATGGGCCGTCTGATCGGTGCACCAGCGCCCTGGAGCAAGCAATAACTGCAGGAGTCTCGCCCCGGGGCTGGTTTCTGAAGGTTTCGGTTTGTCGCAGACCACTTCGCCGCGGGGGCGCGGTTCCTACAAAGGCGTGGTTCTAGACCAGATCGTGCTCGTCGTCGCCAAGCAGGCCGCTGAGGCCCTCGATTTCGGCACGGGCGATGGCGCGCTGGTCGAGCTTCTGCCGCGCGGCCTCGGGCAGGTCGGTGTAGCGGATGACGCCTCGTTCCACCAGTACGCTGACCACGTCTTCCAGTACGCGCACCAGCTCCAGGTCAGACTGTTTCAGGCTGTCCAGGCGCGCCTTGACCTCTTCCCTGGCCTCAAGCCAGCTGTGTAGCTCCTCGCTCTCAACAGCCAGGTTCTCCGTCATACCCTCAAAGGGTTCATGTTCCACTCGCAACAAACGCCCGGCCGCGTCGCGCTGTACGTAAACCATCGCTGCCTCCAGCAAACGCCATAAAAAAGCCCGCCACCCGGAGCGGGTAGCGGGCTTACTCTAGTTGAGTGCTGCAACTAAGGAAACTCTGATAAGCGCTTCCCTTTGCCTGAGAGACCGCCAGCACAACGCTGACGGTCTCCCCTCACACCTCAGGCGACCAGCTGATTCTGGTCCAGCATGCCCTGGATGATATCCGCCGCGCTCCCTCCTGATAGGATCATGTTCTCCAGAGTGATGGTCTGATCCACCGGCGCGCCACCTCCGGCGCTGGCGATGTTGATCACCGTACTACCCGGATCGCTGACAAAGTCGAAGCTCAGGTATTGGGTCAACACGTCGGCACTGGCGGGATCGCTGACACCCACCAAAAGCTGCGACAGATCCAGCTTATCCGCGCCGTTACCGAAGTCCTTGACGATATCGTGGTAGTTGCCGCCACGATCCCCCGCATTCCAGACGAAGGTATCGTTGCCGCTACCGCCGAACAGCACATCGTTGCCAGCGCCACCGATCAAGATGTCATCGCCGCCCTGACCGAACAGCCAGTCGTTGCCGGCACCACCTTCGAGCACATCGTCGCCACCGACACCATCGACCGAAGCGCCCAGTTTCTCCGCATTGGCGCGAACGAAGCTCATGATTTGTGCCTGAGTCGGGGCCACCCCGGAATTGAGCGCCGTCAGATGATCGACCAGCACCTGGTAACCCGGCGCCTTACCGGCGTCTATCCATAGCGTGTTGAGTGAATCACCGAACAGGTAGTCGTCGCCGGTACCGGCCACCAGGTGATCGTCGCCCAGGCCGGCATAGCCACCATCGGTGACACTGCCGGGATCAAGCACGGCGAAGAGCTGGCTCGGCGTGGTGACGATCTGCGGATCGCCTATCGCACCGTTGACGGTATTGCCGCCAAACGACAGCGAACCTTGCCCCGTCACGTCGGTGTTGTCGAAGAAACGCAGCACATTGCTGTTGACCCCGGTACCGATACCGATGGCATGCACCTCGGCGCGTGCCATCAAGGTCGTGGCGTCATCCAGAGCCCGATCGACGTCATTGAAGTTCACCGTGCTGCCGCTGTTGCTGTTGTCGCCGTTGTAGGTGGTCGGGTCGCCGTCGGTGAGGAAGTAGGCGAGGTTCTTGTAGCCGTTGGCCTGCACCCCATCGAACCAGGCATTGGTCTGCTGCATCGCCGCCTCGTAGTTGGTGGCCCCGGAAGCAGTCAGCGCCATCAGCACGTTGTTCGGCGCCGCCAGGGCCGCCTGGATCTGCACCAGGGTGCCGCTGAGCAGCAGGCTGGAGCTGGACGAGAAGGAGATCAGTGCGATGTTGATCTGCCCGGTGTGGGTACCGAGTTTGCCAATGAAGGCATTGACCGCATCCTTGAGCAACGCCAGGCGGCTGCTGTATCCCCCATCGCCATCCGGGTCACTGCTCATGCTACCGGAACGATCAAGGATCAAGGCGATGTTGTAATTCTCCGCCGGCTGGACCACCGGTGGCTTAGCGCCCCCCAGGTCACCGATCAGCACGTCATTGCCGAAAGTCCCTTCGATAGCCCCTTTGCCATCGTCGTACTGACTGGGCACATGGTGAGGCACACTGGAGTTCGGCGTGTCGTCGGCATTGCTGCCGACAACCAGTACCGACTGGTCGCCGCGGATGCAGATATCCAGATTGGCCGAGGCACGGTCGCCATCGCCGTCGCTCACCACGTAGGTAAAGCTCTGCGTCAGCTGCCCGCTGGGGCCAAAGCTGAGATTGCCTTTCGCGGCAAAGTCGAACTGACCAGCGTTGTCCCCATCCAGGTGGATCTTCAGGGTCCCGGTTGCGGTAGTGAGCGTCAGCTCGGCGGTCGCGACATTGAAGGCCCAGGTGACGGTACCAGCCCCGCTTACCTCGATGCCGTCGCCGGCCTCATTGAGGCTGAAGGTCTGACCATCGACGCTGACCGATTCGATGCGCCCGAGCCCGTCGGCGCCCAGGCTGTCATTGGCCAGGACGTCGCCGGAAACGCTGCCGCCCAGGTCGGCCAGGTCCAGCAATGTTTCGGACAGGCTGCCAGGAGCGCTGTTGATCACCGAACCATCACTGGCGATCTGCCCCATGAAGGAGCCGGTGAAGTTGATGCCCACGGAGTGCGCCGTAAAGCTGTTGGTGGCGCTGTTGCCATCGCCATCGACGTTGCCGATGAAGTTCGCCCAGTTGTCGGTGATCCAGTCTGTCAACGTCGCGCCCTGCGCTCCGACGGTAGGCTCACCATCGGAGATGAAGTACAGCTTGTGCTGCTGCGCAGGATCGGCTCCCGGAGCGTTGATGTCGTTGGTGATCTGCGTCTTGGCCACGCTCAGGGCCTGCTCGTAGTTGGTGAAGCCACTGACGGTAAGACCGTTGACCGCCGTGAGCAGATCCGTATAGCCCGGATCACCCACTGAACTGAAGGTGAAGTCGCCGATTTCCGCAGCACCCGAGTTGAAGGTGATCAGGTTGACGTGCACCGGAGCAGAAAGATCGGCATAGCCCTGAGCCAGGGCGATCACCGCCTGCTTGAGCGCGGCCAGCTTGGCCCCGGCCATGCTCAACGAGACGTCCAGCACCAGGGTCAGGTTCACCAGCGGTGGCGCGGCCTGCACGATGCAGTCGGGCTTGTCGCTGGCGGCAATGGGCACGTCATCCTGCACGTCGATCACCAGCGTCCCCGCCGGGAAGCCGGCGGGTAACGGGTCGCCGTCGCCATCGGTCGCCTGCAGCATCTTGGAGAAATCGATAGGCTGCCCTGCCGTACCCAGGGTCTCACCATCGTCGCCATCGCCCAGCGGATGATCCAGCGGACCTTTCAGTTCGAAGCGATAACTGCCGTCAGCCCCCACCTCGAAGCTGAATACCGGATAGCCATCGACACCCGCCACCTCACCGATCAGGGTGGAGTTGACCAGTTGGTCGCCATCCCATTCGTACTCGACTCGGTAGCTCAGTTCGACGCCACCGGAGCTGAGCTGCTGCGCCAGCATCGAAGCCACGTCGCCGGTCAGGCTGAAGTTCCCCGGCCCATCGGCGCCGAAATTGACCAGCGCATGCAGAGTGCCGGCACCGCCTTCGGCCACCAGTGTCTGGCCAGCCTCGGGATTGCCGAGATAGGGCGCGCTGAGCAAGTCTTCATGCACGAGATGGCTGATGGACGGGGCGCAATTTTCCCCCGCCTCCTGATACTGCGGCTGCGTCGCCTCGAGCACCGCCGGCCCACCGAAGGCGCTGTTGTCACCGACCAGGTAGCTGCCCAGGCCTAGCGCGACTGGATCGACGATTTCACCATCGCCATCGTAGAACTTGGTACCGGCCTTGATGTAATAGGTTTCGACGGTACCGCCATAGGCGTGCTCGACCCAGGCGACGTAACCTTGCGGGTGGCTCGGATCCTTGATGTCACTCCCGCCGGGATATTCGATCTTGACTGCTTTGACGCCATCATTGGTGTTGACCAGGAACAGCACATGGGAAATGCCATGATCGATGTTCTTTGGATCGCAGCCGCAATCCTTATCGGCCAGGGTTGGCACATCGTCCTGCACGTTGATGACGAACAGACCACCAACCCCCTGCGGTATCTGCAGCGGGTCGCCATCGCCGTCGGTAATTGCCAGCAACTGGGTGAAGTCGATGCCAAAGGCACCACCCGACGACCAGAGCTCATTGTCATCGCCATTTTTCAGCGGATGATCGATTGGCCCTTCCAGGCTGAAGGTAAAGTCACCATTGGCCTCCACCACCAGGGTGAATACCGGATAGCCCCCTGCAACCGTGGCAGTTGCGGTGAGCGTGGTGCTGACCAGGTTGCCGTGGTCGTCGAACTCCTTGGTTACCGTGTAGTCGAGTGGCTCACCGCCAGAAGTCAGCCCCTGGGCATTCAACAGTGCGGCTGCGCTACCCTCTTCCACCAGGCTGAAGTCACCGGGGCCATCAGCGCCGAAGGCAACCAGTGACATCAAACTGGCCGCTCCCGTCGCAGTACTGATTACCAGAGTCTGACCGGGACCATCCGGGTTGCCCTGATGGGGATCGAGCAGTTTGTCCTCATGTACCGTACCGCCCACCGGCGCAGGCGTCTTGACCGTCCAGGTAGCCTGGATGTTGACGTCGTTGTAGTCGTTATCGCTGTCGTTGGCGTTGTTAACGTCTTCCCAATTCTGGTTACCAGGGGCGTCATTGTCCTGCACATGAGTCTTGCCTGCGGGATTGAGTGCCGGGTTGTCGAACAGCACATGGGCGCCGCCACTCCCGCTGAGTGGCTGACCATCAGCCACGGCCTGCCACTGCCCATCGACGAACTGGAACGTGAGCGCAGCGCCGTCAGGCACGTTATTCCAAGAACCATTGGGGATGATGAAGAACCCCACAGACTGAGGGTCCAGTCCCTGCAGCGTGATGGAATCACCGACCTGCATGGCGGTGGTATTCCCCCAGACCAGTACGCCACTTACCGGTATGCCGTCAGGCCCCTTGATGTAGTAGCCGTAGCTGTTGAGGTAGCCGGCATCACCGCCCTTGTAGGTAAGAGTCAGACAGTGATTGGCGCCGCCATCCACCAACTCGGGCACATCGTCCTGCACGTTGATGACGAACAGGCCGCCTGCATCGGCGGGCATTTGCAGTGGATCGCCATCTCCATCGGTCGCGGTGATCAACTGGGTGAAATCGATGCCGAACACGTCACCGTTGGACCACAACTCATCGTCATCACCATCTTTTACCGGATGGTCGATGGGCCCCTCTAACTCGAAATGGAAGCTGCCATCGGCATAGACCTTCAAGGTGAATACCGAGTAGCTACCCAGGCTTTCCGCCGATATGGCGGTCAAGGTGGAACTGACCAGCTTGCCGTCGACGATGGTTGGCACCATTTCGTAAACCAGCCCTTCACCGCCAGACGTCAGTCCCTGGGCATCCAGCAGACCCTTGGCCACAGTGCTCTCGACCAAACCGAACGCGCCAGGGCCGTCAGCACCGAAGGAGACCAGTGAAGACAGGCTGCCTGCACCGCCAGCGGTACTGATCACCAGAGTCTGGCCGCCATTGTCGGGGTTACCGCCATGCGGGTGAGTCAGCAGGTCCTCATGGACCGTTCCGCCCAGGGCCGGACTCTGCGGATCGACGGGTTTCAGCACCGGTACGTCGTCTTCCACGTCGATCACGAAGCTACCGGCACCAAAGCCACCGGCAATCGGGTCACCATCACCATCGGTGGCAATCAATACGCCAGAGAAATCCAGCACCAGGTTGCTTGCGCCCAGGGTCTCGCTGTCATCGCCATTCTGCAGCGGATGATCCAGCGAGCCCTGCAGCAGGAACTCGTAGCTGCCATCGGCATCCACGGTCAGGGTGAAGATGGGCTTGACTCCAGCCGTTGCGGTCAGGGTAATGCCGTCGGCCGATACGCTGTACACCAGCGCCACACCGCCCGAGGTCAACCCCAGGTTCTGCAAAGCCGTCAGCGCGCCCGGCTCGGTGCTCAGCGCAAAGCCACCGCGCCCGTCGGCACCGAAGTTCACCAGCGCATCCAGGGTGCCGGCACCGCCGCTGACGCTCAGCACCTGATCGCCGCCCTCGGCATTGCCCGGGGTCAGGGCATCTTCATGCACCAGACCACCGACCACCGGCTGCTGCGGATTGGGCTGGGCCGGCAGCGGAACGTCATCCTGAATGTTGATGACGAACAGGCCTTTCGCGCCCTCAGGCAGTTGGAGCGGGTCGCCGTCGCCATCAGTAGCGGTGAACAGGCGCGTGAAGTCGAGGCCGATAGCGCCTTCGGATGACCACAGTTCGTTATCGTCACCATCGGCGCGAGGATGATCGATGGGGCCCTCCAACTCGAAGAGGAAGCTGCCATCGGCATTGATTACCAGGGTAAATACCGTGTAGCCGCCAACCTCAGCGGCAGCAGTCGCAGTCAATGTGCTGCTCAGCAGGCTGCCGTCAGGATTAAAGGTCTCGCTGATGCTGTAGACCAGCGGTTCAGTGCCGGAAGTCAGGCCCTGGGCACCTAATACCTCTGCCACCGTTTCACTGCCTACCAGGCCGAATGCACCTGGGCCGTCAGCTCCGAAGGACACCAGCGCCATCAAGCTACCCGCGCCACCGTCCGTGCTGATCACCAGGCGCTGACCTGCCTCAGGATTGCCCGGGTAAGGTGTGCTGAGCTGGTCTTCGTGCACAGTGCCACCGACGGGAGCCTTGGTGGTCCATGCCACCTGGATGTTCACGTCGTTGTAGTCGTTGTCACTGTTGTCGTTGTTGACATCCTCCCAGTTCTGGTTGCCCGGCGCGGCATTGTCGTCAACATGCGACTTGCCATTGGGATTCAGCGCTGGGTTGTCGAACAGCACATTAGCGCCGCCACTACCATTGAGCGGCTGACCATCGGCCACAGCCTGCCACTGATCACCGGTGAACTCGAAGATTACAGGGGTGCCGTCAGCGACTCCGTTGATGCCCCCATTGGGAATGATGAAGAAACCCACCTGGCTCGGATCGAGCCCATGCAGAGTGATCGAGTCGCCCTCAGACAGGTCGGTGGTGTCGCCCCAGATGATCTTACCGCTAGTCGGCTCACCATCCGGGCCTTTGATGTAATAACCATAGCTATTGAGGTAAGAGGCATCACCGCCCTGATAAGTGATGGTCAGGCAGTGTTTGACCCCGTCTTCCACCAACACGGGTACGTCGTCTTCCACGTCGATCACGAAGCTGCCAGGGTTGAAGCCGCCTGACACCGCGTCGCCGTCGTAGTCGGTAGCGATCAGCAGCTTGGAGAAGTCCAGCGCGAGCTCCTTGTCGCCCAGCGACTCGCTATCATCTCCGTCCTTGCGTGGATGATCGATCGGCCCCAGCAAGGTGAAGACATACCCACCATCGCTGGTCACCACCAGCGTGAACACCGGCACGCCACCCTCACCCGCAGTCGCTGTCAACGTGCTGGTGCTGCCATCGCCCGAGACCTCGACTGAATAAACCAACGCCTCTTTGCCCGAAGTCAGGGCCAGTCCCTGCAGATCACTCAATGCATCAGGGTCAGTACTCAGCTGGAAGCCGCCACGCCCATCAGCCCCGAAGTTGACGAGTACATCCAGTGCCCCCGGATCGCCGATGAGCTGATGAGTTTGCGCGGGCAGGTTGCCGGGCTCGGCATTGCCAATACCCAGAGCATCCTCATGCACCAGGCCTCCGACCACCGGACGCTCACCTTCACTGCCGGCCAGTTCGGGACTGTCGTCGTCGATCAGAATGCTCAGGCTCCCGCTTGCCGGGGTGCCGTTACCGTCGGTGATGGTGTAGTTGAACAGATAGAGGATGTCGTTCTCGTCGCTTTCACCCAAGGGCGGCGCGGCATGGTCCAGCGGAGCGAAGAGGTCGAACTGATAAGCACCGGTCAGCAAGTTGGTGACCTGCACCTCAAATACCACCGTCTCGCCGGCAAAGGCGGTCAGCATGAGTCCGTCAGCGCTGACCTGATAGGTCAGCGGTACACCACCCGAAGAGATACCCAGGGCCGCCAGACCGGCAGTCGACCAGGTGAAGGTGCCCGGCCCATCCGGCCCGAAGCTGTAGCCGAGCACGCCGCCGACACTCGTGGCCTCGCCATCCAGGTCGTTCACACCGCCGACGATGCCATTAGGCAGGCCATCCTCGTCCACCGCATTGGAGGCTGTGCCACCCGTGGGAACACCATCCAGCGCAGGCGTGGCATCGGCAGTCGCGATGGGCTCACCTTGCGGAAACTCCGGTCCACCAGGCAGGCCTTCGGTGGGAAAACCAATGACCGGATCCAGCGCCCCACCGACCTCATCGAGCAGTACGAAGGAGTGACCGCCCCCTACGCCACCTGCTCCGCCAGCGCCAGCACCCGGCCCTGCGGCGGTCGCTTCACCCTCGAGGGTCGGGTCGACACCGGCTTCGATAGCAGCCTGCAAGCGCTCGACATCGGTGAGGTCAGCATCGCTGGGAGTGGCGGGAGGCGTTTCAGCGACCGGGGTCTGCGATTCGCCGCGATAGGCAAGCATCTGCGCATCGAGCGTCATGCTGCTGTCGCGCCCAAGCGTCAGTTGCTGGCCGTTGGTCATGGCAACGGCCACCGCGCCAGAGGCGCCGGTTACCAGTTGCTCGCCCGCGTAGACGCGATCCCCTTCGCTGACTGGCCGGCGCGATCCGTCGCTCGCTACCGCGAACACTTCGCCGACAACCTGACTGACGACACCAATAAGAGTAGCCATGATTCCATCCTCACTACAGCTGCCGGCCACCGCCGACACGTACCTAGCAAAAGGGTCAGAACACCTTTTCGCGGCCGAGGAGAGAACCACAGACAGCTGATCGAAATGGAACGGCGCAAAAACCAAAAACTGCTTACGACAAAAAAATGTCATCACCGCCTGCGTCGAACGACTTCACCAGATGCATCCCCGCCTTTTCGTGCCTGACAACCCACTTTTAACTGTGAAACCCACGGAAACCGTGGACTTGCGCAGTTCACAAGTTGAAACAATGTGCTGCTTTTCGCAGAGTTCATAAGATTTTTTCTGAATATAGGTTGTGAAGAAAACATCTTAGGTTCTCCAAAAGTTGTTCTTAGCTGTGATGTTACAAGCCTGAAACGGTTTAACAGGCAAAAACGCCATTTTTATGGCGACATGATAAGAGCACCAGTCAGGAGAAACGCCAATGCGCACCTTTAAACCGCTATGGAGCGCCATACTTTTGGCGACCATTGGCAGCCAGGCGCAAGCCATGAATCTCTCGGAAGCGATTCAGAGCACGCTGGATAACCACCCGGAGATCCATGCCGCTGCCAATAGCCGACTCTCATCGGATGAAGATGTGAAATTCGCCAAGGGCGGCTACCTGCCCACCGTCGACCTGTTGGTTGGCTATGGCCGGGAACGGACGGACAGCCCCAGTACGCGCGCCCGGGGTAATCACAACACGGAAACACTGAATTACCGCGATGCCGAACTGCGTCTGCGGCAGATGCTCTTCGATGGTTTCAATACACCCAACGAAGTGGCGCGCACCCAGGCAGTGGTCAACTCGCGCGCCTACCGCCTGCTCGGCACATCCGAAAGCCTGGCCCTGCGCACCGTAGAGGTATACCTCGATGTATTGATGCGCCGTGAGATGGTCACTCTGGCCCGCAACAACCTGCAGGCGCACCAGCGCATCAACGACCAAATCGGCCTGCGTAGCCGCCAGGGCGTGGGCAGTACTGCGGATCTGGACCAGTCCGAAGCCCGCCTGGCCCTGGCGCAGAACAACCTCTACACCGAAGAGGTCAACCTGGCCGATGCCGAAGCCAGCTTCTTCAGTGCCGTGGGCCGCCTGCCGGATCAACTGGAAAGCCCGGCGTCGATCAGAGGCGGCATGCCGGCCGACCTGCTGGCCGCGCGGCAGACCGTGATGGACAACAACCCGTTCCTGAAATCAGCGCAGGCTGACGTCAACGCCGCCGAGAAGCAGTACGAGGTCGCCAAGTCGCCTTTCTACCCACGCTTCGACCTGGAGCTGGCCACCAACGCCAATGACAACGTGCAGGGCGATGAGGGCCACTACAACACCTGGCGAGCCGCGGTGGTGATGAACTACAACCTGTTCAATGGCATGCGCGACAAGGCCCGGCTGCAATCGGCCGCGCACCAGATCAACGAGTCGATGGACATCCGCAACAACGCGCTGCGCGTGCTCAACGAGAACCTCTCGCTGGCCTGGAACGCCATGGAAAACGCGCGCCTGCAAACCCCCAAGGCACGTGATTACGCGGACTACACCTCCCGGGTTCGCGAGGCCTATCAGCAGCAGTTCAGCCTGGGCCAACGCACCTTGCTCGACCTGCTCGACAGCGAGAACGAACTGTTCACCGCCAACCGTCGCTACACCGAGGTTCGCTTCAGCGAGGAGTTCTCGATGTATCGGGTCGTGGCGGCAATGGGTGATCTGCTGCGTCAGCAACAGGTCGTAGTCCCGGCACAAGCCGTAGCCCTCACCGAAGTGAAGAGTGAGGCGCGCTTGCCGGAAATGAAGTAGTACCGGCTTGAGGAGTAGTAGAAATTGACCACCATGGAACGGCCTGTGCCCGCCAGCGATCCGCGGCTCAGCCATGACGATCCGTTGCTCGATGGCCTGTTGATCCTCTGCAGGCTGCACGGCTGCTTGGCCAGCCGCGGCACTCTGAGCGCCGGGCTGCCCATGCCGGAGCAACGCTTGAGCCCCGACCTGCTGCCGCGCGCTGCGGCACGGGCCGGCCTGCAGGGTCGCCTGCTACAGCGCGAACTTGCCAGTATTTCCGCCCTCAACCTGCCGGTCCTGCTGCTGCTCAAGGACGGTCGCTGTGCTGTCTTGCGCCAGTGGGGGCCGAAGCAGCAGGCGCAGATCCTGCCCTGCGAGACAGATGGCGGCGAACAATGGGTCAGCCGTGAACAACTGGCTGCCGCCTATAGCGGCCAGGCCTTTTTCGCCCGCCCCCGACATCAACTGGAAGAAGCCAGAACGCCCCTAGTGCCGCGCATCGAAGCCTGGTTCCGCGACACCCTCAAGCTATCGCGCTGGCTCTACACCGATGCCGTACTGGCCAGCCTGCTGATCAACCTGCTGGGTCTGATGGTGCCGTTGTTCGTGATGCAGACCTACGACCGTGTTGTGCCCAACCAGGCGACCGCCACGCTCTGGGTGTTGGCCATTGGCCTGTTTATCGGCACCGGTTTCGAACTGCTGCTCAAGGTGCTGCGTGCACACCTGCTGGATACCGCGGGCAAGAAGACCGACGTGGTGCTGTCGGCCACCTTGTTCGAGCGCATCACCGGCATGTCGATGAAGGCGCGGCCGGCCAGCGTGGGTGGCTTCGCACAAAGCATTCATGATTTTCAGGGTCTGCGCGACTTTCTCACCGCGGTCACCCTGACCAGCCTGATCGATCTGCCCTTCTCCCTGCTTATGCTGCTGGTGATCGGACTGATCGGCGGCCCGCTGGTGTTCATCCCGCTGTTGGCCTTCCCCATCACCGCGCTGTTCGCCTATATCATCCAGATACGCCTGCGCGATACGGTGCAAAGAAGCCTGCAGCTCGGTTCGCAGCGCCAGGCCCTGCTGATCGAAACCCTTGGCGGCCTGGAAACGCTCAAGGCCTGTGGTGCCGAAAGCGAGCGCCAGCATCAGTGGGAGCAAACCCATGGCGCCCTCACCCGCCTGGACGGCCATGCAAAATTCCTCGCCTCGCTGGCCACCAACGGCACCCTGTTCCTGCAGCAGTTCGCCGGCATGGCCACCATAGTCGCGGGGGTCTATCTGATCATCGCCGGCAATCTCAGCGTCGGCGCGCTGGTGGCCTGCTACATGCTCGGCAGTCGCATCCTCGCGCCACTAGGACAGATCGCCGGGCTGATCACCCGCTACCAGCAAGCGCGCCTGACCATGACCAGCACCGATGCCCTGATGGCCCTGCCGCAAGAGCGTGAGGACAAGCAACGTCCGCTGGATCGCACCCAGCTCAAGGGGGCCCTGGAAGTGCGGCAGATCAGCTTCACCTACCCTGGCCAGAGCGCGCCGGCGCTGAACAACGTCAGCCTGCGCCTGGGCGCCGGCGAACGCCTCGGCATCATCGGTCGTAGCGGTTCGGGCAAGAGCACCCTGGCGCGGCTGCTGATGGCCTTCTACAGCGCCGATGAAGGGCAGATCCTGCTCGACAACCTGGACCTGCGCCAACTGGACGTCGCCGACCTGCGCCACCAGATCGGCTACGTCGCACATGACCTGCCGCTGCTGGCCGGCAGCCTGCGCGACAACCTGACCCTCGGCGCCCGCTACATCAGCGACGCACGCATGCTCGAAGTCGCGGAGCTGACCGGCGTGGTGGACCTGGCGCGTCAGCATCCGCAGGGCTTCGACCGGCCGGTGGGTGAGCGCGGCCAGCTGCTCTCCGGCGGCCAGCGCCAGGCCGTGCTGCTGGCCCGGGCGCTGCTGCTCGATCCACCGATCCTGGTGCTCGACGAACCCACCAGTGCCATGGACAACACCAGTGAAGACCTGCTGCGCCAGCGCCTGCACAAGTGGGTGCAGGGCAAGACGCTGATCCTCATCACCCATCGCGCCTCCATGCTCAGCCTGGTGGATCGCCTGGCCGTGCTGGACAACGGCCATGCGGTGGCGGACGGGCCGAAGGAAGCGGTGATCGAAGCCTTGCGCAAGGGCCGCGTCGGCCCGGCCAGCCTGTAGGAGCGACGTGCGATGCAAGCGACCCAGAGCCTCGGCAACTACTTCGGCAGCCTGCGCGAAAAACGTCAGGACACCGAGTTCATGCCGGAAGTGGAAGGCGCCATTCTGGAAGACTCACCCTGGCTCAGCCGCGCCACGATCTGGGTGGTCAGCGCCTGCCTGCTGGCAGCGCTGGTCTGGGCAAATTTCGCCGTACTGGAAGAGGTCACCACTGGCGAGGGCAAGGCCATCCCGTCGAGCAAGGTGCAGGTGATCCAGAACCTGGAGGGTGGCATCGTCAGCGAGATCTTCGTGCGCGAAGGCCAGGTGGTGGACAAGGGCGACACCCTGCTGCGGCTGGATGACACTCGCTTTCTATCCAATCGCGGAGAAACCGAAGCGGACCGGCTGGCGCTTATCGCCCGTCTCGAACGACTGAGCGCAGAGGCCGAAGGGCGCGAACCGCAGTTGCCCGAGGAGATCACCCGCGACGCGCCACAGCTGGCCGAAGACCAATTGGCCCTGTACCGCTCGCGCCAGCAACGCTTGCGCAGCGAGCAACGCACCTTGGGCGAGCAATTGCGACAGAAGGAGCAGGAGCTCGCCGAGTTTCGCTCCAAGGCCCAGCAATACCGCTCCAGCCTCGCCCTTTTGCAGCAGGAGCTGAACATGTCGCAACCCCTGGTGGCCTCGGGCGCCATCTCCGAGGTCGAGGTGTTGCGCCTGCGTCGCAGCGTGGTGGAAGTACGCGGCTCGCTGGAGGCCACCAACCTGGCCATCCCGCGCGCCGAAGCGGCGATGAGCGAGATCAAGAGCAAGATGGAGGAATCCGAGCTGGCCTTCCGCGCCGAGGCCTTCAAGGAGCTCAACGAATTGCGTACCGAACTGAAGAAGATTACCGCCACCAGCGTCGCCATCCAGGACAAGGTGACCCGTACCACCGTAACCTCGCCGGTGCGTGGGGTGATCAAGCAGCTCAAGGTCAACACCATTGGTGGCGTGGTGCAGCCGGGCAGCGACATGCTGGAGATCGTGCCGCTGGACGACAGCCTGCTGATCGAAGCCAAGGTCCGCCCGCAGGACGTTGCCTTCCTCCATCCGGGGCAGAAGGCCATGGTCAAGTTCACCGCCTACGACTACACCATCTACGGCGGCCTCAAGGCCAACCTGGAGCTGATCAGCGCCGACACCATCACCGACGAGGAAGGCAACAGCTTCTACCTGATCCAGGTGCGCACCGACAAAAGCCACCTGGGTGGCGAGGAACACCCGCTGCTGATCATCCCCGGTATGGTCGCTACGGTGGACATCATCACTGGCGAGAAGAGCGTACTAGCCTACCTGCTCAAGCCCGTGCTCAAGGCCCGCTCGGAAGCCATGCGCGAGCGCTGAGACCGCGCCGAGCACACGGCAATCAATTGGCCACGCGGCCGACGCGACATCGTAGTTTCGTAGCCCGGATGTAATCCGGGGAGGTTCTGCGTCCCGACAATCAGCCCCGGATTTCATCCGGGCTACGCGGCATCCCAGGATGCGCCTTGCAATCACCCCTGGCGCTGGTGATTGCGGATGAATACCTCTTCTCCCATCGCCGCGATCTGGCCTTCGATCAACGCATCGAAGGGCCGCAGCAATGCCTCGAAACCCTGCGGCGCCTCCAGCACATTCAGCGCAGTAGCGATGGCTTCGATGGTCGACAGCGCCCCCTCTTCGGGCGCCTTGCGCAGGCGGTAGCGCGACGGGGCCACCGCCCCCAGGCTCACGCGCGGCAACGCCGCTAGCGACGGATTGAGGTGCAGCAGCTTGCGCGCCTTGCGCCAGGTGCCGTCGGGCACCACCAAGAGCAGCGGTTTCTCCTTGGGCACGTAGCCTGCCAGGGCGACAGCCTCTTCACCGGGAAACAACAGGCAGGCGCGATAATCAGACTGTGCGAGCAATTGCGGCAGATCAGCGAATACCTCACCGACGCGCAGCTCCGCGTTGCGCAGCCCAAGCGCAGCCAGGCGAGCGGTATTGAGGGCATGGCCGACTTCGCTCGGGTGCTGCAGGATAAGCACCCGAGTACGACTATCAAGATTGGGAATCAGCGGGCAGAGGCAATGGCCAAGCGGGCGCTGGCAGCGGGAGCAGGTCGGACGAGGCATGCCGCGCAGTGTGCCAGAACACCTCGAACTCGCGTAGCCCGGCTGCAATCCGGGATACCCAGACTGCGCCCGGCCCCAGGGTCAGCGGTTGAAGCGCTCTGCCAGACTGTGCAGGTAATCGGCCATTTCCTCCAGCTCGCGACTGATGGCCGCGCCCTGATGGGCCTGCCCGGCACTGTGATCGGAAAGCTGGGCGATACGGGTGATCTGCTGGCTGATGTCATCGGCCACATGGCTCTGCTCTTCGGAAGCCGCCGCCATCTGCTGGCTCATGCCGGTGATGCGCGTCACTGCAGCGCTGATGCCCTCCAGCGCATCGCGCACCGACTCCACGCTCTCTACGCTGCCGCGGGAAATTTCCTCACCCTTGCTGGCCGTGACCACCGCGCGCTCGGCTCCGGCACGCAGGTCGGAGATGATCTGGTGGATCTGTTCGGTGGACTGTCGTGTGCGCGAAGCCAGAGAACGCACCTCATCGGCCACCACCGCAAAGCCACGGCCCTGCTCCCCTGCGCGCGCGGCCTCGATGGCGGCGTTGAGTGCCAGCAGATTGGTCTGCTCGGCAATCGAGGTGATCACGTCAGCCACACTGCCGATGGACTGCGTGGAGTTGGCCAGTTCGTTGACCGCCTGACCAATATCGTTGACCGCCTTGGCCATCTGGCGCATGGATTCAAGGCTGCCTACAGCCAGATCACGCCCCTCGCGCGACAGACGGTCAGCCTCTTCAGCAGCGTGCGAGGTGTTCTGCACGTTGTGCGCGACTTCCTGAATGGTTGCCGCCATCTGGTTGATGGCCGTTGCCGATTGGTCGGTTTCAGCTCGCTGCTGATCGAGCAGACCGGCACCCGCGCTCGCCAACTGCGAGGCTTGCGCGGCCCGACGTTTGACGTTCTCGCCAGCGTCTTCCAGACGAGTCAGCGCAGTCTGCAGGCGTGCCTCCTCACTGATCATGGCCATATCAAGCAACGCCTGCGCGCCACGGTTGTCACTGTAGGTCAGAGCCACCAGATCACTGGTGAAGGCCTTTGGGTGATCATCGAGCGTACGCATGATCAACGCCCGGGCACGATGTAACTGATAAGCCCCTAGAGCGATCATCATCGCGAAGGTGAAGGCAATCAGTATCCCGTCACTCATGAACGTCTCGGCAACCAGAATGATCGCTGCCACCAGAATCAGCGGCCAGGAGCGCACCAGGCTGTAGCTCCAGCGCTCAATAGCCGGCACCGCTGGCTTCCCCTAGCGCAGCCGGGCGTAAAGCTTCTCGGCGCGCTGCTTCTGCGCCTGGGTCGGCAGCGAGCGCACTGATTCGTAACCGACCATACGCCCACCTTCGTATACCGGCGTGACATAGGCGCTGACCCAGTAAAAATCGCCACTCTTCGCGCGATTCTTGACGATGCCCATCCAGGGTTTGCCCTGCTTGATCGTGTCCCACATATGGCCGAACACTGCCGGAGGCATGTCCGGGTGTCGCACGAGGTTGTGCGGCTGGCCGATCAACTCCTCGCGAGTGAAGCCGCTGATCGCGACGAAAGCATCGTTGCAATAGGTGATCTTGCTGTTGAGGTCGGTGGTGGAAATCAGGCGTTCTTCCGCTGGGAAGGTTCTTTCCCGCTGGGTCACGGGCAGGTTATTGCGCATCGAGGCTTCCCTGTTCATTTTTAAGGTTGGAGCAGACGTATGAATAAGTACTAGCACAGCCTAATAAGCGCGCCAGTGCTCCGCGTTACGCCTTTCGGAGAATAGAGGCGACCCTGTTTCAAGTCTGATTCAGTTGCGTCTTCAGCAAGTCACGGAACGTCTGAATCAACGGCTCGCGATTTCGCCCCCGTCGCAGGATGAGGGAGAACGGCGCCTGATAGCCGAAGGTGGTGGGTAGCAGCACCTTGAGCCGCTTCTGCTCCACCCAGGGCTGGGCGTAGTGCTCCGGCAGATAGCCGATATAGGCGCCGGATAGCACCAGAATAAGCTGCGCTTCCATCGACTCCACCGTCGCTGCGCTGTGCTTGAAGCCATGGCGCGCCAGTTCGGCCTGGCTCCAGTAGCCGCGACCAACCATGCGCTGCTGGGTGATCACCTCGGCAGGAATGCGCCGCTGCTCGTACAGCGAATGCCGCTCGCTGCAGTACAGCCAGTGCTGCTCGCGATACAGCGGCTGGTAGACCAGGCCGTTCATGCGTGTGGAAAAAGCGCCAATGGCCAGATCCAGGCGATTGTCCAGCACCGCCAGCTGCAGCTCGTACGGGCTCATCACCGACAAATGCAGGTGTACGCCTGGATGTTCCTGGCTGTAGGCACCGATCACCTCGGCCAGTGGCAGTGCCGGATCGCTCACCGTCGAATCCAATACGCCGAGGTTGAGCGTGCCGCGCAATTCGCCCTTGAGCGCCGCCGAGTAGCGCTCGAAACCCTCCAGCTCGCCGAGCAGGCGCAGGGTTTCCTGATGGAACAGTTCACCCTTGCTGGTCAGGCTGAAACCGCCGCGGCCACGATGACAGAGCACGATGCCGAGCTGGCCTTCCAGCTGGCTCATGTAGGTGCTGATGGCCGAGATTGACAGGTTCAGTTCCTGTTGCGCGGCGGCGAACCCCTGGTGGCGTACCACGCTGGCGAAGATGCGCAGCAGTTTCAGATCGGGCAAGGCGCTGGTCATGGCTTTCTCATCAGATATCGATGGTGCGCGCGGCGCACCCTACGCCGCCTGTCCGTAGGGTGCGCCGTGCGCACCACTGTATCGCGCCGGCTCTTGGTTTAGAAATCTCTGAACTAAGTTTTTGCCGCCAGCGATTTTTCCTGCAGCGCAGCTGACCAAGAATCCGCCCAACGATTCCTACAACCACAACAACCGTGAGGCCTTCCCATGGACAAGGTTTTTCATCAGCCCCTGGGCGGCAATGAAATGCCCCGCTTCGGCGGCATCGCCACCATGATGCGCCTGCCCCATATCCAGAGCCCCGAGGAAAAAAGCCAGCTCGATGCCGCCTTCGTCGGCGTGCCGCTGGACATCGGCACCTCACTGCGCTCCGGCACCCGCTTCGGCCCGCGCGAGATTCGCGCCCAGTCGGTGATGATCCGCCCGTACAACATGGCCACCGGCGCCGCCCCCTTCGACTCGCTCAACGTGGCCGATATCGGCGACGTGGCGATCAACACCTTCAACCTGCTCGACGCCGTGCGCATCATCGAAGAGGCCTACGACGAGATCGTCGAACTCGGCATCAAGCCGCTGACCCTGGGCGGCGACCACACCATCACCCTGCCGATCCTGCGCGCCCTGCACAAGAAACACGGCAAGATCGGCCTGGTGCATATCGACGCCCACGCCGATGTCAACGATCACATGTTCGGCGAGAAGATCGCCCACGGCACCACCTTCCGCCGCGCCCAGGAAGAAGGCCTGCTCGACGCCCAGCGCGTGGTGCAGATCGGCCTGCGCGCCCAGGGCTACACCGCCGAAGACTTCAACTGGAGCCGCAAGCAGGGCTTCCGTGTGGTGCAGGCCGAAGAGTGCTGGCACAAGTCGCTGGAGCCGCTGATGGCCGAAGTGCGCGAGAAAGTCGGCGGCGGCCCGGTGTACCTGTCGTTCGACATCGACGGCATCGACCCGGCCTGGGCGCCCGGCACCGGCACCCCGGAAATCGGCGGCCTGACCACCATCCAGGCCATCGAGATCATCCGTGGCTGCGCTGGGCTGGACCTGATCGGCGGCGACCTGGTCGAGGTCTCGCCGCCCTACGACACCACCGGCAACACCTCCCTGCTCGGCGCCAACCTGCTCTACGAAATGCTCTGCGTGCTTCCGGGGGTTCAGCGTCGCTGACCGCCGGCTTTTATTGCTCCGCCCGGGCGCCCTACGAGGCGCCCGGTACATCCCTACAACAACAATCAGGGTGCCCAGATGAATCGCGAAGAAGCCATGCCGCTGCTGGACGACCAGCCACCGACCGACACCTCCTACAGCTTGCGCCAGCTGCTGATCTTCCTGATCCCCTCGCTGCTCGGCGTGCTGCTGTTTCTCACCCCCATCGTTTACGAAGAAAAGGTCACCATCGGCCTCGGCGTGATGGCCGACGCCCTCAAAGCCGGCTTTAGCGACTGGCTGCCCGCCATCGCCACCGCCCTGTTGCTGCTCTCCGCCGCTCTCGGCCTGTTCGGCAGCCTGCTCAAGCCACGCTGGCTCACCGAGCGTCGCGCGCTGAATGACCTGTTCGTGTTGCACCCACTGTGGCTCGGCCTGCGCGTGCTCGGCGGGCTGTTCGCGGCCATGACCTTCTGGCAATTCGGCCCGGAATGGGTGTGGAACGCCAATACCGGCGGCGTGGTGCTGAAAGACCTGGCGCCGGTGTTGATCACCTTCTTTCTGGTCGCTGGCCTGATCCTGCCGCTGCTCACCGACTACGGCCTGATGGAGTTCATCGGCACCATCGTGCGCAACGTGTTTCGCAAGGTCTTCGGCCTGCCCGGACGCTCGGCCATCGACGCCATCGCCAGCTGGCTCGGCTCCGGCACCGTTGGCGTGCTGATCACCGCGCAGCAGTACCAGAAAGGGTTCTACAGCGCGCGGGAAGCGGCGGTGATCGCCACCAACTTCTCTATCGCTTCGATCGCCTTCAGCCTCCTGATCACCAGCTTCATGAAGCTCGACCACCTGTTCGTGCCCTTCTACCTGACCGTGGTGGTCGCCGGTCTGGCTGCCGCCATCATCACCCCGCGTATTCCACCGCTGTCGTGGAAGAAGGACGAGTACGTCGCCGGGGTCGGCAAGCAGATCAAGGAAGACGTGCCGGCCGGCACCTCGCTGCTGCGCTGGGGCCTGCTGCAGGCGGTCAAGCGCGCCAACGCCAACCCCTCGCCGGGGCAGATGGTCAAGGTCGGCGTGCACAACGTGGTCGACATCTGGCTGGGCCTGCTGCCGCTGGTCATGGCCATTGGTACGGTATCGTTGGCCATCGCCGAGTTCACCCCGATCTTCAACTGGCTGTCCGCTCCCATCGTGCCGCTTCTCGAGCTGCTGCAACTGCCGGAAGCCACCAAGGCAGCGCCAGCGATGCTGGTGGGCTTCGCCGACATGTTCCTGCCGGCGGTGCTGGGCAAGGGCATCGAGAGCGAGCTGACCCGTTTCGTGGTGGCCTGCGTGTCGCTGACCCAGCTGATCTACATGTCCGAGGTCGGCGTGCTGATCATCAAGGCCAAGCTGCCGCTGAATCTGCTTGAGCTGTTCGTCATCTTCATCATCCGCACCCTGATCACCCTGCCGATCATCGCGCTGATGGCGCACTGGATCGTCGGCTGACGTCGACACAAGGACCTGACCATGACCACCTGCGGTGAATTTCTCGTCAAGCAACTGCAAGCCTTGGGCGTCGACACCGTGTTCGGCATCCCCGGCGTGCACACCGTGGAGCTCTATCGCGGCCTGCCATCGAGCAGCATCCGCCACGTCACCCCGCGTCACGAACAGGGCGCAGGCTTCATGGCCGACGGCTATGCGCGCGTCAGCGGCAAGCCGGGTGTGTGCTTCATCATCACCGGCCCAGGGATGACCAATATCCTCACCGCCATGGGCCAGGCCTACGCCGACTCGATCCCGATGCTGGTGATCTCCAGCGTCAACGAGCGCGCGCGCCTCGGCCTGGGCAAGGGCTATCTGCACGAGTTGCCCAACCAGCGGGCCATGACCGCCGGCGTCACCGCCTTCAGCCATACCCTGATGAGCGTCGAGGAACTGCCCGGCGTGCTGGCCCGCGCCTTCGCGGTGTTCGAAGGCGAGCGGCCGCGCCCGGTGCATATCGAACTGCCGCTGGACATCATCACCGCCGATGCCACGCATATGACCCCGGCGCCACGGCCGACGGTGCGTCGCCCGGCGCCGAACCGCACGCTGATTCGCGAAGCCGCCGGCCTGCTCAAGCAGGCCGAACGCCCTCTGCTGCTGCTCGGTGGCGGTTGCGTATCGGCCGAGGCTGAAGCCCGCGCTTTGGCCGCTGCACTGGATGTGCCGACCGCGTTAACCATCAATGCCAAGGGCCTGCTGCCGCCGGGCCATCCGCTGCTGCTCGGCAGCAACCAGTCGCTGCGCCCGGTGCGCGACCTGGCATTGGAGGCTGACGTGGTGCTGGCCATCGGCACCGAGCTGGGCGAGACCGACTACGACGTGGTGTTCGATGGCGATTTCCGCCTGCCCGGCCGGCTGATCCGCATCGACATCGATGCCCAGCAGTTGCAACGCAACTTCACCCCGCATCTGGCGATCCAGGGCAATGCCCGCCTGGCCATGCGCATGCTGCTGGCCGAGTTCGACCCGCGCGAAGCCAACGCAGACAGCCCCGGCGCCCGGCGTACCGCAGCCGTGCAGGCGCGCCTGAACGAGGACTTCAGCGGCTGGGCGCATTACCGCCAACTGTTCGACTGCATCCTCGATGCTCTGCCGGATGCCCGCTTCGTCGGTGACTCGACGCAGACCGTGTACAGCGGCAACCATCTGGTCGAACTGGACGGCGCGCGGCGCTGGTTCAACGCTTCTACCGGCTACGGCACCCTCGGCTATGGCCTGCCGGCGGCCATCGGCGCCAAGCTGGCCGAACCGCAGCGCCCAGTGATCAGCCTGATGGGCGATGGCGGTATTCAGTTCACCATCGCCGAGCTGGCCAGCGCCGTAGAGGCAGGGGTCGGCATCATCGTGCTGCTGTGGAACAACGCCGGCTACGGCGAGATCAAGCGCTACATGCAGCGCCGCGACATCACCCCAATTGCCGTCGATATCTACACGCCGGACCTGCTGGCCATCGCCCGTGGTTTCGGCTGCGCAGCCGAGCGCGCTCGCGACCATGCGCACCTGGCCGAGTTGCTGCGCGACGCGCCAGAAGATCGCCCTTTGATTATCGAAGTGCAGGAGGCCGCGCCCTTTCATCCCTGAACCAATACCCGTAGATCCTGTGTCTATTCGCAAGGTCTGCGGCTTCGTAGGGTGGATGACGCTTCACCAATCCACCAACTGCAATGGTGGATGAAAAAGGCGTCATCCACCCTACCCGACTGCACCAACCCGAAGCCCGGATTGCATCTGGGCTACGGCCATAACCACAAGACCTAGTTGCACAACTGACTGCCGCCCACCAATACCAATAATCAAGCATCGGGGAGTCGTTCCATGTTCAAGAATCTCAGCCAGCATTTCGGCCAGGACGGCCTGGCCCCAACCGACAAGGTTCATCGCAGCCTCGGTCTCGGTGGCACCATCGCCCTGTGGTTGGGCGCCAACGTGGTGGTCACCACCATCCTCACCGGCATGCTGCTGGTGCCGGATCTGAAATTCACCCAGGCCATGCTCATCGTCCTGATCGGCTCGGCTATCGGCATTCTGCCGCTGGTACTGGTCGGCCTGATGGGCCAACGCTCGGGCCTGACCACCATGGTACTGGCACGCGGCAGCTACGGCGTGCACGGCGCCAAGCTGCCGTCGCTGGTCAACCTGCTGACCCTGTTGGCCTGGAGCTGGATCCAGGCACTGCTGGCCGGCATGAGCCTGAACTACGCGGTGGAGCACCTGACCGGCTACTCCAACCTGCCGCTGTTCACCATCCTCTGCGAAACCCTGGTACTGCTGATCGCCCTGCGCGGCCACCTGGGCATCGAGAAGGTCGAACGCTGGGCCGCCATCGGCATGCTCCTGCTGGCCGGCGCGGTGTTCTACGTGATGGGGCAGAAGTTCGAGTTCGCCAGCCTGCTGGCCATGCCGACCGAGCCGCGCAACGAGATCACTCCCGGCATCGCCTTCGATATCGTCATCGCCACCGCGTTCTCCTGGATTCCGCTGGCCGCCGACTACAACCGTAACTGCCGCAGCCAGGGCGTGGCAGGGGTCGGCACCTGGGTCGGCTACGTCGCCGCGACTCTGCTGGCCATGGGGCTGGGCGCGACGGTGTCGGGCTTCTCGGTGCTGACCGGCATGGAGCAGACCTACGACCCGGCCGTGCTGCTGGCCGGTTTCGGTTTCGGTCTGCCGGCGGCCATCGTGGTGTTCCTCTCGGTGATGACCACCAACGTCATGTGCGTCTACAGCGCCTCGCTGTCGTACCTGAACGTCAGCCCGAAAACCCCGTTCTGGAAGCCGGCGCTGGCCATCGGTGTGCTGTCGATCCTCGGCTCGCAGATCCCCGGCATCCTCGACAACTTCCAGAACTTCCTGCTGGTGATCGGCAGCGTGTTCATCCCCGCCTTCGCCGTGCTGATCGCCGACTACTTCCTGATTCACAGGGGCGACTACGCGGTGGACGAGCTGCTCAGTGAAGACGGCGGTCGCTACCGTTACCTGAACGGCTTCAACCCGGCCGCCTTCGTTGCCTACGGCCTGGGCGCGGTGCTGGCCTACTACTGGGGCTGGGTCTCGCCGCTGGCCTGGGGCGCCTCACTGCCGGTGTTCCTGATCACCGCTGCCAGCTACGCGGTGCTGCGGCGCTGGGTGCTGGTGCCCCGGGCACAGCTGGCGTAGCGTGATGACAACCGTGGTGCCGGAAACGACAACCTGTAGGGTGGGTTAGCCGCCTGTTGCGCTAGTCCGGTACTCACCGTGTCGGGTGCGGCTTAACCCACCATCTGCGCAACACCATCGATCGCCTGGTGGGTTACGTGGGGCGGCCATCCGAGCGCACTGCCCTTATCTGCGTTTGCAAGATTGGTGTTCAGCGCCGCTAACCCATGGGCTAGCCAAACACATCAGCGGTAGGAGCCGCGCCTCGCGGCGAATCGCAAGTACGCCGCAATATAACGGCTTCGCCCCGAGGCGGGGCTCCTACACTCAGCCGTCCCATTGCGCGAGAAATGTCATGAAAATCGTCAGCCGTGACCGCTGGTTCGAGGTGGAGCATCGCCACGATGGCATCTGCCTGATCCACGAGCCCTACGTGCGCCCCTTCTATCGCTGCAACATGTGGCACGTGCAGGGGCGCGCGCATGACGTGCTTATCGACTCCGGCTCTGGGCTGGTCAGCCTGCGCGAGCAACTGCCGTGGCTGACCGAAAAACCGCTGCTGGCGGTGGCTAGCCACTGCCACTTCGACCATATCGCCGGGCATCACGAATTCGATGAGCGATTGGTGCATCCGGCCGAGGCCGATATCCTCGCCGCGCCGGACGGCGCCAATACCCTGGCCACGGACTTCGTCGGTGACGATATGTTCGAGGCGCACCCGGACTGCCCGCTGCGCTACGCCGAGTACCGGGTACGAGCGGCGCCGGCCACGCGCCTGATCGAGGACGGCGACGTGCAGGATCTGGGTGATCGGGTCTTGCAGGTGCTGCACACACCCGGTCATTCACCGGGCGGCATCAGCCTGTGGGAAGCGCAGACGCAGACGTTGTTTTCAGGGGACATCCTTTACGACGGCCCGCTGATCGAAGATGCCTACCATTCGGATCTGGAGGATTACGCGCACAGCCTGGCGCGCCTGCGTGAATTGTCCGTGCGCACGGTACACGGCGGGCATTTCGCGAGTTTTTCGGGAGAGCGGATGCGCGAGCTGATAGACGCCTGGTTCGACGCCCATCGGCTCACCTGACGCGTATCAGCGACGCTGACGCGCTTCGCGGCGCAAACGTTGCTGCTCGGCTTCACTGATGCGAATTGGCTGAGGTTGCGGAGCGAGGCCAAAGGCCTGCAACAGGGCTTGCAGTTGTTCTTGCAGCTTGGCGAGCATGGGTACGACCTCCTGCCAAGTAAAGGGACGAGCCGACGGCTCACCTATAAGATTAGGCCGAGCAAGCCGGATTTCAACCAGCCCCTGTCAAATCACCGGGCTTTTGCGCCGATAGGGGAATACGTCGATCACCTTGCCTGCCCGAATCGCCTCCTGCAATTGTTTCCAGTAATCGGCGTCATAGAGATTGCCATGCAGCTGGCTGAATAGCCGGCGCTGCTTCATGTCGGCGAACAGGAACGGCGGAAACTCCTCGGGGAACACGTCCATCGGCCCCACCGAATACCAGGGTTCGGAGCTCATCTCGTCCTCCGGGAAACGCGGCGGCGGGATGCGCCGGAAGTTCACTTCGGTGAGAAAGCAGATCTCGTCGTAGTCGTAGAACACCACGCGGCCATGGCGGGTGACACCGAAGTTCTTCAGCAACATGTCGCCAGGGAAGATATTGGCCGCCGCCAGTTGCTTGATGGCCAGGCCGTAGTCATCCAGTGCCTCGCGTACCTGCGCCTCATTGGCACTTTCCAGGTAAAGGTTGAGCGGCGTCATGCGCCGTTCGGTCCAGCAGTGACGCACCAGCACGGTGTCACCCTCCACCACCACGGTCGACGGCGCCACCTCCAGCAGCTCGGCCAGGCAGTCGGGCTCGAACTTGGCCTTGGGAAAACGAAAATCAGCGAACTCCTGGGTGTCGGCCATGCGCCCTACCCGATCGACGCTTTTCACCAGCCGGTACTTCTCGATCACCGTCTTGCGATCCACCGTCTTGGCGTGGGCGAAACGGTCCTTGATGATCTTGAACACAGTGTTGAAGCCCGGCAGGGTGAACACGCTCATGACCATGCCACGCACGCCGGGCGCCATGATGAAACGGTCGTCGGTGCTGGCCAGGTGGCCGATCAGCGCGCGGTAGAACTCGGACTTGCCGTGCTTGTAGAAGCCGATCGAGGTGTACAGCTCGGCGATGTGCTTACCCGGCAGGATGCGTTTGAGAAAGCCAACGAACTCGGCCGGAATCGCCACGTCCACCATGAAGTAGCTGCGGGTGAAGGAGAAGATGATCGACACCTCCGCCTCGTCGGTGATCGCCGCATCGGCCTGGATGCCCTGCCCTTCGCGGTGCAGCAAGGGAATCGCCAGCGGCCACTGTTCGTCGCGGGTGTAGATGCGTCCGATCAGGTAGGCGCCCTTGTTGCGATACAGCACCGAGGAAAACAGCTCGATGCACAACTCAGGATCCTTGCAGACCCAATCCGGCAGGCTGGAACGCAGTTGCTCCTGTAGACGCTGCAGGTCGCGCGGCAGATCCTCGTAGGGCACATCGAAACGGTAGTCGTCGAAGATCGCCCGCAATGCCATGCCCAGCTCGCCGGCTGGGCGATAGCTGCGCGTCTGCGCTGCGCCGGGCTGGTTGCGCAGCGACGGCCGCGTGGTATGGATGAACATGCAGCCATCGCTGATCTGGTCATGGCTGAACAAGCTGCAGAAGATCGAGTTGAACCAGGTTTCCGCCAGTTCGTCATCAAACCGCAGGTCGATCAGCGCGATATAGGCACTCTTGACCAGCGGCCATTGCCCTACATCCAGCAACGAAGCATCGAACCCTTGCAGCAGACGCTCGCGGGTTTCTGCAACCTTCTCCTCGTACAGGTTGATCCGTGCCGCAGAGGCTAGCTGCGCCTCCTGCCACTGCGCCTGCTCGAAGCGCACGCGCGCGCCATCGGTGATCTGACGAAAATGCTCGCGGTAGTCGTCGAAGCCATCGAGGATCAGCCGCGCGATTTCGCCGGCCGGCCATTGCTGCCCCATGGAAGTGCCTCGCAAGGAAATGAGTGAAGCGAGCTTAGCCGCAAAGTCGACCAAACGTAGCCCGGATGCAATCCGGGGACTATCGCCCACGTCTTCCCGGATTTCATCCGGGCTACGGGTTGGCACAAACCTCGTTCGAAAGTGTATTGCGGATTGCCAGAACCCTGCCCAGCGGCAACACTTTCGCCCCCCACCTTGCCGGATGCTTCGCCTTGCGTACCGCCGATCTGTTTCGCCTGCTGTTGCTCGCCGCCGTCTGGGGCGCCAGCTTCCTGTTCATGCGCGTTGCCGCACCGGTGCTCGGCAGCATGCCTACCGCATTCTTTCGCGCCAGCTTTGGCGCGCTGGGTTTGCTCGCGCTGCTCCTGCTACTACGCAGCGACTGGGACTTTCGCGGCAAGCTGCGCATCTGCCTTGGGCTGGGCGTGATCAACGCCGGCCTGCCGTCTGCCATGTATTGCCTGGCGGCGCTGATCCTGCCGGCCGGGTATTCGGCGATCTTCAACGCCACTACACCCTTGATGGGCGTGCTGATCGGCGCGTTGTTCTTCCACGAAGGCATCACACGAAGCAAGGCGGCGGGTGTGTTTCTCGGCCTGCTCGGCGTGGCGGTGCTGACCCGCACCGGCCCGGTGGCCTTCGACCTGCAACTGCTACTCGGCGCTGGCGCCTGCCTGGTGGCTACCACCTGCTACGGCTTTGCCGGTTTCCTTACTCGACGCTGGATTGGTCAACAGGGTGGCCTGGACAACCGTCTGACCGCCTTCGCCAGCCTGGCGGGCGCCAGCCTGTTCCTGCTGCCCCTGTTCGTCGGCAGCCTGGCGCTGCAGCCGCCGCCGAGCTGGGGTGGCATCGAGGTGTGGCTGTCGCTGGCCGCCCTCGGCCTGGTCTGCACGGCGTTCGCCTATGTGCTGTATTTCCGTCTGCTGGCCGATATCGGGCCGATCAAAGCCAGCACCACTACCTTCCTGATTCCGCCGTTCGGCGTGTTGTGGGGCGCCCTGCTGCTGGACGAACCGCTGAGCTGGAACTACCTGCCGGGTGGCGTGCTGATTGCGCTGGCGCTGTGGCTGGTGGTGCGCCCAAGCGTGACCAAAACGTAGCACGGATGAAGTCTGGGAGACAGGCGGTGAAAGTCCCGGATTGCATCCGGGCTACAGACTGGTAGTCAGGCCAGGCGTGGTGAAAGCCTAAGGGGCTTGAGGGGCCACGAACCTGTAGGAGCGGCGCCCCGCCGCGAATCTGGGAAGCGCGAACTCGAAAATCTTCGCCACGAGGCGGTGCTCCTACGACAGCAGCCATTTAGAAAGTAGCCCGGATGAAATCCGGGGCGCAGGCGGCGTGACTCCCCGGATTGCATCCGGGATACGAAGTGGCGGTCAGGCCAAGCATAGGGTGGATCGCGCTTCATTGATCCACCCTATGCCTGTAGCCGCTTTACTGCTGCAGCTCCTGCTCGGTGAACATATCGCTGAACAGCATGCTCGACAGGTAGCGCTCGCCAGAGTCCGGCAGAATCACCACGATGGTCTTGCCCTGCATCTCTGGCTTCTCCGCCAGACGCACCGCCACCGCCATCGCCGCGCCACAGGAGATACCGCAGAGAATGCCCTCTTCGCGCATCAGGCGCAGGGCCATGGCCTTGGCTTCGTCGTCAGTGACCTGCTCGACCTGATCGACCATCGCCAGGTCGAGGTTCTTCGGCACGAAACCGGCGCCGATGCCCTGAATCTTGTGCGGGGCTGGTTTGACTTCATCGCCTGCCAGGGTCTGGCTGATCACCGGCGAGCCCACCGGCTCCACCGCAACCGACAGAATCGGCTTGCCTTGGGTCTGCTTGATATAACGCGAAACGCCGGTGATGGTGCCGCCGGTGCCGACGCCGGAGACCAGTACGTCGATGGCCCCGTCGGTATCACGCCAGATTTCCGGGCCGGTGGTCTTCTCATGAATGGCTGGGTTGGCCGGGTTCTCGAACTGCTGCGGCAGGTAATAGTCAGGATTGGCAGCGACCAGCTCATTGGCCTTCTCGATCGCGCCCTTCATACCCTTGGCCGGCTCGGTCAGCACCAGTTCGGCGCCGAGGGCCTTGAGCACCTTGCGTCGCTCCAGGCTCATCGAGGCCGGCATGGTCAGCACCAGCTTGTAGCCGCGCGCCGCCGCGACGAAGGCCAGGCCGATACCGGTATTGCCCGAAGTGGGCTCGACGATGGTCATGCCCGGCTTGAGTACACCGCGCTCCTCGGCGTCCCAGATCATGCTGGCGCCGATGCGGCACTTGACCGAATACGCCGGGTTGCGCCCCTCGATCTTGGCGAGGATGGTCACGCCTTTCGGCCCCAGGCGGTTGATCATCACCAGCGGCGTGTTACCGATGGCCTGGGAGTTGTCAGCGAAAATGCGGCTCATGATTCCTTCCTAAGCAGATGGACGACGATGAATAAAGGCACCAGCCTATGCCCAGGTGCAGCAGCAGTCCAGCCGAACAGAATGCCGCCCGCGCAGTCCATCAAAGATAGATCACTCGATGGACTCTCCGATGAAACGACGCTACAGCTGGCCCCTCAGGGCCCTGCTCGCAGCACTGCTGCTGGTGCTGGCAGCGCAACTGACGCTGCCCTGGCTGATCCGCAACTACCTCAACGGCAAGCTCGCCGACATGGGCGACTATCGCGGCGAGATCAGCGATATCGACCTGGCCTGGTGGCGCGGCGCCTATCGCATCAACGACCTGCGCATCGTCAAGACCAGTGGCGAGATACCGGTGCCCCTGCTCGAGGCGCCGCTCATCGATCTGGCGGTGAGCTGGCGCGCACTCTGGTCCGACCGTGCCGTGGTCGGGGAAGTGTTCTTCCAGCGGCCGCAACTGAATTTCGTCGACGGCGGCGATGACATTCAGGCCAGCCAGACCGGTGCCGGCACCGACTGGCGCGACCAACTGAACAAGCTGCTACCCATCACCCTCAACGAGCTGCGAGTAATCGATGGTCGCGTCAGCTTTCACAACTTCAATACCGACCCGAAGGTGGAACTCAACGCAAACGAGGTCAACGCCAGCCTGTACAACCTCACCAACGTCAGCAACGACGACGGCGAGCGGGTGGCGCACTTCGAGGGCCAGGCACTGCTGCTGGACCATGCGCCGCTGGAGGCAAAGGCATCGTTCGACCCGTTCGACCGCTTCGAAGAGTTCGAGCTGCGCCTGCGCGCGCGCGATATCGACCTGACCCGGTTCAACGACTTCGCCCGTGCCTATGGCCGCTTCGACTTCAAGCGCGGCAGCGGCGACCTGGTGATCGAAGCGCAAGCCGAGGACGCCCAGCTCAGCGGCTACATCAAGCCCCTGCTGCGCGACGTCGAGGTGTTCGACTGGGAACAGGACGTTGAAGACGAAGACAAAGGCGTACTGCGCTCGCTCTGGGAGGCTATCGTCGGCGGCAGTGAAACCCTGCTGAAGAATCAGCGCCGCGACCAGTTCGCCACACGCGTCGAACTTAGCGGCAGCGTACACAATCAGCAGACCAGCGCCTTCCAGGCCTTTGTTGCCATCCTGCGCAACGGTTTCGTCGAGGCCTTCACACCCCGCTACGAGCGCCCACCACCTCAACAGAACGAGAGTTGACCCGTAGTCGAAAGTACCGGTGACCGACCATTCAGTGACTGAATACTGCGTCTGCGTTCACAGCCACCGGAGCTGCGCGTTATAGTCGCGCTCTGAATTTTTGCTGCGGGCCGGGCCCGCGCGTTACTGTTCCGAGGATTTTCCGATGAAGTTCGAAGGCACCCAGTCCTACGTCGCCACCGACGACCTCAAGCTCGCAGTCAATGCCGCCATCACCCTGCAGCGTCCGTTGCTGGTCAAGGGCGAGCCAGGTACCGGCAAGACCATGCTTGCCGAGCAACTGGCCGAGGCCTTCGGCGCCAAACTGATCACCTGGCACATCAAGTCCACCACCAAGGCGCATCAGGGCCTGTACGAATACGATGCGGTCAGCCGCCTGCGTGATTCGCAGCTCGACTCCGACAAGGTCCACGACGTTCGCAACTACATCAAGAAAGGCAAACTGTGGGAGGCCTTCGAGGCCGACGAGCGGGTGATTCTGCTGATCGACGAGATCGACAAGGCCGACATCGAGTTCCCCAACGACCTGTTGCAGGAACTCGACAAGATGGAGTTCTACGTTTACGAGACCAACGAGACGATCAAGGCCAAGCAGCGCCCGATCATCATCATCACCTCGAACAACGAGAAGGAACTGCCGGACGCCTTCCTGCGCCGCTGCTTCTTCCACTACATCGCCTTCCCGGATCGCGACACGCTGAAAAAGATCGTCGACGTGCACTACCCCAACATCAGCGGCAACCTGGTGGCCGAAGCGCTGGACGTGTTCTTCGACGTGCGCAAGGTGCCGGGCCTGAAGAAGAAGCCCTCAACCAGCGAACTGGTGGACTGGCTCAAACTGCTGATGGCCGACAACATCGGCGAAGCCGTGCTGCGCGAACGCGACCCGACCAAGGCCATCCCGCCGCTGGCCGGCGCCCTGGTGAAGAACGAGCAGGATGTGCAGCTGCTCGAGCGCCTGGCCTTTATGACGCGCAGAGCCAGCCGCTGAGGCTGCAATGAGCCTTGAACGAATCAGGCGAAAACGCCAGAAGAATGTCCAGGAACAGGCTCTACTCCGGCGTGAAAGCCTCCGACTGACAGCGGAGCACTATCGCAACCAGCCAGAGCGATTGCCCCGCGTGCTTGTACAGCACCCCAAGGCTCAAAACATCGACTGGGGCCGCAGCGTCGTGGTTGATCTGCACCTTGAGCAATACGGTGGCTATGGTGTGAGTGGCACAGTGCTGACTCAAGAGCAGCGCTTCGTCGAATTCGATCTCGACACCAACGAGGACTATTCAGCATTGGATGCGATAGGCCGCAACCTTTGGTGTGACGTGACCGAACAGACATCGACATCCCGCCACGAACGGGGAATCGGAGTGAGCGACGGCGCCTGGGCACTGGAAATTCAAGCTCAGCTCAATGGAGAAGCTGATGACAATGCATAGTGGCAGTTGCCTTTGCGGCGTAGTGAAGTACCGCATCGACGCCCCCATCGAGTCCGCCACCCATTGTCACTGCAGCCAGTGTCGCAAGGGCAATGGCGCAGCCTTCGCCAGTTACGGCAACGTGCGGCGCGAGCACTTTCACTTCACTCAGGGTTTGGAGCAGGTAACCGAGTTTCACTCCTCTCCTGGTGTGACTCGTACTTTCTGCCGACAGTGCGGCAGCAATCTGCAGTGGTTCGCCAAGCATCCACGCCCCAACTGGCTTTCAGTAGCGCTCGGCACTTTGGACTCAGCACTCGGCGAGATTCCGCAAAAGCACATCTACCCCGAATCCAAAGCCGATTGGTACTCCATCGCCGACGGCATGCCTCAGGAGCACCGCTCATGAGGCTCCACAGATAAATAAACGAGGGTGCAGCCATGCTGCTCAACCTATTCAACGAAATGCGCGCAGCCAAGGTGCCGGTGTCGGTTCGTGAGCTGCTCGACCTGATCAACGCGCTCAAGCACAACGTCGTGTTCGCCGACATGGACGAGTTCTACTACCTGTCGCGCGCGATTCTGGTGAAGGACGAACGCCACTTCGACAAGTTCGACCGGGCCTTCGGCGCCTATTTCAACGGCCTGCAGAACCTCGACCAGCATATCGAGGCGATGATCCCCGAGGAATGGCTGCGCAAGGAGTTCGAGCGCCTGCTGAGCGATGAAGAGAAGGCGCAGATCCAGAGCCTGGGCGGCCTGGACAAGCTGATCGAGGAGTTCAAGAAGCGCCTCGAGGAGCAGAAGGAAAAGCACGCCGGCGGCAACAAGTGGATCGGCACCGGCGGCACCAGCCCGTTCGGCTCCGGCGGCTACAACCCGGAAGGCATTCGCGTCGGCGATGCCGGCAAGCGCCAGGGCAAGGCCGCCAAGGTGTGGGACCAGCGCGAGTACAAGAACCTCGACGACCAGGTCGAACTGGGCACGCGCAACATCAAGGTGGCGTTGCGCCGCCTGCGCAAGTTCGCCCGCCAGGGCGCAGCCGAAGAGCTGGACCTGGACGGCACCATCGACCACACCGCCAAAGACGGCGGCCTGCTCAATATCCAGATGCGCCCGGAACGGCGCAACACGGTGAAGCTCCTGCTGCTGCTGGACATCGGCGGCTCGATGGATGCTCACGTCAAGGTCTGCGAGGAGCTGTTCTCGGCCTGCAAGACCGAGTTCAAGCATCTCGAATATTTCTACTTCCACAACTTCATCTACGAGAGCGTGTGGAAGAACAATATGCGCCGCACCAGCGAGCGCACCTCGACGATGGACTTGCTGCACAAGTACGGCGCCGACTACAAGGTGGTGTTCGTCGGCGATGCCGCCATGGCACCTTATGAGATCACCCAGGCCGGTGGCAGCGTCGAGCACTGGAACGAGGAAGCCGGCTACGTCTGGATGAAACGCTTTACCGAGAAGTTCAAGAAGATCATCTGGATCAACCCCTACCCCAAGGACACCTGGAACTACACCGCCTCCACCGGCCTGGTACGCGAGTTGATGGAAGACCGCATGTACCCGCTGACCCTGCAGGGGCTGGAAGACGGGATGAAGTACCTGTCCAAGTAAGGCTTCACGCAGCAACGCAAAACGCCGCGAACCCTGCACAGGATTCGCGGCGTTTTCGTAGCCCGGATGCAATCCGGGAATCTTGCGCAAGAGCCCCGGATTGCATCCGGGCTACAGACTGAACTCAGCGTTTGTCCGCATCGTCCGGCTTGTTCAGATCCATCACCGTTTGCGCTGGCTCTTGCGGTTTGGTCTCGGCAACCGGTGCGACCGGAGCGCTCACTGCCTCGACCGGCGCTTCCTTCTTGCGCAGACCAATGCGCTTGAACAGCCAGCCAATCAGCACCACCGGGATGAACCAGAACTTCTTCAGCAGCACCAGCAGCAGCGCCAGCAGACCGGTCTTGGCCGCCACCTTGCCGGCCACCAGGGCGCCCAGGCCGTAGGCCGCCACGGTGTCCAGGTCCGGGTCGAACTCGGCATAGCGCTGACCGGGGTTGAATTCGGTGGCAGCCAGTACGGCCGGTACGCTGGCCTCGATTTCCGCCAGTTGGTCCATATTGGCGACGAAGTTCAGCACCAGCACGCCCTTACGACCCAGCACGCGGATGTTGTAGTTGAGGGTATTGGCCTCGCTGTCGCCGAACTTCAGCTCCTTGGCCCAGTGCAGTTTCTTGCCTTCGGCATCGTAGTGTGGCGCGGCGGCCCAACCGACCAGTTGCACCGGCTCGTAGCCGTTCTCTTCACGCCAGGTGTTGGCCTCGCGCATGTCGGCCTGCATGTCCTTGAGCATGTCGCTGTAATCGATATCCGCAGCGTCCTCATCGGACACGTAGCCACTGCCTTCGTACTCGACCGTCACGCCCCAGGACTCCTCGGCCAGCGGCGAGACACCGGCCGGCAGGATCATACCCAATGGCGGCACGTCATCCGGCGGGTTGCCCCAACCGTCGACCAACAGACGCTGAGCGTTCTCACCATCAAGAAACACCAGCGAATCGGGCAGGTTGAGGGTGGCCAGGTTATTGCCGAGCACGACCCGCCCGGTCTTGAACTCCAGGCTGGAGACGAACTCCTCGGGGCTGATGTATTGCGCCGAATCATCGGTCTCGATGACGTCCTCAATGACCGCAGCGTTCTCTGGCTCGGTCTCGGGATTGGCGTATGCAACACAGGTGAACGGCAGGACAGCAGCCAGCGCGGCTGCCAGGATCGAATCCTTGATCGACATGGAAACTCCAATAACGCGAGATAGGGTAAATGTAACGCGGTATTACATTAACACGACCGACCTCGTGCTCAGGCGAACCAGTGCACTTTTTTGTGGCTTGCCGCCTCAGTGCCAGTGCCGTTGCTGCGTTCGCCGGGTCCGCCCTGCTCCGAACATCCAGCCGCACAGCACCACCAGCACCTCTGCCAGCCAGGCCAGCAGCACGGCGCTGATCACACCCCAGAGAATCGCATCCGGGGTGAACAGCACCTGATAACGGTAAGCCTGCAGGGTCTCCTGAAACAGCGCGTGATCGGCACCGGTCGCCAGGTGCCAGGCCTGGCCATACCAGGGGCCCTGCATGGCCTGCCATTCATGCTCGAGCAAGGCCGCACGCTGCACCAGGTGCCCGACGCTTTTGGCATCACTGCGCATCACCGGGTCATCGCTGACGCGGTAATGCGCTACCAGCGCATCCATGTCGCCCTTGAAGAAGTTGCGCGCAGTTTCCTGAAAACCCTTGAGGCTCTGCTGTGACTCCAGGCGATGGGCCTCGACGCGCTTGGCGTAATCATCGATGAAACCCGGCACCTGAACGCCGAGCAACAGGCCGAGAGCGAACAGCGTCAGACGCAGGTAGCTTCGAAGCATGAGATCAGGCCTTGCCGTGAGTGATGCATTCGCCGCGGCGCCACAGGCGCCATTCGCCCGGCTGGTACAGCGACCATTGTTCGTTGTCGGTCAAGGGTTCGGTGGCGATCACTGTCACCACGTCGTTGGGCGTGGTTTGCGACTGGAAATCCACCTTCAGATCGGCGTCCTTGAGCTGCGCCGGGCCAAAAGGAGCACGACGAGTGATATGCGCCAACTTGGTCGAACAGAAGCTGAACAGCCAGTCGCCATCACTGAGCAGGCAGTTGAATACGCCAAGCTTGCGGTAACTGGCACAGGCTGCCACCAGCACGGGCAACAGCATTTCCACCGATACCGGCTCGGGAAAGGCGCGACGCACACGGTTGAGCAGATCGCAGAACGCCGCCTCGCTGTCGGTTTCGCCGACTGGTCGGTAGAAGGTGGTGGAGCCTTCCAGGCCAGCCAGTTGGCCGTTGTGCGCAAAACACCAGTTACGCCCCCACAACTCGCGGCTGAAGGGGTGGGTATTGACCAGGCTGACCTTGCCGACGTTGGCCTGGCGAATATGGCCGATCACCACCTCACTCTTGATCGGGTAGCGCTGTACCAGCTGCGCCACCTCGGATTCGCTGCTCGCCCGTGGGTCCTGAAACAGACGCAGGCCACGCCCCTCGTAGAAACCGATGCCCCAACCATCACGGTGCGGCCCAGTGCGACCACCACGCTGCATCAGCCCGGTGAAGCTGAAGACGATATCGGTGGGTACATTGGCGCTCATGCCGAGCAATTCGCACATCGAATCAATTCTCCTTGCCGAGGATCAGGCGCAGACGCTCGGCTTCATCCTGCAGACGCGCTTCGAGGCGCTTGCGACCCAGCGGCAGAAAACGCACCAACAGTCGCCAGAGCAATGCCGGCAGGTCACCCGGCCGACGCGGAATCAGGTGTAAATGAAGATGGGGCACGTGCTGATTGGAATCCGGACCGTCGTTGATCAGCAGGTTGATGCCATTCTCGCCGTAGCCCGCCTCGCGCAGCCCCGCAGCCACACGCTCGGACAAGGCCAGCAGACGCTCACGCACCGGTGGCGGCAGATCACGCAGAAACGGCGCATGCAGGCGACTGACGATCAGCACATGGGCCGGACGCATCGGAAAGATATCCAGCAGTACGATGAAATCTTCGTCTTCATACAGACGATGAGCAGGTAGCCGTTGCTCGGCAATGGCACAGAACACGCAATCCATCGGGCCTCCCTTGCACAAGGCCATCATGCTGAACGCCTGGGCCGGCAGGCGCAAGGGGTCAGTTCAAATACGCGGTTCCATACGACCAGAGCGATCGCGCCCGTAGTCGCTAATCGGCAGGTCGTCATCCTCTTCCATGCGCTCGCGCAGGGTACGCGGATCTTCGTCGGGCTCGGCTACATGTTCGCCCTTGCGCCCTTTCCACCAACGCTCGATGGGCCAGCGAACGGCCACGAAGAGCAGATACACGGCAAGCGCGATCAGGCTATAGAGCGCCAGATCAGCGACCGCGCGCCAGGCGTTGTTACCGACCTTGAGCATTACATCCATGGCGGTGACCGCCAGTGCGGGCGCGAACAGCTCGCGCGCCGGATCGACGATGGTCGGGCTGAACAGCAGCACGGCCATCAGCACCCGCAGCGGCTCGCGCAGGTAGCGCCACATCCAGCTGGTCAGGCGCATCCACACCAACAGGCAACCCAGGGCGGCAATCCCGTAGGCCGCCCAGGCCATGAGGTAGTCGTTTTCATTCATCATAAGCAGGCGCCGGCGTGGCAGGTCTGGCAAAGGGGCGCTTATGATAGCGGCTTTTGCTCAGTGCGGCGCCCCTGCCGTCGCCCTCTCGTTCTCTGGAGCTACGCCATGCCCTCTGCCCCCATCGCCCGCCAGGAAGCCGGCAACGATCCCTATCACTGGCTGGAAAACCGCGACAGCGACGAGGTGCTGGCATACCTGCAGGCAGAGAACGCTTATCTGGAGAGCGTGCTGGAACCGCAACAGGCACTGCGCGAGCAACTGTTCGAGGAGATCAAGGGGCGCATTCGCGAGACCGATCTGTCGCTGCCGACACCCTGGGGTGACTACCTCTACTACCAGCGCACCACCGCTGGGGACGAATATCCACGGCACTATCGCTGCCGCCGCCCTGCCGACGACTCGCTGGAGGTCGATACGACCAGCGAAACGCTGCTGCTCGACCCCAACGAACTGGCTGGCGGCGGCTTTCTCTCCGTCGGTGCGTTCAGCATCAGCCCTGACCAGCAGCGCCTGGCCTACAGCCTCGACAGCAGTGGCGACGAAATCTACCGCCTGTTCGTCAAGGAACTGGGCAGCGGCCAGATCAGCGAGCTGCCCTTCGACGATTGTGACGGCAGCATGACCTGGGCGAACGACAGCCAGACGCTGTTCTTCACCGAACTGGACGACACCCATCGCCCTTACAAGCTCTACCGTCACCGTCTCGGCGATGCCGCTGCCCAAGCTGTATTCGAAGAAGAAGATGGCCGCTTCTTCCTGCATTGCTACCGCTCCAGCTCCGAGCGCCAGCTGATCCTGCAACTGGGCAGCAAGACCACCAGCGAAGTCTGGGTGCTCGATGCGCAGCAGCCGCAGAACGACTTCGGTTGCCTGGCACCGCGCGAGGAAGGTCACGAGTACGATGTCGATCACGGCATGCTGGACGGTCAGTGGTGCTGGCTGATCCGCAGCAACCAGAGCGGCATCAACTTCGCGCTCTACCGCGCCAGCGAGGAGCAGCCGCAACGCCCGCACTGGCAGCAGATTCGCGCCCATGACCCGCAGGTGATGCTCGAAGGCGCCACGCTGAACCAGCGTGCGCTAACCCTTGCCCTGCGCGAGGGTGGCCTGCCGATCCTCGAAGTGCAGCCGCAGGGCGCTGACGCCTATCGCGTGCAACTACCGGACGCCGCTTACAGCCTCTACGTGCAGGACAGCCTGGAGTTTCACAGCCCGGTGATCCGCCTGCGCTACGAAGCGCTCAATCGCCCCGCGCAAGTTCGCCAACTGGAACTGGCCACAGGCGAACAGCAGGTGCTCAAGCAGACGCCCGTGGAAGGCCCGTTCGATGCCGATGCCTATGAAAGCCGCCGCCTCTGGGCCAGCGCCGCCGACGGCACGCAGATACCGATCAGCCTGGTGGCGCGTCGCGAAGTGTTCGCTGCTGGCAAACCGGCACCGCTCTATCTCTATGGTTATGGCGCCTACGGCGCGAGCCTCGACCCCTGGTTCTCCCACGCCCGTCTGAGCCTGCTGGATCGCGGTTTCGTCTTCGCCATCGCGCATATCCGCGGTGGCGGCGAGATGGGTGAAGCCTGGTACCGCGCCGGCAAGCTCGAGCACAAACAGAACACCTTCGACGATTTCATCGCCAGCGCCGAGTGCCTGATCGCCGAAGGCCTTACCACCTCCTCGCAACTGGCGATCAGTGGTGGCAGCGCCGGCGGCCTGCTGATCGGCGCCGTGCTCAACCAGCGTCCCGAGCTGTTCGCCGCCGCCATCGCCGAAGTACCTTTCGTCGATGTGCTCAACACTATGCTCAACCCGGACCTGCCGCTGACCGTGACCGAATACGACGAATGGGGCGACCCGAACCAGCCCGAGGTGTTCGAGCGCATCAAGGCCTATGCGCCTTACGAGAATGTACGTGCCCAGGCTTATCCGCCCATCCTCGCCGTCGCAGGCTACAACGATAGTCGCGTGCAGTACTGGGAAGCGGCCAAGTGGGTGGCCAAACTGCGCCGCGACAAGACCGACGCCAACCTGCTGCTGCTCAAGACCGACCTCGGCGCCGGCCACGGCGGCATGAGTGGGCGATATCAGGGCATCAAGGATGTGGCGCTGGAGTACGCCTTCCTGTTCCGTGTGCTCGGGATAGCACACCCGTAGGAGCGGTTGGGCGGCATTCCGCTTCAGCCGCGATTCCCCAAGCATCGCGGCTGAAGCCGCTCCTACAAAAAATCGACGATCAGTCCTGCTTGCGCTGCCCCTCCAACCCCTGACTGTTACGGCGCATCTGCTCATCCAGTTGCGGAATTGGCTGATCGCCATTGGATCGGGGCGTTGCGCCTGGAAGGGGTTGCCCCTGCGGTGGAGGCAAAAGGGGCGCCGTTCCCTGGCGCTTGATCGGTACCGCAGTCGAGGGCTGACCATAAGGCTGCGGGGTTGCCGTACCCGGCGAGCCGGCCTCCGGCGCAGACGGCATGCGCACCGGCTGTTGCGCCCATGACAGCGTAGCGAGGCTGGACGCCAGGATCATCGCTGCAAGAAGGGGGACACGCATGATGGTTCTCCTGCTCGACTGGCTTTCGTTCTATTCTGGCAACACCTACCCACGAACGTTCCAGTGAATTGCCTCATGACACCGACCAGCAAGCTCGACAAGATCCTCGCCGAAGCCCAGCAACGCCGCGAAACCAGCTACAGGGAAAAGGCGCTGCGCATGTATCCGCACATCTGCGGCCGTTGCGGCCGCGAATTCAGCGGCAAGCGCCTGAGCGAGCTGACCGTGCACCACCGCGACCACAACCACGACAACAACCCGGAAGACGGCTCCAACTGGGAGTTGCTGTGCCTGTACTGCCACGACAACGAGCACCAGCGCCAGGTCGATTTGCATTACCAGAAGGAAGAAACTGCCAGCGCTGGCTCTGGCAGCAAGGTCACGCACAAGGGGCTGGCCGGGCTGGCCGATCTGCTGAAAAAGTCCTGAGTATCAGAAGAATCTCGTGACACTGATCTTGGCATTGCGCCCCTGGCTGTAGACGCGATCACCACTGAGTGCTGGTTGATAGAAACGGTTGAACAGATTGTCCACCACGAAGTTCACCTCGGTACCTTTCAAACCAGCCTGCTGCGGTATCCAGCTGGCAAATACTCGATGAGTGTCATAACTGGCATTGTCGAAGTGATCGTAAAACCTGTCCCCAACCGAACTGCCCATACCCCCGGAATATCTATCACTGGGCAGTCGGTCGGTCTTGCGCACGAACTCGCCCTGCCAACCCAGCCGCATATCCGCCTCGGGAATTTTCACTCCCAAAGTAGCCACCCATTTCGCGGGCTGAATACCGCGCGCCCAGACATCTGGCCCCCAAGGATTGGTGTAAGCCCCCTCATGTTCGCCGCTCATCCACGAATAGGACAAGGCACCGAATACACGGGCGCTGTCATAGAAGCTCTCGACCTCGAACCCCTCAATGGTCAGATCACCAATGTTGCGATAGTTACCCTGGGGCAAGTAGGCCCCGCAGCTACCTGACAGAGTACCGTCGCTAGCGGCCTGTTCTGCGCAGCCTACGCCCACGTTCTTGAAGATTTCGTCCTTGATCTTGTTACGAAACAACGTGGTACGGACCTGCAGGCTGTCGCCAGTGACCAAGAGATCACCTAGATTGACCACGCTTCCGAAGCGCAGGGCATGGATTCGCTCGGGGTCGAGATCGCGGCTGGTTGCCGGTCGAGTCGTACTGTTCTGTACTTCGTACTGCTCATCGATCAGCGGAGCACGCCAAGTCTGAGTGTAATCGGCAAAGAAGCCCAGTTGCTCGGTTGCACGCCAGAACAACGAAAGACGTGGAGACCAACCCGAATAACTTTGGCTGCTGTAATCATGCCCTCTGGCACTGTTGTTATAGACGGGAGCCAGATTAGGCTCACCTTCATTGCGAACACTGTCAAAACGCATCGATGGCGTAATCGTCAGACGGCCGTAGTCGAGCATATCCTGCACATAGAAACTGTGAGTCAGTTGCTCGCCGCTGGGCATGAAGGTCGGCTGAAAACGGCCAAAATTGTAATTGGCATTGTTGTAGGTACTGGTGTCGATATACATCCGAGTATCGCGGTTGTGCTGGCGCCATGCCCCACCCAATGTCAATTCATGGGAAAACACCCCCGTGTCGAAGCGGCTGGTGTTGCGCAACTCAACGACCTTATCCCGGTATGCGGTCTCCATTTTTCGCCCACCGGTTGCGACTTGTACAAACGCACGCTGCTCACGCTCGTCGACCTGTTCGACCTTTGACTGCGCATAGCTGAAGGTCAGGTCGATCCAGGGGTTATCCAGTGGCTGGAAGTGATATTTGCTCGCCCATGTCGTATCGATAGTTTCCCGGTGGGCCAGGAAACGACGCAACGCGCCTTCATAACCGTACTGGTTGATATTGCTCTGGGTAGGAGGAGTGGGATAACTGGAAGAAGAAAACGGGGTCCACCTTGTACTTTTCGAGCGCGACCAGGAAAGGTTGACGTCATGCTCCTCGGTAGGATGCAAGTTGAGCTTGAATAAGCCGGCATCCAAATCCTGAGCGGTGTTCGGTAAACGCTGCGGATTGATTGGGTAACGTTTGTCCGGATCAGGAATGGTGTCAGCGAGCTTGATATCCCGGCCGTCACGCCCGGTCAGGTAGAGCAGCGAGTCAGCAAAGCCGTCGTCGGTTCGACCATACACTGCACCACTGTATATCTTCTGCTGATCATTACTGTGGTAGCCGTACTTGAGCATGGCACCCGCGTTGCGACCTTCCTGCAGCAAGTCCTGCGCATCCTTGGTCTCCATATGGACGGTGCCGCCAAACCCACCATTGCCGGTAAATACCGAGTGAGGGCCCTTGTCCACCTCGATGCTCTTGATCAGCTCGGGCTCGATGAACACCGTCCCCTGCTGATAACGCTCGAAACCGCTCTTGGTGGCACCATCCAGGGTGAAGGGAACATCCTCTGCATCACCCAGCCCCCAGATATTCATGGTCTGACCGCCCGGCTTCGGCGAGCCTCCCATGCTCACCCCAGGCAGGGTCTGCAGCAGGCTGGGAACATTGTCAGCCTGTCGCTGCTCGATTTCCCTGCTGGTCAAGGTCGAACGCCCGGCGTTGCTGGAATCGACCCGGCGACCATCGCCCACGATGCTCACCGAACCCAGCTCGATGGTATTTTCGTCACGCGCCGTGACGGCCTGCTGGCGCACCACGAAACCACCTGGGGTCACCACCAGTTCAAGACCACTGCCTAGCAGCAACTGGTGCAGCGCCTCTACTGGCTCGTAGTGCCCACGCAGCGCACGTCCTTGTAGCCCCTGCACCTGATCGCTCTCGAAAAAAATCTGCAGCTGTCCTTGACGGGCCAGGGCTGTCAACGCACTACCCATGGGTTGAGCGGCAACATCGAAGTCACGGGGCTGCGCCTGAGCGATGTTGCTCATCAGGCAACCGATCATCAGTGCGGCACCAGCAGATGCGCATCTCCGGTCATGTGGCAAAAGGCGGGTTTTCATCCAGATCTCCACTACTTACGACACCACCACGGCATGAGGTGGTCGGAATGGGAGACGGCTAAATGATAAAAACCCACATATGCGAATGAAAATATTTTTAATATTGCGCTTTCACCACCTGAACGCTGCCATCAGCCAAATGTTTGAGCGCTACAGGCAACATGACTGGCAACGCCTCAAGAAAATCATCAGGCCGCGCAAGATCAACACTACCGGATACCTGTCTATTGGCCAGAGAAGCATCGCCGAGCGAGACTGGAGCAGCGCGATACTGCGACAGCTCATCCAACAATTGCGCCAATGGCAATTGCTGAAAAATCAGACGCCCAGATCGCCAACTGGCCACCTCATCCTCGGCAACCCGGGAACGCAGCAGCTCGCCACGAGCCTGCTCGTAGACTGCGCGATCTCCCGCCTGCAGCACCGTCAGCGCTACCCCTTCCTGCGGACGCAGAGCGACTCGTCCCTGTTCCACGGTCACGATCAGATGCTCGCTACCACGACGCACATCGAAACGCGTTCCGAGCACCTGTACGCAGCCCTCTCCGACCTGCACATGAAAGGGACGCTGCTCATCCCTGGCCACGCTGAAATACGCCTGCCCCTGCAGAAGCTCGACCTCGCGTCGATCCGGCAGCAAGCGAACCTCCAGGCGGGTGTTGCGATTGAGATGAATATGGCTTCCATCACCTAGGGTCACCTCGCGAGGCCCCGTGGAACCGCTGACCAGAGTGAGCTCCACATCCTGCTGGCCACCTAACCAGACAGGCAGCAGCGCCAGCAATCCAAGACAGGCAGCCACGGCCAACGAGCGCCAACGCGGACGGCGCAACGGGCGAGTCACACGAGCTTGTGGCCTGGGCAGATGGGCCATGTCCTGCCAAAGCAACTGCAGATCGGCGAAAGCCTGGGCATTGGCCGGATTGGCCGCAAGCCAGGCCTGAAACTGCATCTCGTCCTGTGCATCGAACGCATCACCACTGCGGCGGGCGAACCAGCTGGCCGCCTGCTCATCAGGCCGCATCACATCGATTCGGTTCTCGCTCATTGCTCATCCGTCCCTGTCTCACGCGCCAGCTGCTGCTTGCAATGCAACAAGGCGGCAGCAATGTGCTTCTCCACCATGCTCAGGGAAATGCCCATACGCGCAGCCACCTGATTTTGCGACAGGCCTTCAAAACGGTGAAGGATCAAGGCTTCGCGTCGCCTGGGCGGCAGGTCCTCCAGCGCCCGAGCCAATTGTCGCAGCCGCTGCTGCTGATCGAGACGTTCCAGTGGACTCGGCTGTACCGCTGCGGTATCTGCAATTACCTCTAATGGCTCGATTTGCCCCTGACGTTGCTGACGACGCCAGTGATCACGCAGCAGATTGCGGGCAATATGAAAAAGGAAGGCGCGAGGCTGCTCAACACCATTGCGATCACGCCACCCTAACCACTGGGCGAACGCATCCTGAGCCAGATCAGCAGCATCGGCCTGACTCTCCAGACGCTTGCGAAAGAAATGCGTCAGTTCGGCATGGACGCTGCGGTAAACGGAAGAGAAGGTGCCGCGAAACTGCTCATCCACGGACTGCACCACTGGGCAAGGTGCCACAGACTGCCTGCACGAGACCACCTGACTGTAAAAGGCGCCCGAAAGCGCCCGTTAATGACAATAAATATCATTTAACAGCCATTGTCATATACCAGTCAACTCAGCGCAGCAACCGCGTATCCAGCGTCTTCGACGGCCCGCCGATAACGTTCTCGGTGATGTCGATAAAGTCCTTGGTGCTGACCCGGTCCAGACGCATCAGGCCACGGGTCACGTCGTCCAGCGAGAGATTGCCCTTGTCCTTGGTCTTCTGCCGAATTTCCCGGTCCAGTTCCTGCAACAGCAGTACTGCACGCGCGGTGACCGGGCCGCTGGAATTGTCGGTGCGCAGGCTGTTGACCGGCTTGCTCCAGCGAATCAGCTGCTCGCGAATCTTCTGGTAACGATCCTCGCTGATGCCGCCGGCGCGGCGCATCAGCTCGATGGCGTAGTACTCGGCCAGGCCTTCGGCGATCCAGTCACTGCGATCACGACCATAGATGCGGCCGAATACGTGCACCAGTTCGTGTACCAGTGAGCTGGTGCCGTTCTCGCTGACCAAGGGCCGGTCGGCGTGCATGAAGTAGGAATTGGCCGCCGACAGGCCGCCGCGCCACATCGGATCGCCAGCGCCGACGATCAGCAGTTTGTCCGGATCGCGCGGAAACACCTGCTGCATCTGCGGCCAGACGAAAGTGAGGAAGGTCATGATATCCATACGCCGCATGCCCTCGCCGACCGGCGCGGAGATGGCGATTTCGGTATCGCCCAGGCGGGTGCGACGGGTACCCAGCTTGCCGGCCAGCATCCAGCCAGTCGGGCGGTCGAACTTGCGCTGCGGGTTGTCGATGCGAAAGCGGTTCTTGCCGATGCGCGGCCAGCCGGTTTCCACGCTCTTCCAGCCCTTGGGCAGATCGAACTGCAGGCGCGCCACCAGCTCGGTCTTGTCGCGCTGATCGAGCTTGGCTGCTGGAATCAGATTGTCACCGCGAAACAGCGCCCAGTCCTCGGTCATCCTCGCATCGTAGCGCCCCGGTTTGCGCTCCTTGTCGATCAGCACGCGGTAGCTCAATACGCTCTTGCCCTCGCCCGGCTGCCACTTGCCGCGCCCGGCAACCTCCTGCGACCACTGACCATCGGCCTTGAAATCGCTGAAACGGCCGTCTTCACCCAGATTGAAATCGAGGCTGCGCACCCGCTCGCCCTTCTCCAGGGTGATGCTGACTTCAGCCTGATTGCTCTCAGGTAGAAAACGCACCCGGTAATCCAGATCGACCTTCTGCGTGGCGGCGAAGGCCGGCAGACTCAGAAGCAGCAAAGACGCATACAACGGCAAGCGAAGGGACATCGAGCAAAACTCCTGGTGCGGGACGTAGCGGTATATGACAGCTGCGCCACAGGGCAAATTCCATGAACGGGAACAGATTTGCCACGAAGCAGCCTGGCAATCAACCCGCGCGGAAAATCAGATGATCTTCCCAGTCGTCTTCGGCCACGCTGTTCTCACTGAGCATACGTCCCGATTGAGAAACTCGCTCGGCGTGCACGGCGTCCGGGTCGCCGCTGACCAGATGGTGCCAATGTGGCAGATCCTTGCCTTCGCTGACCAGGCGGTAAGCGCAGGTCGGCGGCAACCACTGGAACTGGTCGGCCTGCGCCGGGGTGAGCTGAATGCAGTCAGGCACATGCTTGACCCGGTTGGGATAATCGCTGCAGCGACAGGTCTGCAGATCCAGCAATTTGCAGGCGATGCGCGTGTAGTAGACGGCGCCATCGTCTTCGTCCTCGAGCTTCTGCAGGCAGCACAGGCCGCAACCGTCGCACAACGACTCCCACTCACCGCGATCGAGCTGGGCGAGGGTCTTGCGTTTCCAGAAGGGTTCGAGGTCGGCGGCCATGGCTGCAGTATGGACTCAGGTGGAAAAAGCGCGGCAGTCTAGCTTGGGCGATATACAGGGCCAAGCGGCGCTGGCCCAACGGCATCAGTAACCACGGGTGAAATCCACCTCACCGCGCAACGTCTCTCCCGCTTGCCAGCGCGCCAGGTTGTCGATGAACAGTTCGCTCATCAGTGCCGGATCGGTGGGCGCCGAGCTGTGGCCGGTGAGCAACAGACGCGGTGCGTTCCAGAATGGATGACCGGGCGGCAGCGGCTCTTCACGGCAGACGTCGATCACGGCAGCGGCCAACTGGTTGCGCTCAAGCGCGGCAACCAGATCCGCATCGACCACGGCGACGCCGCGTCCGGCATTGATCAGCACGGCTTGCGGGCGGAAATGGGCAAGCAGCCGGGCATCGTACAGATCGCGCGTTGCCGGCGTGTCCGGCAGCAGATTGATCACGTAATCGGCCCAGGCGACCCTCTGCGGCAGTTGATCCATGGCCGCCACGTCGAGAAAAGGCGCCTGCTCACGCGTCTGACTGGCGACGTCACGCAGCTTCACGCCGAAGGGCTGTAGAAAGTCGGCGACGGCCTGACCGATATCGCCGCAACCGACCACCAGCACCCGCCGCCCACGCAGGCTGCGCGGCAAACTGTGATCCCAACGCTGCTCGACCTGCGCCGCCAGCCGGGCGAACAGGCGCCTTTCATGGGCCAGCAGATGACCGAGCACGTATTCGGCCATCACCTGACCGAAGATGCCGACAGCGCGGGTCAGGCGGTAATCACGCGGTAATCCTTCCGCCAGCAGCGGCGTGATGCCGGCCCAGGTCGACTGCAACCACTGCGGGCGCGCGCCTTCGCGCAGCAAGGGCGCCAGCAGATCAGGCTGCCCCAGCCAGAGGTCGCAGTCGCCGGCGACCGCACGCAGCTGTTCGAGCTGCGCGCCGGCTACCAGTTGCAGTTCAGGGCAGGCGCTACGAATGCGCTCGGCATAGAGCGCATGGTCCTCTTCAGCGATCAGCAGGCGCATCGCTTACACCGGATCGTTACGGCGCAGCAGTTCGTCGGGCAGATGCTGAATGTACTCCTCCTCGGGAGGCGGCATCTGCAGGTGATAGCCCTGCTTGTCGAGGTTCTCCAACACGGTGGAGATATCTTCCCGAGACAACTGCCGCTCCGGGCTGAGCACCAGATCGAAGGCATGCGCAGGCGGGCCGAAAACGGCGAGCAGGCCCTCGGGCACACGCTTCAGGGCATCGGCCTTGAGCACGTAGAGATACATCTCGTTCTTGCGCGGGCTTTTATAGATGGAACAGATGCGTTTCACGCGGATTCTCCTTCAGCGGCCAGGCAGTCCAGAAGAGCCTGGCCCATCAACTCCCGGCGCCAGCCGCGAAGGGAGTCGGGCAATTGATAAGGACCATTGGGATAGCCGCTTTTCAGCAGGGCTTCCAGGGTTTTCTTGCGCAGCATCAGCTCGGGCACGATACCCAGGCGCTCGCCCTCGCGCTGGCCGACAGCGCGCAGCTTCTTCAGCAAGGCCGAGGCTTCGAGGGGCAGCGGCTCGGGCAAGGCTTCGGGCCACTGTTCGGGCGGCAGCGCCGCGGCATCACGGATCAGCTGCAGCAGCGTCTCTCCGTCCTGACGCACGGTTTTCGGATGCATGTCCTCGATGCGCGCCAGCGCCACCAGGTTATCCGGCTGGGTACGTGCCAGCGGCCACAACGAATGCTCACGCAAAATGCGATTGCGTGGCTGGTTGCGCGCGCGCGCCTGACGCTCGCGCCAGGCGCACAGGGCGCGCAGTACGGCCTGCTGCTGACGCGAGAGTTTCCAGGCCAGCTTGGCCTCGCGCCAGGCATCTTCCGGGGCGATCTCACGGCCCAAATTGGCCACCAGCTCGGCACCGTCCTCAACTATCCACTCGACCTTCTGCGGCGCCAGGCGGGCCTTCAATGCGCGGTACACCTCGACCAGATGCAGCACGTCTTCGGCGGCGTAGCGCACCTGCAGTTCGGACAGCGGCCGTTGCAACCAGTCGGAGCGGGTTTCGCCCTTGGGCAGTTCGATATCCAGCAAGGCTTGCACCAGGCGCGAGTAGCCCATGGAAAAGCCGAGGTTGAGATAACCGGCCGCCAGTTGCGTATCGAACAGCGGCGCCGGCAGGCTGCCGGTCAGGCGCAAGAAGACCTCCAGGTCTTCACTGCACGAATGCAGCACCTTGACCACGCCCGGCGCTTCGAGCAACGCAGCAAAAGGTCGCCAGTCGCTGATACGCAAGGGGTCAATCAGATAGGCGCCGTCGCCACCGCTGACCTGCAGCAACCCGGCGATGGGATAGAAGGTGTCGACGCGCATGAACTCGGTGTCCAACGCGACGAAGGGCAGCGCCTGCCAGGCGGCGCAATGCTCGGCCAGGCTGGCGTCGTCGAGAATCCAGTGAATGTCGTTAGCCACGCGGCTCTCCCGTCTAGAATGCCGCGCAGTATATATGCCCAGGCCATTGCACGGGGCAGCGGCCTGCCGCCGATGCTGGGAACTGTGTAATCTGTGCCGCGCACCACCTCCGATACGGAAGAACAACAATGCTGAAGAAACTGCTTGCCCTGATCGTCATGCTGCTGGCCGCAGCGGCCAGTTACCTGGCCCTCACCCCCAGCCCGATCGATCCGCTGCCCTGGGACGCCTCGCCCGCACCGGCGATGACGGGTGCACTGGAGCCCAATGACACCCTGATGAAAGCCGAGCTGCTGGCTCGCGGCCAGGTGCATGGCCCGGAAGACACCGCCGTCGACAGCCAGGGCCGGGTATATGCAGGCCTGCATGACGGCCGCATCGTTCGTGTGCGGGAAGACGACAGCCTGGAAACCTTCGCCGACACCGGCGGCCGGCCGCTGGGGATGAACTTCGACGCCAGTGGCAACCTGATCGTCGCCGATGCCTACAAGGGCCTGCTGAGCATCGATCCGCAAGGCGTGATCACGGTACTGACCACCGAAGCAGAAGGCTTGCGTTTCGCCTTCACCGATGACCTGGACATCGCCAGCGACGGCACCATCTACTTCAGCGACGCCTCGTCGCGCTTCGAACAGCCGGACTACCTGCTCGATCTGCTCGAGGCACGTCCTCACGGCCGCCTGCTCAGCTATGACCCGGCCAGCGGCGAAACCCGCGTATTGCTGAAAGACCTGTATTTCGCCAACGGCGTAGCACTGTCGGCGAACGAGGACTTCGTGCTGGTCAACGAGACCTATCGCTACCGCATCACCCGCTATTGGCTCAAGGGCGACAAGGCCGGCCAGCACGACATCTTCATCGACAACCTGCCCGGCCTGCCGGACAACCTGCAGGGCGACCGCAACGGCACCTTCTGGGTCGCGCTGCCGACACCGCGCAAGGCCGACGCCGACTTTCTCCACCGCCACCCCTGGCTCAAGGCGCAACTGGCCAAACTGCCGCGCGCGCTGTGGCCGAAGGCAATCCCTTACGGCTTCGCCATCGCCCTCAACGAGAACGGCGAGATCATCCGCAGCCTGCACGACACCAGCGGCACCCATCTGCGCATGGTGACCTCGGTGAAACCGGTGGGCGACTACCTGTACTTCGGCAGCCTGGATAACGATCGCATCGGCAAGCTGCAGATCCACTGAGACAAGATTCCACCGGCGAATGAGAGCAAAAAGGCGGAGCGGTCATTCACGGCGGTGCTATAGCGCGTCAAGTTGGTGGGCTGAAGCGGATCGCCGCCCGGCCCACCCTACGGCAAGGCAAATCGAAAGGCTGCAGGCTCAGACCTTCTGGGCAATCCAGATGGTATGCCGCGTGCCCCGATTGCCGTGGGCATACACCTGCACAGCCTCCCCCTTGAAACCCGCCTTGCGCACCTTCTCCGAAAAGGCCCGGTCAGCGCTGGATGACCAGACTGCCAACATGCCCTTGGGCCTCAGCGCCTTGGCGCACTGGCGCAGGCCGTCCATGCTGTACAGCCAGTCATTGCCCTTCTGGGTCAGCCCTTCGGGGCCGTTATCGACATCCAGCATGATCGCGTCGTAGCACTGCTCCGCGGCCTGCAGCACCTTGGCGACGTCCTCCTGAATGATCACCGCACGCGGGTCATTCAACGGAAAACCGGACTTCGCCCCCAACGGACCACGGTTCCACTCGACCACGCCAGGCACCAGCTCGGCCACCGCCACCTCGGCATCCGCGCCCAGGTGTTGCAGCGCCGAGGCCAGGGTAAAGCCCATCCCCAGACCACCAATCAATACCCGAACCTGTGGGCGACTGGCGATCTGCTTGCAGGGAATCGCAGCCAGGGCATCTTCCGAGCCGTGCATACGGGTATTCATCAGTTGCCCGCCATCACCACCGGCGATCTTGATGACGAAATCTTCACCGTATTCGAACAGGTTCAATGCGCCGTCCGTGCCTGGGATTGGAGCAGTGTCGAGCAAGACAAAACGTTTCATGCAGAGTGCAGACCTGTGTAGCTGGCGTGAGGGCAGGCAGCATGCCTGAATCGGCCGAGCAGCACAGCCCCGCCAGAAACGACGAGGCCCCGCGTTCGTACGCGGGGCCTTCTGGCGACAGCGACGCTGCTTTCAGAGCCTGTTCAAAGTCGGACCTTGAGCAGGTTCTCAGACCACGCCTTGCGCCAGCATGGCATCGGCGACCTTGACGAAACCGGCGATGTTGGCGCCCTTGACGTAGTTGATGCGGCCGTTCTCTTCACCGTGGTGCACGCAGGCATGGTGGATGTTCTGCATGATGCCATGCAGACGCTCGTCCACCTCGCCGGCACTCCAGTGCAGGCGCATAGCGTTCTGGCTCATTTCCAGGCCGCTGGTGGCCACGCCACCGGCGTTGGACGCCTTGCCCGGCGCGTAGCAGATGCCTGCCTCGACGAACAGATCCACTGCCTCCAGGGTCGAGGGCATGTTGGCGCCTTCGGCCACGCAGATGCAGCCATTGCTCAGCAGCGCGCGGGCATCCTCACCGTCCAGCTCGTTCTGCGTCGCGCAGGGCAAGGCGATATCGCACGCCAGGCCCCAGGGGCGCTGACCGGCAAGGAACTGCAGGCCGTAGTGCTCGGCCATCTCACGCAGGCGACCACGACGCACGTTCTTCAGCTCAATCAGGTACTGCCACTGCTCGTCACTCAGGCCACCCTCGGCATACAGGGTGCCTTCCGAGTCAGACAGCGAGATCACCCGACCGCCCAGTTCCATCACCTTCTGCGCCGCGTACTGGGCCACGTTGCCGGAGCCGGAAATGGCTACGCGCTTGTCCTCGAAGCCTTGGTCGATACGCTTGAGCATCTCCTCGGCGAAATACACGCAACCATAGCCAGTGGCTTCCGGGCGGATCAGGCTGCCACCGTAGCTCAGGCCCTTGCCGGTCAGCACCGAGGTGAACTGGTTGGACAGGCGCTTGTACTGGCCAAACAGGTAACCAATCTCGCGACCGCCGACGCCGATATCACCAGCCGGCACGTCCAGATCGGCGCCGATATGACGGTACAGTTCGGTCATGAACGACTGGCAGAAGCGCATCACCTCGCCTTCGCTCTTGCCCTTGGGATCGAAGTCCGCACCGCCCTTGCCGCCGCCCATGGGCAGCGAGGTCAGCGAGTTCTTGAACACCTGCTCGAAGGCGAGGAACTTGAGTACGCCCAGGTTCACAGAAGGATGAAAGCGCAGACCGCCCTTGTACGGACCAATGGCGCTGCTCATCTGGATACGGTAGCCACGGTTGACCTGCACCTGGCCACGGTCATCGACCCAGGGCACACGAAACAGGATGGCCCGTTCCGGCTCGACCATGCGTTCGAGAATGCCGGCCTCGCGATAACGCGGGTTGGCTTCGAGGAAGGGCCACAGGCTGCGTACCACCTCCTCCACAGCCTGGTGGAATTCCGGCTGATCAGGATCGCGCTGCTTCAGGCGGGCCAGGAAAGAATCGACGGACAACGACATGCGGCACCTCGACACCACAAAGACAAAGTGGCCGGCACTCTATCAGGCACAAAGGCACCAAAACAGATCAAAATGTCGCCTTGATGAAACTTTTTAGTGCATTGCCCCGAAAGCCAAAATTAGAAAAGCCTCTAGATCGGAATTTGCATGGCGCAATAACGCACCAAATAAGGACCTTGAATGCATACATATCGATCACTCACTGTGAATCAAAGCTCACCACTGGCGCGACAGCTTTACCGAATGAACCTGAACAGGTTCGTTCTTCATGGGGATTGGATAGCAGATCGTGTCCCATTGAGTGGTGTAACTGCCATTGTTCTGGCAGTTGAGTTTGCGGGGGCTTAGCTGATCACAGCAGGCAGCCGAGCGGTTTGATTGTCACTGAGAGATTGCAGTCCCTCAAGCTGCA
>Ga0209911_100033_pt1 | contig 228446 bp, 192 predicted proteins | sample FECB21metaG_FD_188301 | JGI IMG/M metagenome (GOLD analysis project Ga0209911, IMG submission 188301) | Cyanobacterial communities from the Joint Genome Institute, California, USA - FECB-21 (SPAdes) (version 2) | ecosystem: Environmental > Aquatic > Thermal springs > Hot (42-90C) > Microbial... | reverse complement strand
AGGTTTTAGATAAATAGTTGAGAATTTTCTCAAGAGTTAAACGTAATTTCAAGGTTATAGCCAATGATTTTAGTTCTAAAACCAAAAAAATAGGCTTAATCTAAAAAACCTACCCTTGAAAGCAAGGGGATGGGGGGACAAGGAGATGGGGGGATGGGGCGACAAGGGGAAGGTAACTCATAACTCCTAACTCTTAACTCCTCACTCCTAACTCCTAACTCCTAACTCCTAACTCCTCACTCTTAACTCCTCACTCCTAACTCCTAACTCCTAACTCCTAACTCCTAACTCCTAACTCCTAACTCCTCACTCTTAACTCCCCAGTTGAGTTATTACGTTCTTTAAAGTTATATAGCCTTTTGAATACAATGACTCAGACACTGGGGTAAACTAAGCTTTGATTATTATTCTTTTTCAGAGAAGAACACTCGGAAAGGAGCTTTTTTAAATGTCTCATACCGTTAAAATTTACGATACCTGCATTGGCTGCACTCAGTGCGTTCGGGCTTGCCCTACTGACGTACTAGAAATGGTTCCCTGGGATGGTTGTAAGGCTCAGCAAGTAGCCTCTTCTCCCCGTACCGAAGATTGTGTCGGCTGCAAACGCTGTGAAACAGCTTGTCCTACTGACTTTTTAAGCATCCGAGTTTATCTGGGTGCTGCTGAAACAACTCGCAGTATGGGTTTAGCCTACTAAACATGGCAATGGGGCATGGGGCATGGGCAAAAGGAAATAGTTTAGTTAAAAACTTTTATTTCTACCCCTTGTCCCCTTGTCCCCTTGTCTCCTTGTCTCCCTATCCCCCTTGTCCCCCCATCCCCTTCTCCCCCCTGTGTCAAATAAATCATAATTTACTCCTTTTATCCTTGGCTAAACCCTGAAGGATGTGTTAACTACTATAACCAGTTAAGTCATCTTGAGAAGGGAGTGAACTATGTGCGGAATCGTTGGCTATATCGGCACGCAAACAGCAACGGAAGTCTTACTCGCAGGGTTGGAAAAGTTGGAGTATCGGGGTTATGATTCCGCTGGAATCGCTACTATCTCGGAAGGTGAAATTAGTTGCGTTAGAGCTAAGGGTAAGTTACATAATTTGCGTTCTAAGTTAGAATACTTAGAAAATTCGGCTCGTGTCGGTATCGGACATACCAGATGGGCTACTCATGGTAAACCAGAAGAATACAACGCTCATCCCCATATGGATACTGCTATGCGGGTGGCAGTGGTGCAAAATGGTATTGTTGAAAATTACCGCGAGTTGCGCGAAGATTTAAAGGCTCAAGGTCATGAATTTCGTTCGGATACTGATACTGAGGTTATTCCTCATTTGATTGCTCAGTTTCTCAAGGAAGAAGTTGCTCTACAGGAAACTTATCCGGATTTAATGTTTTTGGAAGCAGTACGCAAAGCAGTAAATCAACTCAGTGGTGCCTTTGCTGTTGCGGTTATTTGTGCTGATTTCCCCGATGAAATTATTTTGATACGTCAGCAAGCTCCTTTGGTAATTGGTTTTGGACAAGGTGAGTTTTTCTGTGCTTCTGATACTCCAGCGATTGTTTCTCATACCCGTGCGGTACTGAATTTAGATAATGGGGAAATGGCTCGTTTAACACCTTTGGGTGTAGAGGTTTATAACTTTGCCGGTGAAAGATTAAAGAAACAACCCAGATTGCTCAACATGAATCCCGTAATGGTAGAGAAACAGGGATTCAAGCACTTTATGCTCAAGGAAATCTACGAGCAACCTGGTGTAGTCAGAGCTTGTTTGGATGCTTATTTTAGCCATCACGATACTATTGATTATACAAATTCCCCGGTAAATCTCGGTTTACCAAATGAACTTTATACTGATTTAGAACAAATACAAATAGTTGCTTGCGGTACTAGTTGGCACGCGGCATTAGTCGGAAAATACTTATTAGAACAGTTTGCGGGAATTCCCACCCAGGTACATTACGCTTCTGAATTTCGCTATTCCCCAACCCCTTTAACTCCCAATACGCTGATTATTGGTGTCACTCAATCTGGTGAAACTGCCGATACTCTGGCAGCTCTATCAATGGAAAAACAACGCCGGGAAGGCAAAGAATCTAAGTATCAAGCCAGATTATTAGGTATAACCAATCGTCCAGAAAGTAGTTTGGGATTGATGGTACCGCATATTATTAATACCTTTGCCGGAATTGAAATTGGGGTAGCAGCAACTAAAACTTTTGTTGCTCAATTGATGGCATTTTATGCTTTAACATTAGATTTAGCTTATCGCTGTAAAACTGTTTCAATTGAAAGAATCAACCAGACAATAGCCGCATTGCGGATGATTCCCCATGAAATTGAAGAAAATCTCCAAAAACAAGAAGAATTAACCGAACAACTAGCTCATGAATTCACCGAAACTAGAGACTTTATATTTTTAGGAAGAGGAATTAACTTCCCTATTGCTTTAGAAGGCGCTTTAAAATTAAAAGAAATCAGCTACATTCATGCTGAAGGATATCCCGCAGGAGAAATGAAACACGGCCCGATTGCACTTTTAGATGAGAAAGTTCCAGTAGTTGCGATCGCAATGCCAGGTAATGTACATGAAAAGGTAATTTCCAACGCTCAGGAAGCTAAAGCCCGTGATTCACGGTTGATTGGAATTGCACCTGCTGACGATGAAGAAGTAGCAGAAATATTCAACGATTTAATTCCCGTTTCCACTGTAGATGAATTACTTTCACCGATTTTGACAGTAATTCCTTTACAGTTATTGGCTTATCACATTGCAGCCCGTCGCGGTTTGGATGTCGATCAACCTCGAAACTTGGCTAAATCTGTGACTGTAGAGTAAGTGTAATTACTGAATTAAAAATCTTTGTGGAAAGATAATAAAGTATTTTGTAGGTTGGGTTAGACAGGAAAATAATTTTTATGGTGATTACAATTTACCTTCTCCTGTCGTAACCCAACATCAGGTGTTGAATAAATACTGTTAGTTATCAACAATCGAATGTTGGGTTACGACGCTTGGGTTAATCATTCGTTTAATTCAAAATTCTCGTGCGTCTAACCCAACCTACTTTCTTTCTTAGTTGTAGCAAAAATGAACGTCACGCATCATCTATAAGTTGGAAAAAACCGCAGAGAGCGCAGAGAAAAAGAGATAGGAGTAATCAAGCAATAGATTATTTAGCCACAGTGGTAGAATACCGGGAGAAAACGTTTCGGTTAGTGATGCGAATTCATCAGATAAAAAAATATAAAAATGAAATTAAAACAATTACTGCAAGAAAAGCGAGAAGAAATTTTAAATATCGCAGCGAGACATGGAGCTTATAACCTGCGAATTTTTGGTAGTGTCGTTAGAGGAGAAGAAACCGAAAGCAGTGATATTGATATTTTAATTGATTACGATTTAGAGAAAATATCAGCTTGGTTTCCTGGTGGATTAATCAAAGATTTAGAGGCTTTGTTAAATCGTAAAGTTGATGTAGTTACAACTCAATCTTTACATTATTTAATCCGAGATAAAATTTTTAATGAGGCTATTCCTTTATGAAAGATAGTCGGGTGTATTTAATTCACATTCGAGATTGTATTAGTAGAATTAAGCAATATACAATTGATGGCAAAGAAATATTTCTTCAAGATATCAAAACTCAAGATGCAGTTTTAAGAAACCTTCAGGTGATGTGTGAATCAGTACAAAAATTGCCTAGTGATTGGAAAAACACGTATCCTGAAATTGAGTGGAGTAATATAGCTGGTTTTAGAAATAGATTAACTCATGAATATTTGAATGTAGATTTAAATCTAGTTTGGAGCGTTATTGAAAATTATTTACCAGATTTAGAAGCAACCATTGAAGCAATGGCGCAGGAATTTTGGAATACTTAATTATCCAGGTACTATAACCGCATTTTTATCGTTAATTAAGTATTCCATTTAACGCTTTCCAAATTCGGCACTCACTGCCTGCCGAATAAAAAAACTCTTTTTATAACTTATTTTCAGCCCTTTTGATTTTAGAGAAAAGAAAATTAATAATCAATTTTCACCATACAAAAAAACAACCCAAAAAAGCAAGATTTGCCGAAAAATACAATCAATCTGTAATTTTAATCACTTGCCATTCCAGTAAATCAAATTTACTATACCCTGTAGCTAATCTTGTATCGCTTTCGATATGTCAAGAATATTAGTCTTATCGGGTTGTCTACTGCTTACTCCTTATCTCTCCTTACCTCCTTCCTCCGCGCCCTCTGTGTCTCTGCGGTTTATTCTTCGGTATTTTTGCGGATAAAAGAGTAATTTTATAATCAAAAAGGCGCTAGATATAGATGTTTATAGCTATAGAAAAATGACTTGAAGTAATTAATAAAATATGAGTAAAAAACATCACGATGTCCGAGTTTTAACGCATCGCGCCTTTGCTGTATTTTTGACTATATTTTTGATTTCCGATGTGGGGAGAGCATATGCTTCTAGGAATTTAGAAATCATTGCTCAACAGAGAGAAAGTTCGCCATCGGATGCAACCGAGGCTGAAGCAATGAAGTTAATGCAAGAAGGATTGCAATTGCAGAAGCAAGGAAGTAAGGAATCACTGCTAGCAGCTAGGAAGAAATATGAAGCCGCGCTGGTTTTGTGGCAAAAGCTGGGGAATAAAACAGGGCAAGCTGTTAATCTTCTAAGTATCGGTCGAATCTACAGTGATTTAGGGGAAAACCAGAAAGCTCTGGAATTTTACAACCAAGCTTTACCTATATTACGTGCGGTGGGAAACAAGGGTGGAGAAGCCATTACACTCAATAATATTGGTATAGTCTACTCAAGTTTAGGGGAAAAGCAGAAAGCTCTGGAATTTTACAACCAAGCTTTACCTATATTACGTGCGGTGGGAGACAGAGGTGGAGAAGCCAATACACTCAATAATATTGGTACAGTCTACTTAAGTTTAGGGGAAAACCAGAAAGCTCTGGAATTCTTCAACCAAGCTTTACCTATATTACGTGCGGTGGGAGACAGAGGTGGAGAAGCCAATACACTCAATAATATTGGTACAGTCTACGGGTATTTAGGAGAAAAGCAGAAAGCTCTGGAATTCTTCAACCAAGCTTTACCATTGAGACGTGCGGTGGGAGACAGAGCTGGAGAAGCTACTACACTCAATAATATTGGTCAAGTCTACGACAATTTAGGAGAAAAGCAGAAAGCTCTGGAATTTTACAACCAAGCTTTATCTTTACATCGTGCGGTGGGAGACAGAGCTGGAGAAGCTACTACACTCAATAATATTGGTGCAGTCTACGACAATTTAGGAGAAAAGCAGAAAGCTCTGGAATTTTACAACCAAGCTTTACCTATATTACGTGCAGTGGGAAACAAGGGTGGAGAAGCCAATACTCTTAACAATATTGGTTCAGTCTACGACAATTTAGGAGAAAAGCAGAAAGCTCTGGAATTTTACAACCAAGCTTTACCTATATTACGTGCAGTGGGAAACAAGGGTGGAGAAGCCAATACTCTTAACAATATTGGTTCAGTCTACGACAATTTAGGAGAAAAGCAGAAAGCTCTGGAATTTTACAACCAAGCTTTACCTATATTACGTGCAGTGGGAAACAAGGGTGGAGAAGCCAATACTCTTAACAATATTGGTTCAGTCTACGACAATTTAGGAGAAAAGCAGAAAGCTCTGGAATTTTACAACCAAGCTTTACCTATATTACGTGCGGTGGGAGACAAGGGTGGAGAAGCTACTACACTCAATAATATTGGTGGAGTCTACGACAATTTAGGAGAAAAGCAGAAAGCTCTGGAATTATTCAACCAAGCTTTACCTATATTACGTGCGGTGGGAGACAAGGGTAGAGAAGCTACTACACTCAATAATATTGGTGGAGTCTACGACAATTTAGGAGAAAAGCAGAAAGCTCTGGAATTATTCAACCAAGCTTTACCTATATTACGTGCGGTGGGAGACAAGGGTAGAGAAGCTACTACACTCAATAATATTGGTGGAGTCTACGACAATTTAGGAGAAAAGCAGAAAGCTCTGGAATTATTCAACCAAGCTTTACCTATATTACGTGCGGTGGGAGACAAGGGTAGAGAAGCTACTACACTCAATAATATTGGTACAGTCTACTCAAGTTTAGGAGAAAAGCAGAAAGCTCTGGAATTATTCAACCAAGCTTTACTATTGAGACGTGCGGTGGGAGACAGGGGTGGAGAAGCCACTACACTCACTAATATTGGTGCAGTCTACGCGGATTTAGGAGAAAACCAGAAAGCTCTAGAATTTTACAACCAAGCTTTATCTATATTACGTGCTGTGGGAGACAGGGGTAGAGAAGCTACTACACTCAATAATATTGGTACAGTCTACTCAAGTTTAGGGGAAAACCAGAAAGCTCTGGAATTCTTCAACCAAGCTTTACCATTGAGACGTGCGGTGGGAGACAAGGGTGGAGAAGCCAATACTCTCAATAATATTGGTTTTGTCTACTCGGATTTAGAAGAAAATCAGAAAGCTCTGGAATTATTCAACCAAGCTTTACCTATATTACGTGCGGTGGGAGACAAGGGTGGAGAAGCTACTACTCTAGGAAATCTTGCACTACTTGAACGAAAACAAGGTAATTTTCCAGCATCCCTCAAACACATCGAAAGCGCGATCGCAATTATCGAGGAGTTACGCGGTACCTACACCGAACAAGACTTAAAAACCACCTATTTCTCCACAGTCCAAGGTTATTACAAATTCTACATCGACCTATTGATGGAACAACACAATAAAAACCCATCACAAGGATACGCTACTATAGCGCTACACATTTCGGAACGTTCCCGCGCTCGTGGTTTAATCGAGCTTTTAGCTCAAGCTAACGCCGAAATCAGCAAAAATGTTGACCCCAAATTCATTGTTGAAGAAAAAGAATTACAGCTAAAACGTCAAGCTCAAGAAAAAATTCTGGCTCAATTAATCAATCAAACTCCACTACTAAAAGACACAATTAAACAAACCGAAACCGAAATTCAAAATATAATTAATCAACAAAAACAACTGAAAGCAAAAGTCCGCAATCAAAACCCTGAACGGGATAAAATTACTAACCCAGAACCGTTAAAATTACCTGAAATTCAACAGCAATTAGATAAAGATACCGTTTTACTACAATATTCCCTCGGTGAAAAACGCAGTTATTTATGGTTAGTTACACCAAATTCACTTACTAGCTACGAACTACCAAAAGGTGAAGAAATTGAGCAAATTGCCAATAGATTCTACAGTGGATTAGCAAAAAATAGTTTAGCGATTGATTCAGCACAAAAACTCAGCGAAATTATTCTCGCACCCGTAAAAGAAAAAATAACAGGGAAAAGATTAGTCATCGTTGCTGATGGTGTGTTGCAACAGATTCCTTTTGCAGCATTAGCTGATCCTTCAGGAGAAGGGGTAGAAAAGAAGATTTCTTCTGGTAATAACAGAGGAGGGCTTATTCCCGAACCAATTCCGAATAAACCAGGGACAGCAGATACTAATTATCAACCTTTGATGCTCAATCACGAAATTGTTAATTTACCTTCAGCATCAACTATTGCTATCCAACGGGAAAAAATCGCCAAACGTAAAATAGCACCTAAAAAAATCGCTATCCTCGCAGACCCAGTATACAGTTCCAATGACCAACGAGTTACGGGTAAAGAAGAAACTATCAGTCCCGAACTTGATTTAGAACGTTCCGCTCTCAACCGTTCCGCGAAAAGCCTTAATCGTACTGGTTGGAGTCGATTACCAAATACAGAAATAGAAGCCCAAGAAATATTAAAACTCTTTCCTTCTACCGAGACTCTACAAGCATTTAGCTTCGATGTTAACTATAACTTGGCGACAAGTAAAAATCTTAATCAATACCAAATTTTACACTTTGCAACCCACGGTTTCGTTAATCCCGACCAACCGGAATTATCAGGAATTGTTTTATCGTTAGTTAATAAAGACGGTAAACAAGTACCGGGTTATTTACGTTTAGCAGATTTATTTGAACAAGATTATCCCGCAGAATTAATTGTTTTAAGTGCTTGCGAAACTGGACTTGGTAAAAATGTCAATGGTGAAGGTCTAGTGGGCTTGACAAGAGGATTGATGTATGCAGGTGCCGCAAGGGTCGCTTTGTCCTTGTGGCAGGTTGATGATAAAGGTACATCGGTATTGATGCAAGAGTTTTATAAGCAGATGTTGCAGGAAAACAAAACTCCTAGCGAAGCGTTACGGGCTGCACAGCGCCAGTTATGGTCAAATCCGGATTGGCGCAGTCCCCATTATTGGGGGGCTTTTACTTTACAGGGGGATTGGAATTAACCCCACCCCACCCTGTAGAGACGCGATACTATGAGCGTCTCTACATCTGGACTACATATCAATTTCTATAAAGGATAAATAACCGTGAACATTACCATCAACAACAAATCTATTGCTCTATTTTTGACAACTGTAATTACTTGTGCGATCGCCATAAGTTCATCGGTACAAGCACAAAATAATCCCAAAATTTCCAATCCCAAATTTATTCAATCCGAGAAGGGAGGTAATTTTGAATTACCAGGTAAAGGAAAACCTTTTATTCCAAATGGTGTAGAACAATCAATCAAACCAAACGAAAGTAAAAATCGAGGAATACCCGATGGTGTAGATGATCGCATTCTCATGACTAGCAACAAATATCCTTGGTCAACAATTGGTAGGGTTGAGGGAACAACTACTGACGCTAAAAGCTATCATTGCACGGGAACTTTAATTCACGATAATCTCGTTCTCACTAATTCTCATTGCGTTATCGATCCAGAAACTGGTGTATTAAGTAAAGAAATTAAATTTTTACCGAATTTTATCAACGGTACAGTTTCTAATCCTAGAGATATTGCTTTAGTTGAAGAAGTTGTTTACGGTACTGATTTCAAAAATGGAAATCAAGACAATGCTAAAGACTGGGCTATTTTGGTATTAGATAAACCTTTGGGTCGTAAATATGGTTATTTAGGATGGAAATCTATACCATCTAATATTCTTGTTCGTAATCCGAATGCTTTCTTTTTTGTGGGATATTCCGGTGATTTCCCCAAATTTAATCCAGGAATGATAGCAGGATTTGAAAAAGGTTGCAGCATTGTAGCAGAAGAAGAAGGGCTTTTATTACATGATTGCGATACTGCTGGGGGTTCTTCTGGTGGTCCGATCATCGCCACGATTGGTTCAGAATACTATATTGTTGGTGTGAATAATGCCGAAATTAAAAACCTTCGTACCGGACAGGATATTATTAATACTGCGGTGAAAATTTCCACAATAGAGGAAGCATTAGCTGATAAATAGCTTATTTTCGAGGATGAGTTGCGTTGCTTGTAATATTTCTATTTTGACAAATGTTCCATAGCATCCTAACTCATCTAATTTTGTATTTGTTCTCTCACCCAACCTCTAAAAGCTTTAATCACAACATTTCGACCTGCTGTTTTACTCTGCTCAAGATATTGGGGTAAAATTTCAGATAAAGGTAAATTAGGAAAGTTTTTGCTTTGCTTGGACACCACATAAGAATCATTTTGTAATAAATTTATTTGTAGTTTACCTTTCTCAAATCGCCATAATTCGGGGACTTTTAACGCTGCATAAATACTTGGATGAGTTCGAGAAGTAACATCAATTTCTAAAGCTAAATCGGGTGGTGGATATTGTGTTAAATCAAGCCGCTTCTTTCCACGAATTTTATTTTCATTTTCAATATAAAAACATTGCTCTGGTTCAATTCCTTGAAGCATTATTTGATTTTTAAAAGTAGTGGAACCCAGACTTCTAAATTCAATTTCTAATTCTTCTAAAAGTGCTTTTATTAAGTCACCAATAATTTCTTTATCGTCTTCATGTTCTGGCAATGGTGCCATAATTTCTAGCATTCCTTGGTCATAAGCAATACGAGCGGCACCATGTTCTCCTAGTTCATCAAGAATTGTTTCAAATTCTTGCCAGGTGACATCACGTAATAATACCCGTTGTCCCGGTGGAACATCAATGCGTTTAATGCTTAAGAGCATATTACCACTCCCAGTATTTCAGCGATTACTATTAGCTTAACGTGGGTTCTACAAACCTAAAAACTAAAAATCCTTCTTCTCTTGATTCCCTACTCCTTCTTCCCTGTGCCCTATTCCCTGTGATTATAATTGTGATAACTTGTAAATAAAATTTACATTTATTGACAATGATCAGATTGATATCGGATTTTGATGGACCGATTTGCGATGTTTCCGAACGTTATTACCAGGTATATTTATTTTGTTTAAAGAAAACCCATCGTCAAAACCAACAAATACGTATACTTTCCAAAGATGAATTTTGGCAGTTAAAACGTTCGCGTGTACCAGAAAAACAAATAGGCATCATGTCCGGTTTAGAATCAGCACAAGCAGAAGATTTTGCTCAGTTACGCAAGCAAATTGTACATACCCAGCCTTATTTTGAGTATGATATCCTAATGCCTGGTGCTGTAGAAACTTTACTCAAAGTTCAACAAGCTGGAATTGATTTAGTGGTAATGACTATGCGCCGAGTCAGGGAATTAGAATACGCTCTACAAAAATTTGATTTATACCAGTTTTTTCCGGTAAATCGTATTTACTGTCTTAGTAATGATTACGTAAAAACTCGCGATATTGATGATAAACCGTTACTTATGGCACAGGCTTTGAAAGAACTACCCCCCGCAGAAGAAACTTGGATGGTGGGAGATACTGAAGCTGATATTGCTGCGGCTAAAAAGCATGATGTCAAGTCGATCGCTGTAGAATGCGGTATTCGCGATCGCGCTCAACTAGAAGCTTATCATCCAGATATTATTGTGAAAAATTTAACAGAAGCAGCGAATTTTCTGCTCAAACGTTAGCTATAATCATTTAATTTCAAAACTAACAATAAAAAAATCGGAAAACAGGGAGTTTATAATCTTATTCCCTATTTTCCCAAATTCCAGTTACTTCAGAAAACTACAAATTAGCCACAATAATATAAACGTTACCACCGTGGCAAACTGATTCATTGTGAAATCAGCCGAATTTAACGGTTCTGTAAGAGAACTAGCTATAAGTCCTCCGATAATTAAACCAACTATCAAACCGACTAAAGTGAATAAAACCGCTCTACCAAATTTATTTTCCTTGCGATTGAGAAAATAAATGCTTACTCCAACTCCGATTACCAACATTAATTGTAAAACCTGGTCGCCTCCAGTTCTGTAAAACAAACTGTTGGCACTCAAGCCAAGATACCAAATACCAGGTACAACTATGTCAAGGGTGCTGGGCTTATCTACCATACGTTGCAGCCATGGGGGTGACTGCTTTTTTGGTACTGGACTTAAATCGGGAGTCACCTGCACTCTGGATTCGGGGAAGCGAATACGTTCGGGTACTTTAATCTTGCCTTCCTGACGCATCCGCAAGCGGTTCATCAGTACGGCATCATAAGCAGCTTCAATAATTTCAATACGCGATGTATCGCCACTATATTGTTCTACTAGACGATTGCGTGTATCTTGAATTTCTTCAAAGCTAGCGTCTTCCGATACCCCAAGTTTTTCGTAGGGATTTTGGTCGCTCATGGGAGTTAATTACTGATTGCGAGGTCGGCAGTAGTTTCTTGGTTAATAAAAACTATTTTATGATTTATTTTGGTAGAAACCAATATTATTACAGTCAATTTTAATAATCTTACCTAGATTAGGCTATAACATGAACAGAATTAACACAAGTAATTTTCACTAAAACTAACTTTAACATATCGCAATAACTCCGTGTATCCCCTCATGCCGTTGAGTCTGAAGGGCTTTACTCTAGAATTTGAGATAAAAACATAAAAAGCGAACATTTTTCATGAAAAAATTAAACTTTGTGTTTTGTGTAAAGTTGCCGTTTTTCTCCGGAGGGATATTTTAATCTATAATCCTCTTTCTTCGTTTTGTGCCTTTTAACCGCATATAGATTTAAAATTGATAGCGTTTAATTACTTTGTAACTTGAAGTAAACTATTTTCTAGTTTAATCTTCAATTAACACGGTGGCATATTACATTATCTATCTATAATTGTTAGATACTCTTGTAAACCAAGAAGAGCATTGTTGCTTTATCCCCAGGGTTGCATGAAAAAGAAAATTTACGCTCTGATTACCGAAGCCAAGGCATTACACTAGTATGTCTTTGGAATAAGGGGTTAGGAGAGTTTTAGCCTTGTAGATTATTATTGCCCAAAAACGGATATTCGCGTCTAAAAAATGCAATCCGTCTGTAAATCCTATGAATTTTTTGTAAAGTGATGGTCATGGCTCCTGCTGCCAAGATTCTTGTAGTTGACGACGATCCTGCCGTTAGAAATTTAATTCAACGCTTCTTGATGAAGCAGAGCTATCAAGTGGAAGCTGCCGAAGATGGCAAAACCGCATTAGCTCTCTTCGAGCAATTTAACCCGGATTTGGTAATTTTAGATGTTAATTTACCAGATGTAATTGGGTTTAATCTTTGCCAAGAAATGCAGAGTCGTAATGGTGTTTTTGTTCTCATGCTGACTAGTCGTGCGGATGAAGCCGATAAAATTCGCGGCTTCTCTAAAGGTGCTGACGACTATCTTACCAAGCCTTTTGGTTTGGGTGAGTTAGAAGTCAGAGTCGCAGCTATTCTGCGCCGTCAGCGCGTTGTAACCACAGCGGAACAGAAACGTTTGGTTTTTGAAAGATTGATGATAGATCCTGTGCGAAGAGAAGTTTCACTCAATAATCTACCAGTTCCTTTAACTGCGTTGGAGTTTGACTTACTGCATTTCCTAGCCAGTCATCCCGGTAGAGTTTGGCGACGTGCTGAACTTATCCAAGAGGTATGGGATTATGAATATGTTGGCGATCAAAGGGTCGTAGACGTACATATCGGTCAAATTCGTAAGAAAATTGAAGCTGATGCTGCACAGCCTGCATTGATTCAGACGGTGCGTGGTGTTGGGTATAAGTTTGAATGCCCAGCTCCAGATCAGCAGCCTGAGAAAGTACTTTAATGTAACAGGAGGTCAAACCTCCTTTTACGTATTTTTAGCTCTCAATTCAATTAGTGTAAAGATGACAAGTTCAATTACATCAAGATGTCAATCATAAAGGCAAAACCAATAATCTATTCTTGATAAATCTCTTGAATCTACCTTATGTTTACCTGCTCTGCGTTTGATAATTTTCTGTTTTAAATAAAATTTTCAACCTTAAGGTTTTATGATTAATCCTCTCATCGGAGGATATTTTTTTATTTTTTATCTCTTTATCTCAGCGCACTATAGCTACGATTATATTCTTTTTGTTATTTGTGGATTTGTGGACTTGTTATTTTACCCTGTAAGTAAATAATTGTATCCCTTGATATTAGCACCCAACTATGATATGAAAATATTTTAGTTGCGTGCCATGAAGGGACATCGCGAAGATTAGTTAATTACGCCTTGATGTACTAAAAATTTTGAAATAACGTTTCTAAATAAACACGGGCTGCACGGCGATCGCTATCTCCATTTTGGAGTAGAAACAAAGACAGAGCGGCTGTCAGTACTCGGTCTTGGTCCCAATCTGGATGTGTTTCTAAATAATTCTTCAAGGATTCGTGAAGTGTTTCAGGGACTTGTCCTGCCAGACTAATTGTAGCGTTCATAATTCTTCTCCTAAAATCGGGCTATCAAAAGGATTTTCAGCGGACGAAGACTTTTATCGTCACCATACAAAGCCCAATGAGCATTGCTATGTAAAGGTATCCACAAACTTCAATACTTGGGTTGACGAAAAAATCTTGTCGCATCATTTTGCGCTAAAGGGGGGTAGGTTTGTCAATGCTGCGAAATGTTACAAATCTCGGTATAAAATTTTCCTACTCACGGAATAATCAAGCTTAGATGCTCCATATTGTTACAACACTTAATAATAACTCAGTCCTTGTAAACCTTTGCTGTTGTTTTCCAACAATCCCCAGCAATACCTTCTAAAGCCTGTTTAAATGTAAAAACTCTGTGGAGAACTCAGGTCGAGTCTGTGGAAATCATGTGGAATCGGTGAGGAAAATTCTAGTTAATAATAAGAATTACAAAAAAATCCCCGCTTATTCCTTTCTTCTCTGTAAAGCCCTTTTTCCGCAACTACTTAACGAATATTGATGATCAAATTTTAATTTTGAATTTTAGCAACCACCCTCAGTATTGTTTTGTGATTGTATAAAATTTTTTTAAAGAATATTAGTTCCAGGTATTGAACTCGCGGCGGATTCGTAGTAAAATATTTATAATGGGAATATTTATAAAAATAAAATTTTAGCTTATATTCCCATTATAAAAATAATATCATTAAAACCAGCCAAAAATCTACCCCCTCCACAAAAAAAATTTCGCCACAGAGAAAAATAAAAAAAAGAATAACTCGAAGAATTTAATTGCTAGCTTTGAAGCATAATAATAAGTAAGGGATGATTAAAAGTTATGTAAATTGAGCATTGCAAATCGGAATAAATCTTATTTACGGCGTTCTTGCAACTTGCGATAAACAGATTTTAAATCAACATGATGATGAGCCAAAGCTACTAAAGTGTGATATAACAAATCAGCCACCTCGCCAGCAATAGCATCAGCATTATTATCCTTACAAGCCATAACGACTTCAGCCGATTCTTCTCCAATTTTTTTTAAAATCTGATTGTCACCACCTTTAAATAACTTGCAAGTGTAAGAATCCTCAATCGGATTATCCCGTCGGTTAGATATAACATTAAATAACTGTGACAAAGTATCAGCAGGAGGAGGAATAATTTTGCTGCCAACCTGATGAAAACAACTCCTTTCGCCGGTATGACAAGCAATATCTCCCACTTGTTCTACAGTAATTAAAAGAGCATCGCTATCGCAGTCATAACGGACATTATGAACAATTTGAATATGTCCGCTGGTGGCACCCTTATGCCACAATTGCTGACGAGAACGGCTCCAAAACCAAGTTTCACCAGTGTCCAAAGTTTTGATTAAAGATTCTTGATTCATCCAAGCCATCATTAAAACAGTGCCATCTAAATAATCTTGGACTATAGCTGGCACCAAACCTCGTTCGTCGTAGCGAATTTTCTCAACGGGGATGTTATTTTGCGAGTCTGTTACAGAAAAAAACATACCGTCCTTTAGTAAGAATGATTGATAAATTCACGATATCATCTCTATGGTGTATCTTAACGGGATGTTTTTGCTCTATGCTAACTAAATAGCTCAAACAATAATATTTTTCTGCATAGCTGAGTGCATCTTCAATGGGCTTGAAGTAACTTGATCCGCAGACCAAGGAAACTTTAACATAACAATCAACAGCCAAATTAAAAGCCTCTGTATAGAAATCTTGAACAACCTACTTAGTAGCAATTGCGAATTTCAAGACGGCAAATCCTGATTTGACTTGCATAATATATCGTGATTTTTCTGGTTCAGCTAATTGCACTTATTTACTACGATACAAATATAAGTTGGAAAATAAGTTTGAACCGGCATTAGCCCCTATCAAAAGATAGACCATTATAATTACACTCTAGGAGACAGCCTTGGTAAATACAACGATTAAAACTACCAAATCACAAGAAATTTTTGCAGCAGCTCAAAACTTGATGCCAGGAGGAGTAAATTCTCCCGTTCGTGCATTTAAATCTGTAGGTGGACAACCTATTGTTTTTGACCGAGTAAAAGGCGCATATATTTGGGATGTAGATGGCAACGAATACATCGACTATGTTGGTACTTGGGGTCCGGCAATTTGTGGTCATGCCAATCCCGAAGTCATTGCTGCACTCCATTCCGCTCTGGAAAAAGGTACTAGTTTTGGCGCTCCTTCCCTACTGGAAAATGTTTTGGCAGAAATGGTGATCGATGCCGTCCCCAGTATTGAAATGGTAAGATTTGTTAACTCTGGCACAGAAGCCTGTATGGCTGTGTTAAGGCTGATGCGAGCTTTTACCAAACGAGACAAAATTATCAAATTTGAAGGCTGTTACCACGGTCATGCGGATATGTTTTTGGTAAAAGCGGGTTCTGGGGTTGCTACTTTGGGTTTACCCGATTCTCCCGGAGTTCCCAAATCTGTTACTAGCGATACTCTAACCGCACCCTTCAATGACCTCGAAGCTGTAAAAGTACTATTTGAACAAAACCGCGACCAAATTGCTGGTGTAATTTTAGAACCAGTGGTCGGAAATGCTGGTTTTGTGACTCCAGATGCTGGATTTTTGGAAGGACTCCGCGAACTCACTCACGAACACGGTGCTTTATTAGTATTTGATGAAGTCATGACGGGTTTCCGTATTTCCTATGGTGGAGCTCAAGAAAAGTTTGGCGTGACTCCAGATTTAACAACTTTAGGTAAAATCATCGGCGGTGGTTTACCTGTAGGAGCCTACGGTGGTCGTCGAGATATCATGTCTATGGTTGCACCCGCCGGACCAATGTATCAAGCCGGAACTCTCAGCGGTAATCCTTTGGCAATGACTGCGGGAATTAAAACGCTAGAATTGCTCCAAAAGCCCGGTACTTACGACTACTTGGAACAAATTACCAAAAAGTTAGCGGATGGCTTATTGCAAGTCGCTAGCGAAACTGGTCATGACGCTTGTGGTGGCAATATCAGCGGGATGTTTGGAATGTTTTTCACTAGCGGTCCGGTTCACAATTATGAAGATGCTAAAGCTTCCGATACTGCAAAATTTGGACGCTTCCATCGTGGAATGTTGGAACACGGTATTTACTTAGCACCTTCTCAATTTGAAGCTGGATTTACTTCTATCGCTCACACCCAAGAAGATATTGAACGAACTTTGCAAGCTGCACGAGATGTAATGTCTGGTTTATAAGCATAAATTATCTCAATCCCGTCTCAAAAATAAGGCGGGATTGAACTTTTCCACAAAAAATCTAACTCGATTAATTACAACCGCAGCCACTGTGTCTACAACCCTTCATGGTTTTATGACCTTCAGCGCAAGCTTCGGAGCAATAGTATTGACCATCTTTATTGACTGCATTTTCAACATTGACAATGCATAAACATTTTTCACAAGCACATTTCATTAAATCTACGGTAGTTGTCATTTTTCCTTAACCTCCGGAAAATACTTTTTACTTACAAATATTTTAGAATACTTGAACATATGTTCATATGTATAATAACATAATTTTTGATGGATGAAACCGATCAAGATTGTAGTTTTGTGTTAACGGGCTTCGCCCTTAAGGAAGGAGGAAGAAGGCAAGAATTAATCTCCTCCTTATAGCCCTCTTACGAACGCAGGGTCAAAATCCCCATTTAAAATCCAACTTCTTCCCCATAGCCCTCTTCCCTCTTTCTTCTTACGAACGTTGTTTTAATATTCCGATTTCATAGCACACCAGTAAAAAAAGCAGTACATATACTGATAAATAATCAAATATCTATCAAACTTTAGAAACTCTTCAAAACTAAACCAGCAATTTACACCTGGCATCCTAGAATTCATCTGTTGATAATAAAAATAGAGTAATTGCTCACCGTTATTTTTGTAGCGAGTTGACAGTGCATGAGCTACTGTTTAAATCCGAACTGTCCCAATCCTGAAAACCTGCCTTTTAGTGAAAGATGCCAAGCTTGTGGAGCGCGAATTATGTTGCGCGATCGCTATCGAGTCACCAAATCTTTGGGTCAAGGAGGTTTTGGAGCGACTTTTCTGGCACAAGATGAAGCATTACCGGGGGAACCGAGTTGTGTAATCAAGCAGCTACGTCCTTCGGGAACCGCACCCCATATTTTACAGATGGCACGGGAATTATTTGAGCGTGAAGCCGCGACCCTAGGCAAGATTGGGAATCATCCCCAAGTTCCACGTTTACTAGATTATTTTGAAGACCGAGAACATTTTTATTTAATTCAAGAATATGTCCACGGTTCAACTATACAGCAGGAGGTAAAACGTAACGGAGTATTAGGAGAAGTAGGAGTCAAGCAGTTTTTAAGTGAAATCTTACCATTACTGCAATACATCCATTCTCAAAAAGTGATTCACCGCGATATTAAACCCGCTAACTTGATTCGTCGCGCTCAAGATTTAAGATTAGTCATGATTGATTTTGGTGCTGTAAAAAATCAAGTTAGCCAGACAGCAGCGATGCAATCGGGACAAACAGCATTAACAGCCTATGCTATTGGTACTCCTGGTTTTGCTCCTCCAGAGCAAATGGCCATGCGTCCGGTTTACGCTAGCGACATTTATGCTTTGGGTATTACGTGTATATACTTACTAACTGGTAAATCTCCCAAGGATTTGGAATATAACCCTGCAACAGGTGAAGTGATGTGGCAACATCTTGTACACTTAAGCGATCACTTTGTACAAGTCCTGACAAAGATGATGGATGTTTCAGTCCGTAACCGTTACCAGTCAGCCGAGGAAGTTCTTAGAGCGATGGAGATGGAGCCTTACCTTGATAGTTTGGCTTCTGGTTTAGCTGTTCCATCAAACTTTGTTGGTACTCAGAAAACTTCCACAGGTTTGGCTGATTCTAGTACTAGTTTCTCTAGTGTGGGAGTAGCTCAAGTTGCAGCAGCTATTCGAGCAAGAAAGGCTAAAGCTGCTTCTGGTAATGCTTTCAAAACTGGAAGTGTTAACAGTAGTGTACTGACATCGAAAACAGCAGCTTCTATCTCCGATTCGACTAAATCTTCTGCTTATAAATCGAATCCAGAGCGTCGCTTAAATTCTGAAAGCTTACTAGCCGCTTACTTGAAGGGAAGAAGGGATTTTGCTTCACACAATTTAAGTTTGCTAAATCTACAAGGCTCGGATTTATCAGAAACAAATTTTCATTCTTCTAAGCTTGAAAAAGCTAACTTACAAGGCACAAATCTTTACAGTAGCGACTTTGGACGAGCTAATTTAAACAAAGCTAATCTTAAAGATACTAATTTAAGTAAAGCTTATTTTAATCATGCTGATTTGGAATCCGCAGACCTTCGAGGTGCAGACCTCAGTTATGCTCATCTAAGTAATGCTAATCTTCGTGGAGCTAATTTGTGTGGTGCCAATCTGACTGGAGCTAAAATCTCTCCAGAACAGTTAGCGTTAGCTAAAACTAATTGGATGACTATACGTCCTAATGGTAGAAGAGGTTTATTATGATTTAAGACAAAAATTGATAAACAGAAATAGTTTTACCTAATTCTACTTAATGCTTCAATCATCATAAACCTTGATATATTAACTTTTAATAAAACAAGCGAAAATTTTAGCATTTAAATAATAATCCTAAAGATGAGGAAAACAGCCCCAAGTAATAATGCCGAAATATTTGGAATGGGAGTGAGTTGTTTCAAAATTCCTCAAGGATTTTCTATAAGCAAATAAATATACGCTCTGCGAATAAAAAATTTTATAGTATAGTATTGATATGTTTGACGATTAAAACTGCATCATTGAATTTCCTCTACAGTTCCTTTGATTTTAAGATTGCTGTAGAGGAATCTTTTATTTAAAAAAATTTCCATATTAACGTTGATCATTTTTAACAAGCTTAAGATATTTTTAATTAATAATTTTATTACTTGTTGCATAAAAAATGTAAAATATAAGACCAAGTAAACAAAAATTAAGGTTGTCAAATAAAATTTTCATAGTGTTGCCCGGAAATGCAGATGTTAGCATAATCGGTAGTGTTACTTTCGCTAGTTCGGTTAATGCAATGGATTATGCTCCAAAACAACTGCGTGCGCCTGGAATTTCAGTAAAGATATGTATGGAAACCGATATAATTAGCTGTCCCTGATTGTAGGCTGAGACTAAATAGTTATGAGCGACATTAGCGAGTTAAATTTGTTATCAGTGAAAGGCTCACCCATAAACCCCGAATCCATAACACAAGACCTACAGCAGCGATTGAGTCTATATCAGGTTTTTGTTAAGTTGTATGAAAATCATGGTAGTCTTTTAGAACAAATTCTTAAATTAGAAAATTTATCCCAATCTTCGTTAAAGATAAATCAGTCGCATTATATACAAGCCGTGGTTGATGACGATATAGTTTATCTAACAACAAATCTACGTGATGGAAAAAGCGAAAGCTTACGACAGTCTCAGCATACTTGGACTATAGGGCGCGATCGCAACAGCGGAATCCATATTAATAATAAATACGTATCTCGTCGCCATGCTGCGATTCGATACATGAACCAAGGGTTTTATTTAATAGATTTTAACAGTACTAATGGTACTTCTATCAATGGTGAACAGATTTACCAACCGACAAAGCTGGAAGACGGAGATATTGTTCGGGTAGGTAATATTACTTTTTGTTTTTTTGTCAATCATAGTTGCTGTGTTTTACCTCCAGTAGCTGTAGAGTTATTGATGCAGTTGGTACCTAAAACAGGTCAAGATAAAGCAGAAACATTATTATATTATGAGAGCAAAACTAAAACTCGAAAGCTTTCGGATAGCGAATGCATTCAAGAGGAAAGCTTAGTTGATGAAATAGCTATAATACAGACTATCGAGGAGCAATTAAGTCAACAGTGGAAATCCGATATTTTAGAAAGTTTTTATGGTAAACAAACACCAAAAGATTGTCTTTAATCGGGATTTGACAAAGAGTTGATCAAGTTTTATGTTTTGGGCTGCATCAGGTTGACGAGATTAAACTAGATAAATATCTAAATTTAGAACTTATCTGAAAAAAGTTAAAAATATACCTATGTTAAATATTAGCAAAGACGGCTAATATTTATAGCCGCCTTATTTATACAATACAAATTAAGATTGGTCTGAAGATATCAAGTCCGGCTAATTACTGATTAAGTACTACTCACCTTTTACAAATAGGACAAGTATTATTGCGGACATGAAATCATACCTTATTCGTCTTCAAATACTTCTTCTTCTTCAGATTCCTGATCTTCATCGCTTGATTGTCCAACAGAATTAGCAGAAACAACAGCACCTAGTTCAAGCTTTTCAAGGACTTTTAGCCTAATTTCTTCGAGCATTTCTGGCTTTTCTTCAAGGAATTTGATGGCATTATCCCTTCCTTGAGAAATATTATCGCCATTGTAACTGTACCAAGCTCCTTTACGGTTAATTACGCCAGTTTCTTCTGCCAGGTCAACAATACAGCCTAATGTTGAAATACCTTTACCGAAGATAACATCGAATTCGGCAATTCTAAAAGGTGGTGCAACTTTATTTTTAGCAACTTTGACTTTAACACGGATACCAAATTCTTCCGTACCTTTCTTTAAGGTTTGAATACGTCGAATATCTAGACGCACAGAAGAGTAATATTTTAAAGCGTTACCACCAGTAGTAGTTTCAGGATTACCGTAGCTAACACCAATTTTCATACGCAACTGGTTGATAAACATGACTGTGCAGCCAGATTTACCTATATTACCAGTAATTTTACGTAATGCTTGGCTCATCAATCGCGCTTGGAGACCCACATGAGCATCGCCCATATCACCCTCAATTTCTGCGCGGGGAACTAGTGCTGCTACGGAATCAATCACTACGATGTCAACCGCCGCAGACCGTACCAATTGGTCTACGATTTCTAAGGCAGCTTCTCCGGTGTCTGGTTGCGAAATTAACAAGTTTTCAATATCGACACCCAAAGCCGCAGCATAAGTAGGGTCAAGAGCGTGTTCCGCGTCTACATAAGCAGCAATTCCGCCTTGTTTTTGTACTTCAGCGACTGCGTGCAAGGCTACCGTTGTTTTACCAGAACTTTCTGGTCCGTAAATTTCAACTACTCGTCCCTTTGGTAAACCACCACCTAAAGCTAAATCCAAGGTGAGAGCGCCGCTGGAAATCGTCTCAACACGCATCTGGGTTGCATCTCCAAGACGCATGATTGTACCTTTACCAAAAGTACGCTCTATCTGGCTAAGTACCATGTTAAGAGCTTTTTGTTTACCTGCATTCTCTTTGCTTGCGTTATCTGTGTTAACCGCCATTTGAGCCTCTAAAATAGATTGATCTGGAGTTTTGGTTTGATAAACTTAATAGAATATATGTACTATCATGCCATCTTAGCACTACCGAACGTTATATAGTAAAGCTTGGGTATTCTCAAAGAATATTGAACAGTGAAATTAATAACTAGTCTTGTTTTGGGTGTGGGGCGGCGATACGCCGTTTTACTCGAAATTTGCTAATCGCGATGGCAAGAAAACATCAATTATACATCCTTATTTATATAGATATGGCTTTAGTCTGTTTATTTGTACGACAACTTAATGTAAGAGCTAGTTTTTTCAGCTTTATTAATGAATTCAACTGGCTGATTAAAATAAGTTTTTTCTTTACCATACATAATTGTTTTTGACAATATAAATATAAATTTTAATAACTATTGACTTAAGCATAAATGTAGTGGTTGACTAAGAATGCAGTTAGCTTTTAAATATCAGATATCTTTGTTAGTGAACTTAATTTATAAGTACTCATCAGTAAGTTTACTAAAAAACGGCTCAGAAAAAATGCTTAATCTTAATCTTAATATTGTTTTTTCACGCTATTACATTAATTTATGGTTGCTCAACTAGAAACTCTAGGTATAAAATCGACCGTTAGTCCATCCCATGCAATCAAAGGATTAGTAAAAGTTTTCACTAGTTCTTACCGTAGTTTTTTTACTAGCGTCATGGCGCAAGCACTGAGAATAGCTGGTCAAGGGACACCAGTATTAATAGTGCAATTTCTCAAGGGTGGTATTCGTCAGGGACAAGATAATCCTATTGTTTTAGGGCAAAATTTACATTGGATTCGCTGTAATTTACCGCGTTGTATCGACACACCCCATCTAGATGATGCTGAAACTGAAGCATTACATTCATTGTGGCAGTATACGTTAAGTGTAGTCAATGAGGGTAAGTATTCTCTCGTTGTATTAGACGAATTAAGTTTAGCAATCAACTTTGGTTTAATTCCTGAAGCGGAAGTTTTGGAATTTTTGCTCAACCGTCCCCAAAGTGTTGATATTATTTTTACGGGAGCGGAGATGCCTAAATCTATCTTGGATTTAGCAGATGAAATTACAGAAATTCGTCGTCCTAATAGCGTAATTCGTAATTCGTAATTCCCGTAGTCCTAACTCACTAACCTATAAGTAGTTGGACAAAATTAAGTTTATATCTCCTATGTCCTCCGGACACCCTATGCGAACGGAGACGCTTGCGCGAACGTTGAGATAGGGAGCAGGGAGCAGGGAGCAGGGAATCTTGGTATGTAATTAATTCTGTCTGAGTAGTTACCCCATAGCATTTTAAACCTTTGACCTTTGACCTTAAACCTTTGACCTTTAATTATTTTATTCTGTGATTAAAAACGATATCTGGATTTCTCAAATGGCTCAAAAGGGGATGATTACTCCTTTTGAACCTCATTTAATTAGAGAACTTAATCATCACGAAGATAGTTTACCCCATCGCGTGATTAGTTACGGTTTGTCTTCTTACGGGTATGATATACGCCTTTCTCCAAATGAGTTTCGTATCTTTCGACATATTCCGGGTACTGTAGTAGATCCGAAAAATTTCAATCCCCAAAATCTAGAGTCAACACAGTTACATACCTCTGGAGTTGGCAATTATTTTATCTTACCTGCTCATTCCTACGGTTTGGGTGTTGCTTTGGAACGACTGGAAGTTCCAGATAATATTTCAGTAATTTGTATAGGTAAATCTACATATGCTAGATGTGGAATAATTGCTAATCTTACACCTGCGGAGGCTGCGTGGAGAGGTCATTTAACTTTGGAATTTTCTAATTCTTCAAGTGCAGATTGTCGCATTTATGCTGATGAAGGAGTAGTACAATTATTATTTTTTGAAGGTGAACCTTGTGCTATTAGTTATGAAGCTCGTAAGGGCAAATATCAAGATCAACCTGAAAGAGTAACGATTGCAAGAATTTAAAAAGGGAATTGGTAATTGGTAATTGGTAACTGATAACTGATTATGGTGCCAATCTTGCTTTTGCTAAGCGATGAGATTTGTACCATTCTGCGATATTTGGAACCCAGGTTTCAAAATGTATTAACATTAATTCGCATAGTTTTTGAATTTCAAGTTGAGCATCTTTTTTGTTTCTCATGTCTAAGAAATGCATCAAAGACCTTAAATTAAAACTAACTACAAAATGCTGGCGATAGTCAAATGGCATTTTCCCCCGAATATGTTCTTCCGAAATGCCATGTTCAAAATCAGTTTTGTATCGCTTCACAGCTTCCATACACCAATTCAAATCGGCTTCTCTTTGTTCGGGTGAATAATAATATTTTTTGCCTTGACGATTTGTGTAATAATCTACAGGACGTAGATAAAAAACATCTTCGATATCTCTTTCTCCTTCAGCCACTTTCAGGAATTGTTCTGAGGTATATCTGAAAGATTGAACATCAAAAGACACGCTGATACGATGGGTACGAGCTTGTTGCATGACACTGTGGGGAAAGTAGCCACAATTGAAGACAATTTGAGGATGTTCTAAAGGTCCATAATGTCCTCTTTCACCAGCGAGAAGACGCTTAACTATCACTTCACCACACTTTGATTCTGAGGGAAATTCCTCACGTTCATCATACACAAAACTATCGGTGTAATCTTGATGCATTGCAGCGTAAATAATTTGCTGTGGGTTTGGTGTTTTTGTCAAAACTTCTACTCGAAATCGATTCATGTTTTAATTAATAATAGGGAGTAGGGAATAGGGAGTAGGGAATAGGGAGTAGGGAATAGGGAGTAGGGAATAGGGAATAGGGAATAGGGAGTAGGGAATAGGGAGTAGGGAACAGTTTTAAAACCCATCCCTATCAACAGAGTTTCTCCGAAACATTCGATAAGAACTCCCTGTTTAGTTTCATTGTTTAAAATAACTGAAAAATATTGTTTTTTGAATACAGGCGTTATAAAAATTATGGTTTTAACTGCTTCAACGATGTTGGCTTTGGGAACGAAGGCTCCGGATTTTCAACTACCTGATGTGGTATCTGGAGAGACTATTTCTCTTTCTACTTTTGCGGATAAAAAAGCAATACTCATAATGTTTATCTGTCGTCATTGTCCGTTTGTAAAGCACGTACAGGAAGAATTAGCTCAATTGGGAAAAGATTATTTTCAAAGCGATTTGGGGATTGTTGCTATTAGTGCTAATGATGTCAAAAATTATCCAGATGATGCACCGGATTTATTAAAAACAATGGCGATAGAATTAGATTTCAAGTTTCCTCTATGTTATGACGAAACTCAGGAGACTGCAAAAATATACACTGCGGCTTGTACACCTGATTTTTTCCTGTTTGATAATCAGCTTAAACTTTCTTATCGTGGACAACTCGATGATAGTCGTCCGAGCAATGGTAAACCTGTAACGGGTGAAGATTTACGTGCTGCGATCAATGCTGTGTTAACGGGGAATTCGTTGACACAAGAACAAAAACCGAGCATAGGTTGTAATATTAAGTGGAAACCGGGAAATGAGCCAAGTTATTTTGGTTAGTTGACAGTTGACAGTTGTTATTTATTTTCCCTCGTCCACTGTCTACTGTCCACTAACAACTAACGACTAACCACTAATATTTAATTCTGAATTTCTAAATTGAGGATGTAATTTCCTAATTGAAGTTTCCCACTCCACAATTCGTATTCTACCCGCAGGTGTTCTGGTAAAGGATTCCCGCTCAAGGTCAGATTGCGAGTAAAATTTCTGAGACGGATTGGTTGGTGATTTTGCAATGATTCACCAGGTAACCAGTAACGATTCATACCGTAAATTCCTTTTTCCCAGAAGTGACGGTAACTTAGGTGTGGATTGCCTTGCATTGTCATGCTTACTCTATACGGTGATATTTCTAACCATAAAATTCTGGGGCTTCCCGAAACGCGAGCATTGGTTTGGGCTGGTGTTGCTGGGATGTTTGGTGAATTTTGGGCTTTTGCTTCTTGCCAAGTTTTAATTGGTGGTGCATTTAGTAGCAGGTGAAAACGCTGACTATCTTTTTGGTATAAAGTCGCAGTGCTTTCTACAACAGATTCAACTGGTAAATCTGTTGACATAATTGATAAAGAAACGTGTTTACGTTGATGGGTCAGCATGGGAGGAATAGATTCAGAAGCTATTGGATAAATAAGTTTAATGTAGGTTCAGGTGTGCGGTATTTAACGGTAGGATACTAGCGAGGAGGTTTGTACATTTAGCTTTTGCTTTGGTATAACTTTCTCGTACAATTACACGCCAGTTTATCCTAATGTCGGCTCCTGTTATAACCGTAGAAACTAAACAAAACCTCCTCCAAAAGTTGGTTGTTCGGCGACCAGAAAGGGGATTATCTCTAAATGGTAGAATTCGTGTACCTGGTGATAAATCTATCTCCCATCGAGCATTGATGTTGGGAGCACTTGCAGAAGGTGAAACCCGTATCGAGGGATTGCTTTTGGGAGAAGATCCCCGCAGTACGGCTAAATGTTTCCAAGCCATGGGAGCAGAAGTTTCAGATTTGAATACAGAATTGGTAAAAGTTAAGGGTATTGGTTTGGGTAATTTACTTGAACCTGTTGATGTCTTAGATGCTGGCAATTCTGGTACTACTTTACGATTGATGTTGGGAATTTTGGCATCCCATGAGGGACGTTTTTTTTCCGTTACCGGAGATAATTCCTTGCGTTCACGTCCGATGTCTCGTGTTGTTAAACCTTTACAACAAATGGGAGCGCAAATTTGGGGAAGAGATCATAATTCTAAGGCACCCTTGGCAGTTTGTGGACAAAATCTTAAACCTATCCACTACCATTCTCCCATAGCTTCTGCACAAGTGAAATCTTGTATTCTGTTGGCTGGTTTATCGGTTGAGGGTAAAACTACTGTTACAGAACCAGCGCTGTCTCGTGACCATAGTGAACGAATGTTACAAGCATTTGGTGCAAAATTGGATATTGATCACCAAACTCATAGCGTTAGTGTTAATGGTCCGGTGCAGCTATACGGACAAACCGTAGTTGTACCCGGAGATATCAGTTCGGCGGCTTTTTGGTTGGTTGCTGGTGCAATTGTACCAGATTCGGAGTTGCTAATTGAAAATGTTGGTGTTAACCCGACTCGTACTGGTGTTTTAGAAGCTTTGGAGATGATGGGGGCTGATATTACTCGTGAGAATGAAAGGGAAGTTGCAGGGGAACCTGTAGCTGATTTAAGAGTTCGTTCCAGCAAACTAAAGGGTTGTACTATCGAGGGAGATATTATCCCCAGATTGATTGACGAAATTCCCGTTTTAGCTGTGGCAGCAGTATTTGCCGAGGGTACTACTGTAATTAAAGATGCCGCTGAGTTGCGAGTTAAGGAGAGCGATCGCATTACTGCAATGGCAAACCAACTCAATTCTATGGGAGCTAGGGTAAATGAATTAGCTGATGGGATGGAAATTACTGGCGGGACTGCCCTTACTGGTGCCGAACTTGACAGCTTTACTGACCATCGGATTGCTATGAGTTTGGCGATCGCCGCTTTGAATGCGTCTGGTTCGACTACAATTAATCGTGCGGAAGCTGCATCAGTTTCTTATCCCGATTTTTTTGATACTCTTAAAAGTATTATTAAGTAAAAATCAAAATGTAATGATTCTTATCCTTTGTCTTAGTGGAGGGTAAGAATTATCTTGAATAATTTTCAATGAGTTTGAATTAATTAGGACTTGCTGTTAGGACTTGAAAAGCCTTGTATTCTAAAAACCTAATGTGATTTTTACTCTTGTGTAGTTCAGAAAAAATTTGAACGGTTCTATACTTATAGCGTTACGCACCGACCACCGATTATAACAATATCGTCAGTCCTATAAATGACAAAAAATATATTTTGTTAAGATTCTTGATTTCAAGAGGTAAAAGGATTGATAATTTGTATATTACAGCCTTCAAAATCACGGGTATTACGAGTAACAAGTGTAAGTTGATGAATTTGAACTGTTGCAGCAATAAGAATATCTGCTTGAGTGCGTTGCTTTCCTTGGGTTCTTAAGTTACCTCGTATTAACCCGGACATTTTGGCAATATCTACTGTAACAGGAAGGATAATACAGTAATTATCCAGAAATTGCTCAAACCATTGTTTGATTCTTGCATTGGGTTTAGCGGCTAAACCATAATAAATTTCTTCGACTGTAATAACACTCAAATTAATTGATGAGACTGTTGTACTCCAATTGATAACTCCCGGATTAGGTTTGGGGCGTGCCAGTTCACTGATAATATTGGTATCACAAAGAAAAGTCATTGATATTATTAGTCTATAAAAGGATTAGAACGATTTCGACGTTCGTCTATTTCGATTTGATAGTTTTCCTCATCACAAATTTGACGTAATTGTGTAAATGTATCCGTTAGTGATGTTTTTTGACGCTGCTGATGCCAACTAAGAAATTCTTGAAATAGTTCAGCTTCTACAATCGCTACTACAGGTTGCTCTTGATTGTAAATCAGTTGAGGTTCAAGACTCGCAGCATTAATTAGTTCAGTTAACTTCTGTTGAGCTTCTTCTATTGTCCAAACCATATTGATTACGAAATTATCTTTTATTTACTAATTTATCCCACTGCATTCGTTATGCTATGGCATCAAATCACTAATCTAGCAAAACTTGAAAAGTACTATGGGAGTTAGGGTAATTGAATTAGCGGATGGGTTTGATTGAGAATTGTATTTGTTACTAATTCTTGAGCTTAAATAGTTATTTTACTATCAAAAATCTCCCTTGAATAAGAGAATTTGGAAATATTTAACGATAATCTTGTCGCTGGATATCTCTTAACTTTGCTGCATTTCTCATTCCATAATCGGAACGAGTAAATCGATTTAATTGGGTTTCAAAAAAGTCCCGATTTGCTTGTAAATGTTCGGAATTTGTATCATCTAAAGGATATAAAGTTGCTGTACGTAAAGCTTGAATTACTGCTGATGTAACGTTGTACATTGAACGTTGAAAACTAATTCCTAACTGAATCAACATATCATCTTCACCACGACAATATTGTTGATAATAATCAACTAAATATTGGGGTAGAAAATGCAGCATATCTTGCATTAATAATGTGGGTGGAATTCCTGCTGTAGCGACAGGAAATACATCAGCGTAAAGGATTCCATAGTGAAAGTCTTTTTGTTCTGAAGGTATTTGCTTTGCTTGAGCATTATAAGATTTTGTTCCTCGAAAAGGAGCAGTACGATAAAATACTGCTTCTACATAAGGTAAAGCAGCTTCGTACAACCATACAAAACCTTTTGATTTGGGAATTACTTCATAACATTCATCCCCTACATAAACGTGATGATAAATCGGACGACTTGCTACCGCAAAAATACCATTTACCAAAAAGTCCATTGCTTGGGGTACACTTGTCAATTTTCCTTCGTCATATAAATCTGACATTTCAAAGAAAACTGGTGCCATTACTTCCCAAAATAAACCTAAATTAGAATAATAAGAAGCTTGACGACACTGTTCTAAAAACATATCTGGAAACAGTTTATAAAGTGCCTGCATGACGGGATTACTTTTAAAATAGGCTTTGATTGCTCTATCCGCATTTTCCCGATATTCTTCTGTATCTAAATAATCATCAAATTTACCTAACCCCATATCCTTCCCATGCCAGAGCATCGCTCGCATACAGGCTTCAGCAAATTCCATGTTGATTCTATCGTGAAACAAATGATGCAATAATTTAGGCATTTTGACGGTTTCACCCTTCTCAATAAATGCCAAAAGTTCCGGATGTGCTGTAGCTTCACCACGCCAAACTCTCAATTCGGCATCATCACCTGCATAATGATTGTGTCTTTGTAAATAATCTTGTGGTAAGAAATATTTGAAAAAGGGAAAAGGGTTTAAAAATTCTCTTTCGGCAATATAAAGTAAATCGCGCCAATAAAAATCCATCGGTACGGCATATGCTTTATAAAGACCGATAATTTGCATCAAATTTTCTGGTGTATCGGGTAACATCGAACCACCAGCTTCTAAGCGATGAATTACTTCTGCAAATTCGTGATTTGATGGTGGTAATTTTGCTGTTTTTTGCTCTGATATTTGTACCATTTTAGTTGTTATATAAAGGAGTTATTTTTATTTTTAGATAGGGAATAGGTAAGAGGGAGAACACTTAAGAGTTACTCCTATCCCAATCTAAAATTACCCATCTCTATAAAATCTCTTTCCTCTGTGTTCTCTGCGCGGCAGTTGCTACAACGGAGGGAACCTCCGCAACGCACTGCCTTGTCTCTGCGGTTTTTTTTTTCGGTGGGTAATTCCTGATAATTTTTAATTTTTATTCAACGCTACTTGTGAAGTTGCGCTTTTTTGAATTGCGGGAATATCAGCTACCATTGCAGTAGTTGTAGGTTCGCTCCAACGTACTAACCAAGTGGGTTGTATTCCCAAAAATATGATTAAAGCTGCTAAAATTAACGCTGGCATTTTCTCGTTCCAAAATACTCTAGGATAGTAAGCTAAGTCATTATCAAGTTTGCCAAAACAGGTACGATTAAGCAGAATCACAAAGTAAACTGCGGTTAAACCTGTAGCGACAACGCACAATAATGTTTGAATCGGAAAGACGCTAAAGCTGCCTTGAAATGCCAGAAATTCCGCTATAAACCCTGTCATCCCAGGAATACCAGCGCTAGCCATACCACCTAATACAAGTAAAGCACTAATCAGCGGTAAGCCTCGAATCGGACTCATTAAACCATTAAGCTTATCCAACTCACGAGTTCCGACTTTGCTTTCTACAACTCCCACTAAATGGAACAGGATGGCTAAAATTATCCCGTGGCTGAACATTTGGGAAACTGCACCTACTAAAGCTAAAGGTGTACTTGCTGCTGCTGCAAGTAGGATATAACCCATATGACCAATGGAACTGTATGCTACCATGCGCTTGATATCCTTTTGGGCGATCGCCGTTACTGCTCCATAGATGGCACTAATTGCTCCCCAAATTGCTAAAGTCGGTGCAAAGGTACTCCAAGTTTCGGGAAATAAACTCAATCCAAACCTTAAAATCCCGTAGGTTCCCAATTTAGCCAACACTCCACCCAAAAGAATTGCAACAGGTGTGTTTGCTTCTACATAAGCATCGGGCAACCATGTATGTAGAGGAACTAAAGGTATTTTAATTCCAAAGCCGAGGATGATTCCTAGAAGTAATAATGATTGCAGTGTTGCGGATAAATTTTGAGTAGAAATTGCGTCGTAATTGAAACTAGATGAACCACTTAGCCAAACTATACCCAAGAAAGTCGCTAAAATTAGGATTCCCGAAACAGCGGTGTAAATGAGGAATTTAATTGCCGCATAACTGCGTTTTTCTCCACCCCAAATCGAAATTAACAGGTAAAAAGGAATTAATTCTAGTTCGTAAAATAGGAAGAATAGTAGTAAATTCTGGGCTGCAAATGCACCCGCAACTCCACCACTGACGAGAAGAATTAGAGAATAAAAAAGTCGAGGACGTTGTGTATTTTTGTCGCTGCTATAAATAGCAATCCAGGTAAGAAGACTATTCAAAAACAACATTAAAATGGAAATTCCATCAACTCCCAATTGATAGTTTAAACCGAGAGTTTCATTCCAAGGTAGATATTCTTGTAACTGAATACTGGGATTGTTAATATCGAATCTAAATAGTAAAAATACGTTCCAAAAAAAGGTAGTTACTGCGACTAATCCAGCACCCAAACGAATTCGATCAGCAGATATGTTTGCAGGTAATAAAGCGATAATTACCGCTCCCAAAATAGGTATCCAAATTAAAACACTTATCATCATTTATCACGGATTATAAAGGATTAATGGATTACGCTGATTGAGTAATTGAACACGGATTATAAAGGATTAATCAATGACATTGATTGAAAGATGAATAGATAATAATCATCTGTGAAATCTTGTAATCCTTTTAATCCGTGTTACTGATTTCCCCAATATTGCCAAGTAACAATCATTCCTAAAATACCGACTCCTAAAAGTACGGTAAACATATAAAATTGAGTTTGTCCAGTATTGCTGTACTTTAAACCTTCTCCACCACCAAGAGATACTAATCCAACTAAATTAACAATGCCATCAACCACAAAACGGTCAACCATATCTGTTAATTTGGAAAGTAGATCAACTCCTAAAATAATGCTCATTTTGTATAACTTTGGTGTGTAAAAATCGTAAGCAATTAAATCTTGGAAACCTTTCCAGGGTAAGCTCACCGGTTTGGGAATATTTCCTAAATAAATTACTCCACTGATGCTACAACCGAAAATACTTGACCAAATTAATAACAAGGCTACATCTTTATTCAAAGTTACCCAATTTGGCAATATAGATAAGCTTTGTAATATCAAAGGTAAATGTAAGACAAAACCAAATAAAATCATCATTGGTAAAGTCATTTGCCAGCTAACTTCTGGAGAACGTGCGCTCATTGATTTAGTTTTTCCACCCCAAACTAAAGCAAATTCTCTGGTTAAACTAACTGCTGTTAAAGCATTGACGCTTATAATTATTCCTACTAACCAAGGTTGTGTGATCCACAAATCTGAAGCTAGTTGTAATAATGCCCAAAAACTACCTAAAGGCGGGAATCCAATTAAGCCTAAGAAGCCTACTATATAAGCGATTCCCGATATCGGACGACGCGACCACAATCCACCCAATTGGGTGATATCTTGAGTAATGCTGTTCCAAACGATTGTCCCTGTACTCATGACTAATAGAGCAGCAGCACAAGCATGGGTAAGTACTAATAATAAAGCAGCTTCGTCATGTTGTGTTCCTACAGCGATGAACACTAAACCCATGTAGGAACTGACGGAATAGGATAAACACCGTTTGATATCAATTTGCGCGATCGCAATTAAGGAACCACCTACAGCAGTGATTGTCCCAATCGCCACCATTGCAGTTGAAGCAATCGGTGATAAACTCAAAACTGGTTGCAGTTTAATTAATACCCAAGCACCACTCGCAACTACCACCGAGTTACGTAAAATTGTACTGGGGACAGGTCCTTCCATGGCTTCATCTAACCACAAATGTAAGGGGAACTGAGCGCATTTACCCATTGGACCCGCAATTAATGCCAAACATACTAATGATATAGTTGTAGGATTAACGGTAGCAGTGGCAGCCCATTCGGCTAAATCGTTGTAATTCCAACTTCCAGTTAAAGGATATATCGCTAATACCCCCATCAACAGAAATAAATCTCCTACCCTTTTAGTTAAAAAAGCATCTCTAGCACCCGTCACTACCAAAGGTTGACTAAACCATAAACCAACCAATAAGTAAGTTCCTAAAGTGAGAATTTCCAGAATTACATAACTAAAAAATAAGTTATTACATAAAGCCAAAGCACACAAACCAGCTTCAAATAATCCCAGCAAAGAATAGAATCTTCCCCAACCCCAATCCATTTCCATGTAACCTATAGAGTAAATCTGAGCCAACAGATTTAATCCTGTAATTACCGTCATTGCTGCAATGCTAATCGCAGATATTTCTAAGTCGATGGATAATGTTAAACCTGCTGTTTCTAACCAAGGAATAAACACTTGTGATGCTGGTTGATTCCAACTGATTGATAACGCGATCGCGCTATGACAAAATGCCAAAAATGTCATAATCAAATTGACATAACCAGCTGGTCTAGGTCCTGTTTTCTTAATTATTCCCGGAGACCAAGGAACAGCCAAAAGTCCACCAATCAAACCATATAGCGGCACTAACCAAACTGTTTCTAGCAGATATTGCGCCATTCTTTTACCTCTAAAAAAAGCATCATAATAAAATAAGGCTATAGATTTACAACTGTTTAATGAAAGTTAAAATGTAAAATTTCAGTAAGATTAAAATAATTAATCTTAATTCATATATATAGATTAACTTTATACGTTCCAAAAAGGAACAAGTTAGCTAGAAAATTAAGCAATATCTAGTCTAAGAAATTTGTATATATTTATTTTCGATTGTATTTATAGAGTTTTATCTATGATATCTAGTAATTTATTTTGATGAAGTTGATTTTAACTTCCCTTACATTTATGCATCAGTTACAATCTTCCAAAAGTCAACATAAAGCTTGTCTAATTAGATAACTGTAATTTTGTATCAAGACTTAGAGATGAACCGCACCCGTGCGGGTAAATGCTTGCTTAGATGGCAATGACACATTACGAATATAATAATTAACTTAGAAACTCAATGTTTAAACAGGACAGGGTTTATTTTTGCCCAGTTTTTAATCGAGCGTGCGTAACCGAATGGAATATTAATCTGTTCTAAATGATGAATTGGATGTAAATCGAATTCTTGATGTTCGTCACTGATTTTTGGAGAAAAATCACCATTCAACTGACAACCATAAGTGACAATAAAAACGTGTTTATCAGGAATAACTTCAAATAAATAACTATCAATTATTTGCTTAACTACGATATTTACCGATACTTCTTCTTGAAACTCACGAATTAAACAATTTTCAGGGGTTTCTCCTAATTCAATTCTTCCACCAGGTAAGTCCCATTCATCACGTTCATTTTTGAGTAACAGAGCTTTGTCATCTATAATTAATACACCTTTGATTGAAATCGGAAAATCCATTGTTTACAAATGTTTATAAAGTGAATAATTTACATTTTGTAATCATAATCATACCAATATTTGAATCAACCGTATTGTCTAATTACCACTTATGATGAACAAACCAATCGAGAACTATAACCCCAGCGATGTTGGACAAATCAACGGTAATATCTTTGGTTTACCCTTCGATTATGACTCAGCAAACTTAATTATCATTCCGATACCTTGGGAAGTTACGGTTTCTTATGGTGCTGGTACAGCTAACGCACCACAAAGAATTTTGGATGCTTCACCACAGTTAGATTTGTTCGATTTTGATAATCCTGATGGATGGAAACAGGGACTTTTTATGATGGAAATTCCCCAAGATATGTTAGATAAAAATAAATATTACCGAGAGCAAGCAGCAATAATTATTGAAAGACTCGAACAAGGTAAATCATTAACGGATGCACCAGATTTAACATCATTGTTAAGGGAAATCAACCAAGCCTGTGATAACGTCAATAAGTGGTTATTTGATCAATGTCAGCAAGCAATTAAAGATGGTAAGAGGGTTGCAGTCATCGGTGGAGACCATAGTTCACCTTTGGGTTATATGCAAGCCTTAGCAGCAAAATATGAAAACTATGGGATTTTACACATTGATGCTCATGCGGATTTACGTAACGCTTATGAAGGATTTGAATTTTCCCATGCTTCAATTATGTATAATGCAATGAAATTACCGCAAATATCAAAATTAGTACAAGTTGGTTTGCGGGATATTTGTCATGATGAAGTAGAAATCATTAACCAATCTAATAATAGAATAGTTGCTTATTACGACTCAATAACCAAGCAAAAACTTTATTCTGGAACCACTTGGATTGATTTATGTAAAGAAATTGTGGCTCATTTACCCGAATACGTTTATATTAGCTTTGATGCCGATGGTTTAGACCCCAAACTATGTTCAAATACCGGAACTCCGGTTCCTGGAGGCTTAGAATTAGAACAATCTTATTGTTTGATTAGAGAAGTAGTAAATAGTGGTAGAAAAATTATTGGTTTTGATATTTGTGAAGTCGGAGATGCAGAATGGGATGGAAATGTTGGAGCAAGAATTGTGTTGAAATTGGCGAATTTGATGGATTTATCTAATAGGATGTTTGAAAAGTATCCGGCGGTTTAAACCGCACGCCAGTTGCTACAACGGAGGGAGCCGGAACCAACGCACTGGCTCTACTACAAAAACAAAGTTCACCGTAAGGTGGACTAGTAAATTTAAAACCTTAGTTTTGTTTGCGCTAAATCAACTGATTATAGTATGTATACAAGCTAAAATAACTAGAATAGTTTTATCAACACTATCTATCTCAAAAGCAGTTTATCAACGCTTTGAGGATTAATATATGATTGCACAAATACAAGAAATAAAACATTACACGCCAGAAGAATACCTCGAATATGAGGTAAACTCAGAAGAACGCCATGAATATATTGATGGTGAGGTTATTTGTGTGGCTGGTGGAACCCCGAATCATAATCAAATTGCAGGAAATTTTTATGCAGCGCTTAATTTTGGACTTAAGCGTCAATCTTATCGCGTTTTTGTCGCAGATCAAAGAATTTGGATTCCCGAAAAACGCATTTATACTTATCCTGATGTGATGGTAGTACAGGGTGAATTGGAGTTCCAAGAAAGTAGAAAAGATACAATTATCAACCCGTTAATGGTTGTTGAAGTATTATCAAAATCGACTAGAAGTTATGATAAAGATGAGAAGTTTTCAGCGTACCGTACAATCCCTACTTTTCAAGAATATCTTCTCATTGAGCAGTATACAATGAAGGTTGAGCAGTATTTTAAAACTGGTAAAAATAGCTGGAATTTTTCTGAATATTATGATGTTAATGAAACTATTTTTTTGAACTCAGTTAAATTTGAAATTACTTTAGAAGATATTTATGATCGGGTTGAATTTGAAACTGGCGGTTGAAATAATCAATAACCCACCCAGGTGGGTTTTGTTTATGTAGCTGCGGTTTTAACTGTCAAATACTTTTTAAACATATATATTATTTAACTTTTTTAATATCCCATTTTTGAGGGTCTAACTGATAGTAATTTCGTAATAATTGATAAAGTTGCGAGTGCTTTTTTTGTAACTGCTGTGGTTTTTCAAAAAATGTTTCTGTTGCTACAGAGAAGAATTCAGCGGGATTAGTTGCACCATAACTATACATTACGGTTTTTCTTTGTTGTTCTACATCGTTACACAATTGATTGTATTCTTGTGCCATAACTTTTGACCAATTATCGTAATCAGATTGTGTTTGTAAAATCGGCACACCGTCGGCTTTTCCATCTTCTTGATCTAACTGATGAGCAAACTCATGTAAGACAACATTGTGTCCATCATTCCAATTTTGAGTATCTTGTTGTACCTGTTGCCAAGATAACACTAATTGGTCTCTACTCCAAGATTCACCTAATCGGATAACCCGCTTTTCTTCAACTACATAATTACCGCTGACAGTAGTTTCATTTACAAAATAAGCTGTAGGATAAATTAAAATAGAACGTAGTTTAGGAAAGTATTTTCCGCGTTCGTTGAGTAAAAGTAAACAAGCGATAGCAGCAATAATAACCTTGATTTCTTCTGTTATTTGTAAATTGTTGCAACCAATAAATTGTTTTTCTGCTAAGAATACTTGAATATGTCCTTGTAATCGTCTTCTTTCTGTGGGAGATAAACAAAGATAAATAGGAAGATTATTTTCAATAATCGCATTCCAAAGTGGCGGAAAAAGACGATTTTTTAAACGGTTTCGTTGTTGTTTAATTAAAACGGGACTAACTAGAATTGATATGACAATTAGTCCAATTATAATTAAAAAGATAATTGTTTGAATCATTGATGAAATAAGGTGAGTTACGGTAGATATCTATTTTTTAGGGTAACTCAAAACCTTTCTTCTTACAGTAATCTCTAGCTTCTAGTTCGAGCCTTTCAATTTCATTATTCCATTTTTGAAGTTTTTGATTCCTGTCTCGCAATTTATATGACGTAGGAGTATTGTAAGGTTTGGTTCCAGGATTAGTGTCAATCCCATTATCTTGAAGCCATTTACGGCAAAAGTACTGCCAAATATAAACATGATCGTGTCTATAATCACCAAGACAACGAATACGTTTAACAGATAATCCAGTCTCACCGAAAAGTATTTGCTGATTTCTATGATTATTAGGAAAAAGGCGTGTTTCACTACCTTTTCCCCGAAATAACTCTACTACCAAACTGTCACCAAAATCGAATATACATACCTCTGTAGTATCGCTTCCATCATCTTGTAAATTACTAATATTTCCCCTCAAATGATGTCTAATAGCATTAATAACAGCCTGCATAATTTTTACAGGTAAAAGTTGATTAACTGAAGATGAATTAGCTAATACATTAAAAGTCAAAATCTAAATTCATACCCGGATTCATTAATGCTAAATATATGCTACTTGAAAACCGAAAGTGTTAATTCAAAGGGTTATAATCCGAGAGCAAATTATCTAAAATTTTACGTTCGTAACGAGTTAAGTCTTTAATGGATGCATCTAATTTTTGTAAATTTTGGTAAACCAAATCATGCTCAAATGATTCTACAATTTCTTTAATTTCTTCATATATTTGTTGAAAGCGAAATTCATTTACCAAAGCTTGGCTAATTTGTTCTCTATTTTGACCGATTAATTTACCGTTGAAGTGATAATCCCCTTGAGTATTTTGGGATATTAAATTAAGCGCGATCGCTAACAATAAATTTTTATACGCTAGCTTTATTTCTTGATTGAAACCAATCTCATCAGGGATTAAATCGGGAATTTCATCTAACTCAATTTGTTGGTTTTGGGTGCGCTCGTAGCAATCACGGTAGAATTCTATTTGACTGAGAAAGTAAGCTGGAAACCCCAAGGAACGGGTTAAAACACACAATCGGTTTTTGTCTTCAATAATTAAAGCTGTTAAATTACGACTCAAGCGACTGTAGGTATCTAACATTTCTTCTTTGTCTTCACCATATACCCAAAGTGTAGTTTCTTTTTGAGAAGTTGGGTTTAAGTTAGCATCAATATCTTGAATTCTTAGCAATAGGTTAGCACTATCATAAAGTTGATTTGTGCGTATATTAGCAGTGTTTTGGGTAATTACAGCGGATTGCTTCAATACTTGTACAACGGATAGATTTCTCAATCTTTCAAACTGTTGACTAGCAAAGAAGATAAGTTTATTTTCAAATTCTTCTACAGCAATTTTCCATGATTGAGAACGGCTAATTACATCATTATGAAATTTATTAGTCGGAAATTTTTCTAAAAAGTTTTGGTAATAAATATCAATATCACTATCAGTTAAAACTGCAAGACGATTGTCAGAAAACTTGCTTGTAGATTGTTGATGCTCTCGTACTAATTTGTTGTATATTCCTGAAAAATCAGCAAGAGATTGACGTAAAGTAACTGTTTTTTGTTTAACTGTTGTGATTAAATTGTTCAATGCTTCAACGCGCAGTTTTTGAACGTAAAGGTCATATTCTAATTTTAATTGTTCATTGTAGCTGCGACGTAATTCAACAGCGTTTGCTTTTAAACTACTTTCTAACTGTTTAATTTGTTTATGAATTTTTACAAGACGATGCCGAATTTTATTGTTGTACTCAAGCAATACTACGCCTAAATAAATTAGAATTGTCGTTGCACTTCCTAATAAATAATTCCCTAACCTACTCCAAAAATTATTCAATAATAACCATAGTGTTGATTGACTAAAAATTCCAATAATAATTAATACAATGATGACGGTTAAAGCCAAAAAACTAGGATAAATAAATAAATATTTTTTGCGAAATAAGTTTTCTTCTTCTATTATCTCATTCCTTTTATCTGTAGCTGTTTCAAGTTGATTTTCAGCCGCATTTAGGTGCTTGATATTTGCATCAATCTTTTTTTGTGCTTCTTCACGAGCATTGGCGATCGCAGTTAAACGAATTTGTCGAGTTTGTTCGATTTCTGAGTTTAATACTTGACGATATTCATCTATAGTAATTTTTAACTGTTCTTGAATTATTTGCAGTTCTTGCTGTAGCTGTTCGGAATCTGTTTGAGCTAAATTATCTTGTAACTGTTGTCGCTGTAATCTTAAAGAGTAAATTTTGTTAAGTAGATTTTTAGTAGCTTCTGGTTCGATTTTTACTCCTAAGTTAGCATCAAGAAATCCTTCTACTGCACGCAACTCGGTAATCAGATTTTGCGGTTGTTCGTTGATAGAATCTGCTTGCAATTCTATATATAAATAAGTAAGAAGATTTAATAATGTAACTGCTTGATTTAAACCTGTGGGTGTTGCATTAGCATAATAATTAATTTTGTGTTCTAAAAAAGTATTTAAAGCTAAACTCACTTGTTGACAAGAATTTTCTAGTGTTCGTTTAAAGGAGAGTAATTCCTTGTTTTCAAATTCGCGATAAGCACGCTGTAACTCCATTCCGTATTCTCGTGCCATTCCGTAATTGAACTGAATGCGCGGGTTGAAATCTTGCCAAATTTGTTTTCCATTATCTCTTTCTAATTCCAGAAAAGCGTTACTAAAATCTTCACTAAGGATAAATGCTTTAGTTTCTAACAACCATTTACGATTTACATCCAAAGTAGATTTTGGTTGCGGTAAAAACTGTTTTTCTAAAATATCGGCAGCCAGAGAACTACTCAGACGATTAATAATTGTTTCGCTGTGAAAAAATAATTCTCCATAGCCAAAAGCACTGTAAGCAGGAATTTTACCTCTGACTTTTTGTGTACCAATTAACAAACCGTTTGTTTCAGTTTCAACGGTGAGAAAACCTGCAAAGGCATCAGCATAACTAGTTAAATTATCTTTTAATCCCCCAATTCTTTCATCGCATAGCCAACAGTTATGAAAAGGAGGTATATTTTGAGAGCCTACTTTTGCTTCACCACTCATTTGATAATCTAATTTTCGTAGAAAAGCGTAAGCTTCACCGTAATCAGCAGTTGTAACTTGAGTAAATAACCCCGGTAACAGTAATAAACCTTCTAAACTATAAGGAACATCTGTAAAAAACTTACTAAACAACCAGCGAATCAAGCGTACTAAATCAAAAACTATTCCTCTTACTAGAGGATTCGCGATCGACATCATCAGATAAATTCGATGAGTACTACTAATTTCTATTCCTTGTCGTTTAAAAGCAATTGCTTGAGGTGATTGAGTTGCAGTTTTGATTACATCAATCAATTCAGTTTCTAGAGTACCAATAGCTTGATTAAACTGGGAACTAATTTGAGAAATATAATTTTTTTTGTCATCATTTGTTTTTAATTCAAAACTCCAATCGGCAAATTTATCTAGCTCATAATTAAACCTAAAACTTTGATTTTCCTCGCTCAGAGTATAAAATTGAATTAAACTACTTTGAATAGTATTTAATTCTTGGAGTTGCTGTTGAATCGCGTGACAAAAAGTAGCACTATGAGAGTCAAGTGCAATTATTATAGTTGGTTTTGGCATGATGACACTAACAAAAGAACAGATTTTTACTCGTTAAATAATTACATCTAAATCTTCAAGATATGTTTCAATTTCTTGGATTTCCATTTCTACCTGTTCTTTGATTTGGGAATCAACTTTACCCCCGTTTAAAACTTTGTTGAGATAATTGATGTAATCCTCTAAACTCGATTTAGTTTTATCTTTATCATGATGTGTAATGTCCTCAACTTTCTCCGCAATTTCCTTGACTAGAGGTAAATTACTTTTAAAAGCTTTAAATGCAGATTTGCGATCGCTACTCAACAGCAAAAGTCCGTTTTCAGATTTACGTGCTTGGTCTGTATAAATAAAATACTGCCGTTTATTGTTAACGATTAATTTATATGGATCTGGTGCTAAAGCTAAAGCAAACCAGCGCAACGCTCCACCGTCATCTTCCGGAGGTATTAAGTTGGGCAAATTCGTCCAATTGCGATCTAGATGCTTAAAGACTTTATTGGGGTCTAAATAAGCTAATTCCATGTCCTTCATCCCGTTGAAAGCGAATAAAGGAACACCTACTTCGACTCTAAACAAGGTGACTTTATGAGGTTCACCCGTAGGAACAAAGGAGGGATTTTCTCTACCCTTGGGTAAGCGAGTTGAAAGCGGAGGGCTGCTAAAAACTGTATTACTACTCTCAACACCGTAATAATAAAATTCGTTAATGACGTGCTGTTGTTGAGTGGGAATTTCTGATTCTTCATATTGCCACAGCGGAACTGCTAGCTTACCCAACTGTTCTAAATCCGTACCTGCATCTTCTGGATTGCTGTTTAACAAAACCTGCTCTACGCTCATGCTGGTAAGAGGACGATAGATTTCGATTAAAAACCCAATAATTTCGTTTCTGACATCTTCAACCTTTTTCTCTGACCAGCTTGTCAAGCTTTGAGATTGTTCTCGATACCAACGAATAAAGTCTTCCCCGGTGAAGGAAGGACGTTTTGATTCTAAGTTGGCACGTTGAATAGTATGAATAAAAGGATTTTCGTTGGATGCTTTTTGACTTTGAGAACTGTAAATCTGTTCCATATCGCGATCGACTTTATCTAAATTGCTATGAATCGAACGACATTTTTCTTGAATTTCTTCTACTTTTGTTCGCAGCATACTATACAGTTCAACTGCTTTATCGCAACGCTTCCAATGTAAATACATCTTCCACTTTTGGTCTACTCGTTCTTTGTATCTCTGACAGGCTGTTTGAATAGCGGTTTTATTGGGAAGCCAAGCTTCGGCTGTTTGTTTGATCTTTTCTTCTTGTGAATCTAATTTTAAAGCGTTGAAACTAGCCTGAGCTTCTTTGGATTTACGCTGGACACTCTGTTGTAATTCATCAAGTTGTGAAGACAATTTAGTCAAAAATTGTCGCGCATAATTAATACCATTAGGACGGTTAATGCTACGTTCCCACCAAGTCGAAATAAAAGTAGTTGCGCTTTGCTCTAATTTATAAAAATTCAAACCGATTTCTTTAGCTGTCTGTTGCTCAATTTTATCTAACTGTCGTTTATACAGTTCTTGTATCGTTGTTAAAGCTGTACGTTCAAACCGCATTTCACCAATTCTAAATTCGGGTTTTATCTGTCCTCCACCGTTGGTTTCTGTTAAACTGTTGAGGACATTACTCACTTCTGCTAACTTGCATTCTTGCAAAAATCGCTCTATTTCACTCTCAAAATCGATTGTTGGTGTAGATGCCATCAACTGATTTTTGACCAATTTACAAGCATCCTCTAAAATCATTCTTTCATACTGATGTGTGGGTAAAGTTAAGGTAGCAAAACCAAAACTACAGTAGTTAATATTACGTCCTCGCACTTTCTCTCCAGTCGCTAGATAAGCGCGAATGTTATCGGCAACGTTAGCAGCATCAAGACCGATTTGAGAACCAATTTGAATATACAAGCCATCTGCAACTAAATTCTGCAAATCATCGGGACGGCTGACTACAGTTCCCTTTTTGTTTATACCATCAATCAAAAAGACTGCATCAAACGGAGGTCGATCAACTTTGACTTTGGAAATACCGTAATCAATTTCCAGAGCATTAGACGGTGATAAATTCCAAAAGTGTTCGATTTCTTTAAGAGCGCCGTAAGCATTCGATTTTACCATGTGAGTTTGAGCCAGATTGGAAAAAACTCTCGGTAAAACAAATACTCCCGTAATATTAGAAAAACTATTGAGATATTGTCGTGTTAAAAATGCCGTATCTAAAAAAGTACCGCTACCAGTTCCACCTGCTAAACTACCAACAATAAAAATTTCTACACCATCACGATTGGAAACTTGAAAGTTATCGGAAAACGCTTGTTTACTAGTACGAATTCCCCGGACTTTATTCACTGCTTGACTGATTAAACTGCTAATATCTCCAACTTTGGCAAATAATGCTAACCTCCCACGAGCGCGAATCTGTCCGGCTCCGCTAATAATCCCATGTGCGGGAATTTGCTTGGGCCACCATTCGTCGATGTGTTCATTGCGTCCCCCTACTAAACCACTCGGATTTGCCACAGATATAGCGTATAGTTCGTTCGGTTCGAGGAAAACGCTGTTACCATCAGGGGATTTTTCCCGTTCCTGGATATTTTCGGTGGTATCAATTGAAAGAAATTGAATAATTTCTGGTACCGAGCCATAAACATCGATGAATCGTTTTTTGAGCTTGAGTACAACTTCATAGCCCGTACCGCCTAATCCTATGACGACGGTAGGACGAAATACAACTGTGGGACGTGACATGAATTCTCCTTTGACATCATTTAATTTATCTGTCGTTGATGCTCAATCCAGTTAAACTGGAGCTTCACATTACCAATCTCGATTATGTCTTCATCGTAAATTTCATCTGTAGTTATCTCTTCTCCATTGATAAAAATACTACCTTTATGACAACGTAATTCAATATTTTTTTTACCTGCTTGCCTGACTGTAACCAACTCAGCATGATAATTGCTATCTATTACTGGTATTAAATTATTTAAGTATACTTGAGCTTTGTGGAGATTGGTCAAACTAATCTCTTCATCTTTTGAGGATTGTGGTGGTTCTAAGATGATTAGCGCTCCTTCTAAGTGTTTGCGAGTGCGGATTTCTTGCAGCAATTCCAGAGGTGTTTGACGCTGAATCAAGCAAATAATTATCAGGGTAATTAACAATAGGAGTAGTATTAATAAAGACCAAGTAATTATTTTGCGCCACAATGGGACTAAAATATTTAGTTGAATTGAAGCAACAATGGGACTTGCCATCGCATCTTCTGGAATTAGTTGTAAACTCAAAGTGCGATCGCCTCCGGAATTGTTGTCTGGAACTTGCAACTGTATAGGAATTTGAGTTTCTCCGAATTGCAAAGATACGGTTCCATCCGGTTGTACAATAGAAATATTTTGAGAATTTCCCTGTAGCTGCAATTTGGCGTTTCCAGCGATGTTACTAGTAACTACTAAAGTTTGAGTTGCAGTTGTATTTCCGACTTCCACAGTACCAAAATCTATCGAAGTCGGTTTAAAAAGCAGTTTGGCTTTGATAGTTACGGGTAAGTCAATAGTAATAGGGGCGATGGTATTATTTTCACTTACCATTACTAATTGCAGTCCACTAACACCTCCTGGAACATCAGTTGGAATTTGCAAACGAATGGGAATAGATGTTGGTTTATTCGCAACTAAATTGAATTTGCTATCAGGTGAAATTAAACGAATACCAGTTTTATTTGGGTCTTGCAACTGTAAACTTACCGTATTATTAATATTACTAATACTATTAATATTGAAGGATTCAGTAGTAGTTCCGGCAGACACCGACTGCAATTTCAAATTAGGTAAACTAACATCAAGTTTGGGTTTTATGAGTACTGGTCGGATATTTTGAGCCAGTTTATTCAACTCAACTCCTCCGGGATCTCGTAATACCTGTCCTTTTCCGCAAAGCGCTGGATTATTTGCAAAATCATTCAACTGCTTTTCATGTTCTTCTTGTCCAATAGATACAAAAAAGATATAGGGTTTGCATTGTTGCTCGCGCAAAAATTGAGTATTACTAGGAATGGGAACCGAGTCAGGAATACCTCTGACATCCTCAACTCCATCTGTCAAAAATACAATACTCACAGTACGACCTAGAGCATCACTGCGCTGGTTTAATAAGGCAGAATGTTGCAGAGCTTTTTGTACAGCCTTACCCGTATGAGTACGCATCCCATTTGCCTCAAGTGAAGCAATTATTTGTTTTAGTTCACCTCGGTCTAAATTGCTAGTAATAGAAATATTTTGAGTCTGTAAAATGACATCTTTATCAAAACTATAAATAGTTACTGTATCGCCCAATTTAGCAGTATTAACAAATTCAGTAATGGATTTTTTTACTTGACTAAATATATTTTTTGTACCTCCCGCACCACGCATAGAAGCAGAAGTATCTACAACTACAATCCAGTCGATTCCTCCTTTTGAAGTATTCTGAGCAAATGCAGCAGATAAAGAAATCGACATTAAATTTAAAAGAAAAATGCTTTGTATTGATAACATCAAACAATGCTTGAATAATCTAAAAATCATTAATAGATTTCTCCAAACAAATTTAATTTAATTTGATAAATTAGTATCATATAAATAGCCCTGAATTTATTACAATTTATAGATATTATTTGCACACTCAAAGCAACACTGAAAATAAATTAGTTCAGTGAGTTAATAAATACGATATCTTAAGCATAAAAATAAATTTTTATACTTGTGCCAAATGATTGTAGATTTAATAAATTATTTATTAAGCTATATGCTAACTAGATAAATATTGAAAACTCAATAGTAAAATTACTTAAAATAAATCAGTTAAATCAGTGATAACTTATGAATTCACTCACATATAGTAATCCGAATTGAGATGTGAGAAAATACATAAACTTCAAATTGATAATATTCATTGTTATTTTACTCAGCGATTAAATATAGCTTTGGCACCCTGAACGGGAGGCTTTCGCGTCAAGGTGAAGAACGCATTTATACGAACAGAAACCGTCTACAAGGCAAATAGTCCACGCAGGTGGACTTCCCTTGTGTAGTAGAGCCAGTGCGTTGGTTCCGGCTCCCTCCGTTGTAGCAACTGGCGTGCGGTAATAAAGCGCCAATTTATTGATCAATTTCTGTTAATAAACTAAACTTCATTGCCCTATAGTTACCGTTTAATTACTTCCGTTCGCTTAGAACATTCATGAGAAATATGTAAATATGTATCTAATTAGATTTAAATGCCAAGCTTTGTTTATTTAGCGATATCCCATAAAGATAAGCTATCGCAAAATAATTAAGATAATCTCTTCACCTTCACTGTTTGTGCTAACCAAGTAAACACAATAATCCCGCTAAAATCCGCAGCTAAATCCACTAAATCAAAGCTACGATGAGGCGAAAATAGCTGTAAACATTCTTCAATAATCACAAAAAAACTAATTATAATCGGCGTTAAAGGAAGAGTAAAGTTTAAAATATTTATCTTGCGTTTATTGAAAGCTAAATGTCCTAAAAAAGCAGAAAATCCTATCAATAAAAAATGTAAAATTGTATCGTAATGAGGAACTTGTTTTATCTCATTGGGAATAATCTTTAAATAAGCTGAGATAGAGATTGATAAGATAATTCCGATATAAAACCAAAAAGCAATCAACCAACCACGATGAGTTTTCATTGTAGATTATATTAAAAAGCGTTTGTTAATTACTTCCAGCATAACAAACGTCATTCAGTAACAACTCGTATTTTTAGGTCAAATAGGGATTAATTGGAATTGCAATGAATCTGAGACTCGCGAAATGTTCTTTATTGGTACTTTATATCGAGGTTTTGCAGCAGATGTTTGGTTTATTTTAGCTGGTTCTGAAGCAGTAATTATCGTGATTGTAGGGTTGATTGCAATTATTATTTGGGGTTATCCAGGATTAAAAGCTGCGGTTTTAGGTGCTTGGGGTGCCGCAGGAGCTTTAAATTAGCATGAATTCTACAAGCTGTTTCGATGATTTTTATCTCATCTAAATTAAGTTTAACGCGGTGTTCTTTCAATTGTTAATTAAAACATAAAAAAGGCGGACTTGTTGAGCCCACCTCACAAAGAATTATTCAATTATTCAACTTACAAATTAACCCAAAAGTTTCTTCGCAGTTGCTACTACATTATCAACATTGAAACCGAATTTATCCATAACAGTACCACCAGGAGCGGAAGCACCAAATCTATCGATGCCTACCGTCGCACCATCCATACCAACGTATTTGTGCCAGCCAAAACTAGCAGCAGCTTCCACCGATACACGCTTAGTGACAGATGCGGGTAAAACGGATTCTTTGTAAGATTGATCTTGCTCTTCAAATAATTCCCAAGAAGGCATGGAAACTACACGGACTTTCTTACCTTCAGCAGAAAGTTTTTCCGCTGCACCGACACAAAGCTGTACTTCGGAACCAGTACCCATCAAAATGATGTCTGGAGTTCCATCACAATCTACTAAGATATAAGCACCTTTCACAGCTTTTTCGATAGAACTACCACTTAAGTTGGGTACACCTTGACGAGTGAACGCTAATAAGGTAGGGTCTTTTTTCTTAGCTCTCTCAATCGCTACCTTGTAAGCCCCAGAAACTTCATTTCCATCTGCGGGACGAATCACTGTAAGATTAGGAATAGCTCTTAAGGAAGCCAAAGTTTCAATTGGTTGGTGTGTTGGACCATCTTCACCTTGTCCGATGGAATCGTGAGTCATTACCCAAATCGCTCCAGCATGAGACAGCGCAGATAAACGGATCGCAGCACGCATATAGTCGGTGAAAATCAAGAAAGTCGCACCATAAGGAATTAATCCCGAATCGTGCAGTGCAATTCCGTTACAAATTGCACCCATCCCATGTTCACGTACACCGAAGTGGACGTTACGATTTTGGTAAGCACCTTTTTGGAAATCCCCTTCTCCCTTAATTTCAGTTAAGTTGGAGTGGGTTAAGTCAGCGGAACCACCGATTAACTCAGGTAAAACTGATGCTAATTTATTCAAGCAACCTTCAGAGTATTTACGAGTTGCTAAACCTTTGTCTTCGGGGGTGAATGTAGGTAATACTTTATCCCAACCATCGGGAAGAGTACCGTTCAAATAACGCTCAAATTCTGCTGCTTCTTGAGCATATTTTGATTTATAGTTAGCAAAAGTCTTGTTCCACTCATCTTCATAAGCAGCACCGCGCTCTACAGCTTTACGCATATGGTTGAGAGCATCTTCTGGTACTACAAAAGGTTCGTATTCCCAAGCCAAATTTTCGCGGGTAAGTTTGATTTCATCAGCACCAAGAGCAGCACCGTGAATACCTGCTGTATTTTGTTTATTAGGCGCACCGTAACCGATGGTGGTTGTCACCTTAATCATGGTGGGCTTATCGGTGACAGATTTAGCTTCTTTAATGGCTTTAGCAATTGCCTCTAAATCGTTATTACCATCCTTAACGTGTAGAACGTGCCAACCATAAGCTTCAAAGCGCTTGGAAACATCTTCAGTGAATGCTACGTCGGTAGAACCATCGATGGAGATGTGGTTGTCGTCATACAGCGCGATTAATTTACCTAAACCTTGGTGTCCCGCAAAAGAACAAGCTTCTCCAGATACGCCTTCCATGTTGCAACCGTCACCCAGAATTACGTAGGTGTAGTGGTCAACAATTTTAGCATCGGGTTTATTGTATTTTGCAGCAAGGTGTGCCTCTGCCATTGCCAAACCTACACCATTGGCAATTCCTTGACCCAAAGGTCCGGTAGTCACTTCTACCCCTAGTGTCATGAAATTTTCAGGATGTCCGGGAGTATTGGATTCCCACTGACGGAAATTTTTGATATCCTCTATGGTGACGCTATCGAAGCCCGCTAAATAAAGCAGAGCATACTGCAACATAGAACCATGACCGGCGGATAAAACAAAGCGATCGCGATTGAACCATTTAGGATTCTTGGGGTTAAAGCGCATGAATTGGTCCCATAGGACGAACGCCATTGGCGCAGCGCCCATAGGTAATCCGGGGTGACCGGATTTGGCTTTTTCCACGGCATCAACTGCTAAAAAGCGAATTGAGTTAATACAAAGTTGTTCGAGGGTTTGGGTTTGGGTTGCAACAGCCATAATACGATTGTTTTTAACGACGTTAGGTTTCTGTTAATAGCTCTCTCTGTGTAGCTTGCTTCGGGTGATTGTGAAAATTTCCCCCAGCACAGCTATATTCTCATCATCCCACTACTCCCTGTTGACGGACAAGAAGTACATAAACAAGAATTTAGAACGGGGACTTGGCTTTAATTGTATAGAGGATTGCTACAGTTATTCCGTTTTTTATTAAACTAATTTGTCCAGCAAGGTGGAGAAAGCACCCTGCTGAAACCTCCACAAACAAGTGTTAAACATGAAATATGAAGAATAAATTTTTACTTCGTACTTCATACTTCATGGTTCCTTTCTCAGACGTACTTCTTAAAAGCCAGGGTGACATTGTGACCGCCAAAACCAAAGGAATTAGATAGCGCTACTTCAATATCCTTGACACGACTTTCATTCGCTACATAATCCAAATCGCATTCTGGATCTGGATTGTCCAAATTGATTGTCGGTGGAATTCGATGATTGGCGATCGCCAATACTGTGGCTACAGCTTCAATACCTCCAGAACCGCCCAAAAGATGACCAGTCATGGATTTAGTAGAACTAATTGCTATTTTATAAGCGTGTTCTCCCAAAGCTTTTTTCATCGCAGCAGTTTCGGTGGGGTCGTTGACAGGAGTGCTGGTACCGTGAGCATTGATATAGGTTACTTGTTCGGGGGAAATTCCACCGTCTTTAAGCGCTAACTCGATGGCTCTTGCTGCTCCTATTCCACCAGGGACTGGTGAAGTCATATGATAAGCATCACAAGTCATGCCATAGCCAATCATTTCGGCGTAAATTTTGGCACCACGACTTAAAGCGTGTTCGAGTTCTTCCAAAATCAAAACACCCGCTCCTTCACCCATGACAAAGCCATCGCGGTCTTTGTCAAAAGGACGACTGGCTTTTTTGGGGTCGTGATTGCGTGTAGAAAGGGTTCTGGCAGCAGCAAATCCAGCAATAGATAAAGGTGTAATTGCAGCTTCACATCCGCCACAAATCATCGCTTGAGCATATCCATCTTGAATGATCCGAAAAGCATCACCGATAGCATTAGAACCTGCGGCACAGGCTGTTACCGCACAAGAATTTGGTCCTTTGGCACCAACATGAATTGCTGTTAACCCAGCAGCCATATTAGCAATCATCATCGGTACCATAAAAGGACTACAGCGGTCTGGACCCCTATTCAGATAGATACTTTGCTGCTCTTCCATGACCTTGATACCGCCAATCCCAGAACCAAGCATAATCCCTACTTGTTCCGCATTCAGGTCATTAATAACTAATTGCGCGTCAGCAAGAGCTTGTTTTGATGCTGAAACTCCCATTTGAGCAAAGCGAGCCATACGCTTAGCTTCTTTTCGATCCATATAATCATGTGGGTCGAAATCTTTTACCTCACCAGCAATGCGGCAATCATGGTTTGAGGCATCAAATAAAGTAATTTCATCAATACCATTACGACCACTCGCCAATCCTTCCCAATATTGCTCTGGTGTGTTACCAATCGGTGTAATCGCACCAATACCAGTTACAACAACGCGCTTACGTTTAAATTCTGTCATGATGATTTTATGGTGGCTCAACAAGCGCCGCAGTTCAACAAGTGGGAAATTGTTAATTGGAAATTAGGAACTAAGGAGAAGAGAATTTTAATCTTTAGGGAGACTAAAAAATGTCATTGGGATTTTTGACAACCCTTTTTCTACTAACTTGTCACCGCACCTTGTCCCCAATTCCCAATTATTTATCCATTGTGCTAGGCAGATGCGGCGACTTTATTATTAATGTAGTCAACTGCCTCTTGAACTGTAGTAATTTTTTCGGCAGCTTCATCGGGAATTTCAATATCAAATTCCTCTTCTAAAGCCATGACTAATTCCACCGTATCCAAAGAATCCGCTCCTAAGTCATTGGCAAAATTAGCATTGGGGGTGATTTTCTCATCCTCAACTCCTAACTGTTCGGCAACAATTTTCTTGACTTTTTCAAAAATGGACGTTTGACTCATAGATTCTAATACCTCTAAGGGTTGCTATATTCTGCTCTTTATGGATATCACCTTTTTGAGCATATACATCTTATCGGAAAGCGCGTTCGGATACACGATATATATGTTTGAACAACAGCAATTGTTACGAATTATTTTTTGCTTAATTTTCCATTGATGTTGCTTTATACAGTTAATACCACCGACCCGCGACTTCCGACTTTGAATAAAATAGTATAAACCAGCAGGCATCAAGTATAAAGGATAAAGAACTTGATACCATGCAAACGTCCATACCGAGTACACTTAACTTGATACTGCATACTCAAAACTGCCTCTGGTCTTGAAAAGTTTGACGAAGAACATCTCCCCCTAAGAATTCTCAAACCTCAACTTTCCTTCAAAGCAATTAATCAAATTGTATTCTATTCCAAATGCTTAAATACGCTTATTTTCCAGGTTGTGTTGCTCAAGGTGCTTGCCGAGAGCTACATTCTTCTACCCTCGCTCTTTGCAAAACTTTAAATATTGAACTGATTGAATTAAAAAAAGCAGCGTGTTGCGGCTCTGGTACTTTCAAGGAAGATTCCCAACTCTTAGAAGATACAGTCAATGCTCGCAATATTTCTTTAGCTGAAGAATTAAATCTACCTCTACTAACTCATTGCAGTACTTGTCAAGGTGTTATCGGTCATGTAGATGAACGTCTCAAAGCTTGCGGGCAAAATAATCCGGCTTACTTAAATAAAGTTAACAGTTTGTTGCAAAAAGAAAGTTGCTCGCCTTATCGCGGAACTAGCGAAGTCAAGCATATTCTTTATGCTTTAGTCAAGGATTATGGTTTAGAAGAAATCGAAAAACGAGTGACAAAAAAGCTAACTAATCTCAAATGTGCGGCTTTTTATGGTTGCTATTTACTACGCGCTCAAAATATGCCTGAAGATGATCCTTTTAAACCAGAAGCGATGGAAAATGTTTTCCGCATGGTGGGAGCAACACCGATTCATTATCGAGGTCGTACTCAATGTTGCGGCTGGCCGCTTTCTAGCTATGCTACCACCCAATCTTTCCAAATGGCGGGTAAACATATCCAAGAAGCCATAGAAGCCGGTGCTGATTGTATGGTTACTCCTTGTCCCTTGTGTCACCTCAATTTAGATTCCCGTCAGCCAGAAGTCGAAAAAGTCATCGGGCGTAAGTTGGGTTTACCAGTGCTGCATTTACCGCAATTAATCGCTTTAGCTCTCGGTGTTAGTCCTGAAGAACTTGGTTTACAAAGACATATTGTTTCTACTAAACCAGTATTAGAAAAATTAGGATTTTAACTGATTCTGGGAAAAGTTTTTTAGTTACTTGGGGGATTTTCCCCCAAGCCAGAACAATAATCTGTAAATGAATAAAAGTTTGATTAAAAACTTGGTCAAAAATAATTTTTTGAAAACAAAACTTTATTAATTCGATAAGTACATGAAATTAATAATTAAAAATATCTAGTTTTCATGAAAAAAATATAAAACTTATCAGCATATTCAACAATTGTCAAAATGAAAAATAGTGTGGCACTGTAGAAATTACTCAGTCACCATTATTAGTTCAGAATTTATACTAATAACTTCTAACTATGGTCGCTGAATGACTGCATGAATAATGCGGTCTAAAACACACTTCTTTTGAGAAGAATAATTTATGACTGGTACATTGATTCAGTTAATACAGCAGAAAAATCAGCTTGATATAGCTAGTGATTTTGCCAAAAGAATCGGTAATAACAACCCCTGGCAAACTTTAGGAAGATTCAAAACTATTCGTCGTGGATACAGTCTTGTTCAAGGTGAGCTACAGCGTCTTAAACCCGAATTTTACCAACAGAGATTAAACATTTGCACCAGTTCAGAAATTTTTCCGATTCAAATTAATCAATGTGTAGAAAATATTCAAAAAACAGGAGTATATTTAGGATTAAAGTTAAATAAAAATGCGGTAGAAAAAATCATCTCATTCGCTAGCTTGAATTTGTGTACTGAACCAAAACATGATGGTTTTTTCTTTGCGGATGACATCAAAAATGGACGTTTAAATAATGATACAAATAGAAGAGTGATGCGTGGTCTTGTTGGTAATCTTGACAAATGTCCAACTGTAGATAAAATAGTCCGTGACGCAACCCTAATCGAAATTGCTCGAAAATATCTTGGCTATTATCCAACCTTAATAACTCGTCATTTAACCTGGAGTTTTGCTTCTGATTTAGGTGAAATTGAAACTCAAAAACTATACCCACCGACTAATTTTCATTACGATGTTGCTGGATTAAATTTTGTCACCGCTAGTTTTTTTATTACGGATGTAGATGAAAATACTGGTCCTCACATCATGATCAAAAAGTCCCATAACCGTAAACCATTGCAAATGCTTTTCAGATCAAATATTCAGAAAGAAGCAGATGTATGGCGTTTTTATGACCGTTCGGAGCAACTTACAATTACAGGTAATGCTGGATTTGGTTTTTTCCAAGATCCATCTTGTATCCATAAATTAAAAATACCAAGAAATGGTAATCGTTTGATTTTACAAATACGGTATTCTTAACCTCAATATTGATGAGAAAAGACAATCCTCCTAAAAATCCTGACAATTAGAAGTCGGGTTTTTGTGATAAATATTTCTAAGAACAAACAATCATCCTAAAAACCCGACTTCTTACTCTACTTATTATGAAACTTCTTTAGCAGGTACATCCAAAATTTTACTGTAATTGTTACCCGGAAGCGTCTTATTTTCTTCTACTACCTCAATATTGATTCTTTTGAATTTCGCTTCTTCGGTTTTCGGCAAAACTAATTTGAGAATACCATTTTTGAATTCTGCTTTTACTTGTTCATTTTTCACAGGTACAGGCAAATTAATCATCCGCCGAAATTTTCCATAATGTAGTTCGGAACCATAATATCCGCTTTCCTCTACATCTGATTCATGTTTGATTTCACCTGCGATTAAAACCGCCTGTTTTGCTACTTGAACTTCTAAATTTCTAGCATCAACACCAGGAAGCTCTGAACGTAAAATTAAATTTTCTGTCGTATCTTTTAGTTCAATAGCTGGTGTCCAGTTTGTCGTATTATATTTAGTTAAATTTCGATTATAATCGAATATTTCGTCAAACATTCTATCTATTTGACGACTAATTATCTGCATTTCTTGAAAAGGTCGCCAACGAATTAATGCCATAATTCAATACCCTTACTTTGAATAAGTTTTTTTACTTAATACTTAATCAAGGTTCAACAATTTATCGACTAATAATCAATCAAGCAGAAAACATAATTTTAGCTGTATATTTTCTTCGATTGCTTTTGCCTTTATCTTGATTTATAGCAAAAAAATCATCAAATGTGTGGCATCTTGAAAAACGATGTTTATTGACTCTAAAAACTGTAAAACCCGATTTAAATCAAAAATCGGGTACCAGACATATTTATGGATCGCGCATTGAGAGCAAAACAAAGAGTAAAAAAGAGTAAAAAAACAAATTGTTGATAAATTGGCGATTATTTAAATTTCCGCTGCAATTGTCTGATGTATTGATAAATTTCCGGTAATTTTTGAATAATTGCGGAGGATTTTAAATATATTTTGTAAGGTATGGCTGGATTCCCAGAGACAATTTCCCCTGGTGGGACGTTGCTATGAACTCCGGATTTTGCGGATACAATCGCACCATCACCGATTTTGACTTGATTGGCAATTCCTGATTGTCCTGCTAAGATGACGCGATTACCTATTTTAACTCCTCCAGCGGTTGCTGATTGTCCTGCGATCGCGCAGCCAAAACCGACTTGAGTACCGTGTCCTATTTGCACTAAATTATCAATAACTGTATTGCTACCGATACGTGTTTCTCCCACAGCAGGACGATCAACTGCACTATTACAGCCAATTTCTACTTTATCTTCGATTACGGTATATCCGGATTGCTGCATTTTGAACCAGCCTTCTTTTGTGGGAACAAAACCAAAACCTTCAGCACCGATAACCGTACCACTGTGAATGACACAATCTTTGCCAATGCGAGAACGTTCGTGGATGGTACAGTTAGCGTGTAAAACAGTGCGATCGCCAATTGTCACATTTGGATAAATCACGACATGAGGATGGATACAAACGTTGTTACCAATTTCCACCCCTTGTTGAATTACCACATAAGGTCCAATATAAACTTCGCTGCCAATTTTTGCTGATTCGTGAATTACGGCAGTAGGATGAATGGATGGAGCGGGATGCCAAGGTTGATAAAATAAGTTGATTGTTTGAGCAAATAAAAGTCGCGGCTCTTTGGCTGCTATCCAAGCGATTCCTTTTTCTTGTGCTTGAAGGAGCAGTGATTCGTCATTGGGTAAAATCAAAGCATTGGCACTTGTTTGATCTACTAAATGGGCAAATTTCTGTCCTTCTATATAGCTAATACTGCCAGTTGTCGCTTCGTCAACGGCTGCCAATGCAGTAATCTCTGGATCGAGACTTGGGAAGCTAACTAAACTAGAATTACTGGCATTTTCACCCAGCTTTTGAACTATTTCGCTAAATTTCATTTTTGCAGTTTGAATAATAATTAGTTACCAACAATTATGGGTTTAAAGTATTGCACAATAAAGTGAGGAGTCACTAATTTAAAGCAACTCCTCGCTCTTAGTATAGAAAACTAGTGTAATCTATGACGAATTACGAATTATATTCACCGATGCCCTTATATTTTTAACGTTTAAGCAGTAAATAGTATAAAGTTCCATTACCCCCTGTAACCCCAGCCCTCTCACCTGCGACTTTTCCAGTACCCATAAAATAATCGACTCTTCCAGGTGTTTTGATGGCGCTACCTGTATCTTGGTCAAGTACAAATCGACTGACTCTACGATACTCTAGATTCCCGCCGTTTCCTACATAAGGAAAACTGGTGTTAACTAACGCTAACGCACCCGGAGGCATCAAAGATTTATCTGTTGCAATGGAACGTTCTGGAGTTACTGGTACTCCTATACTACCAGTAGCTGGTGTATTACCTTTATCTCTAAAGAAAACAAAACGTTCCCAGCGGGGCAGATAATCATCCATAGCGCTGGGATTTTGCTCGAAAAAGTTAATAATCCCAGGCATCGTCGCCTGTTTTTGAGTAATTTTACCGTCATTGAGCAATTCTCTACCGATGCTTGTCCAAGGATAATCGGTACCATTGGCATAACCAACACCTGTAACAGTACCATCGGTTAATTCAAGTTTGGCGGAACCTTGGATATGAACTAAGTATGCATCAAAGCGATCGCGAAACCAAAATAGTTCCAAACCACTCAAGGGGCTGTCTTTACCTAGTAAACCATCCTTGCCTTCGAGTTCGATTCTTTTGGGGTGTGGTTTTTCCCATTGGTCAAAATTGGATGGTAATTGATAAATGGGATATTTAAACTCTGAGGTAGGAACACGACTTGCTTCGTAAATCGGCTCGTAATATGCGGTAAACTTAACAGTACCCTTGCCGTCGTTACCAACTGACTGGTAAAACGTAAACTCGCGTCGAACCGCAGCTTGTAGTTCTGCTGGGGATTTAGATGTGAGTACTAATTGACGGAAACGTAACAAACTACGACGTACACGGTCTAAAGTAATTTCCTTGATGGGATAATTTTGGTAAATTTTGGCAGCGCTAGGATTTTGCAAATAACGCAAACTATGGTCAATTGATTCAATTAACGCTTGGCGATCGCCAGCCTTACCTTTCTCTTTCCCACCCCAAAATAGTTGGTCATCCCAACCCAAACAAGCGTTCGTGGGTGTACAGTTATTGGACAAACCAATTGGTTTTAGGGCTGGAGTTGCCGGAGTTACGCTCGGTTGCGGTTGTGGTTGCGGTACTGTTGGAGGAATAGTTGGGATAATGACTGGCTGCGCTACTCTTGACGGAGTAGTTGGTAAGGGCGGCATTGTCATAATTCGCACCTGAGCTACAACTGAACGCACCGGGCTAACAAAGGCAATTCCCAGGCTCAAGGAAAACAAAGCAAGGGTTTTTCTCATCATTATTTATGTAAATCTTTCAACACTAGAACTAAAAATGGGTTCAACTCGAATTGCAACAACCCGAGACGGACGAATTACCATGTATTCGCCGGAAATATTCTTGATTGGTACGTTAATAAAGTCATCAGAAGCAGCTTTGGGCATAAGTTCGCCACTATACCACTTCTGAAACTCTTGAATGGTCGGGAAACGCACTTCTTCCCGGTGTCCACTTTCCATTAATATATATACTGCGTATTCGCTAGCACTTCTAGGCATAACTTTTGAATCCTTGAGACACATCACCACATTGTTAACCCACCTATTGCCTTAATGGAAAGGGAAAAAAGTCGGATATAAACAAATACCATCGCATTTACTTGTTTGGGGATGCTCAAATGTCGCAATCACAATTTGTTGTTAGTAATTATTATTTAAGTAATAATTTTTACAATATTTTATTGAATTACGAATTATCTCGGATGATTATAACCACAGTATTTTGAGTTTAAGCTTTTCCCAAAGACGCAAAAGTAGTGAAAAAATGTTCCTATAAGGCTGTAAATTCAATATGTCTTGCTAAATATTTTGCCAAATATTTAAAAATTTATATAGCTTAAAAGTGACACTTTCTCAAACACGTATAATTGTGATAAATCATCGGTTTATATTCCATGATACTGAACCGCTAATGACGAATATTAACAGGTAGTGGTTCCCATAATTTTTGATTTAAAGACTTTACCAGAATCGATCACTTTTGATTTTTATATATCGGTAAATACTTAGAATACCTTCTTTTCTATACTCGTAATTCAAATCAATGTTAAGTATAAGACAAAATTGATAAAATTAAGTAAAATTACTAGAGACAATATTCTGTCTATCGTGATAATTGAAAACGGTAATCTCATATTTTAGTAATTGAAGGGAAAAATAAATTAAAAGTTAAATAGTGAAATTGAATTACATTCAGGTTAATCATAAACAAAACTATTTTGCAGTCAAATACATCGCAAATCGCCGTAAAGTTTTAATCTAGATTGAGATAAATTTCCTACTTTCTACCGGAAAAAATAAAATATGTACAAAGGTAGATGCGAAGTCTACCCATCAGTAACATATCATACTATTGAAGCTGCATATACTACTCATTAGAGTTACTAAAATTTACCGCCTTGGGTAGATGCGGTGATGGAATAATTCATGTATTACGTTAACCACTTACACCAAAACAATTCGGGTAAAAATATAGTGCATTCACAATTTATCAAATTTGCACGCTTATTAGTATCGCTGATCGTTATTGCAATCTTTGTATTAACAGGGTGGTTAGTTATTCGGGATGAAAAATTGATATTTTCTGACTCTACTTTGATGATTGTTTCTGAAAGTTTAGGGACAATTGTAATTTTTGCAATATTGATTTGGCAGGGTACGAAAATCATCGAAAGTACCTGCAATCAGCGGGATAAGGCAATAAATGCTCTCAAAGAGAATGAAGCAAAGTTGAGAAGTTTTTTAGATACAAATTTTATTGGCATTGTAGAAGTAAATGCCGAAGGTAATATTGATGTCGCAAACGATGAATTTCTGCGGATAACAGGCTATAGCCATTCCTGTTTACAAAATGGTAATTTGAATTGGTTTAATATTACACCCTCAGAATATTTAGATATAGATAAAAAACATTTTTCTGAAGCTAGAGCTTTTGGAAGTTGCACGTCTTACGAGAAAGAGTTGATTTGTGCTTCGGGTGAAAAAGTAAAAGTTAATGTCGGTTGCACTTCTACAACAGAAAAAAATCAACCAGATAAATATATTATTAATCTCAGCGAATGTAAAAATCTAGAATTAGAAAAAAACTTTAGCATTAGACAGCATTGGTTGGAACATTTACTTAATATGATGCCAGCACCGCTGTTATTAATTGAACCAGGAACAGCAAGGGTAACTTTTGCAAATAAAGCAGCGAATGAGATGGCTAATGGTAATTTTCCTTTAGCACAATCCCAAGAAGAATATGGTAAGTTATACCGTTTTACCAACGATTCGGGAAAACTTCTTCCTCATGAACTTATACCCTTAATACGGGTTGCTTCAGGGGAAAGGCTTGAAGGAGTCGAGGTAAACTGGTATCAAGGAGATCAAATTCATCCGATACGGGTATTTGCAGATACTTTACCCCCGATGTATGGTTATCCAGCTACTTGTGTGGCTTTATTGCAAGATACTGGTAAACTCAAGCAATTAGAAAAATCTTTGAGCTTAGGTCAGGATAGACTGGATTTGTTATTTGAGACAACTAGTGATTTAACATTTTCCGAACAGCCAGAGAAATTAATCGAACTTTTGTATAGTGAAATAGCTAGAAGAATAAGTGTAGATTGTTATTTATATTATGTGTTCGATCAAAATACTCGCAAAATACAGTTAACTTCTCACAGTGGGATTAGTTGTTCCCAAGCCAAAGATTTAGAATCGCAAGAATTTGGTCAAGGGATTTGCGGTACTGTACTTTATCAGCGTACTCCTGTCAAAATAGAAAATGTCCAGCAATCTAAAGATCCGGACACAGAATCTATTCGTAACTTAGGGATGGATGCTTATTATAGTTGTCCGTTGATAGCTCAAGGGGAGCTTTTAGGTACAATTAGTTTTGGTAGCCGGACTATTGGGGACTTTAGCAGTTATGAAATTGGTATCATGCAGGCTGTTTGTAACCAAATAGCTATGAGTATTCAGCGGGCTAACTTAATGAATTCCCTACAGCAAGCCAATCGCATCAAAGATGAGTTTTTAGGTATATTATCTCATGAATTGCGATCGCCATTGAATAGTATTTTAGGATGGGCGCAGTATTTACGAGTTCGCAAGCTTGACGAATCCACCACATCAAGAGCTTTGGAATCGATAGAGCGTAATAGTAGAGAGCTTCATCATCTAATCGAAGAATTATTAGATATGTCGCGAACAATTCAAGGTAAAATGCAACTTAGTATCGGTCATTGTAATTTAGTTTCAATTATTGCCGCAGTGATTGAAAGCTTGCGTTCAGCAAGTGTTGCCAAACAAATAGAAATCAAATTATCAGTTCGTAAAGGTTTTGGGATGGATGAACATATCAAGAATGAGTTTGCATCTTTAAATAAAATTTCTGCTTCCCATGAAGCTCTGGTGGAAAATAAAAATTTCTTAGTTGCTGGTGACACTCAGCGTTTAAGGCAAGTGATGTGGAATTTACTTTCTAATGCCATTAAGTTTACTTCTTGTGGCGGCTGTATAGAAGTAAACTTATTAGAAGAAAATACCCAGGAAAATTCATTAACATATGCTGTAATTCAAGTCAGTGATACAGGAATCGGCATAAATTCTGAGTTTCTTCCCTATGTTTTTGACCGTTTTCGTCAAGGTGATAGTTCCAACGCTAGAGCCTATAATGGATTGGGATTAGGATTAGCGATTGTACGTCATATTGTCGAATTGCACGGTGGTAGTATTTCCGTAGAAAGTCCCGGAGAAGGCAAAGGTTCAACCTTTACAGTCAAATTACCACTTATTCCATCAAGTGAATTGCCATCAGTTAAAAAAAACCCTAAAACTCAATTTTTAATAATCAATTAGTAATTTATAACTAGTTAGTAATATTAACTCTTCATCGTATTTCCGATTAGAAACTATTTAATTAGCAAAAAGATTACGGCAGAGAAATATAAAAGATAAGTATAAGAAAATTAACAAACCCGTTTCTTGAATTAACTGGGTTATTGCAGCGCGATCGCTATACTATTAAATTTCAACTTGTAAGTTTTAACTTGTAAGTTTTAACTTGTAAATTTCAACTTGACAACGCTCGCCAAGTTCTAGAACCAACAATACCATCTGGTACTAACCCCCGACGGGTTTGAAAAGCTTTAACAGTCACTTCAGTTAAAACACCAAAATCACCGTCAATTGCGATTGGGTACCCCTTGGAAACTAACAGCTGTTGTAAAATTCTTACAGAATTACCTCTGTCACCGAAACGTAGAGTAGGTAATCTATTCATAGAAGTTGCTTGCAATATCATGGGTATAGGTAGTTCTCGATCAATTTTTTCTTCCATAATAAATCCTTAGTTAAACCTTATCTGGATAATCAAGCAATTACCTCTGTATGGAAAGAGCTTTTATAGTTATCTAAATTTACAATTTACTCCAATAATTCATTGATATTATCCTATTTCAGAAAAAACCACAGACAAAAATTTATCTGTGGTTATAGTTCATCCTCCATGAACTACGATTTCCTATCTACAGCCTAATCTAGGACAATCGCAAGGAATAGTACCCGTTGGGGGGAGATGGGGGGATGGGGAGATGGGGAGACAAGGGGATGGGGAGACAAGGGGATGGGGGGAAATCAACTCCTAACTCCTAACTCCAAACTCCTAACTCCTAACTCCAATTAACCAATACCTTCAATTACAGGATGGAAGAAGAAAGCAAATCCAATTACAGCGTAAGTTGCCAGCAGTAAAGTTCCTTCTAACCAATTTGATTTTCCATCAGAAGTAATGCTGTTTGCAATTAATACCGAAGCAGCTACAGCGACTAGTTCAAAAGGGTGGAAATCTAAATCCATTGGCTGTCCTAAAAATTTTCCCATAATTACTAAGACAGGAGCAACAAATAAGGCGATTTGCATACTTGAACCAACGGCTACAGAAAGGGAAAGATCCATTTTGTCTTTCATGGCTACCGTAATAGCTGTCGCGTGTTCTGCGGCGTTACCGATGATGGGTACTATAATTACACCTGTAAATAGTGCCGTCAAACCCAATTGAGATGTAGCGGTTTCTAAAGAATCAACTAGTAATTCTGACTCAAAAGCTACCGCTATAGTAGATACAAGCAATACACCAATCCAAAGGGGAAGATTTGGTTTATGTTCAGGAGTTGCGATCGCTTCTGTTTCTGCTACACCCACATCATATAGATAGGAGTGAGTTTTCATCGAGAATAATAAAGTCAAAAGGTAAACTACTATTAACACTACAGCAACAGCAAGAGACAGGTCTTGTAAAGTTGTTTCGCTAATTCCTTGTGAGGTATAGTTGACTGCTGTGGGGATTAAAATTGCAATCACTGCCAAATTCATGGCGGCTGCATTCATCCGCGCTATTAATGATTGAAATTTTTGTTCTTGATGACGAATTCCACCTAAAAGCATGGCAAATCCCATTACTAAAAGCAAGTTGCTAATAATGGAACCTGTAATACTGGCTTTTACCACGTTGACATAACCAGCCCTCAGAGCGATGATTGCAATAATCAATTCTGTAGCATTGCCAAAAGTGGCATTTAACAACCCTCCAAGGTTAGGTCCTACTACGACTGCAATTTCTTCGGTGGCTGTACCCATCCAAGCCGCTAAGGGGATTATTGCCAATCCAGACAAAATAAATACAATTAAATCTTCCCATCCAAGATAGTTTGCGACTACAGAAACGGGAATAAAAGCTAGCAGAATCAAAAACAGAATTTTTTTTCCAGACATTTGTCACCTGAAGTTGACGTGGGTTGTTCACCGTCAGTCTTGCATTATCAGATTGTTATCTGAAGAAACAGTAACTAACTATTTTACAAATTGACAATAATCTTCTTCATTATTAATGTTCATTGCAGTAATACTTAATATTACTCAAGTACATGAAGACGGGGCTTCAGATTATAGAATACTCTGAAGCACCTGTTTAAAGGCTTCCGAGATTTTACTGTTTTGATTTTTTCTCCGGATATATAAAATAAGATTACGTTTTACATAGTATCAGCAATCTTTCTTTGCAAAACTCAAAAAAATCATACAACATTGTATACTAAGAATGAGTTTTAATGTATTAAGAGAGAATTAAAATTTTTTCTAAGACCACCGGGAAAAAATTTTGCTTTCATGGCTCATTTTTTTTCTTACAGTTTGTCAAAACAATACTTGATAAATTGCTGGTTGGCATTTAGTATAAGCGGGAATGCAAATGCCAATTCTACAGCGCTTAAACAAATTCAAGTAAAATTATTCGTGTAAAATTTTCATCTACAATTTCTGAAAATAGCTTCCTGTAAGAAAACCATATTAGATTGTGTTCTGCTTCAACCGCAAGTTTATCTCAATAAGGAATAACTCTACATGACTTCTGCTGCTGAGTTACCAACTTCTGTTGGTGCAAACTTGATTCCAAATCAAAATACTGATGTTCCTAAACGTGATCCATTGAAAACGGCTACAGGGGTTTACGTCACAGTACACGGTCATTTCTATCAGCCACCAAGAGAAAACCCTTATTTAAACGCGATTGAGCGTCAACCGGGCGCTGCACCGTTTCACAATTGGAATGAACGGATTCATCACGAGTGTTATCGTCCAAATGCCTTTGCCAGAATTTTAAATGACCATGGTGAAGTTACGGGGATCGTAAATAATTTTGAGTATATGAGCTTTAATATCGGTCCAACCTTGATGTCATGGTTGCAAAATTACGATATTGATGTATATCAGCGAATTATTGATGCAGATCGAAAAAGTAGCGAGCGTCTCAACGGACATGGCAACGCGATCGCGCAAGTATATAATCACATTATTATGCCTTTGGCTAGCGAACGCGATAAATATTCACAAATTCGTTGGGGTAAAGCAGATTTCCGGTTTCGTTTCGGACGTGATCCCGAAGGAATGTGGTTGGCTGAAGCTGCTGTCGATTATCCAACACTAGAAGCTTTGGTTGCTGAAGGTATTCGCTTCATTATACTTGCACCTTCCCAAGCCGAGCGTTGTCGTTTGATCCCCACATCTTCCGATTCGGAAACTGAATGGCATGAAGTTGGCGGAAATCAAATCGATCCCACTCGTCCTTATCGCTGTTATTTACCAGGAAATGAGTCAGAACGCCAATATATTGATATCTTTTTCTATGATGGTCCGATTTCACGAGACATGGGTTTTAGTGATGTAGTTTATAATTCGAGCCACTTTGCGGGACGTATCGGTGCAGCAGTTCGCGGCGATCGTCGTCAGTCTCAAGTAATTTCAGTTGCTACGGACGGAGAAACTTTCGGACACCATAAAAAGGGTACTGAGAAAACTTTGGCTTATGCTTTTACTCAAGAATTCCCTCATCGGGGTTGGACAGTAACGAATTTTGCTCATTATCTGAGTTTAAATCCTCCCACATGGGAAGTAGAATTAAAACCTGTCACAGCCTGGAGTTGCGCTCACGGTGTTGATCGATGGCAAGATGATTGTGGTTGTGGTGGTGCGCCGAATTGGCACTTAAAATGGCGCAAACCTTTGCGAGATACTCTCAATTGGCTGCGGGATCGACTTGTGGAGGTATATGAGGAACAAGGGAGCAAGTTTTTTGCTGATCCTTGGACAACACGAGATGAATATATAGAAATTGTATTAGACCGCAGTGCTAATAATATTTCCAGCTTTTTTAATCGACATCAAAAACATAAATTACAAGCATCCGAACAGGTAGACGCTTTACGTTTATTAGAAATGCAGCGTCACTCATTGTTGATGTTTACCAGTTGCGGATGGTTTTTTGAAGAAATTTCCCGTCCCGAGGGAACTCAAATTCTCCGGTACGCTTCCCGTGCGATAGAATTAGCCGCAGAAGTGGCTGGGGTGCAACTGGAAAAAGGTTTCCTCAAAAGACTTGATCAGGCTCCTAGCAATATTGATATTTTTAGAACAGGGGCTGAAATTTATCGTCAGTTAGTATTACCTTCCCAAATTAGTTTTAAACAAGTTGCCGCGCACCACGCAATTACCTCGTTATTTAATGGACACCAGCCTGTAGAGAAAATATCAGGGTTTCTTGACACCAAAGATAATATTAATGATTCGGATATCTATCAAAAACAGGTTTATTGCTATACAGCGAACGAATTGGATTATCAACTACAACGTTTGGGTTCTCTAACGCTGGCAATCGGACATTTAAAGTTGGTATCTGAAGTGACATGGGAAAGTCAGCAAATGACATTTGCCGTATTGCATTTGGGAGGTTGGGATTTTCATTGCTGTATTCAACCGTTTGAAGGAAAACGTAATTATACCCAACTCAAAGATAAGCTGTTAACTGCCTTGCAGCAGGGAAGTACGGCTCATATTATTTTAGTCATGACCCAGTTATTTGGCGAAGAATCCTTCAATTTGCAAAACTTGTTCGCCGAGGAACGTCATCGATTGATGCGGTTATTAAGTCGAGAAACCTTAACAAGGGTAGACCAACTTTATACTCAAATGTATAGGGATAATTACGGAATTTTAATGGCATTCCACCGAGATGGATTAGAAGCACCCAAAGAATTACAAGCAGCAGCAGAAATTGCCTTAGAATATCGGTGTATCATGACATTGCGTACCCTCGAACAGGATATTGACGAAGCGCAATCAAGTTGGAATCATCTGGTAGAATTAGAGGCGATCGCCAATGAAGCGAAACATCTACGCTGTCACTTGAATTTGCTTGAAGGAAAGCAGATACTTGAGCAATTGAGTTTACGTTTATTGTGGCAGTTATTGTACGACACCAACGGCAATTTTGATTTTCACATCCAGCGTTTGGAAAAATTAATTGAAGTTGGAGAAAAGTTAAATTTAGGTATTTCTTTAGAACGTTCTCAAGAACTATACTTTATTTGTTTACACAGTCAAATACTGCCTAAATCTATCACTGAAATTTTCAAAGATAAAGATAAAAATCAATTGCGTCAACTTTTGAAATTAGGACATAAATTAAAGGTTGATGTTAGTTATTGGTTGAATCAGTTGAATTAAAATTATGTAGAGACGTTGCAATGCAACGTCTTTTTTAAATTGTTGAGAAAAAATGTAATAGTTAATTAACGTGAATTTACTTTTGACTGGTGATAAAATCGGGGTTAAATCCTCCACTGAAAGCATGATAACTGTTAACTGATTTAAACTATCAATATCCGGTTTTGTTTAACTTCGACTGAGCTATGACTGTTACAATCACCCAAGGGTTAAATTTAGAAGATTTTCTCAAACTCCCGGAAACTAAACCAGCAAGCGAGTATATTAACGGTCAAATTATTCAAAAACCTATGCCAAAAGGAAGACACAGCCGTTTGCAGGGAAAACTTTGTAGTGCAATTAACCAAAAGGTTGAAGATCAAAAAATTGCTTATGCATTTCCTGAGTTGCGCTGTACTTTTGGAGGACGCTCTATTATACCGGATATAGCGGTATTTAAATGGGGTAACATAGTTTTTACCGTTGATGGTGAAGTTCCCGACAACTTTGAAAATCCACCAGATTGGACAATTGAGATTCTTTCACCAGAACAAAAGCCGAATAAAGTTATCGGCAATATTCTGCATTGTTTGAAATATGGTACTCGTTTGGGGTGGCTTCTCGATTCTGATGATTCAAGTATTTTGGTATTTGAATCAGGAAAACAACCAATACTATTCCAAGCAGAAGACATATTATTAGTATTACCAGAAATTGAATTAACTCTCACTCCCAATCAAGTTTTTCAGTGGTTAAAGATGAGCGGTAGTTAATAGTAACAATTTGATAATTTATAACCTGCTTATGCGGGTTCTGCTTGTATAGTCGCGATTTATAGTCGGTATCCTTAAATAAGGAGGTGTTGCGATTACTATTTAAAAACCGCGATATTCGCAACTAATCAAAATAACGTCGAAATCGATTATCAATATTATCAGTTTTCTGACGATTGCAGCTAAAGCATAAAGTTTGTAAATTGCTGATATCGTTTGAACCACCACGTGCTAAGGGAATAATATGATCAATAGTTAATTGAGTTTCAGTATTTTGTTTTCCGCAGCTTTGACATTGATAAGTTGATGTGCAGCTAAATTATATAATCCAAAAATGCGAACATTTTGTAGTGCGGGCATCTTGCCCGCTAGAAAAATAAAAATTAAATGCGCGACAGCTTAATTATTGCGTTCAAACACATATTTTCTCACTGCTGAGGGGATAGGAATACGGGGTGTTTTGCTCATTGTTTTGCTCATTAATATCTTGGAAAGCTATTGTGTCAAGATAATTTATTTTTGTTGGTATTGTTGTTGATTCTTCTTCAATTTGTAATTCCCGGAGAGAATAATCTAATAAAACTTTTAAGTCAAAATATTCAGGATTTTCATTTTCTTTGTCAGATAAGCAATCAAATTTATGATTAGGACTTATTTTTAATTCTGACGGAAAATTTAAAATAACTCTGAGTTGCAATTTATCGACTTGTTTAATTTGATCAAATGCAATTAATTCGCATTGAATATCTTTTTTTAACCAAAATTTCCATTCGATGCGGTTAAATATTCCTTGATTATTTATTTCTCGAAAGTATTTTTTCAGAAATAGGTTTTTGCGACAAAAGTTTAAGTCATTCTTTTTTGGTTTAAAATCATCAACAATATTGTTTTTAATTTGATTAGCATTGACAACAATATCATTTAGTACAATAAACTCGTTATCTTCAGTCAAAGATTCAAATCTACGATGCATATTTAAGATTCAATTTTGTATTTAAGATACTCGAACTGATGCAAAACTTAAAGTCATGCACAAGTATTTTTAATACTACCAATTCGCAGTTATATAAACTTGAGAAATTATTTTAAAATATGGAATCTTCAAAAGCTTATCTTCCAACTTTTTTAGAATCCAAAATGGTATTAGATTTTAATATCTAACATACCTGAGTCTGACGGTGAATGATGGAGATGAGATGAAATATAAATATTTTTGATCATGTCTGGATGATTAGTTAATATTCCCTACTTCCTTTATTACAAATGTTTAACCGGAGATGATATTAGTTATCATGCGGCATACCTTATATCCTCAAAAGATAATCGAGGCTGTTTAACTTCATGCTCTAAAAATTCTAAATCAAACTGAATTTGAACTCTTGAAGTAGAACCTTGCTCATCGGGAAAGAAATCGATAGATGAATTGCTTCTAATTTTTCCTTTTTGCCAACTTTTAGCACCAAGTCGGAGAATTTCACAATCATTCCCTTCTTCTGGTGAAGATAAGGTGACAGTGATATTGCAGGAATTAAAAGAATTATTAATTAAATCGTATATTTTTTCTCTGCTATTACAACCATCATTTTCTTTTGTGAGCAGATAGTTGACTTTTTCCCATAATTCATTTTCTAACTCTTGCTTAAACTGACTAAATTTGAGCAAGCGATCTTTGTAAGACAAAACATCATCGTCGTTGCAACTCAAAGCTTTGAATTTACTTTTCATCTTAGTCTATTTATTTCGGATAAGTTTTAATTAAGTTACCAATATTTTGCTGATATCTCTGTCATCGAAACAACATCAATCGTTAAGGTTCGATAATTTGGGCTATCGTTTGAGCATAACCGTTGTTTTCAGATGATGCACTATCGACTATTTCTGTCTCTACTGACTCGATGGTAGGTAACAAGTGATCGTAAAGCTGCATTGCTTCCAAGCAAAGGTTGATACCGGAAGTCGATTGGTTGAAGGTGGCAATTTTTTCAGAAACAGCATCTAAGAGTAATTTATTCTGAGCAATCTTCTCTTGAGCTTCTTTTTGCAAAGTTTTCTCTAAGTAAGCTCGTGCTTTCGGATATTGTTGTAAAATTTCATCACTCTTAATTTCTGCCATTGGCAAAAGCTGAGTTTTAAAACTTTGATTAATCGTTTGACGGAAGGTTATACGAATCGTTTTGCTGACTTTTGGCTCAAAATCTAACTTTAATAATTGTCTAATTGCGGATTCTGCTTCTACCATACTTTCGCAATCGTAAGCTTGAGAAGTTTGCTGCAAAGTTTGACGAAACTGATATATTGAAAAAGTACCTTCATCATAAAATCTAGGACTTTCTCTGACAAATCTATCACACTCTACCCGTGCTGCATTTTTTAAAGTTAGAGCAATCTGCTGTTTTAAATTGCCTAATTCTTGTTCTAAACCTCCATCATTGCCTAGTAAACGATATAGTTGACGATAATATTCAGCTTTACTAATTTTTTCTTTTAAACGTTGAAAGAAACGGGCAACAATTTCCTCGGAAGAGTTTACTAAAATATCTTCCAATTGATTTGCTAAATAATACAACGCTTCTACTAAAATAGCAATTAAAGGTGCTGTTGCATTCCGAGGATGACTCAATGTCGCACGTTTATAAGTATCGGCAACAGAGAAAGTGTCTAACAATTCATCCAAACGATGAATCATTAGCGATCGCAATCCCTTAAAATCGGCTTCAAAGCTATCGCAAGCGTTTGTTACCACTTGATTAACTTCTGCTGCAATATGATTACGAAAATCATTTCCTACTTGTTTTAATTGCTGATTGAGACGTTGCAATTCCTGAGCTTTCATTGCCTCAATTTCTTGTGGTTGACTATCTAAATTCCGCTGTATATCTTGATAGTATTTCTTCAGCTGAATACAAACATCTTCTAAATCATCAGCCAAGTTTTTAAATAATTGGGAACGTTTTTCTTGAGTCAGATAGCGAGTAATAGCTGTTTTAAAATCTTCAATACCACTATCTTGAATCAGTTGATTAACTAACAAGCTTCCTTGTTCTGATAAAATTCTTACATAATTCTGATTCCGAGTTTCAAAATTATTCACAGAAATTCTAAATTTATCGGCAGACAACTTACCCGAAGCAGTACAATAACGCAGAAATTCATAAACAAACTGCGGTGTTTCTTCTTCTAATTCTGTTGTATTACTTGTTTGATGAATCTTACCAGCAAAAACAGAATCTAAACCAAACCGATCTTTTTCACTCGTTTGTTTAATCTGACTACCGTAAAATCCTAACAATCCACTGGTTTTAAAAACCCTACTACCATCCTGAAACTGGGTACTAATTAAATTATCCAGTCTGTGTCTCAAGTCAGTATTGTACCAACTTTCATCAATCCGATTGAAAACGTAAAAAACCCTATCCCTAATTCCTGGATTATTGCGAATTACTTCTAAAAGTTGAGTTTCAGCCTTCGTCATATCACCCATTGACGCGGGTTTTAAAACACAGACTACCGCAGAAGTATCGGGATGCTGAATTTTTGTATAAGTCAACTGTGCATCTTTTTCCACCGGCGCATCAATACCAGGCGTATCAATAATTACGTTACCATCTTGCAACAGAGGATGGTTGCAATAATATTCAATTCGCTTCAAAACCGCACTATTACTTCCTCTACGTGCATATCCAGCAGCTTCCTTGAGATTATTAAAATTAAACTCCTCCATAGAGTAGGTAGCATTATTTATCGTATGGATGTGTTGACGATTTGCCACATACCCCGACAATAATAAAATTAAAGCCTTTGCTTGTTTAGCACGTTCGGATTTACTCTCACCACCTTGAGAAACAATGATAGTCTCGCATCCTTGACGCAATAATTCAATTGCATCTTCTTGATTAATATTCTCAACTTTATGCAATCCCAACTGCTCACATAAAGAAAAAACTTGTTCTCTAACTTCTACTTCACTCAAAAATGTCAGAACAACTCGCTCATTTTCTGGATGTGCATACTCTATTTTGCATTCCGTACCCGTAGCGTGTCCCTCTGCACTATAAAGTAACTCCCGCTCCAAAAGCGCGTTAATTAACATTGATTTACCAGCACTAAATGCACCCGCAAACACAATTTCAAACTTGGGAGAGATTGCTTTTTTCAACGAAGTTTGAGTTGGGGTTACATCACAAGAAGCTAAAGACGGTTCTTGCTGTAAAAGTTGTAAAATAGTATCTACTTGTTTTTTTAGATTTTGGCAATGAGGCAGCAGTTCTGCCATATGTCGCATCCTGATAATATTAACTAGAAGCTTTTGCGTATATTTTAAAAATGTTTTATTGTATACGCTTCCGTAAAATTACTGGGAATATTTAGATTTTTAGGGAGTAGGGAGTAGGGATTAGGGAATAGTTCCCTATTTTTTGTTTCTTGTGTTTCCCTAGCATAATGTTTAGAAGTCGGGTTTTTACAACGATAATTGGTAAGCTAAAAAGCCTTTAATTTGTATATTCAAATTTTATTAAATTCTTGTAGTGCAGGCCGGAAAGCCCGCTAGAAAAACACAAATTCACGACAACTTAACTACACAGATTTATCCGGAAAAACCCGACTTCTGTAATATTCTCAGTTTCAAGCTATTTTTTATATATTGCGCTAAAGCTATAGTTTTTATCCTGGATAAACAGAGCGGTAGAGAGTAAAGAATTATCTACTTGCTTGTGGTGTTGTGCATCAATAGTAACTACTAAAAAATGTGTTTTGATTAGAGACATCGGTGCGGGTTTCATTTCCCCTCGAAAGTCAAGTATTTGAACTATTAGAAGGTAAGCAACAGCTAAAAGTATGGAAATGACACCCGTAATAATTGCGACGATTTTTCCTCTATTCATGAGTTTTTCCCGAATTAAAGGTTATTGTACTACGCAATTATCAACATTACCACAATCCACGTCGGGATTTAATCGCGATTCTTTTGAGATTCCCAGATTAGTTTTAGCATTTACAAATGCTTGTAAAAGTAGTATGCGATGAACAAATTTTTCGATAAAACGAAATCCACAAATGTCTTGAACTAAGTTGTAAATAGTTTTTGAACTTTTATGTTTAAAATCAGGACAAAGAGCTAAAGATTTATCTAAAAATCGTAAATATTGTGAATAGTCTATATACATATAGTCTCTAGCTAATTCAAAGTAACCTTGAGCTAAAGCACGACGATAATTAACTGGAATCTGTTTATGTTGTTGTGAAAGTCTTGCTTCGACTTTTTGTAAAACTTTGCAGTGATTTTCTACCCAACGTGGTTTTGAAGCGGTTGATACTGTAACATTCCCGTATCTTCGATATATTGAATAACAACCAGGTTGATAAAGAATTTTTGCACCACTCATTACCACTGAAATGAAAAAATCTCTATCTTGTGCGGCTAATAAATTTTCATCCCATCCGCCGCTTTTCTCGACAGCGCTTCTACGATAAAATAATGATGCGACAGCAGTCCACCAATTTTCCAGTAAAGATTGTAGAATATCTGTTTGTGTTTCAGGCTTTTCTATTTGATCGAGGAATATTACCCCATTAGATTGATGTCCTTGATATCTCCAATCTCCGTAAACAGCATCTGCTTGTGTTTTTTCCAAAAAATTTACTTGTGTTTCGATCTTTTTTGGTAATATCAAATCGTCTGCATCTAAAAACTGAATATACTCTCCTTTAGATAAAGTAAAACCTCTGTTTCTAGCATAACTTCCACCTTTATTTTCAGGAAGACGTTCCCAACGTATTTTATCTCCATAGCTTTTGATGATTTCCATAGATGTATCAGTGGAAAAATCATCAATTACAATGATTTCAATATGAGGGTATGTTTGTTTTAAACAACTATCAATAGCTTCTGGAAGCCACCGTTGAGCATTAAAGCTAGGAATAATTATGGAAACAAGTTTTTGCATTTTGATACTAAACTAAGTACATTAAAATATCGTCACATACACCCATAAACAATGTTGATAAATAGACATCTCCGGAAACTAAGTTTTACCTGAGTAGTTACAAGGGTTTAGGATTAATTATCGGAGAAGTCTAATGTAATTACTATTTTTAGTATGCATCAACATCAATAATCTAATTTATGTCGTATATTCGAGAGAAGACTTTTTGAAAATTGTGTAATAAAGTGGTCTAATTAATCGCTTGCAGGTATAAACAGGGTTTATTTGCATTGCCCACAAGAAATTAGAAATTGCAGCACTTTGTTGATTTAGTTGTTGACACATTAGAGCTTGTTCGTATACAAAACAAGCGAACATTTGAGGATGTGCTTTGAACAAATTTCTATGCTTACTTATTAAACGTTGGAAACTTTCTTGACGCAATTGAACATTTCGGGAAACCCTTTCTCCTTCATGAGCTGTCAGCTGATAAGTCACAACTGGTAAACCGATTATAGAACAGGCTGGATTAAGCCGTAAAAAAAGTTCTGAATGAACCCGAGAGCGAAATGTTTCATCCCAGCCACCAATTTGCTCAATTACTTTTTTTTCCACAACCAACGTCTGTTTGGTATTGTATGAATAGCCTAGTTCAAGTTCTTCTAAAAAGAAATGACTACCTTGTTTACGTAGCTTTGGTGGTATTCGCTTGTGGGATACTTTTCCTTGAGCATCAACGGCTTCTAAGCCAGAAATAACTGCTACTGGACTTTTGGAAGTATTTTCCGATAAAGCCTTTAACGATACACTAGCCATATTGGGAAGAAGTCTATCATCATCATCTAAATAAGTCACCCAACGACTGCAAGCGGCTTTAGTACCAACATTCCGAGCAGCAGCTCCACCGCTAGGTTTTGGAAGTCTAATCATTCTGACTCTGCTATCTTCAGGTAATTCTGGAGGAATTTGAGAAGCATCATCAACAACAATTACTTCTAAATTCTCCATCGTTTGCTCTAAAGCACTTTTTACTGCCCTAACTACAAGTTGAGGACGATTATGGGTAGGAATGATTATACTTAACAAAGGATTTGTCATTTGCAATACACCTGATTGTTGAATGTTGTAGTTAGCAAAAGTTTGTTTTTACTTATTCGAGTCAACTTCACTAATTAATAATGAAATTATCAAAAATATAGATTTTATTTTCTAATCCAATAAATTAACCTACATTTACATTTTTTCTCACCTTTGATACTCAAATGTCTTCCTTCTACAGGCATACAATATTAATTATTTATCAAATTTATTTATCAAACTTGCTGGGGTATGACATTCAGATTCAACCATATTATTCGCAATTCATAGATTGCTCTCACCAACTAAAACTTGCCATTCTCTTGGTTGATAAAATTGACATCTGCTAGTATTTCTATTTGCTTTCACTGTAAATCGGAAAGATTCAACAATATCGTAGGAATACACGCCATTACGAATGTAAATTTTAGCACTATATACGCCGGGAACCATGGAACAGTAGGGCATATACATTCGGATTTCGGATTTACCTATAGGAATTACTAATTCTTGATTATCGCTAGCAGTAGTTAGATATAATACAAGACCTTCTCCTCCAGATAATGCCGTGATTAACATACCTAAGTTGCCATTAGTAATATGCTCATAGGATTTGCATTCTACACATAAATATGCTGGCTCTCCAGTAAATAAAGTTTCTAAATTATTATTTTTTTCATCTTTAAAACACAAAGAAACTATATCTAAACCATTGCTTTTTTCTTTGGGTTTAGGTGGTAGAACCATTCTTCCCAAAGCATTTTCTTTACCACTCAAACAAAGGTCTTCTTCATATGTACGAATTACTTTCTCGGTATCTCCAGAAGCAATCAATTGACCTTTTTTCAAAAAAATAGAAGTCTCACATATATTTAATATGCTATGGGAATTATGAGTAACTAATATAAATGCCGTGCCTTTTTTACGTAATTCTGATAGTTTGCGATGACACTTCATTTTAAATTTGATATCACCCACAGCCAGCACTTCATCTATTAATAAAATATCGGGTTCGATGTGAACAGCACAAGCGAATCCCAATCGTGCAGCCATTCCGGAACTATAAGTTTGAACTGGTGCGTCAATAGCATCAGCGATTTCCGCAAATTCGACAACTTGATCAAATCTCTTTTCAATTTCTGCGGTTTCTAAACCGAGAATTGACATATTAGCGTAAATATTTTCTCGTCCGGATAAAATAGGATTAAAACCGGCTCCCAATGCAATTAAAGGAGCAACTCTACCTTTAACTTTTACCGTTCCAGTATCTGGTTTAATTAAACCACTGATAATTCTTAATATGGTACTTTTTCCGGCTCCATTAGAACCTACTAACCCCAAGGCTTCACCACGGTGCAGTTGAAAGCTGACATTATCGAGCGCCCAAAACTCATTCTTACGTAAAGTATCGCTTTTTCTTTTTCTACCAGTTACTTCAGTTGCGATATCTTGTACACCGTAAAATAAAGAGCGTTTTAAGTCTCGACAGAATTTTTTAGAAACATTTTCAACTGAAATAACAACTTCAGTTTCTTCGGGCTGCGTATCAAGTTTTTTGTCGATTAAACTAGTCATAATTTAGGAACTTACTCTCTCAACCACAAAAGGCATTGCTAAACGAAATCCAATCCAGGTTACAAATAATCCAATTATAGTAATAATACTGACAATCCAAAACCCTACAGGTGCCGATATAATTCCTGTAGTTGCAAGTTCTCGTGTTGTCACCAGCAGGGGAGTAACCGGATTTAACCTAACTATATAGCCGAAAACTCCTTGTGTGGGAACTGGATAAACCACAGGAGTTAAAAACAGCCAAAAACTTGTAAATAAAGTTAATGCTTTGGATACATCTTGATATAAAACTCCTAAAGGTGATAGTAAAACACCGATAAATGTACCTAAAAAGATTAAATGGATTAAAGCCACTGGTGCTAAAATGGCCGTCCAACTTACGGAAACCCGGAACCAGATAAATAAGCCTATAATTAAAATTAATTTGATGGCAAAGTTAAAAAACACTTCACCTAATTTGGCTAATATCAAGGCTTCTCTAGGAAAATTAACTCTCGCAAGCATCGGTTTAGCTTCCGTTACAGCTTTTACCGGGCCGTTAATTGCTTCAACAAAAGTTTGCCATAAAGCTGTACTAAACATTACATAGGCAGGATAAGGTAAATCAGTTTCTCCAACATTAATCACCTTAGCTTGACTAGCAAGAGTGAATCCCGCAGCCATGATTATTGGTGGGATAAAAGCCCAAATTATCCCTAAAAATGACTGACGATATTGAGCGCTGATATCTCTAACCATCAGTCTCCAAGCTAGTTCACGAGAACTTAATAAATCCAACCACATCTGTTTAAATAATCTGGAAGGATGTCTTAATAAACTTTCTGGTGTATAAATCGCTTCGTATTGTTGATATTTTCTAAATTTATTTTTTTTCAATCTTTTTCACCATTTATTAAATTAAGTTTCTCAAAACTAACCAGAATGTGAATAACCCGTTAAGAGGAAGCAAGCTACAACACAAAAAAATCATTTGTATCTTTGGTTAAGTTTAGAAGTCGGGTTTTTACTGTAAGTATCCGTAACCAAAGAAAATCTTCATAAAAACCCGACTTCTTAACCCACGCTCAACAAGATAATAACGATTAAAGTATTAACCTTGTGATGATGCGGTAATTGTAGATGGTGGTTGATTGGGAGGAGTTTGATTAGAGTTGTTTTGCAGGTGTTTGCGAGCATAACTACTTGTAATATAGTGGTTGAGCAATCTATCTGCTTTACCAAGTAATTTACCGGCTACCTTAGAAGCGAAACGATTACCAAAGCCAAGCTGACGACTAATCGGATCGATAATTGTCATTTTTCTACGCCATCCCAAGCGGTTATATTTATTTTTAAAATACTGGTCTTCAGTCAAATTCCATTTATCACGCAATCTTTTCAAACTAGCCATTTCCCAACCGTCGCTCCAGCGCAACATATAATAACCAACATCTGACCATTCTAAAGGTGGTCCAGGTACATAAGTTACTAAAGAATTAGGTTCTAGATAAATCTTACCACCAGCTTCGGCTACCAAGATGCACAAATCTACGTGTTCTTTCGTATTCAACAATCCTTCATCGAGTAAACCGATTTTATCAAAAATTTCAGTACGTACCATCATACAGTGAAATTCCGCTAATCCGGTTTCATGACGCTGCAAATTCGGACGAACATCTGCAACTTTTCTTCCTTGTTTGTAAATCTTTTCAATAAACCGTCTTCTTGTAGTTTCGTTTTTAGTTTCTACCTTAATTCCCGATTCACCACCAGCACAATGGACTTCTTCATGTAATGGTAAATATTGACATACCAGAGGACTAACGACAGTTGCATTTGTTTCGTCAGCGCATTCTACCGCAGCTTTTAACCAACCGGGAGTCACAACTACATCGTTATCGATAAAAACTACATACTTGGTGTCTACTTGACGCAAACCAAGGTTTCTCGCATGGTTAGGAGACAGATAGTGTTCGGTACGAATCAGTTGAAATTGTTTTTCTGCTGCTTGAGTTTCCAAGTATTTCTTAATATGAGCAGGTGAACCACCATCAACATAAATTAACTTGAACGGTAGCTGTGTATGTTCGTAAATACTTTCTAAAGATTCACGAGTATAACTAAAACGTTCTCTTGGTGCGACGATGATAGTTACTTGTGGTATGGAGTTCATATTTCAATCCTCAAATTTTCTACTTCTTGTATTTTTGTATTTATTTATATGTACTTGGGACTTGCAGAAGAAAGCAGCCTTTTTTCTTTCGATGAATACAAATCATTACTTGATATAAGTTGATAAATTTCCACTAATTCGGAGTTAAGTTTGTTGATATCATAGTGCATTTCTACTTTTTTACGACCGGATAAACCCATTTGTTGCCAAATTTCAGGATGCTCGATTAAATAGATTAATTTATCGGCTATGGCTGATGCATCTCTCTCAGGAACTAAAAAGCCTGAAATGCCATCTTCAATTAATTCGGGAATACCACCGTGTAGAGTTCCAATAACTGGTAAACCCATTGCCATTGCTTCTTTTAAGGTATTAACTGGAGCATCTTGATTTCCATCGCTAGCAGTCACACTTGGTGCAACAAAAATGTGAGTTTCATCCAAAATAGAGATAATTTCTTTTTGATTTCTCCATCCTTTCAAATGTACGTTATCAAAAATATTTAATTCCTGAATTATTTGAGCAAAGTGTTCTTTTAACTCTCCATCGCCAATAATATTAAACTCTACATTAGGATAAACTTTTACAACTCCAGCAATTGCCCGAATTGCATATTCTATGCCTTTTTTTTCAATTAAACGTCCCGTTGTGGCAATCCGAATTAAACCAGAAGCATCGGGATATCTGGCTTTGAATTTAAACCGACTGCAATCGATTCCCGAACCGTGAACGATAATTTTCTTTTCATCGCATCCGAGTTGAATTGCTCGCTGTCTAAAAAATTCGCAGTTCGTATAGAAAAAATCTCCTTTTTGAAATAATTCATCATAGACTTTTTCACCATATTTATGTACATACCAACTGATATCGTAGCCGCGAAAAGTAGTAAGCAACTTTCCTTTAACTGCACTAATATCACGCAACACTATACCTTCATAAGTGTAAGGACCGAATTTACAAACTGCCTGTCTACCAAATTGACAGTGAATAATATCGTATTCGGGTGCATTTAAAAAAGGTAAAGTTGAGTAAAACAATCTTAAAGAAGCTGCTCGTTTACCATACTTAAAAATATTTAGAGAGCGTACATAAACTAAAGGAGCTTGAGCAAAGTTTTTAATAAATAAATAAATTACATTAAATAAACGCCATAAATAGTTTCGTGGAATTTCTGGTAAGTAGCGCGTGCGTTCAATTAATCGATACTTTTCCACATCTGGATGCAGCTTATTATCATCAGTCTGCCTTGCATAAATATGTACTTCATGTCCCCGATCAATCAAACCTGTAATTTGATTAATCACGAAAGTTTCTGATAAAACTGGAAATTTATCTACTATAAAAGCTATTTTCATAAATATTCAAAAATCATTCGTTTAGTTTCATATAGATGTACATCTAAGCAGAAATATTCCTTAGTAAGAGTTTCGTCTCTTACGATAGTTATTTTTGTTTTTTTTCACACCCTTTTCCCGGTAACTTTACTGTTTCTTTATCTATGTTCATCAAAAATTAATTTTGTTTAAAGTTGATTTGAAACTACTGAAAGTGGGAATACTAGCGGGAAAACGGCTGAAAACCTTTTAATACCCGACATCAGGACTGAGATACTTAATAATATCTTGATAAATTTTATTAATTTGTATATTGATCTACATTTTCAGTAGTTATACTTATTCTGGATTTTTAGTCAAGATTTGGAGTAAAAATCAATACTTATAAAAAGATATTTATTTAGATATATTTATGGATTTGATTAAATTAAAATTTTGACTCAAAATTAACGCGATATATTTCTGCCTAATTGTCATAGAAAGTAAGAAAATGAAATATATATAGCTTTAATAAATTAGCCCAAATCATAACTATGTCTTTAACAGAAGAAATCCTCACCCAATTACCAGGTGATGTCTTAGGGGGATTGCGTAGTGCAGATAGTATATTGACATCACTAAAATCAGGAGATTTACCCGTACCAACCAGAGTAAAAGAAAGTCAAGAACTTTTAAATAATACTGATTGGGATGTTGTAATTTCTGGAGGTACTTTAGGTATTTTAATTGGTTGCGCTTTAGCTTCAAAAGGTTTACGAGTTGCGTTAATTGAAAAAGGAATTTTACGAGGTAGAGAGCAAGAATGGAACATATCTCGTAACGAATTACAAGTACTTTTAGAATTAAATTTACTTACATCTGAACAGTTAGAAAAAGCAATTGTTACTGAATATAACCCAGCTAGAGTCAGCTTTACTTCGGGTACAGAAGTTTGGGTGGAAAATGTTCTCAATATCGGTGTATATCCAGTTTATTTACTCGAAATTTTGAAACAGAGATTTTTAGAAATCGGAGGAAACCTGTTTGAAAATACACCTTTTACTGAAGCGGTAGTTCATCCCGATGGAGTAGTGGTAAACAACCAATTCAAAAGTAGATTGTTAATCGATGCTATGGGAAACCTTTCTCCTATTACCCAGCAAATACGTCAAGGAGTCAAACCGGATGCGTTGTGTTTAGTAGTAGGAACTTGTGCTTCGGGTTTTCCGGAAAACCAAACTGGTGACTTGTTGTTATCCTTTACCGAAATAAAAAACCAGTGTCAGTACTTTTGGGAAGCTTTCCCAGCAAAAGACGGTAGAACAACTTATATGTTTACCTATATGGATGCACATCCACAGCGTATCAGTTTAGAAGCATTTTTTGAGGAATATCTGCGATTGATGCCAGAATATCAAGGTGTAGAATTAGAGCAGCTTAGCTTTAAACGAGCGCTATTTGGCTTCTTTCCTTCCTATCGTCAAAGTCCTTTAAAAACACCATTTGCTCGCATTTTACCAGTAGGTGATAGTAGTGGGAATCAATCTCCTTTAAGTTTCGGTGGTTTCGGTGCAATGATACGAAATTTAAAGCGTTTAACTTTGGGCATTGATCAAGCTTTAAAAACCAATCAATTATCAGCGACATCGTTATCCTTATTACAACCATATCAACCAAGTTTAACAGTTACTTGGTTATTTCAAAAAGCGATGAGTGTAGGTGTAAATCAAACAATTGAGTTGAATCAAATCAATCAATTATTATCAGTAGTATTTGCTCAAATGCAGCTTTTAGGAGAGCCAGTACTCAAACCTTTTTTACAAGATGTGGTGCAATTTGGAGGTTTAACAAAAACGCTTTTAAAAACCAGTTTAGCTCATCCATTGTTAGTGATTAAAATTATTCCTCAAGTTGGTTTTATCACTTTATTAGAGTGGATGTGGCATTACATTAACTTAGGTATTTATTCTGTTTTATTTAGATTAAGTTCAATGTTAGAACCGTGGGTAAAGTATCTACCAAAAAATTATCAATATTATTGGCATCGTTGGGTTGATGCTTGGAAGTTTGGCTCCGGGAATGATTATGAACAGTGAAGAGTTAGTGGTTCGACTTCCCTCACCAACCAGTTAGGTTAATATAAAATAAACCTAGCTAAATAATAAATATCGAATATTCAATCATATGATTCAAAAACAATCTACAACTAATAAATATTTTGTTGTATTAACTAATTTACTACGAGAACGGCACGTATTTTTAGAAGAAATTCGTGAAAAGGTCAGATTACAAAATAAAATCATTTCTTTATTAGTTTGTAGTTCGCTCTTTTTTGCTATATATGGTGCAATTATTGGTGCTTATCATAGCTGGATGCAGGCTTTATCTTCTGCAATTAAATTACCGGCACTTTATTTAATTACCTTGCTAATTTGTCTACCAACTTTGTATTTTGCGAATATAATTTTTGGCGATAAACGGACTTTTTCCCAGTACTTTGCTTTAGTATTAACTGCGGTTTCAGTGACGAGTGTACTTTTATTTAGCTTTGCACCAATAACCTTATTTTTTATGCTTAGTACTGGTAACTATCAGTTTCTCATTTTGTTAAATGTAATTATTTTTGCCACTACAGGATTTATCGGGGTTTCTTCTTTATATAAAGCTGCAAAAATCGTTTTAGAACAAGATGGTGAAAATAGTGCCATGCGACAAAAAATATTGCGATCGTGGTTGTTTTTATATGCTTTTGTTGGTAGTCAATTAGGATGGACTCTCAGACCTTTTTTTGGTACTTCAACAGCACCTTTTACGTTGTTTCGAGAAAGGGAAGGAAACTTTTATTTAAGTATTATTCAATCTTTAGCTCACCTTTTAGGGTTTAGGTAATTTAGTTAGGAGTTAGGAGTTGGAATTTAGGAGTTAAGCTGTTTGTTCAGTTAATTTTCATAAAATCTATCATTCTCACTGTAATAAATAACAACAATGAATCAAGATAATAAAATACTGGAAAATAAAACTCAATTTCAAGGAAACAAACACTTTAATGTTTTACTCAGCTTACTACGGGATAGACAAAGCTTTTTAGAAGAAATTCGTCAGGAAATCCGATTACAAAGTAAAACAAATTCTTTACTGGTTTCCAGTTCTATTTTCTTTGCAATTTATGGTGCAATTATTGGTGCTTCTCATGGCTGGATGCAGGCATTAACTAGCGCGATTAAGCTACCTGCATTCTACTTATTAGCACTATTTATTTGTTTTCCAACTTTGTTCTTTTTTAATGTTTTATTCGGCTCTCGTAGCACTTTACAACAGCATTTTGTCGTATTACTTACTGCTGTATCGGTAATCAGCGTGCTGCTTTTTAGCTTTGCACCAGTGACCTTATTTTTTCTAATTACCACACCTGACTCTTACCAATTTTTCAAAATTCTTAATGTTTTTATTTTCGGTATTACAGGTTCATTCGGAGTTAAATTTCTTTACGATGGAATGCAATTACTTTCTCAACAAGATGAAGTTGGTAAAGGTACTCGGACAACTATTTTAAAGTCTTGGTTACTGCTTTACGGCTTTGTCGGTATGCAGTTAGGATGGTTTTTAAGACCGTTTTTCGGCGCACCTGGTACTAAATTTGAATTATTTCGTGCAGTACAGGGAAATTTTTATCTTGATGTTGTTGCAGCAATTTCGGAGATTTTGGGGTTTAAATAAATTGGATTTTAGATTTTAGATTTTAGATTATAAAAGGTAATAAGTTAGGAGTTAGAACATATTTTATATTGTAATAATATATGCCCGTGGGAGCCGAATAGTTTGCCCGGATTTCTCAATACAATATTTTTAACTCCTAACTCCTAACTCCTAACTTCTAACTTTATCATCCTTATCCTAATAACTCATCAACTCCGATACTAAAACCATTTAGCAATCTTTGAGTATAAACAATATCTCCAGAAGTAAATATCAACCGTTGATTTTCTGTAATGACAATAATCCAACGATTTTCTGGGAAAATTAACCAAACTTCCTCACTTCCGGAACGCAAATATTCGTGAGATTTTGCAATCAATTCTTCTGCTAAATCCGCAGGAGAAGCCACTTCGGCAATTAAGGAGAAACTTTGAGGGAATACTTCCAAGTCGCCAAAATGCTCAACTAACTGCGGTGTAATGTAAGCAACGTCTGGCGATCGCCCTTGAATTTTAGTACGACAGGGTACGTGATTATACACCTCTCCACCTTGCCCGCTGGAGTTTTTATAACTTCTCCAATAATAGTAAAGATTGCCTAAAATTTTTCGTTGTTTGAGTGTTAAAACTTTTTGTTCTACCAACTCTTCATTTACCCATTCGATTTCATAGACATCTTCAACTTCTTGATAAGTTCTGTCTAATTTATCGAATGATTTTGATTTATCTTCCGAGTTTTCCATCCAATTTTGTATCAAGAAATCTTCTGTAATTTCGGCATCTTTAAGTGGATTATGCATCCATTCTTCTAAGGAAAAATCTGATGGTACTGCTGTAGAATCTTTCATTTTCTTCTCCTCACTCACCTCATCATCGCTGTTTTTTGTTTTTCTATAAACACACCCTACAGTCAGGAATTTTCTAAATATTTTATTAAAAACTTAAAAACTTAATTTTCTAATTCATATAATTAAGTTTGATTGTAATTGAATTGTTTGTAATTTTTTTTTAAACATCTTCTGCTATTACTCCCTTCCCGGCAGAAGATTACCGATTAAAAAAACCGCAGAGGCGCAGAGTACACAGAGGAAAGAAGTAAAGAGAAATAGGTAATTTTCCAGCGGGATAGGAGTAACATTTAAGATGATACGACTCAAACTTAGGATAACCCGGAAAAAGTTTTATTAATATCTGTGTAATTTCCCTTGCTTGGGTTTTTGAAACGACACCCATTAGTGTAATGACTGTTTTTAGGAATATTTAGTTCCCCATGCAAAACAATCTAGAGACGCAATATATTGCGTCTCTAAAATCTGATATACAAACGAAAAAACTTACTGCTTGATCTGACTAAATCCCCAATCTAACCAATGGGTTAAAGCTTCCATATCCTTGGATTCTACCGTCGCACCACCCCAAATACGCAACCCCGGAGGTGCATCACGGTAGGAACCAATATCATAGGCAACTTCCTCCTTAGCCATCAAGGAAACTAATTCCTTAGCTTTGGCTGCTTGTTCTTCCTTCGATAAAGATTTATACCACTCATCAACAATCTTCAAACATATAGAAGTATTGGAACGAATTGATTTATCAGCTACTAAAAAATCAATCCAGTCAGATTTAGCAACCCAATCTTCTAATACTTGTAAATTATGATTTGAACGTTCAATTAATTTCGATAAACCGCCGATAGATTTCGCCCATTTCAAACCATCAATTGCATCTTCTACACACAACATTGATGGTGTATTAATTGTAGAACCTTCAAAAATTTCTTCAATTAATTTACTGCCTTTAGTTAACCGAAAAATCTTTGGTAAAGCTCGATCAGGAGTATAACTTTCTAATCTTTCAACCGCTCTTGGTGACAACACAATTACACCATGAGCGCCTTCACCACCCATGACTTTCTGCCAAGAATAAGTCAAAACATCAATTTTCTGCCAAGGAATTTCCATCGCATAAACAGCAGAAGTCGCATCGCAAATTGTCAACCCCTGACGATTATCTTTGATCCAATCACCGTTAGCAACTCTCACCCCAGAAGTCGTACCGTTCCAGGTAAACACCACATCGCGATCGCAATCAACTAGCGATAGATCGGGAATTTGACCGTAATCGGCTTCATAAGTATTGATATCCTTGAGCTTCAACTGCTTAACTGCATCAGTCACCCAGCCCTTACCAAAACTTTCCCAAGCTAAAACATCAACACCGCGCTGTCCTAACATAGTCCACATCGCCATTTCCACAGCACCAGTATCCGATGCCGGAACAATACCTAATCGATAATCCCTAGGAACTTGCAGAATTTCCTTGGATAACTCGATGGCTTCCGCTAGCTTTGCCTTACCTAACTTAGAACGGTGAGAACGTCCGATAGTTGCATCGCTCAACGCTTCCAAAGACCAACCAGGGCGCTTAGAACAAGGGCCGGAAGAGAAATTAGGATTTTGGGGACGAATGCTGGGCTTTTGCGCCGATTTCTGTTGTGTTTGCATCAATTTATCGGGGAATATTGTGGTGATGCTATAAGCAAATTATTTGCTAATCATAACTGATTATCGGTCATTGAGTGAATGAAGAATTTTTAGGGGTTGCTATAGAGACGTTGCATTGCAACGTCTCCTTGATGTTGAAGTAAACCCAAAGGATATTTGATCAATTTTTTTATAGAGCGCGATCGCCAAGTCCGATTAATCGTTAATTGCTAACTCCCCCAATCACAAACCCAGCCCAATAATAAGGATGACTGTACAACTTTGTATCAGCTTCCATTTGACTAGTTCTATATAATTGTGTCGCGAGTTGCGCTTTCATTCTCAATCCTTCGGGAGGAAGTTGATTCAACAGGCTTTCGTACCATTTTGTCAGTTCTCCCGCTGTCAATTCTTTCAACCATTCTACTGCTTCTTTTAAGGCAATTACTGATGTTTTACCAGATTGTAATCTACGATAAAATTCGATGATTACTAAAGCGTTCGCGGTTGATTCTACTCTCCACAAACTACTAACTACGTGGTTAACTCCTTGACTCAATAAACCACTGGTTAAGCCTGCATATTCAGTGGTAATTTGTTGCTTGTTTACCGCAATTTCACAAGCTGAAAGGGTAAACAAATTATAACGATTAAGGGGTTTTTTACAAATTTCATTCAGGGTAATTTTGTCTTCCCACGCTAATAATATTTCCGAGGTTGAGGAATTAGCGTTATCGTTTGCATAACCGTAAAAATTAAATATGTTGTAATTTCCTGCTAAAGCATTTTCTACTTGTGGTTTTGTCGCTTCTATTCCTTGAATGCGATGAGGATTAGGGAAAATTTGACTAATAGCTAAAGCCGCTAATTTGGCAGATTTGAAGGGAGGATAATCTTTAGTATCGGGATGCTCTACACTCAGTAATTTTGGTGAAGATTTGTTGGTGGAATATTTTTGTTCCTGAAAGTTTAATCCGATTTGCAAGCTGGGTAAATAGCTGATAGCAAATTTTGAGGAAAATAGGGCGTGTAAAGGAAATTTATGTAAATCGCGGTGAGGAATCAAGATAATATCGGTAATTCCTTGAAGTTCCTGTTCGATGCTGGCAATACACAGTATTTCTCGGAGTTGCGCCAGCCGCTGTTCCATATCCCTACGCCAGGAATGATTAATTTTACTTTGTTTATCCCTGGTTTCGCGGCGATAGTCAGTATATTCCCGATTCCATTCTTCCAGCCAATCGACAAATTCTACTAACCGATTAATTGCTTCGGGTAAGGGATATTCATCCGGCGCTACATTCAAGACTGGTGTAAATACGGGAATTGGTTCGGGAGCATTGGGCTTAATAATAAAGGTACGTAAACTTGATGGACTGATGTGCCAGTAAATTGCAGCAGTTGTGGGATTGAGTAACTGTAAAATCGATTTGTAATTTGGTGAGCTAATCTTGTCCGTCCAACCGTACAGCAGCCAAGTTAAACAAGCATTTTTCCCATGTTCGGCGATTTCTAAACCTTGGACGATTTCACCGTACTGAATGGCAATTTCAACGGCTAATTGTTCAAAACCAATATTTTTCAGAGTTAATTGCTTTCTATTTTCATCGCTACGATTTGGTTGAGTTAACAATTCTTGCAACAAATCGGTGCTGTATTCATGTAAATCCTGAGCTTGCTTAGTTTCCCTCAAACCAACCAAAACTTTAATAAAGTTTTGTAATACTTCTAAATGCAGTTCGGGGAAATCATCTGCGGTAATCGTAACTAGCGCTTGATTATACTCATCTACTGCTTGATACCAATAATCGCGGGGTAATAAATATCTCTTACCAATATCGTAGTAACAATTACCAATTGCTAAATGCAATCTACCCCAACCTTCTGGTTGAGTATGATCACTGACATATTTTAAAGCTTCTAAATAGCTGGTTAATTTACCTTGTTCACCCCGCGCATTTAAAGTGGAATTGCTTTGGGCAACGGGACTAGATAAACTCAATTGAGAATCAAAATTCTGGGATTTTTCCGCTGCACTACCTCTACCAAGCCAAGCTTCCCAATAATCGGCTTTGATTTCCAAAGCGCGATCGTAACAAAGAATAGCTTGTTCGTATTCTTCTATATAAAACAGCGCTACCGCTCGATTGTACCAAGCCAAGTGAAAATTCGGTTCAATTTCTAAAGCTTTATCGTAAGATGTAACCGCTTCTTCTCGACTGCCCAAATTATCCAATGCTACAGCGCGGTTAAACCAAGTTAAGTAGAAATCCGGTCTAATCTTCAAAGCTTCATCCCAAGAAGCTATAGCTTGGTTCCATTGTCCCAATTGGCTCTCAGCTACACCCTTGTCAACCCAAGCATCGTGTAAATACGGCTCCAATTCTAAGGCTTTATTGTAGGAATCAATAGCATCTTCATAACTTCCCTTATTAGATAAAGCGACACCCCGGTAATACCAGTTTTCTGGGTCTAAGGGTTCCAATTCCAATGACTTATCATAACTAAAGATAGCTTGATCAACACGTCCTAACTTTAGTAACGCCAAACCATTGCTAGACCAAGCTTCTTGGTAATTGGGTCGAATTTGGATTGCTGTATTAAAAGAGACAACAGCTTCTTCAAAGAAGCCCAATTCACCCAAAGCTCTACCCCGGTTGTACCATCCTTTATAAAAATCATTTTTAATTTCAATCGCTTGATCGTAAGACGCGATCGCGTCTTCCAACTGTCCCAAATGAAACAGCGTCAAACCCCTGTTAAACCAGTATTCGTGGACATCAGGCTTAGTTTGTACGGCTTTTTCATATAATTCAATAGCTAATTCTAAATTACCTGCTCTAGCTTGGGAAAGTCCTTGATAAAACCACGTTTCTGCTGCTTGTGCTGCGCTGTTATCCTCAACAACTTGATCTTCATCGGCAACTTGGGAAGTTTTTGACCATTGTGCTTCTCCCAAGCCAGAAGCAAGCTGTTGAACTAAATTTGCGCTTTCACCCAACCGAACTAACAGTTGATCTATGGCTGTTGTTACATTCGGTTCCACAGAAGTTGTAGATAATGTTGTAGTTGAATCCAAAATTTCCGCTTCTACAACATCATCATCTTCTTCTTCTACTTCCTCTGCTAATTCCAATAAAGCATTAAAGGTTTCGTCTTCTTCATCTTCAACGGAATCATCAATCGGCACAAAAGTTGTATCTAAAGGCTGTTCTTCAACTGCATCTTGAGTTGGTACAAGAGTTGTATCTTCTTGATTTTGTTGGGGATAATCCCAAATCAAATCGCTCAAATCATTGATAAATTCTTGCTCGGCAGCATTAACAGAACTTCTATCCTTACTTTGCGGGGTTTCTTCCTCTTGCCAAAGTAATTCTCCCAAATTACGTACCAAATCTTGTCCGGGAGTAGCTTCTTCTTCTTCTAATTCTTCTTCAGACTCAAATATCTGTTCGTATAAACTATCGGATAGTGCTTCGTCAAATGCTGCTGTGTTGGTATTTTTAGAAGTTACTTCTGGTTGTAAAAATGCTTCTTCGTACTCAAATACCTGTTCGTATAAAACTTCGGGAAACTCTTGGGATGCCGAAATCCGATTATCCGCAGTGTTTGCAGGTGCGATCGCGTCAGATTTAGGCTCGTAATTTTCCCATAACAATTCCCCGAATTCGCGGATCAACTCTTGTCCGGGAGAATCTTCTAAAGATATCGTTGTATCAAATTCACCATTTGTCGCAATTGATTCAATTATCAGTTCTTCTGATTGAACATCAAAATCATCTTCACCATTAGCCGCAACTGGTTCAATAATTAATTCTTGAGAAATGCGAGAAGCAGTCAGCCCTTGAAATTCGCTAGATATGGGAATCGAATATGCTGTTTTGTGCTTAGTATTCCGTGTCAACAATCGTATCCCAATATCGTAAGCAACATCTCCGATTTCACCGATTTCGAGTTCACCCAAATCCACCATTCTCGAAGCTAACTCGTGATTCGGTGCCGATGAAGCTAAAATTTTATTGCCAAAATCCTGCAACCACTCCAACCAACGCTGTTGAGAAACGCGATGTTCGATATTTTGTAGCCATCTTTGCGCCCAATACTGTTCTCGACCTTGATATACGCCTTCTAGAAGCTGGGTAAACAAAAATTCCAGATCCGAATTTGTCAGTTCTGGTAACTCCTTAGCCGTCTGCATCTCCTTGTCTCTTGTCGAAGGAGTCTGCTTTATGCCAAAAAACCGTTGGATAGACTTTAGGAACCTCTGCACTAGCCGCCTGAGCATCTGCTGCATTGTTAAATGTAGTTCACATAGATTTTAACGAGTGCTGTGTAAAAAAAAATTAATAGTTACGTAATAGGCTACCAAAGTATGTGAACTTTTCTACAAATGCAACCAATTACGCCCGTAAAAAGTCAGAGTTCGCTGCTAGAGAAACACTGATTTTTAGGAACACTCGGTAAAACATCAACTTGTGGGATGAGAAGTAACATTGCCACTTCTGAGATAACTTAACAAACTTTGCGGAAAATAACTTGCTAGACAAGATACGCTTTGAAAACAAAATAAACTTGCTCAACAATTCCGTATATTTGGCAGAAAATTATTAAAAATTAACGTGGCTCATCTCAACTCATACTTAGGCGCAAAAGTCAAACATTTACATTTTGAATAGTAATATTTACCTGCATTTTATCCAGCAACATTATATTGATTAACTAATGTTTGGATAATCACTTCTGGATCATCTGTTTCAATTCCCAGTTGTTGGGCAATTTGCGATCGCAAATTGACATCATCTTGGATTAAGTCCATTAACTCTTCGACAGTAATAGTTTGATATTCACCTTCCGTCTCGCTTGCTGCTTGTTCTACTTGCTGTTGTTGAGTCAAGGGTACACCATCGTCGTGGAACGGTGGTGACTGCGCTGAGTGGCTTTGCTCGGTAAAACTCGATTGAGCTACAGTATTTTGTATGGGAGCATCAGGACCAGCATATTCCCATATAGGTTCGACTTCGTTGCGAGTTAATAAGCGCATTCCGATATCATAAGCAACATTGGAAACCGGACCAACTCCCAATTCTCCTAACTGTACCAATCGAGAAGCCAACTCATTATTTGGTGTTGGTGCAGCTAACAACTTATCGCCAAATTTTTGTAACCATTCCACCCAACGTTGCTGAGGAACTCGATGTTCAATATTCTCTAACCATTTTTGCGCCCAAGCTTGTCCCCGTGCTTGATGAACACCTGCTAAAAGCTCCGTAAACAAAAACTCTAAATCTGTATCGTTAAGAGGTGGAGGTGGTGAACTAGGAGAATTCTGTTTATACGAAGTATTTTGTTGCTTTGTGCCAAATAACCCTTGAAAAAACTTTTTCAGCCATTGTATCAGCCGTCTTAGCATACAGGCACCCATAGCGTGTTAATTACCTTAAAATTGTAGCTACTAGTCAGGCATTTTCTCTAAGTGTTTATTTTTTAAGATATAAATTTTACAAATTAAACAAATTAATTGGAATTGAGGGGACAGGGACAGTTGACAGTTAACAGTTGACAGTTGACAGTTGACAGTTAACTAACTCTAGCCCTGAAGACAGTGAGCGTTTGTACTAACAAATTTTAGGTTAGAAAGTTGAAGCTCATAAAATAAGAATAAGGCTTCTGAGTAGTACTATATTAGTACACCGTCTTCAGGGGTACTCCGGTGGTACTAACTCCTAACTCCGGTGGTACTAACTCCTAACTCCGGTGGTACTAACTTTTAACTTTTAACTTTTAACTTTTAACTCCCGTCCTGCCGTCCTCCATGTCTTACGAACCGCTGCATCATAAATATCGCCCGAAGACTTTTGCTGAATTAGTTGGACAAGAGGCGATCGCGACTACTCTTACAAATGCAATTAATACCCTTAAGATTGCTCCGGCTTATTTATTTACTGGTCCGAGGGGGACGGGTAAAACCTCTAGCGCTCGCATTTTGGCGAAATCGCTCAACTGTCTGAATGGCGATCGACCAACGCCACAACCATGCGGGAAGTGTGACACTTGTCAAGGAATTAGCAAAGGTGCCACTTTAGATGTGATTGAAATTGACGCTGCGAGTAATACGGGTGTCGATAACATTAGAGAAATTATCGAAAGAGCGCAATTTGCTCCGGTTCAATGCCGCTACAAAGTTTATGTAATCGATGAATGCCATATGCTCAGTACTCAGGCATTCAATGCACTACTAAAAACACTAGAAGAACCACCGAAACACGTTGTCTTTGTCCTCGCGACCACAGACCCGCAAAGAGTGCTACCAACAATTATTTCGCGTTGCCAAAGGTTTGATTTTAGACGCATTCCCATAGACGCGATGGTGCAGCATTTAAGACATATTGCGGTTAATGAGAATATTAATATCACAACAGAAGCCATTACCTTAGTTGCTCAAGTTTCTCAAGGAGGATTGCGAGACGCTGAAAGTCTTCTCGACCAATTGGGTTTATTATCAGGAGAAATAACACCAGAAAAAGTTTGGGATTTAGTTGGTTCGGTCAGTGAATACGATTTACTAGACTTATTAAAAGCGATAGTCTCCGACAACTCCGAAGCCGTAATCGACTGTAACCGCAAAATATTAGATCGTGGTAAAGAACCTCTAATTATTCTCCAAAACCTCGCTTCCTTCTACCGTGATTTACTCATTGTCAAAACTGCACCCAGCCGTAATGATTTAGTTGCTTGTACTCAAGCGATGTGGGGAACACTTGGGGATGTTGCTCAAAATCTAGAAATAAGTACGATTTTGCAAGGACAGCAGCACCTACGTACTTCCGAAGTGCAAATCAAAAATACTACTCAACCGCGTTTGTGGCTCGAAATCACCTTACTGGGATTATTACCATCAGCAACCACGATTCAGCCACCAGCTATTAGTTACCAACAAAACCTAGCTAAATTTAACTCAAACCCACCCAAAGCAAACATTCACCCGCAGGGTGCGGTTGATCATTCTCCAACACAAAGCGTACAGCAAACACCCCCTAACGTTGTACCTTTTCATCCACCTGCTTCCAACAATATTGCAACTTCCAAAGCATCAGAAAATGGAAATGGAACCAGAAAACAACACACCACACCAGAAGCGATAGATTCTATCCCAAAGAACCCTTCAGTTATCAACAATAATTCTTCCCCCTCCTCTACCCCAGCTAACCCATCTCCACCTCCACAAATTCCCACACAAATTAACGTAAAAGAAATCTGGCAACAGGTACTCGCCAACTTCTTACCAGTTTCCCGACGGGAACTACTGCGTCAAATGTGTCATGTTGTGGAGTTTGATGGCTCTATGGCTCGCGTTGCCGTTAAAGAAGCGTGGTATAAGAAAGTACAGCAAGACCAAGAGAAAATTACAACAGCATTTCAAGTAACTTTTAACCGTGAAATCCAAGTAAATTTAGAAATAGCCAACGCGGCTTCATCTACAAGCTCAAATGCTGCTGCTTCGACTCCAGTGCAGCGAGAGCCGGACGTTTCTCCTACACAAACACCACCACAAGCACCACTACAACCTTCATTCCAACCAACACCTCCTCCCTCAGAAAAAAGCCAACCACCTCAAAACTCCACACCGAGAACTCAACCGACTCCAGCAGCAAACAACACCACTCCTCTACAGCCAACAATTCCAATATCCCCTCAACCAGAGGTAAAAGCAGAAGACGAAGATCCAGAAATTGATCTGATCATGAACGCTGCTCGACGTTTAGCAGATGCACTAGATGGAGAAATTATTCAAATTAGCGAAGAATCAACAGAAATATCCGATGAACTCGCTGATTCATCGGAATTAGAAGAACTTGATGAAGATGATGTGGATTTTTAAGAATAGGAGTTAGTTGACAGTTGTTATTTATTTCTCCCCATCCCCTTGTCCCCCCCTTCGGGTTCACTTTCAAGGGTAGGTATTTAGGTTTTAGATAAATAGTTGAGAATTTTCTCAAGAGTTAAACGTAATTTCAAGGTTATAGCCAATGATTTTAGTTCTAAAACCAAAAAAATAGGCTTAATCTAAAAAAACCTACCCTTGAAAGCTTCGGGTTCACCACTCCCCTCAACGGAGGGAGACGACCCACGGGGGTGGATTCCCCATCTCCCCATCACCCCATCACCTTGTCCCCCCCATCCCCTTGTCTCCCCATCCCCTTGTCCTCACTTACTCCCTTGACGCAAGGTTTTAACCCACTTTAAACGCTTAGGACGTATTGACATCCGTATGGTAGTGGTGCTGATGACTACTATCCAGTGGAACATATATAAAATTCCCCGTAGACTTTGGAGTGACAAGATGTAGCTATCAGTTTTCAAACCTTTATTTTTATGTATCCGTTTGAGACCGGCGAACATTCCGAAAAATGATACCGTTACCGTCATTCCGGTTAATGGACTTAAAATTGGAGGACGATGACGCGCGATCGCCATTAAGAAGTCGGGGATTATTGCGGTTGGGATGATGTACTGAATCAGCACAAAATTGACTAGCAATTCAAAGGTTTTCCAAGTACCCATGCGGTTGCGAACGATTAAGTCCCAATAGTCTAAATAACGCTGATACCCACCTTCAGCCCAACGGTTACGCTGATGCCAAAGAGAGACTGCATTGGTAACACCTTCTTCTTTGACTACCGGATAAAATACGCATTCAATATCCCAATTATCTAAATGTAAACGGAGTGTCAAATCTAAGTCGTCGGTGATAGTTTCTTCATTCCATCCGCCGCAACTGTACAAAGCTGTACGCCGCACAAATTGACCGTTACCGCGTAATTCGCCAATACCGCTGCCCAAACTGCGTCGTTCTTGGAAAAAAGTATCAACAGCCATTTCTGCCATTTGACCTTTTGTCCAAAAATTTGTCGAAGCATTAGCAATCTCTTTGCGTAACTGCACCGCTCCGACAGTATCTCGATTAAACAAAGGTATAGTTCTGAGCAAAACATCCGACGAAACTTGAGCATCAGCATCAAATACAGCAATCACTTCACCTTTTGTCAAGGGTAGTACTTGATTTAATGCTCCTGATTTACCACCAGTAGCTCCAGTTTCCCTCCGCAATACCTTTAAATTTTCATATTTTAAAGCTAGTTCGTAAAGTAATTCTGGTGTCTTATCGCTACTGTTATCGTCAACTATCCAAACCTCATACCGAGAGCGGGGATATTCCAGATTGCAAAGGTTATTTACTAAATTGCTAATAACTAATTCTTCATTTTTCGCCGCAACTAATAAAGATACAAAAGGTAAATCTCCTTTCATTTCCTCATCTACAGAGCGAGGTTTGGCAAATACAATTACTAAAGCGTGCAGCCCAACAACGGTAGTCAACCCTAAGACAATTAAAAAACCCCAAGAAACTAAGTGCAAAGCAATTGTACCGCTCCAGACCATTGTCAAAACTAGAGCAGCTTTGCGCCTACGACCTTGAAACCGGGAAGGAACAAACAATTTTTGCGATCGCTGTTCTTCTAGATCCATATTTGCCGACATTTCAACAAACATGGAGTTAAGCGGGTCAAGTTCGTTAAAAGAATCTTTTTCGGGCCAGGAATTCGCTGGCATAATTTACTTAATTCAATCGCAAGTATTTTTGTACAAAAATGCCATGAAGCTAGTTTTAGATAATACGATATCACCACTACCTTCACTGACCCAGAAGCTTAGTTTGAGATTGGTGGTATTTCTCGCGGGATATCTCGCAATAAAACTCATCAATTCGTCTAGTAATATCGCAATTCTGGGAAGGAGTTGTCAAGATAGTCATATCATATATAGATGTGATTATCACTGAAAATATATATAACAATTGGCAATTGGCTAAATTAACCTTAGTTACACAAAATCTTCAGCATTATTACCCTAGCTTCATCAAAATTAGTGCAGCCCCATTGTAACCGACATTTTCATATTTCTAGGTCAAAGGTCAAAGGTCAAAGGTCAAAGGTCAAAGGTCAAAGGTCAAAATTCTCCCCATCCCCCCATCCCCCCATCCCCCCATCTCCTTGTCCCCTTGTCCCCTCAGCCCAATCAAAACGAGTGTAGATTTTACTAAAAACTTGGGAACACTATGTATATCTACCAAGATTTTCAATTATCAAATAACTTAAGGAATCTATTGTATGTCAGTGTTTGAGCAACTATCCCCTGCGACTCCTCAACAAGCGAGCGTGTATTTACCTTACATTCAAAGCGGGAAACGGAATTTTTTACCTTATGCGATTGGTCTTTATCAGAAAGGAGCTTTAGAAGGAGAACGTAAAATAGAGAGTAGTGAAAGTATTCCTTTTATTGCTACTTGGAATATTGCCACTCTACCTTCGGACTTAACCCGTTGCCGAATCCAGTTTGATGGCAATGCTGAACTGAGTTATGAAGTAATGATGGCAAGTTTCGAGTTTATAAATTTTTTAATAGAAATGCTTGAAACCTATAAACGCCAAAGGATGACTGATTTTTCTCAATCATTCTATCGTAAGCTGTTGCGGTTGGAAGAATAAAATACAGTCACAATGGAAGAGGAAAAGGATTTTATTCGTTTTCCTCTAATTTTTTCTAATTTTTTATTTTTATAAATTGATGTATAGCCCAATCGTTAACGAATAATTGATAAATAAGTCTATTCAAGAAGGTTCGACCTAAAATTAAAGAACGCCCAAACAGTTTTATCGGCTATTAGCAATCAACTATCGGCTATTTGGGATTATTCGCGATGGTTGAGATCGAAAGCACTTTATGTTGAAAGTTTTTTACTGTTGAAATTAGGAGTGCGTGCGTGCCAAAATCCTCTAAGTATTTACTGATTGGGTCAACCGAACCTTCCAGCGGTAAATCCGCAATTATTTTAGGTTTGTCTGATCAACTACATCAAGCTGGACTCAATCTCGCTTATGGCAAACCTCTTGGTAAGTGTCTGAGAGAATCTGAAGAAAGCTTGATTGAGAAAGATGTTGAGTTTATTACTCAAAGCCTGAATTTAGCTCCCAACCGAGTAGTACCCACATTACTTACTTTAAACGAGACTACACTGCAAAAACGTCTTTGCGGCGAAGACACAACCAATTATCAGCAGTTTCTTACAAGTCAATATTTACAAAATACCGATAGCGATTTGGTTTTACTCGAAGGCCCGGGTAATTTGTCTGAAGGTAGTTTGTTCGATTTGTCTTTGATGCAATTAGCTGATTTGGTAGATGCTGAGGTGCTTCTAGTATTTCGCTATAAGTCCTTACTTTCTGTTGAAACATTATTGTCTGCTAAGCAGTTAATTGGGGAACGTTTAATTGGTGTTGTTCTCAATGATGTTCCCGCTTCCCATTTGCAAGCTGTTAACCATACCATGCGCCCATTTTTAGAGCAGCAAGGTATTCCTGTATTAGGTATATTGCCCAAAAGCAACTTGCTACGCAGTGTCACCGTGGGTGAATTGGTTCATCAGTTGAATGCACAAGTTTTATGTCGTGACGATCGCCTAAATTTATTAGTTGAAAGTCTGGCAATTGGTGCGATGAATGTGAATGCTGCTGTGAAATATTTTCGTAAACGCCAAAATATGGCAGTGGTTACAGGTGGCGATCGCGTGGAAATTCAGCAAGCTGCATTGGAAACTTCGACTCAATGTCTGATTCTCACCGGACAGTTACCACCTCCGTCTTTCATCCTCACTCGTGCTGAAGAATTGGAAATACCGATTCTATCTGTAGATTTAGATACTCTTAGCACTGTGGAAATTATTGAGCGTACTTTCGGTCAAGTTCGTGTTCACGAACCAATTAAAGTCGAATGCATTCGTCATTTGATGCGGGAGCATTTTGATATCAATCGCTTACTTTCTCTGATGGATTTAAGTCCCGCTACAACGCGATCGTAAATCAGTGAACAGTTATCAGTGAACAGTTATCTATTGATATACTTCCTATTTTATTTCCCACCATACACCGAGTTCGAGGACTGTCAACTGATAACTGATAACTGATAACTGTTAAATATTTTCTACACGCCGACGTGCGCTTTCCTTGCGCTCTGTCACGGATATATGTTTAGTCGCAGCAGCTAATCCAAAAATCGGCATATTTCCATAAATCGCTTTGTAATTTCCTGGATTAATTAAATAAGTTTCGTGCCAAATCCCAACGCTACCATCGGCACCCACAACTCGATTAAACCGCTGCCAAGCTTTTAAATGCGGTTCTTCTGGACTTCTAGCAAAACGCTCTAAATCCTCAAAAGAACGCCAGTACTGGATTAATCCTACTCCTCGCCAATAAAGAAAACTTTCCCCACCCAAGAAACCTTTATCGGGATGTTCGTACAAAGTACGCAACATTGGTGTCATTGCCATTGCCGTGGGAACCCATTTGTTCACAGCAAAAATTTTGTTAATTCGCATCCCAATCAAAAACACTACGAAAGGTTCGTTTGTTTCGGCTGTGAAACGTCCAGACATTACTTGAGACATAAATTGGTTACTCCTTTATGTTTTGTAGTATTATGCAACTAATTGCATAATATCGCTTATGCAATAAGTTGCATATAAGAAAAGGTTAAGAATTATGTCTTTAGCACACGCGATATTGGCATCTTTGATTGAAAATTCCTGTAGTGGATACGATTTAGCTAAACAATTTGATGGTTCAGTAGGTTTTTTCTGGCAAGCTTCCCACCAGCAGATTTACCGGGAATTATCAAAACTAGATAAACTTGGCTGGATAACTTCTGAGATAATTACTCAAGAAGGGCGACCAGATAAAAAAGTTTATACTGTTACACAACAAGGAACTATTGAGTTACAAGAATGGATTGCCAAACCTTGCGAACCAATGCCAGTTAAAGATGATTTATTAGTTAAAATATTTTGTGGACATATTGTATCAGAGAATACAATTATTCAAGAATTAGAGTATCACCGTAAAGCTCATATTGAGAAATTATCCAAATACAAAGAGTTAGAAGAGAAATATTTTCAAAATCCTCAACAACTTAGCCGGGTTGCGAAATTCCAATACCTAACTCTCAACAGAGGTATTCGTGATGAAACACAATGGCTCGATTGGTGCAATGAAGCAATTGAACTGTTAAATAAATCAGTTTAAAAATTGTATGCTCTAACTATAAGTAGGTTCCCGACAACTCTTTCACCTGCTAAAATATTTTGGTCGTTTAATAGTAATTAAATCTGTCTTTGAGTCAGTCAACAAACTTAGTAAATAGCATTGATACATTAGCGCAAGAATTAGCGACTATTCAGCAAATGGGTTCCAAGCGAATCGCTGTGCTGGGTTCTCGTCATGTGCCTATTACCCATCAGAACTTGATTGAAATGATGACTTATGCCCTAGTTTTATCGGGTAATCGAGTCATCACCTCTGGTGCTACAGGTACAAATTCAGCCGCTATTAGAGGCGCGATGCGAGCTGACCCTAACTTTCTTACAGTGATTTTACCCCAAAGTTTAGACCGTCAGCCTTCAGAATCGCGCCAGCAACTAGAAAAGGTAATGCATCTGGTAGAAAACTCCAGCAATGACCACTTGTCCCTTGCTGAAGCTAGTTATCAATGTAATAAGGAGATAATCTCCCGGTGTCAGCAACTTGTCTGCTTTGCCTTCCACGATAGCCGTACTCTGCTACAAACGTGTAAGGATGCAGAAGAACAAAGGAAAGTGGTAACTTTGTTCTATTTTGATTAATTAGCCAGTGATTTTAGTTACTTTTTTGTTAGTCATTAGTCATTTGATTTTGGATTCATGATGAAGGAGGATACTGTGTTACGGTGAGTCCAGCCTAAATCAGGTGTGGACTTCCGTTTCGATCATCTGAAATTTAAAATCTAAAATTATCTATGACCATTGAAACTTAAAGACTGCCACTAGATGCCGTTAATAGTATACGCCGTCTTTTAAGCACAATAAATCGGTAACTTATCACTTTAATTGCAGTAATAGCTGTAAGAATGAATAACTCATGAAAATGGTTCGTTTCCTCAACCATCCAATTACATAGAAAACTAGATTTTTTATCTAATATTTTCCACAATTTGTTTATTTTATTTATGCTAATGCCTTTTCCAGAATTGCCCATACCAGTTTTATTCTTGTACTGTATTGTTGTAGCTTTCTTGCTAATTTACTTTCCATTTTTAGCCGTTGCTTTTGCCCGTATCGGTGTCGGTTACGATTATTACGCACCACGAGCAATGTTTGAAAAGCTTCCACCTTATGCACAACGAGCTACTTGGGCGCATCAAAACTCTTTTGAAGCTTTCCCTATTTTTGCTGCTGCGGCTCTGATGGCTTATGTTACAGGTGTTAATTCTTCCATTGCCGCATGGGCAGCGTTGACTTTTATTACAGCGCGTTTATTGTATTCGGTTTTTTATATTTCAAACATCCCGCTTTTGCGATCGCTAATGTATGCTATCGGCTTGGTTTGTTCTTGTACTTTATTTGTTTTGAGCATCCTTGAAGCAAGTTGAGATTTAGATACTAAAATTTGGATAGTAGATATTACAGCAACTAACAACTATCTAAATGTAAAATTACGAATAAAGAAAACTGGATTTTTGTTATGGCTTCTACTTATTCTTTTGATGTGGTTAGTGATTTTGATAGACAAGAATTGGTTAATGCGATTGACCAAACTACGCGAGAAATTAAAAGTCGCTACGATTTGAAAGACACTAAAACGACTATGGAATTAGGAGAAGAAAGCATTAAAGTTAATGCAGATAGTGACTTCACGTTAGAGACAGTCAATACTATTCTCCGAGAAAAAGCAGCGAAACGTAAACTTTCTCAAAAAATCTTTGAGTTTGGTAAAGCTGAATCTGCTGGTGGTAATCGTGTCAATCAAGAAATCAAGTTAAAAAAAGGTATTAGTCCAGAAATTGCCAAAAATCTTTCTAAATTGATTCGTGATGAATTCAAAAAAGTACAGGCTTCAATTCAAGGAGATTTAATACGAGTTAGTAGTAAGAATAAAGATGATTTGCAAGTTGTAATGCAGCGGTTAAAAGAAGAAGATTTACCTGTTGCTTTGCAGTTTACAAATTATCGTTAGATAAATATAGCGTCAGTGTTTTTAGGTTGGGTTAGACACACGATAATTAAAAATTCAGGTTACATTCTCAAGTTAATTTTTATGTCTAACCCAATCTACTGACTAACCGCGAGAACCCATAGCCTTTTGAAATGCCGGACGTTCGGAAAGTGTCTTCATGTATTTAGTCACATTTGGATACTCACTTAAATCCAGCTTGAGCATGATCGGAATATAGTTAAGAATTGAACCCACAGCGACATCAGCAACAGTAAATTCTTGACCTGTAAGAAACGGTTGCTGTGCTAATATATTATTCAAAGGATTCATTAAGCGGGGCATTTCTTTTTCTCGGTTAGCTTCGATGAAAACTCCCGGTCCTAAAGTTGCATTTGCAAACAACGACCACTGAGAATAAACACCGCGTTCTTCTGGAGAAAGAGTTTTTTTACCGTATTTATCAGCAAGATATAGCAAAATCGCGCCGGATTCCCAAAGTTGGAAATCCCCGTCGGTAATTGCAGGAACTTTACCCATGGGGTTAATTGCTAAAAATTCGGGTTGGAGGTGTTCTCCTGCTTGCATATCAAGTTTGACGAATTCGTAGGGAATTTCTAATTCTTCTAAGTACCAGTGAATAATTGAAGCACGACTACGCGCACCACCGTAGAGTTTTAGCATGGTTTTTTGGGGTTGGGGGGAGGATTAAGATTAAAGTTTACGTTTATAAGGATACTGCTTATCGTACACAAATATTGTGCGTCCGGATAATTTGCCTTCAGTGATGGTGAGAGTTAATTTAGCTGACATGAGATAGTTGAATGATTATAAATTGTAGGGTGCTGTGACGGTTTTGATGAATTTGAATAAAAACGATTAATAATTGATTTACTGTCACGCACCATCAGCGTATTGTAATAACATATAAAGTAATGAAAATTTAATTAATTTGTCTATGAAAATAACACTTAATTTACCACCAGAGATGAAATTGTATTTGATTAGGAGAGCAGAAGAAAAAGGTACATCAGTTGAAGATTATATTTTGGAAATTTTAGCAGAGCATATTTCAGAAGAGATAAATTCGTAATTTATTTATAGATGTCACAGCACTCTACAAAAATAAATTAGATAAATAATTCTGGAGAAACATGAAAAAAATCTCCTAAAGCTTTAGTTTGCGTTTCAGTAATTGCGCGTTTACCGTCGATAATTTCCGAGACAATCTCTTTTGAACCGAAAATTTCTACTAGTTCAGATTGTTTAATTTCTCGTGCTTCCATCAAATGTTGAAGAATTATATGAGGTGAGGATTTACCCATTGTGTAATTTTTATTTTCATATTCTTCTATTAATCTCACCAAAATTTGTAACAAAGCTGTTTCTTCTTGGGAACGATTTTTATAACCGATTAACCGTTCAGCATTAGCGAGCATAACTTCATATTCTGCTTCTGATGTAATCACTTGTGGTTGATATTCTGCTAAAAGTTTTCCGTATAGTTTTCTATCAAAAGCTAAAGACATTTTTCTGACCTATTATTTATGAATATAAAATTTTAATTTTATCGAAAATTATATGGCAATCCTAAATTATTTGTAAGAAATTTATATATAATCTGGCGCTTTATTACCGCTACGACACAAACGAAGTCCACCTGGGTGGACTTTGCCTCAATTCGCAATTACAAAATTTTATGAGTATGAGAATGTTGTTTCACGTTGTCATCTTTGTTGACTACTCTTTGAGCGTTTAATACTCGTTTTTTCTCTACAGAGTATTGAAAGTCGCTGTAGGTGTTACCTAAAGGAATTAGAGATTTTGCTGATTCTTTACGCTTGTAGGTGCGTGCTGCTGCAAATGCTCGTTCGCTAAAGTCGTTGACTATTTGGGCAGAGTTATCCAATTGTGCTGGTTTACGGGCTGTTTCACCATCTAAAACGCTTCCTAATGTTGTTGCGACAGCTGATTTGTAGGAAGTGGGAATACCTTTGAACAGCGATTCTAAGGAAGCTGAGGGGATGGGTTCGATTACCTCAACTTCATGTACTTCACCTTCTTCTTTGATAAAGCAGGTAGCTAAACCGATGACTATGTAATCATCTGGGGCTAAGTCGGGAGCGTTAGGGTAGGAAACTGTATTTACCATTTTATTACCTGAAATCAGTGAACAGTGAGCAGTGAGCAGTGAGCAGTGAGCAGTTTTAAAGTAGCTAGATTTGTACGAGGGAATTTATTCGGTTAACAGTTAACGTGTTTTTTGACGGGTGACTTATTTTTTAGACCTATACTTAACCGTTTTGATAACTGTTCACTGTTGACTGTTCACTGATTCTACCAGTTGCGATCGCAATGTTGTCTGGTAGCGTTTTAAATTGCAATTATTTGTGATTTTCTGGAATTCACACTGAAGAGTTGGTATCTATGATTAATTTGCATTCATTACAGTGTAATGATGCTGTGTTTGGTTGTGGAGAGCGTCAATTATATATTTTGGATAATTGGACGTTGGCAATCACGGATAATCAATCCGAATACGGGGGCATAACAAAAAGCGCGAACCTACTATCAGTCTATTTTATAAAATTACCAACTCAGGCAGGATGATATGAAGATTCACTTATTTTCAACATTCGGTGACAAGCAAGATAATATCGGCAGACTTAATACTGCAAAATTTACTGCTCATGACCATAGCCATGAGGATAGTAGTAGTAAATTATACGACAATTATGCAGATCAAGATTTACGCTCTCGTGGTTTAAACTCAGCTAAAAAAGGTGATTTTTATGTGGCGATCGCCGTTTTTAGTCAATTAATTGAGCGTCATCCTGACAATGCGATCGATTACAACAATCGGGGATTAGTTTATTTTCAAAGTGGTGAAGAACAAAAAGCGGTTCGCGATTTTAACAAAGCGTTACAACTAAATCCTACCTTGGCTAGTGCTTACAACAATCGAGCTAATTATTATGCTGCGATTGGAGATTTAGAAGCCGCATTAGGGGATTACGAAAAAGCTTTAGATTTAGATCCCAGTCACATTAGAGCCTGGATTAATCGTGGTATCACCTTGCGCGAGTTAGGAGAATATACAGAAGCTATTGATAATTTTGAAACTGCATTATTTTTTGGAAAATTACAAAGTCATATTTTAGCTGAAAGAGGCAGAACTTACCAGATGTGGGGCGAATGGAATGTTGCGATCGCCGATTATTATCGTGCTTTAGAGCAATTACCACCTAGAACTAACAAAACCGATAATTTAACATTTAACTTGCGTTTACAAATAGAAGGCTGGTTAAATCAACTGCTCCTTCCCATGCATCCGGAATGGGAAATCTAGAAATAAATACAACAAAATTTTTAATATTTCATAATACTTGATTATTTGAAGTGGCTAATAGCTAATAGATGATAACTATGTAGCAAGATAACTTGAGAATTAGCGACTAGTTATTAACTATTAGCTGTTAGTGAAGGCAACTCTTTTTGAACTCATTATATAGGGATAAGGAGGAAGAAATTTTATTCTACTCAAAAATAATATTTCCTCTAACTATTCAAGTGTAGATTCTCTAACTTCAGCAGGTGTTGTCTCGTGTGTTAAAACAATTCTTTTTTGATTGAGGGGAACCAGATTTCCCTGCTGTTGCATCACGCTATTAGCTTGACGAAAATCAAAAGTTTTATTAAATTCTGCCCTTAAATTATTCACACGTTCTTGAGTAGTGTTAACTTCAGTACGCAATTGTCGTAACTTTTCTTGTCCAGTCCAATGGTTAGGTAAAAGTTGGGTTAAAGCCGATACTGCTGCTGCCGAAATCGCCAGATTAACTCCAATTTTTACTGTTGTTTCCAGTGCCATTATTTGATAAGAACGTTGCCGTAAATGACGATGAGGTCTAGCAATATTCCTGCGCCGCTTTATCGGCTCTAGTTCCGGGTTAGACCGTTGAATTGCATTCATGATAATAGACTTAATCTCCTTAAAAAGAACGAAATTTTCGTAAATATCTAATATCAGCTATTTACGGTTTTCATGTGCTGCCATCTTACTTCATTTTTTTGAAACTGCTACACCTAGAAATAACGAAAAAAAATAACCCTGGCATTTATAAGTGGTTTTTCTTAAGTAGCTTACAAGCAAAAGTTACAAGCCTCCGGAAAATACACTTAATGTTGCCAGGATTACAAACTCTACATTCGTTTTAAAAATTAAGAATTAAGAATCAATTACTTGTAGAGTTCAGTTGCTAAACGCCAAGCCAAAACACCTGGAATTAGTGCTACAACTAAAGCGATGTAAACTTGAGTGTCTGAAATTGACATATTAGAAATCTCCTAATCTCAATAAACGACAGAATAATTCATTTTCTACTTTTCACTGTTTTACCCGAATTGGGAAATAAGTTGTAACAAGATGCAACAATTGAAAGGGGGAATGGGGAAAAGTTAGTACCACCGGAGTGATGAGTTAGTACCACCGGAGTGATGAGTTAGGAGTGATGAGTTAGGAGTTAGGAGTTAGTACCACCGGAGTGATGAGTTAGGAGTGATGAGTTAGGAGTTAACAGTTGTTTATTACCAATCTTTGACCTTTGACCTTTAACCTTTGACCTGAAAAAATGTATTTAGGTATAGATTTCGGAACTTCTGGTGCTAGGGGTATGGCGATCGACTCTGCGGGAGATATCTTAGCGGAGGTGAGATTCCCTTTTAATGCGTGTTGCGAGAGTGATTTAACAAATTGCTGGCAAACTGGGTTATTTACTCTTCTAGAGCAAATTAACAAGGAATTACGGCGAGAAATTACCCGGATTGCTATTAACGGTACTTCTTCGACAGTGTTACTTTGCGATGCTGTGGGAAATCCCGTCGATGTACCCTTACTCTACAATGATGCACGGGGAGCAGTGATGCAAGAAAAATTAAAAGGCATCGTACCGGCAAATCATACAGTATTAAGCGCTACTTCAAGCCTTGTAAAGCTGTTGTGGATGATGGAATTACCTTCATTTACAAAAGCTAAATATTTTTTACATCAAGCAGATTGGTTGGGATTTCTTTTGCATGGGAAGTTGGGTATTAGCGATTATCACAATGCTTTAAAACTAGGTTATGACGTAGAAGCGTTGGAATATCCGGAATGGTTTAACAAATTGCAAATATCAATTCATCTACCAAAAGTAATAATTCCGGGAAATCCTATCGGTGAATTGCGTTCTGATATTGCCGATAAATACAACTTTCCTAAAGATTGTTTAGTATGTGCGGGTACGACAGATAGTATTGCGGCATTTCTTGCGAGTGGTGCAAATTCTCCCGGTGAAGCGGTAACTTCTTTGGGTTCTACATTAGTTTTAAAACTGTTGAGTCGTAGTCGTGTAGATAATTTTAAATACGGAATTTATAGCCATCGTTTCGGAGATTTATGGTTGACTGGGGGTGCTTCTAATACAGGAGGTGCTGTACTAAGGCAATTTTTTACGAATGAGGAATTGGAAAAAATTAGTAATGAAATAGATGTAAAAAAATCAAGTGGTTTAGATTATTATCCATTACTAAAACCTGGAGAACGTTTTCCCATTAATAACCCAAATTTACCAGTTAAACTAGAACCACGTCCCGATAATTCTGTGGAATTTCTACAGGGTTTATTAGAAAGTATGGCTCGAATTGAAGCACGAGGATATGAGTTATTACAGGAATTTGGTGCGGATAATTTAAGTTGTGTTTATACGGCTGGTGGTGGTGCAAAAAATCCTGTTTGGAGTGAGATTAGAAAGCAATATTTAAGAGTTCCAGTAGTTTATTCAATAAATACAGAAGCCGCTTATGGTAGTGCTTTATTAGCAATGCGAGGTTTAAAAAATGCAGAAATAACGTAGAGACGTAGCATTGCTAGGTCTAATTGCTATGTATCATCGAAAAATCCATTAGTAACAAAAAAGTTTAAGACATCAATATTTTAAAGGTATTTTGAGAAACTTAGATATCGTTTTTGCAAACCTAAAAGATTTTTTTGATGTTGGAAAATAACCTATATTTATATATTTATAATATTTATTAGATTTAAAATATAGCCTAACTAAATAATTTTTATCATCATCGCGATCAACACTATTTTTTTTAATCGCGATAAACCTAATATTTTTTAAAGGATATTCAGCGATATATACTTTGTTAGCAAATAATTCTATACGTTTATGAATAAATTTATTAAGATTAGTGTTGATTGCAAAATAATTAGATTCGTTAGTATCAAAACGAATTAATAATATTCCAGGAATTAATAGAAATAAAGTGAATAAGATTAAACTTAGCTTGAGTTTTAAATTATCAGCACCAGACAGAATCCAAAAAAATCCTGCCATCATAAATAAATTGATAATCAGTAAACGAAAAGAGAATTTTCTGCGATTTCTTACCTGTTTTAAATCACTTAATACCAGCAGACTAACCGTCTTTTTTACAACTCTCATTGACAAGTAGCCTGTTTCTACTCGTAAGTATTTTTCCTGAGTTATAACTCAGAAATTATATCTTGTAAAATAATACATAAAAATATTCGGTTAGTTTGATACTGGTAATACGGTTAATCATATTTTATTATTAAACCGCAGAGACGCAGAGAACGCTGAGAAAGAATTAGGAAGAGAGGATGATGCGTTTTATGCCTTGTTTGAGAATGGGAACATTGAAGTTTATTAATAAACCCAGAGGTTTTTTGGTCATTTTTAGGTAAGAAATTACTTGAGCTTCATGTTTTGGAGCTAACTTTTCTACAGCTTTCAATTCCACAACTAAGACATCATTAACTAAAAAATCTAATCTTCCTTCACCAACGGGATGTCCTTTATAACTTACAGCTATAGGAAATTCAGGGCGATAAAGTATTTTACGTTGCGAAAACTCAACAGCCAAAGCTTCTTGATAAACTGACTCCAAAAAACCCGCTCCTAAAATCCGATGTACCTCAATAGCAGCCCCAATCACACCATAAGTCAACTGCTCCAACCCATCCAACTCTCTCATACTTTCTTCCTCTGCGCTCTCTGCGTCTCTGCGGTTTTTTTCTCTTTTCCTAGTATTCCCCGCAAAAACCCAAAACTCACCCTTTCCCCAAACTCCTCAAAGCCAACAAACCAGCACCAAAAACAGCTTCAAACCTCGGTAAAATCACCTTAACTTCCGGAAACTTATCAACAATAGAAGCAGTAAACCTCTCCCACATCTGACACTCACACTTCCACACACTTCCCGTAGTAACTACCTCTAAAAAATCTCTCTCCACAAAAATTCCATCAATAACAGTTACCGTAGCTTTCACCAACTCACTCACAGCATCATCAATAATATTATTAGCAACTTCATCGCCTTCCACTGCTGCATTATCAACAATCGGAGCTAAAGCAGCAATTTCCTTTACACCCCATTCCCTTTGATAAACTACCTCTATTAATTCTTCTATATTAGTTAAACCGAAATAGTTTTTAAAAACTTCTATTAAAATAGTTGATTTTTCTCGTCCATCATCAGCTTTTAAAGCCGCTTGCATTCCCGCAACTGCAATTTTATAAGCTCCACCTTCATCACCTAAAATATATCCCCAACCACCGACTCTTTTAGTTTCTCCTTTGATATTTCTGCCGAAAACTATTGAACCTGTTCCCGCAGCGACTACGATTCCCACATCATTCCCAATTCCACCGACTAAAGCAATTAATGCATCATGAGAAATGATGATATTTTGTGGTTTTATATTACTAATTATGGGTATATCTTTAACTATGTTTTTAATTAATTCAATATCTCTCGAACGTCCAACACCAGCTAATCCCAAACAAATCGCGTCAATTTTAAGATTATTTATTTTAATTATTGCTTTACTAATTGCAGATTCTATCGAATATTTTGCAGCTTCAAGTCCCACACTTTGATAATTAGAGGAACCAGCTTCACCACGTCCTAAAATTTGACGTTTATCATCCATTAAGATGCAAATTGTTTTACTTCCACCACCATCTATTCCTAAAACATAAACCATCTTATTTGGAATTTATTTAATAGCGCTAAAGCGCAACTACAAACAAATGTTTTTTTCAAAAAAAAGTTGTAGGTTGGGTTGAACGGAGTGAAACCCAACAATACCAAAGTTTTTGCTTGTTGGGCTTCCTTCCTCAGCCCAACCTACGTTCTTTACAAAATAGTCAATAATATTAAACTTTTTCCAAATTGTTACTATTTGGTTCTTCATCCAAAGGAACAAAAAAGATAGTCGCCATACCAGGAATAGTTAATAAACAAACAATCACAAAAAATACTGGATATCCCACCGATTCTTGAATTCCACCGCTAATTGCACCGGGAAGCATCAAACCTAATGCCATTAATCCTGTAGATATGGCAAAGTGAGAGGTTTTATATTCGCCTTTGCAAATGTACATTAAGTACACTGTAAAAGCTGTAAATCCTAAACCGTAACCAAATTGTTCCAAGGAAACTAAAGGATAAACTAATTCTAATGGTGGTTTAGCGTAAGCCATGTAAACATAAAATAAATCCGGTAAATTTAATGCTAAAGCCATTGGTAAGAGGCATTTTTTTAATCCATATTTAGCAATTAATAATCCACCTAAAATACCACCGCTAATCAAGGAAATTACACCAAAAGTCCCATATACTAAACCATATTCTGATGTAGTTAAGCCCAAACCACCAGCAGTTCTTTCATCTAATAAAAACAAAGTTGCTATTTTGAGCAGCATCGCCTCACCCAATCGATAAAGTAAGATAAATCCTAAAATAGGAATGATATTACGTTGAGCAAAATACGAGCGAATTACTGTTACAAAAGGGATATCATTTTGTGTAGATTGCTGATTAATTATTCTTCCTGATTCCGGTTGCGGCAGAATAAAAAGATGAAATATAAAAAGTATTGCAAAAATGAAAGATGCAAATCCAAAAGTAATACTCCAACTTAAAGGAATATTCTTGGTAGACTTTTCTAAGCTTCCTGCTAAATAAACTAAAAATCCCGTACTAAAGATAATTGCTAATCGATAGGATAGGGTGCGAATCCCCACAAAAAAAGCTTGTTTTTTTTCAGTTAATGCCAACATATAAAAACCATCTGTGGCAATATCGTAAGTCGCAGAAATAAACGCCCCAACTAATAGTATTGCTAAAGAAACAGAAAAAAAGCTTGATGTTGGTAGTTGAAAAGATAAAGCTAATATACCCAAGCAGATACACATGGCAAATTGCATAGTCAGCAGCCATCTTCTTTTGGTAGAATAAATATCGACTGCTGGACCCCAAAACATTTTGACAACCCAAGGAAGGTTAATTATACTTGTCCAAAATGTAATTTGAGCATTATCAATTCTTAAATTTTTATAAAATACTACAGATACCGCATTGATAATCATATACGGCATCCCTTCAGCAAAATAAAGGCTGGGAATGTAAGCCCAAGGTGAAATAAAGTTACTTCTCGGTTTATCAGTTTGAATTGCCATTCGATTTTAGATTTTAGATTTTAGATTTTGGATTAATATGTCTCAAACCAGAAGCTCGAAATAATGATACTGGTGTTATTTTTGCTGCGGATAAATCAGAAAAATTCTATCCAGTTTATTTTTTCGTCATAATTGCAATTAACTAATTTTAATTACTATGGGTAAATAGCCCAGAACTTATGGGATTTTAGAAAGACGTAATTTGAAGGTGGCTTGTTGCCATAATTCGGAATAGAATACAGCAAATTTACGTCACAAAATTTGTCTACCGTGATTCAATTCAGATAATCTTTATAATTTATTACCACTAATTAGTTAGATGATGATGGTATTGTTTACATATTCATGCTTTTTAGTCAATATTTATTTATACATCTATATATAAACAGTTATCAGTTAGGAGGGCGGCACTCAAGAATTTGTAGTGGGAGCCAGACGATTCCCTAGATTTTTCCATCTCGCCCTTCTCCCCCCAACTCATTCAACCACAAAGAACCAATTAGATTTTTGGCGTTGCTGAAAAGAAGTATGAATTTTATTTATTGGATAACCGAAACCCCTGTAGAGACGTAGCAGTGCTACATCTCAAAATCTAAATTCATACCCGAATTCTCCAACGCCAGATTTTTAATGATTTTGTCAAGATCAAGGCAAGCTTGTGGCAAAATTTATTAGAGTTTATAAGATTCCTGACAAGCCGGAGTTTTCCCAACATGACTACCAACCTTCCAAGTCTTTACGACCCTTTTTCTACCGAAGCTAAATGGCAGAAGTTTTGGGAAGAGAAACTTTTGTACAAAGCTGACCTAAATCACAGTGGTGAACCTTACACTATCGTAATTCCGCCACCCAATGTTACCGGAAAGTTACATCTGGGTCACGCTTTTGATAACACTTTGATTGATTGTCTGGTACGCTATCACCGGATGAAGGGATGTAATGCGCTGTATCTTCCCGGAACTGACCACGCGAGTATAGCGGTACAAACAATCCTTGACAACCAACTTAAGGAAGAAGGTAAGACTCGTTTCGATGTCGGACGTGAAAAGTTTTTGGAACGTGCTTGGGAGTGGAAAAAGGAATCTGGAGGGACAATTGTCAATCAGTTGCGACGTTTGGGAGTGTCGGTGGATTGGACGCGAGAACGGTTTACGATGGATGAAGGTTTGTCCAAAGCTGTTCTTGAAGCTTTTGTCCGTCTTTATCATGAAGGGTTAATTTATCGGGGAAATTACTTAGTTAACTGGTGTCCTGCTTCTCAATCGGCGGTTTCCGATTTGGAAGTTGACCAAAAAGAAGTAGATGGTAAACTTTGGCATTTTCGTTATCCGCTCACCGACGGTTCCGGGTATATGGAAGTAGCTACGACTCGTCCGGAAACCATGCTGGGAGATACTGGAGTTGCTGTTAATCCCAATGATGAACGTTACAAGCATTTGATTGGTAAGACTTTAACTTTACCAATTATGAATCGCTCCATCCCTATAATTGGCGATGAATTGGTAGACCCCGCTTTCGGTACAGGTTGTGTAAAAGTTACACCTGCTCACGACCCCAATGACTTTGAAATGGGTAAGCGTCACGATTTGCCGTTTATCAATATTATGAATAAAGACGGCACGATGAATGAAAATGCCGGGGAATTTCAAGGACAAGACCGTTTTGTTGCTCGTAAGAATGTAATTGCAAGATTGGAAACGGACGGTGTTTTAGTTAAAATTGAAGACTATAAACATACCGTTCCCTACAGCGAACGTGGTAAAGTTCCTGTAGAACCGTTGCTTTCTACTCAGTGGTTCGTTAAAATTCGTCCGATGGCTGATAAAGCGCTGGAATTTCTCGATCAGAAACAATCTCCAGAATTTTATCCCGAACGTTGGCAAAAAGTTTATCGCGATTGGTTGGTAAAATTGAAAGATTGGTGTATTTCCCGTCAGTTGTGGTGGGGACATCAAATTCCCGCTTGGTACGCTGTTAGTCAAACCAATGGTGAAATTACTGATAATACACCGTTTATAGTCGCAACAAATGAAACAGAAGCTTGGGAAAAAGCCAAAGCGCAATATGGCGAAAATGTCCAATTAGAAAGAGATGCGGACGTACTTGATACTTGGTTTTCTTCTGGTTTGTGGCCTTTTTCTACCTTGGGATGGCCCGAAGAAACTGAAGATTTGAAGAAATATTATCCTACCAGCGTCTTAGTCACTGGCTTCGATATTATCTTTTTCTGGGTAGCAAGAATGACAATGATGGGTAGTCATTTTACCGGAGAAATGCCGTTTAAAGACGTTTACATCCACGGTTTGATACTGGATGAAAACGGTAAAAAAATGTCCAAGTCCAAGGGAAATGGTATTGACCCGTTATTATTAATTGATAAATACGGTACCGATGCTGTACGCTACACCTTGGTAAAAGAAGTTATTGGTGTCGGACAAGATATCCGTTTGGATTACAACCGTAAAACTGATGAATCAGCATCTGTAGAAGCATCGCGCAACTTTGCCAATAAGTTGTGGAATGCAGCCAGATTTGTGATGATGAATTTGGACGAACAAACACCGCAGCAATTGGGAGAACCCGTAGCAACAGAATTAAGCGATAAATGGATTTTGTCTCGTTACCATCAAGTTGTCCAGGAAACCAATAATTACATGGACAAATATGGCATGGGAGAAGCTGCTAAAGGACTTTATGAATTTATCTGGGGTGACTTTTGTGATTGGTATATTGAACTGGTAAAATCTCGCTTGCAAGAAGATGCAGAACCAACATCGCGACGGGTAGCACAACAAACTTTAGCATATGTATTAGAAGGAATTTTAAAACTTCTCAATCCTTTTATGCCTCATATTACCGAAGAAATTTGGCATACTTTAACTCAACAACAAGCAGATTCTGGGTTAAGTTTATCATTACAAAGCTATCCCCAAGCAGAGGCAAAATTAATTAATTCCGAATTAGAAGCAGAATTTGAATTGTTAATTGGCACAATTCGCAGCATTCGCAACTTACGAGCAGAAGCAGACGTTAAACCTTCCGTAAAAGTTACCGTTAATTTACAAAGCGAAAGCGCAAAAGAACGGCAAATTCTTCATACTGGAGCATCTTATATTAAAGATTTAGCAAAAGTAGAGAATTTAACTATTGCTGACAAACTGTGGAAGGATAAAGTTACGAAGAACAAACCTCAAACTGCTTTAAGATTAATTATCTTAGGTTTCCTGACAATTACCTTAGCCAGAGTAGCTTATGCTGTAGCAATTACCGTAGATGACATCCCTTTCTTCGGAACATTTTTCAAACTTGTAGGACTTGGTTATTCACTATGGTTCATCAGAATATACCTACTTTCTAGTCAAAAAAGACAAGAATTGCGGAAAAGATTCTTCAAATCATCTTCCGAATCAAATCTTTCTCAAGTAGAAGAATCATCACAACCCGCAGAATTTGGGGAAGTAGCAACGGCTGTTGTTGGTACAGTACAAATACTCCTTCCTCTCGAAGGTGTAATCGACATGGAAGCCTTGCGTGGCAAACTAGAAAAAAATCTCAGTAAAATAGAAACGGAAGTACAATCTTTAACTGGTAGATTGAGCAACCCTAAATTTGTTGATAAAGCACCCGCAGACGTGGTACAAGGAGCGAGAGATGCTTTGAGTGAAGCGGAAAAACAAGCCGAAATTTTGCGCGATCGCCTTAAACGGATTAAATAAAGTGAGGAGTTAGGAGTTAGGAGTTAGGAGTTAATAAAACAACTGTCAACTGTCAACTGTCAACTGTCAACAATCTTTTTAAAACCATGTTATACCTAGCCCAGGTGCATAAAAATGAATTTTTAGTTCAATCAGAGTTACGATTGTTAGCGCGTCAAGAAACTGAAAATATGTGGGCAATGATTCCAGAAGAAGCTGTGATTCTTTTGGGGAAAGGTAAACATTTAACTGAAAAATTACTCGTGTTAGTAGAACTTTCTGCTACAGGGGAAATTGAAAAAATCGAAGATGCAAGTAACTGGGTATTAGAAATAGTACAAAAATATCTTACTACCGGAATTTCTCCTGAATTTCTCCATCAAGAAGCCGAACGTGCTGAAAATTGGAGACAAAACTTAACTCTACAAAATCAAGATTTGGCGCGTCGCACTTTAGAATTAGAAGCACGTAGAGAACAAATTCAAGCTTTAGAAGAAGCCCTTAAACGTGATAAAAGTGACACTCATCATCAAGATGAAAACGTCGAGTCTTGAAGCTAATTTATAATATGATGGCATCCAGATTACAGATTTGTAGAGACGCGATATATCGCGTCTCTACATACCTACAGACGACCGATATTAGTCAATCCTAAAACAATACCTACACCGAGTATGTGACCAAAACACATAGCGCCAACAAATGCTGGCGCACTCAAAGGCAGAGGTAAACCGGGAAATTTGGGTCCTACCTGGGGATAGCTAATAATCCTGGGAGCTAGCAAAACTGTAATTAAACAGCAAAGGCTAATGATTATTCCTACAGTAGGATTCCAACTAGGTGTGGAGGGAACTGTTGGTTGAACTGCTAATAATATTGATGAAATCAAAGCTTCTTCTCCTAAAATGAAGAGACAACAAATATAAGCCATCAAAATTATAAAAATTGCTGAGAAAATAACCTAAATATGTCGTAAGAATTTACAATTTTTCCAAGTTTCGCTACAAATATTCATATTCCTATTCATAATTATATGCGAGTCAAAATTTGCGGAATCACTCAACCACACCAGGGTAAAACCATTGCTTTCCTTGGTGCGACAGCATTAGGATTCATTTGTGTACCTTCATCACCGAGGTATGTCAACTCAGAGCAAATAAAAGCAGTAATCGATCATTTACCCAAACAAACCGATAAAATCGGTGTTTTTGCGAACTCTAGTAAAGAAGAAATTGGTCAAATTGTTGCAGAAACTGGATTAACAGGCGTACAACTCCACGGAGACGAATCCCTTGATTTTTGTCAACAGCTGCGTGATTATTTACCAGATGTAGAAATCATCAAAGCTTTACGAATCAAGACTGTCGATGATTTTGATCTAGCGAAAACCTACACAGAATATGTAGATACCTTATTACTCGATGCTTATCATCCCCAACAATTGGGAGGTACAGGTAAAACATTAAATTGGGATATGCTACAACAATTTAGCCCCGATTGTCCTTGGTTTCTCGCTGGAGGGTTAACTCCCGAAAATGTTTTAGAAGCCCTAAATAAACTAAAACCCAACGGCATTGATTTATCAAGCGGCGTAGAAACAGCACCTGGAGATAAGGATTTAGGCAAGGTTAGTCAGTTGTTTGAGAAATTGAACAAGTAACAGTGGATAGTTGACAGTGGACAGTTGACAGTTGACAGTGGAGAGTTGACAAGGAGAGATTGATACTTACAACAACTCCTAACTCCTAACTCTCAACTCCTAACTCCTAACTCCTAACTCCTAACTCCTCCCTCCTAACTCCTAACTCCTAACTCCTAACTCCTAACTCCTAACTCCTAACTCCTAACTCCTAACTCCTAACTCCTAACTCCTAACTCCTAACTCCTAACTCCTAACTCCTAACTCCTAACTCCTAACTCCTAACTCCTAACTCCTAACTCCTAACTCCTAACTCCTAACTCCTAACTCCTAACTCCTCCCTCCTCCCTATTATTTAAAAAAAACTCGGTTGGTGACGAATTAAACTAAAAAATTCTTCGCGGGTTTTCTGCTCTTGCTCGAAAACTCCTAACATAGCGCTGGTTACAGTCCAAGAACCGGGTTTTTGAACTCCCCGCATTACCATGCACATATGTGTAGCTTCCATGACTACGGCAACGCCTTGTGGTTCGAGGATTTCTTGAATAGCTTCGGCAATTTGTCGATTTAAACGTTCTTGTACTTGCAAGCGACGAGAATACATTTCTACGATTCGAGCAAGTTTGCTTAGTCCCACAACTTTTTGATTGGGAATATAAGCAACATGAGCTTTACCCATGAACGGTAACATATGGTGTTCACACAAACTAAAAAAGTTGATATCGCGAACCAATACCATTTCGTTGTGACCTTCGTCAAATATAGCCCCATTAACTAGGTCTTCTAAAGATTGACCGTAACCACTGGTCAGAAATCGCATTGCTTCTGCTACCCGTTTGGGTGTTTTGAGTAACCCTTCTCTTTCGGGGTCTTCTCCAACTCCTAAAAGCATCGTTCTGACAGCATCCTTCATCTGCTCCATCTGTTCCTCTGAGGGAGGATATAAATTAGGTTGTGAGCCAGCTTTAGTATTGCGGTCTGGTCTGGGATTTACGGCATCTTCTAAGTTAGGAATCAGAGGAGATTGAGAAGTATTGGAACCGTTAGAACTAGCAATAGTCATGATGTCAGTCTTAATTAAGTATTTGGCGAATGAGTGATAAATCAAGGTATGAACAATTACAATTTACAGTGACGAGATAATTCGCAATTGGAGCGAATGTTCTGTTCACCCAATGCGATACCACGTAATTAACCCTGGTATCAAACTGATAAAAGTAGTTGATTGGGGAATAATTACGTATCGCGAACTAGTAATTGTGCTATTGATTGTGAATTATTATTGTCGTGACTGGTAATTGATGACCAATCGAAGAATAGTTGACAACTGATAATTTATAAAACCCCGGCGCTAGGCATTAAAATTAACTCATCAACAACAGCTTGTCTTGGTAGTAATGCGGTGTGGAGAATCGATTGAGCAACAATTTCTGGTGTAAGCATATTTGAACGGTCAAAGTCCGCATTTACGGTTTCTGAATCCCAAAGTTCTGTATTTACTGCACCGGGACAGACGGCTGTTACACGAATTCCATTCTTCCGTTCTTCTTGAGCGAGGGCTTGAGAAAGAGCAATTACACCTGCCTTGCTAACGCTGTAGGCTCCCCAGTTAGCAAATGCCTGTTTGCCTGCAATGGAAGCTACATTAATAATTGTGCCTCTTTTTTGTTCGCGCATCGAGGGTAAAATTCCCTTAATACATTCAAATACGCTCGTAAGATTCAAATCGATTACTTTTTGCCAGTCAGATAAAGATGTTTGGCTCAATGTGGCAGTATAACCCATACCAGCATTGTTTACTAGAATGTCTATTTTACCAAATTCCCAGGCTATTTGAGATATGTGTTCTTGAACTTTCGATAGGTTTGCTAAATCCACTGCATAACTTTTAGCTTTGACTCCAGCTTTGATCGCAGCATTTTCTACTGCTGCTAATTTATCGGTAGAACGACCTAATAAGGCAACATCGATTCCCGAAGATGCAAAAGCCAAAGCTGTTTGTTTGCCAATACCGCTGCTTGCACCTGTAATCAAGGCACGTTTTTTATGTTCAACCATACCGTTTTTTTGAAATCATTGGTTGTTTAGTCCTATTGATCAAAAGAATTACTCCACAATAAAACAGCTTAAATAAGGTAAATACCCTTTTATAGAAGTCGGGTTTTTCGGATAAGTATCCCTAATCCCAGACAATCATGGTAAAACCCGACGAATTACTTACTAAATCAAAGTTTTATGGAATCATCATTGAACTCATGTTTAAATCAGATGGATTAAGCAAACCAAAAACTGCGATGCTCCATTAACAAAGTAAATTTGTTTACTAAAACTTTTTTACAAAGGGCTGTCTTTTTTTTTCACAACAAAATAATAGTCCTTGCTAAATAGCAATTTTTCGACGATAAGCTGTATTGCATGGCTATCTCTTTGAGAGATATTGCGTTAACGCTAATGTCAGCGATTATTCACTCTCCGATGACCAGAAGCCATCAATTGCAATTGCCTATGACATTAATTTCTGTTTGCCTATGACAAAACAAAGATTATTGTGAATAACTGTTAAGCAACATAGGCAATTATAACATTGCCGCAGTCAATGGCAATCTGTAGGAAGCTATAACTGTTCAGCTTCGGTTAAAATTCCCATTTTGCGGAATCTTTGGTAGCGCATTTCTTTTCTTTCTTCGTTGGTAAAAGCGTTGAGTATTTCCAAGTTCTCTAATAAGGCGGCTTTGAGAGTGCGAGCGGCTTGCAAAGGATCGGAATGAGCGCCACCAATTGGTTCTGTTAATATTTGGTCGATAATCCCCAAATTTTTCAGGTCGTGGGAAATTATTTTTAAAGCAGCGGTTGCTTGTGGTGCTTTGGCTGAATCTTTCCATAAAATGGCTGCACAAGCTTCAGGAGTTGCCACAGTGTATACGGAATGTTCAAACATCATCACGTGATCGCCAATTCCAATACCAAGGGCTCCCCCGGAACCACCTTCACCGATAACGGTACAGATAATGGGAACGTCGAAAGAAAACATTTCTCGTAAATTGTAAGCAATTGCTTCACCTTGCCCTTGCTGTTCAGCAATAACTGTAGGTAAAGCACCAGGAGTATCAATAAAGGTGATGATGGGCATTCCAAACTTGTTAGCGTGTTCCATCAATCGTAATGCTTTGCGGTATCCTCCAGGAGAAGCCATGCCAAAATTACGAGCAATATTATCTTTGGTGTCTCGTCCTTTTTGATGCCCTAAAATAACTACAGATTGGTTCAACAAACGTGCGACTCCACCCACTAAAGCCGGATCATCCGAACCACAGCGATCGCCATGTAGTTCGATCCATTCATCGGTAATTGCTTGAATGTAGTCCAGAGTACTGGGACGACGGGGATGACGAGCAACTTGTAGCCGCTGGGTAGGAGATAGACTGCTGAAAATTTCTTCCCGTAATTGCATAGCGCGTGCTTCTAATTGATGAATCTGAGTAGTCACATCAACGCCATTTTCTTCGGCAAGTTTACGAATCTGCTCAATTCGGCTTGCTAGTTCTGCAAGGGGCTTTTCAAAGTCCAAAAGTAGCGGTTTACGCTCTTGTGTTGTAGCCATTGTTTAAATAATTGGTTATGAGTTATCAGTTATGAACGTTATGAGTTATGAGTTGAGAAAATATATGAATAAATTCTGACCCTTAACTCATAACTATCAACCGTTAACCGTTAACTACTAGAGAACCCAGCCAGCAAAAATATCCTTTGTTGAGCAGGCAATAATAGTAGCGACTTGTCAAATCGAGATGATTTTTAGTAGCCCCTTTGTTAACTGTTAACCGTCACACTAGCAGCGGTCGAAATCCGTGCTTAACGGACACTTGACCAATCTGCTCCATTTTCTCTACGGTAATCTGATTGCGTCCCCAAGAAAAGTTAGTGTACAACTTTTCAAATTCAAGCAACATTGACTCGGCAAAACAAGCAAAAAGTTGACGTGCTGGAACATCCATGTTGACAATGTTCATGATTTTCCAGTCAATGTCTAGGGAATGCTCGACAATACCACCGTTGAGTACGTACACATCGGGATGCTGAATTTTGGTTCCTAAATTTTTAGGATAGCCGCCATCAATTAACAAGCAAGGTTTTTTCAACATCGTGGGGTCAATTTCCACACCTTTGGGCATACTAGCCACCCAAACAATAATGTCTGCTAGGGGCAACGCTTCCTCTAAACCCACTATTTTTCCACGACCGAGGTCAGATTGCAAGGATGAAAGGCGTTCGACGTTACGCGCTATCAATAACAGTTCCTTAACATTTGTCTTGGCATCCAACCAACGACAAACGGCGCTACCAATATCTCCCGTAGCACCACATACCGCAACTGTTGCATTACTTAGTTCTATCCCAAGTTTTGTCGAGGCTTGCTCTACTTGCCGACAAATAATGTAAGCAGTATGAGTATTTCCTGTAGTAAACCGTTCAAACTCTAATTTAATGTTGCGGATTTGAGGAATTTGTTCTAACTTAAAATTCTCAAAAATAATCGAAGAAAAACCACCTAAAGCAGTGATATCTATACCATGCTTTTGGGCATGAGCCATCGCATTTAGTATTTTGCGAGTGGCAGCCTTCATACGACGAGAAGCGAGCATTTCCGGTAAAAAGCAAGATTCTACATACCGCCCTTCGATTTTTTGTCCGGTTACACTTGTTACCGTAATATTATCTACTATTTGGGGTGGAGCGCTACACCAAAAATCTAACCCCTGGTCGGCATATTCTGGGTAGCCTAATTCTTTAGCTACTCTTTGCGCGTGTTCTAAACTTGTGAGATGTCCGATTAAACCAAACATGAACTGTTAATTTCGGCTTATGCTTTGTGAAAGGATTAAAGGTGTGGAATATAAATAAACACCATAAGAACTGCTCCTCTGGAAAACCGTAAACGGTACCCTATGATTTAGGGCGAGAAAAGCCGAGGAGCAATAAAATGGTTATTCCTGTTGTTAAACAAGACAAGTTACTGCGATTTAGGCGGCTCTGAGTCCGTATGCAGAAAGACGCATAATATCGCGAGTTGTGAAGCCAATATTACTCAATGCGTCTCCGTATTGAATCATAAAGTCTTCTACTAAAGCATCTTTACCCATTGCCATATTTTCGGCATCCTGTTCTACTTCATTGAGCATTCTCCAGATAATAGGCAGGTTTTGGGCGTTGGCTTGTTCTAGTTCAGCTTTAGATTCTTCAAAATGTTCTTTTAGCCAAACTTCTCCAAAATTAAGGTGAGTATATTCATCTTGAACAACACCCTCAGTAATTTTACGAGAAAAGTCATCCGCGACTGGAATAAAAATATGATAAGCGGCGATCGCAAAGCATTCGATAATCAAGGATTGAATTAGCAGACAAGTCACAACTTTTTCTTGTGCAGCTGCGTCTTGGAAATTTTGATGCAGTTGAGCAAAAAATTTCTTGGCAAATTCCATATCAGCGGTGACTTCAAGATTTTTAGCACAAGCTTGAAAACCTTTCTTGTGACGCATCTCCATTTTGGATAGACGAACTAAATCATCTTTTTTATCTGGCAACAATTGCGCCAATGATAAATAATTATCGTATGCCTCTTGTTCTCCCTCAACCACAATGGCATTAATGCGGCTAAAAGCGTCTTTATATGTTTCACTGCGATAATCTAGTTCAGATGGGGCTATAAGCTCCTGCATCTTGGGTTCCCTCCTAAATATGATATTTGATACAAAAAAATGATGAAGTTTGAATGAAGTTATTAGATTTACCACAAACTAACCTTTTACGGATCTGAAATTAGAGGTATAAATTGCTTTATGTTAATCACCAGCATCAGTTAGGTTAAGTCTTGCGCTTCATGGTTTATCTTCATCAATGGAATTTACGTGGTTTAATTTTACTTAACAAGCCACTATGTTATAGATTAGCTGTTGCTGGGGGCGATTGCTCTAGTAACAGAAAAACTAATGCTTGGATAAAGAATTATTTATGTTTAAACCAAGCCGGAGGCGAAAATTCGGCATTTTTTTGACGCTAGGAGTACTATTGCTGTTGGCGGGGATTATACTACTACCGCTAATTGTGGTGTTCCTAACATCATTTTCAACCACCGGGACAACTCAAGATGTGTTACCGAGAAATGGCTGGTATACAACCAATTATCGCGATGCATGGGGGCGAGGTAAGTTTTTACTAGCGTTTGCTAACTCTACCTTAGTCGCTGTTTGTGTAACCTCTTTTCAAATTATAACTTCCGCATTGGCCGGTTACGCATTGGCAAGGTTGAAGTTTAAAGGACGTTCGCTATTACTATTGATTGTTTTAGCGACTTTGGTAATTCCTTTTCAATTACTGGTGATTCCTGTATTCTTAATACTAAAGTGGGGACACCTGATAAATACCTACTGGGCGCTGATTTTACCCACTGCTGCGAATGGTTTCGGTATTTTCTTACTGCGGCAGTATTTCCAGAGTATTCCCGTAGAATTAGAAGAGGCGGCAGCCATAGACGGAGCAAATAGATTACAAATATTGTGGCAAGTAATGTTACCCTTAGCTCGTCCGGCATTGGTAACGCTGTTTTTATTTACTTTTATTGGTGAATGGAACGATTTATTTAAGCCCTTAGTATTTACTACTAAACCGGAATTAAGAACGGTACAACTGGCTTTAGCTGAATTTCAAGAGCAATTTACCAATAATTGGCCTTTATTAATGGCAGCAGTCACTATTGCCACCGTTCCTGTAATGTTATTATTCCTCGTCGGACAGCGGCAATTTATACGCGGTATCGCAACAACGGGTATTAAAAGTTAAGAATTGGTAATTGGTAATTGGTAATGGGTAATTGGTAACTGTCAAGTGTCAACTAATTCCTTTTTGCCAGACTATGCCAGTGAATCAAGTGTCATACATCCGTAATAACTCGGAACCAAGACAATAGTATTTAGAGGTAATAATTTTGAGGCACTAAAATAAACTGTCATCATTAAAGAGTAATATTTAAAGACTTTTGAATTAAGCTTTAAATTGAATTCAAGCGTAAGCAGTCAAATGAATCACGTGGATGATGAGAAGTTACCTGCTGTATTAATGGCATCGAGTTCAACTGAACTACTTGAACGTTACGCAGCAGGAGAAAGAGATTTTCCTGGTAGCAGATTAAATTGTGCCAATCTAACTCGTGCTAATCTTAGCGGTGCGGATTTGAGTCGAGTTCATCTGCAATATGCTTACTTAGCAGGTGCTAATATGCGGAATACTAATCTTAGCCAAACTTTGCTAAATGGAATTCAGTTAGTGGGAGCGGATCTACGAGAAGCTAACTTGAGTCTTTCAAATGTGAGTGAGGCTGACTTAGCTGGTGCTGACTTGCGCGATGCTATATTAAGAAATGCTGACTTACGCGGTACTGACCTAAGTAATGCCAATCTTAGCTGTGTTAACTTATCCGGTGCGGATTTGCGCTACGCCAATTTAGTTAATTCTAATTTCAGCTATACAAATTTCCGCAATGCATTTTTAGCTGCGGCGAATTTAAGTAGTGCTTATTTAGTTGGTGCTAATTTAAGCCATGCTGATCTCAACAGTGCAAACGTAGAAAATGCTTTATTTGGAGATAACAAAGGACTCGACAAGACTGCAAAGCTTAATCTACAACTACGTGGAGCAATATTTATAATTGATGATAATTGAGCGATTGTTATGATGTCTGGTTAGAGATTTGTAATAGAGTAGGGAGTAGGATAGGATTTTGTGGGTGATTACTCGGTTTCTTGGATTTGCAAGCGGACTGTACGTTCAGTAGTACCACTAATCTGTAATTCCATGACTTCACCACCGAGCGGTTCTAAACAATCAAGTAATAACCTTAAATGTGGTGTGGAAGCACCTGTATCGACATAAAGCCGATCTGATAAATTCGCTATGCGTTTCCAAGTCATGTATAACTTAGCGATGGTTTGCTCGATTTGGGATGCTTGATTGACTAAATCCGCAGCTATATTCATGCATCCAACTCTTTGGGCTTCTTCTAAGGCTGTTTCGATATCGACTTCTTGGGAAGAAAGGGCTTGCACTTGTACAGCAGCTTTGAGATATTTTGCTAGATAACGCGCATCACTTGTAGCCTGCTTGAGGGTTTCAACATCTGGATTAGCAGTAATTTCATCTTGAATCACTGCTTGATGAGGTTGTGGTAATTTTTCCATTTCTTTTACCAGCGGTGCCAGATAGCGGGGTGGAAGGGTATTATCAGCTGCTTTCTGTTTAACTGATTCTGGTAATAATTCTGAGGACATCGCAGTCCATTCTTCAGAAAGTTGTTTTACTTCTCTTCTAGTAATGCGATCGCCATTTTGGGCTGCTTCACTTACCATTACCTGCACTTCTGGTGATGCTTTAGCGGTTTCGACAAAGGCTCGTTTACTAAAATTGTTGATAGATTTTACTTCGAGCTTACCGGATTCTAAAAGAGTATCGGCGCTGTTTGCTAACTCAATCAAACTATAAGCATGGCTTTTACTAATTTCTCGTTCCTTGAGCCATTTGAGAAAGCCGGTACCGCGTCCATCTCCTCCTTTTTTTTCGCGATCGCGAACTGCGCGTAAAATTCTTCCTCGCCAAATATCAGTTTGTAAATCAAATTTATCGCATACCTGCCAAGCTACGTCTAACTGTTGAAGAAAATCTGTTTCTGGAATTCCTTCGTCTTCGGGATCGGGTAGCTGAAAAGCCAAATCTGCTGGCTGTTGTAAGGCTTCAACCAGTTCATTGATATTATCGGTTGAGTGCACGGCAATTAAAGTTTAAGGAAAAGCGAATAGCTTGGTTATTATCACATAATCCGGGTACCGGATTTGCTTTTAATAAATTCTTTTGTGTACAAATCAGAAGTCGGGTTTTGAGGATGATTATCTTGAATAACTGATATTTCCGATCAAAACCCGACGAATCACTCCAGGAAAGTTAAATTACTCTTCTTTCATCACCTCAGCAGTTTTATTCCGATCTAATTTCAAAATTAATACCCCTAATGGTGGTAAACATAAATCCAAAGAGTATTGTTGATTGTGCATTGACCAATTATCCGTCCATTTGCCGCCTAAATTACCCATGTTACTACCGCCGTATTTTCGCGCGTCGCTGTTAAATAATTCGGTATAAAATCCGGGCTGCGGTACACCGATACGATAGTGAGAATGGGGCTGGGGAGTGAAATTACAAACGGCAACCACAAAATCATCAGAATTTTGATCGCGACGGATAAATGAAACTACGCTGTGACGATTATCGCTACAGTCAATCCACTCGAACCCGGCTTCTTCAAAGTCTTGAGTGTATAGGGAGGGTTCGCTACGGTAAAGTTTATTCAAGTCTTGGAAAAACGTTTTTAACTGTTGATGTGGCTCGAATTGTAACAAGTTCCATTCTAAATCTGCCCAAACATTCCATTCACTCCATTGTCCAAATTCCATGCTCATAAACATGGTCTTCTTGCCGGGATGGGCGAACATAAAGCCAAACAAACAGCGCACGTTGGCGAGTTTTTGCCATCTATCTCCGGGCATCTTGCCGATAATATTACTTTTACCATGCACTACTTCGTCATGGGATAGCGCCAACATGAAGTTTTCGCTGTGGTGATACCACATACTAAAAGTAAGATTATTTTGATGAAACTGACGGAACCAAGGGTCCATGCTGAAATAATCGAGCATATCGTGCATCCAGCCCATGTTCCATTTCAAGTTAAAGCCCAATCCGCCGGTATATGTGGGCCACGATACCATCGGCCATGAAGTCGATTCTTCGGCGATGGAAAGGGAACCGGGAAAATAACTAAATATTAGGTGATTTACACTACGAATAAATTCTACAGCTTCTAAATTCTCTCGACCGCCATATTGGTTAGTAACCCATTCTCCTGGTTCACGACAGTAATCCAGATAAAGCATTGAAGCTACTGCATCAACACGAATACCATCAATATGATATTTATCAAACCAAAATAAAGCGTTGGCTGTTAAGAAATTACGTACTTCATGACGCGCATAATTAAACACCAGAGTTCCCCACTCTTTATGTTCGCCTTTGCGGGGGTCGGCGTGTTCGTATAAATGAGTACCATCAAAGAAAGCTAAACCGTGTCCATCTTTAGGAAAGTGACCAGGAACCCAATCTACAATTACGCCTATTTCGTTTTGATGACACTGATCGACAAAGTACATAAAATCTTCAGGACTACCAAAACGGGAAGTAGGAGCGTAATAACCAGTTACCTGATATCCCCAAGAACCATCAAAAGGGTGTTCGGCAATTGGCAGCATTTCAATGTGGGTGTACCCTAATTCTTTGACATAGGGAATCAGTTTTTCGGCTAATTCGCGATAAGTTAAAAAGCGTGCGCCAGTTTTAAGTTCCGAAACTGTTACCACAGGTTCATATTCACCATTGGGTAACTGATGTGGTTCGTTCGTTCCAGCGTGCAACCAAGAACCCAAATGTACTTCATAAACTGAAATGGGTTGACTCAATTGGTCAGTATGACGACGTTTCTCCATCCAATTGCGATCGCTCCACTGATAAGTATCCAAATCAGTAACGATAGAGGCTGTTTTGGGACGAACTTCTTGAGCAAAACCGTAGGGATCGGATTTTTCGTAAATATGCCCAGCAGAATTCTTGATTTCGTATTTGTAATGTTCTCCTACTTGTAATTCGGGAATGAATAATTCCCAAACTCCAATATCAGAGTTTTTACGCATTTGATGTTTACGTCCATCCCAATTATTGAAATCACCCAGCACCGAGACATTGCGTGCATTCGGTGCCCAAACGGCAAAATAAACACCTTTTACACCTTTAATTTCAGTGGAATGCGCTCCTAATTTTTCGTAAATTCGGTGATGATTACCTTCGTTAAACAGGTGTAAATCAAATTCTGTGAGTTTGGGAGAACGGAAAGCGTAGGGATCGTAAAATACTCTTTCGCTGTCTCCTTCTTTGACCTTGAGTTGGTAGTTTGTTAGTTCTTCAACATCTATAATACATTCAAAAAACTGGGGGTCATGTACGCTCTGCATTTGTTGTTCTTTCCGTTCTTCTGGAAGAACCACCCAAGCAGCACTAGCATTGGGAAGGTAAGCTCGCACAACCCAGACGTTTTTGCCATCCTTTTCTATCTGATGGGAACCAAGTATTTCAAAAGGGTCTTGATGTTGGTTCCGAATAATGCTGTTAACTTGTTCTGGGGCAATAGTGGTCATAGACATGGAGCTAATTACGCTAAATCTTATGGATAACTGAATCTATTTTTTGTATATCTATCTATATATATTCTTTACATTTATTTGTAGTTTTTGTACGCTTCTTGAGAAATAAAAAGGAGATGGGGAGATGGGGGGATGGGGGGATGGGGGGATGGGGGGATGGGGGGATGGGGGGATGGGGGGACAAGGGGATGGGGGGACAAGGGGATGGGGAGACAAGTTATGACATGAACACCTTCTACCTTCTACTTTTAACCTTTAAGCCTATTCCCAATATCTAATCAAAAATTTATAAAAGGAAAAAGCGTTTTCAATATCTTGCGTAAACGCAGCAAAAATACCGTATCCCGAATTTTAGGACTGAGTTGGGCAGGGTAGGGGCTTACTTTTAGTTGGGCTTGTAATTGAGCATATTCGGCAGGAGTTAGAGGTTTACCATCAATTGGCGATCGCGCTTCTACGATAATTTCTGTTCGTAATATTTCTTCTGGAATATCTTCCTTTGGGGGTAATGCAATTACAGATGTTTTATGATAAAAAAACACTATTTTTATCAAAAAACTACTTACAGCAGTTAAAAGTATCAAAAAAACTGCTTTTCCAGCTTTTTGTCTGATCATGTTGAATTTTTCTTGATGATTAAGCGTATTCAAAGATACTAGTAAAAAATTATTTTAACGATTAACTTTTAATGTTCATTTTAAAGCTGCTAAGTTTAAAGTATATGGTTTTTCATCCCTATGCATTATAAAGTTTAATCGTTAAAGCTTAAGTTTTTGCCTTATTCTTAATATGAACATGAGAATAAAGAATCTGAGAAATTTTGGATAAACTTTACCAGATGTCAAATGTCGGAGAACGACAAAAAGATATTCTATAACCGAAAAAACTTACATAAAAACCTGGCAATCTTGATAATCATTACCAGGTCTACCTTTTTGTACCAAAGCTAAATAGGGAAACTTAAAAGATTAGCCCTAAACAGCGATGCTCTATTCTCAAATTGTCAAAATCAACAGGTAAACCTGTATAAAGTCATGAACAAAAAGAAGTTGAGGAGCGACCTCTAAAAAATCGTGATCATAGTCCAAATAGTTGATAATCCTATGGACAAACATCCAGAGTAATTAGTTTAGAAGTTTTACCTTCACGGCTAAATTACACAGCCTTTATATCTGTAAAGAGATTAAGGATTACTTTTTAAGTATTCCTGATGAGACTACTTCGCGGATTTAGTTTAAGCTTTTTCTAGACTATAGGTTAACTACCTTCCAGATTATAAGCTTATACTTTCCGCGACTAGAGAGAATTCTCACCTTGCTTTTAGCAGGTCATCGGCTGTGAAAATTTGTCTACAGGTTACCACAAATGGCTGGACAATACTATCACTATGGAGTAGCAGTGGGGGTAGCTTCAGGTGCTGTCCCTGGAGCATCAACTGGTTCTCCAGCAGGAGGTGTAGTTTCAGTTCCCGCAGGGGTATTTTGTCCACCTTCGCAAGCTCCAAGAATCGTAGCCAAACCTAACAATAAAGCGAAACTAAAGACTTTGATGTTCATAACTCCTCTTTCACCAATTCAATCAAGAACTATTTATAGCCTGTTGAATACGATACCTTATTTGTTGATTTTTTTAAATATTGTAGTTTTAATTAGTTTCGGTAAATAAATTATTTATTTTTATACTGACCAGACCTTACGTATGGCGTTCTTATAGCTAAGACAAAAAATGGATTTTTTTCGAGTTGGTTAACTGTTCCCTATTTTGCTACAAAGCACGTTATCATACCATAAATTCCCAAGTTGTGGAAGTACGGTGCCTGTGACAGAACAAAAATACTATGATTTGATGAATTCACGATGAAATGCTCAGAACCGAAACATTCGGTTGATTTAAAGGATTTTTACAAATCCTTAAAAAGGGGTGTAGGATATTGAATCGATGTATTGTAAAAAAGCTTACTTATGTCCGACTAAAAGTTTTTCATAGATTTCACCTGACATCTATCTAACTAAAGCACAGTTTCTTTAATTTAAAAGTTTATGGCTGCTATTCGCAAATCAAATTTAAAAGGTCAAAAACGCTGGTTAGGACGAGATTCTACTAGTCGAGAGAATTTGAGAAATTCTAAGTTCAACGAAAATATTAGCTTTCCACCTTTCTCAAAATCCACACCTGGATTTTTAGATAGATCAAAACCTTCGAGTATGGTTTCAAATAATCCGTTATCCGCAACAGCTAAATCTCAACGGAGAAATTCTCATTCCCGATTGGATGCAAAAAGTGTGGAAGGTAAAAATCGCGATCGTCAAGATCGCTTTGCCATACCCTTAATGCCAGATGGTAGTAAAGTACCTATGTGGTTAATGCGCTTCCATTCTTTTCATCGTCATACTTCGGTTGCTAGTTTTCTGTTAGTAAGCGCTACGTTAATAGTCTATGGTTGGACAGTATATTCCCAGCATTTATGGAGTAATTCCTATAAAAAGCTGCAAGATTTACAGCGGGATGAACGTCAATTGACAAAGCATGACGAGACGCTGAAAAATGAAATGGCACAACAAGGGAAAAAACCCGACTCAGGGTTAGTATCACCAACTCCAGCAAACACTATTTTTTTAGAAGAAACTGCACCATCAAATTCTCAGCAAGTTGAACCTGAGTCCCAAGAAAGAGAATTCCAGCCTTCAAATGTGGAGGGATATTAAAATTGGGCTTAGCTAATCTTGTTCCAGATTTATAGTTCACATATATTCGATTCACATCTAAAATAATATACCGCCAACAGCAGCACGATGAATCTGACCAAGCAATTGTTTTAACGGGGTATTAGCGCAAGTTTTGCCCAAGAAATTAGGAAGGACAAGCTTTATGCAGAAATTTCCAGGTAAGACGAGTAGAACTTTTAAGAGAGAGGGTATAAAGTCCCGTTTTAATCGCAGTATTTTAAAAAAAGATAGACAAAGGAAATTTACCGCAACATCCCCACAGGTTTCACCTAACCCGAAATACCGTTTATTTGTGGTTTGGGGTATATTAATTGCTGCTTGCTTGGGTTTGGGAATCAACTTGTACCGTTTACAAATTGTTGACGGTGCCAAATTGACTCAAAAGGCGCGAAATCAGCAGATGTTTCGTATGCGTCCTTTTATACCTCGTCGTCAGATATTAGACCGTAACAACAGAGTTGTAGCGATGGATCAGCCGGTTTATACTTTATACATACATCCAACGCTGTTTGGTAAAAACAAGTCTCGATCAGAAATTGCACGTCAACTAGGAACTATTTTAAATCAAGACCCTGAAGAATTAGAAGCAAAATTTAATAAACAAAAAAGTGGTATTTTGATTTCTTCCAAATTAGCGGAAGAAGTTGCCGATCAAATAGCTGGATTGAAACTCAACGGTATAGATTTAAGAAAAAAATTCTCTAGGTATTATCCCTATCAAGATTTAGTATCGGATGTAGTTGGCTACGTAAACTCAGATCGTCGCGGAAAAGCGGGTATAGAATATTCCCAAGAAAAATTTCTCGAACGTTCCATAAAGGCGGTGCATATGTCAAGAGATGGTACTACTGGTGGATTAGTGGCAAATCGTGTACCAGATGGATTTCTGAATGTTGATAAATTGCAGATGCAATTAACCATTGATATTCGCTTACAACGCGCTACTAGAGAAGCACTCAAACAACAAATAGAAAAATATCAAGCCAAACGGGGAGCGGTAATTGTCATGGATTCATGGGATGGTTCCATCCTAGCTTTGGCTTGTCAGCCTACTTACAACCCCAATAAGAATTTTACCCAAGATGATATTTCTTTATTTAAAAACTGGGCAGTAGCTGATTTATATGAACCCGGTTCTACTTTCAAACCGTTAAACGTGGCGATCGCCTTAGAAACTGGTAGTATCCAACCAAATGATGTGTTCCGCGATACAGGCTTGATTAAAGTTGCAGATCGTGAAATCAGAAATGCGGAAAGAAACAGCAACGGAAATATTAGTGTTGCAGAAATTTTGCAAACTTCTAGCAATATTGGGATGGTAAAAATCATCCAGCGATTGCAGCCAAGTATTTACTACGGTTGGTTGGAAAGAATTGGATTAGGGCAGAAATCCGATGTAGATTTACCGTCTGAAACCAACAGTCGTCTAAAACCCCAAGAAGAATTTACGAATTCGCCGATTGAACCAGCAACAGCTTCTTTTGGTCAAGGTTTTTCCTTAACAGCATTACAATTAGTCCAAATGCACGGAGCATTAGCTAACGGTGGGAAATTGGTTACTCCTCATGTAGTCAAGGGATTGATAGATAATAAAGGACAAATGCATACACAGCCAAATTTAAGCGCACCCCGACAAGTTTTCTCTCCTCAAACCACCCAAACTGTATTAGAAATGATGGAAAGCGTTGTTGATCAAGGTTCCGGTAAAGCTGCTCAAATTCCTGGATATCGGATTGCCGGTAAAACTGGTACAGCAGAAAAAGCTGGTGCTACTGGGGGTTATATTAGTGGTTCAAAAATTACTAGCTTTGTCAGTATTTTGCCGGTAGAATCACCGCGTTATGTGGTTTTAGCATTAGTAGACGAGCCGAAAGGAGAAAATACCTACGGTAGTACTGTAGCCGCACCTATTGCCAAAGAAGTAATGGAAGCGCTGATTAGTATTGAAAAAATTCCGCCAACGGGTTCGAGGTGATGTTGTGATAATTGACGTTGCTGAATCCGGGTATGAATTAAATGTAGAGAGGCAAGGGTTCGCCTCTCTACAAGGGTTTCAGATATCCAACTAATCAATTTCATATATCAAATCAGCAACGCCTGATAATTTCTATTGTAATCGCAAGAAGACAGCTAATTGAAATAACTTACTTATCTCCTTGATGAATCGATTCCCAAATTTTAGTGACTGCTCTTTTAGTAAAAGTAGAAAACTCTTTTTCCATCATCCATTTATAATAATTTGGTTCTTTTTTAAATGCTTCCGCAACCAGTTCACCTTTATATTTACCAAAGTTGAATATTACTTGATTTTGGTCGTCATAAATAATTTTTTTGGTTGGATCGAGAAAATCAAATGGTGTAAATTCCTGTAATTCATCTATATTATTTTTTATCGGATAAGATTTATTGCCTTCTTTATCTTCATATTCGACATTTTCGTAAAGTTCTAGCTGTGATTTCAACACTTCGTATGTAGCGCGAATATCATTTTCTGCATCGTGAGCGCCAATTAATTCTTTTCCACAATAATATTTATAAGCTGCTCTTAAACTACGAGGTTCCATTTTATGAAAAATTATTTGTACGTCAAGAATATTTCTTCCCTCAAGTTGAAAATCGATATCAACACGTAAAAATTCTGCTATCAATAAAGGAATATCAAATCTATTCGAGTTGTATCCTGCAAGGTCACTATCATTAATGTAATTGAATAAACTATCAGCAATATCAGCGAAGGTAGGTTTATCTTTGACATCTTTGTCATAAATACCGTGTATTTCCGATGATGCAACGGGAATGGGAATAGTTGGATTAATTATCCAAGTTTTCATTTCTTCATTACCATCAGGAAATACTTTTAATACAGCAATTTGGATAATCCTATCTCTGACAATATCTATTCCTGTTGTTTCTAAATCAATAAATGCAATGGGACGTTTTAAGTTTAACTTCATATGACAATAATATGTTTGTATAAATGGGAACGAGAAACAGACAACGCGGAAATGTCCTAACAATACAATTAGAGCTACTGTTATAACAACATAAAAATAGACCAAATTAACTATTTGGTCGTTAATTATTATTTTACGGGTACAAGATTACCGATTTGAGAAAACCGTGCCAGACATTGTTAGCGCTGAAGAAACAGATTAAGAAAGTAATTGGATTATAAATTGTGATATCGTAAATTCGATGTAATTAACTCACAATCATCATTGGTCGGGTTTTTAGGATAATTATCTGTAACACACTTATAATTCTTACAAAAACCCGACTTGTTGACCGCAGTGTAAGCTGGTTTTTTTGATCGTCGAACTGAGATTAAACTAGAGGAATTATCAACTTTTAATGAGAAATTCCCGAAACTGCTCGTTTTTGCAAATTTAATTGAGTGCGATCGCCACTTTTTGGCTCGACTACTTGGGCTGAAATATTGTGTTGTTGTAAGAGGTTACGAAAATCTGCAACGGTTCCCTCTGTTTTGATTAAATTCGTTAGTAACCCTTCAAATATCACATCACCACCTGCGGCTGTAGGTAACATTACTTGAGGTTCCAACCATTTAGCGAGTTCTAAAGCTTTTTCTTTACCTTTAATAATTGGTCCGATCAAAGGTAAACCTAAATCTATCAATGGGGTGATGACAACATCTACCGGAGCAGATTTTTTTAACAACTCAGAATGATAACCGTGAGGTTCGTAGTAAAGAGTAAAACCGCTTTCCAGTTCCTTGAGAAGATATCCGTTTTCTACCAAATTTGGACCGATGGGAGAACCGGGAGTAGCCGTTATTTCCACACTACCGTTAAGAGTAAATTTTTCACCGTGAGCAAGAGAATGTACTTGCTCGTAGTTGAATTGATTCACTACTTTCGCAGCATTTACTGAAGCGACAATCGGAATATTGCGATCGAGTTGCTTTAATGTTGGTGGATGAGCGTGGTCTTCCAAACCTTGAGATAGCAAAATTAGGTCAATTTTTTCCGGTATGGCACGTTCTTGAGGACGAGAACCTTTAAACAGCCAATCTAAATTAGCGAAAGTTAACGAACCAACCAGCCAAGGGTCAATCAATATATTTTGACCGCCAATTTCCACCAGCCAGCTATTGCTGTCTAAATAAGTTAAGTACATCGTCTTTGTGGGAGTGAGCTTTTATTTATTATCAAGTATAAGTAACCGTGCAAAATTAATTTAACATTTCGTTTGGATAGGGAACAGCTATATAACTGAGTAGTAAATATCGCATCACAATTACTCGCCGTGATTTTACTGCTTTATACCAATCTTGAAGCTTGATAAAAATTAAGAACTAGCTGCCCAGAGCAAAGAGACTTCATAATATTGAAGAAAAGATAAACGAAAGGTAATTTCCAACTCCTAACTTAAATATTACCTTCTTACCCGTTCCCAACTACCAACTACCAACTACCAATTTTACACTACCATTATTAAGTACGATTGTTCTAGCATAACAACAGTAAGGATAGTATTATTAATGATTGTCCCTTGCCGCCCTCACTCCCTGCTGATATGTCAGAAAATAAGTTAGCTGCATCCTTAAATGGACAACTTCCTAAATCTAATAATCAAAATACAATCCGTATTCGCGGTGCTAGGCAGCATAATTTAAAAAATGTTGATTTAGAAATACCGGCGCGTCAGTTAATTGTTTTTACTGGTGTTTCTGGTTCTGGTAAGTCTTCTTTGGCTTTTGATACGATTTTCGCTGAAGGACAACGCCGTTATGTTGAGTCCCTGAGTTCCTATGCGCGGCAATTTTTGGGACAAATGGATAAGCCGGATGTGGAAGCGATTGAAGGTTTAAGTCCGGCAATTTCTATTGACCAAAAGTCCACTTCTCATAACCCACGTTCGACTGTGGGAACTGTTACAGAAATTTACGATTATCTACGTCTATTGTTTGGTCGGGCTGGTGAACCCCATTGTCCCATATGCGATCGCTCTATTGCTCCTCAAACGATAGATGAAATGGTCGATAAAATCATGCAGCTACCGGAACGTACCAAGTTTCAAATTCTTGCTCCGGTGGTGCGTGGTAAAAAAGGTACTCATGTTAAGTTATTATCTAGTCTTGCTTCTCAAGGTTTTGTCCGAGTTCGCATTGATGGAGAGGTGCGAGAACTTTCGGACTCGATAGAATTAGATAAAAAATATACTCATACGATAGAAGTTGTTATCGACCGCTTAATTAAAAAAGACGGTATTGAAGAGCGTTTGGTTGATTCACTTTCTACGTGTTTAAAACAGTCTAATGGAATTGCAGTAATTATATATACTCTAGTCTCCGATGATCAGGAATCAACTAACCAAGACCAAGAATTAGTCTTTTCCGAGAACTTCGCTTGTCCCGAACATGGTGCGGTAATGGAAGAATTATCGCCGCGTTTATTTTCCTTTAATTCACCTTATGGTGCTTGTCCCAATTGTCATGGAATCGGCACATTAAAAAGATTTTCTGCTGAGCTAGTGGTACCCGATCCTCAAGTACCAATTTATGCTGCGATCGCGCCGTGGTCAGATAAGGATAATTCCTATTATTTAGAACTACTTTACTCTCTAGGACAGGATTACGGTTTCGAGCTACAGACGCAGTGGCAAAATTTGACTCCGGAACAGCAGGAGATAATTTTACAAGGTGAAGAGAAAGCACCGGAATCGGAACGAACCAAGAAATTTAAAGGTGTGTTACCGATTTTACAGCGTCAATACGAGGGTGGTTCGGAGTTAATCAAGCAAAAATTAGAACAATATATCATTGACCAACCTTGTCCGGTATGCCATGGCAAAAAGTTGAAACCGGAAGCTTTAGCGGTAAGATTGGGACAATACAGAATTTTAGATTTGACCGGAGTTTCGATTCGGGATACTCAAGAAAGAATTAATAATTTGCAATTGAGTCAGCGTCAGTTCCAAATTGCAGACTTGGTATTACGGGAAATCAAAGCGCGGTTGCAGTTTCTCTTGGATGTCGGTTTGGATTACTTGACTTTAAACCGCACTGCGATGACGCTTTCGGGTGGTGAAGCGCAGCGAATTCGCTTAGCAACGCAAATCGGTTCGGGATTAACTGGGGTGCTATACGTACTGGATGAGCCGAGTATCGGTTTGCACCAGCGCGACAACGGTAGATTGCTGCAAACTTTATTTAGATTGCGGGATTTGGGCAATACTTTGATTGTGGTAGAACACGATGAAGAAACCATCCGCGCTGCTGACCACGTTGTTGATATCGGTCCAGGTGCGGGTATTCACGGAGGACACATTGTCGCTCAAGGTGATTTACAAGCATTATTAGATGCAGAAAATTCCTTAACTGGTGCTTATTTATCGGGAAGAAGAGTAATTGCAACTCCTGCACAAAGAAGAGAAGGAAATGGCATAAATTTAGTTATTCAAAATGCTCGTTTGAATAATTTGCGTAATATAGATGTCGAAATTCCTTTGGGTAAATTAGTTACAGTAACGGGTGTTTCTGGTTCTGGTAAATCAACTTTAGTCAACGAATTACTTTATCCAGCACTACAACACCACCTGAGTAAAAAAGTGCCGATGCCCAAAGAAATCGATGGTATAAAGGGGTTGAAAGCGGTTGATAAAGCAATTGTAATTGATCAATCTCCCATCGGTAGAACTCCTCGTTCCAACCCAGCGACTTATACGGGTATATTCGATGCGATTCGCACGGTATTTTCTGAAACCATCGAAGCCAAAGCGCGGGGTTATAAACCAGGTCAATTTTCCTTTAACGTTAAAGGTGGACGTTGCGAAGCTTGTGCGGGACAGGGTGTCAACGTGATCGAAATGAATTTTTTACCCGACGTTTACGTACAGTGTGAAGTTTGTAAAGGTGCTAGATATAACCGCGAAACTTTGCAGGTTAAATATAAAGATAAATCGATTTCCGATGTTCTCAACATGACAGTTGAAGAAGCATTAGATTTTTTCATCAATATTCCTAAAGCTGCGAGCAAACTGCAAACTCTCGTAGATGTCGGTTTGGGATACGTACAACTCGGACAACCAGCCACAACTTTATCCGGTGGTGAAGCACAGCGAGTCAAATTAGCCACAGAATTATCCCGTCGTGCTACCGGGAAAACGCTTTATTTGATTGATGAACCGACAACGGGATTATCTTTCTACGACGTACATAAATTATTAGATGTACTGCAAAGATTAGTAGATAAAGGTAATTCAATATTAGTTATTGAACACAATTTAGATGTAATTCGTTGTGCGGATTGGGTAATAGATTTAGGTCCCGAAGGAGGAGATAAAGGAGGAGAAATTATTGCTGTGGGGACTCCCGAAGATGTAGCGAAGAATGAAAAGTCTTATACGGGGAGGTATTTGAAGCAGGTATTAAAGCAGTATCCAGTTGTGGCTGCAAATTAGGTATTTTATATTTAATAAGGAGACTTCGCCTTTGTCGCATTTATTAAAAACTTCATTTGCAGTAGTACTTAGACGCGGACTATCCTCTAAATACCAAATTAAAGCGTGGGTATCAGTGACTGCATCCGACATCAAATATCCTCACGCGGAAAGTTACTCCACATTTCTTTTCTAACTTCATTAATATCTGATTCAGTAACATTAGCACCTCGCCAAATTCCTCTCAAAGATTGTCGTGGTTTGGGTTGAATATTTGTTAATTCTTTTTCAATTTGAGGTGCAATTTTTTCGATTAAGCGTACTTTATCTACCAGTGAAAGTTGCTTTACCACTTCTAAGGTTGCTTCAAAAGTTACTATTTTTTCCATTTTTTATGACGTTAACACTTTTTAAAAGTTTATCATATATACACTTTAATCAAGTAGGGCATAGAAAGAACAAACAAATATGCTTTAAATGCCTAGATTTTTCCAGTCATTTAATCACGGCAAGGGAGTAGTAAATATACAGTTGTATTGTTAGTATTGTCGAGTCCGATATGCGGAGCATGATGCCAAAAGTATAATAGTGGTACTTAGCAATTTTTCAAAAATCTGCGGAGAAATCCTATATATTCTGTTTTCTCACCCCTACGAGTAATTTTAGCAATCAAACCCCATTCCGATAAATCTTAAAAAATGTTAGATTATCAATCCCAATCTATTGATACTAATCCTAAAATTGATCAATTTCTGATGCAGGCTTTTCGGCAAATGCCATTATGGAAAAAAGCCCATTTAATCAACGAAGCAACTAAAGGTATTCAGCAATATAATCTTATAGGTATTCGCAACCAATATCCTAATGCTACACCTATAGAAATTCAATTACATTTAGCAGTGAGATGGCTGGGTAAAGAAAAAGCAAATCTACTTTATAAACATAATCAAAGACAAATTATGGATGCAGAATCAATTCAATTAGCCTTGAACATTGCAGAAATTTTTGAAGGCTTAGCAATCAAGTATTTAATTGGTGGTTCTGTCGCTAGTTCTATTTTAGGCGAACCCAGGGCTACTTTAGATATAGATGTAGTTGCGGATTTACAACTTTCTCAAGTACAACCTTTAGTGGAAGTAATGACCGGAGAATTTTATATTGATGAAATAATGTTAAAAGAAGCAATTAATAGGAAATCATCTGTGAATGTAATTCATCTCGATACCATGCAGAAAGTTGATATTTTTATTCTTTCTCAACAGCCATTAGCACAAATTGAAATGCAGCGCAGACAGCAATTAATTATAAGTCAAAACCCCCTACGCACAGCTTGGTTTGCGACTTCAGAAGATATTATTTTACAAAAACTGATTTGGTATCGCTTGGGTAATAAAATTTCAGATAGACAATGGCGCGATGTATTAGGAGTAATGAAAGTACAGGATGATAAACTAGATTTCAACTATTTACAAGAATGGGCAGAAAGATTAAATTTACTAGATTTAATTACACAAGCTCTACGAGAAGCTGGATTAAGAAAGTAAAAAAATATTAAATCTCGCCAAAATTCAATACAAGTTGTTTAGGCTCTAATTGAGGAATTGCTGTACTTTCAATATATTCAATGATTGAATTAGCAACATACTCGGCTAATTTGACTGGTACTGCATTACCAATCATTTGTTCTAAATCTGTTTTTGATTGATTTTCAATATCAAAATTAAACTTTTTAGGGAATGTTTGTATATAGCTTCTTTCAATTGTCGTCAGGGGTCGAATTTCCTTGATTAAAGAACTTGCATCTGCTTGATGTATTTTATATGTTTTTGGTATCGGTCGATTAACACCCCTGATAGTTGGACTTGGTTCATCAATACTAAAAATGCCTCTCCTAGCATAAGTTCTAGGATGTCTATAGTAATATTCTATTCCTAAACTATCTCCTAAATAATCTCTCACCGACATAGGATTTTCAGCTAAATTTTTATTGATATATGGTAATAGTTCATCATCTTTACCATTAATTTTACCTATACAGATATATCTTTTTCTATTCTGAGGAACACCACAAAGACTTGCTTTAATTACAGTTTCAGTTAGACCATAATTATTTGCTTTAAATATATCTACTACCTGACATCTTTTTCCGCTTTTTTTAAATCTTTCCACATTTTCCATTACAAACCATTGAGGTTGAATAAGAGTAATTATTTTAGCGAAAACAATACTTAAATCACCTCTACCCAAATTTTCATTCCTTTTACCTGCACTGGAAAAATCTTGACAAGGTGGTCCTCCAATTACTATATCGCAATCAATTTTGTCAAACATAGAGTAATCATCGTTTAAATTGCTTAAATCACAGTTATATATCGGGTGAGAAAAATTTTTCTGATAAACTTGAATCGCAGGTTCCCAATTATCAAAAGCAGCTATTATTTTAAATCCAGCATTTTCAAATCCAAGGGATAAACCTCCACACCCTGCAAAAATATCAATTGCTTTTAAGTTTAATAATTTTTTGTCAATACGAGATTGCATAATGGTATTTTCTATATATCTTTCAACGATTCATCAAAAATTTCTGGATTACTTAAAACAATAGCGTCAAAACGTCTTTCAGGACTTAAATAATTTTGTCCTCCACCAAGAATAATATTTTTTATCTCTTCTTTTTTAATTCTCGGTGTTCTTAGCTCTGGAGATGCCATATAAGTATAAGTGCTTACTCCATTAATTGCAAAAGCTTTATCATTTTTAGTATTGTAAGTGTAGTTATCTATTATTAATTGGTGATTAAATTTCCCATTATTTCCAAAATCATATAACATTTTTGCCAACCAAACTACAGTCCTTGTATATCTGTTTATTGATTCTTCACTTTTAAACTTTTTCTTAGCGACATCAAAAAATAATCTAGTAAATGCAAAATCACTCCATATAAACATATCTAAACAATTTGTAAATAATTTGGAAGTTTTGCCCAAAGTTTTCCATACTGGCTGCATCACTAAAGGCGATTGTAAATCTATATAATTTAAAAGTAAATTATCCATTGCACTTATAATCTCAGGAATTTTAGGAAGAACACACCTAATTTTCGTCAAGTCTTCTATATGAAAAAATGCCGATTCTAAATATTGAATAACATTTTGTCTATCATTTTGGAGCTTACTTGCAATACTTAAAGCTAAATAAACGATAGTATCTGGTCTTACAACTATTTCACAGCCATACTTGTCTTCACTAAATTTGTATGTAGAATTATCGGGTAAAGCTGTTAATTTAATCTCAATACTTGCTAAGCATGAGTCTTCCGGTGTAATACTTTGTGTAACTAAATCAACTCTTGGTAGCTTTCCAATAATTAACTTTCGATATGGTAAATAATCGCTTTCAAATGCAAAAAACAAGTTTTCCGATAATGGTATTTCTCCAAAAACTTCTGCAATATTAATTTTTTCATGTGTTGTTTTTAAAGATGAATCAAGTTTAATGTATACAGGTTTTACTCCGCAGGAATACATATAGCAGGCTAATGAAGCTGGGAAAGAGCAATTAAACTGATTTTTTCCCCAACATTCTTTCTGACTAAAATCTCTATTAGACTTAGAAAGACCAAATAAGGATGCTTTGGGCTGATTTTCGTTCATGTTCTTTAATTAATACTTGTATTCTTAATCCATTTTACTGGACTTGTATTTTTAGATTAGGCTTTAATACTCCAGACCAATATTTAAAAAATAATCTGTAATTACGTTGTCAGACTATTTACAATAATCAAAAATCGCACTACGATTTCGTCTACTGCATATCTTACTTTATTTATTCACATTATCTTTACATATAGGAATCCTACTTGAAAATTGAAAAAACTCAGTACACCTTAATCTTCTAGAAAGAATCATGAAAGCCTTCTGCCTCTTGCCTCTTGCCTCCCTACACAAATAATTTCAAAAATCAAACCGGATTCCTATATTCAATCCCGATAGGGAAAGTAGTAAAATAGAACTGTATAACTAAATAATCAATCATTAGCACAAAGTTAAATTAAACTTTAAATAAATAGTGTAATGCGATTTACATCAAACTTAAAAAGAATTTTACTAGCAACTTTTTTTGTAATTATTTTATATTTAATAATGGCATTTGCCTTACAAAATATAGGTTTAGATAATGCTCAACAGTTTATTCAAGAAACTGGAGTATTAGCTCCTATAGTATTTATAGCTTTATGTGCTTTCAGCTTAATCATTGCACCTTTGAGCGGAAGTTCCTTATTTGTTGTTGGTGGAACTTTATTCGGTAAACATAATGCGTTTTTACTCAGTTATATAGCTACTCTTATTGGATGCAGCGCTAACTTCTGGATAGCCAGAAAATTTGGCAGAAAAGTAGCTCAAAGATTTATCGGTAAAGCTAATTTAGATGAATTAGATAGATTTATTGATAAATTCAAAAAGAATCGTAGTATTTTATATATAATAATTATCATGCCTCTTTCTCAAGATATAGTCAGTTACGCGATTGGTTTAACAAAAATCAAATATACCCATTTTTTAATCGCTTTAATATTAAGCAGTATTATAATTATCTCTGTGTATGTATATATTGGTTCGAGTATATTAGAAATGTTCATTTAACCAGAATATACTTAAATAAAAGTCAAAGCTGCTAAAATTACCGCAGTTGGAATCAAAATATTATCAACTTCTTTGGGGCTACAAGCTTCGACTACCGTAGCAATAATAGTTAAGATAAAAATTCGCGTAATATTCAATTCGCTTGGAATAATTAACCAAACAAAAAATACGCTAGCAGCTAAAGCAGCAACCAACATTGACACAGTTCCTTCTACACTTTTACTGCTAAGTACTTCATATTTTAACTTACCGTATCGAGAACCAATAATAGGTGCAATTCCATCTCCCCAACCAAGAGTTGTCATTGCAATAATTCCCGGAAAAGTTTTATAAAACAACGTACCGCAAATAGTCGCTACAATCACAAAATATAAAGGTCCTTTAAGAAGTTCGCTTTTATCTCCATTACGAGTCATGGTTTTAACAGCTTCATCTTCATTATCAGCGAATAAACCTTTGTAGATTAAAAGCACTATCCAGACAACGAAAATAGTCACATTTAGATATTTTGACCAGTGTAAATCATTATAAAGCGGCAGAAACACAATTAAAGAACCCGCACCAATATGAGTAACTTTACGACTAATATCCGGTGGTAAATTCAAGCGAGTTACACAAAAATTCATCACCGCAACAAGTCCGAAAACATAAATAAATGTCAGTGCAGTTACAATTAAATTTTGTAAAAAAGGAGTCATTAATCTAAAATTAGCTTAAATTTATCATACCGTTTTTTACAAGCTTTTAGTTCCTTGACCAATTAGATTATTCTATATATATGAACACCATGAAATCCTCTGTATCCTCTTACTCTGCGTCCTCTGCGTCTAGTAAGGTTTATTATAATTAATCTTAAAAATCAAAACCAATTTCTAAAGAAGGTAAACAAACCCTTCTTCTGATTAACAACTTCTTCCCTAATCCCATCACCCCGATGTAAATCATCCAAACTAGGAAATGCAGCTGATTGAGCATAATAACCATTCCGTAACACCTTGGCTAAAGCATTATTATGATCTCGCAAACCCTCATAAAAGAAAAACACCTCTCCCCGAATATCACAGCTACGATTGTATTCCAGTAACTGTACTAAATAATCTGGATTAATATTATAAGAACCCAACTTCATTAAAACTCCCGGTGCAAGTTTTCCTCGTGTTTTAGTCGTAAACTGTTCTTTTACTAACTTATCAATAATACCTTTGTAACTATTAAAATCACGCCGATAAATTTGCGGATGAATAATATCTACTAACCCTTTTTCTAACCAGGTTTGTGAATCTTGTAAATATTCTTTCAATGCCCAATCATGAATATTGGGAGCCATAGATACTAATAAATTATTATTTACACCTTTAACTTCTTTATATAAACGTGCTAAAAAATCAGTTAAAATATTAGCACGCCACTGCAACCATTGACTATCTTTAGAATTTTGCGGTGGATGTTTACCGAATTCTTGCTGATATCTTTGTACAGTAATTTTATCATAACCACCTTCACTTGGTAGAGCAGGTAATCGATCATCTCCTTGAATACCGTCAACATCATAATTATTAACAACTTCAAGTATTAAGTTTAATACAAAATCCTGTACTTCCGAATCAAGAGCATTAAGCCATTCAAAACCATTTTTATTCAACAAATTTCCTTGACAATCTCGTGCAGCCCATTGTGGTTTTTTAGAAAGTAACATTCCTCCATTAGAATTATAAGAACTAGCAAAGCCATATTCAAACCAAGGAATTACTTTCAATCCCACTCGATGTGCTTCGGAAATTACTTCCGCTAAAACATCCCTTCCTTGATATTGTGGATTGATTTCTAATCCAAAATTTTGTTGCATTACCCTAGAAGGAAACTGCGTCATTGCTTTATTCCACACCACAGGAAACACAACATTAAATCCTATTTTGGCTATAAAATCCATTGCTTCAATGATATTATCGCGAGAATCAAAAACTTTACTAGCAGTAGTAGTCAACCAAACACCGCGTATTTCAGTTAAAGACATTTTTTATGGATACCTTTGCAAAATTAGTTGAAAGTTTGGTTTGGTTAGAGTTGAAGTCAAATCATTAATGCTAAGTTATTCAGAAACTTTTTTATCATAATTAAATTCTTATTTAATAACACCATAAAAAATATTTACAATGTCTCAACTATCCCGCAGAAAATTATTAAAACAAGGTACAACTGCTTTGATTAGTCTTTCTTCGATCAGCTTACTCGACTTACTTGCTAATTCTACTTCCGCAGCAGAAACAGTAATTAGCAATTTAGAAACACAAATTCCTCGATTAATGCAAAATGCCTTAATTCCAGGAATTTCTATAGCCATGATTCGGGATGGGGAATTATTTTGGCATAAAAATTTTGGAGTTACCCATAAATATACCAAAAAACCCGTTACTAACGAAACTATTTTTGCTGCTGCATCTCTGACTAAACCATTATTTGCTTATGCAGTATTAAAAATGGTTGAACAGGGAGAAATTGATTTAGATAAACCGTTAACAGAATATACCGATAAACCATTAATTTCCGATTCTAGAATCAAACTCGTAACTGCTCGTAGAGTATTATCTCATACGACTGGTTTTCCTAATTGGAGCGGCGATAAACCCTTATGGATAAATAATACTCCGGGGACAAAATTTGCTTATTCTGGAGAAGGTTTTTTATATTTACAAAGGGTAGTCGAAAAAATTAGCGGACAACCTTTAGAAGCTTATTTACAACAACAAATATTAAAGCCTTGGGGGATGAATCGTAGTAGTTTAATTTGGCAACCAGAATATGAAACAATTGCTAGTTATGGACACAATCGTCAAAATCAACCAAAACCCATGGGTAAACCAAAAACTGCGGGAGCCGCAGGAAGTTTACGTACCACTGCTGGTGAATACGCTAAATTATTGATTGCGATGATGAAACCGGGAACAATTGATAGTAATAATTTGACGGAAGCGAGTTTGCAAGAGATGTTAACTCCTCAAATAAAGCTGAGTAATTCTCTCGATTGGGGTTTGGGTTGGGGATTAGAAAAAACGAGTCAAGGAAACTTTTTTTGGCATTGGGGAGATTTAGTTACTTTTAAAAGTTTTGCCGTAGCTTCTAAAGATTTACAAACGGGAATCGTAATTTTAACTAACAGTCAAAACGGGTTAAAAATCTGTGAAAATATTGTTGATAAAGCTATCGGTGGAAAACACCCGGCATTTAAATATTGGATGATTGATTATTGAATATTTTTTGTTAAAAACAAACAACTAATGTAGAGACGTAAAAATGCTACGTCTCTAGGTTTAGTAGAAATTAATTATTTGGTTTTTGCTAACATCAAATTTGATTGATTAACAGCAAATTGATAACCGATACCAAAATTTAAAGGTTTAATTGTTTGATTACTGGCATAAACTTGCTTCAAATCTGATTGATAGCGATTGCTAAATAAACCGATTGGACGGTTATAAGCGCCATAAAATTTTAAATCCCATTTAGCATTATCAAAAGATTTTAAAGGCATTCCAGAATCATCTTGTAATAAATGGCTGCTGTTAGCCAAAATTAAATCTCTAATATTGGAAAAGCTTTCATTATACATTAAATAGGAAGCTGCTTTCAAATAAGTAACTGGATTCTCCATTTTAGTCACAAATTTTGTTAACTCTGGATGCTTCTTCAAACCATCATTTGATAAATCAGTTGAGAAATAATACAAATTACGAGGAACTGATTCTCCTTCGGGGACAAAAGTAATTTTTACTCCTGGAACCATTCCTTGTTTAAATTGTTGAATGCTAGCATTTGTATCCAATCCTATATATTGCAAATCAAGGATACGATTGTTAGTACGTGCCATAAATATGTACAAAATCGGTAAAACTCCTTGTTTTTGCAAGTCAACTTTCATATCGTTAGTACGGAAAAAGCTATATTGCAAAATTGCAGATAAAGAACTTCTTGCTTTACTTAATGCGTTATTGCTTTCACTAGCAGAAAGTTTGGCAAAATCTGGAACGCTACCCACTGGTTCTAAACCTATTAAAACCATTTCCTTCGCTTGAGGAAATAAAGAGTAACTGTAGAGAAAATCAGGTCCACTGAACGGATAAAAAACAGATGGAGATTTAGCATTAATTTCTTTTAATTCAGTGTCAGTCCATTTTCTCACCTTTGCTAATTGTTGATTTTCTAATCTAGACCAAGCATTTTGGTAGTAATTTTTATGGAAATTCCAACCTTGATTTTGCTGTACTTTGGCTAAAGTACTTTGACTATCAACTTCGATTCCCGCAAGCAATTTTGCAGTATCTGTTAATCGAGCAGATTCTGCTTTGTCAAATTTTGCTAACGGTTCTACGGGCGCTTTTGACTGTAAATTTACAGCATTACTTGTACGAGAATTATTTCCTTGAATGTTGCTATTTTCGTTAGAAGTACAACCTTGTAATAACAAAAATGCGCCAATACTAGTACCAATAAAGGTAGAAACTAATTGATTATTTTTCATTGATTTAAGTAATGTTATTTACTAATTATTCATCAACTCAATTTATTCAGATATTTTCTCAACAGAAGACCAGCCCATCTTGTTTTTCTCGGCAAAGAAGTAGACAATCAAACCAATAGCTACTGTTCCCAACCCAGTCAAAGATTCAACTGGTTTGTCAATCAAAATAAACACCAACATCCACAAACTAATTGCTAAAAAGATAATTGGTGTAAAAGGATAACCCCAAGTTTTATAGGGTCTAGGTGCTTCGGGATATCGCAAACGATAAACAAAAATTCCTAAAACTGTAATAAATGAAGATAATGTTAGAGTAAATCCTAAATAAGTAATCACTGCTTGAAAACTAGATGTCAGGATTAAAATAGTTACAATAAATAACTGTAGAAGAATTGCAAAATATGGAATTCCGCTAGTATTTTTTTTCGCAAGCAGTTTAAATAATGGGATATCTTCACCAATTGCTTGAGTAACTCTCGGACCAGCTAAAACCATCGAACTAATTGAAGATATTAGTCCAAATGAAATCATTACACCCATTACTTTTGCTCCGAAAGTACCAAAAATATGATTAGCAGCTATATATCCAACTTCTAATTCTCCTACTAATTTATTAATCGGTGTAGTGTGTAAAAATATAAAATTTAATAGTAAATACAACCCCATTACAATCAAAGTTCCAGCAACTAAAGAGCGAGGTAGATTTGTCTCTGGTTCTTCTACTTCACTCGCTAAATAAACCGCTGCATTCCACCCCGAATATGAATAAGTTACGTAAACTAATGAGATTGCAAATGGTGAACTAAAAATTAAATTTACATCTGCTGTTGATGGTAAAAATCCTAACTGTTGAGGTTCTGCTAAAAATAAACCACAAACAATTAAAATTACAATTAACAATACTTTTAAGATAGTAAATATCTGTTGAAAATAGCTTCCAAATGCTTTATTTCTACTATGAATTAAAGAAACAAAAATAACTACACCTAAAGCTATAACTGTAGAAGATACTATGGGAAATACACTTTTAAAATATGCTCCCAAAGCCATAGCTGCGGCTGCTATCGGTGCAGCAAAACCCACTGTTACTGATACCCATCCTGATAAAAAACCTACTACTGGATGATAAATACGAGATAAATAGTAGTATTCACCACCGGAATAAGGCATTGCTGCTCCTAATTCTCCGTAACTTAAAGCTCCACACAATGCGAAAATTCCACCAATCATCCACAAAAATAAAAGGGTGAAACCAGATTTGATATCCACTACTTGAAAACCTAAGCTAGTGAATACACCTGTACCTATCATATTAGCTACTACAATACAGGTTGCAGTAAAAAAGCCAATTGGTCTTTGTTGCTGATTTACAGTCATACTATTTAAGTAAAAATACTTGTTTACACCAACTTAATAATTTAATTTTTAACTTAGTAAATTATGCAATGACATCCTGGGAAATGCTGAGATTTTTACTTGGTAAATTTATGACCATTCTAAGAATGTTCAGTATTTAAGTATTAACAACTAGATTAAACGTATTAAAAAACTAGTTTTAATTACTCTAAAGCACTATATGCTAGCAAAAATCATGTATACACTTATTTGTTTAAATACTCAGTAATTAAACTTAATAGGTATTTAGGATTACTTCTTTTCTGAGAGAAAATTACTGAGGAAAAAAACCGCAGAGACAAGACAGTGCGTTGCGGAGAGAAGTTGCCGGGGAGATACTCTCTCCGGCAAACTGAGTCCTGCGGACACGCTACGCGAACGGAGGGTTCCCCCGTTGTAGCAACTGTCGCGCAGAGAGCGCTGAGGTAAGAGGTGAAGAGAGATCACTAATCATCAAGCAAGAAGGAGGTAAATTTTTCTGCTGTTGTTGATGTAATTTTTAATGTTCTAGTTGTTAATTTTAAAGAAATTTTGGGAATACTATAAATATAGTCCTGTAGAAATTTCAATTTTAGTATTCTATTTTCCATGTCACGGAATATTGTGACAGTACAATTAATTTAAAAAGTAGATTAATTAAAAACAATATTTTATTTGATTAAAAAGTTATGTAATTTTCAGCATAAAAAAGTCAAGGGGTGAAAAAAAAAGATATTTTTATTGTTTTTGATTTAGGTATCTTCGAGGGTGACATTTTATTTGTTCAAAGATTAAACTGTGAATAATGCTTTTATTTAATTAGACCTATTCTCAAATTATTTTTTTATATGCTCATTTTATGCGGAAGATACAAAAGGGTTAAATCTAATATTTATCTAGTTTGTTATATCCTTTTTGCCATTTTTTGTTAAAAGTCTATTTTTGTTAAAAGCAAGTTTTAATTGTAAGTTTGTGGATTTATCACCTGCAAATAATTAAATAATAAAACAAATCTTATCTTAAAAGGCAGTTATGTCAGTCTACCAAACTAGTCGCACTGAAACCGTTGATTTAATTATTAACGCGAATAATCAAGCGGAGCGTGACTTAATTAAAAATTCGGCTCGATTGGATGCTCTAAGTCATCAACAGGAAGGAACTATATCGAGTTTTCTTGCTCCTTTAACCCAAGATACTTTTAAACAAGTTGTTAAAGATGTAGAGCATAAATTGCAGATTGTTAATCAAACCTTGTCGATGTTGGATTCTAAAGGGTTTGAAGCAATTTTACAAGAAATGTTGCAATCTATCACTCTCAAAACAGGGGAGTTATTAGGTGCCGATCGCACAACAATATTTTTGTTAGATGAAGAGAAACAGCAATTATACACAATTGTTGCTGAAGGAGAAGGAAAACGTCCTTTAGAAATTCGCATCCCAGCAAATAAAGGTATCGCTGGTGAAGTTGCGACTTATAAAAAAGTTGTCAATATTCCCTTTGATTTTTACAACGATATTCGTTCTTCTTTTGCAAGAGAACACGAAAAAAGAACCGACTACCGCACTTTTACAATGCTGGCTTTACCTCTGCTCGACGAACAAGGTAAATTGATTGCCGTGGTACAGTTATTAAATAAGTTAAAACCTGATAGTAACTGTAATGCTCCTTTGTGCGAACGCATTGATATTAAAGGTTTTACTGATGCTGACCAAGAATTATTCCAAGAATTTGCTCCTTCTATCGGTTTAATTTTAGAATCATCCCGCTCCTTTTATGTAGCGACTCAGAAACAACGAGCTGCTGAAGCGTTGATGAAAGCAATTAAGTCACTTTCTCAAAGCAGTCTTGATTTAGAAGAGACACTCAAGCGGGTGATGAATGAAGCTAAACAACTGATGAATGCAGATCGTTCTACTTTATGGTTAATAGACCGCGATCGCCAAGAGTTATGGACTAAAATTACCTTGGGTGATGGTTCTACTAAAGAGTTGCGAGTCCCGATGGGTAAGGGTTTTGTTGGTCAAGTTGCATCGAGCGGAAAAATATTAAATATCCCCTTCGATTTATACGATCATCCCGATTCCGATACTGCTAAACAAATAGACCAGCAAACTGCTTATCGTACTTGTAGTTTACTGTGTATGCCAGTATTTAATGGCGATCGCGAATTAATCGGTGTAACTCAACTGGTGAATAAGAAAAATAAAAGCGAATTTCCCCCTTACAACCCTGAAAATTGGCCCGAAGCACCCGAATGTTTCCAAGCTAGCTTTGATCGTAACGACGAACAGTTCATGGAGGCTTTTAACATTCAAGCAGGTGTAGCGCTGCAAAATGCTCAATTATTCGCGACAATCAAACAACAAGAACAAATGCAACGCGATATTCTCCGTAGTCTTTCTAATGGTGTGATTTCTACTGATAGTAAAGGCTACATCCTAGCTGCGAATGAAAGTGCTTTACGTTTGTTAGGATTAGAAGCAGAAGAGCGTTTAGAAGGCAAATTAATCAACGATATGATTAATATCAAAGAAAACGACTTTGATAAATGGTGTCATGATGCTCTAAATATTAGTAACGATAATAAATTACGCGAGCAATATTACCCCGATCGCACTCTCGTCACCCATCAAGCTGTAGAAAATAGTATCAACTTATCAATTAACACCATCGCAGACGCAAGCGATAACCGACAAGTGCGGGGTGCATTGATTGTAATGGATGATATCAGCGACGAAAAGCGGCTTAAAAGCACCATGTACCGCTACATGACTCAGGAATTAGCTGAAGAACTACTCAAATTAGACGACGCAAAACTCGGTGGCGATCGCAAAGAAGTTTCAATTCTATTTTCGGATATTCGGGGCTACACCACTTTAACAGAAAACCTGGAAGCAGAAGAAGTGGTAGGTATGCTCAACGAATACTTTGAGTCAATGGTAGAAGCAGTTTTCAAACATAAAGGTACCTTAGATAAATACATTGGTGATGCCATCATGGCTGTATACGGTTCCCCTTTACCCTTACAAAACCATGCTTGGATGGCTGTACAAACATCCTTAGAAATGCGTCATCGTCTAAAAGAATTTAACGCTCGTCGTCATGCAGAGAATAAGCAACAGATAAAAATTGGTATAGGTATCAACTCAGACGTTGTTATCAGTGGAAACATTGGTTCGAGCAAACGCATGGAATTTACCGCAATTGGTGATGGTGTAAACCTTGGCTCGCGTTTAGAAAGCATCACCAAACAGTACGGCTGTGATATTATCATCAGCGATAATACTCATGACCCTTGTAAAGATTTAATCTGGGCAAGAGAATTAGATTACATTCGCGTTAAAGGTCGTAACGAGCCAGTATCAATATACGAACTGATCGGTTATCGTGACGACAATTTAAGCGGCGATAGGCTGAGTGTGATCGAACATTACCACAAAGGACGCGAATACTATATCAATCGTCAATTTATTTCAGCTAAAAACGAATTTGCTAAAGTATTGCAAATCCACGAACATGATAAAGCAGCGATCGCGCATTTAGAACGCTGTCAGCATTGGCTAGAGAATCCCTTATCCGATAGCGAATGGGATGATGGTGTGTGGACATTCAAGGAAAAGTGATATTCTACCTGTTGATTACAATCAGAAGTCGGGTTTTTACGACAATTCTCTTACATAACAGATATTTAACATAAAAACCCGACTTCTCAGCCTAAGAAATTCCTTGTAAAAAATCCACCACAGTTTGAGCAATAACTTCATTCCCATCAATTGCGATCGCGTCTTGACAACGTGGTGGCTGTAGTGGCTGATTGAGAAATTCCCAGGAACTTTCAAATAGTTGCGAAGGAGTCAGAATTTGATGATAATTATAATCTGATATACCTTCTATGAGAAAAGCAGCTTCCGCAAAATTGTCTCTAGTAACTGAAACAATCGGCACTCCTAATTTAGTTGCTTCCGAAAATGTACCGAAACCAGGCTTAGAAATTACTCTCCCACAAATTGGCATAAAGTCAACGGGACGAGTTTTTATATCTTGAACTTTGATTAAATTGGGTAAATCTGGCGCTGATTGATCAAAAGTAATAAATTGCCAATCTGGAAAATAAACCAGATTTTCGTAGGGTAATTGCTGTAACCCCAAACCACCAAAGCTAAGCAGCACAGTCTTTTCACGAGATGTAGTTATTTGCCATTGGGATTTAATTTGATCAGCATTAAAAACAGGAGAACCACCAGTTAAACCGACATCAGTTATATTCTCAAACGCTTGCATCGGTTCGTGGAAAGGAAGACGAAAAAGGCGATCGCAGCATTGGTAACATTCCCCAATCCAATCGGCAACGTCAACAAAATCACCACCCCAATCTCGGTAAATAAAATCCCAACCAAAATTACTGATCATCCAGCAAGGAACACTAGCTGCTTTACCAATTTCGGCGGCTAAGAAAGGAATATCAGCCAAAATTAAATTAACGCGATTCTGATGAATAAAATCAACTTCAGAAGAAATAATAGAGCGATAATTTTTCTTAATTTCTAATAATTTTTCTAAAGTAGCTGGTTTATCCATTTTCAAACTGTCAGCTTGAACAACCCCCAAATCATAAGCACGGGGACGATGAATAAAATCACCTTTGATATAGCATTCCAACAACCAACGTGGTGCAGTTGTCACCATAATTAACAAGACTTCCGGACATAACTCTTGAATAGTCGCTGCAACCGCAGCAGTACGAGTTGCGTGTCCGAAACCGTGATTAGTAATTGCAATATATAAAATAGGACGTTGCATATTTGGGAATTAGGCATGGGGCATCGGGCATAGATGGCAATTATGCTGCTTTTACCCTTTAATACTTTATATGGTTCGGTTTAATTATGCCTGTCAATCTAATTTCTAATTATGAATTACTCCCATCCCGCTCTAAGATTACCTATCTCTTTTTATCTCTTTCCTCTGCGCTCTCAGCGCGGCAGTTGCTACAACGGAGGGAACCTCCGCAACGCACTGCCTTGTCTCTGCGGTTTTTTTTTCCGTAATCTTCTGCCGGGAAGGGAGTAATAATTATTTGGTAAGAATCTCCCACTATAAACTTTGATAACTGTTCACTAATAACTGTTCACTGATTTAATAAAATGATGATTCGGCTGTTGTTAGCAGATGACCAACCTTTATTTCGGCAGGGATTAGCATCTTTGCTTTCCTTGGAGGAAGATATAGAAATTATCGGACAAGCAAACCACGGCAATGAAGCTATTTCCCTGACTCAACAATTGCAACCCGACGTAATTCTCATGGATGTACGGATGCCGATTTGCGATGGAGTCGCCGCAACCCGTAAGATTCACCAACAGTTCCCTTGGATTAAAATTTTAGTACTAACAACCTTTGATGAAGATGAATATATCTGGCAATCTTTACAAGCTGGTGCATTGGGTTATCTGCTCAAGAATACTCCCGCACATCAGCTAGCCGCAGCCATTCACGCCATACATCAAGGTCATTCTCAACTAGGACCAACTATTGCTCCCAAAGTGTTTGCTCAGTTGCGTCCACCAATTCCAGTTAAAGAAAACGATACTCACCACAATTTAACCGAAAGAGAATTAGAAGTATTGACTTTAATTTCCCAAGGAAAAAATAATCGAGAAATTTCTAAAATTTTATATTTGAGCGAAGGAACCGTAAAAAACTACGTTACCCAAATTTTAGGGCGACTCGGATTAAGAGATAGAACCCAAGCCGCCCTATGGGCTAAAGAGAATTTAGTTGATGGTTGACAGTTGATAGTTGATGGTTGTTATGCACCAACCACTAACTTACTTACATCATCCCCATTCCTCCCATTCCAGGCATACCCATGCCGCCCATGCCGCCCATACCGCCCATACCACCCATGTCGGGGGCACCAGCACCTTTGGGATCTGGTTTTTCTACTATCAAAGCTTCGGTAGTTAGTACCATTGCGGCAATAGAACCGGCATTTTGCAACGAGGAACGTACAACTTTAGCAGGGTCAATAATTCCTGCGGAAATTAAATCTTCAAACTCGCCGGTAGCTGCGTTGTAACCAATGTTAAGTTCGCTCTCCTTAACTCTGGAAACAATCACTGAACCTTCAACACCGGCATTCTCTGCGATTTGACGTAATGGTGCTTCTAAGGCTAATGCTACTATATCGGCACCAATTTTTTCTTCTTCGCCGAGGTTCTTTTTGATTTCGGCTATTTTCTTAATTAGGTGAATTAAAGTAGTACCGCCACCGGGAACGATGCCTTCTTCTACGGCTGCTTTAGTTGCATTTAATGCATCTTCAATCCGTAATTTCCGGTCTTTCAGTTCTGTTTCAGTTGCCGCACCAACTTTGATTACAGCAACACCACCCGCAAGTTTAGCGATACGCTCTTGTAATTTTTCTTTATCGTATTCGGAGTCGGTTTCTGCTAATTGTTTGCGAATTTGACCAATCCGCTTTTCCACATCAGCTTTCAAATCTCCACCAGCAACGATAACGGTGTTTTCTTTGTCAATCTCGATTTTGCGAGCGGTTCCTAACATTTCCAAAGTTGCGGTATCCAAGCTTAAACCAATTTCTTCGGAAATCATTTGTCCGCCGGTAAGAATGGCAATATCTTGTAACATCGCTTTGCGACGTTCGCCGAAACCGGGGGCTTTGATAGCGCAAACAGTCAAGACACCTCTAGCTTTATTGACGACTAAAGTTGCTAAAGCTTCACCTTCAACATCTTCAGCGATAATTAATAAAGGTTGACCGCTGCGAGCAACTTTTTCCAACACCGGCACTAAATCTTGAATATTGCTGATTTTTTTATCAGTAATCAAGATGCGGGCATTTTCAAACTCTACAGTCATCCGGTCGTTGTTGGTGATGAAGTAGGGAGAAGTGTATCCCCGATCGATTTGCATCCCTTCCACAACTTCTAATTCGGTGGATAGAGATTTAGATTCCTCAACGGTAATTACACCGTCTTTGGTGACTTTCTCCATCGCTTCAGCAATCATGCTACCGACTTCTTCATCGTTACCAGCAGATACGGTGGCAACTTGCGCGATCGCACTTCCTTCGACTGGTTTAGCAACAAGAGTGATTTCCTGAACCAGCGCTTCAACAGTTTTGTCGATACCGCGCTTCAAGCTCATAGGATTAGAACCAGCAGCAACGTTTTTCAAGCCACCCCGAATCATCGCCTGAGCCAAAACTGTCGCGGTAGTAGTACCATCTCCGGCGATTTCTTTGGTTTTTTCAGCTACTTCCTGGATTAATCTTGCTCCAGCGTTCTCTGAAGGATCGGATAATTCAATTTCTTTGGCAACGGTGATACCATCGTTTACAATTTGAGGCGCACCAAATTTCTTTTCTAAAAGAACGTTACGACCTTTTGGTCCCAGGGTAATCTTGACGGCATCAGCAAGGGCGTTAATTCCCCTTTCCAATGACCGACGTGACTCTTCATTGAAGGAAACGATTTTTGCCATTTTTTTTACTCACAAGCACTATTATTTTACAATTTAGCACTCACTGCTCAAGAGTGCTAACAAAACAAGACTTTCAGATTACAGATATTTGGAACAAAAATGAGTAATATACAGTTGATACTCATGATCGATACTGGCAGTAATCAAGGAATCGGGAGATGAATATATACAGTTTCCTTAAGTCTCTCGGTGTTGCTGAACCAAGCGGCTCCGGCTGGTTAGCAGTAGTGTTTACGTTTTTATTAGCTTTGGTTGTCACCTGGAGTTTAATCCCCAAAATTCGTAAATTTGCTTTGCGTGTAGGTTGGGCAGACCAGCCAAATGCAAGACGTTTGAACCGAGAACCCTTACCGAATGCGGGAGGATTGGCGATTTACGCCGGAGTAATTGCCGCTGTCACCGTTGCTAGTTTATTGCGACCAATTGAATTACAAAATGTCTTAGCACAGGTTTTAACTGTGTTACTGGGCGGCTCTATATTGGTTTTAGTCGGTTTTATTGATGACCAATTTGGCTTGCCTCCATTTTTCCGATTATTGGTACAAATTTTAACCGCACTGTTATTAGTTGCTAACAAAATTGGATTCGATATAACTTTTGGCACTCCCATTGATTCTACGCTGTCAACATTATTGACAGTACTGTGGGTAGTAGGAATTACAAATGCGATTAATTTAATGGACGGGATGGACGGGCTAGCGGGAGGAGTTAGCTTTATCACCGCCATGAGCTTATTAGCAGTTTCTGCTCAATTTCCTAACCGTGCGGCAGCAATTTTAGTTCTGGCAGCTCTAGGTGGTTCCGCACTGGGCTTTTTGCGCCATAATTTCCATCCCTCAAAAATTATTATGGGTGATGCCGGAGCTTATTTCTTTGGTTATGTATTAGCAGCAACCAGTATCTTGGGTGAGTTACAAATTACTACAGTGTTATCTATATTACCTCCAGTCGTGTTTCTTCTACTGCCAGTGCTAGATACTACTCAAGTTTTTGTGCGGCGTTTAGCAGCAGGGAAAAACCCCCTCAGCACTCCTGGAAAAGATCATTTACACCATCGTTTGTTAGCTTGGGGTTTATCTCAACGCCATGCAGCGCTCATCCTTTGGTCGATAACTTTAGTTTTTAACTGCTTTGGAATGACCATACGAGGGATGTCTCTCACAGTAATTTTTACTACTATTGTCACGATTTGTATACTTTTAGCTTTTACGGTTTGGCGGAAAGTGCAAAAAGCCTGAATTAGATGGGGACAAGGGGACAAGGGGACATGGGGACAAGGGGACAAGGGGATGGGGAGAAATTAACTGTCAACTGTCAACTGTCAACTAACTTGTATTCAAATCTGATTCCGTGCTTTTAACTGTAAATAGCGATCGACTAACTGATCTGTAATTTGATTTGCTGGTGCATCTAGTACTAATACACCTTTTTGTTTGAGTTGGGCAAATGCTACTTGTCGTTGGGATAATAAATCTAAAGCTACTGCACGATTGTAAGCATCTGTAACCCCTTCTTCTGCTATAGAATTATGTGCTAATTTATCTACTTTTGGGTCACGTAAAGTTACGCAAAATGGCAGGTAACGAGGTGATAATTTGGTGAGTGCAGCTAAAAGTTCGGTAGAAGCGGTGACATCAATGATGTCAGTAATTATGACTACTAAGCAGCGCCTAGTTTGTTGCTGTACGACTTTTGTTACCGCAGCTAAATAATCTGATTCCAATAAAACTGGTTGAATTGGTGTTAATCTATCTATTAAATTATTTAACTGGTGTTGTCCGCGCTGTGGGGGAATCCACGTATGTATTTGGTGGTCAAATACACCAATTCCCACTTTATCACCTCGATGTAATCCGGCTAAAGCTAAAGATAAAGCGGCATTCAAACCCCAGTCAAATCGCTGTAAATTCTCGACTCTGGCTGTCATCAAGCGTCCTCTATCAAGCAAAATCATCAAAGTTTGCTCTTGTTCGGGTTCTAACACCCTTACTAAAGGTGAATTTCCATATGTTGCTTTGCGTGCGGTAGCTTTCCAGTCAATAAACCGCAAATCGTCCCCTGTACGGTAATTTCGCAATTCTGCAAATTCGGTACCGATACCCAAGTTACGAAGTTTACGCATCGAACCAGATGATTGTAACGTTAAGCGAATCGATAGCGATCGCAATCCCATTAAATCTGGATAAACTTTGATTTTGAAACTTTGAGGAATTTGCCAATTATGCCACGCTAACCCCCAAGCACCAAGTTGACGTACTTGGATATCTCCCCAGTTAAATTCTCCTCGTTGGGTGGGATGGACTGTATATGTTAATTCTTGGGTATTATTAGCAGGAATCGCAGCGCGGAGTTTAGCAGCAGACGAGCCAAATCCACCGGGGTAATAGTCGCAAATTTCAACAATAGCCGGGGATTTTTGGGATTTTACCGTTAATTGTACGGGGTTATCTCTACCAATGGAAAGCCTTGGGGGTACTTCACGGGTGATTTCGACGCGATGATTTTGCGATCGCCAATTATCTACAAACATTAATACTAGTATTAGTGCATCAAATAGCAAAATAAGGGCAATACTTGTAAAAATTCCGATAAAAATAGATAGAATCGGAGCAATGAAAATACCTAATATGAATAAGAAATAACTACGTCTGGAAGGAATCATAACTGAATAATTACTCGAATATTTCTCATAAAAAATAGAGTTTTGAGTATTTAAAACTCTGCGTACCTTTGGGTATAACTTTGCATCACTTTGCGTTAAAAAGCATATTATTCCTTACCTCGGTACCGGAACTTTATTAAGAATCGAAGCAATTACCGCATCAATTTCCAAACCATCTAACATTGCTTCCGGTTTCAAAATTAGTCGATGTCGTAACAAAGGAAGTGCAACAGTTTTCACGTCATCAGGAGTAACAAAATCTCTTCCAGCTAAATATGCTGCTGCTTGAGATGTCACAAACCAAGCATTAGCAGCACGAGGTGAAGCACCCAAGGCTAAATCGGGATTTTGACGCGATGTTCTGACTAATGCTAAAAGATAATCAATAATTGCTTCGGTGACTTTAACTTGCTTTACTGCTTGTCTTAACTCAATAATTTCCTGTACTTGAGCGACAGATTTTATACTTGCAATATCCGTCCTTCTAGCGGAAAATCCTGCTTGACGGTTGAGTAACATTTGCTTTTCGGAAGCTTCGTCGGGATAATCGACTACCAACTTAAATAAAAACCGATCTAACTGCGCTTCTGGTAAAGGATAAGTACCTTCAAATTCTAAAGGGTTTTGGGTGGCGATCGCCCAAAATAATTCGGGTAAAGGTAAGGTTTCACCATCCAATGTTACCTGTAATTCTTCCATTCCTTCTAACAGCGCTGCTTGTGTCTTCGGAGGGGTACGGTTAATTTCATCTGCTAACAATATTTGAGTGAATATAGGTCCTTTTTTTAAGCTGAAACTGCGAGTATTTAAATCAAAAATATTCGTACCTGTAATATCTGAAGGTAATACATCCGGGGTTAATTGAATGCGGCGAAAATCTGCTTGGATTAACTGAGCAATCACTTTTACCAGGAGTGTTTTCCCAGTTCCTGGTACTCCTTCCAATATAATATGTCCGCCAGCTAAAAGGGCAATTAACAGTTGATTTACTAAAGTAGATTGTCCCACAACTACTTTATTTAAAGATTGAGCAAGGTTATTAATTACGGGATTGGTTTGATTCATATTCATAAGTAGTCCGGTTAAATATTTGTAATAAAGGGAGCAGAGAATCGGAAACAGACAATAGGGATTAATAACTAATCATCCGGACTTAATTTTAAAAGTATTTCGGGGTTAAAATATTAGAATAAGCTGTCGCGAATTTAATTTGTATTTTTCTAGCGGGCTATCTGCCCCGCACTACAAGACTTTAATAAAATTTAAATATACAAATTAAAGGCTTTTTAGCTTGTACAGGGAATGTCAAGCTGAGTAGACTAAATTTACCCCTACTTATTTAGCAGCAGTTTTAACCATCACTTGTCTTGATTTTTCGACTTCTTCACGTATAGATTGCCATTTTTTCAACCAGTTTAACAGTTCTCGTTCACTTATAGGATGTTTCTGATGTCCCATGCTTAATACTTCGTTAAGTTGGGTAGTATTTGTTTTAATTTGTTCTGTCCAAGCATTAATTATTGTTTGTTTTTCAAGTAATTGATGACTTAAATATAAAGATTTTTGTAATTTTAATTGTTCTTCTTTGCCAATCATTTCTACTACAAAGTCGTGACAATCAGCTTTTTCTAATACTTGTGCTAAAGCTTGAATATATTCTTCGCTACTATCTACAATGCGTGTTTTTAAATCGATTGGCTGACCAAAACGGCGATTTTGCGCCAAAATTATTACTAATAGTATAAACCCTACCTGTATCAATGCTGGAAATAAAGGAGTTTTAGCAAGATAACTGAATAAATCTCCTTCTCCTTCCCTGTCTCTAACTTGAGAGTCTTTATAACCGTGAATATATTCATCTATATATATTGTGTCTTTATCTTGTTTAACTAAATCGGCTAAATATTGAAAGTTACTAATATTATCTTGATAAGCATTAGCAGCAATTAAAGAAGTTGTGGAATAAATTACCTTTCCTTTGCCGATTTCTTCTTGCCAAACAACAGCACCAAACATATCTTTTAAAGAAGATTCTTCATTTTTCTTCAGTTTGTGTCGTCGTCGCGTTTCAATTTTTATATTTCCCGTCTTTGATTGCAAATTCGAGGTGAATTCAGCATTAGTTACGGGTTGAAATACACCTAAAATTATCAAATTATTCCCAGATTTTACCCATTCTTTTTGGGAATCATCAAGAGATAAACGTTGTAAATTTCCGTTTATTTGTAACAGGGTACCTGTAATTTTTTCATCTTCTAAATCTTTGAAAGGTTTTTGCCAACGTACAATTTTAACATCCTGTTGTTCCATGAAAGCATACCAAGCACCATAGCCAGCAGGAGCGCGGTTATAAGTAGAACCAGTATGTATTTTGTTACTACTAGGAGCAAAAATAAAAGTAATTAAAATTATTATTCCTAAAAATATCAATCCTATTAAAATAGGACGTTTTGGTTTTTTCATTATTAGGGAGTAGGGAGTAGGGAGTAGGGAATAAGTAATTGGTAATGAGTAATAAAGAGTTCAAATATTCTAAGCTTGAACCTTTAACCTAAGAGTTACCAATTATTTGTTGATACGCTTGTTGACATTGTTCGTAATTATCTGAGACGATTTCGTTTTCGTCAAAACATAATTGTTCGTGAGTGGTTATGAGAGTTTCATAAGGTTGCATGGAATTTACAGATAATTCTAATAATTGTAAATATTCACCATCAGTGCGACTACGTTTGTGGGGAAGAATTGCTTTTTCATGTAAATACTGTAATGCTGCTAGGTAAAGCATACGACAGGCTTCACGGTAATTTTTCTGAAGAGATAATTGTTGCGATCGCGATAGCAAAATACTGCTTGATAACTGGGTTTCTAAAGCTTTTCCCTCCCTTGTACCAAACCGATTAATTTTGCTCCACCAAGTATAAAAATAAGGTCGAAATTCTCGCCACAATTGTAATGTTATCCAAGCTAAGAATAAACTCAAAGCTATCCAAAATAATGTTTTTAAAACATTTAATAACCGTTCGTCAATATTCCATCCAGAAGATATATCTGGCAAAATTCGATTAAAAGGAGAGAATACAGATTCTAACCAATCAAGTAGCCGTTGTTGTTGATATTCTATAGTTTCTCCAATTTTTTGTTGAAATAGAGAAACCTGCCAATCCCAACTCGTTTTTTGAAACTCACCTTTAGCCATAAAATAGGGGGAAAGGAAAGGATGAAGGATAAATTATAAACATTTATGCTTCATCTGTTATCCTTAATACTCAATTCTTTATAGTTGATTTACATTACTTAACATATGATGCCATTGCAGGATTTGATACAGCACAATACCATCAAAAAATCCTCCTAATCCTATACCCAAAGAAATTCCGGCTAAAATCAGCGGTTTACGTTGGCGAATAGCTAATTGTGGCTCCATCTTCTTACCTTTTACCTTATAGACGCTTAGTCTTCACGGTAAAGCTTTAGTTAAAGAAAAAACTTCTGTCTAGAGGTTGTAGAAAAAGAAGAAATTTCAATTCAACAAGCAAGCTGCTAACATCTACAGGCATGATAGAAGTTGGTGTATAAACAGCTCTTTCATATGACTATTTATTTTTACAAAGTTTCCCAGCCTTATGGTTGTTTTTCTAACTTTTCTCTTCACCCAATTCAAATGTACAATATTTACTGGTCTACAGTAGAACATTATTACCAAGCACAAAAATTCGTCGGCAGTCCAGATGAGGAAATTATACCTTTGATTCATGGAGCTTCCACTCCAGAAGAAGCTGCTGCTTTAGGGCGATGTTCTACTCGTCAACTTCGTGCTGATTGGGAAGTTGTAAAAACTCAAATTATGCGGGAAGCTGTACTTCAAAAATTTCTTAGTCATCCTGACATCAGAGAAATTTTACTCGAAACTGGCGAACAGTATCTTGTCGAAGATTCTCCCAAAGATTATTTTTGGGGTTGCGGTGCAAATAAAACCGGACAAAACCATCTCGGACGCATTTTGATGAGTGTGCGAGAACAACTCCGTATATTATCTATGAAGGCGATCGCCAAGTAATTATTTTTCAATAAAATATTTTCTTGACTATATTAAAACCTTTTCTACTCTTTAAAAAAGGTTTTAATATGTATTTAACATCACTTCTTACCTAAGTTATCTATGTAAATAAAATGATATTATTTATAAGTACCTATGCAAAATTAATTAGACATTTCTTTTAGGCAGGGAATAGGGAATAGGCAAAAGGGAACAGTAATATAACTGAGTAGTAATTATATAAATAATTTTGCTTAAGTACTTATTTTGTAAATTTATTTAAACAACAAAAATTATGCAATCCAGTTTACATTCAATTTAGACAACAACTTTGTATAATTAAAAAGTTTTTTATATTTATAAAAGTGATTTTGATTGAAATTGTATCTGTATTTATTTTATATTAATGTATCCTAAACATTTTTGGTTATAAGTAATATCCGGATTGAGTAAATTGCTTGATGAATAAAATTGAGTAGATTAAAGAATTAATCTAAAAAAATACCTTTCTATCAAAAATGTAAATTGTTTGTCTATTAGCTTACGAAAGCCAAGTCCCATGAATGAAATCTGAGCAAGTAACTATCTAAATAGTTCTCTTGGTTAAATATATTCACCCTCACAAGTTTATGGGATTATTATCAAGCAAAAACATGAACAAGTAGATTTTTATATCCTAAAAATGTTGTTTATTTTACTATTATCTTTAACTTTTTGGTAATTTGTTAAGATTTTACTTTTCAAGTATGGTCAAAATAATTTACGTTATGTAGAACTAAATAAAAGTTTCGTTACAATAAATTTAGCTAGTTTATTCTGTTCTAAAGAACCGATAAAAAGTTGTAGAATTTCAAAATGATTTATTTTATGGACTGAACAATTTTAATATGTATGCATCTTATACTGTTTATTTCTTAGAATAAATACCGATATAATTTGATATTTTTTCTTATATTCACATCCTTAAATTACTTTAAAATTCATGGATATCACAAATTTTAATGCTGAAATGCAACCTAATAAGCAACAACAAAGAATGAAAATTATTCTGACAGATGAAGAAACACGGATGCCGAAAAAACAGGCTTCTAGATTAAAAATTACTTCTAATCGTGGTAGAGTTGCGATATTTATTGATGGCTCCAATTTGTTTCATACAGCTTTACAACTTGGCATTGAAATTGACTATACTAAATTACTTTGCTATCTAACTAAAGACGCAAGATTATTAAGAGCTTTCTTCTATACTGGAGTTGATCGTCACAACGAAAAGCAACAAGGTTTTCTGCTGTGGATGCGTAGAAACGGTTATCGTGTGGTTACAAAAGAAATAATTCAGCTTCCAGATGGTTCGAGAAAATCAAATCAACACGTAGAAATTGCTGTAGATATGATGAATTTATCTCCCTACTATGATACTGCGGTTTTGGTAAGTGGAGATGGGGAGTTAACTTATGCTGTCAATGCTGTAGCTTATCAAGGTGCTAGAGTTGAACTTGTTAGTCTACGGGCAATCACTAATGAATCTTTGATTGATGTTGCTGATTGTTTTATTGACATCGATACTATTAAACATTACATCAAAAAAAATAGCGAATCATGTTGTGAAGGAATATAATTCACCTACTTTTATCACAAAACGCTACATACCAATTGACAGATAAATCGGGGTGTTCGCTGCAAAATATTTCTTTAATATTTAATACTGTAAGTATAATGACTTGGAGCCTAAATTAATACCATATATTAATTTGGTGAACTTACACAACATTAATTGTAACTCATGTCAAGAAATTCCGTTTATATAGTCGGAAGCTAGATTTTTATTTATTGAAGCAAAAAAATATATACTATTGCGTAAAAATACTTTATATTAAACGTATATTCGTATATTTTTTCATGAAGGTAAATCATTTATTAAAAATCTAGCATAAAATTAAGTAAAAATTCATACATTACTTCCAAAGTTTAAAATTGATTAATTGCAGTGATGATTCATAAAATTAATACATAAAAATCAAGTATTAAATATGCTATGTAGATTGATATAGAACAGTTTCAGTTATGTAGATATACAAAAAATTAGTTTGATTAATCGCTTTAAATTTGAAGTCTTTATCGGCAAATAACTATCTCAAATCAGCTTTTGGGATTATAAATTTGTAGTAGTATAAAAAATAAGTACTAACACGGATTTATCGGTTTTCATAATTCTACTAATATATAGATAGATAGAAGTATAAACCCTTGAAAAAAGTAAAAAATACTTAGCAGTCATGAGTATTTGTCGCTGCTATTCCCCTTGAATCTCTCTTCAATTTGGATAATTAAGGAGTATCGTTGATGAACAAAATTGAATTTGCTATTATCGTCAGTTATTTGTTAATGAGCTGCTATTTTTTCATTAACTGGTTAAGATTTACTCTCAGTCATCCAAGTTCCTCTCCGGAGGACAAATTTTTATCTTTTGTAATGTTCATTATCTCAACTATTTTTTGGCCCATAATAATTCCTATGTCTTTTATGGAAATATTGAAAACCGAAAAATTGGAATTTAGTGTTGTAGTTCCAATCCTAGTTTTGGTTTTTGCATTTAGCCTTGTATTTTACATTGGATAAATAATTTCTGTTTGGCTTCTACAATCCGGTTTACTCGTTGCACTTAGTTGCAATTGCGCCTCAATCATCCGAAATTATACTTGAGTAAATCGGCAATATTTTACTTTTACCTATAATTGCATATTTATGCATGAATTAGTGTAGTCTCAACGACTTTAAATTATTTATTTCACTAACTTACTTGGTTATCAGGATGCATCAATATTTTTATACTTAAAATAAGTTTTTAATCCCTCATTCATTTTTTATTTAATATTTTGTCTAATCGTAAAATAATTAAACTAAATTAAATTAAATTAAATTAAATTAAATTAATTCACCTAAATAAATTAATTCACCTAAATTTTAATAGTGGATTAATAAAGCGTGTTTTTGGGACATATATATAATATATTGCTTGATTATTTTGTTTTAGTAAATAATATTATATTAATTGAGTTACTTTTACTACGACAATCTGTCTTTTGACAAGATACTCAAAATCATGTAAATCTCTTCTTTTAGAAAGGTGATTTTTTACTTATTTTTACGATGAAAGCTAAACACTTTGTTGTCGCTACGGCTACATTTGTTTCCGTAATTGCTATTGCAAAAAGTGCGACTATGACTGTGGCTAATATGGTTGGTGGACATGGCTCACATCATCAAAAAATCGAAGTTCCTCAAGGACAACCGATACCAACTGTTGATTTAGTGGTACATCAAGATGCTAAAAAGGGATGGAATTTAGAAGCTAAAGTTACTAATTTTAAATTTGCACCAGATAAAGTTAATACAGCAGCAGAACCCGGGGAAGGACACGCTCATATTTACGTTAATGGTAAAAAACTTACCAGATTATATAGTTCTTGGTATTATCTCGAAAATCTTGAAGCTGGTGAAAACCGGGTGAAAGTGACTTTGAACGCTAACAATCATGCTGATTGGGTTAGTAAGGGTAAATTAATTGAAGATACAGAAATTGTCAAAGTTTCACAAGCAGTAAAAAAACATCAGGGACATCGCTAATTTCTCTAATCGTCGGGGAATCTAAAATTCCCCGTCTAGAGACGACTGAACAAAATTTTTTTTAATCTAAAGTCTCGGACAGTTGTTCATGGGCTAAATCCCTCTTAGCACACTGTCCTCAAAATCTAAAATCCAAAATGGTACTTGATCTTTTCCTGATTGCAGCTTTGGGGTTTCTTGGTAGTTTTGGTCATTGCGTGGGGATGTGCGGACCATTGACTGTAGCTTTTTCCTTGTCTTCCCAAAGTGAAAATACTAGCTGGTGGCAACAATCTAAATTTCATGTTCTGCTTAACTTGGGACGAATACTAAGCTACAGCTTGGTTGGTGCTGCAATTGGGGCATTAGGTTCTATATTGTTGGAAGGTGGACAATTAGCGGGGGTTGGTAGCGGATTACGCTCATGGATAGCGATTATTACTGGAAGTATGTTGATTTTGTTTGGACTTCGACAAATTAATCCGACATTTCTACCCAAAATTCCATTTTTGCATCCATTTTTACAAAGTGGTTTACACAATCGCTTAAGTACAGCAATGTCCCGACTTTCCTTACAAAATGAATGGTACACACCAGCGTTTTTAGGGATAACTTGGGGTTTAATGCCTTGTGGTTTTCTTTATGCAGCCCAAATTAAAGCCGCTGAAACAGGAAATATATGGATGGGTGCAGCGACAATGTTAGCTTTTGGTTTAGGAACCTTGCCGATGATGTTGGGTGTAGGAGTTTCTGCATCGTTAGTTAGTAAAGATCAGCGATCGCAATTATTTCGTTTGGGTGGTTGGGTAACTCTGACAATCGGGGTAATTACCTTGCTGCGAACTGGTGACACAATGGTAGACTACACCGGACACGCTGGTTTAATATTGCTGATGTTAGCGTTGATAGCTCGTCCAGTCAGCGGTTTATGGACAGCACCAATGCATTACCGTCGAGCTTTGGGAGTAGGTGCTTTCATCCTTTCTTTAGCCCACACTTTCCACATGATGGAACATTCACTCTCGTGGAAATTTAATAGTTTTTTCTTTTTACCATTAGAATTTCAGTTTGGTATGGCTTTTGGTGCAATAGCCTTAGTATTGATGATTCCTGCTGCTCTAACCAGTTTTGATTCCCTACAAAAATCTTTAGGTAAATATTGGCGAAAAATTCATTTATTAAGCGTTCCAGCTTTGATATTGAGTACAATTCATGCCGTAATCATTGGTTCTCACTACCTTGGTTCGCTGCAATTAACTTGGACAAATCAAGTAGCAACAATTGCTTTAGGAATTCTGACTCTCATCGTATTATTACTTAGAACACGCCTTTTTTGGTCAACATTACGCTTGCAAAAATTCTACGTTTCCCCACGTTGAAGGGGATGGGAGGACAAGGGGATGGGGGGACAAGGAGATGGGGGGACAAGGGGATGGGGGGACAAGGGGATGGGGGGACAAGGGGATGGGGGGACAAGGGGATGGGGGGACAAGGGGATGGGGGGACAAGGGGATGGGGGGACAAGGGGATGGGGAGAAATTTATGAGTTATAACTTCTAACCTTTAACCTCTAACCTTTAACCTCTAACCTCTAACCTCTAACCTCTAACCTCTAACCTTTAACCTTTAACCTCTAACCTTTAACCTTTAACCTTTAACCTCTAACCTTTAACCTCTAACCTCTAACCTTTAACTCTTAACCTTATGAGCCTTTCATCTTTTTTAGTTCCTTCTGCTTCTGCTCATAAAATACAAACTGCTGAAGATGTCGGCGCTACCATACATATAGAACCAAATGATACACCCCGTGCTGGTGATGCTGCACAAGCTTGGTTTGCTTTAACTCGTAAGGGTGGTAAAGTTATTCCTCTTACGGAATGTAATTGTGAATTGAGTGTTTACAGTAAACCCCGCAAAACCGGAGAAACACCACTGATTCAACCAACTTTAGAACCCATATCAGCGGAACGTTATCAAGGTATACCCGGAGCAATAATTACATTTCCCAAACCCGGAGCTTATCAATTAGAGCTTAATGGTAAACCGACAAATGGTGCTAGCTTCAAACCATTTCAATTAACATTTGATATTACCGTAGCAGCTGGAACTACAAAAGCCCCAGCAAATCAACAGCAAACACAAAATACACAAGAAGTAAAAAATGTCAATATAAATCAAACAGAAGAACCATCTTTTCCCTTGCCATTTTGGGCTATGGGTTTAGGAATTGTGGTAATTATCGGTGGAATTTTCACCATATTAAGAAGAGTTAGGAGTTAGGAATTAGGAGTTAGGAGTTAGGAGTTAGGAGTTAGGAGTTAGGAGTTAGGAGTTGTAAATATCAATCTCCCCTTGTCCCCCCATCTCCCCATCTCCCCATCCCCTTGTCCCCCCATCCCCTTGTCCCCTCCCTTTTACCTCCCGTGTCGCTTCTGATGCCATTCCCAAGCATGGGTAACGATATCCTTGAGGTTGGTATATTGTGGTTGCCAACCTAGGATTTTACGGGCTTTTTCTGCGCTACCGATCAGGGCTGGAGGATCTCCTGGACGACGATCGCACTCTACTGCTTTAATTTCTCTACCTGTTACTAGTCTTGCAGTTTCTATGACTTCTTTGACAGAAAAACCATTGCCATTACCTAAATTGAAGAAGGCACTATCGCCACCTTTGAGAAGATATTCTAAACCTAAGACGTGAGCGTCGGCTAAATCGCTAACGTGAATGTAGTCGCGAACACAAGTCCCGTCATTCGTGGGATAATCAGTACCGAAAATCGAAATTGATTCACGCTTACCTAATGCTGTTTGTAAAACCAAGGGAATTAAATGAGTTTCGGGGTTATGATCTTCACCAAGTAAACCTTCGGGGTTTGCACCTGCTGCATTAAAGTATCGAAAACGTACCGATCTAAAGTCGTATGCTTCGTTAAAATCAGCAAGTATCCGCTCTACCATTAATTTGGTTGCACCATAAGGATTGATGGGATTTTGGGGATGATCTTCCGGTATTGGTACCATTTCCGGTACTCCGTATGTAGCACAAGTTGAAGAAAATACAAATTTCTTAACGGATGCTGCTAACATTGCTTCTAACAGGGTTATTGTACCGATAACGTTATTGCGGTAATATTTTGCAGGGTCAGTAACTGATTCTCCGACATAAGCGTAAGCAGAAAAGTGCATGACTGCTGCAATATTTCGTGTAGCAAACAACTTATCCAACAAATCGCGATCGCTAGTATCTCCCTGGATAAGTTCTACCTGAAGCACTTGTTCTACCAAGTCACGGTGTCCGTAAACTAAATTATCAAGAATCAAGACTTCATAACCTGCTTGCTTCAAAGCCAGTACGGTATGTGAACCAATATATCCGGCTCCTCCGGTGACTAAAATTGTAGTTTGTGCGGAAGACATAAATTTCCTTTGAATTTGACAAGTACATAATTAATTTAATTTACTTAAGCGAGATTACTTATCCTTAAGACTACAAATACTCAGCATTGTTGAATAAAATTGCACTAAAATCACTACGAAGGTAATTTTAGTGTGTAGGGTATAAGGTATTTGAAATCAAACAATGGTGGTACTACCATTTGACAGTAGAATAAATCAATTGCCCAGAGCCATATAGATTGACCGTACAGAAACATTTGAGAGTAAATTTATGTTTGAATTATTAAGCCGAGTGCTTCTATGGCTACTTATAGGTACTGTCGTATTTAGCCTATTCCAAAAATTTTACCCAACCGGGAATTTTGTTGGGCGATTTGTAGTAGTAGTTTTTCTGATTGTCTTGTTATTGTCCTTCGTTAATCCTACTGAACCAGCTATTGCTTCATTATGGAGAGTAATATCTTTTCCTCTCAAACCTTTGGGAGCATCAATTTTACTGATGACTTTCGCTGCTCAAAGAATAAAAGGTGGAGCAATAGAGAAACCGGGAGGATATTTAATCGGCTGGGCTTTGACGATTTTATTCTTAGCTAGTACACCAGCGGTTGCCTATTTCTTGGTTCAATCACCTGTTGCACAGGTAGCTTATCCCAATGTCGCTTTAATTCAACCGAAATCTGCAACCCTTGTCGCATTTACAGAGGGAACTAATGTATCGAATATGTCAGATGTAGTTAGCGATACTTATATTTCTCCATTAAATGCAGGTCAGATAACAATAGCATTAAATCCTACCAAAATAAATATTCCGCCTTATCTTTTACAAAGACCCGAGGCTATTCGTCGTCGTGGTTTAAGTTTAGAAGACTTTGTACCGAATGCAGAAACTCTACAATTAACTACAAGAGTTTGGGAAACTTACCTCAATCAGGTTAACTCTTTCTTACGTCCACGAACACGATAAGTACTATCAATATAACTATTCTAGGGTGTGGTAAGTGCCGTACCCTAGTTTTTATATGTCAGGGAAAGAATATTTTATTAGAAAAATGATGAATTCAAACAATATTTCGCAACAAGATTTAATATTAGTTGCTGGTGCGACAGGTGGAGTTGGACAATTAACTGTAGCAAAGTTACTTGACAAAAATTTCAAAGTAAGGGTTTTGACGCGCAATGCTTCTAAAGCCCAAAATATGTTTGGAGATAAAGTAGAAGTTACTATTGGGGATATCCGCGAACTTGATACCTTACCAGCAGCAATGACAAATGTTACTCATATTATTTGCTGTAGCGGAACTACTGCTTTTCCATCGGAAAGATGGGAATTTGAAAATAATCCGAATTTTCTGGAATATTTTGGATTGTTTTTTAATCCCGAAGAAGCAAAAGCCAAAGCTAAAAATAGTCCGATGAAAGTTGATGCTCAAGGTGTGAGTAATTTAATTGAAGTTGCACCACAAAATTTACAGCAATTCGTTTTTATATCTTCTTGCGGAGTCGAACGTAAAAATGAATTTCCTTACAGTATTTTAAATAGTTTTGGCATTCTTGATGCAAAAAAACAAGCTGAACAAACTATTATAAATTCAAATTTACCTTATACGATTATTCGTCCTGGACGCTTAATAGATGGTCCTTATACTTCCTATGACCTGAATACTTTATTAAAAGCAAAAACCGACGGTAATTTAGATGTAGTATTGGGAACTGGGGATAAACTTACAGGTCAAACTAGCAGAATTGACGTTGCAAATGCTTGTGTTGAATGTCTAAATAATTCAAGTTGTGATCACAAAGTTTTTGAAATAATTAATCAAGGGAAAAGACCATCTGTTGTTGATTGGAATGCTTTATTTGAGCAGTTGTGAAAAGTAATTATTTGAAGTGTAAATTGCGATAAACTAAATGTCAGATAGGGAATAAAGAACAACTTTATTCTTGCTTTTTTCTGAGTTTATTTACACTTTGCGTTGGGTAAGAAGTGGGGTTTTTACAATGATTGTCTTTTCTCACAGATAGATATTTAATCTAAAAACCCGACTTCTGATTGTAAATAAAAAAACGAGGTAACTCTAGAATATTCTAAAGCTACCCCGCTTATTAGTTAGAAGTTCCTAATTAACTCCTAACTCCTAACTCCTAAATCCTAACTTATTTTAAGCAAACGCTGCTGTTTTCACATCATTTGTTGCTAATAATTCTTGCAATTCTTCAGCGTCTACAGTTTCTTTATCAATTAACATTGCTGCTAATTTGTCAAGTATGTGACGGTTTTCTTGTAAAACTTGTTTAGCGCGGTTGTAAGCAACGTCTACTAAGTCACGGACTTCCATATCAATGGTAGCTGCGGTTTCTTCGGAGAAATCACGCTCTGACATGATGTCACGTCCGAGGAACATATTACCTTGTTGACGACCAAGCGCAACTGGTCCGAGGTTATCGCTCATTCCGAAGCGAGTTACCATTTGACGAGCTACACGAGCAACTTGTTGTAAATCATTAGAAGCACCTGTGGTAACTTCTTCTTGACCGTAGATTAATTCTTCCGCGATACGTCCACCCAATGCTACAGCCATTTGGTTTTCCAAATAAGCCCGACTGTACAAACCACTGTCCATGCGGTCTTCGCTAGGAGTAAACCAGGTTAAACCACCTGCACGTCCGCGAGGAATAATGCTGATTTTTTGCACTGGGTCATAATCTGGCATTAATGCACCAACTAAAGCATGACCGGCTTCGTGGTATGCTACTAACTCTTTACGTTTTTCGCTCATTACCCGGTCTTTTTTCTCTGGACCTGCTAATACGCGATCAATCGCATCGTTGATTTCGTCCATGGAAATCTCTGTCAAGTTGCGTCGTGCTGCTAAAATCGCGGCTTCGTTAAGCAAGTTTGATAAATCCGCACCAGTGAAACCGGGAGTACGACGAGCAATTCGATCTAAGTCTACGTCTTTCGCTAAAGTCTTACCGCGAGCGTGAACTTTGAGAATTTCTACTCTTCCAGCATAATCAGGACGGTCAACAACTACTTGACGGTCGAAACGTCCGGGACGTAATAATGCTGCATCGAGTACGTCTGGACGGTTGGTAGCAGCAATAATGATGATTCCGGTGTTACCTTCAAAACCATCCATTTCGGTAAGTAACTGGTTCAAGGTTTGCTCCCGTTCATCGTTACCACCACCTAAACCCGCACCCCGCTGACGACCTACCGCGTCAATTTCATCGATAAATACGATACAGGGAGCATTGGCTTTCGCTTGCTCGAACAAATCGCGAACCCTTGAAGCACCCACACCGACAAACATTTCTACGAACTCCGAACCGGAGATGGAAAAGAAGGGAACCCCAGCTTCACCTGCTACCGCACGAGCTAATAAAGTTTTACCAGTTCCGGGAGGTCCAACTAAAAGTACACCTTTAGGAATTTTCGCACCAATAGCTGTAAAGCGATCGGCGTTTTTGAGAAAATCTACTACTTCGTTTAACTCCAGCTTGGCTTGGTCAATACCAGCGACATCACCAAAAGTAATTTGAGTTTGCGGCTCCATTTGCACTCTGGCTTTTGACTTCCCAAAGTTCATCGCTTGGCTTCCCGGACCGCTTTGAGCGCGTCGCAGTAAGAAGAACAAACCTACTAGAAGCAATACAGGGAAAAATAAACTGCTAAGTGCTTTAAACCATAAACCTTCATCGCTTTGAGGCAATACAGAAATATCAACCTTGTTTTGGGTAAGAGTATTAATCAGTTCTGAGTCATTATTAACCAAACTCACAACTTTTTTATTGGACTCGTACTTCGGAGTTACCAAAGCCCTAGAACGGTCGGAACTCAAACTAACTTTTTCAACTCTACCTTTTTGAACTTCTTGGAGAAACTCACTGTAACGCCATGAATCCGCATTTTGAGCTTGATTATTGTCAAAAAATGCTGTTCCTAAAGCAATGACAACAATAAACAGCAGCGCGTATAGCCCCGCATTTCTCCATCTTTTATTATTCACCGAGGTCAATCCTCCTGTTTTTTTTCGTGTCCCGTCGCGTCTCTAAGAGAGATCGAATTCTTAAGAATTATGTTAACTTATCTTAACGTATACCAGAATGCGTACACATTATGCTAGTAAATATCTTTGTAATTCCTTAAAACAATAGTGCTGATTGTCGTATTGTAGCTTTCCTGTAGGGTGAATGACTTGGTGGATTGGTAGTATTTCCACTACACAGTTACTGTAGGCGATCGCCACAAATTTTTGCACTAGTTCTGGGGTAAAGGGTTCTTCTTTTACTTGATATTGTTGAGTTTGCAACCAATTTATCAGTTGTTCTCTCATAATTCCCGGTAAGATGCCCGCAGTTAATGGTGGTGTAAACCAACAGCGATCGCACCATCCCCAAAGATTACCAGTAGTGGTTTCTAGCCAATTTCCCGCAGCATCAGTTAAAATCGCTTCTTGAATATTTTCTTGACTATTCTGTTTCACAGCTTGATTTTTAGCCAACCAAGCCGCTAGATAATTCCCGGTTTTATGAAAAGGTAAACTGCGGTATTGTTCTGTTTTGGCAATAGTTACGTTAACACCACATTTTTGCTTTTCTGTCAAATTATCAGGAATTAATCTACCAGTTATCCATTCCTTTCCATCGGGGAACAGGGTAATTCTCAGAATTGGGTAATGATTTATGAGAATTGATGCACCACGGCGGATATTTTGCCAATTTGGTTGTTGAAAATCCAATTTATGTACGGAATCAAGCAGACGTTTTTGATGGGCTTCCCAATGAGTTAAACGGCTTTCAAGGGAGTTGTGATAAACTCGCAAAGTCGTAAAAATTGTTGCACCAAATAATAAACCCGGTTCGTTAATTGATAATTGAATAGTTTCCGATTTAATTAATTCACCATTGTACCAATACATATTAAAGTGAGGAGTTAGTACCAACGGAGTTAAGAATATTCAACTTTGACCTTTAAGCTTTAACCTTTGACCTTTTACCTGATTCATATATTTATAAATAGCGGCAATGTTCCGAGCATCATCAATACCGCGATGGTGAGTTCCTTGCAATTTTATTCCTAAATGCTTTAAAGCCTCTGCCATTCCGAATCTTTTTTTGTTTTCACCAATATATAAGGAAAATTCTTTTTTGATGTTTCGATGTTCCGCACTGAAAGGATAAGCTAAATTATGAAATTCGCAATCTTGAATAAATTGCTTTTTATCGTAATTTCCCCAAGAACAAAAGATATTATTGGGATAGTAATCAATCCATTGTTTAAACTGAATAAGCACTTGTGGAAAAGTCTGTGCTTCACCAACATTTTGCTGACTAATAGTAGTTAATTTTGTACAAAATTCAGTTAACTTTTGATTTCTTAGAGGTTTGATAAACTGCTGATATTCCGCATCTATTTCCCAAGTCGAACGATTTAACATCACCGCACCAATTTCAATTATTTCCATTTCTTGCCTGGAAATTTCACCATCATTAGAACAAGTTGCTTCTACATCTACGATTAAAAAATAACTAGTCATTTATCAATTATTAAAAGGTTTTACCCAGCCCAATTGAAGAGCGCGATCAATAATCAAAGCTGTGACAGCAAACTCGAAAATACTCTCTAAAGCAAGTACCGCAAAAGGTAAAATTAAGAGGGGAAAATTTAATCCTACGTCTACTTGAGTTAAACCCCGCACCAATCCAAAAGCAAATACACTACCAGTTTTCAAGTGAGGATTTTCATCTTTACGAATGATGTAGCGGTAGGTAACACCAAACAGAAAACCAGAAAACCCGGCAATTCCAGCACTGATCAACCACTGCCAATTTAGCGTAATAATACTGACGCTATACAGTTTACTAAAATACTCTTCAAATAACAAATCATTAAAAATAGCAGCGAGAATAAATACCGCAGAAAAACTCAATGCACCTACAGTCCCAGCTTTGATAGATTCTAGTCGTTCTAATTGTAATTCGGTAGTATAAGTCTTTTTAATCACATTTATTCCCACTAAACAGTAAACAATTACCCATTACCCATTACCCATTACCCATTACCCATTCCAAGTGGTAACTGATAATTGTATGATAATTGTAGAGTTGTTTTAGGAAGTTTAAAAGTAGTGTTATGGCGATTTTGACATTAGGTTGGGTTTCTCTATTAGTTGTTTTTACTTGGTCGATCGCAATGGTAGTTTGGGGTCGTAACGGACTTTAGAATCGGACATGGAAGCTCCATTTCTCAATATTTTAGCAATATCAGCCTTGGTGCTACTCGTATCTGTTACAGGTGGCGTGATTTATTTAACTTTAATGGAATGGCGCGATCGCCGTCTTCTAGAACAAGAAAAACGTGAAATGCGTCGTAGTTCGCCCAAACAGCGATGATTTAACTGACATAATCCCTATCCGCCTAAAATCCCCTAAAAAGGCTGATGTAGAGACGTAGCACTGCTACGTCTTTATAGTACAGATGCAAAAAACCTCGGGTACCAATCCGAGGTCAATTAAAAAACACCAAATGTCGATAATATTAATAGAGATTTAGAAAGTCTCAATTTCTGAATTTACTCCCAAGCCATACAAACTCAGGTTTTGTGAAGTTATGTAAATAATATTAATGAAATCATTACAAAATGTCAATCAGGCTTGACACTGATTTTATTTGTATCGATATAACAAAACCTAAGTAAATTACCTAGGGAAAAGGGATGGGGGGATGGGGAGAAATAAATATCAACTGTCAACTGTCAACTGTCAACTCTTCAATAACAGTTGCAACATGATCTGGAATTTCTGTTACCAAATGGAAAGGAAATTCATTGGTAGAAGCAAGTTGAGCGTAATCTTGTGTGAGAAAGACTTTATATTTATCTGCTTCTGGTGTTAGTTGAGCAGCAAAAGCCAAAACAATCGCTTTGACAAATTCGCGAATATTAGTTGCTTGTTCTCCTATGACTTCACCACCGCTTAAAGGAGTATTGGGTTTTCCGGTTTGATCCACAGTCGCGATGGGATCTTTGACACTCAAATGAGTACCTCCAACTACACCAACTAACCATTTAGGAGCGTGAATCTTGCGGAAAGCGATGATTTGTTCGGTTAAAGCGGGGGTGGTTTTATCTGCGGAACCTGCTAGTATCAGAGTCGGAATTTCGACGGATGCTAAACCTGTTTCACCAAACATCACAGAACTAGTAGGATTCAGAGCTACTATACTTTTTACCCTGTTGTCGCGCAATTGATAGGTGTTTTTTGGTAATTCCTGGGCTATACATTGGATACCTTGTCCAAAGCTTAAAATCGCCAAGTTACGTTTACAGCGTTGTTTGACTTTTTCTGGCTGCAATTGCGCTCCAGCGATTGATAAAGCCGTACCACCACCGAAAGAATACCCCACCACCATGACTTTATCGGTTGCAAGTTTACTTTGTAGGGGATGATTCGCTGTTTGATTGAGCTTTTGTAATTGATCGATGACAAAACTGATATCTTGAGGACGATGCAAAAATTCTTGCGGTTTTAAAAGTCTTGTTTTACCCTGTATAGCAGCGTTGTTATTTGCTTCGTTACTACCGGGATGCTCTAAAGCCGCAACTACAAAACCATAAGATGCGAGGTGTTTTGCTAAGTAACGCAATTCAGTACGAATTGAACCAAAACCGTGAGTAAATACGATAACTGGTTTTTGATCACTGGCAATATCTGACCAATATATATCAACGGGAAGGTTTCTATTTCTGTTTTCGTCGTTTAAATGTAATGTCAATTCTTCAACTTTACCGCTTCCCGGTTCAGTAGCGTCCATGGGTAGTGAAATTTCGGGTTTTCTACTCGTAAGTTGAGGTGCGATCGCACTCATAAACTGTTGAGTTTGCCAAAATGCTGTATTTAAACTTTTGAATACTCTAAATGCTTGAGATAAATTGATTTCTAAATTTTTGCTCGGATAAGCTGCAATAAAAGACAGCAATGAAAATCCTGTGGGTTCGCTCGCTGCTAACACTAAACTTGCTCTGAGGGCTTTTGCTCTTCCTCCGTCGTCTTCTGGGTAGATTACGCTGGCTAAATCTTTCAAAATTGTTGTGCCAATTTGAGTATTTAGTAAATTACTCATAGTCGCAACATTTATAGGGATTTTGGTTCTGAGCGCTTTCACAATCAAATTATGTTGTTCTTCTGATAATCGGTTGGTGTAAGTTTTGAAACTATCGGGAAACTTACCAGTTTTCACCACATTCTCTAATTGTGCGAGCGAAATCGATTCCGCAAACGAACCATAACGGACTACTACGGTTTCTGTTGTTTGTAATGGTTTTTTAATTAACTGTGCAATCATGAATGTACAAAATATATTTACAAATATCTTCAAACCTTTTCGACTATATTTCATATATACTTATACGTTTTTTGATGATTGACCACTCAATAATACGGATAAAGTACTGAAATAATATCTAGCTAGAGTTTAGTTTTAACTTAATATTCGGTGAGTGACAACAAGATGCAAAGCTTAGATTCCAAAAAATCAAACAAAATAAATATATAAAAAACTACAAATCTGCTTCCATCCCTACATAGGAAGATTCAGGAAAGAATTAATAAATTAATATATGTAAACATTGACATTTAAGCGAATTCTTAATTATTATATTTAAGTAATTGCTTAACTATTTTTGAAAAGAGGAATTTTTTGTCAATCTACTTCTAGATAGGTTTTTACAGATATTAATCGATAATTGATATGAGCCGACAATCCGCCAGTGCAGATGTTTTTCAAGTAATTGCAGACCCGACGCGGAGGAGAATATTAGATTTATTGTGTGAGAAAGGAGAACAACCTGTAAAACAGCTAGCTGAACCGTTTGCGATGAGTTTACCAGCGATTTCTCAGCATCTACAAATATTGAGTGAAGCTGACTTAGTAGAAATGCGTAAATTAGGGCGACAAAGATTGTATACGCTAAAACCGGGAAGATTAAAGCAAGTCTCACATTGGGTTGCCAATTACGAGCAATTTTGGCAGCAGAAACTCGATGCTCTTAGCGATTATTTGGAGGAAAATTCATGCTCGGATTAAGCAAAGAAATATTCTATCCCTATTCACCCGAAAGAGTTTGGCAGGTAATAACTAACAGCCGCACTTTGGCTAAATGGTTGATGGAAAATGATTTTGAGCCGCGAGTTGGGTGTAAATTTTGTTTTTACAGTCAATCTTTGCCGGGGATAGATACAAATATTAGATGTGAAGTAATTGAAGTTGACGAGCCTTTGCGTCTGGTTTACACCTGGCAAGATTGCATGATGAGTCAATCTTCCATCGTAATTTGGACGTTGAAAGCTGTGGAAGGTGGTACACAGTTACGTTTGCAACATCGAATTAGGGAAACTGCTTTAAGGAGTGCGAGACAGCCGGTATATTCTCAAGGCTTACCAAGTCGGTTTATACCTAAAGCATCTGATAGCTTTATTCTGGCATCTTATTTCAATGGTGGATGGGAGAAAAAACTTTGTGGCTTACCTTCTGTATTACGTGAAATCAACAGTGTTTAATTATCTTTTAATCATCTATTGTTTCAGGGAATTCTGATTACAAATTTAAATATCAATAGACGTTGCACTGCAACATCTCTACAAAAATACCTTGTAATATGACAAAACAAGACCAAGAATTTTTAGAGTTAGCTGGTGTACCTGTAATAATACATCCACCTGCAAATCCCAGTTTACCGGCTCCGCTGATCATTCTGTGGCACGGTTTTGGAATACCTAACAGTGAGGAATTACTTGCTGAAGTTTTACCCTTACAAGAAGTCCAAGCTTGGAAAGCATATCTTGGATTACCTTCATTTGGGAAGCGTTTACCACTCGGTGGTATTGATGAGATTGAGCGACGATATATAGAAGATTATGTTTTAAAGTTGCTGCTACCTACAAGCGAACAAGCAATGCAGGAGCTACCCAGTGTTATTGAAGCGTTGCAAGCAAAATTTCCGATTAATAATCAACAAGAAATTGGTTTATTTGGTTTCTCTGCTGGTGGTTTAACAGCTTTGCTTACCTTATTAGAAAGTCCGATACCGATTAAAACGATTGTTTTAGCTGGGGTAACAAAGGATTTACTCTCTGTGGTAGATACCTTTGAACGTTGGATGAAACAACATTATCCGAATTTAAAGGAAGAGGAAATACTGTATCGCTGGAGTGAAGTATCAGAATTAGTGAAAGGACGTTTAGATTTCATTACTCGTAGTTCAGAAATTGTTAAACGTCAACCGATTCCGGCAATGTTGTTTGTACATGGTTTGCAAGATGAGCTTTTTGCTGTGAGTCAAGTTGAAGAATTATATGCAGCTATTGCCCCATATTATTCCCAAGCTAATCAGTCTGAGCGTCTATGTTTAAAAACTTTTGCACATCTAAAACATGAGCTTGATTTGGAAGCAGCCCAGAATTCACCTGAATTAAAACAGGATATAGCCGAATTTGAGCAGATTGTAGCGGCTTGGTTTACTAAATATTTGTAGTCGAGGACTTTGCAATGAAAATTCTGATTATCGGTGGTACTAATTTTATCGGTCCTTTTTTAGTTCGTCGTCTGCTAACTATGGGACATGATGTCATACTGTTTCATCGAGGAAAGACGAAAACAGAGTTAACTCAAAACGTAAATCATATATATGGCGATCGCTCTCAACTTCAGGATTTTAAAAGGGAATTTGAGAGTCTTTCACCAGATGTTGTAGTAGATATGATTTGCTACACTGAATCCGAAGCACGGTTATTAATGAACCTGTTTAAAGGTATTACACGGCGTGTTGTGGGAATTAGCAGTATGGATGTATACCTTGCTTATGGAATAATTTTAGGTCAGGAATCAGGTGTAATAAAAGTACCGTTGACGGAAGATTCAGCAATACGTTCTTCACTCTATCCTTTTAAGGATATGCCACAAAGAGCTTTGAATGCACCTGCTAATTACGAAAAAATTCTGGTTGAAAGAGTTGTGATGTCAGACTGCGATTTACCTGGAACTATCGTTAGATTACCGATGGTGTATGGAGAAAATGACCCTTTGAATCGAATATTTCCCTATCTACAACGTATGGATGATAATCGTGATGCGATTGTGTTGTTAGATAGTATTGTTAAATGGCGAGGTTCTTATGGTTATGTAGAAAATATCGGATATGCGATCGCTTTAGCCGTTACCAACGAAAGAGCAAAAGGTAGAATTTATCACGTTGCTGAACCAGAGACGCTTTCTGAAGGAGAAAGAATTACAAAAGTTGGGGAATTAGCAGGATGGAAAGGTAAAGTAGTCAGTTTATCCCAAGAAAAATTTACTGATAATTGGAATTTACCGTTTAATACAGAACAAAATTGGTTTCTAGATTCTACCCGTATTCGTCAGGAATTGGGATACAACGAAATTGTACCGCTAGAGGAAGCACTCAAAAGAACTATCGAATGGACAAGAAATCATCCATCTAGTGAAATGCAGCAATTGGTAGCACCCTGGTTATTAGATTATGCAAGTGAAGATGCTGTTTTAAAAAAATGAATTTGTAGAGACGGGGCGTATTGCTACCTCTTTACTTCTTTAACTGACGTTGAACTTCTTTAACTGCTGCATGAGCATTGACTAAACCATTACCAAAAAAGTATTGCTCCATCGAAACTCCAGGAGGAATTTTACCTAATAACAATAGAACCTTGTACATCTCTTTTTCTGCATCAGAGAGAGTTAATCCATCATAAGAGGCTGTCTGTTTAAGAATGGAAATAATCTCCTCTCTGGTTAAACGTCGTTGGGGATCTTCTCCTTTCATCAAAGCTATGACTCCCGCTACCATTGGTGAAGCGAAAGATGTTCCTTCTGCTCTGATATATTTACCTTTAGTATCAAGTGCTGCACCCCAAGGAGCGGATGGTTGTAAAATGATTCCTTGCCAAAACTGATCTATTCCCGTACCTCCGGTAGTCAAAATTCCACCCTTTAAGCCAATTTTTTCGATGGAAGTATCCCCACCAGGAGCAACTAACATCAAACCATTACCAAAATTGCTGTAAGGTGCGCGATATCCGTTAATGTTAGTCGCACCAACTGCAATTACTCCTTTCATAGCAGCAGGAAAACCGACTTCAAAATCTGTTTCATTACCAGCAGCAGCAACAATTACTAAATGAGGGTTTTTACGATAAGCACGGATAATCGCATTTTGAATTTCTACGCTTGGTAAATAACTACCTAAGCTGATATTGATCACATCTGCACCTCTGGCTACTGCATAGTCAATTCCTTCTACGATGTGAGATATTTCGCAGCCAATTTTACACACCGTCACAGGTAAAATTTTTGCATTAGGAGCGACTCCAACTATTCCTAATTCATCTTGAGAATGTGCAGCAATTATCCCACTTATCCAAGTACCATGAAAAAAACTAGCTATTTCCATACGAATATAGTCACGTATTTTTTCAGCGATTTGTTTTTTACTATAAAGAGGGTTATTACTCTTAATAATAAAGGCGTAATACTTATATTTTTCTAGTAGCGCATCATCCGATAAATGAAATGTATTTTGGAAAATGGGACGAAGTACTGAGAGTTCTTTTTCATTGATGCGAGTATCTGCATCGTTATCAACAAAATCCCAACCGTGTTTTTCATCTTTGAGCTTACCTTTTACTTCGTCACCGACTGTGTAAATATTCTTAATTAAGTCTGGATGATTCCACTGTACAAAATTATCTAAGACTGCAACAGTAACTCCTTTACCAGTATTGGAATTCTGCCAAGCTTCTGTAGCGCGAATATCACTACGTGGTAGGGATAAGTCAGATTTTGTATATAAACGTTCCTGCAAACACTTGTCTACATCCTGAGCAAACTCACTTAAACAAACTCTTAAAGGGCTGCTATTGAGATACCATTGTTGAGAAAGTAGATTAGTTTGAAAAGCGATTTTCGTTTCCAATTGATTTGCAGACGCTTGAATTTTTTGAGAAATTTCTTTATTTCGTAGATGAATAAAGTTAGGTGTTGCTGATTTTATTCCTTTAACTTGATTAAGTTGATTGGCAATTTTGAGAATATTCGTTCCTGATTCAGTTTTTGATTTGACTGTATAGTGATTTGTACTGAAGCGTAAAGGACGAATAATTTCTAAATTCTGTTGCTGTAGAATTACCTGTTTTTCACTTGAAGAAAGTTGCTCATCAAAACTAACAATAATCTCGTTTGGCAATATTATCTGTTCAGTATGTCCGCGTCTATAAAGTACTGGTAAAGTGGTATCTACATAGCCTTTTTGATTGACTTGTAATTGCATTATGGCAGGATTACCATTATCTGCGGATAATTTCATTAAGGCATAATCTCTACCCAAAGGCTCCACTTCTACCTTTGATACATTTTGATTGCGGCGTAAGTCTTGTTGAAGTTTTAAATATAATGGTAAAGTTGCACTTTGCGTAACCTTTGATTTGAAAGCAATAGCAATAATATCATCTCGCTGCTTCAAAGGAATTTTTTTACCGTAGTAAGTATAAAAAAGTTCACTTTCTTCTTGAGTTTGTTCGATAACTGGAGTTTCTGCTCTCAGATTACCAGTACATATTAGCACCCATAAACCGCTCGTCAAGAGAATACCAGACAACAAACGTTTCATAGTATGGGTACCTCGCAGATGGGTTGTCAAGACAAATACTTAGTGATGATTAGTACTTATGATTCAACTCTACTATGTATGCTGAGATATTGTTTGATTGAAAAAACACAATTATTCTGAACTTAAATTTGATTTTATCAATTATTAATGATTAATAAATAATCAAAACATTTTTATAGTAATTGATTTTCCGCTATAAGTACCCGTGCAAAATTAATTTAACATTTTAGTTTCATAGGGAAGAGGGAAAAGGGAAGAGGGAAGAGCGATATAACCCAGTAGTAAATATACAATTAATTCTGCTTACCCACTTATCCTCTGAAAAGTAGTAAAATAAATAACTCTTTAGGGTACTTTTCATCAGGTAATTATTTCTTGTAATATGCAATTAATATCACCTATATCAATAGTAATCTAATGACCGAAACTTACATATCGAAAGTCAATGTTGACTTATGGAAACAAGAAGTGACACTGGAATGGACGGGACCAAATGCAGCCGCGCAGCAAAAAGGACCTTATCATTGCACTCCAGGTGAAGGGATGTCCGGTATAGATTGCGACGACGTTGCAACCAGTAAAAAAAGAGGGACAAGCTGTACTCCCAAAGGTGAATTTGCGGTAATTCGTCACGAACGTCGTTTTAGCCAGTTCCCAGAAGCAGAATGGGTGACACGTTTTCAAGATGATGCACGGGGAATTGCGCTTCATTACTATCCACGGGTTCCCGAATTTCCTGATTCTAATGGATGCGTCCGCATTGGGAGCTTAGAAGTAGCAAAACGAATTCATGACAATACTAAACCCGGAAAATCAATTGTCAGGGTATATGGAGAACTGCGACCCAATTTTAATAATACCTTGAAAAAGGGAGCCAAGGGTCGGGATGTAAAAAAGGTTCAGCGTCAGTTAGCGAGCAAAGGATATAATGTTTCGGTTGACGGTGATTTTGGTCTGAAAACTGAGACAATAGTTAAACAGTTTCAAAAAGATAAAGGACTGTTATCTGATGGAATATGCGGTCGTCAAACTTACGCGGCACTTTTTGCGTAATATCAAAGCTTAGAGAGTAAGGAAGAGATTTGCCTGTTTTTTGATTTTAAATAGTGGGTAAATAAAATTGCGACTGCAATTTTTTCCGATAAAATTATTTCTATCGGAAGCCATTATCGGGGGAAGATTACTATGAAGCATTTACCACAGGGATGCATTGTCCGCAAAGCCACATCTAATGATGCTTCATCAATTTGCTGGTTAGTATTAAAGGCAAAACTCGACCCAACTCAATTAAAATGGCAGCAATTTTGGTTAGTTGAATGCGATAGTAATGTAATAGCTTGCGGACAGTTGCGTAATTTTCAAGATGCTCAAGAACTTGGTAGTTTAGTTGTAGCAAAAAAGTGGAGAAATCGCGGTTTAGGAACTTTATTAACGCAACATTTAATTGACCAAGCAACTCAACCACTTTATTTAGAATGTTTGGGTGATAAATTAGTCAGTTACTATACAAAATTTGGTTTTGTTCCAATTGATTTTCAAGATTTACCTGTATCTCTTAAAAGTAAATTTCGATTATCGCAATTAGGTAAACAATTAATTGGTGTTCCTGTAACTTTTCTGAAGTATGGGAATAAATTTGGTGTTTAAAACTGCCGGATAAATAACAATTTATTTTAGAAATATGACGGTTAAAACCGCGTCTACAAATTCAATCAACTAGGTGTTTTTAAACTACCATTACCTGATAATAAAGAAGTCGTAACATTAACAATTAATTGTGCTGCACCTGCAAAAAAATCACGTTCAATATTGGCAGGAATATCGCTTGGTTGATGATAATAAGAACTACGCAAATTTGCTGTATCGGTGACTAATAAAGCTCCTATTCCTTGCAGCCAAAATGGAGCGTGATCGCTACGTAAAACGTCAGGAATAAACACACCTTTGAGAGGAACGGGTAAAGTAAATACTGGTGGTAATTTTAATGAATTATTAATATCCCTATCGACGTTTTTAAAAACATTAATTAATGGTAAATGTTCCGTATCACCTACCACTGCTAAAAAATCACCTTTGTCACTAATTGGAGTTATCGGTAAACCAGAGGGAGATTTCTGACAACCGGATGTATAGCAAGCATAACCCACCATATCTAAAACAATTACACCGCGCAAATTTTCTAACCGTGCTGGATTATCAACAAAAGCACGACTACCTAATAAACCAGCTTCTTCTTTGTCGAAAAAAGCTAATTGCAAACTTCGAGGAGTCGAATCAGAACCGAAAAGCCGAGCAATTTCCAGCAATACCGCAACACCGCTAGCATTATCATCAGCACCGGGAGACTTGAAAACGGTATCGTAATGTGCTGCAATCAGAATTGCTCCAGCATTGCGATCGCTACCTTGTTTTTCTGTAAAAACGTTAACACCTGTTTGAAATTCTTCTAAAATAGGTTGCCAGCCTAGCTTTTTTAGTTCGTTGGTAATATAATCGCGAGTACGTTTGCGTTCTGCATCTGTAAAACGCTGAAAACTCAACTTTTGTACGTTAGCAAATAATCGTTCTGAATCAATTTGAGGAGGATTAATTGCTACTGTTTGAGATTCTTTTTCAGGTAGTGGGGTTTCTATTTGAATATTATTAATAATAGAAATTTTTTCAGCTTCACTAAAAAAATTCTTGCTCAATGATACTGTAACTGCAATACCAATTAGTATTAAGATTATAAATATAATATTTTTTTTCATTAACTATCAATTAAGAATTATTTGAAATTGGATTACATAAATTATGATAAGAATCACAGAAAATATTTATCAAAACCCGACTTATTACGCCACGATAAATTAAGCTTTTACAACTTCTCACCTCTCCCTATTTCCTAATCCTAAAATCTTCTTTGATACTCAATAACAGCACGATTATCATTATCCAAATTAGTCGAACCACGAAGACGAACGTTATCTTTCAAACGATAATTAATACCCCATTGAAATGGGTCATCTGCGGTTAAAATCTTTAAAGCAGAAATCGAAATACGGTTAGTTATATCTACTCCTGCTTCTGCGGCTAATTCTACACTTAAACTACTTTTTCCTGCTTCGGGATTATCGGAAATAATAGTTGGAAATATTCGCAGTTCGCTTAAACCAAAAGCAGTCCCAATTTGGTTAAAAGTTGTTTGAAAATTACCTAAAACAGCGGAACCTGCAATATTAAGTAAACCCAAGGTTGAATTAGGTCTTCCTTCTCCGTAATATCCACCACCTAATAAAGCCACAATTTCTGTTTCGCTACGTGCGGGACTACTTTTTAACTCCAAGTTTTCATTGAGTTTACTTGCGGAACCATTTACATTTGCTTCTACACGAACTGTTTCTAAAGTGGCTAAACCTGTTGCATTTCTACTAAAATCAGAACTTTGAATTACATCTAATACTTTAGCAAATAAACTAATATCTAAAATTGGATCGCGGGGTTGATTTGCTCTAAATGTGGCGGTATTTTTTTCGCCGCGAGCTAGATTAAACTGGGTGGTAAATAAGTTGACTCCTCCTTTTTTTAACTTTAAAGTTCCCACTGGTACTGGATTCCTAAATGTACCACTTACGTTTAAATTTCCAGTTGCTTCAATACTAATAATCGGAGGACGTTCTACTTTGACTTTTTTCCCCAAAGTTAATTGTAAATTATTAAATTTACCTCTAGTATTTTCAGTTGTATTAATTTGTTTAGCTGCTTTTACACGTTCAATACCTTTACTGCTAGCAATCGTAGTATTAGTATCATTTTCAGGTAGTAATATTAAACCGTTATTTAAATTGACATTACCACTAATAACTGGATTCAAAGCAGAACCTTTAATCATGACGTTACCCCCAACACCACCTTGATAAAGTCCTTTGAGGTTTATTGCTAATTTATCTAAAGTTACTCCAAGTGGATTCGTAATTTTAATCGATTGGTCATCATATACAGGAATTTCACCTTGTGCTACTACTTTACCCTTACTAAAGTTTCCTTGTAGATTTTCTACTATTATCTTGTCAAAATCAAACTTTACTTCTCCGGTTACATCGGTTAATTTTTCAGGTAAAGCTTGAGCGGAAAATATAGCATTATTTAGAGTAGCATTTCCTTCTAAAATTGGTTGCTCTAAAGTTCCCCGCACTGTTAGTTGAACTTTTCCTTCACCCTTTTCAAAGGTTGCTTGATTTGTGAATAAATTCAATACTGCTAAGCCTTCATTTTTCACATTTACATTTAATTCAATTTGATCACTTTTGGGTGTTACTGAAGTAAAAGGTAATTTATAAGGAATACTACCGTTAATATCAACTGGTTCGGAATTTTCAACCATTACGTTACTAGCAAAATTCAAGCTTCCGTTAATATAACTGAAACTAGCTGCTGCTGATTGGATTCCTTGTTGATTTAAAGTTCCATCACTAATTGTCAATTCTCCTTTTGTTAAAGGATTGGCAATACTGCCAGCGATTGCGGCTTTAGCGTTCAGATTTCCTGTTAAACCAATTGGTAAATTAACAAAGTTATTCAGTACTTCTATCGGGAAATTATTAACCTGTAAATTACCAAATTGTTCATCGCCACCAATCGTACCGCTAAAGCTAAATAATCGATTAGTTGACTCAATTCGTAATGGTGCTAATCTTAGAATTCCGTTTTCAAAAGCACCTTGAGCAATCACTTTTTTGGCATTGTAGCGCTCTGAATCTTCTTCCGGACCCCAACTAAAGTTTTGACCTTGAATCTTAAACTGTGTGCTTAATTCTTTATTTTCGGTTGTATCTACGCTCACTTCAGCATTGAAAGTACCTTTCAAATCTGCTAATTCTGGAAAAATAGCAGCTTCACGTCGCTGTTCTTTTTGTAATGTTAATAATCTTTTGATTTCTGAAAAGCGTCGTAATTGAGTGGATAAAGATTGATTTGATATACCTATTCTAATATTTTCTAGTTCACTTGCTTTACCATAGGTAGGTTGTTCAAAATTACGCTGAATATCTTGTAATTCGTATATTTGTAAAGCGGTTAATAAATCTTGGATTTTACCTTGATTGATATTTAATTTACCTTGAATTTGCGGTTTTTTAGTTAGTTGACTGATGCTACCCGCAACAATATAATTACTTTCACCGTTAATAAATTGTCCTCGATTAATGACAATTTTGTCGTTATTGTAGCTAAATTTTGCCGCTAAATTATCACCTTTTAAACGACCGATTTCTGGGTTTTTAATCGCAATATCTGCCGAAGCTATAGCAAAGGTTTTTTGATTAATTTGTACATTTCCGTTGAAGGTTCCAGCAATTTTACCAGAACCAATATAGCGATTCACTGGTAAAGGTATTTTTAATAACTGTAAAGGAAATTGATTTATATTTATTGCTAAAATATCACCTTTAGTTTGACCGGAAGCAAATGTTTCACCACGTTTAATTAAGAAAGATTCGGGTCGATTATTAGTATTTAAATTAACTAAAATTTGGTCTTGTTTACCCGCAATATTTAATTGTAAACCGTTTCCTTGCTGCGATTGGATGCTTCCAGCTAAAACTGGTTCAAATGCTATATCATTAACTACAAAATCTCGCAGCGCTAATTTTCCTCCTACATTCGGTAAAGGTAGCTTACCAGTAATATTGCCGTTAAAATCAACTTTTCCAGCTACATTTATTGCATTATAAATCTGCACAGGTAGCTGTTCTAAATTATAATTACTAGCTTGAACATTCAAATTTAATTGCGTAATTTCCGGTATTCCGTCGGCTTTTGCATTGGCTAAAATATCACCACTGATATTTAAACCCGGTGCGCTCGCTCTTTCAATGTTTAACTTATTTCCATTCCAAGCTATAACTGCATTTATTGGTTGTTCAAATCCGGGAACTCCTTGGGATAACTGCACCTGACCAGCAGCATTTAAGTTCGCTAAACTGGGATTTTTCAAGTTTCCTGCAACTTGTAAATTACCGTCAATCTTACCTTGTAAGCCTTGATTTAATCTGTTTAATTCAACACCCGCAGCTTTTACCGCAGCTTGAAAGCGTCCTTTATTAACTAAAATATTCGATGCTGTAATATTACCACCACCGGCATTTATTAAAGCATTCCCCGAAGCTGTTATATCTTCAAAGGAATTTATCGAACCAGCAACATTAAATTTACCTGTCAATCTTCCTATAAATGATTTGGGAATTTGCGGTGATAACTGCTGTATATCTAAATTATTTGCATCAACTTTTGCTTGATACTTACCGTTATTCACCACAATATCCGATGCTGTAATCCTACCACCACCAGCATTTATTAAAGCGTTTCCAGACACAGTTAAATTCTCAGGAGATTTTACCGAACCAGCAAGATCAAATTTACCCGTTAATTTTCCTGGAAATGACTTGGGAATTTGCGGTGATAACTGCTGTATCTCTACATTATTTGTTGCTATCTTGGCTCGATAAAATCCTCTAGCAAACTGAATATCACTCGCTCGAATCAAACCAGCAGCAGTATTTAAATTTCCCTGACCAGAAATAATTAAACTTTCCGGTTGAAACGAATCTATTGCACCAGCAACGTTAAATTTACCCGTTAATCTTCCTAAAAACGACTGGGGAATCTGGGGTGATAAATCCTTAACTCGGACATTATTTGCTGCTACTTGAGCTAAATAAACCCCGTCTTTGACCTGAATCTGATTCGCATTAATAATACCATCTGCGGTATTAATTGTCGCTTGACCTGTCGCGACTATACTTTGCGGTTCAAAGGAATCTACTCTACCAGCAACATCAAATTCCCCCGTTACTCTTCCTCGAATAAGCTGCGGAATTTGCGGAGATAATTGCTGTAATTGCAAGTTATTTGCCTTGACTTGCGCTAAGTATACACCATTACTAACTTGGATATTATTCGCCGTAATCCTTCCCCCAGCAGCAACAAAACTGGCATTACCTTGGACGTTCAAAGTCTTAGGATCAAAATTACTTGTATTACCCGATACTTGAAACTTCCCACTCAAAGGAGCATTAACAGGTAAACTAGAATCTTTTAACAAACGTCCTACTTGAACCCCAGAAGCTACCAAATCAGCGGAAAACTTTTGCTCGTCAAACTTGACAGAATTAACTTTTACTGTACCCCCAGCAACTGCAATATTGGCATTTTCGGTACGAATTTGAGCAATTTTAAACGGTGTTGAACTTCCCGAAATCATCACCCGACCGTTAAAATTAGCGCTATCAAGACTTACTTTTTGTAATTGTTCCTGATTGACTAACTGGTTTAATTTTATACCTCTAGTATCCGCTACAGCCTGCCAACGCTGTTGATTCCAATTACCATAAACCAAAGCAGTACCACCACCTACAGACAAAGCGACATTACGAAATGAAAAACTGCGTTCAGCTTCCCTGCCTTCCTCGCGATTTACAATTACTTCACCCGTAGCTGGATAAGTCGCTTGAGGAGCATTAAATTTAACTAATGTCTTAATATTATCCGGATTTCCACTGATATTAACTGTAGCTGCGACGGTACCCACTTGCAAAGCAGATGTAGGAATATTGTAAATAGAAGCTAAACTATCTCCCGGTGCATTGCTCGTTCGCAAATTAAAATCAACTTGGGACTTTCGATCAAGATTATCATCGCCGATGATCACTTTACCATTGCCTCGAACTTCACCACCGACAGCAGCAATACCACGAATATCTGTAAATCTTACCGTCGAATCGGCACTGACAAAATCAAACTTAGTACTAGCGCTTTTAAATTGAACCTTATCAACAATCCCTGGTTTAACAGTGGCAACAGTACCGGAAATAACTGGTTGAGTAATAGCTCCTTTGAGAGTTAAATCGGCTTTGACGACTCCACCAACGGGTAAAGGTGATTGAACATCAAGACTTTGTAAAGTATCGTTGACGCTGGCTGCATTGACACGAGCGGTCAAATTGTAACCTGTTTTCCAATCAATGGTACCACCACCGCTCAAAGGAATTTTACCATAACTGGTAATTACATCATTGAGTCCGATTTTTGTGCCATCAAATTTTAACATTCCTTGAGAATTAACCAGTGGTTTTGGCATTCGGGGTATTGTCAAAGTCAACCCTTCTACGTGAGCGCTGCCATAGAATAAAGGCTGTATTTCTTTTCCAGGAGATAATTTTACCTGTAAATCGCCATTGATTCGCCCACCTTGTAACTTAACTGGTAAATTGACAACAGGTGTAACTTCATCCGTGAATAAATCTTTTGCCTGTAACTGTAAATTACCCGTTTGATTTTGAATATTTATCCTTCCCGTCGCCGAAATACTACCAGTACGTCCCGGTTGTCCTCCCACTTCAAACCGAACCACCTGATAATTATCGACGAATTTCGCGTAACCATTGAGGTCTGAAAAAACAACCTTATTGAAAGCAACTTGTCGGTTCTGCACAAACGGCATTAATGCTAGATTACCATTACGCAAACGAACCTCATCCACATCGATCGCGATCAATCCGGGTTCATCGGGTAAAACAATTTTAGTATTAATCCAGCGTCCTTGTTGGTCTTGCTCGACATAACCAAAGGGATTGACTAAAGTGACATTTAGCTTTAATTTACGATGGAACAATAACTGTAACGGGTCAAACCCTACCTCTACAGCATCAGCTTTCACCTGATCAGGATCTGCTGCTGTAGCTGGAATCGCCGAAGCTCCAAATCTAACTCCAGAGAGTGAAAAACCTTCGACTTCTCCCAACTGTAGCGGACGGTCAATAATAGTGGTAAGATTTTTTTCGACTAAAGGAGCTAAGTCTTTGTGAATAAAACTCTGTATTCGCCAGATACCAATAACAGTTCCGACAATAGACAATCCTCCTAAAGCCAATCCACCGCGATTGAGTATCTGTAGGAAAACACGCTTACGATTTACCGATTTAGAATTTTTTTCATTCGTCATGTTATATTACTTCTGACTGTAGCCGATGCAACAAATACATAGGTAAACTAGCAATCGCGTAGCTTACTGGGATTTTTCTTAGGATAACTTTCCGACTCAAAACCGAAAAAGCCTCGAATTTGAATTTTAAAAAACAACAAATTTGGTTTAACCCAGTTGTAGCAATAATTTCAAACAATCCTGCGCCACACAATTAAAATTGAAACGTTACCGGGGTTAAAGCAATAAATATTTGTATACCTGTTGATATTAGCGCCAAAATAAAAGTGTATTCAGGAAAATATTACGAAAGGGAGAATTATTATCTTTACTTTTGCGCGAGTACATCCTAGAACTTTAATATGGATAGAACCCAAACAAAAGGACAGGTGATTACAGATGGGGCGCGTTTTTGTGTTAATCTTTAATGCCCGTACAGAAAATGAGGGAATTCATACAGTCCGGATTGGCGATCGCAATAAGGTGCTGATGTTTGAATCCGAAGACGATGCTACGCGCTTTGCTTTAATGCTAGAAGCGCAAGATTTTCCTTCTCCGGCAGTTGAACCAATGGATAGGTCGGAAATAGAGCATTTTTGCGAAAGTGCTGATTATGACCACGAATTTGTTCCTATTAACGGTGATTTAGTTGTTCCTCCAGAACAAAATGTCGAGCAGACAGATTGGAATCAAGCAGGTTCAACTTTCCCCGAACCAGAAGCCGAAGAAAAAGGAGAAATGTCAAATTCCGAACTAGACAATATCCGTCGCAAACTGGAAGGATTACTGTAAAAATTGATTGGTCATTTGTCATTTGTCCTCGGACGAAGGGCAAATGACTAATGACAATAAATCAAGGATAAAAAACACATGGCATTGCAAGAGCGCGGACACTTACTAACCGAACAAGTTAACCCCGATAGTTTGAATTTAGACCAATTAACTAGCGTCGAATTTGTCGAACTGTTTAACCGTGAAGATGCAAAAGCCGTTGCTGCGGTAGCTGCTGCAAAACAAGATTTAGCAAAAGCCATTGATTTGACAGCCCAAAGTCTTGAAAAAGGTGGACGATTGTTTTATGTCGGTGCGGGTACTTCCGGTAGATTGGGAGTATTAGATGCTGCTGAATGTCCACCGACTTTTTGCACTCCTCCAGAACTAGTTCAAGGTATAATTGCTGGCGGTGCTGGCGCATTAGTACGCAGTTCGGAAGACTTAGAAGACCGCGCTCAAGACGGTGCAGCGGCAATGACTCAACGAGAAGTTACCCAGCTTGATGTAGTCGTAGGTATTACCGCAGGTGGAACCACTCCCTTTGTTCACGGTGCAATAAATGCAGCTAACAGTCGGGGTGCTACCACTATATTTATCGCTTGTGTTCCATCCGAGCAAGTCAGCATCGAAGTAGATGTTGATATTCGTTTGCTTACCGGACCGGAAATACTAGCCGGTTCCACCCGTCTGAAAGCCGGTACAGCAACAAAATTAGCATTAAATATACTTTCTACCGGCGTAATGGTAAAACTTGGTAAAGTTTACGGTAATCGCATGGTAGATGTCGCAGTCACAAATCAAAAGCTACGCGATCGCGCTTTACGAATTTTACAAGATTTAACTTCTTTGAGTCGCGAAGCTGCTGATATTTTACTCGAACGTAGCGGTTTATGGGTAAAATTAGCGGTGTTAATGCACGAAACAGGTTTGGACAAAGAACAAGCCGATCAACTCCTTTCCCAGCATCAGGGAAATCTCAGAGAAGCAATTCAAGCAAAAAAATAAAGTAACTTTTGTAGAGACGCAAGGGTTCGCGTCTCTACATTCTTTGTCGGAGATGTCTAATGTCAAATCACAACTTCATATTTTGAATCGAATCATCAACCGCTACATAAGTACTTAAGCAAAATTATTTATATAATTACTACTCAGTTATATTACTGTTCCCTTTTGCCTATTCCCTATTCCCTGCCTAAAAGAAATGTCTAATTAATGAAGGCATAGGTACATATTTACTAATTCCTACTTCCCACTCCTAACCTTATACGGTTATTCACGTAGTTTATAAATCCTGCATTTTGATAATTGAGCCGTAAAAACGAGTGTTATTACTTAGTAAAAACTACGTTAATCGAATCAAGTTATACGTAAAAATTCTGTTGGCGTTTAAAAAATGCCCAAGGATAATCAAAAGTGCAGTTATCCAGGAAACTAGTTAATTATGTCACGTCAAGAACTTGGAGATTTTTGCAGCATTATTTGCTTTAAAGCTGCAATTACTGGAATGGAAGAAGCATTAGGAGAAAAAGCAACCGCGATCGCTCTCATTGCAGCAGGTCGCAGTCGTGGCAAAAATCTCGCTAAAGAGTTAGGCTTGACAGGAATTCGTATTGATTGGGATACGATCGCAGATAAAATGGATTTTGCATTGGGTGTAAATGGCACCAGACTCTGCAAAATTGAAAAAATCCTTGAAGAAAGCGAATTAATCAAAGTTTACACTTCAGAAACTTTTTGTTCCGCTAACGAACCTGAAGGTTCATCTCGTAAATGCACATTTACTTTAGGTGCGGTTTGGGGAGCTTTAGAAGAAATTACTGGGAAGCGCTTAAGAGGAACTCACACAGAATGTGTACTTCGTGATGGAAGTCACGACATTTTTGAATTTTCCCCTTTGCTCTAAGTAATTTTTTTAATTAACATAACCAAAAAGGACACACAAATGCCTATTAATGCTAGCAAGATTGAAAGTATTCTGCAACATTTTGTAAGTGGTACTACTGATATTCAAGGTGCTACGCTTGTATCTCCAGATGGTTTATCCTTGGCTGCGGTATTACCAAATGCGATGGATGATGAAAAAGTATCAGCCATGTCTGCGGCGATGCTTTCTTTAGGCGAACGTATTGGTAGTGAATTATCGAGAGGTAGTGTAGACCGTATTTTCGTTGAAGGCGATAAAGGTTACGGTGTATTAACTAATTGTGGTGATGATGCTGTATTGCTAGTTTTAGCGAGCCAATCAGCAAAGCAAGGTTTGCTGATGCTAGAAATTAAGCGACTGACGGAAGAATTAAAGTTAATCTTAATGTAACTTTTTTAATTTCAAAACGGTTTTTTATAGTAATCTTCATGAAGATGAGGGCATTTGAAAAGGTTTATATAATTGGTTTGTTTTACGCAAAAAATTACCCGTCTTTTTCATTCTTTATAATATTTTATTTATGATTTATAGTCTTCAAAAATTATATTAAATCGTTACATTTGTTTTAAATAAAAATTGTAATTAACGAGATTTAATTTATATTCTTCATAACTAATCATTGTATCCTGCTGTCTATTTTTTGAGAAACTTCTATGGAAATCATGCGTATGGTTGTGACTGGTCCTGTCGGGGCTGGAAAATCTACATTTATTCGTTCGATTAGCGAAATCGAAGCTGTAGATACAGACCGCAGAGCAACAGATGAAACTTCCCAACTCAAGCAAAAAACTACTGTTGCGTTTGATTTTGGTCGATTGCAATTTAATCCCGATATGGCACTGCATCTTTACGGTACACCAGGTCAAGAACGATTCGATTTTATTTGGGATATGTTAATCCGTAAGGCTCATGCTTATATTTTACTAGTAGCAGCTCATAGACCCGGAGAATTTCGCTATGCTCGTCGTCTAGCTTCTTATATGAATCAAAGAGCGCAAATCCCGATGATTATCGGCTTAACCCATATTGATTGTTCCGGTGCGTGGTCTCAAGAAAATATAGTTACTGCTTTGGGTTATTACGAACTGAATACACAGCCCCCTATCGTATTAGTTAATCCCAGTGAAATATCTTCTGTTGCCAACGCTGTAATTGCTTTAGTGCAGCATTATGTGCAACATTCTGCAACAAAAGTAATCGCGGTATAATTGAGTATCATTAAGATTATTAAGTATTATTGTCTGAACTGAAATTTAGTGAATAATATAATGCTTAGTAAGTTAGAATAATGTCTTATTAATGTCACATAAAAAAATATTATTTTAAGGTAAGATATGGCATTTACTGGTTACCTATCTAAATTTTCCTTACCGGAAATATTTGAATTTTTAGAACAAGGTTACAAAACTGGATTGCTCAGCATTCGTGCTTTGAAAGATGATCGCGATCGTCTTGCTGAAAATCATTATATATGGCTGCGTCAAGGTCGTATTGTCGCCGCAGCAAACAGCTTGGATAATCAAGGTTTAATTTCAATGATTGCCCAAAGGAATTGGGTAAGCGAAAGCATTGCCAAAGAAAAGTTTGAAGCTAGTAGTGGAAAAATGGCAATAGGCTTGTGCCTCAAATCTCAAGGATTGCTCACAGCAGAACAACTGACATTATTATTCCGCGCTCAAATAATGGGTCAAGTTTCTACTCTATTTGAACTAGAAAATGGTAAATTTGATTTTAATTTTGACGCTTCCATACCAAAAGCAGAAATGACTGGTTTGAGTATGTTGACAACAGAAGCGACACTTAAAGGTCTACGTAGCTTGCGAAACTGGTCTGCATTAGCAGCAAAACTACCCGACTCTACTTCAGGTATTTCAAAGAAGATAGAATTCTTGCCTCACCTACAGTTAGATTCTCAAGAATCAAGAGTTTGGGAATATGCAAATAGTCAGTATTCTTTAAATCAAATAGCCTCCCGGCTATTAATTCCTTTAGAAAAGGTACAACAGATTGTTTTTCGATTAATAGTGAGTAACTTAGCGGAAGAAGCTTTTATTACAGCTACCCCGAAAAAGCCGATAATTGATGAAACTAAAGAATTTGCCGATTTAGATTCTACAAATGGATTTGGTGAATTATCATCTCAGGCATTTACAACCTATGTATCTACCTTCAAGAGTAATGAACCTGCTTACGTTTTAAATAATCAGCAACGAGAACAACCAGAAATCGAACATAAAACAGTAGATCCAATACTCAATAATTCTCATCAAATTGATGTCAGCCAGTCATTTTTACAAAACTTAGTTGGTTTTCTGAAAACAAAGGTTGAAATTTAAAATTTGTAAGTTAATTTGTAAGTTAATTTGTATGCTGTGTAGGTTTTGTTTCTTTAACAGCTTGTTTATAAAAGCCGTATTGCTTCCTAATGCTCTATTTGTGACCATCTAGTGCGTTATTGTATTACTACCCAAAAGTTATAAACGAATAATCAAATAACTGAAAATATTTGATTAATAATTTAATTAATTCTACAACTTTAAATCCGTACAAATAACAGAGCTTTTTTTCAAAAAAAATCAGAAAAAACACGGTTTTATTTGTAATGATAAAAGTCTAAAATTATATCTAACTAGTGGGTGCATCCTCGTATTGGGTAATAGCAATTTTTTAAATGATTGATGGAACGTTAGCAAATATATGAACTAAAAAAAGATAATTTTTATGAAAATATTCTTTTTTTTATAAAAAAATATTGTAAATGTTCTCAGTCTTAAACAAGAAAAGTTATCAACCAATACATAAAATTAGGGTAGCTATCCCGAGCCGGTTTGCTTATTGGATTGCATTCAATTAAGTATCTCCTGAGTGGCTGTAGACTAGTCTGGACTTTTAAGGGAAGACCTATTAATAAAGGGAACAAACTATGAGCCATCCGGAAATGATGGTGTCGAGTCAATTGCTCGATGAATTTAAAACTTGTACTCGATTACAATACAGTGGCAAATTAAACATCAAAAGTTCCAAAGGGAATAAATGGGTTTTTTATTACCGATTGGGTCGTATAGTTTGGGCAACTGGAGGGGGCCATCCCTTCCGACGCTGGCGCAGACACATCACTCAACATTGCCCAGATATTGATATTGACAAAATGCAGTTAAATTCCCCAGAAATATCAATCTCAAATGATTATTGGGATTATAAACTACTGGAAATTCTACATGAAAAGCAGAAAATTAAGCGTGAATATATTAACTCTGTAGTAGAAAGAACTATTGCAGAACTGCTGTTTGATTTAGCTCAAGAAGCGCATTTTAATCAAATTGAGTGCGATCGCACTGCTGATGTCATATTAGAAGCACCGATGAGCTTTACAAGTGCAGATATGTCTCTGAAGTTCATGGAAGATAGTTGGAAAAATTGGTCTGAAGCCGGTTTAGCAAATTTTTCTCCCGATTCGGCTCCAATTTTACGTAGACCAGAACAGTTACAACAGATGGTAAGTCCAGCTGTGTACAAAAACTTTGTGAATTTAATGAACGGTAAATACACCCTGCGGGATTTAGCCGTAAAAATGAAGCAAAGCCCTTTACCTATAGCTCGTTCATTATTACCTTACGTCCTCAAAGGCATCATCGAACTGATAAAAGTCCCCGATCTGCCTTTCAAAATAGGTGACGGTCAAAATACACCGACAGCGGAACCGGAACCGGAACCACCTGCTGGTCTGTTAATAGCTTGCGTAGACGATAGTCCTCAAGTCTGTCAAATGCTCGAACAAATAATTGTCCCTCAAGGACTAAGATTTATTAAAATTCAAGACCCTGTACAGGCTTTACCAGTTTTGATTGAAAATAAGCCAGACTTAATTTTCTTAGATTTGGTGATGCCAGTTGCTAGTGGTTACGAAATTTGCGCTCAACTGCGTCGGATTTCAGTTTTTACAAATACACCAGTAATTATACTTACAGGAAGTGATGGTTTATTTGACCGAGTTCGTGCCAAAGTAGTTGGTTCCACAGATTTTATTACAAAGCCTGTAGTAGCTGATAAAGTACTGGGAATAATACGCAAATACATACATACTCAATCACCTGTCAAAGGTAGTTCAAATACACAAATGTCATTAAAGCATTCTTAATGTACTTATTTTTATCAGCGACATAGGTGTATTTTTAGGCAACATTATTTCAAGTAAATGCCTATTTCTATATTAGCGTTGTAAAAACAATTTAATTCTCATTTGAATCAAGCATAAGTGTTTATACTGAAGCTTTCTTAACAAAAGATGCATCAAAATTAGGTAAAGTTCAAGCTTGAAATGTCTAATTAGAATGCTGAATAAACGTTTTTTTGTTGTTAAATAAATTTGATAGGTAATTATTATGAGTACTATTTTAGTTGTTGAAGATGGTTTAACTGATATGCAGGTGATTAGTCGTTATTTAGAGCAAGCTGGCTACAGTGTCATGGGAGCAACAAGTAGTGAAGAGGCTCAAGAAAAAATAACTCAAAATAAACCTGATGTCATCTTTCTTGATGTGATTTTACCTGGAAAAAGTGGTTTTGAGATTTGTCGGGAACTCAAAGAAAATCCCAATACCAGCGCGATACCAGTCGTTTTTTGCTCTACAAAAAATAGTAATGTAGATAAAATGTGGGGTGATATGTTAGGTGCGGATGCTTTTCTCTCTAAGCCTGTACAAAAAGAAGAATTGGAAGGAATATTACAAAAATTAAAAAAATAGCTTATAGCTTAACAATGCGAATAAACACGTATAAGGAACAATAGTCTTGGACAGTTTAGAAAAGTTTTTAAGCTTTAACTTAGGGATAAAAAATACAGCAATCATTTCATTGCAAAACGTCACAGAAATATTGCCAGTATCTTTGAATGAAGTTTGCTGCGTACCCCAGATGCCAAGCTGTGTATTTGGTATTTATAATTGGCGCGGTGAGATGCTTTGGTTAATTGATTTAGAAGCAATGCTAGGCTACTTACCTTATTCCCATGGTAGTAGTTTTGTTTCCAAAATGATGGCGATTATATTGGAGAAAGAAGGTAAATCCTTGGGATTATTGGTGCGGCAAATTATGGATATTGAGGAATTTAGTTTGGAGCAAATGAAGCCACCATCGCCCGAATTAGTTTCTCAAGAAGTTGCTCCTTTTTTACAAGGTTATTTCATTAATTCTTCAGAAGAAATGATTGTTAATTTAGATGCCTCTGCAATTCTTCAATCTCCTTTATGGTCAATTCATAATTAATAGAAATATTGATAACCATAAAAGCTCAATTTTCTTTCCCCGTAGCAAATCCAAAAAGTTTTAGGTACCTCAAATGACTAATATATATCAAGAAAATACTGAAAATGGACATCATTTTGATAATGTCGAAAAATCCGAGAAACTCAGCGAATTGAATCAACCAATTTCTAATTTAAATAGTATCGACCAGCAATTTAAAAATTGGCGAATACACTTGTCGTCAGTTGTTGATCAAATTCGTCAAGTAAAAGAATTAGAAGAATTAGTCAAAGTTACAACAGCAGCCGTTAGAAAGAAAATAAAAAGCGATCGCGTGTTGATTTATCGTTTTAATTCATCATCATCAGGTGTTGTCATCGGAGAATCAATGAATCAGGGTTGGACACCTGCAAAGGATGAAATTCTCCCGACAATGATTTTTGGTTTAGACGCAAGAGAAGAATATTTAGAAGCTGTCAGCATCAAGGATATTAAAGAAATTGAACTGACGGCTTACAAAGCTCAACTATTAGAAAAATTCCAAGTTGCGGCTAGTTTAAGCATTCCAATTTTAGTTGCAGGTAAAATCTGGGGATTACTAGGGATACACAATTGTACAACAGCACGTCAGTGGGAAGAATGGGAAATTAGTTTGTTAACTCAAGTAACTGCGGAATTTTCTCATAAATTGCAAAATTTTGAATTACAAAGAAAACTAGAGCAGCAATCACAAGAGTTTAAATCGATTTCAAAAGTTATTGATAAGATTCAACTAGCTTCGAGTCTAGATAAAGTTTTCCGTACTACTACCCAGGAAGTTCGCGAAATAATTAAATGCGATCGTTTAGCAGTTTATCGCTTTAATGCTGATTGGAGTGGGGAATTTATTGCTGAATCTGTGGCAAATGGTTGGGTACCTCTGGTTGGTGCTGGTATCAAAACTATTTGGGAAGATAGTTATTTGCAAGAAACTCAAGGAGGACGCTATCGTCAGCACGAATCCCTAGTAGCAAATGATATCTATGAAATGAATCACGCCCCTTGTCATCTGGAAGTTTTAGAACAGTTCCAAGTCAAAGCGTATGTAATTGTTCCTGTATTTGCGGGGCAGAAATTATGGGGTTTATTAGGTGCTTATCAAAACGCTGGTGCTTATCAATGGCAAGAAGAGCAAGTTAAATTATTGCGTCACATTGCGATTAACTTAGGTGTAGCTGTATCCCAATCTGAGTTCTTACAGCAAACCGAAGAGCAATCGCGACAATTAGCAAAGACAGCGGCACGTCAGCAAAGTTTAATTAGCCTGACTCGTAAAATTGGAGAAGGACTTACACAACAAACTACAGATTCTTCACAATTTAGTCAAATTCTTCAAACAACTGCTTATGAAGTCCGTCGCTTATTGGAAGCAGACCGCACTGTTCTTTATCGCTTTAATGAGGATTGGAGCGGTGAATTTATTGTAGAATCTATCGGTAAAAACTGGAAACCTTTTATCGAAAAAGAAATTGACCAAGCTTTATTGAAAGAAAACGGTCATTGCGACTCGATTCGCGGTCTTGCTTCAGTATATAAAGAAAAGGATACTTATATTCAAGATAATCAAGGTGGTCGTTATAAACAAAAAAGTAGTTTCGTTGTTAATGATGTAGAAAAAGCTGGGTTCCCTCCTTGCTACATGGAATTATTAGAACAATTTGAAGCTAAAGCTTATCTTACTGTTCCGATCTTTCAAGGCAATCAACTTTGGGGATTATTAGCGAGCTATCAACATTCTAGACCTCGTAATTGGGAAGATTTTGAAGTCACTGCAATGGAACAGATTGCCGTACTGTTGGGAGTTGCGATTCAACAGACACAAACATTAGATAAATATCAGCAGCAATCTGAAAAAATGGCAAAAGCAGTAAAACGGGATAAGGCTGTAGCCAAAGTGATTGACAAAATTCGCCAATCTCTTGACATCGAGAGTATCTTTTTAACTACTACTCAAGAATTGCGGGCATTATTAAATACTGACCGTGTAGCCGTATATCGTCTCAATCCAGACTACAGCGGCGAATTTATTTCCGAATCTATAGCTCCTGGCTGGCTTCCTTTAGTAGATAGACAACATCAAATTCGACGTTTACAAGAAAGTATCAATAGTTGTACTAGGATGCGAACTTTGTTCAAAAGTAGCGAAGTCGATACAACTACTATAGACCCTTATTTACAAAGTTCTTTAGCCGGTAACATTGGCGAGAAACAATCTTACGTCGTTTCTGATATATACGCTAAAGGCTTTAACGATTGCTATCTTCAGGTATTAGAGCAATATCAATGTAAAGCTTACGCTATTGTTCCTATTTATCAAGGAAAAAAACTCTGGGGAATGCTCGCAGCCTATCAGAATGACGGACCACGTGAATGGGAAGACACAGAAGTTAACCTGTTGACACAAATTGGTAGCCAGTTAAGTGTAGCGCTACAGCAAGCTGAATTCCTCCAACAATTACAAGCACAATCATCACAAGTTGCACAAGCCGCAGCGCGAGAAAAGCAAGCTAGAGAATCTTTGCAAACAGGAGCTATGCAACTTTTAGCAGCAGTTAGACCTGCTTTAAATGGTGATTTAACAGTACGTGCGCCAATTACCGAAGATGAACTAGGTACTATCGCTGATGCTTACAACAATACCTTACAAGCATTACGCCAAATCGTCCTTCAAGTACAAGCAGCAGCTCAACAAGTTGCCGAAACTTCCGTTAAAAGTAACTTGTCGTTGACTGGATTAACAGACTTAGCACAACAACAGTCCAGAGAAATCAGTGGATCTTTAACCGAGATTCAACAGATGGTTGATTCTACTCAAGAGGTAGTATCAAACGCCGAATCAGTACAAATTGCAGTCCAAAAAGCCAACCAAACCGTAGATTCCGGCGATGCAGCCATGAATATGACTGTAGAAGCCATTCAAGCAATCCGCGAAACTGTTGCTCAAACAAGTAAAAAAATTAAGCGTCTCAGTGAATCCTCGCAGAAGATTTCTAAGGTAGTAAACTTAATTAGTAACTTTGCAACTCAAACTAACGTACTAGCTTTGAACGCAGCAATTGAAGCAACCCGTGCAGGCGAATATGGTAAAGGCTTTGCAGTAGTAGCCGATGAAGTACGTTCGCTGTCTCGTCAGTCAGCAGCAGCAACCATCGAAATTGAAAAATTAGTCCAAGAAATCCAAGAAGAAACCGGCGAAGTTGCAGTAGCAATGGAAACAGGCATCCAGCAAGTAGTAGAAGGTACAAATTTGGTTAACGAAACCAGACAAAACCTCAACGATATTGTTGATGCAACTGCTCAAATCAGCGATTTAGTTGAAAGAATTACCGATGCAACCCAAACCCAAATGCTCCAATCAGTATCAGCCACAGCATCCATGAAAGATGTAGCCCAAATTTCCCAAAAGACTTCCACCGAAGCTAACAGCATTGCCGTAGTTTTCCAACAGTTATCTGAAATGGGACAGGATTTGTTAGCAAGTGTAAGTAAGTTTAAAGTCAATTGAATTTTAGATTTTAGATTTTAGATTTTGGATTATGAATGAGGTGGAATTTAAGAGGAGAACTAAGCAGCTAGCATTGCCAGTAATCCGTTTAATACAAGCTTTAGAAGCAATTCCCCATAACTTAACTGCTCAGATTATTAGCAAGCAATTAATTCGTTCGGCAACTTCTGTAGGTGCTAATTACCGTTCAGCTTGTCGGGCTAAATCAACTGCTGATATTATTGCCAAACTGAGCTTGGTTGAAGAAGAAGCTGATGAAAGTCTTTACTGGATGGAACTGATTGTTGAATCAGCTTTAATCCCACAAGAAAAATTAACTGACTTAATGTCGGAAACTACCGAGATTTTAGCAATGACTGTTGCATCCATTAAAACTTTACGTATTAAATCCCAACATCCAAAGTCCAAAATTTAAAATCTGATGGGCTTTGCTGATTGAATTGATCAATTTGTCAACGTAAATTCATGTTCTGATCTAGCAAAGCCTAAAATCCTGGACACTGGCTCATCCGGAAAATCACCAGAATCGCAGTGTCCTCAAAATCCAAAATCTAAAATCCAAAATTGAAATCATGATTACCGATTCTTCGATCCGCGAACAAGGATATCTTTACTTCCTCAGTGAAGCTCCAGAATTATTGCAAACTATTGAACAAGAACTTTTCAGTTTAGTTGAAGAGCGAAGTACTAATAAAGTACATAATTTAATGCGAGCTACTCATACACTTAAAGGTGGGGCTGCCAATGTTGAATTAGAATCAATTACTAAAATAGCTCATTCTTTAGAGGATGTTTTTAAAGCTTTATATAATCCAGAAGTAGAAATTGATTCTCATTTGTACTCTTTACTATTACAAGCTTTCGAGTGTTTGCAATTATGCTTAACTTCGGAAATGATGGGGACTAAAATTGATGATGATGAACTGATGCAGCGAGCGGCTTCGGTATTTGCACAGCTACAGGAAAAACTCGGTGATGCTTTTGGTGCTGAAGCTCATATTCCTACTTCTGAGGAATTAGGTTTCGATATTGTATTATCAATTTTTGAAACAGGTGTAACTCAGCGTATAGAAGCTATTCAAGAGTTACTTGAAAATCCTCCCGAAATTACTAAAGTCGCTGATTTTTTACGCACTCAAGCCGAAGTTTTTACTGGATTATCCGAGTCTTTAAATCTACCTGGATTCGGTGAAATCACTCAAGCTATTCTTGCCGCATTAGAGGCTAATCCCTCTCAAGCTTTAGAAATTGCTAAAATTGCTAATCGTGATTTACAGCAATCAAGAAAAGCTGTTTTAGATGGCGATCGCGAACGTGGTGGAGAACCATCAACAGCTTTACTTGCTTTTTCGCAGTCTGTAGTAAATAATTCTCAAGTTGAGACAGAAGATTTATCTTTAGATTCAAATAATGAATCATTAAATACAGAATCTTTTTCTATTTCTTTAAGAAGAGAGATAGAACAATTATATCAATTTCTTATCAAAGGCAATAGTGATAACAAACCTCTAAACTCAAAGTCAGCAAAGTTCCATTTAAAAGTAATTCGGTATATCTTAGGTTGGTTTAATCATGAATTAGATATTCCTCAAGAAAACCTTGGTTTACACTTACTTATTCCCAAGGATAATCTGGAAAAATCTATGGAATATGTAGAAAACTGGCTGCAAGAATTTATTGATTTTTTGCAAGATGATTCCGATAGTCCAAACCTCTATTTTTACCGTATTGGTGGTATTCTAACGGTACTTTTAGCAGTTGCAAAATTCAAATGTTCTCAAGAGAATCTAGACAATTTTTCATTAATTGAAAGTTTAAAAAACAAAATTTCCAATATTGCCAAGCAGTATAAAAATTATTCTCCTGTAGCTGCTAAAGAAAAAAATTGGCTTGATAATCCCAAGCTGAAAAAATTAGTAGAAATCAAACAAATATCTCCCGCAATCGCTGTAAATCAAGATGAAAGTATTGTAGAAGCAATTTGGGGAGAAGAAGTAAATTCGATGATGAATAATCCTATTATTGAGGATACAATAATCGGTTTTCAAGCTGATAGTTTAGAAAGCGGACTTATTAAGTCTAAATCATTACCCTCGATTGAGGATACTGATAATGATCTAGATGTAGGTTCTTCCGAAACAATTATTAAATTTCCAACTAATTCAGTTACTAAAACCGAAAAAAAGATAGAAGAAAAAGCGCCAACAACTCTTAGAAATTCTAAGTTACCTGCTTTTGTACGTGTAGATGTAGAAAGTTTACAGCGGCTTAATTATTTAGCAGGAGAATTACTAATTTATCAAAAGCGTCGGACTTCACAAGATGAACAGCTTAAAGAAATAATTAAACAGCTATTCAAAAAGCTTCAAAAGCATCAACAAACTTTAGAACAATTACAGGAGTTGCCTTTACAATCTCAAAAATTAATATCTAAGCATAAGCTAAATATTGGCTTTACAGACTTCGATTCTTTGGAAATGGATGACTACACAGAGTTTCATTTAGGATTGCACGAAGCTATGGAACAAGCAATCCAATTACAGGAAACTATAGAATCAGCAAATGTCATTTTTCAGCAATCTAGTCAAATTCATGATAAAAAACAACGATTAACCCTTGGTATCATTGATAATTTAGTTGAAGCAAGAATGTTACCTCTGGGTAATATCCTCAATCGTTTCCCCCAAATGGTACAAAATCTTAATAACGTTCATGGTAAAAATGTCGAATTACGGCTGAGTGGTGGGGGGGTTTTAGTAGACAAAGCAATGGCTGAAAAGCTTTACGAGCCATTATTACACTTGGTACGCAATTCCTACGATCATGGTATTGAATCAGCAGAAGTTCGTTGCGATCGCGGTAAATCAGAACAAGGTTTAATCGAAATTTGTGCTTACAATCGAGGTTCTCAGACTGTAATCGAAGTTAGAGATGATGGTGGAGGGTTAAATTTTGAAAAAATTCGGGCTAAAGCGATTGAATTAGGATTTTTACATCAAGATAGGGAATTTGATAAACATGATTCAATTTTGATGGAAGAATTATTAAATTGTTTATTTTCACCAGGATTTTCCACTGCGAGTAAAGTCAGCGATATTTCGGGGCGGGGTATTGGGTTAGATATTGTCCGCGCTCAATTACAAGCGCTCAATGGATCTATCGCAGTTTACTCACAACCCCAGCAAGGAACAACATTTGTACTCAAAATTCCTTTTTCTATGACGACTGAAAAATTAATGATAATTCAAACGGGAGGTGCTATTTACGCACTGCTGTTAGACAGTATTGCAAAAATATTGCTTCCATCTTCCGAACAAATTAAACAGTTTGAAAATAAAAAAGTTCTTTACTGGAATACTGGTAAAGAAGAGCGTATGGTAAATTTGCTCAATCTTTCAGATTTAATGCAATATAATCGCTCATTTAATAGCGAACAAATTTTACATAATCAATCTGTGATTAATAATGCTGATAAAACTGCAAATCCTATACTATTGCTACGCAATAATGACCAAGTTTTAGGTTTAGAAATTGACCAAATCATTGGGGAACAAGAATTAGTAGTTAGACCTTTAGGTCAAGCAATTGCTCCACCAAAATATGTTTACGGGTGTAGCAGTTTAGCTAATGGTAATTTAATTCTAGTCATTGATGGTACTTTATTACCATCAATTAGCGAAATGCAGGCATCAATTGATTATATGGTGCTACCGTCAGCGGCTCCTTTAAATAAAAAAGCTTTACAAATGTCGGGAGAAATTATTACATCGAAAGCTCTACTTACTGCTTCTAAATCTACAAATAATCCTCAAATTACTTCAGAAAATCCAGTTAAATCCTCAAAAGTAGTTTTAGTAGTGGATGATGCAATTAGTTTACGCCAAACCATTTCTTTAACTTTACAAAAGTACGGGTACCAAGTAATACAAGCACAGAATGGAGTAGAAGCGTTAGAAAAATTACAGCATCATCCGCAAGTTGACTTGGTTATTTCCGATTTAGAAATGCCCCGAATGAATGGTTTTGAGCTGTTAAGCAACCTGCGCCAAAATTCAGATTTAGTTAATTTACCCGTAGTTGTTCTGACTTCTCGTAGTGCCGAAAAACATCGTCAGCTTGCAGAAGCATTAGGGGCAAATGCTTATTTAACAAAGCCTTATTTAGAACATGAGTTTCTTTCTAAGGTCGAGGAACTGGTAATTAATAATTAGTAATATATATTCATATACTGTAAAATGCCGCTGTCACATTACACTGGGCTTAATAATATTAACCAGTATTGGCACAGTGCTTCCAGAAACAAACGTTCGGAACTAATTTTGAATTGAGGTAAAGCTTTTAATTTGAACAGCAATTGATCTCACGCTTCCCTATCGGGTATCAAGGGTTGGGAATTTTAACGATAACTTTTTGCGGTGTGGATTCTGGGAACTGATGCTAACATCGTGAATCAAGATATATAGTTATATTTCCTCTCATGGGTTTATGAAGTTGTTGATGCGTCGGATGCTTTATTGGGTAGCTCCTTTTAGCCTACTTGCTGGATGTTCTTCTGTCGAAATCACTCAACCAATGTCTCCAGTACCGGAAACTCCTTTAGAAATCACTAAATCCGTGAAGCGTTCCGATCATCTTTCGCCTTTGGAACAACGAGTAATTACCGAAATGAATTTAGCTCGGACAAATCCCAAAGCTTATGCTGCTATATTAGAAGACTATAGAAAACGCTTTGAAGGTAAACGGGTCAAAATTTCTCAAAATGTTTATTTAATAACTCAAGAAGGTGTTCCTGCTGTTGATGAAGCTATTAGCTATCTCAAAACGGTTTCTCCCGTACCTCCTTTAAATGCTTCCAAAGGAATGTCTTTGGCTGCGAAGGATCATGTTAAAGACCAAGGTCCTAAAGGTATCGTCGGTCACAACGGTAGCGATAACAGCGACCCTTTTAAACGTTTAAATCGCTACGGAAAATGGGAAGTTACTGCTGGGGAAAATATTAGCTACGGTTCCCATACAGCCAGGGATATTGTTATGCAACTGATTATTGATGATGGAGTTAGCGATCGCGGTCATCGAGTAAATATGTTTAACCCCGATTTTAAAGTATCAGGTGTTGCTTTCGGAATTCATACCACCTACAGGCAGATGTGCGTTATCACTTATGCTGGAGGATATCAAGAGAAGGTTCAAGGTTAACTGTCAACTGTCAACTGTCAATTCCCTAATGCAACTCAACGCTTATACTCAAGGTCAAGGTTTCCCAATTCTTTGCTTACACGGACATCCCGGTTCGGGTTCGAGTCTTGGTGTATTTACCGATAGTTTATCAAAGCGCTTTCAAACTATCGCTCCAGATTTGCGCGGATACGGCAAAAGTCGCTATGACAAAAACTTTGCCATGACCGACCATTTAAGCGATTTGGAAGCCCTTTTAGACCGCTTCCAGATTGAAAAATGCTTAGTACTAGGATGGTCTTTAGGCGGTATTTTAGCAATGGAACTAGCTCTGCGACTTCCACAGCGAGTAAGTGGGTTGATTTTAGTGGCTACAGCCGCAAGACCTCGCGGTAATCATCCACCGATTACATGGCAAGATAATCTTTATACGGGTATTGCTGCTCTTTTAAGTTTGGTAAATCCTAATTGGCAGTGGAACATCGATATCTTTGGAAAGCGTTCTCTTTTTCGCTACTTAATTCAACAACATACACCCACTGCTTACAGCTATATTGCTCGTGATGCGATACCGGCTTATTTACAAACTTCTACCTATTCAACTCAGGCTCTTTATTCGGCAATTAGGGCTGGATACAACAAAGTTAATGATTTAAGCCAAATTCAATGTCCCTCTTTGGTTCTCGCGGGTACGGAAGACAGACACATCACATTTGAAAGCAGTTTAGAAACTTCCCAGCAACTGCACAATTGTACATTACATCGTTATCCAAATACTGCCCATCTGTTTCCCTGGGAAATTCCCCACCAAGTATTAACAGATATTGACTGTTGGTTGAAGGATAATTCTCAAATTGTGGAATTTTAGATTTTAAGGTGGAGGTTGTTTCTATTTTGACACCTGAAACAATAAGCCGTCATCCTAAGCGCCTTTGTCACTTTTACCAACCTACAGCAGAAGCAACCCTAATCAACCTGAAGGAAACCGACCCTAAAAAGTATCTGAAAGTACTAAAAACCTTAGCTTTGATGGAAAATAATCTCCGTCATCCCGGTTTGCAAACTCATAAATTTGATGATTTATGTGGTCCGAATGGCGAAGAAGTATTTGAAGCATACGCAGAGAATAAAACACCAGCCGCATTTAGAGTGTTTTGGTACTACGGTGCTGGTCAAGGAATGATAACAATCTTGGCAATTACTCTTCACCCTTAATTTTGATTTACAGCATTTTGCAGCAACGCCGCAGCCTCCACAATATACCGCGTTACTTGCTTAATTTCCTTCGCATCTCCCGCCAATACCTTCCTGACTTCTAAGTCGGGCAGTAGGCAGTCGGCAGTCGGCAGTGGGAAAGAGTAATAAGACTTAGATTATTGGTGGTGTTAGCGCAGCTTGCCCGTAGGGCATACCAATTGTTTCATGGGGACTGCCTAGGCGGCTTTAGTCTGTGTAGCTGTGATTTCAATCGTCCAGTAAATAATTTAACTTACAGTAAACAAACTTGAAAAAAATGAAGCATAAAATATAAAAAAAGTCAAGGTTAACTTGATTATTCATACCTTATACTTCTTTTTTTATACGACAGTGCCTGATAGAGAAAGCTTTCAGCTAAACTTCAAAAACCTAAATGCTGAAAGCCTTTAATTACATTTGACCGCTAAAGACAGGCTTTACTTTGCGGTCAAACCATTCCCCCAAGTCTTCAGAAATAGTTAAAACTTTTGGTTTACAACGCTTAACATCAATTTTAAGACCTTGCGCTCCTTCTAGTTCAAGGTCTTCGACATAACCTTTTACAGAAGCTTTGGCTTCCGTACCGTTAAGAAAAGGTCCGAAATAATAAGTACACTTGGGATTTTGAGTTGTAATCTCTACCCACCAAGCCAAGCCAAAGTTATCAAAAATGTTGGTAACAAATTCTTTGAAAGTATTTCCAATTGTGTTCATGGTTGTTGCCAATTACTAAAGTTGATACTAGTTGTTAAAAAACTATACTGTCGGTTTTTTCCCTTCACATTTCTTTATACTCTTTTATATGGGGTTTTTGGAAGGGGTTTTTGGCAAATTTTCTAAGTGAAGCGTATCGCTCCAGCGCTGACGATAAATTTCATACAGTACCATACCGGCTGCAACTGAAGCATTGAGGCTGGGGGTTTTGCCTTTCAAGGGAATTGAAACTAAAGCATCGCAGCATTTTTGTGTCAGCATACCCAAACCTTCGCCTTCAGAACCAATTACTAAAGCAATTGGGGAACCCTTAAAATTTACTGTATGTATTGGTTGGCTCGCAGAACTCGCGGTACCATAAATCCAAAAACCAGCAGTTTTCAAGTCTTCTAAAGCACGACTGAGATTAACTACTCTAGCCACAGCAAAATTATCTAAAGCACCAGTCGCTACTTTCATGACTGTAGAAGTAATTCCCACTGCTCTACGCTGTGGAATTACCAAACCCTGCGCTCCAATTGACTCGGCTGTACGAATGATTGCTCCCAAATTGTGGGGATCGGTAATTCCGTCAGCCACAACTATTACAGGTGTATCGGTAACGGATTTAGCTTTTTCGATCAAATCGTGCAAATCAATATAGTCGTAAGGAGCAATTTGTGCGGCTACTCCCTGATGATTAGCATTTTTTGTAATTTGGTCTAAGCGGCTGGGTTCCACTTCATCTATAACCGTTCCATTCCCTTTAGCTTGTAAAAGCAAATCATGAAAACGGCGATCGTAACGCAAACGAGAAGTAATCCAAACGCGATTCAGACGACCTTGGTTTTCCAAAGTACTCAAAACTGGATGACGACCGTAGATTAGGTCGCTACTTTCTGATTCTTCCGTCGATGATAAATATTCAAAATTAGAACTATTTTGACGAGGCTTATCAATGAGATCGCGATTATTTCTGTCTCTAGATTTACTTTTAGGTGGAGATGAAAAACGCTTACCTTTTAGTTTTAAGGGTTGTGGGCGATTTTCGTCATTAAGATTAATTTTAATTTTTCTTGGTTTGTCGATCATAATGGTTATTTGGTAGAGCTAAGATTTAGGGCATCTTCTCTCACCTTTTTGTAACCGAATACCCGCAGATTCAGGGCATTCAAGAGTCTGATATTCCGCTATTACTCTAGAAGGAGTTTTTGCAGAAGTTCGCTCAATCGTTCGGTATTGGTGAGATATAAATAGCCAATCAAAGTTTCTAGACTACTAGCTTGTTGGTATGTGTGGGGATCTACACGTTTGGGACGACCTGTGGCGGCGTTACGACCCCTGCGGACAATTTCTAATTCATTATTATTTAGATACGGGTTCAGTAAGTTTAACATTTTAGCTTGCTTTTCGGCTCTGACTTGTGCCACTACCAAACGATGATAATTTTCTACTCGTTGGGGTGGTAATAAGTAATATCTCCTGATATACAGTTCGTAAACTGCATCGCCTAAATAAGCAAGAGCGGTAGGAGAAAGCTGCTGTAGTTGTGACTGAGAAAGTTTAGGTAACAATTGTTCTGCATTTAGTGTCATTCCATAGAAATCAAATAAATCCTTGGGGACATTCTCAGAACCTGAATTTAAAAGATTTTCCTCCTTTGATTTCACAAGTTAATCATTCCTAATACGGTTAATAATTATCGTGTTTGTGATGACTTAAAAAAAAAAGAGTTACTACCCGTTTGTTATTGTCTTGCTGGTTCGTAGTTGTTGCCGTTATTTTTACAAAAGTTATTGATTATTTTAACTGTTTGTTTGGGTTTGAGTTGACTGATTTTAACTTTTATTAACGTCAATTTTCTCAACCGAAAATATTATTTAACTATAAGTAAATAAATTTTGCCAATTGAAAATTACGTGAATGAAAAATATTTTTTAAGATAAAGGTTAGCAGTTATAATTTACATTAATAGTAGTGGTATATACCTATTGAAAAATATCCAATTTCATCATACCAGAATGATAGTAAAAAATCTTAATTCCTGTGTCAGCAAAAAATGTAAAATGAATCACAAAAAATCGTTTTGTTATATTTGCTAAATTTATGATTTTTTTAATTAACATTTACTCAATAAAAATTAAGCTATCCAAATTTAAATATCGGATAGCTAATTTTTTGACGGTCAAGAGGACTTGGTGTTTTCTAAAGCCTTGTCAACTGAAGTTTGTAAGGCCAGAAATTTTTCTAAGCGAACGAGCTTGACTGTCTGAGTAACGCGGGCATTGGTGACTATTTGAAAGGTACCTTTAGTACTTTGAGACTGTTTGGCTAATTGAACCAAAGCTCCCAAACCAGAACTATCTACAAAGTCAATTTGTGAAAGATCCAGAATAATATTTTTCGGACCTTCATCAATTTTACTACTAAGTACCTTACGAAATGTCGGCTCGGAAAATGCGTCTAACAAACCTGTGAGACGGAATAGCTGACAGTTATCCCTGACTTCACGAGTACCTCGCAGGCTTACGGTTAGATTTAGTGGCTCAGCAATAATTCCCTCCTCATGGTGAAAGCAAACGCTCAAGTATAGATGTTTTTTGTGTCTGTTGTCTACTTTAACCCCTGCGGTAAAACAAAGGGAGTGTGAAATATTGGAACTTTAACAATTCTCCCATTCCTCACTTTTTCTATTTTTACCTTACTCGCGCAGTAATTGCTTGACGAGCGCTTCTCATTGCTTGAACAAAGTCCTCAAACAAATAATCTGCATCGTGAGGACCTGGAGAAGCTTCTGGGTGATATTGTACCGAGAAAACTGGTAAAGACTTATGTTTAACTCCTGCGACGGTACTATCATTTAAATTCAGGTGGCTAATTTCTACTTCGCTATGAGCTAGTGAATCCGGGTTGATGGCAAAGCTATGATTTTGAGAGGTGATTTCGATTCGTTTCTGTAAACCTGCTGGTTGATTTAAACCGCGATGACCAAATTTAAGTTTATAGGTTTGCGCTCCCAAAGCTTGACCCAAAATTTGATGCCCCATACAAATACCAAATATGGGTTTTTCGGATTTTAACAGTGCTTTAGCGGTTTCAACTCCTTCGGTGACTGCGCTGGGATCTCCTGGTCCGTTGGAAAGAAAGATTCCGTCTGGGTTATATTTGAGAATTTCCGAAGTTGGAGTATCTGCTGGAACTACAATTACCCGACAACCATGACTTGCTAAACGACGTAATATGTTGCGTTTAACGCCAAAATCCAAGGCTACAACGGTGAATTTTTCGTTTTCGTTTGAGTCCCGATTAAATTCCCATGCTGGAATTGTCGGTTCTGACCATTCGTAAACCTTTGAAGTCGTTACCTCTGTGACCAGGTTTAATCCGCTCATCGATGGGGCTGCATTCACCTGCTCTAGTAATTCATTCACATCAAGTATTTCAGTAGAAATACCGGCATTCATGGCTCCGAGAGTACGTATTTTACGAGTTAATGCACGAGTATCAATACCATATATACCAGGTATTTGATGCTGTTTTAAGTAATCGGGTAAAGATTGGGTTGCTCGCCAGTTGCTCGGTTGTTCACAAATATTTCGAGCAATACAAGCCCGTAAATGTGGTTTATCTGACTCGGCATCTTCTGGATTGACACCAGTATTTCCTAACTCTGGGTAGGTAAAAGCAATGATTTGACCGCAATAACTAGGGTCGGTCAGCACTTCTTGATATCCCGTCATGCCGGTATTAAAAACTACTTCTCCGATGGCGGTGCCGCTAGCACCAAAAGACCAACCGCGATAGCTGGTTCCATCTGCCAGGACAAGTAGAGCAGGTGTTGTGTCAAACAGAGGCATAAGCAATAAAACGATTAGCTATTAGGAGCGAAAGTTAATTATCCCACGAGTTAATTTAGTTAATTTTTTTTATTTTTATAAATTTTTCTCAGTACATTACAAATGTAAATCAAAAATAAGGGAATTGTGAATTGGGAATTGGTAATGGGGAATTGCTAACCAATCGATAACGACTATTTAAGATTCTATGATTATAAATGCGGATAGCCCTTTGGGTTGTTTTTTATTACCATTAGCACTGAAGCCACGACTCCAAATCTATAATTGTACTCTCTTACTGATTAAAATAGTCAAAGGGGGTATATAAGCCTCAAAGATATTTTTCCGATTGGGGAGAATCAGGCAGATAGTCGCGTTTGATAAATGTTGAATAATTAAAACTAAAAAGTAGATTTTTGCCCCCAAGGGCTTGGTAAAATCAAAACTATTATGCTTAAGCCTTTGTTTTTTCGTACAGCGTCGATCTTACTATGGAGCGTACTCACTATCGCTGGTACTGCTTGTAGTCAAAAACAAAACACCGCCACGATTCGGACTGAACAACAGCCATCGCTGCCGAGTGCTTCACCGATGATCAGTTCTGTCAATAGTTCGGTACCACAGTCAATTCAAACCTCGGAAGCAGCTATAGAAACAACTTCCTTTGAAATTGCATTGGACAAAGCCGCTGGTGGTTTTAGTGTCAGTCAATCGGCTCATTCTCCAGAAGATTGGCAATTAGTGGCTAATTATTACCAAGATGCCATTGATTTGATGAAAACCGTCAAGCCTCAAGCTCGCTATTACCCAATTGCTAAAGCCAAAATCCAGGAATATCAGCGCCATTTGGATTCTGCTTTGGAAAAATCCGTTGCCCTTGCTCAACCCCAAAAACTACCAGAACCTGAAAAAATAGTGGTAGAAGTTCCACCGCTTGAAGAATCTATTGCACATCAAAAAATGCAGATTCCTCAAGGGGTACAAAATATCTTACAGCAAAATTTACAATCTCCCATTGCCGCACCCCAGCAATTACCTCCAGCAACGACACAAAAAGCAATACCAATACCCGTCGAGACAAAAGAAGTATACGCTGCTGTACCGATTCAAGAAGATACCCGTCAAGCTATGGTATTTACCTCCCCAATCAAGCGACGTATCGGTGGTACACCAATTATTGATGTCACTTTTAACGGACAACAACAATTTGAGATGATTGTTGATACAGGTGCTAGCGGTACGGTGATTACTCAACAGATGGCTAGCTCACTCGGTGTTTCTACTATTGGTAAAGCTAAAGCTAATACTGCAAGCGCTCAATCTGTAGAATTCCCTATTGGTTATGTTGACTCTATTGAAGCCGGTGGTGTCAAAATCAAGAAGGTTCCTGTGGCGATCGCCGGTTCGGAATTAGAAAATGGACTTTTAGGACACGACTTTTTTGGGAACTACGACATTACGATTAAAAGCAATGTTGTAGAATTTCGTCCCCGCTTGGATAATTACCCGACATCTAAAAAAGAAACTCGCAAGAGCATCCCCATTTATCCTAAAAAGCTTTTTAATGAATAATTTATCCTTTAAACGGCAACTGTTAAATGTTAACTGTTCCCTACTCCCCGCTGCCTTTGAATTAATTTGTCCACAAGCCCAAAACACTGCTATGGGAGAGTTTCCCGTCCCTAGAATCACAATTAGGGGGTGTTGACCCTAATGGAAATCGAGAAATTAAAGTGTAATATTTCAATAAACACGGGTTATATATCAAATCCGTCAAATGTAGTTGCTGCCCTTAACAGCAATTCAAAATAATTTAATATTACGCGGTATATGGCGATAGTGAAGAAAAATATCTTTGCTGCGTGGATTTTCTGTTGTCTTAAACAAAAATTAACGTTTTCTTAGCTCAAGGTTAAGCTATAAGGTGTTAAGTTAAATAGTAATTCACTTTTTGCTGCAACATTTGAACTTCCCCTGAGCCTTTGGAGTATATAAGGTTTGGGGGATTATTTATTTTAACGTCAGTTTGACGCTCCAGAAGTCGGTTTTTGAGTAGAGTTGTATCGAATTGTCACAAAACCCTGGTTGGTGCGTGACACGCCAACCTGATTATTGGGTTAAAAATCAAGCATAGTGTCACAGCAACGGCAATAAAGCGGGAATAAGTTGTCGCGCATTTAATTTGTATTATTCTAGCGGGCAGGATGCCCGCACTACAAGACTTTAATAAAATTTGAACATACAAATTAAATGCTTTTTAGCTTAAAATCTACACTGCTTTTTGCCTCCCCTACGAGCAGAATACAAAAGCTATGGAGTTTCCTGCAAAAATATCTTCGCGATCGCAATCTACATTGATCAATACTACTTTGGGAGTATATCTTCCAAGTTAATTTTGATTATTATAGGAATTCGGTTTGATTTTTGAATAAGTTGTAAAGAATAGGGAGCAGGGAGCAGGGAGCAGGAAATCGTTAAGTGTACTGCAAATTTTCAATATTCAATATTCAATTAGGATTCCTATAGTAACTTGTTTACAGTATTTGTACCATATTTATGACTTTAAATGAGTTCAATAATTCTCTTTTGATTCGTTAGTGGAGGTATTGAAAGAAGTTTTGTACTTTTAATTTATTGTTATAGAAAAATATATATCCATATCATCAAGATGAAATTTGTACTAATGCTGATAGCTGTATGCCATTATTGATTGTATTCGGAATTTATTTTGTTGTTTAGGTTGATATTACGGAAGTAATTATATTCAATAACTTTTTACAATATTTTTAGAGATTGATATTTAGAATTGTAAAACAACTGTCATATAATATCAAAATAGTTGTTATCTTATTAGAGCGATAGATAATTATGAGTAAATACTGTTCAGGAGATAAAAATAAAAATGCTTGCAATTTATCTAATGCTATTGATTCTTGCTTTGGGTACTATATGGCTGGGATTGAAGATAGCCGAAGAAGTCTATCGTATTGCAGTAGTATTTACTGGAGCAATACTTTTGATAATGGGGTTTGTATTGGCTCCATCATTTGTACAAGTAGGTAGTGTATTGCTTTTATTAGGAGTTTACCAACTCTATATTTGGCAACCGAAATTTAATATACTTTTGAAAAACGAAGTTCAAGTTGTGGAAACAGTTAAATGTGTAAGTTCTAACTGTTCGATAGTAAATGTTGATTAATTGAATAACAAAACTTGATGAATTGTTAAAGACATTATAGTGTACTAACTTTTGAATGTTCGTAGTACTTAGAAAAATCTCAAATATCAAAACCCCAATTGTGATAAGTAAAAACTCCGCGCTCCTTTGCGTGTAACTTTGCGTTTCTTTGCGTTAAAAATATACAATAGGGATTCGCAATTAACAAACCCGGCATTGGCGGATAAAAATATTCATTGATGATTTGTTCACACAGATGATTTGAGACGTAGCAATGCTACGTCTCTACAAAATTTTCAATTTTAGGATAAAACTTAACCGATTAAATTCATTGCTCTTTCTTTTAAAGCTTCTCCAGTCAAACCATTAAATTTCATTAATTCACCTGCACTGGAAGTGGTTTCTCCACGTTTCCATGCAAAAGTGTCTCTTTGACAATTACTTCTTAGCATCACGGGTTCTAACATCGCTGCTGCACCGCCGGTAACGCCAATTAAGGCATCTCCACCAAACATTTCGGTGAATTTAGCATCATCGATAAAATCGCCGTCTGATTGCGAACAAGCATCCCAAGCTACATCGTGGGGACGATATAAACGACGGGGGTTAATGATAGAAACGATTTTGGCTCCGACATTTTGTTGTTGTAATAATTCCGCAGCCTCGTATACTGGTTTTAACATCATGTCACCAATAACCGCAAAAACAACTTGTTTATTCCCGGTGGTTTCTTGTAAAACAATCGCACCATCTGTTAAAGCTTGACGGGATTGTTCAAAAGTGGTAAGAATCGGTAGAGGTGATTTACTAGCGGTAATGATAATTCCTTTATTTTTAGTAGTCAACGCCCATTGATAACAAACCTGAATGCTGTTAGCATCAGTAGGGAAAAGTGGGAAAATATTGCCATTACGCATCATCGAAGCAAAGTAAGCCTCGATTTCTGGACGTTGATGAGTCCATCCATTACGTCCTTGTTCTAATGCACCAGCGGTAAATAAAGTTATTGTAGAAGGTGTAGCGCGACGTAATTCTGCCATTGCTTGAGTTACAGTTTGCCAAATTGGTAAACCGTTGATGGCGAAGGATTCGTAAGAACACCACAAACTGCGTCCTCCCATCAAGCATAAACCAGCAGCTAGACCAGCACAAGCATCTTCGCTCAAGGGTTCGTAAACTTGTCCTTGGGGAGCTTGGTTGTAAGTGTCATCTGTTGTCGGGTGGATAATTTTTAAAGCTTGGTTAATATTACCAATACCGGATGCAGCATTTCCATCAGCGTTGGTAACTAAAAAATTCTTGTCAGCTTGTCCTACTTTCCCTACTAAAATTCCCATAGCAGTAGTAGAAACTTTCGCTTCTCCACCAACTTCAAACTCTTGTAAAGGCAAATCACCTAATTCTGGTAATTGTAACTCAAATTCTGTCACCGCAGTTTTCGCCGCTGGTCCACCACCAGCGCGATCGCAATTTTTTCGGACTAATTCCCAAGCTTCCACGGGTAAAGCGCGTTTTTTCAATGCTTCTATGATGTGAGGTGCATCTAAAGTATCCTTGGGATAAAGGTTGTGGGATTTAGAGCCTGTAGCGTGAACTCCTGCACCTTTGAGTTGTTTAATAATAAATACTGTGAGTTTACCACCAAGGGCAGATTTTGCGGCTCGATCAACTCCTTGAATTACAGATGAAGTAAATGCTAATCTTTGCTCAAAGGAGAATTCGGTACTATCAATATATTCTCCCGGCTGTTTTTTGTCGTCAAAGTCTTTCGCATTAACTAAAATGACTTCCTCAAAACCGTTTCCGCGCCAATAGTTGATCATTTCTTCGTTGGTTTTCAACGAAACCATACTGTGATGTTCCTGACTATAACCATTCCACACCAACACAGGGAGAAAATTAGTAATTTTGGGGAAAGCGGTGTTAAAATGCGCCATGGAACTCATGATATAAGGTTCCCCTAAACCTCCATCACCAACCGTAAAAGGGAATAATTTATCTTTATTCAAATAAGCCGCAGCCATTGCAAAATGCTGCCCTTGACCTAAAGGACCTGCAGGTGCAAGAATACCAGGAATCATCCCCGAAAGGTGTCCCAGGAGTCCGTGTTGTTCACGGTAACGTTCCCGTAATTGTTCCACAGTCATAATACCCATGTCTTCTAGTGAACGATCAAGAAACATTGCACTATAAAAACCGGGAGCGTGGTGTCCGACTTCAGTGATAATATTTTTGTAACCCAGCATGACTAAAGCAGCGTAAGCTTCCGCTTGAGATGCAAAACCACCCGGATGTCCTGAAGCTTTACTGCCAGTAATTTGTAATGTTAAATAACGTAAAGCATCGGCATAAAGTAAAGTTTGGTAAATTGCTGTGGTATCTTGAGTATCGCCAATCGCGGTTTTGCCTTCTTGGATAGCGCTTTGTTTACAGTATTGATCAAAATCGGGTAAAGCTTCCCCAAAATATTGAATACCTTCACAAAACTTGGGAATTGATGTTGCTTTGGGTGTTGTTGCTGTCATGCCGATTACCTTGTGTATGAGGAGAAACTCTATATTTTGGTTTAACTTAACCAAAATTTTACAACTTTAAGGTAAAGAGGGCTAATTGTGATTTCTCAAGTCATGCATAAATAATTTCAATAAACGGAGTAGGGAGTAGGGAATAGGGAATAGGGAGTAGGGAATAGGGAATAGGGAGTAGGGAATAGGGAATAGGGAATAGGGAATAGGGAATAGGGAGTAGGGAATAGGGAATAGGGAGTAGGGAATAGGGAGTAGGGAGTAGGGAATAGGGAATAGGGAATAGGGAATAGGGAATGGATTATCACAGAAGTCGGGTTTTTTCGGATAAATATTGTGTAGTCACAGAGAATCTTGATAAAAACCCGACTTCTAACCCTACGATTATTGCGGAAACTGCATACTATGTAAATAAGCGTATCTGCCACTGATAGCGATTAATTCTGAATGAGTTCCAGTTTCGATGATTCTTCCTTGTTCTAGGACTACTATCATATCAGCATTTTGAATTGTGGAAAGACGATGAGCAATTACCAGACAGGTACGATTTTTGAGTAATTTTTGCAGTGCTTGCTGTATGAGATATTCCGATTCCGTGTCTAATGATGATGTGGCTTCGTCTAATATCAGGAAACTGGGATTTTTGATTAAAGCCCTGGCTATTGCTAATCTTTGGCGTTGTCCACCTGATAATTTCATACCGCGATCGCCGATTATGGTATCGTAACCATCGGGTAGTTCCATGATAAATTCATGGGCATGAGCAATTTTTGCAGCTGCTTCGATATCAACATCTGGAACTCCAGGTTTTCCATAGCCGATATTTTCTTTGATGGAAGCGTGTAAAAGTAGGGTTTCTTGGGAAACAATTCCCATTTGTCCGCGTAATGATTTGAGGGTGACATCACGGACATCATAACCATCGAATAAGATTCTACCTTGAATCGGGTCATAAAAACGCGCTGCTAAATTAGCAATAGTGGTTTTTCCTGCACCAGAAGCACCGACTAAGGCAACTGTCATTCCCGGTTGAATCTCTAAATTCAAATCATGAATTACATTTTTACCTAAATTATAAGCAAAATCCACATTTTCAAATTTAATATGACCTTGAATTTCCGGAAGTATAATTGCATTTTCTTTTTCTACTACTTCTGGTTTAGTATCAAGAGTTTCAAATACTCTTTCTAATGCAGTTGCACCTTTTTGCAGAACATTCATAATTCTACTAAATCTTTTTGCTGGCTGATTAATTTGGTTTAAATAGGCTAAAAAAGCTGTCAATTCTCCGATACTCATTTTTGATTGGATTACTTCCCAAGAACCGTAAGCCAAGATGATAATATGACCTAAGTTGTTCATAAAATCAATTACAGGTGCAAAAGCAGACCAAAGTTGGACTGTTCGTAGATTGGCTTGCATATTTTTCTGGTTAATTTCAGAAAAACGGTTAATTTCACCTTCTTCATTTGCAGAAGATTTGATTAATTTAATATTCGATAAAGTCTCCTGGAGATGATTATTAATTGCTGCACCTTGTAATTGTAATTCTCGATAAGAATCTCGCATCTGCATCCCAAAAAATTGGGTGAGATAAACTATAATTGGTAGGGTTAATAGTATTAATATTGTGAGTTTCCAGTCTGCATAAAACAAGTAAATCACAATCACTAAAAAAGTGAAAGTTTCGGCGACAATTTCCACCACATCTGTCGTCACCAACTTTTCTAAAGCATCCACATCTTGAGTTAATCTTGCCATCAACGTCCCTGTACGCTGATTTTCAAAAAAGCTCATCGATAAGCTTTGCAGATGTTGGTATAGTTCGTTGCGAATATCATAAATAGTTTGTTGTCCGACTAAGGACATCATGTAAGTACGCACAAAATTTAATCCACCCTGAAGTAAAGAAATGAAAACAATTGCTAGTCCCACCCAGGGTATTAAATCAAAGCGTTTATTCGGAATCACATTATCAATTACATAACGGGTAATTTGGGGAATTAATACTTGTAGAAATGACAGAACAAAGATTGTACTAGAAGCAACAATTAGTTTAAAACGATGCCGCCATATATAACCAAAAAAACGTCCATAAAGCAAAAAAATAGAAGGTTGTAACTGTAAAGGTATGTCTTTCCCTTCTGCTATTTTGCGAATCATATTTGCTTGCATTTTTAATTCTACTCCTGAAAGAATTTCACTATAAAATTTCGTATTGTAGCTGACAAAATCAAGTAGTCAGCAGTTATCAGTACCGCAATTCAATGATTGTATAAATTATTCTCATTAATCTAGCACAATATGCTAGATTATTGATAGTTAGTTTCATTAAATCAAGGTCAGAAAGCCTCTGACTATTTATCTGTGCAGAACAAGATATTTTAATAAATTGGTTCAGATTAGCAAGTAGGTGAGAGGGAATAACAACTAATTAATTGGACTTGATATGACTACTCCTATTCCGCTCTAAGATTACGTATCTCTTTTTACCTCTTTCCTCTGCGCTCTCAGCGCGGCAGTTGCTACAACGGAGGGAACCTCCGCAACGCACTGCCTTGTCTCTGCGGTTTTTTTTTCAGTAATCTTCTGCCGGAAAGGGAGTAGTAGAAGACGGCATAAATAGAGCAACCGTCTGAAATAGACTTGATTTTTGTCGTATAAGTCTTTTTACTATTATCTTTTTACTTCCGTACAACGGTAATAGTTATCAATTATTAATGATATTAGCTTGCGATTGATAATCAGGATGCGCTTCAAATCATCTCTCTATGTAAAATCTAGAATCAAATGACTTTACCTGATAACGATTGTGACTGGGAAGAAAAAGATAGTCAAACAACGAACAATAATTCTACAAATCATCAAACCGAAGAAGCAATGTCTCTAGAAATAGCAAAACAGAGAAACATTGAATCAGAAGAAACAGCTTTATCATTGCCTCAAATTACAATTAAAAAACGCTTACCTTGGCTATTAGCAAATATACTGTTATATATTACTGCTGCTAGTGCTATTTCTCCATTCCAAAATGTTATTTCTCAGATACCTGTTCTTGCTGTAATTATGCCAATTATTTCTAATACTAGTGGAAATGTGGCAATTCAAGCTGTCTCGGTTACATTACGAGGATTGGGGACAGGTGAAGTCACTCCGCTAGACACATTAAAAGTTCTGCGGAAAGAAATTTTAGCTGCATTAGGTACTTCTATAGTTTTAGGAATAATCTTGGGATTTTTATCATTAATTTGGTCTTCATCAGGAGAGCATTGGATATCTCTCGTGGCAGGATTTGTCATGATAATGAACGTATTTATAGCCGCTCTATTAGGAACATTATTACCGATGAATTTAAAAAGAATTAATCTCGATCCAGCGTTAATTAGTGGTCCTTTTTTAACAACAATATTGGATACTATTAGCTTTTTGACATTTTTATCTCTAATTAGTATTGTTCAGTCATCTCCTAACATCGTATCTCAGTTTATTCAATCACCTAATTTGTGATGTTGAAAGAAAAGATTAGCTTTGGTAAGATAATTTTAATCGTACTTATGCTGCATAAACCGGATTTATAGGCCAAATCATGATTTTGGTGAAGAATATATACATCAATTAAGCAACCCGGCTAGTAGAATTGTAAACGTAAGTACTATTTAATTAGCATGGTCAAATAAGATAATGAATAACCCAGAATATCGAGTTAAAAGAGAACTAGCACCAGAAGTTTTTCAATTAGCATCTGAATTGTACGCTGAAAAACAACAAGAATATTCCCTAGAAGAACTGATATCAATTGGTAAAGAAGCCGAAATCCCTGCCGAATTTATTCAACAAGCTGTGGATTTAATTCAATCTCGACAAACTAGCAAACAAATAGCTGTTAAAAATCAACATGAATATCGTAAATTAAAAATGGCTTTATTGGGAGTATTAGCCACAGCTACTACTTTAGGAATTGGTGGATGGGTTTTTGGTCGTATTTCTTCTCAAACACAACAACTAAATTCCCAATCTCCCACGGCTATGATAGCGAAAAAGGGTGATACAAAAGAGAGTGGAAATGTTGAAAGGTACTTATTAAATAAACAGGGTTTGGTTGATGGTTTATTACTTAATAATGGCAAACAAATTAAATTTTCTTCCCACATGAATGAGCAAATAGTAGATGCAATTAAACCGGGAGATTCTGTAGAAGTTGTTGGTAAAATGGGTACTGCGACAGTTCATGGGCAAGAAATAAAGGCTCGTTTAATTACTAATACTAAAACAAAGCAAACAATTGGTAAACAGGCTAAATCGAAAGGAAAGAAAAAACCAGATTTAATTGATACTAATTCCTTCAAAATTGATGACACAGTTGAGCATTGGTTAGTTAATGGTAAAGGAGAAATTAAAGGAGCAATTTTAAGTGATGGAACTCAAGTTCATTTTTCTAAAGCTGTTACCACAAATTTGAATCAGCAGCTTCAATCTGGTAGCCAAATTAAAGCGGATGGAGTGGGAAAAGAAACTCCACATGGTTACGTAATTGAAGTTATTTCTGCTAAAATTGATGGACAATTATTACCGAATGGTAAATAAAAAATATTCCATCAAAAATATACCAATCCGTATATGACTCGTGAGAACTTTATCAATAAATTGACACAAGCAATAACCCCCATAGATAGTTTTTGTTTGTCTAACTGCGGTTTAAACCGGCAAAAATAAATAAAATAAAATTTAATTTTTATTATCAAGATTAAATTTATGTTTATGTATTTTCTCACATCTCAATTCTGATTGCTATTATTGATTAATTGTGTTTTCCTCCGATTTTATCCTCCCTACTTTCTAATCACTTAATCATTTATGACCAACATTGAACTTTCTGATTTAAAAGTAGGAGAAACAGCAATAATTTTAGAATTATCAGGTGAAGCAAGTTTACAGCAGCGTTTATTAGCTTTAGGTTTTCGTCCAGGAAAACGCATCAAAATACTCAGAAAAGCTTGGTTAAATGGTCCCTTACATATCAAAATTGGAACAACAGAAGTGATGGTACGTCGTCGAGATACTTCTGCAATTCATGTTAGCAGAGATTAATCAGCATGAAATAGAAAATCATTTAAAATCGCATTCACAATCCAAAATCTGAAATCTAAAATCTAAAATCTAAAATCTAAAATATAGAATTCCCAATGACTCACTGTAATCCTTCTTCAATATCCGTAGATAATTTATCTACCGAAATCAAACAAATCGCTGTATTAGGAATGCCAAATACAGGTAAATCAACATTTTTTAATCGCTTTACAGGTTCCCAAGCGAGTATTGGTAATTGGCCAGGAATGACGGTTGATTTAATGATGGCACAGGTTAGCTTAAACGAACAACTAGCCCAAGTAGTAGATTTACCAGGAATATATGATTTACGGGGCTTTTCAGAAGATGAAGCTGTCGTACAAAAGTTTTTAGAAACCACACCACTTGATCTAATTATTATTATTCTCAACTCTACTCAAATTGAGCGACAACTGAGTTTAGCATTACAGATTAAAAATTTAATTCAAAATTTCAAATTACCCGCAGTTTTATTATTAAATATGGCAGATGAAGCACCAAGCTTTGGTGTGACTATTAACTATGAAAAACTCAGCGAACATCTGGAAATACCAGTCATCCCGATTAGTGCTAAATATGGGGAAGGTTGCGATAAAGCATTTCAAATAATTGCTGAAAATTTACAACAGCAAAATCAACCGATAACAGTAGGGAAAGTCACCGAACAATTACCATCAGAAGCGGAAATAAATTCCGAAATGGAATCAATATTAACCGCAGCAGTGACTATTAACAATGAAATTTCTGAGAATTGGACAACTCGCTTAGATAAAATATTTCTCCATCCGATTTTTGGTTTACCCATATTCTTTATCACCATGTTTTTCATATTTCAATTTATCTATGCTTTGGGAATACCATTGCAAGATTTATTGACAGATGGACTAGCTTGGTTTAAAGATAATGCATTAGAACCTTTATTAAATTATTTACCTTGGTTAGGTACATTTTGGCATAATTTTATTGTCGAAGGAATTTACGAAGGAATTGGTACAGTTGCAGCATTTATTCCTGTGATTTTCTTATTCTTTATTTGTATGGGAATAGTTGAAGATAGCGGTTATTTATCTCGCTCCGCTTTTTTAATGGACGCATTCATGGAAAGATTAGGTTTAGATGGACGTTCCTTTGTCATGTCATTGATGGGATTTGGGTGTAATGTCCCTGCAATTATGGGATTAAGAGTAATGCGATCGCCAGCTTTAAGAATGCTTTCAATGTTGGTAATTCCCTTTTCTTTATGTTCAGCAAGATTGAATGTATTTATCTTCATGACAACGGCATTATTCACACCCAAACAAGCACCAATTGTTTTATTTAGTCTCTATTTATTTAGCTTTGCTGCGGCAATTTTAACTGCTGCATTATTTAAAGGAATGTTCCCTAATTCTGAACCAATGGTATTAGAATTACCTCCCTATCGCTTCCCGACTATCAAACAAATGATAACGAGAGCTTGGAATGAAGCCACAAATTTTCTATTTTGGTCACGGAGATTTATTATCTTTGGAGTAGTAATAATTTGGCTGTGCAACAACTTACCTACCAATGTACCACCAGCGAGTTCTCAAACAATTTCCGGCATGATTAGTCACGTTACTCAACCAATTTTATCTCCTTTGGGAATTAATTCACAATTAGCAGTAGCTTTGATTTTTGGATTTATTGCTAAAGAAATTGTATTAGGTGGTTTAGCTATTATTTATAGCGCTCAATCGGAAGCTGGACTCGCAAAACTTATTGCCGAACAAATTGATTGGGTACAAGCTTATAGTTTTATGTTATTTACCCTACTTTATGTTCCTTGTTTGTCCACAGTTGCCATAATTAAAAGTGAATCGAAAAGCGATAAATTTACTTGGTTATCAATAGCTTGGTCTTTAGGTTTAGCTTGGATAGCTACTTTTATATTTTATCAAGGAGCGCGATTTTTGGGATGGTAATTTCCCTCTATATTAATTATCGGATTTACGCAAAATGAAGACTAGAGTAGGCATAATTAATGAATTACCTCTACTCCGCAAAAATAACTGTTTCAGCCGCATATTGCCTAAGTCATTAAAAAATCATTCCAAAATTATGAAATATTTTAGTATTGCGATCACGCAACGTCAAAAAGAATTTACGACAAGCAATTTGTTTGTGATTTATGCTTTGATTAGCTCGTTAGCTTTACATATTCCTATATTAATTATCGGGTTTAATTCTATTATCGATAAAAATTTTTCCGAAATTGACGAACAGCCAATAGAATTAGTAACTTTGGAAAAAACTTATGATGAAAATCTTAAATTACCAGAAAAAATAGTTAGTAAACAACAATTGAATAATAATACAACGAATCAGAATAAAACTCCATTACAATCACCTTCACCCGTCTTATCAATAGATGTTAGCAATCAAGTCAAAACTGAAGTTAATATTCCCGATATAAAACAAAAATCTACACCTATTGCCAAAACCTCTGTTCAAAAGATTCCAAATAAAGTAAGTAGAACTAAAATAACAGCAGCAACCCCAGTAAAAACCAATTCCCCAACTTCTTCAGCTAGTAAGCAATCAGTACTAGAAAAGATTGGAACTACAATTCCAAACGAAAATACTCAAACCGACAGTAACAATCAAGAACAATCTGAGATTGTTCAGACTCAAAACAATCAAATACATCCACCTCTTGAAGAGGAAAATACAACACAAGAACCTACCGAAAATATCCCACCAACCCTCTCAACAGAAGAAAATCAGCAACAGCAAGAGAATACCAACACACCAACCCTTACATCTTCTCCTGTTTCCGATGGTCAATTACAACTTAACCTTGTAGAGTGTAGTGAGTGTCTGATTAATTATCCACAAACAGCTTTAGTTAAAAGGATTGAAGGTCATACAGAGGTTATTGTCGATTATAACGACCAAGGTAAAGTTATCAATTATTCCCTCAAAAATTCTAGTGGTAGTGAAGAACTCAATTTAGCAGTCCTAGAACAAATCAGAAAATTCAAGTTTAAACCGTTGATTGGTGGTAAATCAGCTTTAAAAGTTAGAATAAATTTTGCTATTTCTGGAACTCAGTATCATCGTACATTAAAAGAAAAACAACGCAAAAGGGAACAAAAGCGCTTACAACGAGAAAAAGAAAATAAACCACTAGAAACCAATAAATTAGAAATTGATATTATTATAAACTCCTAAATATGCGGCTCTTGCGTACTTAACGTGCTAAATTAATATTATAATGCCAAGAAAGTAAAGCTCTAATTTCAAAATTGCGAAAGTTCCTAAAGCCAAATGCATTTCGTTTTATTAGCTTCAATTTATTATTAATCCCTTTTTCTCTTGAATCTACATATAAAGTAAAATGTTCCAAACGATTCAAGGTACTTTTTCCTGCTAATCCTACCTTTCCCTCTTCCGAATTTATCGCCGTTGCGACTGCAAGTGCAAATATTGGATCATTACGTAAAATTTCGTGATCGTTTATATCCTCATACCCCATGATTAAGCCGTAAATTCTTTGTGCTACTAAGTTATGAACTGGGTATACAACTTTATTGGGCTTTCCGTAATCTTTAAAACATGCTGCAAATCTTGATGTTATTTTTTTCTTTCTGTCTAATTCCGCAATTAATGTTAATCCTGCATCCGATGTTACTGGTTCACCTCGGAAATTCACTACTAATGGGCATGATTTTTCTTCTCCAAATACGAACTGTTCCGGTATACAATGATTTCTGTCTGGGGTCATACTTCAAACTGCTGGGATTCTTTTACAATATACATTTTGGCAGTTTTTGACCCCTCTTTCTTCAATCTTGGTGAGAAATGCGGGTTTAAGGGGAATTTATTGGTAGTGGGAGCGTCTCGCTCCCTGGTGGTAAGTAGCGAGCATTCCGGTATGTCCTATGACGCTATCGCGTCACGCTTTGCCCTCCGGACACGCGCTCGCCGCACTCCGGAAGGCGTGAACGCGCTTCGCACTACCTTAACCCATCAAAATTAATGTGGTGGAGTACTAGTGGTCTGTCCCATTAGTTTTGATGGTTTTTATCTGATAATAATTTAAAGGCAATGTGGACTTTTAAGTCCACGAGCAGACCGCGATCGCCAAGATTGAGGGTGTAATCATTATGAAGCATAAA